>VFQR01000019.1_pt1 | contig 552020 bp, 550 predicted proteins | sample 3512321 | NCBI WGS metagenome assembly VFQR01 (sample SAMN10412374, study PRJNA504923) | tailings metagenome | isolation source: Relicate 3 Philex TSF1 revegetated site | place: Philippines: Tuba, Benguet | collected 2017-08-29
ACAGGCAGCTTCAGGGACGTGGGACACTTGATCTCAAATGTCTCCAACGGGGTCGGAACCTGCCGTTTTGCCCCAAAACTAATCCCCGCCCCCCTTCCCCTCGCCTATCCTCTCCTGTCCACCGCGTGTCCCCGGAGAGATCCATGCCCCGAAAATCCACCGCCAAAATCCCCCGTCGTCTGGCGGAGCGGCAGGAGGTGCTGTTCGCAAGGCTACAGGCGCTGGCGCGGCAGGTGCAGGCCGCGGCAAGACAGCGGCCGGCGCAGCCCGTGCCGGAAGATGTGCGGGCCAAGGCCGAAACCATGCTGTTCGAGGTCCAGCCGTTTCGCGCCTCTCGCAGCAAGCCCGTTCTGCGGGACCCGGCGCCGCACTATGCCGGTCTGGCAACGCAACTGGCCGAAGCGCTGGCGGTTCTGGTCGCCTTCGAGGCGCGCCACACCCATTGGGATGCGCGTGTCGACGCTCCGGCCTGGGTGGTGCCTGGGCCCATGATGACGCTCCGGCGCCTGGGGCCGCGGCCGGGCAGCAAGGCAGCGGTGCGGGCGTTGGCGAAAGCTGAAGTGGACAAGGCGGCACGCGCCGCCGCCATGCTCGACCTGCGCGCCAGGCTGGTCCAGCGCCTCTACCAGTTCAAGATGCGCGACACGCCAACTTAGGCAGCCCCACCCGACCTCCCCCTGACAGGAAACTGTTCATAGAGAGCGTCAGAAGACGCGCGAAACTATCGGCCCGTTGTCACCCTCCCCCTTGAGGGGAGGGTAGTGAAGCTGGCTGCGGAGCAGCCTAGCGCAACTAGGGTGGGGGTACCGTCTTCAAGAGAAAGCCACCGTCCAAAAAGTAATCCCCGCTTCCTTCAACCAGCCCATACTCCTCCCCATCAGCCGGGTGGAGATGGGGTTGCAACGATCAACCGTCCGGCGACAGTCGGGCGGGCTCGCCATCGTTAGCAGGAGCCCAGGTCCGGGGATGGGTTCGTGACAGCAATGTCCCCCTAGATTAACCCCCTGCCAGAAATCCCGACGCCCCGGGGCGGAAACCGTCTCACTATTCTACAACTCAGGGGCGGGTGCCGCCTCGGGGCCACCATCACTCGATCAAAACCGCGACGCTTTCGGGCCGGGCGGGGCCAGGTCATGCCTCGAATGGCAGAGCGCGCCACTGTCACACCCTTGAACCATCGGCGCCAGCGGGTTACGGCACTCACCGTGCTGCCTATTCGAACGGCATGCCGGTCGAACCCGCGGAGACAAGAGCTTGCCCTTTCCCAATATCGACCCCATCGCCTTTGCCATCGGCCCCTTCGCCATCCGCTGGTATGCGCTGGGCTACCTGTTCGGCGTGCTGCTGGGCGCGGCCTATGGCTATCTGCTGATGGCACGCAAGCAGCTCTGGCACCGGGGTGAACCGCCCTTCCCGGCCAAGGATATCTGGGATTTTGCCTTCTGGACCATGCTGGCCATCGTCATCGGCGGGCGGCTGGGCTATGTGCTGTTCTACAACCTGCCCTATTATCTCGAAAATCCGAGCCAGATCCTCAATACGCTCGATGGCGGCATGAGCTATCACGGCGGCATGCTGGGCCTGATGCTGGCGGTGATCGTCTTCACCCGCATCAAGGGATCGGGCAAGTGGCTGAGCGGGCTGGACCTGATCGCCTCGGTTTCCACCATCGGCATCTTCCTCGTGCGCATCGCCAACTTCATCAATGCCGAGCTTTACGGCGCCCCCACCAGCCTGCCCTGGGGCGTGGTGTTTCCCACCGATCCAGAGCAGCTGCCCCGCCACCCCAGCCAGCTCTACGAGGCCGCGCTGGAGGGCCTCTTGCTGTTCCTCGTCATCCGCCTCGCCACCCATGTCTTCTATGCCCTGCGCAAGCCGGGCCTCGTCGCCGGCATTTTCGGCATCGGCTACGGCCTTTCGCGCATCGCCGTCGAGTTCGTGCGCCTGCCCGATGTGCAGATCGGCTACCTCTTCGGCACCGGCTGGGTGACCATGGGCATGATGCTGAGCCTGCCCATCTTCGCCGCCGGCCTCGTCCTCGTCGTCTATGCCGCGACCCGCCGCGAAAACCCGTTGCGCCCGTAAATGAGTGACAAGACCCTCAGCCTCGACGAGCAGATCGACCTCCAGATCCGCACCACCGGACCGATCTCGGTCGCCACCTATATGGGGCTCTGCCTCACCCACCCGTCCAAGGGTTACTACCGCGCCGGCGAACCCATCGGCACCAGCGGCGACTTCATCACGGCGCCCGAAATCTCGCAGATGTTCGGTGAGCTGATCGGCTTCTGGCTGGTCAATCTCTGGCAGCAGATGGGCGAGCCCAAAAGCTTCACCCTGCTCGAACTCGGCCCCGGCCGCGGCACATTGATGGCCGATATGCTGCGCGTCGCCTGCCGCGCCCCCGGCTTCCGCGATGGCCTGAAGCTCCGCCTCTTCGAAACCAGCCCGCCGCTCATGGCCGAGCAGCAGGCCAAGCTCGAAGTCTATGAGCCCAAATGGCTGCAGAATTTCGAGGATTTTGACGAAGGCCCCATCCTGGTCGTCGCCAATGAATTCTTCGATGCCCTGCCCATCCGCCAGTTCGTCCGCAAGGCCGATGGCTGGCACGAGCGTCAGGTGGGTCTGGTCGAGGGCAAGCGCGCCTTCGGCCTCTCGCCGACGCCGATCCCGGCCGCTTCCATGCCCGACGCGGTCGCCAATGCCGAACCCGACACCATGCTCGAAGTGTGCTTCGGCGGAGCCGAGGTCCTGCGGCAACTGGCGAAAGTGGTCGGCAAGCAGGGCGGCGCCATTCTCGCCATCGACTATGGCTATGGCCAAACCCAGACCGGCGACACGCTCCAAGGCGTCCGCCGCCATGCCTATGCCGATGTGCTCGAGGCGCCGGGCGAGACCGATCTTTCCGCCCATGTCGATTTCGGCGCCCTCGGCCAGGTCGCCCGGCAGGTGGGCCTCGCCACCCAGCCGCTCGCCACCCAGGGCCAGTTCCTCAATCGCCTCGGCATCGGCGAACGCGCCGCCGCCCTCAGCCGCGCCAATCCCGGCTCGGCCGAAGCCATCCGCACCGCGCAGGAGCGCCTGGTCTCCGACCAGCAGATGGGCACGCTGTTCAAGGTCTTCTGCGCCCACAGCCCCGGCTTGATGCCGCCCGGATTTGTCGCATGACCCCGCACGAAACCTCCGCCGCCCTCAGCGCCCTGCCCGGCCTGCGCCACGGCTTTTTCGGCCGCACGGGCGGGGTATCGACCGGCGATTTTGCCGGCCTCAATGTCTCGGTCACGGTGGGTGACGATCCGGACAAGGTCGCAGCCAACCGGCAGATGGTGGCGGATGCCATGGCCATCGGCCCCCTCGCCATTCTCAAGCAGACCCATTCCACCCGCGTCGAGACCATCACCGGCCCCATCGGCGCCGGGACCATCGACGCCGACGCCATGGTCACCGCGACACCGGGCATTGCGCTCGGCATCCTCACCGCCGATTGCACGCCCATTCTGTTGACCGACCCCGAGGCCCGCGTCATCGGCGCCGCCCATGCCGGCTGGCGCGGGGCGGTGGAGGGCATCATCGGCAACACCATCGCGGCCATGGTCGCCCTGGGCGCCGATCCGTCCCGCATCGTCGCCGCCTTTGGCCCCACCATTCACGGCGACAATTATGAAGTGGGCGACCAGTTCAAGGCCGATTTCCTGACGCTCCACCGCGGTGGCGCAAACCATTTTCACACTCCGGCGGGCAAGAAACCGCATTTCGACCTGCCCGGCTTCGTCGCCGAGCAGTTGCGCGCGGCAGGCGTTCGGAGCGTCGAGCAGGTCGGCACCTGCACCTATGCCCACCCGGATCGCTACTTCTCGCACCGCTACGCTACGCATCAGCAGACCCGCACCGGGCGGCAGATCGCCGTCATCGGACTGACATGAGGTTTATTTACCCGTTCGCCCAAAGTGGCGTTGCGAGTCTGTAGTCGAGTCGCTAAAGCTGCCCGCGAAACTGATGGGTCCCGCCCCCGAGGGACCGGTTGAGACAGGATCGCGCCCATGAAGCTGGTGACCGGCAACTCCAACCGTCCGCTGGCTCAGGCCGTCGCCAGTTACCTCGAACTTCCCCTGACCGACTGTACGGTCAAGCGCTTCGCCGACAAGGAAGTCTATGTCGAGGTGCATGAAAACGTCCGCGGCGAGGACGTGTTCATCCTCCAGTCGACCAGCTATCCGGCCAACGACAACCTGATGGAGCTGCTGATCATCGCCGACGCGCTGCGCCGTTCCTCGGCCCGCCGCATCACCGCCGTGCTGCCCTATTTCGGCTATGCCCGCCAGGACCGCAAATCGGCCCCCCGCACCCCCATATCGGCCAAGCTGGTCAGCAATCTCATCACCCAGGCCGGTGCCAACCGTGTGCTGACGCTTGACTTGCACGCTGCCCAGATCCAGGGCTTCTTCGATATCCCGACCGACAACCTGACCGCCGCCCCGGTCATGGTGCGCGACATCAGGGACAATTATGACGTCAAGAACGTCATGATCGTCTCGCCCGACGTCGGCGGCGTGGTCCGCGCCCGCAATGTGGCCAGCCGCATCGGCGCCAATCTCGCCATCGTCGACAAGCGCCGTCCGCGTGCTGGCGTTTCCGAGGTCATGAACATCATCGGCGATGTCTCGGGCCAGACCTGCATCCTCATCGATGACATCGTCGACAGTGGCGGCACGCTGGTCAATGCCGCCGAGGCTTTGCTCAAGGCCGGTGCCAAGGAAGTGTCGGCCTATATCACCCATGGCGTGCTCTCCGAGGGCGCGGCCGAGCGCATCGCGGCCAGCAAGCTCAAGGAACTGGTCGTCACCGACTCGATTCTGGAAACCGAGGCGACCAAGGCCGCCGCCAATATCCGCCGCATGTCGATAGCCTCGCTGATCGGCGAAGCCATCGCCCGCACCGCCAGCGAGCAGAGCGTGTCGAGCCTCTTCGACTAGGCAGTGGCCGAAGGCAAAATCGCTCCAGTGGAGCGATTTTAGCTGACTAGGCCATGAGAGCTAAGCTCGAATGGCGGGCACACCGAATTCTGCTATCCTTCGCAATAGCAAGTGAAGGAGGAGACCATGCCGCGCTTTCTCGCTCTCTATATGGGCACTCAGGATTCCGAGGTGCAGCGGACCTGGGATAATCTGCCGGATGCTGAAAAGGCCGAGCGCTCCCAACGCGCCCTGAGCGAATGGGGCCGCTGGGTCGAGCGGCACCAGCATGTCATCGTTGATATCGGCGCGCCGCTGGGCAAAACGCTTCTGGCCTCTCCCGACGGCATTTCGCCCACGCGCAACGCCATTACGGCCTATGTCATCGTCGAAGCTGCAAGCCACGCCGAGGCTGCCCAGATGTTCCGCCACCACCCGCATTTTGACATCTTTCCGGGCACCGGCGTCGAAATCCTCGAATGCCTGCCCATGCCGGCAATGCCGCAATAAGCGCAAAGCGCGCACTTGGCCTTGCCCGCCGCGCAGTCTTCCTCTATAGCCCGGCGCATGAAGCGCTCGTCACCCCTGGAGGACGGGCGCGTATGCGTTGTGATGACGCCATACACCAACCCAATGGATGCTTTCCATGGCTCAGAATAAGGTGCTCAAGGCACAGGCGCGTGACGGAGTGGGCAAGGGGGCCGCTCGCGAAGCTCGTCGTCAGGGACTGGTTCCCGCAGTTATCTATGGTGACAAGAAGCCCCCCGTCACCGTCTCCGTGGCCTATAAGGACGCGCTGAAGTTCATCTATGCCGGTGGCTTCAAGTCCCACATCCTCGACCTCGATGTCGACGGCACCGTGCACAAGGTGATCCCGCGTGATTACCAGCTCGACGTCGTCATGGATCAGCCGATCCACATCGACTTCCTGCGCGTGTCGGGCAATTCCAAGCTGCATGTCGAAGTGCACGTCCAGTTCATCAACGAAGATAAGAGCCCCGGCCTCAAGCGCGGCGGCACCCTCAACGTGGTGCGCCACACCGTCGAGCTGATCGCCCCCGCCAACGAAATCCCCGAGCATGTCACCGTTGACCTCTCGGGCAGCGAAATCGGCGACTCGATCCACATCTCGGCCGTGACCCTGCCCAAGGGCGTGACGCCCGCGATCACCGATCGCGACTTCACCATCGCCACCCTGGTTGCTCCCTCGGGCCTCAAGTCCTCGGACGCCGCCGGCGGCGAAGAAGCTGCTGCCGACGCCGAGTAATCCGCGCGTCAGCCCGAAACTCTGTGAGGCGGCCACTGGCCGCCTCATTCGTTTGATAGGGTCGCTGCCATGAAACTGCTAGTTGGCCTGGGCAATCCGGGCGCCCAATATGCCGGCAACCGGCACAATATCGGCTTCATGGCCGTGGACGCGATTGCCGCGACCCATGGCATTTCCCCCTGGAAGACCAAGCATGGCGGCCTTCTCGCCGAAGGCAACGTGGGCAATGAACGCGTGCTGCTTTTGAAGCCGCAGACCTTCATGAACAAGTCCGGCGACAGCGTCCAGCAGGTCGCCCGCTTCTACAAGCTCGACAATGCCGACATCGTGGTCTTCTACGACGAGCTCGATCTCGCCCCCGGCAAGGTGCGGGTCAAGGTCGGCGGCGGCAATGGTGGCCACAACGGTCTCAGGTCCATCGACCCGCAGATTGGCCTCGACTACAAGCGCGTCCGCCTCGGCATCGGCCATCCGGGCAAGGAGAATGTGACCCATCACGTGCTGGGCGACTTCGCCAAGGCCGACAAGGCCTGGCTCGACCCGCTGCTCGACGAGATCGCCCGGGAGGTGCCCCTGTTGCTCAAGGGCGACGACGCCGGCTTCATGAACAAGCTCGCGCTGGCCATCAAGGGCGAGGAACCTGCTGCCAAGAAAGCCGAAAAGCCCGCATCGTCGGGCCAGAGCCATATCCGCCAGGCCCGCCCCGCCAAGCCGCAGGCAGACGTTCCGAAGAGCGGACCGATGGCCGACATGCTGAACAAGCTTTTCGGCAAGGACTGAGGGCCCGAGGACCGCTGCAGCCTTCGTCCGCTTCCAGACCTCTAAGGCGCCGCGTTGTATTGTGCGGTCAGCGATGAAATGAAGGTCTTGGTTCGGGCGTCCTGAGGGTTGCCGAAGACCTGCTTGGCAGCGCCAGCCTCGATCACCACGCCATTGTCCAGGAACACCACATTGGTCGCAATGGTAGCGGCCAGCCGAAGGTCATGGGTGGCCATGAGCATGGTCGTGCCTTCACGCGCCAGTTGCGCCAGCACTTCCACGACCTCCCCCGCCAGCTGGGGATCGAGTGCCGAGGTCGGTTCGTCGCAGAGCAGCACTTCCGGCGTCGTGGCCAGCGCCCGCGCAATGGCGACGCGTTGCTGCTGACCGCCGGAGAGGTTGGCCGGCCAAGCGTCGGCCTTAGCGGTCATTCCGACCTTCTCGAGCAGTTCCATAGCCCGGCTGCGGGCTCTGTCCTGCGGCCAGCCGAGCACTGTCAGGAGACCCTCCATGACGTTCTCAACTGCCGTGCGATGCGGGAAAAGCTGGAAGTTCTGGAAGACCATGCCGGTCTTGCGGCGCAGCCGGAGTATCTCGCGTCGGCCCAGCGCCCGCCCTGGCGCCAGTGTCACGGCGACATCGCCGATACGAATGCTCCCCGCCTGCGGCACTTCCAGAAGATTGGTACAGCGCAGCAAAGTGCTCTTGCCGCTTCCCGAAGCGCCGATGAGGGCGGTGACGCTGCCCACGGGCACGTCCACGCTAACCCCCTTGAGCACGTGGTTGTCGCCAAAATGCTTGTCGATGGCCTGGAGGGCGATCACGAGGCGGCCTCCAGATAGCCGCCGTAGCGGGACAAGCGCTTTTCGACGCGCGATTGAAGGCTTGAAAGCACTGAACTCACTACCAGGTAGATCAGGGCGACTTCAACATAAAGGATCAGCGGCTCGTAGGTCGTTGCGACAATGCGCTGTCCGGCACGAAAGAGTTCGGGCACGGTAATGGCCGCGGCAAGCGACGTATCCTTGACCAGCGAGATGAAGGTGTTCGACAGGGGCGGCACGGCGATCCGCGTCGCCTGCGGCAGAACGGTGCGGCGCATCGCCTGCGGCCAAGTCATCCCGATGGAATAAGCCGCTTCCCACTGACCCTTGGGTACGGCCAGCAAGACGGCCCGGATGATCTCGGACGAATAGGCACCCACATTGAGCGTGAACCCGATCAGCGCGGCAGGGAATGCATCGAGCACGATGCCGACACTCGGCAGCCCATAGAAGATCAGGAATAGCTGCACCAGCAACGGCGTGCCGCGGATGATCCAGACGTAAAAGCGGATGATCCAGGCAAACGGGGCCGGCCCGAACAAGCGGATCACCGCCGCCAGAAAGCCCACGCCCAGTCCGAACGCAAAGCTCAGCAGAGTCAGCGGCATGGTGAATTGGATGCAGGCCCACAGCAGCGAGGGCAAGGCGTCAAGCATCAGGGACAGCCAATGCGGCATGGCACACTCATGAAAAACGGGACCGGCCGGGTGCCGGCCGATCCCTTTCTATACTATGCGGTTGGAGCGCCTACTGGGAGACGTCTTCGCCGAAGTACTTCTGGGAAATTTCGGCATAGGTGCCATCGGCCTTGATGGCTTCCAGGGCCTCGTTGATCGCGGCCAGCAGCTCCGGCTTGCCCTTGGCGAGGATCACGCCCGAATAGTCGGCGTCTTCCGCGGTAGCGACCACCTTGACCGGGGCGTCAGGCTGCTGCGTCTTGAAGTCAAAGAATGAAAGGCTGTCATTGATGGTGGCGTCGGCGCGGCCCTGAATCACCAGGGCGATCGACTGATCGAAGCCTTCGGTGCCGACCAGCTCCGCCCCATATTCCTCAGCCAGCTTGCCGAAGTTCGACGTCAGTGTCTGCGCCGACTTCTTGCCCGCCAGATCCTCGAAGCTCGTGATATCGGTATTGGCCTCTGCCACGATCAGCGCTGCCTTGGAGGCAATGTAGGGCTCAGAGAAATCGTACTTGGCCTGGCGCTCTTCGTTGATGCCCACTTGATTGATGACCACGTCGTACCGATTGGCGTCGATGCCGGCAATCAGGCCGTCCCAGGGGCCTTCCACGAATTGGGCTTCCACACCGATATGCTCGGCAATGGCGCGGCCGATCTCCACGTCGAAGCCTACCAGCGCGCCCGATGCGTCATGGAAGGTGAATGGCGCATAGGTACCCTCAGTGCCGATACGCAGTACGCCGGCCGCCTTGATGTCGTCCAGCGCGGTCTGCGCCATGACCGGTGCACCTAGCGAGAGCATGCCAGCGGCGAGGAGCAGGGTTGAGAGCTTCATGGGTTGTTCCTTGTCTCTTGGGCACCTCTGCAGGGCCCATTCTTGGCCGGAAAACTGCACCTGGAACTGTTTGGTGGCAACAAGTTGGAGGAATATTTTTCTAACAAGACGAGCAGTCGAGACGGCTTGCTCTGCAATCGGACCACTGGAGCTTGCCTTTGCGGCAAAAGCCAACTCAGGAGACGGAAACCGCGAAAAGCGTTCGGTCGGGCAGGAGCGGCTCTGAAAGACGAGGGCCGGTGCGTATTACCGCACCAGCCCTTTGACCCACCACGACTGCTCGCCGCCTGGGACTACACGTTGAACTTGAACAGCATGACGTCGCCATCCTTGACGACATAGTCCTTGCCTTCGTCGCGCGCCTTGCCCGCTTCCTTGGCGGCCACTTCGCCGCCCAGAGTGACGAAATCCTCGTAGCTGATGGTCTGGGCGCGGATGAAGCCGCGCTCGAAATCGGTGTGGATGACGCCGGCCGCCTGCGGGGCCTTGTCGCCCTTGTGGATGGTCCAGGCACGCGTTTCCTTGGGACCGACGGTGAAATAGGTCTGCAGGTGCAGGAGGTCATAGGCCGCCCGGATCAGCCGGTTGAGCCCGGGCTGGTCGAGGCCGAGGGAGTCCAGATATTCGGCCTGCTCGTCATCGGGCAGTTGTGCCAACTGGCTTTCGATCTCGGCCGAGATGACGACCATGCCGGCGTCGTGCGACTTGGCGTAATCTTCCACCTTCTTGGAGAGCGCGTTGCCGGTCGCGGCGGAGGCCTCGTCGACATTGCAGACGTAGAGGACCGGCTTGCTGGTGAGCAATTGCAGCTCATTGAAGGCCTTTTCCTCTTCCGGATCGCGCTTGACGAAGCGGGCCGACTTGCCGTCGCGCAGCAGGACCAGGGCACGGTCGATCAGCTCGAGCGTGAGCTTGGCATCCTTGTCATTGCCCTTGGCCTTCTTCTCGACGCCGGCGCGGCGCTTTTCGAGGCTTTCGAGGTCGGCCAGCATCAATTCGGTCTCGACCACTTCGGCATCGGCAAGCGGATCGACCCGATTGGACACGTGGATGACGTTCGGGTCCTCAAAGCAGCGCAGCACATAGGCAATGGCGTCGGTCTCGCGGATATTGGCGAGGAACTGGTTGCCCAAGCCTTCCCCCTGCGAGGCGCCTTTGACCAGGCCCGCAATGTCGACAAAGCTCATCCGCGCCGGCAGGATATTGGCCGACTTGCCGATGGCAGCGAGCTTTTCCAGCCGCGGATCGGGCACCGAGACCTCGCCCACATTGGGCTCGATGGTGCAGAAGGGAAAATTGGCCGCCTGCGCGGCGGCAGTGCGGGTCAGCGCATTGAAAAGCGTCGACTTGCCGACATTCGGCAGGCCGACAATGCCCATCTTGAAGCCCATGGGTATCTCCGGGAATTGGTTGGGCTCCAATTGGGTCGGATTGGGGGAGATGTCAATCTCCGAGCCGTCCTGAAAGGCAAAGCGCTCCAGTGGAGCGCTTTGAGGCGAGGAGGCCACGAGGCCGTCACCCTTTTCCTGGCTGCACCCCCACCCTTGATCCCTCCCCATCAAGAGGAGGGAGACGATGAACACCGGCGCCGGCGCCCTGCGCCTCCCTCCTCTTGATGGGCTTCGAGCCACCCCCGAAGGGCATATCGCTCCAGTGGAGCGATTTGAGGCGAGAAGGACCGAGGGTGGGGTGATACTATCGGGCAAAATCGGGTTCCCATGCCAGCGGCAAGGCATGTACCCCTTGCCCCGACCGCCGCGCCATGGCAAAAGACCGATTGACGTATAGGGCAAGCAAATGACCAATCCTGTCACTCACGATCGGCGTCATTTCGAGGATCTCGCCGTGGGCGAAGTCATCGACCTGGGCCGGACCACGGTCTCCAAGGAGATGATCATCACCTTCGCCCGTGAGTTCGACCCGTTTCCCTTTCATCTCGATGAGGCTGCAGCCAAGGCGAGCCTGCTGGGCGGCCTGGCCTCGAGCGGCTGGCAGACGGGCGCATTGAGCCTTCGCATGCTGGTCGACAGCTTCCTTTCCAAGGTCGCGTCCTGCGGGGGCCTGGGTTTTACCGACCTCAAGTGGAAAAACCCCGTCATGGTGGGCGACACGATCGGCGGCACGGTCACCATTGCCGAGTTGCGTCGCTCGTCCAGCCACCCGCAATGGGGCATTGTCACTATGGATTTCGACATCCGCAACCAGAAGCAGAAGCCGGTCATGTCCATGCGACTGGCCAACCTGGTGGAGTGCCGCGACGGGGTAGCGGCATGACCCGCTGGTTCGAGGACATCACCGTCAACGAGGCTTTCCCTCTCGGCGACCATACCTTTTCGGCCGAAGAAATCATCCGCTTCGGCAAGGCTTACGATCCGCAATATTTCCACACCGATCCGGAGCTGGCCAGGCACAGCCATTTCGGCGGCCTGATCGCGTCCGGCTGGCACACGGTCAGCGTCGGCCACCGCAAGATGGTGGACGCCTTGTTTGCCGAGGAGGAGCGCCTGCGCGGTCTCGGGCAGGAGCCGGGCGTTTCGGGCCCCTCCCCCGGCGTCAACACCATGGAATTCAAGGCGCCCGTCCGCCCCGGCGACACGGTGACCTATACGCTCACCGTCACCGGCAAGCGCGCCTCCAATTCTATCCCCGGTTGGGGCCTGCTGTTCAACCAGCTGACCGCGGTCAACCAGCATGGCGAACTGGTCTATGAGGCGCATCTGGTGGGCTTTTCCAAGCTGCGCGACTATTCCATGCCGCTCAAGCTCAAGGTGTTGCTCGGGCTCACCAAAGTGCCGGTTCTCGGAAAGCTGATCCGCGCCGGGTCTTGAAACCGTCCCGGCGCATCGGCACTCTCCTGCCATGCGCCGATTCGCCCTCTGCCTCGCCCTCACCGCCCTGTCGTCCATGCCCGCCTTCGCGCAGGCCTATCAGGGCAATTGGAGCTGCCGGGACGCGACCACCAACCGGGTCGGCATCCTCACCATCTATGGCCAGGTCTATGGCTGGGCGGCCCGCACGCCGGGCGACACATCCTCGGGTACGGGCACGCTGACCCCCTATCAGGATGGCGTCGGATTTAACGACGGCAATCTGCGCGCCAATCTCTCCATCCAGGCCGGGCGGCTGATCGACGATGTCAATTATGGCTCGGCACTGCAGCTTGAGACCGCCGACACCATCGTCATGCTCTGCAATCCGCGGTGACAACCGCCTGCCTCCGCCAAAGGTGGGGCTTGAACTTTTCCACTCTTTGGCGCATTTAGAGCGGGCAGTGCCGGGCCCCTCTGGTCATAGTCCTTTGCTATGGCGATGTCGGAACTGCTCCACCTAGTTACATGGAGAAGGTCCGGCGATGGAATCGCTTATTGCCGCCCTTTCGGGCGATTTTCTTGGTACACCAACATACTTCTGGGTCGCGTTCATCGCGATCGTCATCGGCCTGCTTGTTTTCGACCTCGGCATCCTGCACCGCGATGAGCACGAGATCGAAGCCAAGGAGAGCCTGCTGCTCTACGGCTTCTATGTCCTGATTGCCCTGGGCTTCGGCGCCTGGGTGTGGTTCAGCCGCGGCGCGCAATCCGGCCTCGAATTCTATACCGGCTACCTGATCGAACAGTCCCTGGCCATGGACAACATGTTCGTCATCGCCACCATTTTCGGCTTCCTCGGCATACCCCGGCTCTACCAGCACCGCGTGTTGTTCTGGGGTATCCTGGGCGTCATCCTGTTCCGCGCCGTGCTCATCGGCGTCGGCGCCGCGCTGGTCCACCAGTTCGAGGCCATCCTGTTCCTGTTCGGCGCCTTCCTGGTGTTTACCGGCATTCGCATGTTCTCCCATTCCGACGATGAGCCGGACATGGAGAGCAACAGGATACTCATCTTCCTGCGCCGGCATTTCCGCATCACCAATTCGCTGCGCGGGCGCCACTTTGCGGTCAAGGAACCTGACCCCAAGACCGGAAAGATCGTCACCTGGCTGACCCCGCTGGCCGTGGCGCTGATCATGGTCGAAATCGTCGACCTGATCTTTGCCGTCGACTCGGTACCCGCCGTCTTCGCGGTGACGCAGGACACGTTCATCGTCTACACGTCCAACATCTTCGCCATCCTGGGCCTCAGGGCACTCTATTTCGCGCTGGCGGCAGCCATGAACCGCTTCCGCTACCTGCAGATCTCGCTGGCGATCATCCTGGTGCTCATCGGCATCAAGATCTTCCTCGTGCCCCTGGGCATCAAGATCGACACGCTGTTCTCGCTGGCCATGACCATCGCCATTCTGGCGGGCGGGGTCTTTTACTCCCTGTGGAAGACCCGCAACGAGCCCAATATCAGCGCCGAGGACGAACCCAGCACCGGCCGGCTGGAGCCGTAACGACGTTCCAAAGACGAATAGTCCTGAAAGGGCCGGCGGTTGACGCCGGCCCTTTTGCTTGTCTATCCTCCTCCCATTCCCAGAGGAGGTCTTGTACCGAAATGATCTGAAAACCCGTCCCCGACGCCCAACACCCTCTCGCCTCACGCCAAATGCGTGAACCGGTGGGCTTGGCTGCGCAGTTGGACGAGGTTGACAGCATCGGTGCATCCCTGGCTTCGTAAGCCGACCTCCCACTTCCGCGCAGCCCTGGCGTCCCTTTCCCAAACCGCTTCACCGCGTGGCCCTGCCGCGCCTTGTCTTGCTTCAGCCAGCCCGCGCCCCAGGCCGGGCGGGAAGGTCACAATCATGCCCAAAAATCAGTTCCAGCGCCCCGCGCCCGTCAAGCATACCCGCAACGTACCGCGTCATGGCGCGCCCCAACCCCTGCCGGCCAAGGGAGGCGCAAAGTCCCGGAACAAGGCGCCTTTGCCCGGCTTGCCACCGCTTTCGGCGCTCATCGAGCCCCCCGGACGGCGGTAGGAAGAAGGGGGCCTGGCGCCGCGCCGGGCCCCGAACCAGTCTTGCCGCAATTGCCCGCTAACGAATTGTCAAACGACAAGGAGACAGGCAAATGGGTGCCATCCACGAAATCGTCTTTGACTGTGCCGAGCCGTCGGCCCTGGCCGCATTCTGGGCGGAAATGCTCGAGGGCTATGCGGTGCGCAAATCCGACCCAACCGATGCCGCCATCAGTGCCGCCTTGGGTCTGGATCCTGACGTTCCGACCATGGTGATGATCGATGGGCCCGGTCCGTCGATCTGCTTCCAGAACGTCGATGGTCAGCGCCCGGACAACAATCGCGTGCATTTCGACGTGCAGGTCGACGATCGCGCCGGCGAGGTGGAGAGGCTCAAGCAGGCCGGCGCCAGCGTCGAGCGCGTCCTGCCCACCTATACGATCATGCGCGACCCGGAAGGCAATCAGTTCGTGCTGGTGGATCGGCCGGCAGAAGCAGCGCGGGTCGCAGCCTGAGGCGAAGTCCGGGGTTCGTGCTGACACCGGCTGTCAGCGCCCCGTCCTATCCCGTCTTCATCGAAATGGAGACACGCCATGACCATTGTCGCTTCCTGCCATTGCGGCAGCACCCGCATCGCCCTGCCGGCACTGCCCACCCAGGCGCGGTCCTGCAACTGCACCTATTGCGCCCGTACGGGCGCGGTCTGGGCCTATTACAAGCCGGAGCAATTGCTGTTCATTTCCCGCGATGGCGAGGCCACCTACGCGCCCGGGGGCATGAACCAGCACCATTTCTGCGGCAATTGCGGCATGCAGACCTGGGGCGACAGCCCCGACTGGGCGAGCATGTACAATGCCGACGGCACGCCCAAGAATGGTGATCCCCATTCCATGCCCACCGAACGGGTCTATCAGGTCAATCTGAACCTGATCGACGATCTGGACTGGTCGCAGATCGAGATCGAGAAGCTGGACGGCCGCAACAGCTGGTGAATCGCGTTCAGTGCCCGTCAAAAGCCATCAGCGAGGTCACGGTTACCCCTTCGGCCTTGAGCTTGTCGGCCCCGCCAATATCGGGAAGGTCGATCACAAAAGCGGCGTCGTCACAGGTCGCGCCCGTGCGTCGCAGCAAGCCAATGGCAGCGATGGCAGTGCCCCCGGTGGCGATTAGGTCATCGACCAGCAGCACCTTGTGGCCACCATTGACCACGTCGGCGTGGATCTCGATCGTGTCTACGCCATATTCGAGCGCATAGTTCTGGCCGATGGTCTCGCCCGGCAGCTTGCCCTTCTTGCGGATCGGTACGAAACCGGCGCCCAGCGCAATGGCCACGCCCGCACCGAAGATGAAGCCACGCGCCTCAATACCGGCGACATGGGTGATCCCATGCCCGCGATAGCCCGAGGCAATGCGCTCGACGCTCTCGCGGAACCCTTCCGGATGCTCGATCAGCGTGGTGATGTCCCGGAACAGGATGCCCTTCTTGGGGTAATCCGGGATCGTGCGGACGAGCGACTTCAGGTCGAGCAACATCGATGGCCTTGTCAGTTGAGAAGAGGAGAAATCAGGACTTGTTGCGGCCCAGAACATGCCGGGCAATGACGCCGGCATTGTAGGCCACGTTGCGGGTGGTCTCGATTGCCGTCTCGCGCGCCTTGGGGTTGTTGACCACAGCCTGTACCCCAGCACGCACCACCGGATGGCGGCTCATGGCAATCGCAGTGCTGACAACGGTAACGGCAAGGCGAACGGCGGACATCGCGGTCTCCTCTACAACCCGGACTCTGGGCAATATCGCGATTGAGAGGTCCGAAGGCAAGGGGGCGGGGTGACGTGGTCGTGCAATTGATCGTGGTTAGGAGGAATGAGGAAACCCGCGCACACCGTGCCGCCCTCGGGCTCGACCCGAGGGCCGCTTTCCGTCCACCCGACAGTCTTGGGAAGATAGCGACTGGCCCTCGGGTCGAGCCCGAGGGCGGCGCAGTGTGGGAACGAAGTCTGCGGAACTCAAGAAAGAAAGGCCCCTCACGCGGCCCTTCAATCTAAACTTCAGTGCATGCCCTGCGAGCGTAGCTCTCCGGGCCTGATCGCCTAAAATCGCCCCACCGGGGCAATTTTGCCGCGAAGCGGCCGGTGATCAGTGCTCGATCCCGGCCCAGAGCTTGCGCTTGGTGGCGTACATGAGGCCGGCGAACAGCACGAGGAACAGCAGGACCACGAAGCCGGTCTGCTTGCGCGAAACCAGGTGCGGTTCGGCCATCCACATCATGAAGGCAGCGACGTCGGTGGAATACTGTTCGAGGGTCTGCGGAACCTCGACCCCATCCTCGCCCGCCACATAGCTCACCGAGCCATCCGCCAGCGGCGGGGCCATGCCGATGGCGTGGCCGGGGAAATAGTCGTTGTAATACTTGCCTTCGGCGAGCTCGAAGCCTTCCGGAGCCGTCTCGGGAACTTCGTCGTGGTAGCCATTGAGCAAGGCGTGGATATAGTCCGCGCCGCCTTCCTGGTAGCCGGTGAAGTAGTTGAACACCCAGTTCGGGAACGGATCGGTCACGCCGCGGGCCTTGGCCAGAACCGAGAAGTCGGGCGGCAGCGAGCCGCCATTGGCATCGCGGGCTTCCTGGTCATTGGCGAAGGGCGAGGGCCAGCGGTCGGCCGGAATGCCAGGGCGGACGCCACCTTCCGCCGTGGGATCGGCGATCTCATATTCGGCCGCCAGAGCTTTGATCTGCTCTGCCGAAAAGCCCGGACCGCCCTCTTCCGCCAGGTTGCGGAACGCAATCAGTCGAGCGCCGTGGCAGCTGGCGCAGACTTCGCGGAACACCTGGAAGCCGCGCTGCAGCTGGTGCTCGTCATAGGTGCCGAAGATACCGGCAAAGCTCCAGTTTTGGCGCTCGATATGGGCGCCGGCTTCGGCAGCCTGCGCCTGCATGCCGGACAGGCCCACGAAGGCAGCGACGGCGGCGATGATGAACTTGGTCTTGAACATGTCTATCGCCCCGATCACGCGTGTGCCTTGCCGAGAACGCTCTCGGAAATGCTGGTCGGCAATGGCTTGGTCACTTCGATGCGCGACAGCACCGGCAGGATGACCAGGAAGTAGAGGAAGTAGTAGGCCGTGCAGACCTTGGCCAGCACCGTGTAGATACCCTCGGCCGGCTGGGCACCCAGATAGGTGAGACCGACGAAGTTGATGGCAAACAGGGCGTAGAACCACTTGAACATCGGGCGGAACGTGCCCGAGCGCACCTTGCCGGTATCGAGCCACGGCACGACCAGCAGCATGACCAGCGCGCCGCCCATGGCGATGACGCCGCCGAGCTTGCTATCGATGAACAGCACGTTGAAGTCGATGGCGCGCAGGATCGTGTAGAAGGGCAGCAGGTACCATTCGGGCACGATATGGGCCGGCGTCACCTGGCTGTTGGCCATGATGTAGTTGTCGGGATGGCCCAGGATATCAGGGGCGAAGAACACGAACCACGCGAACGGGATCAGGAAGACCACCATCGCGAACAGGTCCTTCATCGTATAGTACGGATGGAAGGCGACGGTATCGCGGCTTTCCTTCACTTCCACGCCGATCGGGTTATTGTTGCCCGGAACGTGCAGCGCCCAGATATGCAACGCCACGATGGCGGCAATCACGAAGGGCAGCAGGTAGTGCAGCGAGAAGAAGCGGTTGAGCGTCGGGTTGCCGACGGCGAAACCGCCCAGCACCAGCTGCTTGATGTTTTCGCCGACCACCGGAATGGCCGAGAAGATGTTCGAGATCACCGTGGCGCCCCAGAAGGACATCTGGCCCCATGGCAGGATGTAACCCATGAAGGCAGTGGCGACGGTGAGAATGAAGATCAGCACGCCCAGAATCCAGATGATCTCGCGCGGCGCCTTGTAGGAACCGTAGAACAGGCCGCGGAACATATGGATGTAGAGGGCCACGAAGAACATCGAGGCACCTACGGCGTGGACGGCCTGGATGACGCGGCCGCCGTTTACGTCGCGGCGGATATGCTCCACCGAGTCGAAGGCCATGGCCACGTTCGGCGTATAGTGCATGGCCAGGATAATGCCGGTGACGATCTGCACACCGAGACACATCACCAGGATCGCGCCGAAGGTCCACCAGTAGTTGAGGTTCTTGGGCGTGGGAAAATCCATCAGGTGCTCTTTGGAGAACCGGATGATCGGCAGACGGTCGTCGAGCCACTTCTCGACGGCGTTTCCGGGCGTATAAGTCGAATGTTCGGACATCGGAAAAGCCCCCACTAACCGATCTGGATCAGCGTATCGCTGACGAATTCATAAGGCGGCACGACCAGGTTCTTGGGCGCGGGACCGCGACGGATACGGCCGGCAGAGTCATAGTGCGAGCCGTGGCACGGGCAGAACCAGCCATCGAAGTCGCCCGCTTCCCCGACCGGGATGCAACCCAGATGGGTGCAGTTGGCGATCATCACCAGCCAGTTTTCGTGGCCTTCCTTGGTGCGCTGCTCGTCGGTCTCGGGATCCTTGAGGTCGCTCAGCGGCACCGCCTTGGCTTCCTCGATTTCGGCGGCCGTACGATGGCGCACGAAGACCGGCAGGCCGCGCCAGGTGATGGTCACCGACTGTCCTTCGGGAATGGCGCTGATGTCGAATTCGATGCTGGCCAGAGCCAGGGTCGAAGCGTCGGGATTGAGCTGATTGATCAGCGGCCAGACCACTGCGGCAGCGCCGACCGCGCCGACAGCGCCGGAGGCGACATAGAGAAAGTCGCGCCGGTTGGTGGATGAATGTTCTGCTTGCGTGGCCAAGGTCCGTATCCCCGTACGATGCACAATTGACGGAGCCGGCCCCGGCATTGTCGCCCGCGTAAACGGAATCGACCGCCGTCCGCCCTCAAGCGGCCCGTCAGGTCAGGTCTTTTTGCACTGTCATAGGAACTTGTCCAGTGCGCGCGCCGTGACAGCGCACAACTGCGACACTATACCCGAGGCAGCCCCGAAATCCGGTCGCCACGGCGACCGCAAAGGACGCAGGATGACCGTTTCGCTCGCGCTCTACCAGCCCGACATTGCCGCCAATACCGGCACCCTGCTGCGCCTCGGCGCATGCCTGGGTGTCACGGTACATGTCGTCCACCCGGCCGGCTTTGCACTGACAGACAAGAACCTCGTTCGTGCCGGCATGGACTATCTCGACAAGGCGGCCTTGGTTGAACATGCGAGCTTTGCTGCCTTCGATGCCTGGCGCCAGGATGAGGGCCGAAGGCTGGTGCTGCTGACCACCAAGGCCAGCGAGTCGGCCTATGCGGCGACGTTCCTGCCAGACGACATCCTGCTGCTCGGCCGCGAAAGCGCCGGTGTGCCGAACGCGGTTGCGGAGGTTTGTGAGCTCAAGCTCCGCATCCCCATGCGTCCTGCCCTGCGCTCGATCAATGTGGCGCTGGCGGGCAGCATGGTATTGGGTGAGGCCCTGCGGCAGACACAGCACTTTACAGAACTGACCTGAAGGTCCATTCCCCCGCCATGAACGTTCCTCAGACCACCCTTCCTGCCGATATCGACACCAAGAAATCCCTCGCCAGCGCCTGGTTCCGCACCCTGCGCGACCGCATCTGCGCCGAGTTCGAAGCCATCGAGCGCGAAGTCAGCGGCCCCCAGGCCGAGATGGCGCCGGGCAGCTTCGAGCGCAGCCCCTGGGACCGTGCTGCCGGGGGTGGCGGGGAAATGTCGATGCTGCATGGCCGGGTCTTCGAAAAGGCCGGGGTGCATATCTCCACCGTGCATGGCCATTTTACCGAGGAATTCGCCCGCCAGATGCCGGGTACCGAGGCGGGCACAGCCTTCTGGAGCTCGGGCATTTCGCTCATCGTCCACCCGTGGAACCCGCATGTGCCGGCAGTGCACATGAATACGCGGATGATCGTCACCGGACGGCAATGGTGGGGTGGTGGGGCCGACCTCACCCCGGTGCTCGATGCCCGCCGCACCCAGACCGATCCCGACACGGTGGACTTCCACGCCGCCATGCAGGCCGCCTGCGCCAACCGCCCCGGCGTCGACTACGACCGCTTCAAGGCTTGGTGCGACGAATACTTCTTCCTGCCGCACCGGAACGAGCCGCGCGGCATTGGCGGCATTTTCTACGACCACTTCAATTCCGGCGACTGGGAGGCCGACTTCGCCTTTACCCGGGCGGTCGGTGAAGCCTTCCTCGGCGTCTATCCTGCCCTGGTGCGCCGCAATTTCGAAAAGCCCTGGACCGAGGCCGAGCGTGACGAACAGCTCGTCCGGCGCGGCCGCTATGTCGAATTCAACCTGCTCTATGACCGGGGCACGACGTTCGGGCTGAAGACCGGCGGCAACGTCAATTCCATCCTCTCCTCCCTGCCCCCTGCAGTGAAGTGGCCGTGAAGTCACAACAAAACCGGAGCCGCCCTCGGACTTGATCCGAGGGCCACTATCAACTTGTGCGTGGGTGGCGAGTGGTCCTCGGGTCGAGCCCGAGGACGGCCCTGCGCAAGTAAAACGGCTGTGGTCTCTTTCTGCCAAGCCTGCTTAACATCACGCCCATGTCCCTCACCGACCTCGAGATTACCGGCTACCGATCCGTCCGATCCATCCGTTTCCCCTTGAGACGCCTGACGGTGCTGGTGGGGGGCAATGGCGTGGGCAAGACCAATCTCTATCGCGGCCTCGAACTGGTCCATGCCGCCGCCACCGGCGATCTTGTCCTCAGCCTGGCGCGCGAAGGTGGCCTCGCTTCGGCCATGTGGGCCGGACCGCGCAAGGTCAGCGACAAGCCCCGGCTCATCTTCGAGGTCGGGCTCGACACCATCCTGCCGGGAGACGACGAGGCCGCCTTCGTGCCCCGCTATTCGGTCGAGGTGGGCTTCGGCGACCGCTACGAGGCGGTTTTCGACGAGGAGCCGCAGATCAAGGCCGAGAGCCTGATCCTGCCTGGAAGGCGCAGCGTAACCCTGCTTGAGCGCAAGGGGCCTTCCGCCTGGTATCGCGACGAAAACGGGCGGATGCGCCAGCTCGACCATCCGCTCCTTGCAAGCGAAACCGCCCTTTCTGCCCTGCGCGGCACCCTGCCCGAACTCGATGCGGTGCGATACCTCTTGGCCGAATGGCGCTTCTACCACGGTTTCCGCACCGATGCGGGTTCGCCGCTAAGGCGCCCATCGCTCGCCGTCACGTCGCCCACGCTTGATGCCGATGGCGGAAATCTCGGGGCCGTGCTGGCGACGCTCAAGCATATCAGGGGCGATACCGTCGATCTCGACGCGGCGATCGACCAGGCCTTTCCCGGCGCTCGGCTCGACATCCCTCCGCCCGGACGGGATGCCAGCTTCTCGATGATCTTCCCCGAAGTCCCGCACCGGCCCTTCGCACCTGCCGAACTCTCCGACGGCACGCTGCAATTCCTGGCGCTGCTCGGGGCCCTGCTCGCCTACCGCCTGCCGCCCTTCATCGCCCTCAACGAGCCGGAGACCTCGCTCCACCCCGATCTGCTGCCGGCCCTCGCCCGGGCCATTGCCCGGGCCGCCCAGCGGACCCAGGTCTGGGTGGTGACCCATTCCATCCCTCTTGCCGATGCTATCGCCGAGGAGACTGGCATTGTTCCCCGCACGGTGATCCGCCGCGAGGGGGCCACCTGGATCGAGGGCCTGTCCGATATCGGAATCTTCCCGGAAGAATAGTTGGAACCGATCGGCGATCCGCGCGTTTCCTCAGACTGTCCATTGCGAAAGATGAGGAGGTTCAGCAATGAAACGCTTTGATTCCGGGACGCTCATTCCAGGGTCGACCTGGCGCGCCGAGGCCGAGACCGTGGCCGAGGTGGTGCGCCGCGCGGTGGAGAACATGCGCAATTTCAATGGCGAAACCGAAGTCCGCCCCGAAATGGTCGAGCGGATCAAGGAACGTATCGTCGATGTCGACGATATGGGCCAGCCCACAAAGCACTAGCCCATCCCCAAGCCCCGGTTCGCCGGGGCTTTTCTTTGGCATCAGTGGAAGATCCGCTCCAGCAGCGTGTCCTTGTCGAGGCTGAACTCGCTTTCCACCCAGGCCCGCTCCATGATCGCGATGGCAGCGCCCATGTCGGGACCGGGCTTCATGCCGCGCGCCGTGAGGTCCGCGCCACCGACCGGCAGGGGCGCCACCGGCAGACGGCCCATATCGCGCGCCATTTCGGCGAGGCGTTCGCGCGGCCAGTTCTCCTCGGCAGCAGCCACGGCCAATCCTTCCACCGCGTCCTCGCCGAAGCGATAGGCGGCCCAGCCGATGTCGCCGCGCCGCAGCATGGTCGCTGCCTCGCCGATCTGCGCCGCATGAGCCACCACGGCCTTGCTCAGACGCCAGTCGGCCTGGCGCAGTTCCAGTGACTCGCGCCCCAAGAGGGCCAGCCGTGCCGTCGCAGAGTGCCCGCCCAGCGCTTCGTAGCGCGCCAGCGCCTGTGCCGCGCCCGGCTCGATGCGGACCAGCCCGAACCGGTCCATGACACCTATAGTCTTGGCGATGCGCGGCAGCGCCAGCATCCGCATCATCTCGGCACCGACCCGCTCGCGCGAAATATGGTCGAGATCCTCCGCAGCCTCGCGGCAAGCGGCCAACCCTTCGGCGTCGAATTCTTCGCCGCCGTGACTGGCCGAAAACCGGAAGAAGCGGTAGACGCGCAGCCCGTCTTCGGCGATCCGCTGGGCGGCATCGCCAATGAACCGCACCTTTCCATTGAGCAGATCCTCCGCCCCACCCAGGGGGTCGAACAGGGTTCCATCGGCAAAGCAGTAGAGCGCGTTGAGGGTGAAGTCCCGGCGCTCGGCATCGGCTACCCAGTCGGTGCCGAATTCAACCTGCGCGCGGCGGCCATCCGTCACCACGTCCTGGCGCAGCGTCGTCACTTCCACCGTGGTTCCGTCCAGGCGCAGGGTGATCGTGCCGTGGTCGATGCCGGTGGGATAGGCGTCGATACGCGACGCCCTGGCCTTCTGCATCACCGCGACCGGCAGCAGTTCCGTGGCCATGTCGATATCGGCGTGCTCGCGCATCCGGCCGATAAGGCTGTCGCGCACCACGCCGCCAACAACCCGCGTTTGACCTTGCGCACCGCCCAGCACCGAAAGGATGGCCCTGACCGCCGGTCGCTGCAGCCATTCGGCATTCTCGATGCGATCGGGAATCATGCGGCCACCTCGCCCATCACCCGGTCCCGGAACAGGCGCGTCAGGTTGGCGGTAATCCCCCAGATGACGTGCCCGTCATGGTCGATCTGCCAGGTCGAATGTTCCTTGCCGCCGCGGCTGATGCGGAACCGGCCATAGGTTTCGATAGCGAGGATGCGGCTCAACGGCACTTCGAACACCGAATGCACTTCCCCAGGATTGGGCACGAACGGCCCGCTCGGCGTCACCTCGGCCACGACGGGAGTGATGAGATAGTTGGTGCCGGTATAGTAGGTGGGCATGTAACCCAGGATTGTCGCATCCTCGGGCCGCATCCCGACTTCCTCATGCGCCTCGCGCAAGGCCGCCGCCGCCGCCCCGGCATCGGCGCCATCGATCTTTCCGCCGGGAAAAGCCACCTGCCCGGAATGCGCCCGCAGGTCCGGCGAGCGCTCGGTATAGAGCACGGTATGACCCTCGGGCCGCCGTACCAGCGCAATCAGTACCGCCGCCGGCACCGGCGGACGCTCGAAGGGCTTGAGGGGCTGCCAGTCCGGCACCAATTCCACCGCCGATTCCAGCGGCGGCGGCTCGCCGAGCAGTCTCGGCGTCAGCATCTGGACGATTTCGAGGCTTGGGGCCAAGGCGCGATCCGGCAAAAATGAGAGTGGCGGCCTGAGTTTAATCAAGCCGCCCCCAAACTGCATCTGTTTTCGGCGTCAGCGCGCAGCGTCGAATGCCGCTATGCTGCCCTTGAGCGATTTGGCCAAGGTCTTGTCCTCGGCCATCAGCAGCACGCGATTGGGATCGACAGGTCCGGGGAACTGGATATTGCCCGGCGTCGTGGTCTCCCAGCCCAAGGGGCAGTAATAGTCCTGGTCGCCCACCAGCAGCACGAACTCGCCCTCGCCCCGCGCCAGCGCCAGCTTGGACACCTCGCGCGCCAAAAGCTTGCCGGCGCCGCGCTTGCGGAAATTGGGATGGGTGGCCAGCGGCCCGAGCAGATAGCCTTTCCGGCCACCGACGCTGATCGGCGTCATCCACACCGAACCGCATGGCGTGCCGTCCACTTCAGCGATGAGGCTGAGGCTGGGGTCGATGGGAAAACGCTCGCGCACCCGGAAGGCGGTGCGGGCAAAACGGCCCGGACCAAAGGCAATGGCCTGCAGGTCCTCGACAAAAACGTCGTCAGCCGCAGTGGCGGCGCGAACAGTCGGCTGGCCGGCAACAAGGGTGGAAGCGGCCTCGGCCGCAGCGAGCGTGGTCATGGGTCTGATCCAAGAGAAGGAATGTGCAGGACAAGGCGCGGTCAGCCCTTGGGCCTTCCGCTCGAAACGACCGCCTAGGGTCGTCGGTTCGTCTGCAATACCTTCACCATCCTGGACGCCTCCACGTCTGAATGCGCATTAGCACCAGCACGGATGGCCGTAAATGGGAATATTGGGTTCATGCATCCAATTTCCTTGTTCTGTGGGCCGTTCGGTTCACAAATGCACAACAGTATGTTGCCGCCTGCTCGCCTTCCGATCGCAACGATCAGCCCCTAGCTAGGGTTCAGCACCAGATTGGCTTCGTCCTACACTGGACCGGCAAGCCGACAGCAAGATGACCGAAAGGGACCCGAGATGGGACGTTTGATTGACGGAAAATGGTCGACCCAGTGGTATGACACCGCCAATACCGGCGGAAAGTTCGTTCGCAGCAGGGCCGGCTTCCGCAACTGGGTAACTGCCGACGGATCACCGGGCCCCAGCGGCGAAGGCGGTTTTGCCGCCGAAGCGGACCGCTATCACCTCTATGTTTCGCTCGCCTGTCCCTGGGCGCACCGGACGCTGATCTTCCGCAAGCTCAAGGAACTGGACAAGCTCATCTCGGTCTCCGTCGTCTCGCCCAAAATGCCCGACGAAACCGGCTGGAGCTTCAAGACCGAGGAAGGCTCGACCGGCGACGCCCTCTTGGGCAAGCAGACACTTTGGCAGGTCTATACCGAGGCTGAACCCGACTATACCGGCCGCGTCACCGTGCCCGTGCTCTGGGACAAAAAGACCGGCACCATCGTCTCCAACGAAAGCTCGGAAATCATTCGCATGTTCAATTCGGCCTTCAACGAATTGACCGGCAATGCCGATGACTACTATCCGGCCGAGCTCCGCGAGACGATCGACGCCATCAATTCCCGCGTCTATGACGACATCAACAATGGCGTCTACAAGGCCGGCTTTGCCACCACCCAGGAAGCCTATGACGAGGCCGTCTCAAAACTGTTCGAGGCGCTCGACTGGGTCGAGGACCTGCTGGGCGAAACGGCCTATCTCACCGGCGACACAGTGACCGAAGCCGATTGGCGGCTCTTTACCACCCTGGTGCGCTTCGACGCCGTCTATGTCGGCCACTTCAAGTGCAACCGCAAGCGGATCGCCGACTACCCGAACCTCAGCCATTATCTCAAGGCGCTCTACGAGGTGCCGGGGATCAAGGAAACGGTCGACCTCGACCATATCCGCACGCACTACTATTGGAGCCATACCACGATCAACCCGCACCGGATTATTCCGATCGGGCCGGAGCTGCCGTTTGTGGGGTGACACCGATCTTCACCTCCCCTTTGACGGGCTTCGCGCCGACCCTAGGGCAAATCTCTCCAGTGGAGAGATTTGAGGCAAGAAGGCCCGGAGAGCTACGCTCGAGGGCAAGGTAGCGTGGCTAGGCCCCCGTGAGGCCGTAGCAAAGCTAGGTGGGGGGCCAGCGCACTGGATTTCGCGCGTGGGCACCCCTCCCCAACCCTCCCCATCGAGGGGAGGGTGTCGTACCGAGTCTGCCTAGGCCTCAATACCCCCAGACGGTCCGCTTCTCGACGCCGTCGAAATATTCGTCGATCCGCTGGCTGGTGGCCGGGGTCACCTTGTCCGGCAGGGCATGGCGGTCGAACCAGCCCACCTCGGCAATCTCGTGATCCGGCTTGCGCTCGAATTCGTGCTTGAACGCCTTGGCCACGTAGAAGGCAACATGGTCGCGGTCGGTCACCGGGCTCGAATTGTGATAAAGCCCGAACAGCTCCATCGGCCCCACGACACGATAGCCGGTTTCTTCCAGGGTTTCGCGCGCGCCCGCCTCTTCGAAGGTCTCGCCCGGACCGACTCCGCCCCCCGGAAACTGCCAGCCGGGCACATAGGTGTGGCGGATAAGCAGGACCCTATCCCCGTCCACGACCATCACCCGCGCGCCCATGGTCATGCGGTGCCACAACCCCTTGAGGGTCAGGAACACCTTGGCGCGCACGCGCTGGAAGCGATTCATCATTATTCCGGTCTCCGACTTTCCCCATGGCTAGCAGAGCTTGAGGCGCGACAAAATCGTGCGATGTGTCGATTGAACGTTTTCTTGGGGCGGCCGTTCTGGCACAACCCCCCGCGATGATCACCCTGGCACACATTTCCGATATCCATCTTTCACCCATGCCCGAGGTCGGCATTCGCGACCTGCTGGGCAAGCGGCTGACCGGTTATCTCAACTGGAAGCTCAAGCGCCATGGCGAGATGAATACCGAGACCCTGTCGCGGCTGGTCGCGCACATGCAGGAGCAGAAATCCGACTTCACGGCAGTGACGGGAGATCTCGTCAACCTGGCGCTCAATAGCGAAGTCGAGCGCGCCGGGGCCTGGCTGCGCGAGCTGGGTGGCGCCGACCGCACCGTCGTCTGCCCCGGCAACCACGATGCCTACGTGCCCGGCGCCCTCGACTATGCCCGCGATCAATGGGGCGACTACATGCGGGGCGAGACCATCGAGGGCGAAGCCTTCCCCTTCGTCCGGCGCGTCGGCGAAATGGCCATCATTTCCTGCTCCAGCGCCGTGCCGACCCCGCCCTTTTTCGCCATTGGCCGGTTCGAGGAGAAGCAGGCAGCTCGCCTCGCGCGCATCCTCAAGCTCCTCGGCGATGCCGGCTATTTCCGCGTCGTGCTGATCCACCACCCGCCCAATGCCGAATTGCAGCATCCCTCATTCGGCTTGAAGGGCCACCGCATCTTCCGCAAGGTTGTCGCCGATGAGGGCGCCGAGTTGATCCTGCATGGCCATACCCATCGCTCGTCAATCCATCACATCCCCGGCAAGAACCACGAAGTCCCGGTGATCGGCGTCGCCGCCGCCAGCGCCGCCCAGGGCGGCACACTCGATGACCCGGCCCGCTACAACCTCTTCCGCATCGAGAAATCCGGCGAGGAATGGCGCTGCACCATGCGCGAATACGGCTTCCAGCGCCTGGGCGCAGATATTGTGATGCGCATGCAGATGAGAATCTACTGAGCGGCCGCTTCGCGGCTTTCTACGCCGCGCTGAACTCGCAGGAGCTGGAGATGATGTCGAAGCACGGACCATCGTCAAAGCAGACTTTGTAGTGGCACGCGTTTAACGCCCTGCCGTTTTCCCGCAGAGCCTGTGAGATCGCATCCAACTCGGGGCTGTGCCCCATATCAACCACGCGATCATAGGCCGCAGTGATGTCAGACGCGCGAACTGCGTGCAGGTAGGTCGTACGATAGTGAACTACGTCGCGAAAGACGAGCTCGCTGATCCGCGAGCCAACGGATTCGTCCTCAAATGTAAGGACAAGCGCGAGCTCTCGCTTGGGCCTGAGTTGGACGTCAATGTCCCGCAGGTAGGCCGTCGAGGGAACAGGAGATTTCCAAACAGTAACAGGCTCTACCAAGGGACTACCTAGGCAAGGGGCAATGCGATGAATTTCAATAGCTGCGCGGCTGACGGGATACCAGCACGTTGAGCCAAGTAATTGCGGAAGCATATGCTCCCCGTCGAAATCCCCGCCTCTCCCTCGTCGTCCTCGTATACTCTGTTGCCGAGGGAGGCCCGCATGACGACCAAACCCACCACCATTGACGCCTACAATGCCGCGCAGGAAAGCGAATTCCGCCTGATCTGCGATGAGTTGCGCACCATCATCGACCGCGTCCTCCCGGAAGCCGAGAGCAAGATCTGGCATGCGCACCCGGTCTGGTTCCTCGATGGCAATCCGGTCGTGGGCTATTCCAAGCTCAAGGGGTCGGTGCGACTGCTGTTCTGGAGCGGCCAGTCCTTCGAGACGCCCGGCCTCGATCCCGAAGGCACCTTCAGGGCCGCCGAAAAGCGCTACACCTCGGTGACGCAGATCAATGCCAACGAGTTGGTGAGCTGGCTCGAAGAGGCGCGGTCTGTGCAGTGGGACTACAAGAACATCGTCAAGCGCAAGGGGCGGCTGGAACGGCTGGTCTAGCCTACCACTCGTCTGGCGGCGCGCCCGAATAGAGCACATGTTGCGCCGCATAAGCCCGCTGATAGGCCGGGCGGGCCTCGGCCCGGGCGATATAGGCAGCCAGATTGGGAAATTCCGCCACCAGCGCCGCATCGGCCCGGCGCAGCACCAGGACCATCATCAGGTCGGCGGCGCTGAATTGCCCGTCGAGCCAGTCGCGGTCACCGAGAAAGGCCGACAGGTCGCGCAGGCGCGTCCGGATCTGCCCGTCGAGGAAGGCGAAGCGCGCTTCATGGTGCCAGGGCTGGCCCGGATCGGTGAAATCGGCCTGCTCGCGCTCGACAATGGGCGGTTCGACCGTCGCGACCGCTGCGAACATCCAGGTCACCGCCCGCGCCCGCGCAGCCCTGTCATCGGGCAAGAGACCCGGATGTGTCTGGGCGATGTGATGGATGATGGCGCCGGATTCGAAGAGCTGCAGCCCGTCCTCCTCATAGGCCGGAATCTGCCCGAAGGGCTGGCGGGCGCGGTGCTCGGGCTCCTTCATCTGCTTGAAGGTGACGAACCGGACCTCATAGGGCTGGCCCACCTCCTCCAGCGCCCAGCGCACCCGCATGTCCCGCGCCATGCCCTTGCCGCCGTCGGGCGACCATTTGAAAACGGTGAGGATGGGTGTCATCGAAGAGCATCCCTTTGTCTGTTTCCAGCGCGACGAGTGAGGGGCGCAATGATCGACACACAGCCCCCGCCCGCGCTATCCTCATGCCATGAACTACGAAAACCATCGCATCTACGGCATGAGCGTCGCCAGCGTCTATGTCCACTACGTCACCAAGGCGGAGCGCAAGGGCCGCACCAGGGACGAAGTGGACGAAGTCACGCGCTGGCTGACGGGCTACAGCCAGCAGCAGCTGGAAAAGGCGCTGGAAGACAAGACCACCTTCCAGGACTTCTTCGACAACGCACCCCGCCTCAACCCCAATCGCTTTCTGATCAAGGGTACGATCTGCGGCGTGCGCCTTGAGGAAATCGACCATCCGCTCATGCGAGACCTGCGCTATCTCGACAAGCTGGTGGATGAACTGGCCAAGGGCCGGCCGATGGAAAAGATCCTGCGGGCGTAACCGCATCGCCACACTCCCACCATGCGTGCAAATCACCTATATGGGGAGCAAAGCCAGCGAGTAGCCCGTGACCGAATTCTTCCGCATCGAAAGCCCTTCCTTCGACCCGGCGAGTGGCGAGGCCCGCTTTCCCTATACGCTGAACGCGCTCACCTTCACCGAAGTGCTGACGCTGCCCACCGGCGCCGATGCGGAAGCGGCCGCCTCCCCGGCTTTCCAGAAGCTGCTCGGTCTCACCGCCCTCGTGCTCGGCGTTTCCTATTTCAAGCTCTGCGCGCCTTTTGCCATCGAGGCGCCCACAATCGCGCTGACCGATGCCGAACGGGCCTTCGTCATCGACGTCTATGAGAACGGCCTTGGCGAATACTATGCCCGCAACCAGCTGAGCCGCTTCGGCAAGCTGACCCTCACTGCGCCTGAAGATGCCGTCGCCCGCAAGCCGGCGCCAAACCTGCCAGAGCGCACCCTGCTGCCCATCGGTGGGGGCAAGGATTCCCTCGTCAGTGTCGACCTGCTCACCCATACCGGCCAAGCCTTCACGCCCTTCGCGGTCAATCCCAAGGGCCCGATCGTAACCTCAGTCGAGGCCATCGGCACGGCGCCGCTTTACGTGGCGCGAAAACTCGACCCCGAGATGATCCGCCTCGGCCAAGAGCCGGGTTACTACAACGGCCACGTGCCCTCGACCGCGATCAACTCCATGATCGCCGCGCTCTGCGCCCTGCTCTTCGGCTACGACCAGATCGTGCTCTCCAACGAGCGTTCGGCCAGCGAGGGCAATGTCATGTTCGACGGACGCGAGACCAATCACCAATATTCCAAGTCGCTGGGCTTCGAACTGCTCATCGCCGATACATTGGGCAATGCCACCGGCGGCGCGCTCAAATACTTCTCGCTCCTGCGGCCCTATTCGGAAGCGCGCATCGCCTCGCTCTTCACCAAGGAGGGCAAGTTCGACGCGGTGTTTTCGAGCTGCAACCGCAATTTCCGCCTCAATGGCAATGACGGCCCGCTCTGGTGCGGCGAATGCCCCAAATGCCATTTCGTCTTCCTGATTTTCGCGCCCTTCATGGCCAAGGACAGGCTGCTGCGCATTTTCGGCAAGAACCTGCTCGATGAGCCGGCCAATGAACAATCCTTCCGCGAACTGGCGGGCCTCACCGGCCAGAAGCCCTGGGAATGCGTCGGCGAAATCCTCGAAGCCGCGGCCTGTTTCTATACCCTCACCCGCCATGCCGACTGGCATGAGGCCGCCGTGGTGCGCGCGGTCAAGGCCGACCTTTTCGCCCAATATGGCGAGGAAAAGCTGCAGCGCGCCATGGCCGAATGCCTGACCGACAGCCACGACCACCACATTCCCCCCGCGCTCGCTGCCAAGGTCGCCGCCTATGCGGTTTGACGAGCCCGTCCTGCTCTACGGCGCCGGGCGCGAGGCGCTATCGACCCGCGCCTTCCTTAAGTCACGGCAACCCGAGCTCAAGGTCTTCGTCACGGTCGACAGCGGCGCGGCAGACATTCCGGACACCGAACAGATCGCCGCGAGCGATCTCTCCGCGGCCATCGCCGACCGTCGCTTCGGCCTCATCGTCAAGAGCCCCGGCGTCTCGCGTTACAAGCCGGTCTTCGACCTGGCGCGAGCCTCCGGCATCACGGTCACCTCCAATCTCAATCTCTGGGGCGCCACCTATCGGCACGACCGTACCGTGGTCGCCATCACCGGCACCAAGGGCAAGTCGACCACCGCCACGCTCACCCATCTCATGCTCACCCGCTCCGGCATCGACGCAGGCCTTGCCGGCAATGTCGGCCTCGCCCCGCTCGAAATTGCCGACAAGCACGCAGTGGTGGTCTTTGAGCTCTCGAGCTACCAGACCGCCGACATGAATTTCCTGCCCGATGTGGCGGCGCTCACCAATCTCTATCCCGAGCATGTCGACTGGCATGGCTCGGTCGAGCGCTACTATGCCGACAAGCTCAACCTGATCGACCGGGACGGCAATTTCGCCGTGGCCGTGGGCGCGGCGGCCCGCGGCAATGCCCTGGTCGCCAAGGCGGTGCGCGATCACCGGCGGCTCCTGCCCGATCTCACGCCAGAACAGGGCCTTGCCATCGAAAATGCCGTGGCCCACTCCCGCCTGCGCGGCGCCCACAATCTCGACAATGCCCTTTTGGCGGCCCAGATCACTCTGGGTATCGGCGGCTCGCTGGACGGCATCCTGCAAGGCATTGCCGCCTTCCGCCCCCTGCCCCACCGGCTTGAAGAACACCGCTTCGGCCCCGTGACCGTGGTCAACGATTCGATTTCGACGACGCCCGAAGCCACCAAGGCGGCGCTGGCTGCCTATCCCGGCCGCCATATCGCCCTGATTGCAGGCGGTCATGAGCGTCAGCAGGACTATGCCGAGCTCGCGGGTCTGCTTGCCGGGCGCGGCGTTACCACGCTGGTGACCCTGCCGGTCACCGGCCAGCGCCTCGCACAGGCGACCCGCGCAGTGGCACCAGACATCGACGTCATCGAAGTTCCCGATCTCGACGCCGCCATTGCCGCCCTTGCCGGAAAGCAGTCGCAGTTCGACACCATCATCCTGTCGCCCGGCGCGCCATCCTACAACCAGTTCAAGAATTTCGAGGAACGCGGGGCGCGCTTCGTCGACCTCTGCCGGCATCATCTGCAGACGACTGGCTGACCCCGGCCGGACCTCAGAAGGCGCTGTTGAGGTTCTTCTCCAGCACACCGGCCTCCAAAAGGGCCGTCCGAATTTCATCGAGCAGCGCCTCGTCGGTCATGCGCAGCCGCAAGCGCGTCATGATCCCGCCGCTGCGAAAGCTGGGAATATCCATGATCCGGGGCAAGGCCTGCCCCAGCAGGGCGACATCATGGGCTCCGTGTCCAACCAGCAGCAACAGGATCGAGCCCAGTTCCGTGTCGCCACGCGCACATTCCGTCGCCAGGCGCTGGGCGGGCAGGAAAGCATTGGCTTTAAGCGAGGCCATGGCCGGTACGCAGCGGAACCAGCCGGGGACCATCAAGTCCGGCGTCACGTCGATTGCATGCAGGGCGATAGGAATGGCTTCCTCGAGCTTGCCGGTAAGCGCGAGGTGCCGCGCATGCCCTGCCGCAGCATCGATATTGGCCGCGGTCCTTTGTAAGGCCGTTCGATAGGCCGTTTCCGCTTCGCCATGCTGCCCCTTCGCCTCATAGAGCCGGGCGCGTTGATCCCAGACCATGCTGCTGGTGGGCTCAAGCCGCAAGGCTTCGCTGATGAGCGTTTCAGCTTCCGCAAGGCGCGCTTCCTGCTCCGCCGCGCTCAGTCGGCCACTGGTGGCCGCCTCGGCGATCAGGCTGGCCCGCGCGGCCAACATGGCACCGCTGTCTTGCCCCCGCCCGGGGAGCGCTTCGATGCAGGAAAGCGCCCGCGTTGCCGAGCCCATCGAGAGATCGCTGCGATACATGCCGAACAATATGCCGCACAGATACGGGCTTTCCCGTCCGGTTACGCTCGATTGCGCCAGAAACTCCCGCGCCCTGGCATGCAGGGGACCGCGATGACCGCCAAGGCGGATCACCAGTTCCTGCGAGAGTTCGTCTATGCCGCTGCGGCCTGTCAGCTGTTCGCGCGACACGCTTTCCGACCAGTTCCAGACAACCGAATTCGCGGACACCTCAGTCAGGATTGCATTGAAGGAGTAGTAGCCCTCGGCCTGCGCGTTGCTGCGGACAATGCCGGTGAGGACGAAGTCGGCATCGTCCTGCAGGCTCTGCGGGTCCGCCAATCCACCGATCGTTGCTTTCACCAGAACCAGCTGCTCGGCGACGGTCACCAGTTCAACCGCAAGAGTGGCAACGGTGGGGGTCAATCCATCATCACCGGTCAGGTTCTGAAACGCTGCCACCTGCAACCGCGGCATGTTGATGGTCGCCGCCGCCGACACAGATTGCTGTTGCCGTGGCCCCAGCGTCGCCAGCGAATAGGTGAGTGCCGTCGCCCCCAGCGCCAGCACCAGCAGAACGAACCAGGAGACCGTGATATGCCCCCTGGGCCGGGTCCGCGCCGGCACCTCGGCCACGGCAGTGGGGTCGTCGCCGATTGGCCGCGCGGACGGCTCCGTCGCCGCGTCGATGAATTCGGGCACGTAGCGGCCAATGGGCAGTTCGATGCGCAGCGGCTCATCCGAACCTGGGCCTGCATAATACTGATCCAGCAAACCGCGCAGGCGCCGCGCCTGGACCCGCACGATCGGGTCGGCCTGGGGATCGAAATCCGGTGGGCGCCCAAAGACATCCACGGCGATGGAATAGGCCTTGATCGATTGAGCGTCTCCACCCAACCGCCGCTCGACAATATAGCTCAGGAAATTGGCCAGTTGCGGGGACCGCGCCAGCTCAGGCCAGGTCAACAGGCGATCGAGGGCCCGTTTTACCCCCTCCTTGTCCGTTTCGACATTCATCATACCGAAACTCCCGCCGCCGCTGGATATACTGGCCTGATTTACATGTAAAATACAACCGTGACTTACCCCTGTTTTACCTGATTTTGCCTCCCCCGCCGGTCACGCTTGCATCATATGCCGGTTCGTCGACGTCACGAACTCGACATGTTTCCCGAGCGGTCAGGCCCCGCCGGACGTGTTCTACAAATCGTATAGACCACCCTGCCCGGGCCGTACGGCTCTCGGACAGTGATGGCGTTTTGTTCTGTTCGAACCCTCGCGCGGCGCGGGGATGAGGTGACTTGTGAACGTTCTAGCCAGCGATATCCCCTTCATCGCACTGATCGATGATGACGGGCATTCCGCACACCTGCTGACCCGTATGTTGCTGGCACACGGCGCGCCGGACGTGCGGCATTTCGCACTGCCGACCGCAGGCGAAGCCTTCCTGGCCCAGACGCTTGCCGACACAGGCCGCGAATGGCCCGGCCTCGTCATTGTCGACCTCAAGTCCCATAGCGGGGCCAATATTGAATTTCTGGCGCGCAACCAGGCGCTGCTCCGGCAGAAGGGTGTTCCCCTTGCCGTCATGACGCAGCCCACCGATCGCGCCGGTCGCCAGGCCCTGCATGATGCGGGCGCGTCGGCGGTCTTCTTCCGGCAGGCCGACCTTGATGCCTATCGGCACGAGGCGGCGGCCATTGTCAGTTTCTGGGCGCGCCACCAGCGCCTGGATGCGGTTGGCATGTGACTCCTGCGTCCACAGGTTACATGCCTTGAGGTGGAGAGTGATGCTGCGGCCGAGCCTTTTTGGTCCGTCCGTATTCCCAAGTATCACTCTCCGCCGTTTCCAAAGATCGGCAGTCTGCACCACTGCCGATCCTCTAGCGCCAATCTTGCTTGCAAGGTTTTGCGCCACGGGAAGCGGATGCGACACCTCCCGGTCGCGTCCGTACGGGGGGAGAAGCAAATCGCCGGAGCGCATGTCCCTCAGCGCTCCCGGCACGCCTGTTTGCTTCTCCCCGCGGCCCAATTCTAGTCCGCCTGGCTCCGATGCCTTCGGATGATCTGGTGCGCCAGCACGCGCAACGCGGCCATCACCACCACCGCCAGCAGCGCCACGCCCGTGGCAATGAAGTAATAGCCCAGCGCCGTGGCGACCCCCACCGCGCCGGCCAACCACATGCCGGCGCCCGTCGTCAGCCCCTGCACGCCTGCCCCGCTGCGGAAAATGGCGCCTGCTCCGAGAAAGGCTATGCCCGCAGTCACCGCCTCGACCGCACGGATCGGATCGGCCTGCGGCCCCTGCGGACCCGGATCGATGGTGTGGAAGATTTCGAAGGCAAGGATGGTGAACAGGGAGGCCGCCACCGATACCAGGATATGGGTCCGTAGCCCCGCCTCCGCCGTGTGCAATTCGCGCTCGATCCCGATCAGCGCCCCCAATATGGCTGCAACGGCCAGGCGAATGGCGATGATATGGGTGGGCAGATAAGTCTCCACCCAACCGTAGCTGTTTCCGATATCCATTTGGGAAATCCCTTTTTGACGCTGACATGACAACACGCCAGCGGGGGTCCGGTTCCGGCTCGTGCAACCGCTCGTTAACGCAGAAGCGGGACGGTCTCCGGCAATTAAGCGCCCGCTAACGGGCTCGACGGAAACTGGCGCCGCAACTTTCGGGGGCAAAGATGCGGCCATTGGGCTCGACGCATTTCACAGTCCGGTTCCTGCTGCCCATTGCGGCGGTGGCCGGCATAACCGTCGCCGCGCTGGCCGGCTTCCTCGCATGGTCGGCACAGCGCATCGATGCCGACGCGATGTCGCGGGACCGCCTCCTGCTTGAGCGCGCCATCGAGGAATTGCAGACTCAGATGTTCCTGGCCCAGGAGGAACTCGCAACCTGGGACGAGGCGGTGGAGGCCGTTCTGGCCGACGACCGACAATGGCTGATCGACAATCTTGGCGTTGCCGCCTACGACACTTTCGGCCACAGCCGCAGTCTGGTCATGAATCGCGCCGGCACTGTGCTGGTGGCACTGCGCGAAGGCGGACAGATCCGCTCCAAGGCCCTTGCCGACATGGCCGCCGACGTCATGCCACTGGTCGATCAACTCAACAGTGTCGACGCAGACGCGCGCATCTCGGCCTATAATGCGGGTGTTGCCGACGAGCCGCCCCAGGCCATGGCCTTTTCCTCATTCGAGGGCGAACCTGCTCTGGTGGCGGCCATGCCCGTCCTCTCCTATAGCGGCGAAAACGCTCCTGACGTAGGCACCGAGGCCATCTACGTATCGGTCCTCCTGCTCGATGCCCGGCTGGCCGCCGAACTTGGCGACCAATATCGCATCGACCATCTCGGATTCGTCGCTGACCTGCCGCCGGACGCCGCCGCCGCGGCCCTGCCCATCGGCGGCCAGCCCGGCCAACCCGTGGCCTGGCTGACCTGGCAGCCCGACCGGCCCGGCACCCGGCTCCTGCAGGCGGCCATGCCTGCCCTGTTCTCGGCCCTCCTGATCGGCCTTGTTATCGTCGGCCTCCTCCTCAACAGCCTGCTCCGCGCTCTCACTGCGCTTCAATCGGAGCGCGAGGAGGCCAGCCACATGGCCCTGCACGACCCACTTACCGGGCTGGGCAATCGCAGCCTCTTCCGCACCCGGCTCAGCGACAGTTTCCGCACCATGCCCGCAGGTGAACCGCGCCTGGCCGTGCTGGCGCTCGACCTCGACCGCTTCAAGCAGGTCAATGACACGATGGGCCATCAGGCCGGTGACGAATTGCTCACAGCGGTCGCCGAACGCTTAAGGGCCCTGATGCGGCCCGAGGACACCCTCATCCGCTTCGGCGGCGACGAATTTGCTGTGATCATGCCCGGCATCACGACCCATGCCGAGCCCGAAAAGCTCGCTCAGGCCATCATCGAGACCCTCTCCCGGCCCATCGGCCTGGCAGCGGGCCAGGCTTCGATCGGGGTCAGCATCGGCATCGCCACGGCACCCGATTTTGCCCGCGGCGAAACCGAAGTCCTCCGTTTTGCCGATGACGCCCTTTACCGGGCCAAGCATGGTGGCCGCAACCGCTACTGCCTCTATGGGTTCGAAACTGTCCCCGAGCCCGCCCGGCGAGAAGCCCAGTTGCGCGAGGCTCTGGCTGCTCAGCGCGCCCGTGCATGATGCCTCAGGCCGCGGTCGGCTGCATCATGCCGAAGACGAAATAGATGATCGCAAACAGGATCACGATACCGATCAGCGAATAGGTCAGGACGCGCAGGTTCATCTTGCGCGGACTGGCTTGCCGCACTTCGGTCGTGTCCTTTTTTGGGTCGTAGGTTTCCATAAAGGGCTCCATTTTGCTCTTGATCAACCCAACGGCCCCGGCGCGTGGCGGTTCCTTGCCTTGCACTCACGGGGACTTGACGCAGCCCTTTCCGGGGTCGACCCTTCGGCATGTACAGCAATGAGAACAAGACCATGACCGACCCCGCTTTGCTCACCCGCATGATCATGGCCGGGCAAGGCAGGGAGCCAGCCGACCTCGTCATCCGCAATATCGGCCTGCTCGACGTCATCACCGGCGCCGTCACCACCACCGATATCGCCATCGTCGCCGACCGGATCGTGGGCACGCACGGCACCTATGAAGGGCACCGGACCATCGACGGCACCGGCCGTTTCGCCGCGCCCGGCTTCATCGACACGCATCTGCACATCGAATCCTCGCTGGTCACCCCGCTCGAATTCGACCGCTGCGTCCTGCCCTATGGCGTCACCACCGTGCTCTGCGATCCCCACGAAATCGCCAATGTCCTAGGCGCGGAGGGCCTCAGGTATTTCCTCGACAGCGCCGAGCGCACCATCATGGATGTGCGGGTCAATCTTTCTTCCTGCGTACCCGCCACCCAATTCGAGACTGCCGGCGCACGACTGGAAATCGAGGATCTCCTGCCCTTTCGAGCGCATCCAAAAGTTGTCGGCCTGGCCGAAATGATGAATTTTCCCGGCGTGCTCAACGCCGATCCGGGCATCCTCGCCAAGCTGGTCGCCTTCCAGGATGGCCATATCGACGGCCACGCACCGCTGCTCCGGGGGGAAGCGCTCAACGGCTATCTCGCCGCCGGCATCCGCACAGACCACGAGGCCACCAGCGCCGCCGAAGCCCGCGAGAAGCTCGCCAAGGGCATGGCCATCCTCATCCGCGAAGGCTCGGTCTCCAAGGATTTGAAGGCGCTGGCCGAAATCCTCGACGAGAACACGTCAAGCTTCGTCGCCCTCTGCACCGACGACCGCAATCCGCTCGACATTGCCGAGGAAGGGCATCTCGACAGCTCCATCCGCCGCCTCATTGCCATGGGCCGGCCGCTGCACCACGTCTACCGCGCCGCCAGCCACTCGGCCGCCCGCATATTCGGCCTCAAGGACCGGGGACTCGTCGCACCAGGATGGCGAGCCGACATTGCCATCCTCGACAACCTCGAAGCCTGCCGCGTCTCCGACGTCATCTGCGCCGGGCGCCTCGTCACGCCCGAGCTTTTCGATACCCGCGAGACGGTGGCACCCGTGGGCCTGAACTCAATGAAGGCCAAGCCGGTCACAGCCGAGGCCTTCATCACCGAACCCAAGCCGGGCCAGAACCGCGTGCCGGTCATAGGCGTCCGGCCCGGCCTCATCCTCACCTTCCGCGAGGAAGCGACCCTGGCCACCACCGAACAGGGCCTGCAGCCCGATCTCGACGCCGATGTCATCAAGGTCGCGGTGATCGAGCGTCACGGCAAGAACGGAAATATCGGCCGCGCCTTCGTCACCGGCTTTGGCCTCAAACGCGGCGCCATTGCCTCGTCGGTGGGGCACGACAGCCACAATATCACCGTGGTCGGCGCCAATGACGAAGACATGGCCGCGGCGGTCAATCGCCTCATCGAACTGGGCGGCGGCTTTGCCGTTGCCGAGGGCGGCAAGGTCACGGCCGAACTGGCGCTGCCCATTGCCGGCCTCATGAGTTTGAAACCCTTCGAGGAGGTGGCGCACGATCTCCATCACCTGCGCGATGCCGCCAAGGCCCTCGATTGCGTCTTGCCCGAGCCGTTCCTGCAGGTGGCTTTTCTCGCCCTGCCGGTCATTCCGCATCTCAAGATGACCGACCGGGGGCTGTTCGATGTCGACAAGTTCGACTTCGTCTAGTCGGCGGCCAACCCGCGCGCCATGATGCCGGCCATGATTGCGATTTCGGCCTCGTCGTCCCAGGTCCGGTTGAGCGGCAGGCTGGACGCCAGCAGATAACCCATGAACATCGAGGCCGCGATGCGCAGCATCTGTTCGGCCTTGATGGCGCGAAGCTGCCCGTCGGCAATACGGCTTGCCAGGAGCATCTCGACCTGCGCCAGGATCTTGGCGATGTGCGGTGCCATGACTGCGCGCAGTTCGGGATGAAAGGGCACTTCCTGCACCATGATGCGCACCAGCGGCAGGAACCGCCGCGCGAAGGCGATGCGCGTGGTCAGCAATTTGCGGAAAATGCCCTCGATCGTCGTCTCCGCGGCAATGGCGGCGGCAAACTCGTCGAGCCCCGTGGGCACGATCAGCCTGCCAGCCAGCGGCCGCACGATGCGGATCAGCATGTCCTTCTTGTTGGCGAAATGCCGGAAGATGGCAGCCTCGGACACGCCCGCCCGCGTGGCAATGTCGCGTGTCGAGGTGGCCGCATAACCCTGTTCGGCAAAAGCCAGGACCGCCATTTCGACGATCCTGCGCTTGGCCGGGGTCATCGCCCCTTCTTCCTGCTCCATCACATCGGCCACCGCGGCGGCCGATCTGTGGTCGAGTCCGGCATCAGCCATGCTGGGATGCAACCGTGTTCCGCTTCACTGCCGACCACACATAAGTCCCAAGGACGATCAGCACCACCCCGATCAGCACCGTCCATCCCGCTGCCGGCCAGAATGCACCACCGGGACCACCGATCAAAACTGAGCGCAGAGCGTCAGGCAGCGCGTGGAAAGGCAGCGCCTCGCCCAGCCAGCGCAACCAGTCGGGTGCCGCGCTGACGGGCGCCTGCCCGCCGGCCAGCAGGTTCTGATAGAAGACCAGCGGCAAGATCAGGAGCAGCGCCCAGAGTTTGAATACGGACAGCAGGCCGCCAATCAGCAGGCCTACGGCATAGACACCGGCCCAGAGCACCAGCCAAAGCGGCATGAAACCGCCCCAGCTCTCGCCCAGCCAGGCGATCACCAGCGCCAGGACGAGGCTGGCGACCCCAGACACGACGAGCGGCACGGCAATGCGCATGCCGGCAACGCGGCTCGCGCCGAGCCCGGCCCTGGCCTGTTCGGTGGCAAGAAACAACATGACCCCGCCCGCAAGGCTGCCCACCCAAATGGCAAAGGTGGCAATGGCCGGAGCCAGCGTCGCCGACTGATTCGGTGCTTCATGCAGGTATTCCGTCGTCACCGTCAGAGTTGGCTTGATCGGCAGAGGTGCTTGCGCCATGGCCGATGCGGCACCAGCCTGCAACTGCTGGCCCAGCATGTTGCCAAGCTGCGTTTCCACTGGCGTCAGGTGCTGCGTCGCCGTCAGCAACATATTGATCGTGCCGCCGCTGGTCGCCGCGCTGGAAAAATCCGCTGGCACGGTAATCAGCGCCGCAACATCGCCGGCCTCGAGGGCGGCCCTTCCTGCTTCCGCGCTGTCGAATGGGGTCACGCCGAATGGCAGCCTCTCGCCCATGGCGTCCATCATCCGGTCCGAAAGCTTGAGCGGCCCCATGCCGGTGTCGAGATTGACGATACCAACACTCAACCCCGCCATGGCCTTCTGCGCATCCAGCGGTGCCGACAGGCTGAAGAATGAAAACAGGAACATGATGACCACGGGCACGACCAGAGCCGCGCGCATGATCGGGTTATGCCTCAGCTCTTCGTTTGATCCATACATTTGGAAAACCCTCGCTAGCGTCACCGTCGACGCCCAAGCATTGTAAGTGAGTACTCACTTACATTCAAGCCTCTTGGCAGACCGCGTTCCCTGCACCAGATTCGGCGCGCAGAAAGGACAGGTCATGCGCCCCCGACTTGCCGCCCCATTCAAGAGCAGAGGTTGCCCGCAGTGTTTCCACGGGGGGCAGACCGCCTCCGATGAGAAGCTGTCTCGATGAGCCTCCCCTCGCTTTACCTGGCCTGGGTCGAGGACCTGCCACCACGGCTCAATGGGGTGCGGCGCAAGCGCGGCATTTCTGTTCCCATGGCCGATGGGGTCCTGCTCAAGACCGATCACTATGCGCCGGACAGGCCCGGGTCCCATCCGACCATCCTGATGCGCCTGCCCTATGGGCGGCGCGGCTTTGCGGGTATTGCCGAAGCCTATGCCGAACGCGGATTTCACGTCATCATCCAGGCCTGTCGGGGCACTGAGCGCTCGGATGGCGAGTTCGACCCCTTCGCCAATGAGCGCGCCGATGGCCTCGCCACGCTCGCCTGGATCAAGGCCCAGCCCTGGTTCGATGGCCGCATCGGCCTCACCGGCCCATCCTATCTCGGCTACGCGCAATGGGCCATTTCCGACGCCTTGCCCGAAACTTCGGCCCTCGCCGTAAAGGTCACCACCGCTGACTTCCGGCCGGTGGTCTTTCCCTCCGGCGCCTTCCATCTCAGCCTGTGGCTGAGTTGGGTACAGGTCATCGAGGGCTTACGCCGCCGGCCGCTGGCGACTGCAGCGCGCATGTTCTCGGGCGATATCGAACGCCGCACGGAGAGAGCCGCCGCTGTCCTGCCCCTGATCGAGGCCGACCGGAAGGCCGTAGGGCACACGATTGGCTTCTGGCGTCACTGGTTCGAGCACGCCATCGGCAACGATGCCTTCTGGACCGCGCTCGACCACCGCCATCGCCTGACCGACAAGACCCCACCGGTCCATTTCATTTCCGGCTGGTTCGACTTCATGCTCGATCCGCTTCTGGCCGACTATCAGCGGCTGGTGTCCCTCGGCCACCGCCCACATCTGACAATAGGATCGTGGTTTCACATCGCTGAGGAATTGCAGCGCGACAATCTGCGCGAAACGCTGATCTGGATGCGGGCCTGCCTGATGGGCGACCGCACCGGCCTGCGATCGCGACCGGTGCGCCTGCATGTTTCCGGCCGCGAGGAATGGCACGAATTCGAGACCTATCCACCCGGGCCGCCCCAGCCGCAGACATGGCTATTGGGCGGCGGCGGCACGCTCGTCGACAACGAGCCTCCCGGGGGCGGCGGCGATACCTACCGTTATGACCCGGCCGATCCGACACCCAACCTGGGCGGAGCCATCTTCGCCTTCACCGGTGCTGGTGCGGTGGACAATGCACCGCTCGAGCCCCGTTCGGACGTGCTCGTCTATACCGGCCGCGTCCTGACCGGCGAGGTGACCGTTATCGGCCGGTGCCAGGTGACGCTCGTTGCACGAGCCACCCTGCCCCATGTCGATTTTTTCGTCCGCCTCAATGATGTCGGGCCCGATGGCGTCTCACGCAATGTCTGCGACGGCTTTGTTCGGGTCACGCCCGAAACGCCCAGACAGGCGGACGGCACCTGGCATCTCGCCATCCCGCTGCACGCCACGGCCCACAGCTTCCGCCCGGGGCACCGCCTGCGCCTCTTGATCGCCTCGGGCGCCCATCCGCGCTACGCGCGCAACATGGGCACTGCCGAGCCGATCAACACGGCGGTCGCGATGGCTCCGAACGACATTGTCATCCAGAAGGCCGAGACATCCATAACCCTGCCCACCTATCAGCTCAGTTGAGGCACATACCTCACGCCAGCGGCACTGGACTTATCCACAGCCCAGGTGCTAAATCGATAAAGCGCATGCCATTGAATGGTTTAGCCTTTTGTCTTGGGCCAGCCAACAACGGCAGTCTGCCGGATTGAAGCCGTATCTGCCCTCTTGTCACCTTTGTTATTGCGCATAACTATAGTGAGGCATCAATGATGCTCTAGGGAGGAAGAAATGATGACCATTTGGCGCAGTTCCGTGGCGCTGGGCACCCTCATGGTTGCCGGCGCATGGGCAGGAACAGCACAGGCGGAGGCCTTGGATTGCGGCGCGGTGACCAGCCATGATTTCGGGGTGGAGGACCTCGTTATCGCCGAGGCCGTGCCGACCCCCGCGGGCGAAGAATCGCCCATCGCACACTGCCTGGTACGGGGCCACATCGGCGAGCGCACCGGCATCGATGGCAATACCTACAAGGTCAGCTTTGAACTCCGGCTGCCGGACGACTGGAACGGTCGCTTCATACATCAGTTCAACGGCGGCAATGATGGCGCCGTCGTCCCCGCCATGGGCAATCTGCTCAACGGCGATCCGGCTGACACTGCCCTTTCCCGCGGCTATGCCGTGGTCTCCAGCGACGCCGGGCACAACGGCTCGGTCCATCCCGAAGCCGGTCTCGCCAGCGGGGCCAAGTTCGGCTTCGACCCCGAAGCGCGCAGCGACTACGGCTATGGCGCGGTCCTGAAACTCAACCCCGTCGCCACCAAGCTGGTCGAGGACTATTATGGTGACGCCATCGCCTTCAGCTATGGCGTCGGCGGCTCCAATGGTGGTCGCCATGCCATGGTGCAGGCCACGCGTTCGCCAGAGGCTTTCGATGGCATCCTCGCCGCCTTCCCCGGCTTCAACCTGCCGCGCGCCGCTGTGCAGCATGCCTGGGACGTGCAGAGCTTCCATGCCGTCAATGGCGATGTCCGCAAGGCCTTCACGCCCGAGGAACTGCAACTGGTCGGTGACGCCATCGTGGCGGCCTGCGACGGCTTGGACGGGCTCGAAGACGGCATCATTGGCGACAGCCCTGCCTGCCAGGCGAGTTTCGACATTTCGGCGCTCACATGCGAGGGCAACGCCACCGAGGCCTGTCTGAGCCCGGCCCAGGTCGAGGCCCTGCGGCGCATTCATGCTGGCCCCACCAATTCCAGGGGCGAAGCGCTCTACACCAATTGGGCCTGGGACCGCGGCATTGCCACCGGCGACTGGCGCTTCTGGAAGCTGGAAAGCCCCATTCCGCCCTGGGACAACCTCCCGCTGATCGCTACAATGGGCGCATCCTCGCTCGCCATGATCTTCTCCAACCCGCCGGTTGAAGTGGGCGGCGATCCGGCCTCACTGCTCCAGTTCCTGCTCGACTATGACTTCGACACGGATGCGACGGTGACGGCAACCGATGCCACCTTCGCCGAGTCGCCGGTGGAGTTCATGACGCCCACCGACATGGACAATCCTGAACTGGCGGCCTTCCGCGACGCCGGTGGCAAGCTGGTCGTCTTCCACGGCATCAGCGATCCGGTCTTTTCGGTCATGGATACCATCAACTGGTACGAAAAGCTCGACGCCAACAATGGCGGCGAGGCCGAGGACTTTGCCATGCTCTATACCGTGCCGGGCATGGGGCACGGTTCGGGGAGCCCCGCGACCGACAAGTTCGACGCTTTCGATGCCCTGGTCGATTGGGTCGAAAACGGCAAGCAGCCGGGCCATCTGGTTGCCGAGGTCACGCCGGACAACAAGTATGTTCCGGACATGATCGGCATCACCCGCAAGCTCTGCCCGCATCCGCTCATCGCCCGCTACACCGGCGGCGACGAGAAGAGCCACGAGAGCTTCACCTGCGAATAGGCGCGCGTCAGAGCGTCGATGCTGCCGCACTCACCAGCGCGACACCTCCCCCTTGACGGGGGAGGTTGGGTGGGGTGCGCCACGCACTGGATGTCCGGGGCCGAGAGCACCCTTCCCCTACCCTCCCCGCAAAGGGGAGGGTGTTCGACTCCAGTATGGTCGACCCTACTTCCCGTCCCGCGCCTTCACCTTGCGCCGCGCCGCATGCAGCAGCGGCTCGGTATAGCCCGAGGGCTGGTCGGCCCCGTGCAAGGCCAGGTCCAGCGCGGCCTGGAAAGCCACGGACTGGAAATTCTCGGCCATGGGTCGGTAGAGCGGGTCGCCCGCATTCTGCTCGTCAACCACCGCCGCCATGCGCTCGAACACTGCGGTCACTTCATCCCGGCTGACGAGGCCATGCCGCAGCCAGTTGGCAACCGCTTGGGATGAAATACGGCACGTCGCGCGGTCTTCCATCAGCCCGACATTGTTGATGTCGGGCACCTTGGAACAGCCCACGCCCTGCTGCACCCAGCGCACAACATAGCCCAAAATGCCCTGCGCATTGTTTTCGAGCTCGCGGGTAATCTCTTCGCGGGAGAGCGAATAGGGCGCCTGCACCGGCATGGAGAAGAGATCGCTGAGGCCCGGCAGGGGCTGGTTGTGCCGCCGCTTCTGGGCTTCGAACACATCGACCTGGTGATAGTGCAGCGCATGCAGCGTCGCCGCCGTTGGCGAAGGGACCCAGGCCGTGTTGGCGCCGGCGTTCGGATGACCGATCTTGGCCTCCATCATCGCCGCCATGTCGTCCGGCCGCGCCCACATGCCCTTGCCGATCTGCGCCCGACCGGAGAAGCCGGTGGCCAGGCCGATCAGCACATTGCGGTCCTCATAGGAGGAGATCCAGCGCTCGGACTTGATCTCGTCCTTGCGCAGCACCGCGCCGGCCTCCATCGAGGTATGGATCTCATCGCCCGTGCGGTCGAGGAAGCCGGTATTGATGAAGAAGACGCGTTGCCGCGCTTCATAGATCGCAGCCTTGAGATTGGCCGAGGTCCGGCGTTCCTCGTCCATGATGCCGATCTTGATCGTATTGGGCTTCAAACCCAGGAAACCCTCGACCGACGCAAAGATGGCGCAGGCAAAGGCCACTTCCTCGGGGCCGTGCATCTTGGGCTTGACCACGTAAATGGCGCCGTTGCGCGCATTGGCACCCTTGTCATGCATCGCGCAGAGCGCCGTCACCGCGGCATCCATCAGCCCCTCGCCGATGGGCTTGTCGTCAAGCAGCACCGCGTCGGTGGTCATCAGGTGCCCCACATTGCGCACCAGCAACAGCGAGCGCCCCTTGAGCACCAGTTCGCCGCCATTGGCGCCCGAATAGACCCGGTCCGCCTTGAGCTTGCGGGTAATCGTCTGCCCGCCCTTCTCGAACGTGTCTTCGAGCGTGCCGTTCATCAGCCCCAGCCAATTGCGATAGACGCCGACCTTGTCCTCGGCATCCACCGCCGCGACAGAATCCTCGCAATCCTGGATCGTGGTCAGCGCCGCCTCGACGATCACGTCGCTGAGGCCCGCCGCATGCGTCGCGCCAATCGGGCTCGACCGGTCGATGACCAAGACCGCATGGAGGCCATTGTGCCGCAGCACGATCTCGGCCTTCTCGCCCTTGCCCGCATAACCCACGAAAGCCGTGCCATCCTTGAGCGTCGCCGGACCCGCCTTGGTGTCGATGACGAAGTTGGCGATCCCGCCCTGCTCCACCACGACGTAACTGGTAACATCGGCATGGCTGCCTGAGGTCAGCGGAAAGGCCTCATCGAGGAATTGTGCCGCCCGCGCCACCACAGCCGCGCCGCGCTTGGCGTTGAACCCCTTGCCCGGCGCCAGCTCACCCTCGCGGCTCACCGCATCGGTGCCATAGAGAGCATCGTAAAGGCTGCCCCAGCGCGCATTGGCGGCATTGAGCGCATAGCGCGCATTGCTGACCGGCACGACCAGCTGCGGCCCGCAAATGCTGGAGATTTCCGGATCGAGCCCCTCGGTCTCGATGGCGAAGTCACCCGGCTCGGGCACGAGATAGCCGATTTCCCTGAGGAAGAACTCATAGCCCTGCGCATTATTGGCCACCGGCCCATACTTGCGATGCCATTCGTCGATCTTGGCCTGGATGTCATCGCGCTTGGCCAGGAGCCGCGCATTGGTCGGCGCATGCTCGCGCGCGAGAGCCGCCAGCCCATCCCAGAACTGCTCCGCCGATACCGCCAGTCCCGGCAGCGCTTCTTTCTCGACGAAGTCGACAAGCAGCTTGTGCACGGAAAGGCCGGATTTGGTCAGGTAGTCGGTCATGGATGACGTCTCGCTCTTTCTTCTCCTCCCCCGGGAAGGGAGGCCCGCCGCAAACTAGGCGAACCGCAAAACGGTCACAACCCGCCTAAAGTCGACTTCGCCCTTGCGCCAGCCACATAGACTTCCGCTATTGCCCGGTCATCACCCAGGGTCTGGAGCAGGAAGAGTTCCTCGGCCAGCGTGCTCATGGTCGCGTGCCGCATCCGCATGGTCGGCGTCGCCCCGGAATCGAGCACTACGAGGTCCGCCGCCATGCCCGGTGCGATCGAGCCGATCGTGTCTTCGAGCCCCAGCGCCTCGGCATTGCCGCGCGTCGCCATGTGGAACGAGGCAAAGGGATTGAGCCGCTGCCCGCGCAGTTGCAGCACCTTGTAGCCCTCATCCAGCGTGCGCAGCATGGAAACGCTGGTGCCCCCGCCGATATCGGTGGCTATACCGACGCGCACGCCATGGGCCGCCAGCCGCTCACGGTCGAACAGGCCCGAGCCCAGGAACAGGTTCGAGGTCGGGCAGAACACTGCCACCGAACCGGTTTCGGCCAGCGCCGCCGTCTCGCGATGATTGAGATGGATGCAATGGCCCAGCAGCGTCTTGCGCCCCAGGAGCCCGTAATCCTCGTAGATCCCCGTATAGTCCTTCGAGCCCGGATAGAGCTCCATGGAATAGGTGATCTCGGCGTCGTTTTCGCTGAGATGGGTCTGCACGTGGCATTCCGGATGCTCTCGGACGAGCGCCCGCGCCGCCTCCATCTGCGCCGGGGTGGAGGTGATGGCAAAGCGCGGCGAGATGGCATAGAGCGCGCGGCCCCGTCCGTGCCAGCGGGCAATCAGCGCCTTGGTATCGTCATAGCCCGATTGGGCCGTGTCGCAGAGCTCTTCGGGGGCATTGCGATCCATCATCACCTTGCCGCCGACCATCAGCATGTTGCGCCTTTGCGCCTCGGCAAAGAACGCATCCACCGAGCGCGGATGGCTCGAACAATAGGCCACCGCCGTGGTCGTTCCGTGCCGGATCAGCGCGTCGTAGAAGTCGACGGCGACGGCGTCGGCATGGCCCTGCTGGGCAAACTTCTGTTCTTCGATAAAGGTGTAGGTATTGAGCCATTCCAGCAGCGAACCGGCATAGGCCGCCATCATCTGGCTTTGCACGTAATGCAAATGCAGGTCGATGAAGCCGGGCAGGATCAGGTTCGGCCGATGGTCGATGACCGTGGCGCCAGTGGTATCGGCGGCGCCGAAATCCCCCACCGCCACAACGATCCCGTCCTCGATCGAAACGGCCCCGTCTTCGAGATAGAAATAACTCTCCGTGTCGTCGATGGCCTGCGGCGCGCGATGAAAACTCAGCACCCGGCCTCGGAGTATGGTCCGGCTCATGAGCCCGATCCTTCTCGATACCACTCGACCAGCAGCGCCCGCTCGGCCGCGGTCATTTCCGTCACATTGCCCGGCGGCATGGCATGGCTCCAGCCCGCCTGGATGGCGATTTCGTGCGCGTGGTTGGCAACGGCAACATCATTGTCGAGGATGACATTCTTGGGCGCTTCATAGACGCCTTCCCAGGCCGGCACAGCCGTGTGGCACATCCCGCAGCGCGCCTGCACGGTCTGGCTCGCCGCGGCGAAATGCTCGGTCGCCATGAAGCGCTCGCCGCTCGCCGTCACCAGGGTTTCGCTGTCCGCGCCCGGCAGCTTGGGCGACGTGGACAGCCAGGCGATCACCAGCATGAGGATCACCGCCACCGCCCAGGTCCAGTGCGGATTGCCCTTCCGCGCGTGGCGCGTGTTGAAATAGTGCCGCACCACCACGCCGACGAGAAAGATCAGCGAGGCGATGATCCAGTTCCACTGCGTGGCAAAGGCCAGCGGATAGTGGCTCGAGAGCATGAAGAAGATGACGGGCAGGGTCAGGTAGTTGTTGTGCAGGCTGCGCTGCTTGGCGATCTTGCCATATTTGGCGTCGGGCACCCGCCCGGCCTTCAAGTCCCGCACCACGATCTTCTGGTTGGGAATGATGATCATGGCGACGTTCGAAGTCATGATCGTGGCGGTGAAGGCGCCCATATGCAGCATGGCGGCGCGGCCGGTGAAAAGCTGCGTATAACCCCAGCTCATCGCCACGAGGATGGCGAAGAGCACCAGCATCAGCCCGGTCGTCGACTGGCCGATGGGCGATTTGCAGAGCGTGTCGTAGAGCAGCCAGCCGAGCACGATGGAGCCGGCCGACAGCAGGATCGCCACCCAGCTCGGCACGTCGAGCACATTGCGATCGACCAGGAACAGGTCGGCCCCGACATAGTAGAGCAGCGCCAGCAGCATCGCGCCCGAGAGCCAGGTCGCATAGCTCTCCCATTTAAACCAGGTCAGGTGCTCGGGCAGGAATTCGGGCGCCACCAGGTATTTCTGGATGTGATAGAACCCCCCGCCATGCACCTGCCACTCCTCGCCATGGGCGAGCGGCGGCAGGCTCGGGGTTTTCCTCAGGCCCAGGTCCAGCGCGATGAAATAGAAGGACGAGCCGATCCAGGCGATGGCCGTCACCACATGCAGCCAGCGCACGGCAAACATCGCCCATTCATAAAAGATTGCCAGATCGCCCATCTTCTTCTCCGTCCCGCAGGGCAAATCGCTCCAGTGGAGCGATTTGAGGTGAGAAGGCCACGAGAGCTACGCTCGAGTGGCACGAACTCACAGCACCCACCGCGCTCCCCCTCTCCCCTTGTGGAAGAGGGTGCCCAAAGGGCGGGTGAGGGGTTTGCCTCCACCCGCGCTGCCCCTCATCCGGCGCTGCGCGCCACCTTCTCCCACGAGGGGAGCAGGGCAAAGGAGCCGATAAAAAGGGGCGGGCCGAAACCCGCCCCCCAATTCAAGCCATCAAACGCCGATCACGCCGGCGGAATGACGCCTTCGACATACCAGTCCATGCTGAGCAATTCGGCATCGGTCAGGGTCACGCCGGCAGCGACCTTCTCGGCACCGGTATGGTCGTTGATCGGGCCGGTGAAGATGTTGAAGGAGCCATCGATCTGGCCGTTCTTGACGGCTTCGGCGGCGGCCACGACGTCTTCCGGCACGGTCGGACCATAGGGCCCGATCTGCACTTCGCCTTCCTTCAGGCCCGGCCAGCGGTCACCGGACTCCCAGGTGCCGTCGATCACCGCCTGGGCGGCGTTGACATAGTGCGGACCCCAATGGTCGATGATCGAAGTCAGCTGGGCATTCGGCGCGAAGGCCGACATGTCGGCCCCCTGGCCGAAGCCGCCGACAATGCCGCGTTCCTCGGCAACCTGCAGGGCGGCCGGACCATCGGTATGCTGGGCAATGATGTCGATGCCCTGGTCGATCATGGCACGGGCGGCGTCGGCTTCCTTGGCCGGGTCGTTCCAGGTCGAGATATAGACCGGGGTGATGGTGAAGTCGGGGTTGATCTTGCGGGCGGCCAGCACGAAGGCGTTGATGCCCATGACGACTTCCGGGATCGGGAACGAGCCGATATAGCCCGCCTTGCCGGTCTTGGACATGTGGCCGGCAATGGTGCCGCAAACGGCGCGGCCTTCATGGAAGCGCGCATTGTAGGTGGCCACATTGGCCGAGCGCTGGTAGCCGGTGGCATGCTCGAACTTCACGTCGGGGAACTGCTCGGCAACCTTGATGACATAGTCGCCATAGCCGAAGCTGGTGGCGAAGATCAGCTTGTGGCCGGATTGGGCCAGTTCGCGCAGCACGCGTTCGCAGTCCGGGCCTTCCGGCACGTTTTCGACGATGGTCGGCTCGGCGACGAGGTCACCCAGCGTGTCCTTCATGAACTTGGCGCCGCTGGCATGGCCGAAATTCCAGCCATTGTCATTGGGCGTGCCGATCAGCATGAAGCCGACCTTGAGCGGTTCGGACTGGGCGAAAGCCTTGCTGCCGAGCAGCGGCAGTGCTGCGGCCGCTGCACCGGCCTTGAGCAGATTTCGACGATTGAGAGTCATTGGTTTTTCTCCTGGATGACGGGCTTGTTCATCGAACCGGTCATTGTGCGCCGGTTCAATTGCTTGGCAAGAACGGCCTGCCGAGACAGGCCGGAGCATTGGTGGAGGCGTCCCGGCGCAAAGATATCAGCACCAGCACCACGACGGTGGCAAGATAGGGCATGGCGGACCAGAGCTCGGCCGGGATGACCGATAGCGGTCCGCCGCTGGCCTTGGCATAGAGTTCCATGGTCATGACCAGGCCGAAGAGATAGGCGCCGGCCAGAAGGCGCAGCGGACGCCAGGAGGAAAAGACCACCAGGGCGACCGCAATCCAGCCGCGGCCGGCCGTCATCCGGTCGGCCCATTGCGGGGTCAAAAGCAGCGGAAAACAGGCGCCGGCAATGCCCGCCATGGCGCCGCCGAACATCACCGCCATGTAGCGCACCCCCACCACCGAATAGCCGATGGAATGGGCCGAAAGGTCGTTCTCGCCCACGGCGCGGAGGATCAAGCCGGCCCGCGTCTTCTTGAGGAACCACCAGACCGCAAAGACCAGCGCCAGCGAGAAATAGACCAGCGCCGAATAGCCGAAGAGCACCCGCCAGATCGGATGGCTTGCCAGTTCCGCCGGGAACAGCGGCCCAAGCAGCGTGACGGGTCGGGCCGAATAGCCCTGCCCCGCCAGTGCCGAAAAACCGGTGCCGAAAATGGTGAGAGCCAGGCCGGTTGCTGTCTGGTTGGCCGAGAGGCTGAGCGTGAGGAAGCCGAAGATCAGCGAGGTGGCGACGCCTGCAGCCGCGGCCACGAGAATGGCAAGGTAGTGATTGCCCGTGGTGAACAGCACCACGAAAGCGGTGATGGCACCCACCAGCATCATGCCTTCGACGCCCAGGTTGAGGACGCCGGATTTTTCCACCACCAGTTCACCCATGGCGGCGATCAGGATCGGCGTCGATGCACCCACCACGGTGACGATGATGGCAATGAGGAGTTCGGGTGTCATGCGCGGGCCTCCCCCTGCGGCGCGACCCGCTTCAGCCGATAGCGCACCAGGATGTCACCGGCGAGCAGGAAGAACAGCATCATCGCCTGGAACACGCCCGTGGCCGAACTCGAAAGCCCGATCGAGGTCTGCGCCACTTCGCCACCGACAAAGGTGATGGCCATGACAATACCGGCAAAGATCACCCCCAGCGGATTGAGCCGCCCCAGGAAGGCGACGATGATCGCTGTAAAGCCATAGTTGGTGGGGAAGCCCGGCACCATGCGCTGGAAGGGACCGGCCACTTCCAGCATGCCGGCCAGACCTGCGAGGCCACCCGAGACCAGCAGCGCCAGCCAGATGGTCTTGTTCTCCGAAAAGCCGCCATAGCGGGCCGCGTGCGGCGCCGCGCCGACCACCCGCATCTGGTAGCCAAAGACCGAGCGGGACATGATGAACCAGGCGATCAGCGCCACCACGATGGCGATGGGCACGCCGGCATGGAGGATGGTGCCGGGGACGATATTGGGCAGTAGCGCCTCGCTGGCAAAGCGCCGCGTCTGCGGAAAGCCCATGCCCATCGGGTCCTTCCAGGGTGCACGCACCAGATAGTAGATGAGCTGCACTGAGGCATAGGTCAGCATCAGCGAGGTGAGGATTTCGTTGACGTTGAGGCGGGTTCGCAGCAGCGCCGGGATGGCCGCATAGGCCATGCCCCCCGCGACACCGGCGAGAAGCATAGCCGGCAAGGTCCACCAACCGCCGGCACCATGGCTCGCCAGCGCAACCCAGGTCGCGGCTAGCCCACCCATGATGTACTGGCCTTCGGCGCCGATGTTCCAGACATTGGCGCGGTAGGCAATGGAGAGACCAACCCCGATGATGATCAGCGGCGCCGCCTTGACCCCCAGGTCCTGCCATTTGAACGAATTGGTCAGCGGCGTCAGGAAGATTTCCCGCACAGCGCCGATCCCGTCATAGCCGATCAGCGAGAAGAGGATCGCGCCCATCGCCATGGTCAGCACCACGGCCGCCACCGGCGTGGCATAGAGCATGACGCGCGAGGGTTCACGGCGCTTTTCGAGGCGATACTGCATCATGCTGCCTCCGCCCCGTGCACGCCGCCCATGAGGAGGCCGATTTCCTCCACGCTGAAATCCTTGACTGGCCGCGCCTCGCTCAAGCGCCCCATATTGATCACCGCCAGCGTATCCGAGAGAGCCCGCAATTCGTCGAGGTCCTGGCTGATGACGACGATGGCCGAACCGGCCGAAGCCAGGTCCACCAGCGCCTGATGGATCGCGGCCGCCGCGCCCGCATCGACACCCCAGGTCGGCTGGCTGACCACCAGCACGCTCGGCTTTTGCAGGATTTCGCGGCCCATGATGTATTTCTGGAGGTTCCCGCCTGACAGCGACCCCGCCGTCGAGGCCGGCCCCAGCGCCTTGACCGCGAAGTCGGCGATCACCTTGCCGGTATAGGTTCTGGCGGCGCCCGAATTGATCAGCCCCATGACCACCATGCCCAGCCGGTCGCGCGCCGTCAGCACCGAATTGTCGCTGAGGGTGAAGTCACCGACCGCCGCATGGCCATTGCGTTCCTCCGGCACCGCGCACAATCCATGCCGCCGCCGCTCGGTCGTATCCATCCGGCCGATGCCCTTGCCATCGATGGCGATGGCGTCCCGATCGTCGCTGCGGATTTCACCCGACAGGGCATCGAGGAGGGCGTTCTGGCCATTGCCAGCGACCCCGGCAATACCCAGAATTTCGCCGGCCCTTACCGTGAAGCTCACATTATCGACCGGAACGTCAAAATGACCGGTCCTTAGTGTTGACAGCCTGTTAACAAATAGCTTGGTCTCGCCAAAATTCCGGCCCGCCGGCTTGACGATATCCTTGAGACCCGCGCCGATCATTTTCTCGGCCATGGAACGGCTGGTTTCCTGTTTCGGGTCGCAGGTATCGACCAGTTTCCCGCCCCGCAGGATCGTCGCTGTGTCGCACAAGGCTTTGATTTCATGCAGCTTATGGGAAATGTAGAGGATCGAGCAGCCCTCCGCGGCCAGCTTGCGCAGCACGGTGAAGAGCTGTTCCACCTCCTGCGGCGTCAGCACCGAGGTCGGCTCATCCATGATCAGCAATTGCGGGTTCAGCAGTAAAGCACGAACGATTTCAATGCGTTGGCGCTCACCCACCGACAGTGTCGCCACCGTCCGGTGCGGGTCCAGCGCCAGCCCGTAGGTCGCCATGACCTCGCGAATCCGGCCCTCCAGCTCCCGCGACGGGATTTTCGCGTCCATGCCCAGCGCAATGTTTTCGAGCACGGTCAGCGCTTCGAACAGCGAAAAGTGCTGGAAAACCATGCCGATACCGAGCTTGCGGGCGGCTTTCGGGTTGGGCACCACCACTGGCGCGCCGTTCCAGCGGATCTCGCCGGCATCGGGCTGCATGATCCCATAAATCATCTTCACCAGCGTCGACTTGCCGGCGCCGTTTTCACCCAGAAGTGCGTGGATTTCGCCTGGCTTGACCGCGAATGACACGTTGTCATTGGCCAATACGCCCGGAAACTGCTTGGTAATGCCGCTCAATTCGAGCCGATTGGGCATATCAGAATCCACTCGCCACCCCCTCTTTGGTGGGGATGAACCTGTGCCCGACTGAAACTTCCCGTCCCCCAATCTGGACCATAATCTCGGCCGCTGCCAGTGCCGCAATGACGGAAGGTCGTTTATCCCCAAGCCCTTGCGCGCCAATGGGTAATGTCAACCGTTCCAGCGCCCGGCGATCGCCCCCCTGCTCCACATACCAGCTCGAAAACTTTGCCCGCTTCGTCCTTGAGCCAACCATGCCGACATAGGGACTGTCCAGCCGCGCCAGCGCTTCCTGGGCGATGAGGAAGTCGAGCGCATGGTCATGGGTCAGGATGACATAGGCACTGCCACGCGGCGCCGAACGCACGACTGCCTCGGGCATGGCCACGCGCCGATGCGGAATGCCCGGTGGCAGCGCATCGAGCTCCTCCTGTCGCGTATCGATGACTTCGAGCTTGACCGGCAGGAGCGAGAGAATCTGCGCCAGCACCCGCCCCACATGGCCGGCCCCGAACACATAGACATGCGCCGAGGACGCCTCTTCGGCAATCAGCCGCGCCATCAGGTCCCGGCGGACCAATGCATCGGCATGGCGCAGGCTCACCTTGACCCGCCCGCCGCAACACTGGCCGATTTCCGGCCCCAGCGGCACGTCCATGGCTTCCTCGGCCCGGCCTTCGGCGATCAGCCGCCGCGCATGGTCGATGACCATGTATTCCAGCGCCCCACCGCCGATCGTACCGAAAATGGCGCCCAGCCCGACCAGCATGAACGTCCCTTGCTCGCGCGGCGAGGAACCCCGCACCGAAACCAGTTGGCACGCAATCGCGTCTGGATTGGCGGCGAAAAAGGCTTCGAGCGCGGCGGGAGTGGTCATGTCAGGTGCTGTGCCCCTTCATCCTCTCGACCCCCATCAGCACCCGTTCGGGCGTCACCGGCGTATCGAGCTGCGGAGCCACCTGGTAATCCGCGACACTGGCCACCGCCATGCCCAGCGCCTCGACCACGCTCATGGCCAGCATGAGGGGCGGTTCCCCGACCGCCTTGGACCGGCCGATGGTCGGCTCACGATTGACGCTCCACTCGGCCAGCTTGACGTTGAAAACCGGCGGTACGTCCGATGCCAGTGGTATCTTGTAGGTCGAGGGCGCATGCGTGCGCAGTTGCCCCTTGTCGTCCCAGACCAGCTCTTCGGTGGTCAGCCATCCCATGCCCTGGATGAACCCGCCTTCCACCTGGCCGATATCAATGGCCGGGTTCAGCGACTTGCCCACGTCATGGAGGATATCGACGCGGTCGACGGTGTATTCGCCGGTCAGCGTGTCGATCGTGACTTCGCTGACCGAAGCGCCATAGGCAAAATAGTAGAAGGGATGCCCGCGCCCGGTGGCCCGATCCCAGTGGATCTTCGGCGTCTTGTAGAAGCCGGCGGCCGAGAGCTGCACTCGGTTCATATAGGCGGAGGCCGCCAGTTCGGCGAAGGGAATATGCTTGCGGCCCACATCGAGCCCGCCCGTCACCCAGTGGCAATCGGCCTCGTCGGCGTCATGGAGCCTGGCGGCATGGGCAACCAACCGCGCCTTGATCTGCTCGCAGGCATCCCAGGCTGCCATGCCATTGAGGTCGGAGCCGGAAGACGCCGCCGTGGCGGAGGTATTGGGCACTTTGCCCGTCGAGGTGGCCATGATCTTGACCGTATCGAGATTGACCCCGAACGCGTCGGCCACCACTTGCGCCACCTTGATATAGAGCCCCTGCCCCATCTCGGTGCCGCCATGGCTCAGATGGATCGACCCATCCTTGTAGACATGCACCAGCGCCCCGGCCTGATTGTACCAGGTGGCGGTGAAGGAGATGCCGAACTTGACCGGCGTCAGGGCGATGCCCTTCTTGAGAACGGCGCTGGTCTTGTTGAAGTCCAAAACTGCCCGGCGGCGGGCCCGGTAGTCGGACGAGGCTTCCAACTCATCCACGACGCGGTGGATGATGTTGTCCTCCACCACCTGGTGGTAGGGCGTCACATTGTCGGTATCGGTGCCGTAGAAATTGGCCTTGCGGATCTCAAGCGGGTCCTTGCCCAGCGCATAGGCAATGTCCTCGACCCACCGCTCCGCCGCCATCATCCCCTGCGGCCCGCCAAAGCCGCGGAAGGCGGTATTGGACACGGTATTGGTGTAGAGCGGCTCGGAGCGCGCCCGCACCGCCGGATACCAATAGGCATTATCGCAGTGAAACAGCGCCCGGTCGGTCACGGGACCGGAAAGGTCGGCCGAGAAACCGCCACGCGCGCCATAGACCGCATCGACAGCGAGGATCTTGCCGCTCTCATCATAGCCCACGTCATAGTCGACCACGAAATCGTGGCGCTTGCCGGTGGCGCTCATGTCGTCGTCGCGGTCCGGACGGATCTTGCAGGCGCGATTCCACTTCTTGGCCGCCAAAGCGGCGACCACGGCAAAGAGATTGCCCTGCGTCTCCTTGCCGCCAAAGCCACCGCCCATGCGGCGCACATTGACCGTCACCGCATTCTGCCGGATGCCGAGGGCATGGGCGACGATGAGCTGCACTTCGCTCGGATGCTGGGTCGAAGAATGGAGAACCGCGTCCTCGTCCTCGCCCGGAATGGCCAGCGCGATCTGCCCTTCGAGATAGAAGTGGTCCTGCCCGCCAATGGTGATTGCGCCCTTGGCGCGTTTCGGCGCCGCCGCAAGGCCGGCATCGACCTCGCCGCGTTCAAGCTTGAGCGGCTTGGTCACCAGCTTGCCACCGGCCACTTGGGCCGAGCGGACATCGGTGAAGAAGGGCAATGGCTTGTAGTCGATCCTGGCCAGATGCGCCGCCCGCCGCGCTGCCTCGCGCGTCTCGGCGATCACCGCGAAGACCGGTTGGCCCCAGAAATGCACCTCGCCATTGGCGAACAGCGGCTCGTCATGCACATGCGCCGAGCTGATATCGAGCTCGCCCGGAACATCGTCATTGGTGAGCACGCCGATGACGCCCGGGGCCGCCAGCACAGCCGAAAAATCCATGCTGACGATTTCGCCATGCGGAACGGTGGAGAGGCCCAAATAGGCATGCATCGTGCCCACCGGCTCGATCATGTCGTCAATATATTCGGCCGTGCCCGTGACGTGCTTGGGGCCGCTGTCGTGGCGCGACGAAGTATGGAGTGTGGCGAGAGAAATGTCGGTCTGCTTGTTCATCACGCCACCTCCCTCACCAGACGCTCACCCCTCTCCTGGGTCCACAGGAAGAAACGCTTGAGCAGATTCTGTGCTGCAAGCATGCGATATTCGGCCGAAGCCCGCATGTCGCTGATCGGCGAATAGTCTTCGACGAAATGAGCCAGGACCGCCTCTATCGTCTCCATGGTCCAGGGCTTGCCGATCAGCGCCGCCTCGACGGCTTTGGCGCGCTTGGGCGTTGCCGCCATGCCGCCAAAGGCGATGCGCGCCATGCCGACCACACCGGCATCATTCACGAAAACCCGGAACGCGCCGCACAGAGCGGAAATGTCTTCCTCGCGCCGCTTGGAAATCTTGTAGGTGGCGAATTTTTCGCCCGCGGGCAGCAACGGCAGGGTGACACTCTCGACAAACTCGCCGGGCTGGCGGTCCTGCTTGCCATAGGCGAGGAAATAGTCCTCGAGCTTGATCTCGCGCCGGTGCTCGCCTTTGCGCAGGCTGAGCTTTGCCCCCAGCGCGATGAAGGGCGGCGGCGTGTCGCCGATGGGCGAACCATTGGCAATATTGCCGCCGATGGTGCCCATATTGCGGATCTGCTCGCCGGCAATGCGGTCCCAGAGCTCAGTGAGTTGAGGGAAATTGGCCGTGATGACGGGCAGCGCCTCGGAATAGGAAACGCCGGCATAGAGGCGCACTTCGCTGTCGTTCTCGGCGATGCGCCTAAATTCCTGCAGGTGGCTGATGAAGATCACCGGGCCGATAGTGCGCATGAATTTGGTGACCCAGAGGCCCACATCGGTCGAGCCGGCAACGATCCGCGCTTCGGGATTGGCCTCGTATACGGACGCGAAATCATCGAGCGTCGCCGGGATGATGATGCGCTTGTCGCCCTCGCCGATCTCGACGCGGCGCCCATCATTGATGGCCCTGATCCTGTCCTTGACGGCGATGCGTTCGGCCCAGAGCGGGTCACCCTGCGGCTTGCCATAAGTCCCCATGGCCTGCCCGGCCCGAATGATCGGGGCATAGCCGGTGCAGCGGCAGAGATTGCCCTGCAACGCCTTCTCGATGGCCGACCGCGAAGGATCGGGATCCCGCATCCAGAGCCCGTAGAGGCTCATCACGAAGCCTGGCGTACAGAAACCGCATTGCGATCCATGGTGGTCCACCATGGCCTGCTGCACCGGATGCAGCGCGCCATTCTCGCCGCGCAGGTGCTCGATGGTGACCACATGGGTGCCGTGCAGGCTCCCCACGAAGCGGATACAGGCTGTCACCGAGTCATAGATGATCTCGTCGCCCATGAGACGCCCCACCAGCACGGTGCAGGCGCCGCAGTCGCCCTCGGCGCAGCCTTCCTTGGAGCCGCGCAGGCGCCGCTCCAGCCGCAACCAGTCGAGCAGGGTCAGGTCAGGCGCCACATCGGTGAGCCTGATCTCCTCGCCATTGAGCAGGAAGCGGATGGCATTGGCGACCTCGACCATGGGTCAGCTCCCCCGATAGGTGGAATAGGCGAAGGGGCTGACGAGCAGCGGCACATGGTAGTGCTTGTCCTCGGAAATGGTGAAGCGGATCGGCACGACGTCGAGGAAGGGCGTTTCGATCTCGACCCCGATGCGATCGAAATACTGCCCGACATGGAAGCGGATTTCATATTCACCATGCTGGAATTCATCGCTCAGCAGCGGCTGGTCGACGCGGCCATCCTCGTTGGTATAGCTGTCGACCAGGTGATGGGTATGGTCCCCATGCACATAGTGCAACTCCAGCCGCATGCCGCGCGCCGGCCTGCCATGCATGGTGTCGAGGACATGGGTGGTGAGGGCTCCGCCCGCCATATTTGCTGCTCCTTCCACACGCCGCCAACGCAACCTGAGCCCAGTTACGGCCCGGCAGCATGCGTCTCAATATCGTTCCCCGGCAGGCACCATAGCACGGCAAGTTGCTCTTGATACTCTCAAATTGGGAGCAGTATGCTGCCGATTAGGCAACATTGGAGCACGAGCATGGACCCACGCAACATAACCGACCGACCGCGTGAACATGCCCTGTCTGCCAACCTGTTGGCCCGGGTTTTCCACCAACCGTCGCTGATCTATTTCAACGCCGTGGCAACGCATCTCTCCATCCGCGAGGCGGCACGGCGCCTCAATGTCGCTTCCTCTGCTGTGACACGGCAGGTGGCTCAACTCGAGGACGCTCTGGGCATTGCCCTCTTCCTGCGCGAAAGACGCAGGCTGCGTCTGTCGCCGGCCGGCGAGATCCTTTTCCGCCACTCCCGGCGCCTGGCCGCCCCCATCGAAGCCGCCGTCTCCGAAATCGAGCTGTTGCGCGGCGTTCGCGCCGGATCGGTGCGCATTGCCGCCGCCGAAAGCGTGGGCCTGTCCTTCCTGCCCTCGCTGATCACCGATTTCGGCAAGCGCTATCCGCGCCTCACCCTCGACATTTCCATCATCCCCTCTGCCGAAGTGGTGGAACGCCTCGTGGAGGAGCGCATCGACATCGGCTTCGGCTTCATCGCCAAGCCGCCACGGCAGGTCGATATTGCCTTCCGCCGCGATGTCTCGATCGGCGCCGTGATGGCGCCGAGCCACCCCTTGGCTGGGGTGGAAAAGCTGGCGATGGCGCAGTGCCTCGAACACCCTCTGGCCGTGGGCAAGCCGGAAATCTCCATCCGCGAGGTCATCGAGCCTTTCCTCAAGTCGTCGGCCAGCATCACCCCGCCCATGGTCGAGGTGAATTCGATCCGGCTCCTCGTCGAACTCGCCTTGGGTGGGCACTATGCCTCGATCATGACCCCGATCGGGGCACAGAACGACATTGCCGCAGGGCGGCTCGTCTTCCGTCCCCTGCAGGATGGCGGCCTGCCGACCAATCGCTTCGGCATTATGGTGCGCTCGAGCAGCGCGCTCCACCTGGCGCCGGCCATCTTCTTCGAGCACGCCAAGGCCTATTTCGAGGGCCTCAGCCTGCCCGGTGCCGTCTGAACACCACCAACGCTTGACATTCATTCACGATGAGCTATGAATAGACCCATAGCCAATCGTGAATGAATAGATATGAACGACACCCAGGATGCCCTGTTTCGCTCGCTGGCGGACCCCACAAGAAGGGCCATCTTCGAACAGCTCTGCCGACAGGGCGAACAGACCGTCGGTACGCTGACCAGCTTTGCCGGCGTCGCCCAGCCCACCGTGTCCAAGCATCTTGCCGTGCTCAAGCAGGCAGGGCTCGTGCAGGACCGGCATGCCGGTCGCCAGACCCACTATTCCGCCCGCCCCGAGGCCCTTTCCCCCCTCACCGACTGGACCCGTGAGATGACCGGCTTCTGGGAGGCGCGGCTCGACGCCCTTGAAAATTTGCTCAAAAGGATAGACCAATGACCCGCTTCATCCGAGCCTTTCACCGCTGGACCTCCATCGTCTTCACCCTGACGGTCATCGCCAACTTCGTCTTCATCGGCGTCCTTGGACAGGCCGACGTGCCGCCGCTGGTCACCTATTCGCCCCTGCTGCCACTGTTCCTCCTGCTGCTCTCGGGCCTCTTCATGTTCTTCCAGCACCATTTCGGCCGCCGTCGCGCCGCCTTGAACCATGCCTGAGGGCAAGGCCAAGCGGCCGCCGCTCAAGCCGGGCCCGGACGGCGTCGTCCGGCTCGCCGGCGGCAATCCACAGATCGCCAAGGGCTACGGGGACGAGGTGGTGCAGCGCTACATTGCCGCCATGCCCGGCTGGCAACGGGCCATTGGCGAAAAACTGGACGCCATCATCGAGCAGGCCGTGCCGGGCGTTAAGAAGGCCGTGAAATGGAACACGCCATTCTATGGACTGGAGGACGACATCTATTTCGTCAGCTTCCACTGCCTGACCAAATACGTGAAGGTCGCCTTCCACAACGGCGCCCAGCTTGAGCCCATGCCGCCCGGCACATCCAAGCAGGCCAAGGTGCGCTATCTCGATATCTATGAAAGCGACACGATCGACGAAGCCCAGTTCGCCGATTGGGTACAACAAGCCAGCCGCTTGCCCGGCGAAAAACTCTAAGGATTGCGACAATGACCTTTTCCAAGAACAGCGCCGCCGATCTTGCCAGCGGCGCCACCCCGACCGAACTCATCGACCAGCGCATCGCCGCCCTACCCGACTGGCGGGGCGCAAAGCTCGCCGAACTGCGCAAGCTGATCCACGAGGCCTTGCCGGACGTCGTCGAGGAATGGAAATGGGGCAAGCCGGTCTGGTCGCATAACGGCATTCTCTGCACCGGCGAGGTCTACAAGGCCGCGGTCAAGACCACCTTCCCCAAGGGCGCCTCGCTCGACGACCCGGACCACCTGTTCAACTCCAGCATGGAGGGCAATGTCCGCCGCGCCATCGACTTCTTCGAGGGCGAAGCCATCGACGGCCCCGCCTTCAAGGACCTGATCAAGGCTGCCGCCATGGCCAATGGCGAAGTGGCCACCAAGAAAGCCAAGAAATAAGGGCCGCCCAAGATGAACACCGCTACCGAAACCCGCACCGTCGTCATTGAGCGCGAAATTCCCCAGCCCGCCGCCAAGATCTGGAAAGCGCTGACCACGTCGCACCTCATCTCCGAATGGCTGATGAACAACGACTTCCACCCTGAAGTGGGGCACAGGTTCAAGCTGCGCGGCGAATGGGGCGGCGTCCTCGATTGCGAAGTGCTCGAAATCGATCCGGAACGCTCGCTGTCCTACAGTTGGGATCACGACAATGACGACCCGCTCTATGCGCTGAGGAGCGTCGTCACCTACACCTTGACGCCCACCGCCACCGGCACGCATCTGCGCGTCGAACAATCGGGCTTCCGTCCCGAACAGAAGCAGGCCTATGGCGGCGCCCATGCCGGCTGGAAGGGATTCCTGGCCAAGCTCGAAGGAGTTGTCGGGGCAGAGGGGTAAAGTCACCCCACCCTCTATCCCTCCCCGTCAAGGGAAGGGAGGCGCAGGGCTGCGATGTCGAAGTTCATCGTCTCCCTCCCCCATGTGGGGAGGGATCAAGGGTGGGGGTACTGCGCAGGTGGAAGCGCTCTGCCCCTAGCGCCGTACCGTGCCTCTGCTTACCATTGGGTCTCCTGCCTGACGTTTGAGAGACCACCCGATGAACCGTTATCCCCGCGACATGCACGGCTATGGCCAGACACCGCCCCATGCCAATTGGCCTGGCGGCGCCCATGTGGCAGTGCAGTTCGTGCTCAACTACGAAGAGGGCGGGGAGAACAATATCCTGCATGGCGACAGTGCCTCCGAGGCCTTTCTCGTCGACGTTTTGGGCGCCGCACCCTGGCCGGGCCAGCGCCACGCCAATGTCGAAAGCATGTATGAATACGGCGCCCGCGCCGGGTTCTGGCGGCTGCATCGGCTATTCACCGAGGCCAACCTGCCAGTCACCGTCTATGGTGTCGCCACCGCGCTGATGCGCGCCCCGGCCCAGCTTGCAGCCATGCAGGAAGCCGGTTGGGAAATTGCCTCGCACGGGTACAAATGGGTGCAACACAAGGACATGCCGCCCGCCGAGGAAAGCGCCCAGATCGCCGAGGCCATTCGCCTCCACACCATCGCCACCGGCTCGCGGCCGCTCGGCTGGTATACCGGTCGCTCCAGCCTCAACACGGTCGACCTCGTGGCCGACCATGGCGGCTTTGCCTATATCTCGGACACTTATGACGACGACCTGCCCTATTGGAAGGTCCTCGGCGGCAAGCCGCAATTGATCATTCCCTATAGCCTGTCCACCAATGACATGCGTTTCGTCACCGGGCCGGGCTTTGACAATGGCGAGGAGTACTTCACCTTCCTCAAGGACAGCTTTGACTGCCTCTATGCCGAGGGTCAGGCTGGTTCGCCCAAGATGATGTCCATCGGCCTCCACTGCCGGCTGGTCGGCCAACCGGGCCGCTACCAGGGTCTAAAGAAGTTCGTCGACTATATCAAGGGCTTCGACAAGGTCTGGGTGCCGACACGGCTCGACATCGCGCAACACTGGGCCAAGGAACACCCCTATGTCGCTCCCGAAGTCATCCCCAGCCAGCTCAACAAGGCCGACTTCATTGCGCGCTATGGCTCGATCTTCGAGCATTCCCCCTGGATCGCCGAGCGCGCCTGGGAAGCGGAAATGGGGCCCGCCAATGACACCGCCATTGGCCTTCACTTCGCCCTGCGGACGCAGTTCCGTCTGGCGACGCCGGAGGAACGGCTGGCAGTATTGCGCGCCCACCCCGACCTCGCCGGCAAGCTTGCCGCCGCCAAGCGGCTCACCGCCGACTCCACTGCCGAACAGGCCTCGGCCGGTCTCGATGCCCTGACCGACGAGGAGCGGGAGAGGTTTACGGCGCTCAATACCGCCTATGTCGAGAAATTCGGCTTCCCCTTCATCATCGCAGTTCGGGACCACGACAAGGCTTCGATCCTCAGCAATTTCGAGAAGCGCATCGCCAATACGGCAGCGGAAGAGTTTGCCACCGCCTGCGCCCAGGTGGAGCGCATTGCCTTGCTGCGATTGAAGGCGATCCTGCCCTAGCCCTCGCGGCGCGGCTCGTCAATAGCCGCGTCATCCCGCTCAAAGCCGAACATCAAGGCCAGCACAGCCAGCCAGGGCAGGTTGTGCTGCACCCAATGGTGCGGGGAAACGCCGATACTCAACAATACTTGTCGCATGATCCGAAGAGCATAGCGCCAAGTGTTGAAGAATGGGTAACCTTAACGAAGCCTATCAGGCCGTGCCGAATAGCACCTTGCGACCGTCGGGATCGATCACCGTCGCCGTCACATCGTCGACCGCATGGGTAGCGATCCGGCTGCCTTTAAGGTGATCCAGGAAAGCGGCCAGATCGGCGACCTGGAAATAGAGATGCGTCAGATTAGACCCGGCCAGCGGTGTATGCGCATAATCCGCAAAAGCTTCCGCATCATGGATAGCCAGCTGCATGCCCTCCCTGTCGAGCATCCAATACGTGTAATCGGCACTACCCACCGCTTCGAGCGACAGACCGGCCACATCACGGTAGAACGCGGCCAGCTTTTCCGGCTGATCGGAGGTCAGGAAAACACCGCGAAGCGCCGTCTTCATCGCCAAAAACTCCTTCATCCAAACGTTTCGTCGATCGCTTTGAGCATGTCATGCCAGGCTTGGGCAGTCTGAGCCGCATAGGGTTCCCACTGTGCGTCCATCTCGTGGGACATCCGGGCGCGAGTGCCCGAGCCGAGCGGCTCGAGGTCCAGTGTCACTGTGGAGTTGTCCTCTTTCTCCTCACCCACGTCGACAAACCAGGTGAAGACGATGCGCTGGCCCGGAACGAGTTCGCGGTAGTAGCCCCAGGCGTCCGACGGTTCCCCGCCTTGTTTGCCACCGAAGAAGAAGCGGCCGCCGACCACTGGGTCGCTCCGGATGTCGGTGACTTCGTAGTCTTCAAACTTGGCCTCCATGTTGCGGTTCATCCAGCGGCGCACAAGCCCGGGATCGAGCCAGGCCTTACAGATCTGCTCCGGCGAAAGGGTCGAAAAAGTGTAGTCGGTGGCTGCAACAATGTTGGTCATGAATATTCTCCAGAATGAAAATCCGGGTTTGCCGCGGGCAAGCGCTACTGCTGGCGCAGCAGGTGAACAATGTTCGCCGGATTGAAGAACCAGCCTGCCTGCATGGTTTCTGGCAGCAACTCGATGGCGTCGTCGCGGGCAACCCCCGCCGCCCCCAACTGGCGCGCTGCCGCCTCGAAATCACTGGTCACCAGTTCCAGCCAGACCTCCGCCTGACTCATCTGGGGCACCCGATCGATCCACAGCCGATTGGGGCCAAACCGGAAGGACACGTCATCGCCTCCGGCAATTTCCTCGCAGCCCAGCGTCTCCCGATAGAAGGCCACCACGGCCTCGTACTGATGCGGCGGAACCTTCATGGCAATATTCACGCCTCCGGCAATGGCGGTCACTTGTAGAACCCCTCACGCAGGTTGATCCCGTGCTCAAGATAGACCTTGAGGGCGCAGAGCATGCCCGTCCAACCTTCGCAATTGCCGTAGGAGGACTTGAGCCCGCCCGGGGTCTGCCGCCAGCCACTCTCGGAAATGGTGACCAGCGTCCGCCCGTCCTCGAGGGGGGTGAATGTCATGGTCACCGTCGTCTTGTACCCCACCGGCTGGGGCGTTTCGCCGGTCGTGCTCGGCTCGGTCGCTTCACTCGCATCCCAGCGCAGGACTACTTTCGCGTCCGGCACCACCTCGGCGACCTCCACCGGGAAGGCGCCGGGAAAATCGTGGAAGTCCCAAGTGACGACGGCCCCGGTTTCGAGCCGCCCCTTGGCCCCACCGGTAGTGAAATAGCCGGACAATTGTCCCGGATCGACGACCGCCTCGAATACATCGTGGACGGGCTTGTCGATCCGGCCCGACACGCGGAACTGCAATTGCAGGTCTTTCTCTTTGGCGACCACGGCACGCATGAACTCGTCTCCCTTGGTTGACTGCCTGCACATTATGTTATAATTCTATAACATGTCAAATGACGATGCAGATGACCTGATTTTCAAGGCGCTGAGCCACCGCGTGAGGCGGCGCATTCTCGATCTGCTCAAGACCGAACCGCGGACCACCGGCATGTTGTGCGACCTCATTCCCGAGATCGACCGCTGCACGGTCATGCAGCATCTGGGCGTGCTGGAAGCGGCTGGGCTCGTGGTCGCCGAAAAGCGGGGCCGCGAGCGCTGGAACCACCTTGACGCCCTACCCATCCACGCGATCCACGAGCGCTTCATCGGACCCTATGCGGTCTATGCGGCCGCCATGCTGAGTCGGCTCAAGCAGACGCTCGACGCCTGAGCGCTTGCGACGCAGCCCCGCCCCGCGCTACTGCGTAGCGTAGGAGACCGCGTCATGCTCAAGCTCATCATCGGCAACAAGAACTACTCGTCCTGGTCGCTGCGTCCCTGGCTGGCGCTGCGCATGGCGGATGTCCCCTTCGAGGAGGAGTTGCGGCCCTTCGTCGATCATGGCAGCCACGACGCGTTCCGCGCCTTTTCGCCCACCGGCCGCGTACCCTTGCTGATCGATGGCGACGTAAGTGTCTGGGACTCGCTGGCCATCGTCGAACACGTCGCCGAGACCCACCCGCATATGTGGCCCGCGGACCGGGCGGCTCGCGCCTATGCACGCTCGGTGACGGCCGAAATGCATTCGGGCTTTTTCGAGCTGCGCAATGTCTGCACCATGAATTGCGGCTTGCGCGTGCAGTTGCATCGCCGCACGCCGGCCCTTGAACGCGACCTTACCCGCATCGCCGAGATCTGGACCACGGGCATCGAACGCTTCAACGGACCCTTCCTCGCCGGTGATCGCTTCACCATCGCGGACGCTTTCTATGCTCCGGTGGCCTTCCGGTTGCAGACCTACGGCATTTCACTCGGCGCGGTTGCGGACGCCTATGCGGCGCGCCTGCGCGCGCTGCCGCCCATGGTCGAATGGTATGAGGCCGGACTGGCCGAGATCTGGCGTGAGCCCGACCATGAAGCCGAAGTGCTGGCGGCCGGCACCATCATCAGCGACCTGCGTCGCAAGGCCTGAGCGGAGACTTTCATGACCAGCTACGCTTCTCCTTCGGCGGGCCTGCCGCCGCAAATGACGCTCCATACAGGCCGCGCCGTCTTCACCGAGGCCTATGCCGTCATCCCCCATGGAGTGATGCGCGACATCGTCACCTCCTACCTGCCGCACTGGCGTGACAGCCGGGTCTGGATCATCGCCCGGCCGATGAGCGGTTTTGCCGAGACTTTCTCGCAATACGTCGTGGAGGTCTTCCCTGGCGGCGGCAGCGAGCGGCCGGAACTCAATCCCGAGGCCGAAGGTGTCCTGTTCGTGGTGGCGGGCCAGGTGACCGTGACCATCGAGGGCAAGACGCACCTGCTCAAGGAAGGCGGCTACGCCTTCCTGCCCCCGGGCAGCAATTGGTCCTTGGTCAATAAGTCCACCGATCCCGCCCGCTTTCACTGGGTGCGCAAGCGCTACGAAGCCGTCGATGGCATCGACGTGCCGGCAACCTTCGTGGCCAACGAGCAGGACGAGCCGATCATCTGGATGCCGGGCACCAACAATAGCTGGGGCACGACGCGCTTCGTCGATCCCATCGACGTGCGCCACGACATGCATGTCAACATCGTCACACTTGAGCCGGGAGCCGTTATTCCCTTCGAGGAAACCCATGTCATGGAGCACGGCCTCTACGTGCTCGAAGGCAAGGCCGTGTACCGGCTCAATCGCGACTGGGTCGAGGTGGAGGCCGGCGACTTCATGTGGCTGCGCGCCTTCTGTCCCCAGGCCTGCTATGCCGGCCCGCAGCGTTTCCGCTACCTGCTCTACAAGGATGTCAACCGTCACGCCAAGCTGCCGTTCTGAGCCATGGCCGACACAAGCACCATCTTCATCGAGCCCCTGACCGCCAGCGCTTTCGCCCCATTCGGGCAGGTGATCGAACGGCAGGCGGCCTATGCCATCAATTCCGGCATGACCGATCGCTACCACGACCTGGCGCGCATTGAACTGGGCGGCGTGCATCCGCGCCCGCTGATCTCGATCTTCCACGGTCGTCCCTATGCCTTGCCGCTGGCCCTCCGTTTGGTCGAGCGCCATCCCCTGGGAAGCCAGGCCTTCTTCCCGCTGTCCGACAATCCATGGCTGGTCATCGTCGCCGAAGACAACGCCGGCAGACCGGTGCACCTGCGCGCCTTCCGCCCGGCGCCCGGCCAGGGGGTCAACATCGCCATGAATACCTGGCACGGCGTGCTCACGCCGCTTGACGCTGAAAGCGATTACCTGGTGGTGGATCGCGGTGGCGAAGGCAACAATCTCGAAGAACATCACTTCGACAAGCCTTGGACGATCGTTGATCCGGCGGGCGCTTCGTAACCCTAAATTGTCCGTCGTCTCGCAACCGAAATGGGCTTGGAGTAGTCTTTGTCCATTCGGGATGGAGACAATCATGCAGATGACGATGCTGATCCGCACCCTCGTGGCGCTTCTGCTCCTCTTGGCGACCCCGGCCTGGGCTGGCACCGTCACCCTCAATGGCACGGTCACTTATCGCGAACGCATTGCCCTGCCGGCTGATGCCACACTGCGCGTCACACTGGTCCGGCTCGATGGCGGAAGGCCGGTGGTTGGCGCCAGTGCCAGCATTCCGGCGCGCGGCGTCGTGCCGATCGCCTTTGCCCTCAATGTGCACACCGGTGTCGACATGTTTGACGGCGCCCACGGCCTCCTGGCCGAGATCAGAAGCGGCGAGACGATCCTGTTCCGCAACCCCATCGCGGTGCCGGTGACCCAGGGCGCAAGCGAGCCCGTCGGCATCCTGGTCAACTTCGCCCCCCAATCCGCCCCCAAGGTCGAAACGGAACCGGCCGGACCAGCCCCCGACTTTCTCGAGGTAGAGTGGACTGTCACCAGCATAGGCGGCCGGCCCGTCAGCGGACCGCGTCCCCTGACCCTCTCCATCGCTGCCGATCTGCGCGCCGGTGGGTCAGGCGGCTGCAACAACTTTTTTACCGAAGCCAGCATCGAGGGCGAAACCATCGCCTTCGGGCCACCCGCAGCGACGCGCATGGCCTGCGAGCCCGGCATCATGGATCAGGAAATCGCGTTTTTTGCCGCGCTGTCCGCGACGGCAGCCTTTGAGCATGACAACCAGGGCTTGCGCCTTCTCGACGCCGCTGGCATCCCTCTCGTCGGCCTGGTTCGCGCAACGGAGTAGTTCGCGGTGGAGACTGCTGCATTGATTTCCCGCCTTCTCGATGTGATCGAGAAGGACGTCGCTCCCGTGACCGCGGGCGGCGTCGCCCGTGGCAACAAGCTGTTCGGCGCGGCAATCCTGAGGAAGTCCGACCTGTCCGTCGTGGTGGCCGAAACCAACAATGAAATCGAAAATCCGCTCTGGCATGGCGAAATGCACGCCATCAAGCGCTTTTTCGAGCTACCGGCGGATCAGCGGCCTGCCGTCAAGGACTGCCTGTTCCTGGCCACGCACGAGCCCTGCTCGCTCTGCCTTTCGGGCATCACGTGGTCAGGCTTTGACAATTTCTACTATCTCTTCAGCCACCAGGACAGCCGCGACAGCTTCGCCATCCCTTACGACATCCAGATCCTGCAGGCCGTCTACGCCGTGCCCGAGCCCGAGACCGGAATGGTCTCGCCCGGCCGCGATCTATACAATCGCCGCAATGCCTTCTGGGTCAGCCACGGCATCCAGGACATGATTGCGAGCCTGGACCGCAACAATCGCGAGGCCCTGATGGCACGGTTCGACGACATCAGTGCGCTCTACGCCGAACTGTCGGGCACCTACCAGAGGGGCAAGGGTGGCAAGGGCATTCCCCTCGCCTAGTGTTGGGTGGTGACCGCCGCCGGCACGAAGTCGCTGCGCGGCACTTCGGCAAAGGACGCTGCAAAGGTCAGGAAGCTGATCGACAGGGCGAACAGCGCGGTAAGCAGAAGCTGGGACATGATCTGGAGAACCCTCATTTGACGCTCGGCCGGTTCTGGGGTCCGCCCCCGCCCGCCTTGTCCTCCTTCTAGTCCCGACTGTTTGAACCGCCCTCAAATGCCCCATTAATGTTCCGTTCATAAAGTCCTTCCTGGCGCATGGCAGCCATGAAGGGCGAACCTTTGCCGTCTCCCCGCGTTGCAGCAGTGACCACTTCTGCAACCAGGGGGTACCCATGCCCGAACCGACAAACCAGATCGGCGCAGCGCCGCTGCTCGCCGTTTTCACCGATTTCGACGGCACCCTGGTCGAGATCGCCGAAACCCCTGACGCCGTTGAAGTTTCGCCAGGTCTGGCCGACCAGCTCGATCGCGCCGTGCGCGACCTCGACCACGCCTTCGCGGTGATCACGGGCCGGGAAATTGCCGATATCGACCGGTTCCTGTCCCCCCTGCATCTGCCGGTCGCAGGTGCCCACGGCGCGCAACGCCGTCGCGCCGACGGCACCATGCTTGAAATCGACAACGAAATCAGCGGCATAGCCGAAAAGATCGCAGCCGATCTCCAGCCGCTGCTGCAGGCCAATCCGGACCTCTTGCTCGAAGCCAAGGACAGCGCAGTCGCCCTGCATTTCCGCCAGGCCCCGGAATTGGAACAGGCCTGCAATGTGGCCATGCGCGAGGCCGTCGCCATCCATCCCGACTTCACTCTGGTCGAAGGCAAGATGGTGATCGAGGCGCGTCCGGCTGCCTTCGACAAGGGCAGCGCGCTACGTGCCTTCATGCAGGAAGACCCTTTCGTCGGTCGCATACCGATCTTCATTGGCGACGATATTACCGACGAAGACGCTTTCCGGGTGGCCCAGGAACTCGGTGGAATTGGCATCAAGCTTGGGTCCGGCGAGACCGTGGCACGCATGCGCATCGCCGATGTGGCATCCGTGCACGCCCTTCTGCAGGGACTGGCTGATATCGCAACCCGGCCCCACGCGGCAGGGACGGTCGCCGATGAGGATCCCATCCTGGCCGATCCGACCGCTCACTGACGCTCGAACTTGTCCAATCCGCACCAATCTAGGGAGACCCCAGCCCCATGAGCCGCATCGTCATCGTATCCAACCGTACGCCGGGAAAGGGACCCGCCGCCGGCGGGCTCGCCGTGGCCCTGCGCAAGGTATTGGGCGAACGCGAGGGGTTCTGGTTCGGCTGGTCGGGCAAGCTCGCGGAACACCCCGCCCAGGAAGCACGCTTCGAGGATATCGATGGGCTCAAGGTCGCCCAGATCGATCTCACGCGTGACGATCATCACGCCTATTATGCCGGCTTTTCCAACTCGATCCTCTGGCCCAGCTTCCACCTCCGTCTTGATCTGGCGACCATCGAGAGCCACTGGTACGAAGGTTATCGCCGGGTCAACCAACAGTTCGCCCGAGCCCTCTTGCCCCTGCTCCAGCCCGACGACATCGTTTGGGTGCACGACTATCACCTGATCCCCTTGGCGAGTGAATTGCGGCAGCTTGGCGCCCGCAACCGTATCGGCTTTTATCTCCATATCCCCTTCCCCACGACCGACGCGCTTTACGCCATTCCGCATCACGAGGATCTCATGCGAGATCTCTCGCGGTACGACCTGATCGGAATGCAGGCCCGGCGGGATGTCGCAGCCTTCACTGAGTTCGCCGAGCACCAGGCGCCGTCCACCTTTGGCGGCCATCAGGTCAGGGCCATCGACTTCAGCCGCACCGAAGTGGAAGCCTTTCCGATCGGCTCCGATCCCCAAGCCTTTGCACGGCTCGCCGTAAGCCCCGCGGCGACCAAGATGATCCATCGGATGAAACGGTCGCTGGGCGAACAGCGGCTGATCCTGGGTGTCGACAGGCTCGACTATTCGAAGGGCCTGCCGCAACGCGTCGAGGCTTACGAAAAGCTTCTGGCCAATAATGCTCGACTCCGCCGTGCAGTGCATCTCCTGCAGGTCGCGCCGCCCTCGCGCGACACCATCAAGGAGTATCAGGAGACCAGCGACACGCTCGACGCCATGTGCGGACGGGTCATGGGACACTTCGCCGAGCCGGACTGGCAGCCCCTCACTTATGTGAAGCGCGCCTATGGCCAGCCCAGCCTGGCCGGGCTTTATCGGCTGGCACGCGTCGGCCTCGTCACCCCGCTGCGTGACGGCATGAACCTGGTCGCGCACGAATTTGTCGGCGCCCAGGACCCCGAAGATCCCGGCGTCCTGGTGCTGTCGCGGTTTGCCGGGGCCGCCGAAATTTTCCCTGACGCCTTGCTGGTCAACCCGTTCGACACGGATGAAACAGCCGAAGCCCTGCGCATCGCCCTCGACATGCCACTCGACGAACGGCAAGAACGTTGGCGCGCCCTGATGGATGCCGCCCTGGAGCACAATGTCGATGATTGGGCTCTTGGCTTCCTCACCCGGCTGGCGCCGAGCCCGATGGACAAGACCAGCCACACGCGAGATTTTCTCTATCTGGCCTCGGTTGCCTGATGCGTTAGTCCGTGACCCAAGGGCTTGCGGACGCCGCAAGCAGGGTCACAAGCAGCCGATTATAGGGCGTTGGGATGCCATGCTTTTCGCCCAGACGCACGATAACGCCGTTGCGCGCATCGATTTCCATTTGGTTGCCCGCCAGACGGTCGGCGTGCAATGAGCCGCCGCTCGCGCCTTCCGGCATGGCCTTCATGGCACTGACGGTGTTCTCGATCACGCTTTGCGGAATATCGGCGCCCTCGGCCCGCCCGACTGCGGCACACTCTTCCACGAGCCCCCTGACGATGGCTGCCAGCTCGTCCGACCAGACGGGCCCCGTCGCGCGCAACGTCCGCGCGGGCACGATGGCCGCGCTATTGCCCGCGAGCTTGATCCAGAGCTGAGAGACAATATCCTCATGCGCCTTGGCCTCGATCTCGGTATGGGCAAACAGCGCGCAAAAATCCTCGCCATTCCGGCCGGCGGGGACCGCGATAATGCCGTGCCGGCTCTGCACGATCCGCCCCGGCGCAGACCGTGCGGCCGGCAGGTTGATCATGACAGGCACAAGCCGCCCGGCAGGAACGATGCCCTCGAACACCCGACCATGTTCCACGCCATTCTGGATGATCGCCACGCGCGTGCCCTGGGCACTGAGGGCCTCGATCCAGGGGCGCGTGCTCTCGGCGCTATAGGTTTTGGTGGCAACCAGGACCCAATCGACCGGCTGCCCCTGGCGTGGGTCGGTCAGCACCTTGGGCGCTGCCTTGATCGTGCCCTCCGGCGTCTCCACCACCAGATCGGTCATCGGCGAGCGCGCGCAGACGGTGACGTCAAAATTCGGGTTCTGCGCCAACCAGGCGGCGAGCGTCCCGCCGATGGCTCCCGGTCCGACAATGGCAATGCTGGTCATGAGCAATCCTCAAAGCAAATGGGCGACCCGAGGGCCGCCCATTGTTCTATCGTGATTTGCCTGGAGCGCCTCCAGCAAAAAGTGGCAACGTTTCGCAGTTCGGGAACGCGACCAGACAGATACTCTATGCGTTGGCCGAAGCGCGCTTGGCGCGACCCGCTTCGCGTTGACCCTTGCTCCAGCGCGGCTTGCCGCTCTTGCCATTGGCCGGCTTGGCGCCGACCACCTTGCCCGTCTCCGGGTCCCGGCGAACGTGCTTGACCTGCCCATTGCCGTGACGCTCCCCATCGGCGGCCACAGCGGGTGCACCGCCACGGACGCGCTCGCCGCCCGGACGGGGCGTGTTGAACTTGCGCGGATTGGGCTTGGGATTGCGCGCCGTGCGCGCACCTGCTGGAGCTCCGGCAGTGTTACGCGGCTGGCGCGCGGCCGGTGCTTCCTCGACGAGGTTGACGTCACCCGATACCGGGAGCGTCCGGCGGATCAGCCGCTCGACGTCGCGCAGCTTGCTCTTTTCGGTGCCGTCGCACAGCGTGATGGCAATGCCCGAAGCGCCGTTGCGTCCGGTACGACCGATGCGGTGCACATAGTTTTCCGGATCGTCGGGCAGTTCATAATTCACCACATGGGTGATGCCCTGAACGTCGATGCCACGCGCCGCGATATCGGTGGCCACGAGAATGCGCACCGAGCCATTGGCAAAGCCCTTGAGGGCCGCCTGGCGGGCATTCTGGCTCTTGTTGCCGTGGATGGCTGCGGCTTCGTGCCCGTCGATAGCAAGGTTCTTGGCCACACGGTCGGCGCCGTGCTTGGTGCGCGAGAAGATGATGACGCGGTCCATGCCTTCCTTCTCGTCGGCCAGGAGGTCGTTGAGCACGCCTCGCTTGGCCTTGGAACCGGACATGATCACCCGCTGGTCGATCTTGACCACGGTGGAACCCTGCGGCGCGGCCTCGACCCTGATCGGCTCCTTGAGGAGCGTCTTCGCCAGGTCTTCGACTTCGGCGGCCATGGTGGCCGAGAACAGCATGGTCTGGCGCTTCAAACCAATCGCCTTGGCGATAGCGCGCACCGGGGCAATGAAGCCCATGTCGAGCATACGGTCGGCTTCATCGAGCACCAGCCAACGCGTTTCGTTCAGACGGATCTTGTTGTCGTCCAAGAGGTCCTTGAGGCGACCCGGGGTCGCCACGACCACATCGACGCCCTTGGCGATCTTCTGCACCTGGTGATAGCGTGACACGCCGCCCAGCACGAGCACAGTGTCGAGCTTCATCTTGGAGCCGGCGAACTTGCGCAGGTTCTCTTCGATCTGCACGGCCAGTTCGCGCGTCGGCGCCAGGATCAGCGCGCGCGTGGTCATCGGGCGTGGGCGTCCGGTCAGGGTGAGAAGGCCAGCCAGGATGGGCAGGCCGAAGGCCGCCGTCTTACCCGAGCCGGTCTGGGCAATGCCCAGCATGTCCCGGCCCTCAAGAAGCTTGGGGATGGCCTGGGTCTGGATCTTGGTGGGCTCGGTAAAGCCGCCGGCAGTCAGGCTGTCGGTGATAAGGGTCGGCAGGCCGAGCGTAATGAAATCGGACAAACTGTTGTCTTTCCTGTTGCGCGAAATCGCGCAGGCGCCGTTCCACAGGCGTGGATGGCGCATTCTGAAATATGCAATCGGGCGAAACGGGATGTATCGCGCGGGTGCTGGCTCAAACCCGGACCGATTGCCCTCAGGCACCTGGTATCCGGGCTGACTCCGCCGCTCACCGCTGGGATAAGAAGAGAAGTCCATCGTCGGCGCTTGGCCACGACATGAGGCACATATGGGGGAAATGGCGGAAAATAGCAAGCACGGCAACCGCATGACTGCCCTGCCGCTGCCTCGGAGCCAGCCCTCATGCGGCAGGCAGTTAGGCTAACAGCTCAACTGACAGGCCGCAGGGGGTGTGCGTCAAATCCCGCCATACCAGTCGTAGCCATTATCTTCCCAATAGCCGCCCTTGCCGCGCCCGAAGGAGGACAGGTCATCAACCAGTTCGATCGTGTGCAGGTATTTTGGCTGCTTGTAACCCAGCGCCCGTTCAATCCTGAGGCGAATGGGCGCGCCATTGCTGACCGGCAGCACCTCGTCGTTGAGTCCGTAACTCAGGATCGTCTGCGGGTGGTAAGCGTCGATCAAGTCAGAACTGGTGTAGTAGAGAATGTCGCCCGAAAGGCCGCGCTGGATATTGTCGTAGCAGTGATAGACGCAGTAGCGCGCCCCGGGCTTCACCCCCGCCTGATCCAGCACGGGTCCCAGCGGCGTGCCCGTCCATTTGGCGATGCAGCTCCAGCCCTCGACACAGTCATGCCGGGTGATCTGCGTCCGCGCCGGCATGTTGCGCAACTCGGTCAACGAGAAGCTGACCTCCCGCTCCACCATGCCCTTGATAGTGAGCCGATAGGGCTCGAAATTCATCCCCTTGAGGAACAGGTATTCCGGCGTCGTCGGCTCGGTCGAACCGTTCGGCTTCATGCCCTGGCGGATTTCGCTTTCCGCATATTCGCGCGCCAGCGCCTGGTCGCCGATCAGGGCGCGCTGGGCCTGGTAGGTCAGCACATTGGCCTGCTCCAGCGCCTGCCTTACGGGATTGCCGCGCTGACCCAGAAAGTCGAATTGGTTGCAACCCGAGAGCGCCAGCGATGAGCCTAGCGCCGCCGAACCGACGAGAAACTTACGGCGGTTGACGATCAAGCGGCTCATGCCCTGTCTCCCTGTTCGGTCGGTGTGCCGGGACTGGTGCGGTACCAGCCGGTGATCATCGAGCGGAGTTCATTGAGCGGCCCCGCCAGCAGCACCATGATGATGTGGACAACGAAGAACAGCACCAAGAGGACCATGACGATGAAGTGAATGGTCCGCGCCGTCTGCCGACCGCCGAATATGTCCAGCAGCCAGGGCCAGGCGGCATCCATACCCGGGCTCATGGTGAGGCCCGTGAGGATGATCAGAGGAAACAGGATGAAGAACACGCTGAAATAGCTCAGCTTCTGCAGGGGCGTGTAGCGCCGCCCGTGGTGGAGGCGAAGCCGCGCATGATCGAGCGCGTCCCTCGGCAAGCCCGCGAGGTCGCTGCCCTTGGGGAGGATGTCGCGCCGCAGGTGGCCGTTGATGAAGCTGGCCAGGAACCAGACGAACAGCGCCGCGACGAAGATCCAGCCGAAGAAGAAATGCACTACCCGCCCTGTGGCCAGATCACGGAAAGAAGGGATCGTCACCGCGCCCGGAAAACCGACAAAGGTCGGGTTCGCCGCCGGGCCACTCATTCCGAGGACGCCGGTCGTATCGAATTCGCGGCCGAAAATGATGGTATAGCCGCGCGGCCCCTCGGGCGTATTGACGGCACCGATCTTGAGAATGGCGTTCTCGAACTCAAAGCCCGATTGCTGGCCGATATAGAGATTGGGATGAGCGTTGAAGATCTGCAGACCCGAAAGCAGCAGGAAGAACAGGCAGATCGCCCACACCCAATGGGTAAGGCGCGTCCAGATCGATTGCCGGTAGATGAGCGGCCCGCGCGTCGGCGGCAATTCCTGCGTCTGCGTCATCGTGATCCTCCCCTGGCACCCCAATAGCTACGCTAGCGCGGCGGAGATGTGCCGGCCATCACTGAAAAGTCATAGTCCATTCGTCCGCAACAGGCCTCTGGTTACGCGAAGAACGCTTGTGTAACCTTGTGGCGTGATGCAGCGAATGGGAAGCAATGGTGAAGTCTGACGTGACCGAGGAGCGCCTGCGCAGCCTGATGCTGGCCTCGCTCGACGGCGACAGCGCGGCCTATCGCGCGTTGTTGTCCGAACTCGGCCGGCACCTTCGCCCCTATTTCACACGGCGCCTCAGCGCCGCGCACGCTTCGCATGCGGAGGATCTCGTGCAGGAAACCCTGTTGGCCGTGCATTCGCGGCGCATGACCTATGACCGCGACCGGCCCTTCACCGCCTGGCTGCATGCCATTGCACACCATAAATTCGTCGATCACGTCCGCCGCCACGCCATCCGCCCGACCGTGCCGCTGGAAGATGACGCACCGGTCTTTGCCAGCGATGACAGCGCCAATGTCGCCAACAGGCGCGACGTGGACGCCGTGCTGTCCACCGTGCCCGATCGCACAGCCGACCTCATCCGCCAGACCAAGATCGAAGGGGCCAGCGTCGCCGAAGCAGCGGCACGTCATGGGATGACCGAGACTGCTGCGAAGGTCTCCATCCATCGCGGCCTCAAGACCTTGATGGCGCGATTTGCCGGGGGCGAGAAATGACCGACGATCTCATTGCCCGCCTCAGCGCCGACCTCAAGCCCGTGGCGCCGCGCGCACTCGAGTGGCGGCTCGGCCTTGCACTGCTGCTTGGCCTGGTCGGCACGGTTCTTGTCGGACCCTTGGTCCTCGACCTCGTCATTGGTCGCCCCTTTGGCGGCGCCTGGGGCGATCCCATGTTCTGGGGAAAGCTGGCCTATACGCTTGGACTTGGAGCGCTGGGCCTGGTGGCCATACCCGTTCTCTCTCGTCCGGATCGCCGATTGGTCTGGCCGCTCCTTGCGGCGCTCGGCCTGGTCCTGATTGCCCTTGGCACCGGCAGCGCGATGTGGATGCGGGCCGATTGGGCCATGCCCATGCTGATGGGCGGCACCGCTCTTGTTTGTCCCTGGCTGATCATTCTGACGGCGGCGCCCCTGCTGGCTGTGCTGCTCGCCGCCATGCGCCGCTTCGCCCCGGCCTCCCCCACGCTGGCAGGGCTCGCGGCAGGGCTCCTGGCCGGCGGCTTCGGGGCCGCCGCCTATGCCTTCTATTGCGGGGAGACCAGCATGATGTTCCTGGCGGTCTGGTATTCCCTCGGGATTGCCCTGACCGCGCTTCTGGGCGCGGCCATCGGCCGGTTCGCGCTGCGCTGGTAGGCGGGACTATTCGTCCCGCGCTGCCCAGTTGAGGCCGCGACGCATGATCGTTGCCATGTTCGTATCTTCGAATTCCTTGGCCCGATGGCCCAGCGTCATGTGGAAGACGCGACCCTTGCCATGGTGGCGCTTCCACACGACCGGCATGACCACACCGTCGATCCAATAGGCATGCTCGCCGGTAAAGGTCGTGGTCGCCAGCACCTCGTTAGAGGGGTCGACATGCATGTAGTATTGCTCGGACGTGTAGGGGAAGCTCGGCTTGATACCGGCCATGATCGGATCGTCCGGCTTGGTCACGTCGACAGTGTAGTCGATGATGTTGCCCGGATGGGCAACCCATTGACCACCCACCATGAACTGATAGTCCACCGAGTCGCGGAAGGCGTCGCTCATGCCGCCATGATGGCCAGCTAGGCCGACACCGTTCTCCACCGCCTTGGTGAGGTTCTCCACCTCTTCCTTGGCAATCTTGCTCATGGTGAAGATCGGCACGATCAGCGACAGGTCGGCAATCGAAGGATCCGCGAAAGCGCTGGTCTCCGTGGCGGTGCGGACGGAGAAACCGTCCTCGTGCAACCACCGGCGATAGATGGTGGCGCATTCTTCCGGGTCGTGACCTTCCCAGCCGCCATAGACAATCAAAGCACTGCGCATGAGCGTTACCCCGCAAATCAAACGGCGCGGAGAATACCCCAGTGAGCCAGTATTGAAAGCCCGTCAGTGGTGATTGCGGTGCTCCAAGCGGTTCACAAAGTGCAACCGCCGCCCGAAAACCCAGCTCAGGGGCGCCGGATAGAGCCCGAGCCTTTCCGATCGCTGCGCCTCCGCAACGCCCGCCACGCCGAAGGCCGCGAGCCACTGGGCGCTGTCGAGATAGTTGTACGGAAGCCTCACATCGTGGCCACGATTGCCGACCCAGTCCATCAGTCGCAGGAGCGGCTCGGCCAGCCAGCCTTCGCGCAGGTGATCCTTGACGACGACGCTCCGGGCCGCAACCCGCGCGGCTTCCTTGAGGACGGCGGCGGGATCATCCGTGTGATGCAACACATCCACAATGGTGACGTGGTCAAAGCTCGCGTCGGCAAAAGGCAGGGTCGCGCCATCATAGGGCGTCACCGGGATGTGGGTGACAGGGCGTACAAATACATCGACTCCCTCCACGGTCAGTTCCGGCCTCCGGCGCATCAGCGCCACGGCCACTTGACCATCCCCGCAGCCCAGGTCAAGCACCCTGGCGGGACCCGCGGGAATGGCGGAAGCCAGGGCATCGGCCAGCGCTTCTACCCGTCGCCCGAAAATCAAGGCTCCATGGACAGCATTGAGGATCTGCTTGCCCGCCTCGCCCCCGCTCACGCCGGCGCCCTTTCGAAACGGGGGGCCACGGCGAAGGCCCAGCCCTTGAGCACGAGATAATTGACACCGGAAGTCACCGCGACGACGAGCGCGGCGGCCGGCAGGCTCGGCAGGCCCATCGTGCCATGAAAGACGTAGCCAAAAAGCGTTGCCAGCAGCAGCGCCATGCCCTGTACCGCGGCATAGCGCGGCAGTGCCTGCCGGTGGCCGACATCCGAGGCAAAGGTGAACCGCCGGTGCAACAGGTAAACCGGGACGATATAGGCTCCATAGCAGGCCGCGCTGACGATCCAGGCTTCGACCATGGGCAAGAGCGCCACAAGCACGCTGCTCAGCACCACGAAACTGGCCGCAGCGCCACCACCGATCAGAAGGAAGGAGACGATACCCCCGCCGGCATGATTCGAAGGTTGGAGCGCTGGCGGCTCGCGCATCAGACTTTCGAGGGCAACATTCATCGGGGGACTTACCGGCAGATCGGAGGGCAGAGCACTAGTCATACGCGCGAACCCTTGCGGCCGCGTTTACAGATTGCCGCCTCGGCCCTATCACTCCCCGCACGGGAATAAATTGACCAAAAGGTCCACTTTTCACTGTCACATTTCCCTGCTTAACTCCGGTCTAGACGTTGTCTATCGGCCTGCACCTTTCGGCCGAAGCCTTGACCGACCGTCGAATGCAAAAAGCAAAAGGGACACTGGGATGAAGAAACTGCTTCTGGGCGCGACCGCGCTCACACTTTGCGCCGGGTTTTCAACCGCGGCTCAGGCCGAGTTCACGCTGAATATCCTGCATATCAACGACTTCCATGCGCGGTTCGGCCCCATCACCAGTTCCGATTCCAACTGCAACGCCGAGGCCGACGCTGCCGGGGAGTGCTTTGGCGGCATAGCCCGCCTGGCGACGGCGATAGAGACCAAGCGGGCAGAACTGGACGGTCAGAACGTGGTGCTGCTCGACGCAGGCGACCAGTTCCAGGGCTCGTTGTTCTACACAGAGTACCGCAGCGAGATCATTTCCGAATTCGCCAACAAGCTCGGGATCGAGCTGATGGCTGTGGGCAATCACGAGTTCGACGACGGCCCGGAGGAGCTGGCCAAGTTCATCGACGCCATCGAATTTCCGATCATATCGGGCAACACCAACGTCACCAACGAGCCCCTGCTGGCCGGCAAGTTCGAGGGCACGCATGTTCTTGAAATTGGCGGCGAAAAGATCGGCTTCGTTTCTGCCCTCGCCGAGGATACCGACGAAACCTCATCTCCCGGCGACAATGTCGAGTTCGAGGACACCATCACAAGCCTGCGCACCCAGGTTGATGCGCTTACCGCTGCCGGTATCAACAAGATCATTGCACTGACCCATGTCGGCTATACGCAGGACCTTGAGATTGCCGCCAATGTGCCGGGAATCGACGTCGTTGTGGGTGGCCATTCGCACACCGTGCTCTCCAACACTGCGGAGAATGCGGCCGGCCCCTATCCCACCCTGGTCAACAACCCCGAGGGCGTCGAAGTACCCGTGGTGACTGCAGGCTCCTACGCAAAGTACCTCGGCGAACTGAAGGTCACCTGGAATGATGACGGCGTGGTCGTCTCGGCCGAAGGCGAACCCCTGCTCATCGATGCTTCCATCGAGCCCAATGCCGAATATGCCGCCAGGCTGGCCGAACTAGAGGCACCGCTTCAGGAGCTGATGGCCAAAGTCGTCGGCACGGGGACCGAGGCCATCGAAGGCTCCCGCGAAGTCTGCCGCGCCATGGAATGCGCCATGGGCAACCTCGTGGCCGATGCCATGCTTGACCGCGTCGCCGACCAAGGCGTCATGATCGCCATCCAGAATGGCGGCGGCCTGCGTGCCACCATCGATGCGGGTGAAATCACCATGGGTGAGGTTCTGACCGTCCTTCCCTTCTCCAACACGCTCGCCACGGTCGACATCTCCGGTGCCGACGTGATCGATGCCCTCGAAAACGGCGTCAGCGATGTCGAGAACGGCGCCGGCCGCTTCCCGCAGGTTGCGGGGCTCAAGTATACGGCTGACCTGACCAAGCCGGCCGGCGAGCGCATCAGTGACGTCATGGTCGGTTCGGGCGACAATTTTGCCCCGATCGACGAAGAGGCCACCTACACCATCGTCACCAATAACTACATGCGCGGCGGTGGCGACGGCTACGGCACCTTCGCCGAGGGCGAAAAAGCCTATGATTTCGGCCCGCCGCTGGAACAGGTTCTGGCAGACTACATTGCTGAACTGGGTGGCGAATACACGCCCTACACCGATGGCCGCATCACCATCATCAAGTAGGTTCTAACCATCGCAACGCGACGAAGGGCGCCCACCGGCGCCCTTTTTTGTTGGTCTTCAGTTGGTCAGACCCGGCGGGCGATCTGCCCCCAGGCCAACAGGATGATGACCGCGCCAACAATGCCGCTCAGCAACCCAACACCGCCGTCGGCCTCACCCGGCGAGATTTGCTGCCAGAGCCAGGTTGCCAAGACTGAGCCAACAATGCCCAGCACCGTCGTAAGGATGAAGCCCGAGGGCTTGTTGTTGCCCGGCGTAATCCATTTCGCGATCAGCCCAGCGAGAAATCCGATGATGATGGCCCAGACAATGCCCATGCAGTCCTCCATTTACTGAGGAAGAAAATCGGTACTGGCTCAAGAGGTTGCAAGGTGTGCGCGAAACTTGATCGACGGTTGTGATCGAGTTCCTCGCAACCATCGGGGGTGGGTCTCGTTGTGGGGCTGTTCAAGTGGGGGGCACATCCCACAAGGAGTTTGAAATGAAGAAGACTGTTATCGCAACCACGATCGCCGCCCTGCTCGCTTCGACCGCCGTCCCAGCGATCGCCCAGAATGCCGGTGTTGGCGTGGATGCCAGCGGCGGCATTTCGGTCGAAACGCCGACCCTTGATGCCGAAGGCGGGGTCGATGCCGGTGCTGATGCGACGGTGGAGGCTGGTGGCAAGGCAAATGCCAATGCCAATGCGAACGCCAATGCCGGAGGCAATGCCGACAACACTTTCGGCTCGGTAATGGCCTCCCTCAAGGCCGGCGCCAACGTTGACCTGTCGGTCGTGACCGAAGACACCCAGATCACCATAGTCGCCCTGTCTTCGCTCGAGGGCAATGCCGCTACAGAGAGCGCCGCTCTCGACACGGCCCTGTCTGCCGATGCGGAAGCGCATGCCACTCTGCACGATCAGGTGGAAGCGAACGCCGCGATCAAGGCGAAGCTGGAGGCCGAAGGCTTTGTGGTCGAGGACGTGGTCAGCATCAAGTCCAAGGCCGATGGTTCGATCATCGTCTACGTCGACGACCGCGCCTGATAGGTCGGTCTATGACGAAAGGCCCCGGCATTGCCGGGGCCTTTGGTATTTCTACCTGAACTAGAGATTGTGCTCCATCCGGTCTCGATCGGTGACCGTGGCAAGATCAAGCACCTTCTGGATATTGGTGGCGTGGCGGAAGCTGGGTTCCAGGTTCTGGCCAGTGCGGCAGGCCTCGACGAACCGCATATAGTTGGTCGGTACCGGCTCGACCTCGACTTCCGTCCAGGTACCCGTTTCAGCGTCGGCACCAAGACAGGTGAAGAGCTTGGACCAGTCGTGGCGGTGCTGTACCTCCACCGAACCCTTCTCGCCATAGATGCGCAGACGCAATTCATTGAAGTGGCCGGTCGCCCAGCGCGACGCGTGCACAACGCCCAGGGCCCCATTTTCCAACTGAGCGGTCATCGCGAAGCTGTCATTGGCATCCAGGTCATACTCGCCAATCTTGTTGCCTGGCGCCTTCTCGAAGGTTTCAAGCCGGCAAAAGACTTTCGAGAAGTCGCTGCCCGCCCCATAAGCGGCAAAGTCCAGGATATGGACGCCGATATCACCCAGGACACCGTTGGAGCCATGCTTCTTGCTGAGGCGCCAGAGCCACTGGCTTTCCGTCCGCCAGTCACCCCAGGCCTTGCTGACCAGCCAGCTCTGCAGGTAGCTCGCCTCGAAATGCTTGACCGTGCCGACCTGGCCGGACTGGACGATCTCGCGCGCCTTCTGCAGTTGCGCCACGTTGCGATAGGTGAGGTTGACCATGTTGACGAGACCGAGCCGCTCGGCCGTCTCGGTCATTTCCATGGCGCGCGCATGGTCTGTGGCCAGCGGCTTTTCGCAGAAGACATGCTTGCCCGCAGCCAGGGCCGCCATGGTCGTTGGATAGTGGACGCTATCCGGGGTGACATTGGCCACGGCATCAAACTGGCCCCAGGCGATGGCCGCGTCGAGCGAACCGAAACCGCGCTCGATATTGTGCGCCGAGCAAAAAGCCTCGACCCGCGCCGGATCGACGTCGACACCGCCGGCCAGGGTCACACCCTCAATGGCTGCAAAGTGCTTGGCATGCGTATTGGCCATGCCGCCGGTACCCAGAATGAGGATACGCATTTCTTGGAAATCCTTGGCCGCTCTGGCGGCCTCTACAGTTTCGGTTGACCGCAGGACAGGGGCAGTCCTCGGATTTGATCCCGCGTCACGGCGGACCGCCGTGACGCAGGGAAGGTGCTTCGCTTACTTCTTGACTTCGCCAGCGTGGTCGGCGGCCGAAAGCTTAGCCCCACGCTCCTCGATCTTCTCGATCGCCTCACTCACCGGCGTATTGGGTGCCTTCATCAGGTGGGCGTGGCGATCGCCGTTATAGGCCCAGTTGACCGCATTGCGCAGCACCTGACCGACATTGGCGTCGTGATAAGTCGGATAGGTTTCGTGGCCGGGGCGGAAGTAAAAGATGTTGCCCGCGCCCCGGCGATAGGTCAGGCCCGAACGGAACACTTCGCCGCCCTGGAACCAGGAAACGAAGACGGTTTCGAGCGGCTCCGGCACGGTAAAGGGCTCGCCGTACATTTCTTCATATTCAAGCTCGAAATAGGCAGGCAGCCCCTTGGCAATCGGATGGCCAGGATTGACCACCCACAGGCGCTCGCGCTCGCCCGCTTCGCGCCAGTGCAGGTTGGCCGGCGACCCCATCAGGCCCTTGAAGACTTTCGAGTGGTGGCCTGAATGCAGCACGATCAGACCCATGCCCTGCCAGACATGTTCCATGACGCGCTTGACGACCACATCGTCGACCTTGTCATGAGCCGCGTGGCCCCACCAGACGAGCACATCGGTTTCGCTGAGGGCAGCTTCCGTGCAACCATGCTCGGGTTCCTGCAGGGTCGTGGTCTTGACCGAAATATTGGTATCCTGCTTGAGCAGGGAGGCAATCTGGTTGTGCATCCCGTTGGGATAGTTCTCAGCAACGACCTTGTTCTTCTGCTCGTGGACGTTCTCGCCCCAAACAAGTGTTCGGATCGGCATAGTGGTCTCCTGTAATCGTATCCGGCAGGGGAGGCGCCGGGCGGATTGTGGTTTTCTGCGTCATCCCTGTGAAACCGGGAACCTCCGTTATCCAACTGAGGTTCCCGGCGCAGGGAGAGGACTGGTTGAAGGTGATGACCCCAGGCCGTCACCATTAGGTGTCGCGTCAGCGGATCGGCTTGCCGCTGGCATCGAAGCGGTGAATTTTATCGTCCATGGGCGAGACGCGCAGCTTGGTCCCACTATGGTAGCTGGCGGCTCCTTCCAGGCGGACCACGACCGGCTCTTCCTGGCCCATTTCGAGATAGACATAGGCGTCCGCACCCAGGTTCTCGGTGTGGATCACCTCGCCCTCCCAGATGCCATCGGGCTTAATGAGCATGTGCTCACCGCGAATGCCCAGCGTGGTGCAGTTGAACGCTGCCGCCTTTTCACCGGCGATGAAGTTCATCTTGGGCGAGCCGATGAAGCCGGCAACAAAGATGCTGTCGGGCTTTTCGTAGAGCTCCATGGGCGTCCCTACCTGCTCCACCAGGCCATCGCGCAACACGCAGATGCGGTCGGCCAGCGTCATAGCCTCGACCTGGTCGTGCGTCACATAGATCATGGTGACGTCGTGCATGCCTTCATGCAGTTTGGCGATTTCGATACGGGTTGCGACGCGCAGGGCGGCATCGAGATTGGAAAGCGGCTCGTCGAAGAGGAAGACCTTCGGATCACGAGTGATGGCCCGGCCGATGGCGACGCGCTGGCGCTGACCACCCGAAAGTTGCTTGGGCAGGCGATCGAGGTACTGGCGGATCTGCAGCATATCGGCTGCCTTCTCGACGCGCTGCCGGATCTGATCCTTGCTGTGGCCCTTCTCAAGTTTCAGACCGAACGCCATGTTCTCGTAGACGGTCATATGCGGGTAGAGTGCATAGGACTGGAACACCATGGCAATGCCGCGCTTCGACGGGGTCAGGGCATTGACCACCTTGCCGTCGAACAGCATTTCGCCCGAGGTGATATCCTCAAGGCCCGAAATCAGGCGCAGGAGCGTGGACTTGCCGCAGCCCGAGGGGCCGACAAAGACCATGAACTCACCCTTGCGGACCTCCAGGTCAACGCCCTTGATGACGTTCACGGCGCCGAAGGACTTGCGGATGTTGCGAAGTTCGATTGATGCCATTTGGCGTTACTCCTTTAGCCCTTCACACCACCGGCGGTGAGGCCGGAAACAATCTTGCGCTGGAAGATGAGCACCAGTGCCACCAGCGGCACTGTTACAACGACCGAAGCAGCCATGATGATGCCCCAGGGGATTTCATACTGCGATCCGCCCGAGAGCAGCGCGATGGCCACCGGCACGGTACGGGTCTCGTTGGAGACGGTGAAGGTCAGCGCGAACAGGAACTCGTTCCAGGCCGCGATGAAGGCCAGAAGGCCGGTGGTCACCAGTGCCGGCCACATCAGCGGCATGAAGACCTGCGTGATGATGACCCATGGCGTGGCGCCATCGACAATGGCGGCCTCCTCGATCTCGATGGGCAGATCCCGCATGAAGGTGGTGAGCACCCAGACGGTGAACGGCAGGGTGAAGATCGTATAGGCGAAGATCAGCGCCCAGGGCGTGTTGTAGATGCCGAGGAAGCGGATCACTTCGAACAGGCCTGCCAGCACCGCGATTTGCGGGAACATCGAGACCGCAAGGATCGTCATCAGCAGCAGGCCCCGGCCCCGGAAGCGTACGCGGCTCAAGGCAAAGGACGCCGTTATGGCGAGGAACAGCGCCAGGATCACCGTCAGCGATGCCACGAAGACAGAGTTCAGCAGGTTGCGCGGGAAGGCCCCCTGCGTGAACACTTGGCGGAAGTTGTCGAGGCTGAACGAAGTCGGCCAATAGGTGACGCGGAACAGGTCGGTGCCGGACTTCAGGCTGGTCAGGATGGCGTAGTAGAACGGGAACACCGACACCACGACGATGAAGACCACGAGTGCATAGAACAGCACCGACTTGGTCAATTTCCAATAGTCCAAGGTCGCGCCCATCAGCGGTCTCCCCCTTCGAAATTCACCTTCCCCAGCCAGATATAGAGGATGGTGAAGATCGCAATCAGCAGGAACAGCAGGGTCGACTGTGTCGAACCCTGGGCAAAGTTGTTGAACTGGAAGAGGTTTTCCTGTGCCAGCACCGACATGGTCTTGGTGGACCGGGAATTGGGCGTCAGCACGTAGATCAGGTCGAAGATGCGCAGCGCATCGAGCACGCGGAAGATAATGGCGACCATCAGCGCCGGGCGCACCAGCGGCAGGGTGATCTTGAAGAACTGCTTGACCGGGTGGATGCCGTCAATTTCGGCCGCCTCGTAGATATCCTTGGGGATCATCTGCAAGCCCGCAAGGATCAGCAGCGCCATGAACGGCGTCGTCTTCCAGATGTCGACGATCAGCACCGCCGTCATGGCCGTGTCGGCTGAAGCGGTCCAGGCCACGGGCGCGGACAGCAGCCCCAGCTTCATGCCTAGGTCATTGATGATGCCGAACTGGTCGTTGAGCATCCAGCTCCACATCTTGGCGGAGACGATCGTGGGGATGGCCCAGGGGATCAGGATGGCGGCGCGAACAATGCCGCGCCCGCGGAACTCGGCATTGAGCACGAGCGCCACGATCATGCCCAGGACCGTTTCCCACAAAACTGACCAGAATGCGAAACGCACCGTGTTCCAGACCGCATTCCACCAGTTCGGATCGGCCAGAACTCCGCGATAGCGCACAGTGCCGCTTTCCAACACCTGCCAGCGCAGATAATTGCCGAAGCCCACCCATTGGGCTCCGTAGAGGTCATTGAGAGTGACATCGGTGAAGGAGAACCAGATCGAGCGCAGGAGCGGCCAGCCGGCCACTACGGCCAGCGCGATCAGCATGGGAACGAGGAACCATCGCGCAGCGCGCACGCGCTGCTGCATGAGCTCTGACTTGATTCTTGGTGTCGCTGGCTGCGCCACGGACGCTATGGCGTCTGTTGCCATTTTCGCTTCCTCCCCCTGTTGTATTCGCTATTGCGCGAAGCGGGCGGCCGGGAAACCCCGGCCGCCCACTCGCAAGGCCGCCGGGAGGACTTACCAGGCGTCGCCCTTCAGATCCTGCAGGTCAGCCTCGAGAACTTCGAGGTTCTCCGCAGCAGAACCATTGCCCGACAGCGTGTCGTGCACGGCGCTCCAGAACAGCGAGGAGACCTCGTTGTAGTCGGTCTTGGTCGGAGCGGACGGACGCGGCACAGCGTTCTGGAAGATTTCCTTCCAGTTCGGGATGATCGGCTGCGCGGCCGCGATGTCGGCATCATCATAGAGTGCTTCGATCGTGGGCAGGTTGGACTGGCTCAGAGCGCGTTCCTTCTGCACGTCCGCCGAGGCGAGGAACTTGGCCAGTTCAATGGCCGCTTCCGGATCGGGCGAGTACTTGGACACGGCAACATTCCAGCCACCCAGCGTAGCGGCAGAGCGAGCACCCTCGCCGTCACCCTTCGGCAGCGGGGCTACGTCGAACAGGCCCTTCACAGCAGAATCGTCGCCATTGCCGAGCGAGTAAGCATACGGCCAGTTGCGGTGGAACACGGCATTGCCGAGCTGCCACACGCCGCGGCTTTCTTCTTCCATGTAGCCCAGCACGCCTTCCGGAGCGATGGTGCCGACCCAGCCCGCAGCACGATCGATCGCAGCAGCGGCCTGCTCATTGTTGATCGAGATGGTCCCATCGGGCTCGACGATCTGGCCGCCACCATTGGACACGACCCATTCGAGAGCATCGCAGGTCAGGCCTTCATAGGCATTGCCCTGGAACACAAAGCCCCACATCTCAGAGTTACCGGCGGCACGCTCGGCATCCATGATCTCCTTGGCGGTCGCTTCCAGCTCGCCCCAAGTGGTCGGAACGGACTTGCCATACTTCTCCAGCAGGTCCTTGCGGTAGTAGAGGGCAGGCGCATCGGTGAAGGCCGGCAGGGCGACAAGCTTGCCGTCAACGGTCTGCGACTGGATGATCGAGGGGAAGTGCTGATCGACGATGTCGGCGGCAGCTTCGGTCAGGTCGAGGAACTGGTCCGCAAGCTGGGGAGCCCAGATCACGTCGGTCTGGTAGACGTCGATATCGGTGTTGCCGGCGGCGAGCCACAGGCGATACTGGCCGAACTGGTCGGTGGTGGACGAGGGCATGGGCACGACGGTGACCGTGTGACCGGTTTCGGCTTCGAAGCGGTCGAGCTGGCTGCGCAGGAAGGCAAGGCCATTACCGGTGTCACCCGAAACGATGGAGAGTTCGGCCGCCTGGGCCACGCTCGCCACCAGCGTCACGCTCGCCATCATGGAAACGAGCAGCGTCTTCAACTTCATTGGAAATCCTCCCGAGAAAACAAGGTCGGGAGAGGCGCTAGAGATGGACTCCCGCGCCTAGGCGCCGGACCCACATTCCTCCCCCGTCAAAAGCACTCCACTGAACCGATTTTGCCGTTCAGTTTTAAAGCGCTTTGGATGGTAAGGAACCAGAGCGCCGTATTCCTGTCAAGCGCCGGCGAAAGGGATTTTTAGACAACTTTTGCGGTCGAGGAAATTTACTGAGCATTTCCAGAGACTTAATAACCGATCCCAACAGTAGTCGTTAAAATTGCCCCTTAGAATGCTGACGTACGCACCTCATCGGACTGAAACGATTTCAGGCTCTTGCATCAAAATTTGAAATCGCTTTGAATGCGTCCAGGAGGAGAATGGCGGTAAGACCTGTTCAAAAGGCGCCGCCTGCCCTAATGGCTGAGGCGACCGGTCTTCGCGCCCTTTGCGGCCGCGCCCCGGAGCGTCACACTGTTCGGGCCGCATCGCCGCTATGAGATTGAAGGACCTCGCCGAGCACCTCGGCCTGTCGCAGACCACTGTAAGCCGCGCGCTCAATGGCTATCCCGAAGTCAATGAAGCCACGCGGCGCCGCGTCGCCGAGGCCGCGACCCAGCTCGGCTACAGACCCAATGCAAGCGCCCTGCGCCTGGCCACCGGGCGGGCGGGCGCCATTGGCCTGGTATTGCGCGGGGCCGACGAACTGGGCCCCCACATGTCTGAGTTTCTCTCCGGCGTCGGCAGCTACATGGCGGGCCAGGAGATCGACATGCTGGTCTCGACCGTCGCCAGCCATCAGGAGGAGCTATCGGCCTACCGCCGTCTGGCCGCCAGCCAGAAGGTCGATGCCGTCATCCTGCACTCACCCACCGTCAGCGATGAACGGGCCGAGCTGCTGACTGAGCTGGGCGTTCCCTTCGTGCTGCACGGCCGCACCAATATCGGCAAGCCGGTGGCTTGGCTCGACATCGACAATACCAGCGCGCTTGAAAGGGCCACCAGCCACCTGCTCGACCTCGGCCACCGGCGCATCGCCTTGCTCAACGGCGTCAAGGGCCGCACCTTTGCCGAGCATCGCGAGATCGGGTACCGCGCCGCACTGACTGCCCGAGGCATCCCGGTCGACCCGGCGCTGCTTGGCAACTCCGCCTTTACCGACGAAATCGCCTTCCGCATGGCTCAGGCGATGCTCGAATTGCGCCCCCGTCCTACGGCCTTTCTTGCAGGTTCGATGATGACGGCCTTGGGTGTCTTCCGCGCCATCCGGCAAGCGGGCCTGCAATTGGGCAAAGACGTCTCCATGATCGCCCACGACGACGTCTTCCCCTATCTCAACGCCGACAACATGTATCCGACAATGTCGACAACCCGATCCTCCATTCGCCAGGCCGGTACGCGGATAGCCGAACTGATCACCCAAATACTGGCCGGCAAACCGGTTGCCGATATCCACGAACTCTGGCCGGTTGAACTGGTCCTGCGCGAAAGCTCCGGCCCGGTTCGCTAGCGGCCTTCCGGCTGGATTTTTGACCGCCTGGACAAAAGTGTCACAAAGAGCCAATCTCGGCTGGCGACGGGAGGGCGCGGGAGATGGGCAGTTTGGCGCAAAGACCGGATTGCCGGGCGATTTAGCAGCCCGGACGGCGCAATCACTTCGTCACAGCATCGTCATCGCACTGTCATCCACCCTCTCTACTCCCTCGCCATATCGCCGGGTCCGCCGCAGTACGACGGGCCTTAGGGATCATCCAGGGAGTCAAAAATGACGTTCAAGTCTGCACTGTCTACATCGGTATCGCTGTTGGCCGTATTGAGCCTTACTGCTCCGGCCTTCGCCCAGACCGATATCGATGCGCTCTATGAAGCAGCTAAGGCCGAAGGCCAGCTTACCGTGATCGCCCTGCCCCATTCCTGGTGCAACTACGGCGGCGTGATTGAAGGCTTCAAGGCCAAGTATCCTGGCATCACCGTCAACGAGCTCAACCCCGATGCCGGTTCGGCCGACGAACTCGAGGCCGTCCGCGCCAACAAGGGCAACACCGGCCCGCAGGCCCCTGACGTGCTCGATATCGGCCTCGCCTTCGGCCCGCAGGCCAAGGATGAAGGCCTGCTGCAGGCATACAAGGTCTCGACCTGGGACGAAATTCCGGACGACGCCAAGGATGCCGACGGCTTCTGGTACGGCGACTACTATGGTGTGCTCGCCTTCGGCATCAACAAGGACATCATCACCGGCGACAACCCCGCATCATGGGCCGACCTGATGAAGGATGAATTCGCCAACTCCGTCGCCCTGGCCGGTGATCCGCGCACGGCAAACAATGCCATCATGTCCGTCTACGCCGCCGGCCTGTCGACCGGTGCCGCCGCCGATGCCGCTGCCCAGGCCGGCCTTGAATACTTCAAGGCCCTCAACGACAAGGGCAACTTCGTGCCAGTCGATGCCGAGGCCGCCGCTATCGCCCAGGGCACCACTCCGATCGCCATCAACTGGGACTACAATCTGCTGGCCGCCCGCGACAACCTCAATGGCAACCCGCCGATCGACGTTGTCGTCCCGTCCGATGGCGTTGTCGCCGGCGTCTATGTCCAGGCCATCTCGGCCTACGCGCCCCACCCCAATGCCGCCAAGCTCTGGATGGAATACCTTTATTCCGACGAAGGCCAGCTCGGCTGGCTCGCTGGCTATTGCCATCCCATCCGCTTCAGCGCCATGGCCGAAGCCGGCGTCCTGCCGGACGACCTGATGGCCAAGCTCCCCGCCGCCGAGAACTATGCCAAGGCCGTGTTCCCGAGCATCGAAGAGCAGAACGCCAACAAGGCCACCATCACCGGCGGCTGGGACAGCACCGTCGGCGCTGCCGTCCAGTAAACCAATCGTCCGCGCCTGCTGGCCCAGCCAGCGGGCGCACCCCTGACATCACGTTAGAGGGGAAGAATTATCCGGGTTCTGGGGGCAGGCCGCGCGATGACAGACATGACCGCACCACCGGCACGTAAATCCCGCCGCATCCCGTGGGACAGCCTCGCCGTTGCGCCCTTCGTCCTCTTCGCGGTGATGTTCCTGTTCCTGCCCACTCTGGGCCTGGTTGGAGCGGCCTTCACCGACCGCGCCGGCAACTTCACCTTCGACAACATTATCGGCCTAGGCGCCGACCAGATCGTTGCCGCCTACTGGATATCGATCCGCATCTCAGGGGCTTCCGCCATTTTGGGCGCGTTGATCGGCCTTGCGATCACGCTGGCCATCATCCGCGGCCGCCTGCCTGGCTGGCTGCGCTCCGCCTTCATGACCTTTTCGGGCGTCGCCTCCAATTTTGCCGGCGTCCCACTGGCCTTTGCCTTTATCGCGACGCTGGGGCGCCTCGGATTGGTGACCATCGTCCTGAAGTTTCTGGGCGTGGACATCTACCGCTCTGGCTTCAACCTCCTTAGTTTCTGGGGCCTCACCCTCACCTACCTCTACTTCCAGATCCCGCTCATGGCGCTGACCATTGCGCCGGCCATCGACGGGCTCAAGAAGGAGTGGAACGAGGCGGCCCAGATCCTGGGCGCCAGCCAGTGGCAGTTCTGGCGCTATGTGGGCCTGCCTATCCTCTGGCCAAGCTTCCTGGGCACGCTCAGCCTGCTCTTCGCCAATGCCTTCGGCGCCATCGCCACGGCCTGGGCGCTGACCGGCTCCAACCTCAACATCGTGACCGTGCTGCTTTACAACCAGATCCGCGGCGATGCGCTGCAAAACCCGGGCCTTGGCGCCGCGCTGGCCCTGGGCATGATCGTCATCACCTCGCTGGCCAATGTCATCTATCTGGTCGTCGCGGCGCGCGCCGAAAGGTGGATGAAATGAAGGCCAACCGCTGGGCACCGTGGCTCGTCTTCCTCGCAGGCGCCGCCTATTTCATCATTCCGCTGCTGGCCACCTTCGAGTTTTCACTGCGCATGCGGCGCGGCACTTACAGCTTCGATGCCTATGCCTCGGTCTTTGCCGACCCGCGCTTCCACGCCAGCTTTGGCTATTCGGTGGTGATCGGCTTGGTCACTATCGTGGTCGGCATTCTCGTCGTCGTGCCCGCGGTCTACTATGTGCGCCTGCGCATGCCGTGGCTGCGACCGTTCATGGAGTTCATCACCCTGCTGCCGCTGGTGATCCCCGCGCTCGTGCTCGTCTATGGCTATATCCGGCTCTATAATTCGTCCTCTCTGATACCCTTTACCGGCAGCGCTCTGGGCACCGATATCCTGCTCACCTGCGCCTATGTGACCCTTGCCCTGCCCTACATGTATCGGGCCGTCGACAATGGCATGCGCAGCATCGATATCGGCACCTTGACCGAGGCCGCGCAGATCATGGGTGCCAATCAGGTACAGATCATCGGCCAGATCATCCTGCCCAATATCCTTGTGGCAATCCTCTCCGGCGCCTTCCTCACCTTCGCTATCGTCATCGGCGAATTCACGATCGCCAGCCTCCTGAATCGGCCGGCCTTCGGCCCATACCTGGTCGGCATCGGCACCAACCGCGCCTATGAGCCCGCGGCTCTGGCGATCATCTCCTTCATCATCACCTGGGGCGCCATGGGCATGATCAATGTGCTTGGCCGCTTCGCCCCCCGCACTTCCGCAAGGACCGACTGATCATGGCCGCCTTTCTCCAAGTCCAGAACCTGGTCAAGACCTTCGGCCAGACCACCGTGGTCAAGGGCGTCAGCTTCGCTTTCGACAAGGGGGAGTTCATCTCCCTGCTCGGCCCGTCCGGTTGCGGCAAGACGACGATCCTGCGCATGATTGCCGGCTTTGAGACGCCCAGCAGCGGCACGATCGAGGTGGACGGCAAGGATATCACGCATCTCAAGCCCAACGAGCGCCAACTCGGCATGGTGTTCCAGGCCTATGCGCTCTTCCCCAATCTCAATGTCGGGGACAATATCGGCTTCGGTCTCAAGGTGGCCGGCGTAGCGCGCGACGAGCGCCGTGCCCGGATCACCGACATGCTCAAGCTTATTGGTCTCTCCGGCTACGAAAATCGCTTTCCTTATGAGATGAGCGGCGGCCAGCAACAGCGCGTCGCGCTCGCCCGCGCCATTGCTCCGCGCCCGCGCCTGCTGCTGCTCGACGAACCACTCTCGGCCCTGGACGCCAAAATCCGTGTTTCATTGCGCGAAGAGATCCGCTCGATCCAGCGCGAGCTGGGTATCACGACGGTATTTGTAACGCACGACCAGGAAGAGGCCCTGTCCATTTCCGATCGCATCGTGGTGATGAATGCGGGCAATATCGAGCAGTTGGGCACCCCGCACGAGATCTACAACCGGCCCGCAACACGGTTCGCCGCCACTTTCGTAGGCCACCTGAACACCCTGCCGGCTGCAACCTTCGGGCCCGAGCGCGCGATTCGCCCCGAGCTGATTTCACTGGCCCCGCGTCCCGATACCGACGTCACGCTGACCGGCACAGTCTCCGAGATCGGCTTCCTGGGCTCAGTCCTGCGCCTCAAAGTCGATGTGCAAGGAACCCAGCTCAGCATCGACACATTCAATGCCAATGCCGTTCCGCCCGAGCGGGGCGACACTGTCACTCTGCACCTGGCCGGCAGGGACATTCTCGCCCTGGACACCTGACCTGCTTGGCGATTTGTCCCCAGCGGAACGCGCGCGCCATTTGTGGTTTGACCACCGCATCGCGCCAGATCATTCTCCCCCCAACAAAGGAGAGAAGCCGCCATGGACAATCCATTCGTTTCCACTGACTGGCTAGCTTCTCACCTCCAAGACCCGGACGTCGTGGTTGTCGATGCCAGCTGGCACATGCCCAATGCCGCGCGCAACGCCCAGGCCGAATACCTGGCCGGTCACATTCCCGGCGCGGTCTTCTTCGACATTGACGGCATTGCCGACTCGTCCACGAACCTGCCGCACATGCTGCCGGCCCCGGCAGACTTCGCCCGCGCCGTCGGCGCCTTGGGGATCTCGGAGGATCTCACCATTGTCGTCTATGACGAGATCGGGCTGTTCAGCGCGCCCCGCGCCTGGTGGACCTTTCGCACCTTCGGCGCGCGCAATGTGGTCATGCTCGAAGGTGGCGGACCCAAATGGCGCTCAGAGAAGCGCCCCATCCAGGCGGGCCTGGTGACGCGCAATCGGGTACGGTTCGAAACCCAATTCGATCCCTCCGCAGCGGTTGATTTCGACACTGTTGCCGCCAATCTGCGCAGCCGGGCTGCGCAGGTCATCGATGCGCGTCCCGCCCCGCGCTTCCATGGCGAAGTCCCCGAGCCTCGCCCGGGCCTCAAGTCGGGCCATATTCCCGACAGCCTGAACGTCCCTGTGGGACTTCTAAGTGACGGCGGAAAACTGAAGTCCCCCGAAGCTTTACGCGCCATCTTCGCCGACCGCGGCATCGACCTGGGCAAGCCCATCATCACCTCCTGCGGCTCCGGCATCACTGCCGTCACGCTGGCGCTGGCCCTCGAGCAGGCGGGCGCCAAGGACGTGGCGGTCTATGACGGCTCCTGGGCCGAATGGGGCGCGCACAAGGATGCAGAAATCGAGATCTGAGGGTCAGGCATAGGCCACCCAACCGCGGAAATCGAAACCGGCAAAGTACAGGCTCACGCCTGCAAAGCCGGCCTCTTCCAACATCGCCTCCTCCGCCTCGGGGGCCAGCAGGTGCAACCGCTCCAGCATGGCCTGCCGACCGCTCTCGGCATGAGTCGGGTCGATGCCATTGGAAATGGCAAAGGCCGCGTGCCGTTTCATCCAGAGATCGCGACTCCCGGCGTCCTGCGGAAAACTCATATGGGCGAGCACCAGTGGTGCACCCGGCTTCAGCCTGCGGTGCAGACCCCTCAGAGTCCCGAGGCGTTCAGCCAGCGGGACGAAATGAAACACCAGCAGCGACGTCGCGCCATCGTATGGCCCCTCGGGCGCAGCGTCGATCGTGCCGCGATGGAGTTGCACGCGATCGGCGTACTCCGCCGTGGCCAGATGCGCCGCTTCAAGCATGCTTTCGGACGGATCGACCCCATCGAGATGCCAGCCTGCATGGACTGCCGCCAGATTGCGCAGCTCCATGCCGCCACCGGCACCCAGCACCAGCACACGCCCGGCCGCAGGCACGCGCTCGGCCAGCAGCAGTTCGGTCATCCGGTGTAGCCCTGCAAGACCCGGCACCTGCTTGAAGGCCCCCTCTGCATAGGCATTGATGGCACTGATCGAGGATGTCATGACGGGCTCCGGCACATATGTAATTTAACTAGTTACAATACCAGGGTGCCGTCAACCGGCTCGCAGGGGCGGACTGGAATCAGCTAGCATCGAGGGCAAGGTGCAATCCACGCCTCCCCCCTCCGATGGGAAAGCAGCTGACCTGCCGGATTGACTGACGAGCTATCAGCCCCGTCGTGCGACGGCATAAGGAGGGAGTGCCTGAGCCAGCAACGACTGGAGCCACATCCATGCGCCTATCCGCACCTATCCACCGCCTCAAGCGCGCCGCACGCGATCACGCGCGCGCCGGTGTCATTCCCCTCCACGCCGCCCTCGACCGCATTGCGGCGAGCGAGGGCTATTCCAGTTGGTCCCTGCTCGCAGCTAGGCACGCCGACGCATCAGCGGACCCGAGCAGCCTTGCGCGATCTCTCGTACCCGGCGAGCTCATCCTGATCGCGGCGCGCCCGCTTCAGGGCAAGACCATGTTTGCCCTGCGCCTTGCTCTACAGGCCATTGTCCAGGGGCGCGAGGCGCATTTCTTCTCACTCGACTACACGGAGCGGGACGTCGCGGCGCGGCTGGCCACAATGCCCGCCAATCTCGCGCACGAAGCGTCCCGTCTCCGGCTCGACTGCTCCGACAGCATCTCGGCCGGCCACATCATCGGTCGCTTGGGCGCCGCGCCGCGCGGCGCATTCCTCGTCGTGGACTATCTGCAATTGCTCGACCAGAAGCGCGCCAACCCGCCGCTTCAGGAGCAAGTCGAAGCACTTGATGCTTTTGCGCGCAGACAGGGTCATATCATCGCCTTTGTCTGCCAGATCGATCGCAGCTTCGACCCGGTTGCCGATGACCTGCCAGGCCTGGCCGATATCCGTCTGCCCAATCCCCTGGACCTGAGCGCCTTCAGCCGTGCGGTCTTCCTGCACGGCGACCGCTGTCGCGTCGTGAACTTCTAGACACACGCCCAAAGAGAAGGGGCCGCCCCATTGCTCCGGCGGCCCCCGAACTTTCGTCCCGAAGAGGTCAGGCCGAGCGGTTCTTGTTGTAGAGGTCGAAGAACACGGCGGCGAGCAGCACCACGCCCTTGATCATCTGCTGCCAATCGATGTTGACGCCCATGATCGACATGCCGTTGTTCATCACGCCCATGATGAAAGCGCCGATGACCGCGCCGGCCACCTGGCCCACACCACCCAGCGCCGAGGCGCCGCCAATGAACACAGCTGCGATCACGTCCAGTTCGAGACCCTGACCGGCCTTGGGCGTCGCCGAATTGAGGCGGGCCGCATAGATCATGCCGGCGAGCGCAGCCAGGGCCCCCATGATGGCGAAGATATAGAAGGTGGTCCGCTCGGTCTTGACGCCCGATAGTGCGGCAGCCTTCAGGTTGCCACCCAGTGCGTAGATACGACGGCCGAAGGTCAGGCGCTTGGTCAGGAACACGAAGAAGGCGATCAGCACGGCCATCACGACAAGCACGTTCGGCAGGCCGCGATAGGATGCCAGCATATAGGCGAAGAACAGGACCAGGGCTGCGATCACGACATTCTTGATGACGAACAGGCTGAACGGCTCGACGTCATAGCCGCGGGCCTTGCGGCGGGCACGGGTGCGGATCGAGAAGAACACCATGCCCACGACGGCCACGATGGCAATCACCATCGTGGTGGTGTGCAGGACAACGTTCTGACCGTTCTCGGCCAGCCACGGCATGGTCGTCGGTCCGATCACGTCGGGTATGAAGCCGGCCGAGAGCAGCTGGAATTCGGCCGGGAACGGGCCGACGGACTTGCCAGCGAGGATGGCCAGCGACAGGCCCTTGAAGATCAGCATGCCCGCCAGTGTCACGATGAAGGCCGGGATCTTGTAGTAGGCGATCAGGTAGCCCTGTGCCGCACCGATCGCGGCCCCAGCAAGCAGGCAGATGGCGCCGGCAACGAACGGATTGGCAAGGAAAGCCAGCTCGGGCGGGAAATCCCAACCCACCATGAGCATGGCGGCGAGAGCGCCGACGAAACCGGAAACGGAGCCAACCGACAGGTCAATATGGCCGGCAACGATCACCAGCAGCATGCCCAGCGCCATCACGATGATGTAGCTGTTCTGCAGGATGATGTTGGTCAGGTTGACCGGCTTGAACAGCACGCCATTGGTGAAGTACTGGAAGAACAGCATGATCAGGACGAGCGCCAGCAGCAGGCCATAGTCCCGCATATTGGCGCGCAAGGCCCCCACAAAGCTCAGTTCATGGGTCTGGGCCGGCTTGGCGGCAGCGCCGGTCGGTGCAGTTTCGGTGGTCATGATGCCTTTCCTTCTGCGCGCACGATGGAGCGCATGATCTTTTCCTGGCTCGCCTCGCTGGTGGGCATCTCGCCCACGATGCGGCCTTCATTCATAACATAGAGACGGTCGGTGATGCCGAGCAGCTCGGGCATTTCCGAAGAGATCACCAGGATCGCTTTCCCTTGCGCCGCCAATTGGTTGATGATCGTGTAGATCTCATACTTGGCGCCGACGTCGATGCCGCGGGTCGGTTCGTCCAGAATCAGCACTTCCGGATTGGCGAACAGCCACTTGGAGAGCACGACCTTCTGCTGGTTGCCGCCCGAAAGGTTACCCACGACCTGATAGACGCTGGACGACCTGATGTTGGTCTTCTTGCGATAGTCATTGGCCGCATCGAGTTCGGCCAGATCGTCGATCACACCCCACTTGGAGACCCCCATCAGATTGGCGAGGGTCGTGTTGTGCTTGATATGATCGATGAGGTTGAGACCGAAGGTCTTGCGGTCTTCGGTAGCATAGGCGATGCCGTTGCGGATGGCCTTGTCGACAGTCGACGTATCGACCTTCTTGCCATGCATATGCACTTCGCCCGAGATCTTCTGGCCATAGGCCTTGCCGAAGATGCTCATGGCAAATTCGGTGCGGCCCGAGCCCATCAGCCCGGCAATACCCACCACTTCACCCTTGCGCAGGTTGATGCTGACGTCGCGGATCATCTGCCGCTCGCGGTGCTGCGGATGGAACACGTTCCAGTTCTTGACCTCGAAAATCACCTCGCCGGGAGCCTTGGGCTCGCGCGGCGGATAGCGGTCTTCGAGCGATCGGCCCACCATCGAGGTGATGATGCGGTCTTCGGTGATATCGCCCGTATCCATGGTCTCAATGGTCTTGCCATCGCGGATGACGGTCACACGGTCGGCAACACGCGAGATTTCATTGAGCTTGTGGCTGATGATGATCGAGGTGATGCCCTGCTTCTTGAACTCGAGCAGCAGCTCGAGCAGCGCCTGGCTGTCCTTTTCCGAGAGCGAGGCCGTGGGTTCGTCCAGGATCAGCAGTTGTACCTGCTTGGAAAGCGCCTTCGCGATTTCCACCAGCTGCTGCTTGCCCACGCCGATATTGGTGATCAGCGTGTCGGGATCCTCGTTGAGACCGACCATCTGCAGCAGCTTGCGCGCGCCGTCGCGGGTCTCATCCCAGTCGATCACGCCATTCCGAGCCTGTTCATTACCCAGGAAGATGTTCTCAGCGATCGACAGCAGCGGCACCAGCGCCAGCTCCTGGTGGATGATGACAATGCCCTTGTGCTCGCTGTCGCGGATCGATTTGAAGTGCTGTTCTTCGCCCTGATAGATGATCTGGCCTTCATAGCTGCCAGAGGGATAGACGCCGCTCAGCACCTTCATCAACGTGGACTTGCCAGCGCCGTTCTCACCGCAGATGGCGTGAATTTCGCCTTCCCGCACGTCCAGATTGACGTCGGACAGCGCTTTCACGCCGGGGAAGGTCTTGGTGATGCTGCGCATCTCCAGAATGGTCTTGGTCATTATAGGCCCTGCTTCTGGTGAGTGTCCGGGGGTCTGACTGAATGACCTTCTACACTCGATTGTCACCCCGGCGAACGCCGGGGCCCAGCTTGAGATCTCGGGATGGGCCCGGCCTTGGCCGGGGTGACATCCGCTGGTCGTCTCGCCTTGGCGATCAACCCCGGACCCAGGAGCCCACAAATCTCGAAAGGGCCCCGCGTTTCCGCGAGGCCCCACATTGCGGTAGACGCAGCTTACTTCAGTTCTTCGGCCTTGATGTAGCCCGAAGCGATGACGCGCTCTTCGTAGTTGGTCGCGTCGACTTCGTACGGGGTCAGCAGGATCGAGGGCACAACCTTGACGCCATTGTCGTAGGTGGTGGTGTCGAGACCTGCCGGGTCCTGGCCGGACAGAACGGTGTCGATCAGCTGGGCAGTGTACTGGGCCAGTTCGCGGGTATCCTTGAACACGGTCGAGTACTGTTCGCCGGCAATGATCGCCTTCACCGACGGGACTTCAGCGTCCTGGCCCGTGATGATCGGCCAGCTCAGGTCGCCCGAGCCATAGCCGACGCCGCGGAGCGACGAGATGATGCCGCGCGACAGGCCATCATAGGGAGCCAGCACGCCGTGCACGCGGCTGCCGTCCGAGTAGTTGGCGGACAGGATGTTGTCCATGCGGGCCTGGGCAACAGCGCCGTCCCAACGCAGGGTACCAACCTGTTCCATGCCCATCTGACCCGACTTGATGACAATGTCACCGCTGTCGATCATCGGCTGAAGGACAGCCATGGCGCCGTCGTAGAAGAAGAAGGCATTGTTGTCGTCCGGCGAACCGCCGAAGAGTTCAACGTTCCACGGCTTGTCGTCGGCGAAGCGCTCGTTGAGGCCCTTCACGAGGCTATTTGCCTGGAGCACGCCCACCTGGAAGTTGTCGAAGGTGGTGTAGTAGTCGACATTGGCGCTTTCGCGGATCAGGCGGTCATAGGCGATGACCTTGACGCCCTGGTCGGCAGCCTGCTGCAGCACGGCCGAAAGGGTGGTGCCGTCGATCGAGGCGATCACGAGAGCCTTGACGCCCTTGGTGACCATGTTTTCGATCTGAGCGAGCTGGTTCGGGATATCGTCTTCCGCGAACTGCAGGTCGACGGTGTAACCCATGCCTTCGAGCGCGGACTTTAGCTCATTGCCGTCCGAGATCCAGCGCAGCGACGACTGGGTCGGCATGGCAATGCCGATCTGGCCCTTGTCCTGGGCGAAAGCGGCGGTCGCAGCGGTGGCCAGCAGGGCACCGGTGGCGAACAGCGTCGCGATTGATTTGAGAACCTTCACGTCTCGACTCCCTAAAAATATTCGAGATTGGTTGTATTCGGTCTTCTGGGTTCGGAAAAATCAGACAGCTTCAACGGCCAGACGCCCGCGATCATGGCCGGAAAGCCACGACTTCGGGTGCCGCCTTGCGCCGCATCTGTTCGGGTCGACGCCCTGGAGCATCGCCACTCGCTTCTGCATGAAGTCCTCCGGTATGGACGACATTGATGTCGCCATGGACTCTCCCAAGCCCATGGCCGGGACGCTAAGATAGTCAGACAGGCTTGTAAAGCTTCGAGTCGCGCGCCATCGACATTTTTTCGACTCTTGCAATAAAATAAGACGCCCGCTTGCCGCGTGCTTCATCAATCGTTATGGTGCCCCGATTTCAGGGGAGGAGCTGTTGCAATTGGGCGGGAATACGCCCACAACAGCTCAAAGGTATCTGATACCTTTGGGAGTTTGAATCATTACGACCGGAGACGTGCGGCCCGATCACGCCAGCGCCGCCAATGTGGTGGCCGATGACCTGGCCAATGAAATCCTGACCGAGCTGACGCCCGGCGCCAGCCTGCCGAGCGAGGCCGAACTGGCCGAACGCTTCGCGGTTAGCCGCCTCACCGTACGCGAGGCGGTGAAGCTGCTGGCCGGTCGCGGATTGCTCGAACTGGCTCGGGGCCGCCGTGCGGTCGTGCGTGAACCCGATGGCGCCGCTTTCGCCGATTTCCTCACCTCTATGCTTCACAACGACTCAAAGGGACTTTTTGACCTGGTTGAGGTACGTTTGTCATTGGAGGTGCAGAGCGCCACGCTGGCTGCCAAGCGCGCCAGCCGCGCCGCCATCGCGGCCATCGAAAGCGCCCTGCAGGGCATGCGGGACACCGCCGAGGCCGCCATGGCCGACGACCCGGAGGCCGATCGACGCTTTCATGATTTCGATGTCGGGTTCCATGAAGCCGTGGCCCTGGCCAGCGGCAACCGCATCCTGGGCTACCTGTTCGAGGCCATGTCTGTGCCGCTGCGCCAGGGCATCCAGATCAGCCGCAAGGGTCATGCCAATCGCGGGCACACCCTGTTCGATACGATCGAGGCGCATCAGCGCATTCTCGAAGCCATTCGATCCGGCAATGGCCGGGCGGCCGGCGAGGCCATGCGCCTCCATCTCAAGGACACCGAGCGCGATATCCGCAATGCCCTTTCTAGTATGGCCGACCGGCCCGTTCGCCAACGCAGCCGGTAATCACCCTTGCGGCGCGGCGCGTGATCGGAATAATCGGACAAGGTAGACCACGAGGGGCTGATGGCAGCGCGCACCGACAATACTGCGTCCAGGCTGGACGATGCCGCCCGGGCTGGCTGGCTCTACTACGTCGCGGGCAATACGCAGGAGGAAATCGCTACCAAGATGGGCATTTCGCGCCAATCGGCGCAGCGCTTGGTTTCCCTCTCGATGAGCGAGGGCCTCATCAAAGTCCGCCTCGATCATCCCATTGGCCATTGCCTGGACCTGGCCGAGCGGCTCCGGTCCCGCTACGGGCTCGACCATTGCGAGGTCGTTCCCTCCGATCCGGGCTCATCCTCCACCACCATTGGCGTTGCCGAGGCCGGCGCTGCAGAAATCGAGCGGTGCCTGCGCTCTGATCACCCCATCATTCTGGCCATCGGCACCGGCCGCACGCTCAAGGCGGCCATCGAGCAGCTCCAGCCCATGGACTGCCCGCACCACAAGGTCGTGTCCCTGACAGGCAATATCGCGCCGGACGGCTCCGCCGCTTTCTACAACGTCATCTTCAACGTGGCTGATACGGTCAAGGCCCGCTCCTTCCCAATGCCGCTGCCGGTGATCGCCTCGTCGGCGGAGGAGCGCAAGATGCTCCACACCCAGCCGATGATCGCTTCGACCCTCGATCTGGCCGCGCACGCCAACATCACCTTTGTCGGCATCGGTCATCTGGGCCCCGATGCCCCGCTGCTGCTCGATGGCTTCATCACCGAGTCCGAACACAAGGCCCTTCAAAAGGCCGGCGCCGTAGGCGAGATCTGCGGCTGGGTGTTCGACGCCGAAGGACGCCTGCTCGACGGCTTCATCAACGAGCGCGTCGCCTCCGCGCCCATTCCCAGCCGCGAAAACGGCCTGGTTATCGCGCTCGCCATGGGCCGCGCCAAGGCGGCCGCCATCCGCGCCGCCCTCACCCGGCGCCTCGCCAACGGCCTCATCACCGACGAGCAGACGGCCGAACTGCTTCTGGCCTGACCCGCCGCACTGCTACCTGGCCACGCCCCGTCACCCGCCCTGCATGGGGGCGAAATTTCGTGCATATCAGCCCAATTGCCTCGACGAAAAAACGCCCGATCTTTCGGCATTTGCGCGATCATTTCGCTGACAAACCTCAACGAAGCGCGCCAGCATAGCGGTATGCACCGCAAAACCTCGCTTGACTCCCGTGTGCAAGTTGTGAACATTTGCTCATAGCCGAAGCAAATGCCCGCTTCGGTTTCTGGGAGGATATCTATGAAACTGACACCGCTTTTCGCGGGCGCGCTCCTGCTCGCCCTGGCCGGCACCGCCTCTGCGCAGACACTGACCATTGCCACCGTGAACAATGGCGACATGATCCGCATGCAGGGCCTGTCCAGCGCCTTTACCGAAGAAACCGGCATCGCGCTCAATTGGGTTGTGCTGGAAGAAAATACGCTCCGGCAGAACGTCACCACCGACATCGCCACCAATGGCGGCCAGTACGACATCATGACAATCGGCACCTATGAAGCGCCGATCTGGGCCGGTCAGGGCTGGCTCAAGCCCCTCGATAGTCTCGCCGCTGACGCCGTATACGACATCGACGACCTGCTACCCCCGATCCGTGGCGGCCTGTCGGTCGATGGCAAGCTCTATGCCGCCCCCTTCTACGGCGAGAGTTCCTTCATCATGTATCGCACCGACCTGATGGAGAAGGCCGGCCTCACCATGCCGGAAGCCCCGACCTGGGAATTCATCGGCGAAGCGGCGCGCGCCATGACCGATCGCGCCAATGACATCAACGGCATTTGCCTCCGCGGCAAGGCCGGCTGGGGCGAGAACATGGCGTTCCTCACCGCGATGTCCAACTCCTTCGGAGCGCGCTGGTTTGACGAGGACTGGAAGCCCCAGTTCGACCAGCCCGAATGGAAGGCAACGCTCGACACCTACCTGTCCCTGATGGCCGATGCCGGTCCCTCGGGCGCTTCGTCCAACGGCTTCAACGAGAACCTGACCCTGTTCCAGCAGGGCAAGTGCGGCATGTGGATCGACGCCACCGTCGCTGCATCCTTTGTCACCAACCCCAATGACTCAACCGTCGCCGACAAGGTCGGCTTCGCCTTGGCTCCCGATACGGGCCTGGGCAAGCGCGGAAACTGGCTCTGGGCCTGGTCCCTGGCTATCCCCGCATCTTCGCAGAATGCCGAAGCTGCCGAGCAGTTCATCGGCTGGGCGACCTCCAAGTCCTACCTGGAAATGGTCGCCGCTGAGGAAGGCTGGGCCAATGTGCCCCCAGGCACCCGCATCTCGCTCTATGAGAACCCGGACTACAAGGCTGCGGCCCCGTTTGCCGACATGACCCTGGGTTCGATCTATGCGGCCGACCCCACCCAGCCGACCGTCAAGCCGGTGCCCTATGTCGGCGTGCAGTTCGTGGCCATTCCGGAATTTGCCGGTATCGCCACCAATGTCGGTCAGCTCTTCTCGGCGGCACTCGCCGGTCAGATGTCGGCGGATGATGCCCTGGCGCAAGCCCAGGACGCCACCACCCGCGACATGACCCGCGCCGGCTATATCAAGTAGGCTCCTCCAGCCTGGGCGGCCGCCGCTTCCTCGTCGGCCGCCCCTTTCTGCACTCGTGGACCGCTTGTCCTCCCTGGAACGCAGCGTCCACATTGGGGCCGCCCGAACCATCTGTCCCCTCAGATCGTCGGACGGCTCCACCTTCGGCCCTGACCCGATGGCCACATGTGGTGACCATCCGATGAGGACCGGCGAACCGGATCAAACCGGCAAAGCGATGGCCCTGGGAGGTATGGATGGCGACCCGGCAGACACGCACCCTTGCGCGCACCATGATGGCACCTGCCGTCCTTTTGCTCTTCATCTGGATGATCGTGCCGCTGGTCATGACCCTGTGGTTCTCGTTCCAGAACTACAGCCTGATCAATCCGATGATGACTGGCTTCGCCGGTTGGGGAAACTACCTCTACGTCATTGGCGATCCCAGCTTCACCCAGGCCCTGCTCAACACCCTGTTCCTGGTGGGCGGCGTGCTGCTGATCACCGTCGTCGGCGGCACATTCCTTGCTCTGCTCCTAGACCAGCCCATCTGGGGCCAGGGCGTACTGCGTATCCTGGTCATCTCGCCCTTCTTCGTCATGCCGCCCGTGGCGGCGCTGATCTGGAAGAACGGCTTCATGCATCCCGGCTATGGCATGCTCGGCCACCTCTGGAAGGCCTTCGGCCTGCAGCCGGTGGACTGGTTCGCGCAATATCCGTTGTTCTCGGTCATCGTCATCGTCGCCTGGCAATGGCTGCCTTTTGCCACCCTGATCCTGCTGACGGCTCTGCAATCGCTGTCCGAGGAGCAGCGCGAGGCCGCCGAGATGGATGGCGCCAACGCCGTCAACCGCTTCCGCTTCATCATCCTGCCGCACATGGCCCGGGCGATCACCATCGTCATCCTGATCCAGACCATTTTCCTGCTCGGCATCTTCGCGGAAATCCGCGTCACCACGGGCGGCGGACCGGGTTATGCCTCGACCAATATCGCCTTCCTCGTCTTCCGCACGGGCATTCTTAGCAATGACATCGGCGCCGGTTCGGCCGGCGGCGTCGTCGCGGTCATCATCGCCAATATCGTCGCCATCTTCCTGATGCGTGCCGTCGGCAAGAACCTGGACGCTTAGGGAGAAACATCATGGCCCGTAACGCATCCGTTCAAACCAAGGTCGGCTTCACCATCCTGGCATGGGCCGTGGCCCTGCTGCTGTTTTCGCCAATCCTCTGGACTATCCTCACGGCTTTCAAGACCGAGGCCGAAGCCATTGCCGCCCCGCCCACCTTCCTGCCCGAAACCTTCACGCTGGAGAATTTCAGCGCGGTTCAGGACCGATCCGACTACATCAAGCACGCCTGGAACTCGATCCTCGTGTCCGTCGGCTCCACCCTACTCGGCCTCGTCATCGCCATCCCGGCGGCCTGGTCCATGGCCTTCGCGCCCACCAAGCGCACCAAGGACATCCTGATGTGGATGCTCTCCACCAAGATGATGCCGGCCGTGGGCGTCCTGATCCCGATCTACCTGATCTTCCGCGACCTGCGCCTGCTCGACACCGTGCACGGCCTGACGCTGATCATGACCCTGATCAACCTGCCGATCATCATCTGGATGCTCTACACCTACTTCAAGGAAATTCCGGTCGACATCCTGGAGGCCGCCCGCATGGATGGGGCCGAGCTCTGGAACGAGATCGTCCATGTCCTCGTGCCCATGGCCGTGCCGGGCATCGCCTCCACCCTGCTGCTCAATGTCATCCTGGCCTGGAACGAAGCCTTCTGGACCATCACCCTGACCTCCGGCCGAGCGGGCACGCTCACCGCCTTCATCTCCAGCTTCTCCAGCCCGCAGGGCCTGTTCCTGGCCAAGCTTTCGGCTGCCTCCCTGCTCGCCATCGCACCAATCCTGCTGCTCGGCTGGTTCAGCCAGAAACAGCTCGTCCGCGGCCTCACCTTCGGCGCCGTCAAGTAAAGGACTCAACTCATGGGCTCGATCACCCTCGAACACGTCAACAAGTCCTTCGGCGAAGTTCAGGTCATTCCGGACATCTCGCTCGACATCAAGGACGGCGAATTTGTCGTCTTCGTCGGCCCCTCGGGCTGCGGCAAGTCGACCCTGCTGCGGCTCATCGCCGGGCTTGAGGACACGACATCGGGCCGTATCAAGCTCGACGGCGAGGACGTCACCGCCGCCCCTCCGGCGCGAAGGGGCCTGGCCATGGTGTTCCAGTCCTATGCGCTCTATCCGCATATGAGCGTGCGCGACAACATCGCCTTCCCGCTCAAGATGGCCAAGACGCCCCAGGCCATCATCGACCAGAAGGTCGACTATGCCGCCCGCACGTTGAACCTGACCTCCTATCTCGACCGGCGCCCGCGCGCCCTCTCCGGTGGCCAGCGCCAGCGCGTCGCCATTGGCCGCGCCATCGTGCGCGAACCCAAGGCCTTCCTCTTCGACGAGCCGCTCTCCAATCTCGACGCCGCCCTGCGCGTCAACATGCGCCTCGAAATCACCGAACTGCACCAGCAATTGAAGACCACCATGATCTATGTGACCCATGATCAGGTCGAGGCCATGACCATGGCCGACCGTATCGTGGTGCTGAACGCTGGCAATGTGGAGCAGTTCGGCTCCCCGCTCGAACTCTACAAGCGCCCTGCCAACCGCTTCGTCGCCGGCTTCATCGGTTCGCCCAAGATGAACTTCGTTGATGGCGCGGAGGCCGAAAAGCACAAGGCCACCTCTATCGGCGTCCGCCCCGAGCATTTCACCCTTTCGACCACAACCGGCGCCGGCCAATGGGCTGGTACCGTAACGGTCGCAGAACAACTGGGCTCGGACACGTTCCTCCATGTCGAGGTCGACGGACTGGGCCTGATGACAATCCGCACCGATGGCGAGCAGACCTTCAGCCATGGCGACAAGGTCTGGCTCACGCCGGACCCCAACCGCATCTACCGCTTCGATGCGGCGGGCAAGGCGCTCCAGGGCTGATCATCATGACCACCAGGCTTTCCCTCGCCAACCTGACCAACCTGCGCGGCGTCGCCATTCCGAACTATGCCCGCGCTGACCTCACCGCCGGCATCGTCCATTTCGGCGTGGGCAACTTCCATCGCGCCCATCAGGCCGTCTATCTCGACGCCTTGTTCAACCTGGGCGAAGGTCACGACTGGGCGCTGGTCGGCGCCGGCGTGCGGGAGACCGACGAGGCCATGCGCCAGAACCTGATGCGCCAGGATTGGCTGACCACTGTGGTCGAGCAGGAAGCCGATGCCAGCGCTGCCCATGTCACCGGCGCCATGATTGACTATTTAAAGCCCGGCGACAGCGCTGCCGTCATTGCCCGGCTCGCCGATCCTGCCATCCGCATCGTCTCGCTGACCATCACCGAGGGCGGCTACTACATCGACCCGGCAAGCCAGAAGTTCGACCCAACCCATCCCGACATAACTTGGGACGCGGCTCACTTCGACGCGCCCAAGACCGCCTTCGGCCTCATCCTCGCCGGTCTCGTCAAACGCCGCGATGCCGGCGTGCCCCCCTTCACCGTCATGAGCTGCGACAACATCCCGGGCAATGGCCACGTCACCGAAAACGCCGTCGCTGGCCTGGCTGCCCTCATCCATCCCGCGCTCGCTGCCTGGGTCAAGGCGTCGGTTGCCTTCCCCAACGGCATGGTCGACCGCATCACCCCGGCCACCTCGGATCGCGAAAAGACGCTGCTTGCCGACAATTTCGGCGTGGACGACGCCTGGCCGGTCTTCTGCGAGAATTTCAAGCAATGGGTCCTCGAGGACAACTTCCCCGCCGGCCGTCCCGCCCTCGAAAGGGTTGGCGTGCAATTCGTGCCCGATGTTGCACCCTACGAACATATGAAGATCCGCATCCTCAATGGCGGCCACGCCACTATTGCCTATCCGGCCGGACTGCTCGACGTGCATTTCGTGCACGAAGCCATGGAGCATCCTTTGGTCTCCGCTTTCCTCAGGAAGGTTGAAGCCGACGAGATCATTCCCGTCGTCTCGCCGGTTCCGGATACCAATCTCGACGACTATTTCGCCCTTTGCGAAAGACGCTTCGCCAACCCCAAGATTGGCGACACGGTACGGCGCCTGGCGCTCGACGGCTCCAATCGGCAACCCAAGTTCATCATTCCTACGGCGCTCGATCGCATTCGGGCGGGCCAGTCGGTGACCGGACTTGCCTTGGTATCGGCCCTGTGGTGCCGCTACTGCTATGGCACCACCGAGAGCGGCGGCGCCATCGAGCCGAACGACCCCAATTGGGACCGCCTGACCACCCAGGCGCACAAGGCCAAAGATAATCCCAAGGCCTGGCTCGAAATGGCCGACATCTATGGTGACCTTGCCAGGGCGCCGGACTTTATCGACGCCTTCACAAAGGCCCTCCATTCCCTATGGATGCGGGGCACGACCCTAACGCTCGAGGCCTATCTGGCCGAACAACCGTAGCCTGCGTCTCCCCTAGCCCCCTTCCGAACCATCCGCTAAGGTCCGCCCGGACCGAAAAAGAGAGGGCGGCGTGTCGCAAAACCTCCTGGTGGGAGTGGATGTCGGGACCGGCAGCGCCCGGGCCGGCGTGTTCACGCGCCAAGGCGAATTCCTCGGTCGCAGCGAGCATCCCATCCTGATGCGGCGCACCGACGCGAACTTTGCCGAGCACGACAGCGAGGACATCTGGGCAGCCGTTTGCGCCTCGGTTCGCGGCGCCATGGCCGAGGCAGGCGCCGCGCCACAAGACGTGGTGGGCATCGGCTTCGACGCGACCTGTTCGCTGGTCGTCCGGGACAGCAGGGGCGCACAGGTCACTGTCTCGCGGGATGGCGAAGACCGCTGGGACACTATTGTGTGGCTCGATCACCGCGCGCTCGCTGAAGCCGACGAATGCACCCGCACCGGCCATGAGGTGCTGCATTATGCCGGCGGCGTCATGTCGCCGGAAATGGAAGTGCCCAAGCTCATGTGGCTCAAGCGGCACCTGCCCCAGAGCTGGACCCGGGCCGGGCAGATGTTCGACCTCGCCGACTTCCTCTCCTGGAAGGCCACCGGCTCGCTCGCACGTTCGCAGTCGACGCTCACCTGCAAGTGGACCTATCTCGGCCATTCCGAACAGAAGTGGCGGCACGATTTCCTGGCCCAAGTCGGCCTCGATGATCTCATAGACAAGGCCGCCCTGCCGCAGACGGCCAGCCCCGTAGGCGCCGACCTGGGTACGCTGACGCAAGCCGCCGCCGATGATCTCGGCCTCACAGCCGCGTGTCATGTCGGGGCCGGTTTGATCGACGCCCATGCAGGCGCGCTCGGCGTGCTCGGCGCCTTCACTGCCGATGTCGGTACGATCGATCGGCACCTTGCCCTTATTGCCGGCACGTCCAGTTGCGTCATGGCGCTCTCCGCCGAGGATCGCCCCACGACCGGCGTCTGGGGCCCTTATTTCGGGGCAGTTCTGCCGGGCGTTTGGCTCAACGAAGGTGGCCAGTCCGCCACCGGCGCCCTGCTCGATCACATCATTCGCTGGCACGGCGCCGGCGGTGAGCCGACGCGCGAGAAACATCTCGCCATCTGCCAGCGCGTCATGGAACTGCGCGAGGTGGAGGGACTGGCCTTGGCCGACCGTCTCCATGTCCTGCCCGACTTTCACGGCAATCGCTCACCGCTGGGCGATCCCTTCGCCCGCGGCGTCATTTCCGGCCTTACCCTCGACAGCGATTTCGACTCCCTCTGCCGCCTTTACTGGCGCACTTGCGTCTCCATCGCCCTCGGGGTCCGGCATATTCTCGACACCCTCAATACCCGCGGCTACTCCATCGATACGCTGCACATCACGGGGGGCCATACGCGCAATCCGCTGCTGATGGAGCTCTATGCCGACGCCACCTTCTGCACCGTCGTCGAGCCCTCGACTCCCGACGCGACCCTGCTGGGCATGGCCATGGTGGCCGCCGCCGCCGCTGGCCTCTACCCCTCGCTCGACCAGGCCTGCCTCGCCATGCAGCAGGGCGGCACCTCGCGGGCGCCAAATCCTGCGGCGCGCACCCAGTTCGACCGCGACTACCGCATCTTCCTCGAAATGGTCCGCCAGCGTCAGGTCATAGACGGGCTTGAGTAGCCACCTATCCAAGACCCCCGATCCCCGCTAAGCTCTTTAATGGGAAGTCTAATTCTGTGGCCTCAGAGCGAGCGACGCCGCTGCATGTCGATCAAAGCCGCCATCTATCACCTGACCCACTACAAATATGACCGCCCGGTCGTTTTGCAGCCGCAGATCATCCGACTACAGCCCGCCCCCCATTCGCGCACCAAGGTGCTGAGCCATTCGCTGCGCGTCACCCCGGACCTGCATTTCGTCAATGTCCAGCAGGACCCCTACGGCAATTTCCTCACCCGCTTCGTCTTCCCCGAACCGGTGACCGAGCTCAAGATCGAAGTCGATCTTGTGGCCGACATGACGGTCTACAATCCCTTCGACTTCTTCGTGGAAGAGAGTGCCGAAACCTGGCCCTTCGATAATCCCGAAGACCTGCGCGCCGATCTCTCCATCTACCGCCAGCCCGAGCCGGCTGGCCCGCTCCTGCAGCAATTGCTCGACCGCATCGACAGGACCCCGAAGAACACCGTCACCTTCGTGACCGAGCTCAACACGCGCCTGCAGCAGACCATCAACTATATCGTCCGCATGGAGCCCGGCGTCTGGTCGCCCGAGGAAACCCTCAGCAATGGACGAGGGTCATGCCGCGACTCCAGCTGGTTGCTGGTCAATATCCTGAGGCACCTGGGCTTTGCCGCGCGCTTCGTCTCGGGCTACCTGATCCAATTGAAGCCCGATCTGGTGTCGCTCGACGGCCCCGCCGGGACTGACCACGATTTCACCGATCTCCATGCCTGGTGCGAAGTCTATCTACCGGGCGCCGGCTGGATCGGGCTTGACCCGACTTCAGGCCTTCTGACAGGCGAAAGTCACGTGCCCCTGGCGGCGACGCCCCACTACCGCAATGCCGCGCCCATATCCGGCTTTGCCTCCTATGCCGAGGTCGACTTCGCCTTCGACATGAAAGTCACCCGCGTCGCGGAGCATCCGCGCATCACCAAACCCTTCTCTGACGAGAGCTGGGAGCGCCTCAATGCCCTGGGCAGGGCGGTTGACATGAGACTCAACCAGCAGGACGTCCGCCTTACCATGGGCGGCGAACCCACCTTCGTCTCCATTGACGATTTCGAAGCGGATGAATGGAATGCCGGGGCAGTCGGTCCGACCAAACGCAAATTGGCCGATCAACTCATCCGGCGGCTGCGCAATCGCTTCGCGCCCAATGGCCTGCTGCATCACGGCCAGGGCAAGTGGTATCCGGGAGAAAGCCTGCCCCGCTGGACCTTTTCACTCTACTGGCGTCTCGACGGCAAGCCGGTCTGGCAGGATGAAAACCTTATCGCCCAGGAGGGCATCACCTATGAGGTCAACGCCGCCGATGCCGAGGCGCTGAACCGCGCCATTGCCCGCAATCTGGGGCTCGCGGGCGACACGGTGCTGCCGGCCTACGAAGACCCGGGTGAATGGATCCTCAAGGAAGCCAAGCTCCCCGACAACGTCGACCCGGCAAATTCGAAGCTGAGCGACCCCGAGGAACGGGCCCGCATCGCCTCAGTCTTCAATCGTGGACTCACCAACCCCACCGGCTATGTCCTGCCCATCCAGCGCTGGAACGCGGCGGCGAGCGGCCGTCGGTGGATCACCGAGCAGTGGAAGACGCGCCGCGGCAAGCTCTACCTCGCCCCGGGCGACAGCGCCGCAGGCTATCGCCTGCCCCTTTCGAGCCTGCGCCATCTAGCGCCCACCAGCTATCCCCATATCGTGCCAATGGACCCCGGCATTGAACGCCCACCGCTGCCGGAGCCAGGCACCATCCTGGCCGCAGCCAGCGCCCCACCCGCCGATATCCGCCAGCAGACCGCCGCCAGCTTCACTGCGGCGACCGAAACGCAGAACCGCAACGAGCAGGTGCTGGACGAGATCGATTCCAATGTCCGCACCGCCCTCACCGTGGAAGTCCGGGATGGTCGCCTTTGCGTCTTCCTGCCGCCCGTCTCGGCGCTGGAAGACTACCTCGAACTCATCGAAGCCACCGAGGCGGCAGCCCGGCAAATCGGCAAACCGGTTCACGTGGAGGGCTATGCCCCGCCCCACGATCCGCGCCTCAACGTCATTCGCGTCGCGCCCGATCCGGGCGTCATCGAAGTCAACATCCACCCCAGCGCCAATTGGGACGATTGCGTGGCGACCACTGAAGCGGTTTATGAAGAGGCGCGGCTGTGCCGCCTTGGCGCCGACAAGTTCATGATCGACGGCAAGCATGTGGGAACCGGCGGCGGCAATCATGTCGTTGTCGGCGGCGCCACGCCCAATGACAGCCCCTTCCTGCGGCGGCCGGATCTTCTCAAGTCTCTGATCCTGCATTGGCAGCGCCATCCCTCGATGAGCTACCTGTTTTCAGGTCTCTTCATCGGACCGACCAGTCAGGCGCCGCGCATCGATGAGGCCCGCCACGACAGCCTTTACGAACTCGAGATTGCCCTGGCGCAGGTGCCGGCCCCGGGTGAAGGCGCGCCGCCCCTGCCCTGGCTCACCGACCGGCTGTTCCGCAACCTCCTCGTCGACGTCACCGGCAATACCCACCGCGCCGAAATCTGCATCGACAAGCTCTATTCGCCCGATGGCCCGACCGGGCGCCTCGGCCTGGTCGAGTTTCGCGGCTTCGAAATGCCGCCCAATGCCCGCATGTCGCTCGCCCAGCAATTGCTGATCCGGGCCCTCATCGCCCGCTACTGGGACAATCCGCTCTCTGGCACTTTCACCCGCTGGGGCACTGCCCTTCATGATCGGTTCATGTTGGGGGTCCAGGTGTGGCAGGACTTCCTCGGCGTGCTCGAAGACCTGCACCAGCATGGTTTCGATTTCGAGCCGGAATGGTTCGCCGCGCAGCTCGAATTCCGCTTCCCCTTCTGTGGCGAAGTCACCGTGGAAGGCGTAAAACTCGAGCTGCATCAAGCCCTTGAACCTTGGCATGTGATGGGCGAACAAGGCGCCATCGGCGGCACCGTGCGCTTCGTCGACAGTTCGGTGGAGCGTCTCGAAGTCCGCCTCGAAACCGCCGATCCGGCCCGCTACACCGTCACCTGCAACCAGCGCCCCGTACCGCTAAAGCCTTCTGGGACAAACGGAAAATTCGTCGGCGGCGTCCGCTTCAAGGCCTGGCAACCGGCCTCGGGCATGCATCCGGTCATGCCCGTCCACGCCCCCCTGGTCTTCGACATCTTCGACACCTGGACTGGCCGCGCCATCGGCGGCTGCACCTACCACGTCGCCCATCCCGGCGGCCGCAACTACGAAACCTTCCCGGTCAATGGCAACGAGGCAGAGGCCAGGCGCCTCGCCCGCTTCGTGCCGCACAATTACACGCCCGGCACCTATCTGCTCCGCCCGGAAAAGCCTGCGGATGAATATCCGCTGACGCTTGACCTCAGGCGCCCGCCGCGGTTCACGTAGCGCCATGACTTCGCGGAATCAGCAGACCCGCGGCAAGCCCCCGGCCGGCCCCAGCATCATCGCTGACTACCGCCTGCTACCCGGCGTGCCGGACGAGATGATCGACCCGTCCGGCGCTATTCGTCCCGGCTGGGACAAGCTCATGTCGGCTTTCGATGCACTCGGTTCGACCGAACTGGCCACGCGTTTCGAGCGAGCGGACCAGTACCTGCGCGACGCCGGCGTCTTCTATCGCAAATATGATGGCGCCGAGGGCAAGGAGCGCGCCTGGCCGCTGGCCCATATTCCGTTGCTGATCGACGAAGCCGACTGGGTGCAGATTTCGAGCGGCCTCACCCAGCGCGCCGAACTCCTCGAGCGCATCGTCGCCGACATCTACGGCAACAATACCCTGGTGCAGGAAGGGCTGCTGCCGCCCGAACTAATTGCCCAGAACAACGAATTCCTGCGCCCCATGGTGGGTATTCCGCCGGTCAGCGGTCACTACCTGCATTTCTGCGCCTTCGAACTCGGCCGTGGCCCGGATGGCGCCTGGTGGGTTCTGGGCGACCGGACACAGGCTCCCTCCGGCGCCGGCTTTGCCCTCGAAAACCGCGTCGCCACGACGCGCGCGCTGTCGGACATCTATTCCGGCCTCAACATCAACCGGCTTGCCGGCTTCTTCCGCGGCTTCCGCGACACCCTTTTCAGCCAAGCCCGGCGCGATGGCGGCCGGGTCGGCATCCTGACGCCGGGTCAGCTCAACGAGACCTATTTCGAGCATGCCTATATTGCTCGCTATCTGGGCCTCATGCTGCTCGAAGGCGAGGACCTCGTGGTCGAGGACGGCCAAGTCATGGTCCGCACGGTGGCGGGGCTGAAGCCGGTCAGCGTGCTCTGGCGCCGCCTCGATGCCAGCTTCGCCGACCCGCTCGAATTGCGCTATGACAGCCATATCGGTACGCCCGGCATGGTCGAGGCCCTGCGCTCCGGCTCCATCTCGATGATCAACGCCCTGGGCACCGGCATTCTCGAGACCCGCGCGCTCGCCGCCTTCATGCCGCGCCTCTGCAAGCACCTGCTGGGCACCGGCCTCGAATTGCCCGAAATCGCCACCTGGTGGTGCGGCCAGGGCGCCGAGCAGGAATTCGTGCTCGACAATTTCGACAGCCTGATGATCGGACCGGCTTTCTCGACCATCCTGCCCTTCGACGACCTGCGCGGCACCGCGCTTGGCGCTTCGATGACCGCCGAACAGAAGGCTGACCTGCAGCAGCGCATCGCCAGGCAAGGCGGCGCCTATGTCGGGCAGGAGCCGGTGCGGCTCTCGACCGCTCCGGTCTATGTCGATGGCCGGCTCGAGCCACGCCCGATCACGCTGCGCGTCTATGCGGCCCGCACCGATCAGGGCTGGACCATCATGCCGGGGGGCTTTGCGCGTGTCGGCTCCACCACCGACACCACGGCCCTGGCCATGCAGCGCGGCGGCCAGGCGGCGGACGTCTGGGTCCTCTCGTCCAAGCCGGTCGAACAGGTATCCCTGTTGCCGCGTGAGGGCCAGAAGCTGGTCCGCAACTCGCCCGGCAGTCTGCCCAGCCGGGCCGCGGATAACCTGATCTGGCTCGGACGCTATGCCGAACGCTGCGAGGCCACCGTTCGCATCCTGCGCGCCTATAACGCACGCCTCGCCGAACTGTCGCGGCCCGACCTGCCGATCCTCACCCATTGCGCCGCCTTTCTCGAAACCATCGATGTCGACGCCAGCGAGGCCATGCCGGCGGGCCTCCTGGCGTCCATAGACAGCGCCGTGCATAGCGCAGGACAGATCCGCGACCGCTTCTCGCCCGATGGCTGGCTGGCCCTCAACGATCTGCAGAAAACGGCCCAGCGTTTCGCTTCGCGCATCAGTACCGGCGATGATGCCACGCGCGCCATGACCGTGCTGCTGCGCAAGCTGGCGGGCTTTTCCGGCCTCGTGCACGAAAACATGTATCGCTTCGCCGGCTGGCGTTTCCTTGAACTGGGGCGCAGGCTGGAGCGCGCCATCCAGATGGCGCGTGCCGCTGCCTGGTTGACGGCGCCTGAGGCTCCAGACGGCTCGCTCGAAATGCTGCTCGAAATCGGTGACAGCGTGATGTCCCACCGCCGCCGCTATTCGGTGAGCGCGGGGAAGCATAGCGTGGTGGACCTGCTGGTGCTCGATCCGCTGAATCCCCGCTCTGTGCTGTTCCAATTGACCGAACTGCGCAACCAGATCGAGACCTTGCCCGGCGGCGTCGACGACGGACAATTGTCCCCGGCGGCCAAGCTCGCGCTGCAAATACACACCGATCTCATGATCACCCAGCCCGAGGCGCTGAACCCGGAGCGGCTGGAGCAGCTGGCCGGAGACCTCGGCATGTTGTCCGGCCTGATCGCCGCGGCCTATTTCACCTGAGGCGGTCACCCAATGCTCTACGACATCCGCCTGACCCTGACCTATGACTACGATGCTCCGGTGCATGGCGGCCGGCACCACATTCGCGTCGCCCCGGCAACGGTTCCCGGAGTCCAGCGCGTCATCGCCTCGTCCCTGACGGTGGAGCCGGCGCCGTCCCGGCAGAGTGGGTTTCTGGATTTCTTCGGCAATTCGGTCACCGCCATCACGATGACAGAACCGCACGACAATCTCATAATCAAGCTCGCGGCGCGGGTGCAGGTGGAGGACCTGACGCCTCCCGCCGACCTGTCACCACCCCTTTCCCAACTCGGGCTGGAGATTGCCCGCTACTGGTCTATCGCCCCGACCAGTCCCCAGCACTTCCTTGCGGCCTCCCCGCGCGTCCAGCTTGTCCCCGCCATCTCGGATTATGTCCATGATGTCACTTCAGGCGAGCAGACGACCTTGGGCGTCGCCACCAGGCTTTGCATGGCCATTCATGGGGACTTCGAATACGATCCCAAGGCGACCGATGTGGAGACCCGCCCGGCCGAGGCCTTTGCCCTGCGCAAAGGGGTTTGTCAGGACTTCGCCCATGTCATGATTGCCGGGCTGCGCGGCGTGGGCATTCCAGCCGGCTACGTGTCTGGCTTTCTGCGCACCAATCCGCCCCCCGGCAAGCAACGCCTCGAAGGCGCAGATGCCATGCATGCCTGGGTACGGGCCTGGTGTGGCCAACATGTGGGCTGGGTCGAGTTCGACCCGACCAATGCCATGATTGCAGGTCCCGACCACATCTCCATCGGCCATGGCCGGGACTATGCGGATATCTCGCCCATCGTGGGTGTGCTGCGCACGCATGGCTCACACGAAACCAGTCAGTCCGTCGACGTCCTGCGCGTCGAATAGGACGTCACGGAACCAAAATCCTTCTCTCTCCGTTCTTTGAACACGCGGGCCAGGCGGCCCCGCCAGAAAGATCCGGCGAACCGGGTCGCAGGAGAGAACGATGCGCCACTCCCAGCTCAGGACGTATGTGAAACCGGCTCAGGCAACCACCGCCCGGTGGGGCGAAGAGGGCTTGGACAATCCTCCGCACTTTGCTGAAGTGGCCATGGCCCTGCTTCCCGCCTCACTGATCCTGGCGACCGCCACCGCATTGCTGGTCGCGCTCATCTAAGGGTCACGCGCACCGGTTGTATCGCGTTTCAGGAGGGTTCAAATGGGTACCATACTTCTTATCATTCTCGTTCTACTCCTCATCGGCGCACTGCCGACCTGGGGATATTCGCGCGGCTTCGGCTACTTCCCCTCGGGCATTCTCGGCGTGGTGCTGGTCATCGTGCTGATCCTCGTCCTCATGGGACGCATCTAGCCAATCCAGTTTCAAGAAACGGGCACGCCAGGTCCCTCTGGTCTCCACAAAATGGAATGTGCCCAAAGCGGACCGATGGTCGCCCCCCTTTTCGGTCCGCGCCCTTTGTCCCGGCAGGCGTCTTCGCCTGTCGGGACAACTTTTTGCAGAGCCCTGATGGGGAACCCAGACTGGCTCATTGCGTTGTGCGAATAACGAAAAGGAGCGTCTCATGGCGACCACGACTGATATGGCCCCCACCCGCCGCAAGGCCGGCAATGGCCCCACCACCAACAAGCCCCTCACCCGGGAAGAAGAGCTCGAGGCGCAGGTCGCCCAGCTCCAGACCGATCTCAAGGCCATCACCGAGACGCTGGGCAAGCTGACCGGTGAGAAGATGAGCGAAGCGCGTGCGCTCGCGACTAGCGAGGTCAAGCACCTGCAGGCCAAGGGCCAGAAGATGATCGGCGACGCCCAGGACCAGGCCGGCGAAGTAGAAAAGCAACTCAAGGATACCATTCGCGAAAAGCCCCTGACCGCCGTCGCGGCGGCAGCCGGCGTCGGCTTTGTCCTCGCCCTGCTCACCCGGCACTGATCATGGGTTTGCTTGCCCCGCTTGCAGCCCTTCTCGGCCTTGAGGTCGAGGGGCTGACGGCTCGCGCGAAATCGGCAGTGATGGTCTATGGCCTGATCGGGATTTGCCTGCTGATTGCCATAGGCTTCCTCCTCGCGGCCGGCTTCATGGCGCTGGCCGACGTGGTGGGCGCCATCATGGCCTCGTTGATCATGGCGGGCAGCTTCCTGATCCTGGCGCTGGCGGTCTACCTGGGATCGCTGATCGGCCACAGTCGGCGCCAGCGCCAGCTCGCGGAGCGCCGACGCGCCAGCGAAACCGGTGCCTTCCTGACCACCGCCGCAATCACGGCCCTGCCCGTATTGGCGCGTTCACCCCTGCTCTTGCGTCTCGGCCTGCCGGTCGCGGCAATAGTGGCTTTCGCGCTGATGCAGGACACCAAGGACGACTAGAGCGTCTTCAGCAAAGGCGGACACCACTTTTGCGGTAGAAAGCGCGACAAGGCAAACAACTCCACGTCAGCCAGTCGTGGGCTGAACCGCATCCTCTCCGGGCAGCACAACCGGCAATGCCTTCGGGTGAATCTGCAGGGTGACCGCCGGTTCGAGGTCGATCAACTCGCCGTCGATGACCGCATGCGAACCTCTCTTGCGCTTGGGAAAACGCAGGACGAGGTAGCGCACTTCCGCCTCACTGACCGCGGCATTGCTGCGCCAGCGCCCGGTCATGACATCGAAGGCCAGGTTCAGCAGTTCGTTGGTGGTCACGCTTTGCGCGATATAGACGCCCAGGACGCCTGCTGTGAGCGTCGATGCAATCGGCACAGGACTGTCGTCGAGCGGATTGTTGGATATGGCAATGCCTGAAGCCATGACGGTCCGGTCGCCATTGGCCGAATGCAGCTCCACCTCGAAGCGCGGTGGATTGATTGCTGATGCGAAAATAGCGCGGAAACTGGCCGCCAATTTGCCCCAGCGGCTGCTATAGGTCATGCCATTGCGGATGCGGACGAGCCGTGCATGAATGCCCACGCCGAACTGGTGCACGAATGGGCGCCCGTTCGCCGTGGCAACGTCAATGCGATCCGTATTTCCGCGGGCGACCGCGACCAGGGCCTGGTCCAGGTCGAGCGGCATGCCGAGCGCCCGCGCGAACAGATTCATCGTCCCGGCAGGAAGAATGGCTAGCGGCTTGCCGCTCTTGAAGGCCATGGCCGCGGCCGTGGAGATTGTCCCGTCGCCGCCCCCGGCCAGCACGATATCGACGTCGCTGTCATGGGCGGCCTTGCGCAGTTCGGCTTCCACCGACTTGCCCGCGATCACCCGGCAATCGAGCTCGTGGCCTTCTTTCTCGAAGATAGTCCTGGCGCTGGCGCAGAAGGCGTCGAGATCCATGGTGCGCAAAGTGCCACCATCTCGATTGAGTATCGCGCGAAACTTCAAGTTGCTTCACCTTCTGGCGGCTTTTCCGCTCCGCTCAACGCCGACAGCAGGATGGTCACCTCGGTGCCACCCCCTTCCGGGACACGATAGTCGGGCGTGCCGCCAAACTGCTCGGCGAGTTGCCGGACGATGACGGACCCGAGGCCTGGCTCGCCATTCCCCTGATCGGGGGGCAGGCCCACGCCGCTATCCCTAACGCTCAACATGGGTATGCCGTTGCCGTCCCGCCCGAGAGTGACGGTAATGACGCCTTTCCGGTCCCCCGGGAAGGCGTATTTGAGGGCATTGGTCACCAGTTCGCCCACGAGGATGCCGAGTGTTGTTGCATCTCTGGCGCCCACCTCAATGGCTTCGAGTTTGCTGATGATCTTCACCCGGTCCTCGTTGACCTGGGTCTCGGCGATATCCTCGATCACGGCCAGCAGGAACTCGTCGGCACTGGCAGTCTCAAGATCGTCGCCCAGGCGCAAGCGACGATGCGCCGAGGCCACGGCATGCACCCTGAGGCGCGCGGCCTCGAGCGCCGTGCGGACGTCTTCGGACGTGCTGCGCATCATCTGCAGCGCCAGGAGGGAAGAAACCGTTGCCAGCGAATTGCCGATCCGGTGGTTGGTGTCCTGCAACAGTGCTTCAACCCTTTGGCGTTCACGCTCGGCATGCGCGCGCGCCTCCTCAATGTCCCGCGTGCGCTCGGCCACCTCGGCCTCCAGCGCCTCGTTCTGGGTCAGCAGTCCCCTATGCCGCTGTGCCAACACGCTCACCTGCCTTTGCGTACGCATCAGCAGGGAATAAGCGAGTATCGCGGCGGCGGCGAGGGCGGCAATCAGCGCGATCACAAGACCGGTACGAGTCTGATCGATGGCCTGGTTGCGGGTAGCAAGCTTGGCGTCCTCCTCGGCGATAAAGTCTTCCAGCGTCGTACTGACCTCGGCCATCAGGCGCGCACCCATGCCTGTCTCAGTCAGGGTCTGCGCCTCTTCGCTCCGCCGCGTGGTCACGAGTTCAACGGTCCGGTTCATTTCCGCCAGCTTGCTGGAAATGTCACCGATAATGCTGGTGACGCGGGCGCCCTGCGCAGGGTCGTCGGCCGTCATCTCCAAAAGCGCGGCAACGCGCCGGTCGAGGCCGGAAATGGCGTCGCGATAGGGCGGGAGAAACTGCGGGTCCGCCGTGAGCAGATAGCCGCGCTGGCTCGCTTCAGCCTGCCTGAGCGCATGGGTCAATTCGCGGGCCGCCCGGCGCACCTCATATGTCGCGTTGATGTCGCCAAGCTGCCGGTCAATGCCCTGCATGAGCAGGAGGGCCGCCATGGCCGCCAGACAAACGAGCCCGAGCGAAACCCATATGGCAAACCATCGGCCCGCCCGTCTGCCAGTCCTCGTAGTCTCCACGCCGTGCACCTGGTCCGCCAAGTCGCTCATCTCCAGTCCCCATGGGCGACGAGTTTCGGGGCGAGGCTAGCATTTGCCGCAACCGGTGGCAGCATTGAGGCCGGCCCTAAATCAGCGGCCGGACACGCTCGCCCGGCCCGTCCCAGCCCGCGACCCGCGCCAGCTCCTTGGCATCGAGCACCTCGCAGCTCCGCCCCAGCCAGCGGATGAGCCCGCGATTGGTCAACTTGCGCAAAGTCTTGTTGGTGTGAACGATCGAGAGGCCCAGCGTATCGGCCACATGCTGTTGAGTGAGCGGGATATGCACGCTGGCAGTCCCGAGGCCCACCGATATAGCTCGTTCATGAAGGAAGGCCAGGAGGTAGGCCGCCCGCTCGAGCGCCGTGCGCCGCCCCAGGCTGAGCAGGTGATCGTCAAGCATGCGCTCTTCACGCGCAGCCAGCCAGGTCACGTCGAAGCTGAGCCCGGGATGATTGCGAAACAATTCGTCCAGCCGGTCACGCTGGAAGACGCACAGTACCAGTGGTGAGAGCGCTTCGACCGAATGCTCCATTTCCCCGATGACTGATCCCTGCAAACCCACAAGGTCCCCCGGCAGCAGGTAGTTGAGAATCTGCCGCCGTCCGTCATCGAGCATCTTGAAGCGAAATGCCCAACCTGAAAGCAGCGTAAAAAGATGTGCGCTATGCGCCCCCTCGGAAAGAATCACCGCGCCAGGTTCAGCTGTCATTTCACCGGTCTTGAAGCCCGATACGAACCTGAGTTCGATCGGCGTGAAATCCCGGAAGGCCGCCAAGGGACGCAGCGGGCATTGTTCGCAGGGCACCCGCCTGCCGGTGCTGGGGAGGATGAGGCTCACGAGAATTCCTGACGCTTTGGAAGTCGCTTCACCCAACGCTTGGCCGCCAGAGAGTGTTCCGCACATGTCAAAGTTAAATGACAGGACCGGCGGGCCGGGCCATCAGTGGCGTCCATACTCAGAAAGCGCAATCATGCTGGGCGGCCGCACGGTCCTCGTCGTCGAGACCGAATACATCATCGCCCTGGGCGTTCAATCCGTCCTGGAAGCTCTCGGAGCCGGTACGGTCGTTGTGGCCAACAGCGCCGAGGACGCGTATGCAACCGCCGCAACCTGGTCTGGCGCGGTCCTCGCCATTGTCGAGCTGGAGGTAAACCGGCCGGACCTGACCGAACTGGCGCGCCAGATCGCGCAAAGCGGTATATCCGTGCTCGGCATCACCGCTGACGTCAGCCTGTCCTTCGGCGTGCCGGAGCTGCCCGGCACACCCATTGTCGTCAAGCCCGTACCAGACGAGGATCTGGCAGAGGCCATTCGCAGGCGGTTGGCTCAGAACCCGTTGCCGGACGTCACCTGAGCCGAAACCGCATCCGGACCGTAATCAGACTCGCCGCTGATCTTGAGCAGTTCCGTAAGGCGCGTCCGTGCCCGGCTGACTCGGCTCTTCATCGTCCCTACCGCGCATTCGCAGATCGCGGCCGCTTCCTCGTACGAAAAGCCGGAAGCACCGATCAGGATGATCGCCTCGCGCTGGTCATCCGGCAACTTGGACAAGGCGGCCTTGAAGTCCTCAAGATCCATCGACCCATACTGGGAGGGATGGACCGAAAGACGCTCGGTGAAGACGCCGTCGCTGTCCTGCACCTCGCGGCCCCGCTTGCGCATCTGACTGTAGAATTCATTGCGCAGGATGGTGAAGAGCCAGGCCTTGATATTGGTGCCCATCTCGAAGCTGGACTGCTTGGCCCAGGCCTTCATAACGGTGTCCTGCACCAGGTCATCGGCTTTGTCGTGCTTTCCGGTCAGGGACACGGCAAAAGCGCGCAGGCTCGGCAGGGTCGCCAGCATTTCGCGTTTGAAGGAGTTTCCCTCGGCACTCATGCCGTCACTCCCCGTCCCGGCCGGATGATTTCTGTCCCTGCGCCTTTTCCGCGGTATCCAGCCTTTCAAGCAGATCCAGGAGCTGTTCGGGAACACCCTCGTCCTGAACAGCCCCATACAGTGCGCGCAGACGCGAGCCGATGTCCGTCGTTGGACCAAGCCCGTCATCTGCCGGCCCCGCCTGCATGCGCACACGTTGCTGGGTCACCAGATTATCCTTCTTCATGCCGTGTAAGACCGATCAGTCGTGGATTAGCGTTTCCTGAGGGCATCAAACGACCGGCAAAAGGAAAAGTTCCTCGCAAAGGGAACTTTTCTTCGCCGAACTCGTTTTGGCCCCTCGTGAGGTTCAACCACTAGCGTCACCTTGGGAGTTATCGTCTATGTCATTGTCCACGCGGATTGCACCGCACTTACCCTATCTGCGTCGTTTTTCGCGCGCTGTCACGGGCTCCCAAACTTCGGGCGATGCCTATGTCGCCGCCACTCTTGAAGCCCTTATCGCCGATATTTCCCTGTTTCCTGAAGCTTCCAACGACCGCATCGCGCTCTACAAGCTGTTTTCGGCCCTGTTCTCGTCGTCGGCCGTCTCGGTGCCAGAACCCTCCTCCAGCTTCGCCTGGGAGCAGAGAGCTGCAGCCAACCTGGCCAACCTCGCCCCCTTGCCCCGCCAGGCATTCCTGTTGGTCGCAGTGGAGGGTTTCAGTCATGCCCAGGCGGCAGAGGTGCTCGATATCAGCGACGACGAATTCTCGACCCTGCTCGACCAGGCCTCCTCGGACATTTCCCGTCAGGTGGCCACAGAGATCATGATCATCGAGGACGAGCCGCTGATCGCCATGGACATCGAACAAATGGTCGAAAGCCTCGGGCACAAGGTAGTCAGCGTTGCCCGTACGCACAAGGAAGCGATCAGCCTCTTCAACCAGACGCAGCCGCGCATGATCCTGGCCGATATCCAGCTTGCAGACGGCAGCTCAGGCATCGATGCAGTCAACGATATCCTCAACACCCACTCAGTGCCGGTGATCTTCATCACGGCCTTCCCCGAACGGCTGCTGACCGGTGAGCGTCCGGAACCAACTTTCCTCGTGACCAAGCCGTTCAACCCCGAAATGGTGAAGGCGCTGATCAGTCAGGCCCTCTTCTTCGATGAAGGTTCGCGTGCCGCGGCCTGATGTTCAATCGACAGTGTAAAGACAAAAAGGCCGGTCCAGACCGGCCTTTTTTATTGGCATTGGAACTGCTTGGACGGCGCAACGTTGATCCTGCAAGTTTTCAACCATGGAGTTTCCCATGCTGTACTATGCACTCGTCTTCCTGGTCATCGCGCTGATCGCCGGTGTCCTTGGTTTCGGCGGCATTGCCGGCGCTTCTGCCGGCATCGCGCAGATCCTGTTCTTCCTCTTCCTGGCGTTCCTGGTCATTTCTCTCGTGATTGGCTTCTTCCGGAGAACCTGACCTTCGCTTCAACCAACCAGACGGCGCCGCGAGGCGCCGTCTCTCTATGGGGCCGGGAACAGGTCTTCGATCTGCCCGGTGGCCCGGTAGACGACCAGTCCAACCCATTCGCGGATAGCGGTAGAAGCAGTGTCGAAGTTGCTGTTGGGATCGGCAATATCAAACGCGAGGCCCTGATTGCCGGTGCTGCGATAGTCGGTTGGCCAGGGCACAACGCCGACGCCTTGCGCCCGGAACAGGCCGACGGAACGTGGCATGTGAAAGGCGGAGGTGACGAGAACTACTCCCCCATCACTGCCTTCGACGAGCTCACGCGTAAAACGCGCATTCTCGATTGTATTTCGTGACTCTCCTTCGAGCACCAGCCGGCCTTCTTCGACGCCCATCGCCAGGAAGAACCGCCGCGCGGTTTCGGCCTCGCTTTCCGTCTCTCCCGAAAGCAGGCCACCGCCGCCCGATAACACGATTAGCGCCGCTGGGTAGCGCTCCGCGAGCCAAAGCGTCGTCGTCAGGCGCTCCCCGGCATCGTTGAGAGCCACGGTCTGACGCGCCGTGCTGGGGCGCGCCTTTGTCGCGCCACCCAGCATGATAATCGCCTGGACGGTGTCGGGCGGGGGCTGGGGAACCGAAAAGCGGTTCTCAAGGGGCTGGATCAGCACGTAGCCGAGGCTGGTGAAGGCAAAGAGCCCCACCAGCGCCGCGACGACGGACAGGGCGGCAAGGGCGAGCCGCCGCCGATGCAGCAGGACGAGCACAATTGCCCCTAGCGTCAGAAGGAACACCAGGCTGATTGGCTGCACCAGAAGCCAGAAAACCTTTGAAAGCACAAAGAACATCCCATCCCCATTCATTCCGGGCGCGGGCATAACCCGCTTTTTCGCTTGCTATCTCACAGGCTTCTGGTTTTCTACCAGACGGTCAAGATTGCCCGATGAACAAGAGGCGATCGCCAGTCAGGCAGGCGCCCGTTCGGGCCAATGGTGAGCATGAAGCAGGCTGAACCCGCCGGGGCGGGGGCATCGGCGGTTGTTGAACTGCGCGACCTTCACAAATCCTTCGGGGCGCTGGAAGTGCTCAGGGGCATTTCTTTTACCGCCCGCGAGGGTCAGGTCGTATCCCTGATCGGGTCGTCAGGTTCTGGCAAATCCACCCTGCTGCGCTGTATCAATATGCTCGAGGTTCCCGACAGCGGCGATGTCCTGATCGACGGCGAACCGATCGTGCTGGTCGGCACCGGCCATGGCCGCCGCATCGGGGATGAACACCAGATCCGCCGCATCCGCTCCGAATTGGGCATGGTGTTCCAGTCCTTCAATCTATGGGCCCACATGACCGTTCTCGAGAATGTCATGGAGGCCCCGCTGGTGGTTCAGAGGCGCGCCCGGCCAGAGGTGGAGGCAGAAGCCCGGGCCATGCTCGACAAGGTCGGCATCGGCTCCAAGGCCGACGCCTATCCCGCCCAACTCTCGGGCGGCCAGCAGCAGCGCGCCGCCATCGCCCGGGCCCTCTGCATCAATCCGCGCGTCATGCTCTTTGACGAGCCCACCTCCGCGCTCGACCCGGAACTGGAAGTGGAAGTGCTGCGGGTCATCAAGCTGCTCGCCGATGAGGGGCGCACCATGGTGCTGGTCACCCACGACATGGAATTTGCCCGCTCGGTCTCCGATCACGTGATCTTCCTGCATCACGGACTCATCGAGGAAGAGGGGGCTCCCGATCAGGTTTTCGGCGCGACCCGCTCTGCCCGCCTCAAGCAATTCCTCAATGCCGCCAACCATGAGTGACGCATTGGGAAACGACCCGGAGAACCGGGCGCACGAACCAAACAAGCAACCAAACGGAGAACGTCCATGAAGAAGATGATGCTGGTGGCTGCGGCTGCTCTGGCTCTCGCCACTCCCACCGTCGCTCAGGAAACGGTGCGCATCGCCACCGAGGGCGCTTATGCCCCCTGGAACTTCCTCAATGATGCCGGCGAACCGGCAGGCTATGAAATCGCCCTGGGCAATGCCATTTGCGAGACGGCAGGCCTCACCTGCGAGTGGATCATCAATGACTGGGATTCCATCATCCCGAACCTGCTGGCCGGCAACTACGACCTGATCATGGCCGGCATGTCGATCACCGACGAACGCCTTGAGACCATCGACTTCTCCGACAACTACTTCCCGCCCGACCCGTCCAAGTATGTCGCCGCCGCTGACGCCAACCTCGACTTTGCCAATCTCTCGGGAGCTCGCGTCGGCGTCCAGGGTGGCACGATCCAGGCCGCCTATGCCGAGGAAAACCTCGGCGGCGCCAACACCATCGTGACTTTTTCCACGGCCGACCAGGCCATGGCTGACCTCGCGGCCGGCAACCTCGACACCATCCTCGCCGATGGCGCCTATCTCGAGCCCGTGGTCGCCGCCTCCAACGGCGCCATCGAATTCGTGGGCGAAGACGTGATGATCGGCGGCGGCGTCGGTGCCGGCATCCGCAAGGAAGACGCCGAGCTCAAGGCCAAGGTCAACGAGGCCCTCGCCAGCCTCAAGGCTGACGGCACCGTCGACAAGCTGATCGCCGAATGGTTCGAGGGCAAGGGCCCCTTCTTCGCCGAGTAAGCTTCTGGCAATCCGGCCTCTCCCGCTGACGGGAGAGGCCATAGACCGCGGGGCGGCGGCATGACTGAAGACCTTGCCTTCTGGCTGGGCTACATAACCAACGGCAAGCACCTGACCTGGTACGCAAGTTTCCAGTTCACGATCTACGCCGCGCTGCTGGGCGGAACGCTGGCCGTGATCTTCGGCCTTGGCGGTGCAACGCTCAAGAATTCCCGCTTTTTCGTGCTGCGCCTTCTGGGGACGATCTATTCGTCCATTGTGCGTGGCGTTCCCGATGTCCTGTTCTTCCTGTTCTTTCCTCTTGCCTTTGAGCAGGGCGTAGAATGGCTGATCTCCACCCAGGTCTGCTCAGCCGAAGCCATTGCAGCCCAGTCCGCCCCCTGGCCGCCCTGCCGCGACGCCAACTGGTTCCTGGGCACGACCGAATACCTGCTCCTCGCCAGCGTTTCGCTCGGCCTCGTCTATGGCGCCTTCGCCACCAATGTTATTCACGGCGCCATGCGCGCTGTTCCCGCCGGACAACTCGAGGCCGCCCGTGCCTATGGGATGAGCGCGGCCCAGGTGCTCTGGCGCATCCATATTCGCCAGATGTGGGTCTATGCCCTGCCCGGCCTCTCCAATGTCTGGATGCTGATCGTCAAGGCGACCTCGCTGCTCTCGCTCCTGCAGATAGCCGACATCGTGCTCTGGGCCGACCGGCTCGGCGCGCCCAATTTCCTGCCCGCGGTTGGCCTTGTCCATGACGACTGGCGCTGGCGCTATTACCTGGTGCTGTTCGTCTTCTATATTCTTGTCACCTGGCTCTCCGAACGCGCTTTTGAAGCCATCATGCGCCGGGCCGGCCGCGGCATCCTTTCCGAGGTGCCGGCCTGATGCAGGGTTTCCTCAACGATCTGGCCATCATGGCCCCGGCGGTGTTGTTCAACATCTACTTCGCCGTCGCCTCCATTCCGCTGGGCTTCGTGCTGGCCATCTTCCTGGCGCTGGGTAAGGCGTCATCAAACCCTCTGATCAACACCCTGTCGCGTGGCTATATCTACGCCTTCCGCGGCTCTCCGCTCTTCATCCAGTTCTTCATGTTCTATTCCCTGGCGCTGTCGCTCAATCTGACGGTTTGGAAGCCGCTGGGCATTTCCGGATTCGTGCTGCATCCCCTGTTCATGGGACCTGTAGTGCTGGTGCTGAATACCGCGGCCTACACGGCCGAAATTTTCTATGGGGCGTTGAGGGCCGTACCGCGCGGCGCGGTGGAAGCCGCCAAGGCCTATGGCATGAGCCGCGCCCAGCAGTTCCGCCGCGTCGTCTGGCCCAACCTCATCCGTCTCGCCTGGCCTGCCTATACCAATGAGGTTGTGTTCCTCTTCCACGCCACGGCGATTGTCTATTTTGCCTTGCCCGTTCTCGGCGGCCAGAGCGAATTGATGATCACAGCCAAGACCCTGTTCGAGCGCGATTACAATGCTTTCCTGCATTTTTCCGTCGCCGCGCTCTATTTCCTCATTGTCTCGCTGGTGGTGTTCTTCCTGTTTGGCCTTGTCTACCAGCGCCTGATGCGCCACCTGCCGGCGCAGCCCGGCCTGCGCTTTGCCCCCAAATGGATTCGCTAGACCCATGACTTTCAAGCAGCACTCTACCGTGCTGGCCGGGGATGCCCCCGGTCAGTCGACTACGCTCTATTGGTACACGGCGGGTCCTGAGACCGCAGCCATCAAGGTGCATCTGCAGGCGGCCCTGCATGCCGACGAACAACCCGGCACTATGGCCCTGCATCACCTGCTGCCCGCGCTGCGCGACGCCGATACCGCCGGACGGCTCAGGGCCCGCTTTGTCATTTATCCATCGGTCAATCCGCTGGGCCTGGCCACCCGCGTGCTGCGCCGCCATATCGGCCGTTACGATCTTGAGACGGGCGTCAACTTCAACCGCCGCTGGCCCGATCTCTATCCGCTCATCGCAGAGGCCATTTCGGGCAAGCTTACGAACGACCCAAAGGCCAACCTCGCCCTGATCCGCAACGCTGTGGGCGCCTGGCTCGACCAGCAGCAGCCCATCACGGCCGCACAGCGCCTGCGCCTGCACATCCTGAAGTCCGCGCACGACGCCGACATCGTCCTCGACCTCCATTGCGACGACGAGAGCCTCAAGCACATCTTCACCTCGCCGGACCTGATACCGGGCCTGCAGGACCTGGCTGACCGCATGCAGGTGGCGGCGACCCTCACGGCCGAGGATAGTGGCGGCGGTTCCTTCGACGAAGTCCTGCCCAATCTCTACCGCAAAGCGCAGCGGGCGCATCCCGATTTTCCCATTCCCATGGGCGCCGAGACCGCGACGCTCGAATATCGGGGCCAGGCCGATACCCATGACGCGATCGGTGCCGAGGATGCACAGGGCCTGTTCCATTTCTTTGCGGGACGCGGGCTCATTGATGTCGTCCCACCCGCAGCGACAGCCGCACCCGGCCCTACGCCCTTCGAAGCCACCGAGGTGCTGCGGGCCGACCGGTCGGGCCTTCTGGCCTACCGCGTCGGCCTCGGCGACCGGGTGAAAAAGGGTGATGTCGTTGCCGAGATCGTTGCCATGGATGGGCCGGAGGCCTTCCTCGCTCGAACCCCGCTGCGGGCCGGAACCGATGGCCTTGTGCTCTCCCGGGCCAGCGCCAAATATGTCGTGGTGGGCGCCACGGTCGCCAAGATTGTCGGCAGCGACATCCTGCCCGCCCGCGCGGGAGGATACCTTCTCGAAGACTGATCAGCTCGCCAGCGCCGCGGGCATGTCGAGGTCCTTCGGCCCGCGGCCCGCCACCGTCGAAAGCAGGTAGGCCGGCAGGTCGGCCGAAGCCAGCGGCCGAGCAAAATAGTAACCCTGCAATTGGTGGCAGGCGAGTTCGGACAGGAATTCCACCTGCTCGGCTGTTTCCACGCCCTCTGCCGTGATCCGGAGCTTGAGCGTCTTGGCCATCGAGGCAATGGCCCTCAGGATATCGCGGGCAATCGGGTCGTTAGTGGAGGCCTCGACGAAGGATCGATCGATCTTGATCTTGTCGAAGGGGAACTTGAGCAGGTAGCTCAGTGACGAATAACCGGTGCCGAAATCATCCATGGCAATGGTCACACCCAGCGCCCGTATCCCGCCGAGCTTGTCGATCACCTCGCCGGGGTTTTCGATCAACAGACCCTCGGTGATCTCGATCTCGAGCCGTTTAGGGGCCAGACCTGAATGGTTCAGCGCCCGCTCCACCACCCGGCCTATGTCGGAACGCCGGAAATGACGGGCCGAGAGATTGACCGCCACCGTAAGGTCTTCGGGCCAGGCAGCCGCCTCGATGCAGGCCTGGTTGATCGTCCAGTCGCCAATATCAACGATCAGGTCTGACTGTTCGGCGATGGCGATGAAATCGGACGGAGGCACCAGCCCCCGCGTCGGATGGTTCCAGCGCACCAGGGCCTCAAAGCCGGTTGGCAGTCCATCGCTCGCGCTCACCAGCGGCTGATAATGCAGTACCAACTCGTTCCGGGCGATGGCACCGCGCAGGTCGGCCTCGATCAGCCGCCGCTCCCTCTGCTCGGAATCCATTTGGCTCTCGAAGAACCGATGGGTCGAGCGTCCATCGGCCTTGGCACGATAGAGGGCCAGGTCCGCATTGCGAAGCAGATGGTCCGGACGAATGCCATCGCTTGGGGCCATGGCGATGCCGATACTGGCCCCGACCAGGAACATGTCGCTTTCAATATGGAACGGCTCGCGCATGGCCGAAACCAACCGGTCCGCCAGCGTGTCGACCTCTTCCCGGTCGCCCGTATCGGGCAGCAGGATGGCGAATTCGTCGCCACCGAGGCGCGCGGCAAGGTCGATCTCGTTCAGCAAGGTCTGGATGCGCCTGGCCACTTCGGCCAGCAGCCGGTCCCCCGCGATATGGCCCTTGCTGTCGTTGACGCCCTTGAACTGGTCAAGGTCGAGGAACATGACGGCAAAGGGCGTACCGTAGCGCTCGAGCCGCGCCACGTTGAGGGACAATTGTTCGGTGAATTTGGCGCGATTGAGCAGGCCCGTCAGCGAGTCATGATGTGCCAGAAGGGTAATGCGCCGCTCGGCGATCTTGCGCTCGGTAATGTCCGAACCGGTGCCCAGATAGCCCAGATACTTGCCCGCTTCGTCGAAGGCCGGCTTGCCGGTGAGCCGCCACCAGCACTCCTGCCCGGTAATTACGATCTGCACTTCCACATCCTGGAAGGTCTCTCGCGTGGCCATTGCCCGCTCGATCTGGAAAACCAGCGGATCGGACGGCGCCGTGATGTGCCGCAGGAACAACAGAAAATCGGCTCCCAAAAGGTCATCTTCCGCCGCACCGGTCGCCTTGGTGAAGCCGCCCGACAGGCGATTGACCGTGCCCGCTGGATCGACGCCCCATACCCAGTCGGAAGCCGTCTGCTCGAATTCGCGCAGGAGGAGGCCGATGATCTCACCCTTTTCCGCTACCAGCATTTCCGAGGCCCGCAGCGCCACGAAAGAGGATGCGTGATTGAACACGACGGTGACGAGAATGAAGGTGAAGCCGCCGATCAGCGTACCCTGCACCAGAATGTCGCCCGATTGCCCCAGCCCCGTCAGACCCCGCAGGGATCCCACGACGATGGGAATGGTGAGAGCGGCCAATGCCTGCGGATAGTTGATGAGAGCAATGAGCGAAATGCAGAGCAATCCCCCGGCGCCCAGTAGGGCCACGGTGCGGATTGCCATGTCCTGATGCACCGGCAGCACCGACAGGACGATTGCCCATAGCACCCCAACCGTCAATGCGAGCAGAACAACCTGGACGGGAGCCTGCCCGATCGGTCCATCCGACGGGCCGCGCGCAGCCCGCGCCGTCGCATAGAGGTGAATGGCATTGATGGCGCTGAGAAGACCCGCCAGCAGACCGAAAGTGGGCAAGCCCCACGTCACGACCAGCAGAACCACCGACACGATCAGCGACGTGGCCATCAGCGCCGGTACCATCAGCGCCACTGACTGCAATTGCTGGCGCAGCAGTTTTTCTCGCAAAGGCCCGGACAGGCCGTCCGCGCCGATGGCACGGTCGACGAATCCGTTGATCCGGGAAATGACAGTATCGGCGGCGCCCATTGCTGCACATTGCACCCGGGCGCCTTAATATTGCGTATTTGTCGGGGTTTGCCGGCCACCTGTTCGGGCCTGGCAAGCAAGTCCTCCGATCAGCCGGTCATAACCCGGTGGCCGGACATCAGGGCCGGCTCGGGCGGCCCTGCCAATCCAAAGACCCCGTTCAGTTCCGGCTCAGGCCCCACCGGGCATGCTCAAGCGCTGTCATCACGCCGCGCAGTTCGGCAAGGCCCTTCATCCGGCCAATGGTCGGATAGCCGGGCTGTGAGCGCCGACCGAGATCGTCGAGGATATCCTGACCATGGTCCGGTCGCATCGGGATTTCCCAATCCGCGCGGCCTTCCGCCTTGCGGCGGCGCTCCTCGGTGAGAATAGCGGCGATCACCGACACCATGTCCGTATCCCCGCCCAAGTGTTCCGCCTCGAAGAAGGAGCCAGCAATATCGTCATTGTCGCGCTTGACGTTTCGCAGGTGCAGGAAATGCACCTTGGGACCGAAACGCTCCATCATGCCAGGCAAGTCATTGTCGGGGCGGGCACCGAGCGAGCCGGTGCAGAAGGTCATGCCATTGGCCTTGCTGTCCACGGCCTCGAGGATGAACTTGTAGTCCTCCTCGGTCGACATGATGCGCGGAAGGCCGAGAAGCGCAAACGGGGGATCGTCGGGGTGACAGCAAAGCCGCATGCCCAAATCCTCTGCCACCGGCACGACCTCCTCGAGGAAGTCCACGAAGTGCGTGCGCAACTGCTCGCGGCTGATCGCGCCGTATTCATTCAGATGGTCCTGGACGTCTCCCGGGCTCATGGACTCTGTCGACCCGGGCAGGCCCATGGTCACGTTTCGGGCGAGCTGCTTCTTGTCATCCTCGCTCATGGCTTCGAACCGGCGCGCTGCCTCATCGGCGATGGCATTGGTAAAATCGGCCGCCGCGCCGGGGCGCTTCAGGATATGGATGTCGAAGGCCGCGAAATCGTTGATGTCGAAGCGCATGCAGGATGCGCCATTGGCCACGGTCCAGCGCAGGTCGGTGCGCGTCCAGTCCAGCACCGGCATGAAGTTGTAGCAGATGGTTTGTATGCCGCTGTCGGCCAGATGCTTCATCGACACCTTGTAGTTGGCAATGTGCTCGCGCCAATTGCCCTTCTGCTTCTTGATATCCTCGCTGACCGGCAAGCTCTCCACGACGTCCCAAGTGAGTCCGGAGGCCGTGCCGTCCTTGCGCGTGGCAATTTCCCGGTGCCGCTTGGCGACTTCCTCGGCGGTCCACACCACGCCATTGGGAACGTGATGCAGGGCACTCACCACACCCGCGGCTCCAGCCTGGGTAATGTCGTCAATGCTGGTGAGGTCCTTGGGGCCGAACCATCGCCAAGTCTGTCGCAAGTCAGAACTCCATTCTTGTATGGTAGTTCATTGCCATATTCGGCGGCCCGCCGGAAGCCTCAATTGTTGGCCAGAGCCAACAAGGTATCAACATGGCAGGGTGTGCCTGCCCGGCACCAGCAGGCCAGGTTTTTGCCGCCCAATGCACGCCGGACTTCCGCCAGCGGTGGAGGCGGACGATCCGCCTCAATTTCCCCGGTCATCCAACGCGCATGCCGCGCAACCGCCTCGACCTGGGCCGCGTGCTTGTCGAGGCCGGTCTCGGCCATGACAGCATCAATGGTGAACGGATTGCCCCATGGCCCGGGTCGCGCCACCGACTGGGCGGGCAGGCCGTTGAGAGCCTCCGAAACGGCCTGCAGATCAAAGCCCGCTTTGCGGGACAAGACGATCCGGGCCGGTGTCATTTGCGCATCTCCCGATCGAAGACGAATTTCGGCATTTCCCATTTCAGCACCAGCGCCAGGACACGCAGGGTGAAGCCGATGGCGATCGAGATCAGCACCATCAAATCCCCCGGCAGGCCCGCGGAGAGCCCAAGGAAGTAGATGCCGCCGGTGACCAGCGACACGGTAGCGTAGAGCTCGCCCTGGAAAATTAGGGGAATGTCGTTGCAGAGCACATCGCGCAGCACACCGCCCGCCGTTCCCGTTACCATGCCGGCCACGATGACGATGATCGGATGCACGCCTGCTTCCATGCCGATATTGCAGCCGATAACGGTGAAGACGACCAAGCCCAGAGCATCGAGCAGGAGGAAGGGCCATTTGAGCCGGTCGACCAACCGCGCCAGCGGAATCGTGCCCAGCGCCGCGCCGCAAACCAGTAGCAGCACATAGGGGTTCTCCACCCAGACCAGCGGATAGTGGTCGAGAAAGATGTCACGCATCGTGCCGCCACCCAGGGCCGTAACACAGGCAATCAGGCACACCCCGAACCAGTCCATGTTCCGCCGCCCCGCGGCAAGCGCCGCAGTCATCGCCTCGGCGGTGATGGCGATGTAGAAGGCGATGAGCAGCATGGCTGGCTTCCTTTAGGTCGAAACCGGGTTGCATGGTGAAAGTTACGTCCGCACCATCTGCCCCGTCACCCCATGAGGATACAAGCCCCATGCGCCAGCCCCACTCCGTTCGCGCCCTCGAGGACTTCGGCCGCGTGCGCCTCAGCGACAGTTTCTTCATGCGCGACTTCCTCTTTTCGGAGATTGCCGCCATCAACGGCTTCCACAACCTGCCAGACGATCCCGACCTGGCGATCGCCGCGGGGACTCGGCTTTGTGGGGAACTTCTCGAGCCGCTGCAGCAGCACTTCGGGCGCATATCGGTGCGCTCGGCCTATCGCTCAGCTGAGGTCAACGGTTTCGGCAACGCCAACAAGCTCAACTGTTCGACCAACGAGAAGAACTTTGCCGGTCACATCTGGGACCGGCGCGACGCGAACGGCCGCATGGGCGCTACGGCCTGCGTGATCGTCAATAGCTTCATTCCCTACTACGAGCGCACTGGCGATTGGGAAGCGATGGCCTGGTGGATACACGATCACCTGCCCTACTCCAGTATGGAATTTTTTCCCAGGTTCGCGGCCTTCAACCTGCAGTGGCGAGGACAACCCATCCGCAGCATCTACAGCTTCATCCCACCCCGCCGGGGGCGACTGACGGAACCCGGACGTCCTAACTGGGCCGGCCGGCATGAGGGGAATTATGCCGCGATGCTGGCAGAGCTTGACCGGAAATGACAACACCCCGGACCGATGGTCCGGGGTGTTGCGGAATTCAGCGGGACGGGTCCTGGACCCATCAGATGAACAGGTTTGGGCCTAAATATGAATGGCGCCATCGCCCAGCGACAGGGCGGCCTCGCGAATAGCTTCGCTGAGGGTCGGATGCGCATGGGTGGTGCGGGCCATATCTTCCGACGCGCCGGAAAATTCCATCAGCGTCACCAGTTCATGGATCATCTCGCCGGCATTCTTGCCCACGATATGCGCGCCGAGCACCCGGTCGGTCTCGACATCGGCGAGGATCTTCACAAAGCCCTGCGTCGCGAGCATGGCCTTGGCGCGGCCATTGGCGGTGAACGGGAACTTGCCGATCTTGTAATTGACGCCCTCGGCCTTGAGCTCGTCCTCGGTCTTTCCAACCGAGGCGACTTCGGGATTGGTGTAAACCACCGCCGGAATGGCGGCGTAATTCACGTGGCCGGCCTGGCCGGCGAGGATTTCAGCGACAGCAATGCCCTCGTCCTCGGCCTTGTGCGCCAGCATCGGGCCGGTGATGACGTCGCCGATGGCGTAGATGCCGTCGACCGAGCTCTTGTAGTGCCCATCGACGCGGACGCGGCCACGCTCGTCCAGCGCCACCCCGGCCAGGTCGAGACCAAGGCCTTCGGTGAACGGCTTGCGACCGATGGCGACCAGCGCCACGTCGGCATCGAGCAGTTCGGCCTCGCCGCCCTTGGCGGGTTCAACGCGGACCTTGAGCGAACCATCTTCCTGCTTGTCGATGCCCGCAACCTTGCTCGAAAGCTTGAACTCCATGCCCTGCTTTTGCAGCATGCGCTGGAACTGGCGGGCCACTTCGCTGTCCATGCCGGGCAGGATGCGGTCGAGATATTCGACCACGGTGACCTGCGCACCCAGGCGCATCCAGACCGACCCGAGTTCGAGGCCGATGACGCCGGCGCCGATCACAACGAGGCGATTAGGCACCTGTTCGAGCACCAGCCCGCCGGTCGAGGTGACAACCTGCTTCTCGTCGATTTCGATGCCGGGCAGGTTGGCCGAGACCGAACCGGTCGCGATGACGATGTTCTTGGTGATGATCTCGGTCTGCGGACCCGTCTGCGGCGTCACCAGCACCTTGCCGGCGGATGGGATCGAGCCGATGCCGCGGAACACGGCGATCTTGTTCTTCTTGAACAGGTAGTCAACGCCGCCGACATTCGACGCCACCGTTTCGGAGCGGTGGTTCTGCATCTGCTTGAGGTTGAGCTGGGGCGCGGGAATATCGATGCCCAGCGCCTTGAAGCCATGGCCGGCCTCCTCGAAGAGCTCCGAGGCATGCAGCAGGGCCTTGGAAGGGATGCAGCCGATATTGAGGCAGGTGCCACCCAGGGTCGGCCACTTCTCCACCACGGCGACCTTCATGCCCAGCTGCGCCGCGCGGATGGCGCAGACATAGCCGCCCGGGCCCGAGCCGATGATGGTAAGGTCGAATTGGTCTGCCATTGTTCTTGCCTCAGAGATTGTCAGCGCTGTTGCGCGAGTGCGACCCGCACCGCCAGCGCCAGGAATGTAATGCCGGTAACCCGATTAAACCACCGGCCAAAGCGGAAAAAGCCCTGTCGCACCGAAGGGGTCGTAAAGAAGATCGAGACCAAAGCGAACCAGGCAAAAAGCATGATGGACATGCTGCCCACATAGATCACCTTCACCTGCCCCGCCGTGTGCACCGAGACCAGCGAGGTGAAGAGGGCAAGGAAGAAGAGCACGGCCTTGGGATTGAGCAGATTGGTGAGGAAGCCGAGGGCAAAGGCGGCCATGTCGCCCTTTCGTGCCCCGCTGCCTTCAACCACCACCGGCGGTTGCGGCGGCGGGCTGCGCAGCGCCGAGATGGCAAGCCAGACCAGGTAAGCAGCACCGGCCCATTTGAGGATGTTGAAGAGCAGTAGCGACTGGCCAACGATGACCCCGACCCCGAGCAGGGTATAGGTGCCGTGGACCAGGATGGCGGTGGCAATGCCCGCCGAGGTCAGCAACGCCTCGCGCCGCCCATGCACCACCGACTGGCGGAGCACCATGGCGAAGTCGGCGCCGGGAATGACTGCATTGATGCCGAAAGCCAGCATCAGGCCGAGAAATTCGAACCAGGGAAAGTCCATCACCCGCCACCGCCGCGAAGAAGCCGGGCTAACGGTTACACCAGCCCGTCGCGCGGGGCAACGCAAGGCGACACATGTACCCCTGCCCGATGGGCAAGGCCTGTTGCGGCATTGGCGCTACTGGAAAGCTACCCCGACAAACATTGCGACCAGCCCGCCGGCCGACACCATCCAGAAGGTCGATCGCATCAGCGGCACGTCGATGAAATAGGAAGGCAGGTACGCCCACCGCGACCAGAACCATATCTGGCCTCCCCATTGCGTCAGTCCGTTTGACCGCCCCGACAGTTCGGTGGCCACGACCAGCGCGATGAAGATGCCATAGGTCTCAAGGAAATTGCGCAGCGCCCGGTTGCCGCGCACGGTCCACTTGTTGGGTGGGCGCTCATGGTCGCGCTGCGTGCCAGCGTGCACAATTCCGTAGTCGAGCCTGTAGGTGGTCGATTGCACCACCAGGTAGGCGACGGCCAGCGCGACACTCCAGACCAGCAGGGTCAGTTCAACACTCATCGGCAACTCCTTGCAGGGGCAATACGCCCGCTGTCGCACGCTGGATCACATGAAAAGCCAATATCGACAAGGAGTTGTCACACTCTACGACGCGGAAATATCCTGCGCCCGCTTGAGCACGCCGGGCAATTGATTGTCAATGTCGAGCGCCTCGCTCTCGACCTGTTCAAGGAAGGTCCGGCAGAAGACCCCCTTGTCCGGCGCCTGGTTATAGGCAGTCATGATCTGGCTGCCACCGTAGGTTTCGGCCGCCTTGATCTCTAGCTCGCTACCGCCGCCCAGCCGCGCGGCGACGCGGTCTGCCAGGTCCAAGTAACTGATATTCCTCAGATACCAGTTGGCCGCAGCGTCCTTGTAGGCCGTGTCGAGGCCGGTGGTTTCGTAGCAGTGGGTGGTCATGACTTCGACAATGGCTTTCGAGCCATGGAAGGCCATCAACTCGCCAACAAGGGCCGCATCGGCGGCCGTATCCTGTGCCGCAGCAGGCGCGGCAATGGTCACAAAGGCAGCGGCGAGAACCAGATTCCGTCGCAACTCAACTCTCCGATCGGCGCTGTCACCGGACCGCACCCGCAGTGGCATAAACAGTCAATTTGCTAACAGACTGTTAGCGCTGCGGGCCGCGCAACACACCAATTGGTGAGGCACGAAAAAGGCCCGCCTGAAGCGGGCCTTTCAATCGCATAAGTGTGGCCAGAATTAGAGGTCGAGGACGAGGCGCTCGGGGGCCTCGAGGCTCTCCTTGACGCGGACGAGGAAGGTCACCGCTTCCTTGCCATCGACGATGCGGTGATCGTAGGAGAGGGCCAGATACATCATCGGGCGGACCACGATCTGGCCGCCGACCACGACCGGACGCTCCTGGATCTTGTGCATGCCCAGAATGCCCGACTGCGGGGCATTGAGGATCGGGGTCGACATCAGCGAACCATAGACACCACCATTGGAGATGGTGAAGGTGCCGCCCTGCATGTCGGCCATGGAGAGCTGGCCATCGCGGGCCTTCTTGCCCAGATTGCCGATTTCCTTTTCGATATCGGCAATGCTCATCTGGTCGGCATTGCGCACGACCGGAACCACGAGGCCCTTGTCGGTACCGACGGCCACGCCCAGATGAGCATACTTCTTGTAGATGATGTCATCGCCATCGATCTCGGCATTGACCGCCGGGATTTCCTTGAGCGCGTGGACCACGGCCTTGGCAAAGAAGCCCATGAAGCCCAGCTTGACGCCATGCTTCTTCTCGAACAGCTCCTTGTAGGAATTGCGCAGATCCATGACCGGCTTCATGTCCACCTCGTTGAAGGTGGTCAGCATGGCGGCAGTGTTCTGCGCGTCCTTCAAACGACGGGCAATGGTCTGGCGCAGGCGGGTCATCTTGACCCGTTCCTCATTGGCAGCGTCATCGGCCGAGACCGGAGCGCGCGGCGCGGCAGGCGCCTTGGCAGCGGCGGGAGCGGGAGCTGCGGCCGGTGCGGGTGCAGCAGCAGGCGACGGGGCAGCAGCAGGCGCCGGGGCAGCAGCGGGACGGGCGAGAGCCGCCAGCACGTCTTCCTTGAGCACCTGGCCGGATTTTCCGGACCCGCCGATGGAGCCGGCATCGAGACTGTTCTCGTTGATCAGCTTCTGCGCCGACGGCGCCGGGGCGCGATCGGTGGCGACGGCGGGCTTAACGGGCTCGGGACCGGCCGCGTTGGCGGCAGGCACTTCGGTCTTGGCCGGAGCCGGGGCAGCAGCCGGAGCGGCGGCAGCAGCACCCGCACCGGCGGCAATGGCGCCCAGCAGCGCGCCGACATCGACGGTTTCCCCCGGCTGGGCGGCAATGGCCTCGAGTACGCCGGCCGAGGGGGCCGGCACTTCGATGGTCACCTTGTCGGTTTCAAGCTCGACCAGGGGCTCGTCGGCAGCGACGCTGTCGCCTACCTTCTTGAACCATTGGCCGATCGTGGCTTCGGTAACGCTTTCACCCAGGGTCGGGACGCGGATTTCTGTCGACATTGAATAGTGTCCTTCTTGTTCGGGTTACTGCGCAAACGCGTCGTCGAGGAACGCCTGGAGCTGTTCCAGGTGTACGCTCATGCGGCCCGTGGCGGGCGAGGCGGCGGCGGCGCGGCCGACATAGCGCACCCGCTGGCCGCCACGGCCCATCTGGTCGAGCACCCATTCAACATAGGGTTGGATGAAGGCCCATGCACCCATATTGCGCGGCTCTTCCTGGCACCAGACCACCTCGGCATTGGGGAAGCGGTTGAGCTCGTCCAGCAGCGCCTTGGCCGGGAAGGGATAGAGCTGCTCGACGCGCAGCAGATAGACATCGTCGATGCCCTTCTTCTCGCGGTCTTCCAGGAGGTCATAATAGACCTTGCCGGTGCACAGCACGACGCGGCGGATCTTTTCATCCGCGGCCAGCTTGATCGTGGTCTTGGGCAGACCGGGGGCCTCGGCATCGTCCCAGAGCAGGCGATGGAAGACACTGTCCGGACCCAGTTCGACGAGACCCGAGACGGCGCGCTTGTGGCGCAACAGGCTCTTGGGCGTCATCAGGATCAGCGGCTTGCGGAAGTCACGCTTGAGCTGCCGCCTGAGGATGTGGAAGTAGTTGGCCGGGGTGGTGCAATTGGCGACCTGCATATTGTCTTCGGCGCAGAGCTGCAGGAAGCGCTCGGGACGCGCCGAGGAGTGCTCGGGGCCCTGCCCTTCATAGCCATGCGGCAGAAGCATCACGAGACCCGACATGCGGAACCACTTGCGCTCGCCCGAGGAGATGAACTGGTCGATGACGACCTGTGCACCGTTCACGAAGTCGCCGAACTGAGCTTCCCATAGGGTCAGCGCCTTGGGCTCGGCCAGCGAGTAGCCATATTCGAAGCCCAGCACCGCCTCTTCGGAGAGCATGGAATTGATGACTTCGTAACGCGCCTGGTTCTCGGGATCGAGATTATTGAGCGGCGTATAGGTCTTGTTGTCGACCTGCTGGTCATTGAGCACCGAGTGGCGCTGGCTGAACGTGCCGCGTTCGCAATCCTGGCCGCTGAGGCGCACCGGATGACCCTCGGTCACCAGCGTGCCGAAAGCCAGGGCCTCGGCGGTCGCCCAGTCGATGCCCTCGCCCGACTCGATCGCCGCCAGGCGGTTGTCGAGGAAGCGCTTGACCGTGCGGTGCACGTTGAAATCGGCCGGAACCTTGGTGAGCTGGGTGCCGATCTTGACGAGCGTATCGAGCTCGACACCGGTTTCGCCGCGACGCGGACCTTCGTCCAAAGCCGGCTTGAAGCTCTTCCACTGGCCGTCGAGCCAGTCGGCCTTGTTCGGACGATAGTCCTGCCCGGCCTCGAATTCGGTTTCCAGCCTGGCCTTCCAGTCAGCCTTGAGCTTATCCACTTCGGCCTGGGTGATGAGGCCCTCACCGATCAGCTTTTCCGAATAGAGCTCCAGCGTCGTCTTGTGGCTCCGGATCTTGGAGTACATGAGCGGCTGGGTGAAGCTGGGTTCGTCGCCTTCGTTGTGACCGAAGCGGCGATAGCAGAACATGTCGATAACGACAGGACGGCCGAACTTCTGGCGGTATTCCACCGCCACCTTGGCGGCGAACACCACGGCTTCCGGATCATCGCCGTTCACATGCAGCACCGGCGCCTCGATCATCTTGGCGACGTCGGTCGGGTACGGCGAGGAGCGCGAATACATCGGGCTCGTGGTGAAGCCGATCTGGTTGTTGATGACGAAATGGATCGAGCCGCCGGTGCGATGGCCCTTGAGGCCCGAAAGCCCCAGACACTCCGCGATGACACCCTGGCCGGCAAAGGCCGCGTCGCCATGGATCAGCAGCGGCAGGACCATGGAGCGGTCCGGCTTGCCGTCGGTGGCGATATTGACCAGCTTGCCATCGGGCGCAATGTGCTGGTCCTGCTTGGCGCGTGACTTGCCCAGCACCACCGGATCGACGATTTCGAGGTGGCTGGGATTGGCGGTCAGCGACAGGTGGACCTTATTGCCGTCGAATTCGCGGTCGGACGAGGCACCAAGGTGGTACTTCACGTCGCCCGAACCCTCGACATCGTCGGGATAGAAGGCGCCGCCCTTGAATTCGTGGAACAGGGCACGGTGCGGCTTGGCCAGCACCTGGGTCAGCACATTGAGGCGGCCGCGATGGGCCATGCCCAGGACGATGTCCTTGATGCCCAGGGCGCCGCCGCGCTTGATGATCTGTTCGAGCGCCGGAATCGTGGCTTCACCGCCATCGAGGCCGAACCGCTTGGTGCCGGTATACTTGACGTCGAGGAACTTCTCGAAGCCCTCGGCCTCGACCAGCTTGGAGAGGATGGCCTTCTTGCCCTCGGGCGTAAAGGAGATTTCCTTGTCCGGGCCTTCGATGCGCTCCTGGATCCAGCTCTTGGCTTCGGGATCGGAGATATGCATGAACTCGATGCCCAGCGTACCGCAATAGGTGCGCTTGAGGATGGCGAGCATTTCCGGAATGGTCGCGTATTCGAGACCCAGCACGTTATCGATGAAGATCTTGCGGCTGAAATCGGCTTCGGTGAAGCCGTAGCTCTTGGGATCGAGTTCCGGCGCCGGCTCGTCGGCCTTCAGGCGCAGCGGATCGAGATCGGCATGCAGGTGCCCGCGCATGCGATAGGCGCGGATCATCATGATGGCACGGATCGAGTCGCGCGTGGCCTGCAGCACATCGGCTGCGGCGGGTGCCGGCTTGCCCTCGGCCTCGGCCTTCCTGGTCGCGGCCTTTTCGACCTTGAGCGCGACCTGGCCCCAGTCGCCATCGAGGGCGCTGACCAGTTCGCCGCCTTCGGCCTTGGGCCAGTCCTTGCGGCCCCAGCTCGGGCCTTCGGCATTCTTCTGGGCCTCGGCCTGACTGTCATCGAGCCTCGAAAAGAAGCTCGACCAGGTCTCGTCCACGCTGGAAGGATCGGTTTTGAATCGGGAATAGAGTTGTTCGATGTAGTCGGCGTTCCCCCCATAGAGGAACGAGGTCAGCAAGAACGTGTCGTTCTTTTCCTGTCGTGTCATCGCTTTGTGTCGCAGGGCCTTGCGCCCAGCCATCCTTCTCAACGAACCGGCCATGCCGGTTTCATGCGGTCCCTGATTTTGTGCGGATACTGACCGCTTATCCTTAGTATCCTGTTAACTGTTGCGGCCCCTGAGCAGGGCCGCGGCTCAATGGCAGTGCATTCCGGCCCGGCACGGCATCGTACCCCGTCTGCACTGTCTGGTCCCGGCTAACACCGAACCGTGACCGAAGCGCGACCGACATTGGTCGCGGTTGGGCTCGTTTCTCGGCCCCTGAAACGCCTGCACCCCCTCCCTAGCTCTGCTGCGGCCCAGACGGGCCTAGCGTCGCTACACTCCCCTCAGGGGGGGAGGGTGAAGCAGGTGGTTGTGGCACTATCGCGCCACCTACTCGATGTCACCTTCCCCCTTGAGGGGAAGGCAGGCGAAGCTTGGCCGAAGGCCTAGCGAAGCCCGGAAGGGGGTACCTTCCCTAGCCCTTGAGCACTTCCACCAGGGTCTTGCCGATCCGCGCGGGAGACGACGAAACCTTGATGCCGGCCGCTTCCATGGCCGCGATCTTTTCTTCGGCGCCGCCTTTGCCGCCCGAAATCACGGCGCCGGCATGGCCCATGGTGCGGCCGGCCGGAGCCGTGCGGCCCGCGATGAAGCCGGCCATCGGCTTCTTGCGGCCCTTTCTGGCCTCGTCGATGAGGAACTGGGCCGCTTCTTCTTCGGCCGATCCACCGATTTCGCCGATCATGATGATCGACTTCGTCGCTTCGTCGGCGAGGAACATTTCGAGGACGTCGATGAACTCGGTGCCCTTGACCGGGTCACCGCCGATGCCCACGGCCGTGGTCTGGCCGAGGCCTTCATTGGTGGTCTGGAACACCGCTTCATAGGTAAGCGTGCCCGAGCGCGAAACAATGCCCACCGAGCCCTTGGAGAAGATCGAGCCCGGCATGATGCCGATCTTGCATTCTTCGGGGGTCAGCACGCCGGGGCAGTTCGGCCCGATGAGGCGCGACTTGGACTTTTCGAGCTTGGCCTTGACGCGGACCATGTCCATGACCGGCACGCCTTCGGTGATGCACACGATCAGCTCGATCTCGGCATCGATGGCTTCCTCGATGGCAGCAGCGGCGCCCGGAGGAGGAACATAGATGACCGAGGCATTGGCACCGGTCTTTTCCTTGCCCTCGGCAACGCTGGCAAACACCGGCAGGGTGGCCGAGGCGTCGACGCCGCTGGTCCAGATTTCGCCGGCCTTCTTGGGATTCACGCCACCCACCATCTGGGTACCATAATAGGCCAGGGCCTGTTCGGTGTGGAAGGTGCCGGTCTTGCCGGTCAGACCCTGCACGAGAACCTTGGTGTCTTTGTTGACGAGAATGGACATGTGTTTCTCTTCCGTCTTGGGGCGCTTGGGCCCGCATTCATGCCCCGCATCGTTGCGGGTGGTTTAATTGTCGCTCGAAGCGGATTTCGGCGTGACGATGGTGAGCTGGATGACGAAGCTGACGTCGTCCCAATGGGTCAGCAGCAGCGAAGTCGCCTCGCCGCTGCCCGAGAGGCTCGCATAGGTGCCGTCGGTCTCGCTGGTGACTTCGCCCTCGTAACGATCGAGCCCGGCTAGGCTCTCGATGACCGTCTTGCCGTTGCCTTTGGCCTGGGCCACGTCGAGCCGGCAATAACCGAAAGTGGCATCGGGATAGCTTTCGACGAGGACGAAGATGTCGCCCCAGCCCAGACCCGGAATCTCGCGGCTGGCGCCGATCTGGGTGATGAACGGGCTTTCCGATTCCTCGTCATAGGCATCCCAGCCCGCTTCGCCGGCGGCATCGATGGCATCGGCATCGTTCCTGGCAAAAGCCTCGCACACTTCCAGCGCTGCCACGGCCTCGTCGACCGCGGACGTCTTGGTCTTGCTCTGGGCCAAGGCCGGCGTCGCCGCCAGCACCAGACCCAGGAGGAGGGCGAGACCTGAGCGCATCGTCTTAACCCTGAACCGCCTTGACGATCTTCTGGGCAGCATCGTCCAGGTCATCGGCAGAGATGACGTTGAGGCCGCTCTGGTCGAGGATTTCCTTGCCTTCCTTGACGCGGGTACCTTCCAGACGCACCACCAGCGGCACCTTGAGGCCGACTTCCTTGACCGCGGCAATCACGCCCTCGGCAATGACGTCGCAGCGCATGATGCCGCCGAAGATGTTGACGAGGATGCCCTTCACGGCCGGATCGGCAGTGATGATCTTGAAGGCCGCGGTAACCTTCTCCTTGCTCGCGCCGCCGCCGACGTCGAGGAAGTTGGCCGGCTCGGCGCCGTAGAGCTTGATGATGTCCATGGTGGACATGGCCAGGCCAGCGCCGTTGACCATGCAGCCGATATTGCCGTCGAGGGCAACATAGGCGAGGTCGTACTTTGAGGCTTCGATTTCCTTGGCGTCTTCTTCCGTGAGGTCGCGGAGCGGCTTGAGCTCTTCATGGCGGAAGGCGGCGTTGTTGTCGAAGCTGACCTTGGCGTCGAGCACGCGCAGGCGCCCATTGGTCATGACGATCAGCGGGTTCACTTCGAGCAGGCTCATGTCCTTCTCGGTGAAGGCCTTGTAGAGGATGGGGAACAGGTGTTCGCCATCCACGGCCGCCGCGCCATCGAGCTTGAGCGCGCCATTGATCTTGGCAATGTCGGCTGCGGTGACGCCGGCCATCGGATCGATGGCGACGGTGATGATCTTTTCGGGCGTTTGCTCGGCGACAGCTTCGATATCCATGCCGCCTTCGGTCGAGACGACGAAGGAAACGCGGCTGGTGGCGCGATCGACCAGCAGCGAGCAGTAGAGCTCGCGGGCAATGTCGGCGCCGTCTTCGATATAGAGGCGGTTGACCTGCTTGCCGGCGTCGCCGGTCTGCTTGGTCACCAGGGTGTTGCCCAGCATTTCCTTGGCATTGGCAATGACGTCCTCGACCGACTTGGCGAGGCGCACGCCGCCCTTGGCATCGGGACCCAGTTCCTTGAACTTGCCCTTGCCGCGGCCGCCGGCATGGATCTGGCTCTTGACCACATAGAGCGGGCCGGGCAGCGACCTGGCGGCCGCCTCGGCTTCATCGGCCGAGAAGATGGCGACGCCGGCAGCGACAGGCGCGCCATATTCCTTGAGCAGTGCCTTGGCCTGGTGTTCATGGATATTCATGGTTTTCCCCTTGGATGGGCAGACAGAGATCCGGCATTTCTGGAGCCGGAAAGCCAAAAGCCGCTGGCAGGGCCAGCGGCTTGATGTTTACGCCAGCTTGGGCGCGATTTTTTGACAGGCCTGGATCAGGCCCTCGACGGCCGCCACGGACTTGTCGAACGCCTTCTGCTCGGCGGAGTTGAGCGCGATCTCGACCACCTTCTCGGCGCCACCGGCACCGATGATCACCGGCACGCCGACATAGGTGCCCTTGACGCCATATTCGCCATTGAGCTGCACGGCGGAGGGCAGGACGCGCTTCTTGTCCTTGAGGTAGCTCTCGGCCATAGCAATGGCGGAAGCGGCGGGTGCGTAGAAGGCCGAACCGGTCTTCAGAAGACCCACGATCTCGGCGCCGCCATCGCGGGTGCGCTGGATGATTTCTTCGAGGCGCTCCTTGGTCATCCAGCCCATCTTGACGATGTCGGTGAGCGGGATGCCGGCAACGGTGGAGTAGCGGGCCAATGGCACCATGGTATCGCCATGGCCGCCCAGCACGAAGGCGTTGACGTCTTCGATGGAGACGCCCAGCTCATCGGCGATGAAGTGGCAGAAGCGCGAGCTATCCAGCACGCCGGCCATGCCGATCACCTTGTTGGCGGGCAGGCCGGAGAACTTCTGCAGCGCCCAGACCATGGCGTCGAGCGGGTTGGTGATGCAGATGACGAAGGCATTGGGGGCATATTTGGCAATGCCGGCACCAACCTGCTCCATCACCTTGAGGTTGATTTCCAGGAGGTCGTCGCGGCTCATGCCGGGCTTGCGCGGCACGCCGGCGGTGACGATGACCACATCGGCGCCTTCGATGTCCTTGTATTCGGACGTGCCCTTCATCTTGACGTCGAAGGACTGGGTCACGGCCGACTGGGCGATGTCGAGCGCCTTGCCGGGGCCGACGCCATCGACAACGTCGAACAGCACGACGTCACCGAGTTCCTTCTGAGCCGACAGCAGGGCCAGCGTCCCGCCGATCTGACCTGCACCGATAAGGGCAATCTTCTTGCGCGCCATAAATCCTCATCCCGGACTGCGTTGAATTGGCGCACCTCTTAACCCTAGCAGCGAAGCCGGGCAAGTGAACCCTTCGTCGTAAACCGGTTTTAGCTCATGCCAATGGGCGATGGGGCGGTGCCGGATGGGCATTAGGTCAGGTTGCTTTGCGACTTTGCTTGCCTCCCTTATTTAATGGCGTTACAAATAATAGATGAAGATCACCTGGGATGGGCGCAAGCGCCTGATCAATGCCGAAAAGCATGGATTGGACTTTGCCGATCTGACCCACGAGTTCTTCATGACGGCGCATGTGGAGCCGGCCAGAGCCGGACGCAGCCTCGCCATCGGAAACTTTCGCGGCGAAATGGTCATTGTGGTCGTCTTTCGCGCACTGGGATCGGAAGCCCTTTCCGTCATCTCGATGCGCCGCGCAAATGCTAAGGAAAGGGGCCGGGCACATGACTAGCAAATGGCCACAATTCGTCACCGCCGACCTCGGTGACTCTAAGAGCGACCTGGCGGAAATGCAGCGCCGGTGGTCCATATATGATCGAGAAATGAAAGCGCTTATCGCCAGGGGTGGGGTGCATCAGGACGAGGACGGCTGGTGGATCGAGGACGGGACGGGGGAGCTCATTGGCCCCGACCCTGAAATCGAGCGTCCTCGGACCAATGAAGAACTGGCTCGAATGGCACCCTTCGAGGAGGCCCTGCCCGATCTCGCCGAGAGCATCCGACGAGGTCGGGGACGCCCTCCCAAGGAAACTCCCAAGAAGCAGGTCACCTTGCGTCTCGACGCCGACGTTCTGGAGCGTCTCCGTTCGTCCGGAAAGGGCTGGCAGGGCCGGGTCAACGATGTCCTCAAGAAGGCAGTCGGCCTCTAGCTGCCGGCCGGGACCACGCTGCCATTCGAGCATAGCTCTCATGGCCTTCGCTCCTCAGATTGCTCCATCGGAGCGTTCTGCCACTTGTGACGCCTCGAAGTCCCGGAGCCCCTTCGCCAGATACTCCTCCGACTGCATCTCAGTGAGGCGCGATAGGGTGCGCTGGAATTCGAAGGCGGTCTTGTCGTCGGCACCCAGCTGGTCGAGCGGCACGGCAAAGCTCGCGGCCAGTTTCACGCCGCGGTCGTAGAGCGAGTCGATGAGGAGGATAAAGCGCTTGGCCGCGTCGGATCTTGTGCGGTCCATCTGCCGGATATTGTCCAGCACGATGGAATCGAACTGGTGGGCGATGCGGACGAAGTCGCGGGTGCCGAGCGGCTTTTCGCAGAGGTCGGAGAAGCCGAAGCGCGCCGCGCCCATGGCCATGAGCGGCACCGGGATCTGGCGGCCGATGCTTTCGACGACGCCCGGCGCGCCCGGCTCGCCGCCGGTTATCCTGAGCCACATCTGGTCCATGGCGGCCCTGACCTCCGGACCCGTGCCGAAGGCATAGACATGCTGGCCGGCAAATTTCAGGCGCCGGTAGTCTTGGCTGGAGGGCAGGTCGGCTACGACAGTCTTTTCCTTGAGGAGAGCGATGAAGGGCAGGAAGAGCTGGCGATTGAGCCCATCCTTGTAGAGCCCGTCCGGCACGACATTGGAGGTTGCCACCAGCGTCACGCCGCCGGCAAAGAGCTTTGAGAACAGCCGGTCGAGCAGCATGGCATTGGCAATGTCATGCACGTGGAATTCATCGAGGCAGAGGAGGCGCAGGCCGGATTTGAGGATGGGCTTGACCACGGCTTCCACCGGATCGGCGTCGTCATCCTTGCCGCGCGGCGACTTGCGGAAAGCGGCAATGCCGGCATGCACCTCGTCCATGAATTCGTGGAAATGCACCCGCCGCTTTTCCCGGAACGGCACGGCGGCGAAGAAGAGGTCCATGAGCATGGTCTTGCCGCGCCCCACCTCGCCATGGAGGTAGAGACCGCGCGCGGCCTTGGCGGCTTTCTCGAAAAAGCCGAAAACGCGCTTGGGCCTGTGCGAGACCAGGTCGTGCAACACCCGGTCGAGCTCGCGCGCCGCTTCCACCTGCGCCGGATCGGGCGTCAGCGCGCCGCGGGCAACGAGCTCGTCATAGGCAGCGCGGACGGGGGAGGTTTTTGTCATAGGGACCAGTTGCAGCGATGAACCAAGGGAAGAGCCGACACCCCCTCCCTACCTTCGCTAGGCCGTTGGCCAAGCTGCGGTACCCTCCCCTCAAGGGGGAGGGTGGGGTCGGTGGTTACCGGAGGTCGCGCCACATATTGGATGTCACCCTCCCCCATTGAGGAGAGGGTACCGTAGCTAGACCCGAGAGGGTCGTAGCGAAGGTCGGGAGGGGGTGTCCAGCCATGGGCCAAACAAAAAAGCCGGCCTTTGCAGGCCGGCTTCACCAAAATACTAGCGAGCCATCGAGACGGCCTGGCCGCCGCCCATGGTGCCGATATAGCGGCCGCCCGAGGGAGCCAGGAACGCGGCGATATTGCCGTTTTCATCATAGAGCTGGAGCTGCGAGCCCACCTGCTGCCAGCCGGTGACCGAGGCGATCTGCGGCACGGTGCAGCCGGGCGCCGAGGCGCGGTAGTAGTTGGTGCCGGTCTTGGCAGTGAGCGGCAGGTTGAGCCGGCAAGTCTGGCCCGCAGCCACCACGTTCCAGGCGCCTTCCGGACCGGTGGAGACACCGGTGGTCAACGGCGCGCCGACCGTGGTGATGGAACTGCCAGTGCCGACCACGGGGGTCGTGGCAGCAGCAGTGGTGGTCGTCTGGCCACCCAGGACAGGCTGGCCGGAAAGGCCGGGGGCCGGGGTGCCGGTGGCGCCGATAGCCGGCAGCGTGGTCTGCTGCACGGTGGAATTCTGCACCGGCTGCAGCTGCTGGGGCTGGCCCACGACATTGAGATTGGCGGTATTGGTCCGGCTGGACGGGGAACAGGCCGCCGCCAACAGGGCCAGGGCCGCCAGGCCGACAACGGATGAAGCGCCGCGCTTCCAATCCTGCATTGATCACTCCTGCCGCATAGGCTTAATGCACATTAACACTTGTGGCGGCTTATAACCAAAGCCACCGCCAGGTTCAATTGCCCGTCCCGCATAACTCCCGCTCTCACACCAATGTGGCCGTTTTAGGCATGTTCCGCAGTTGCCGCGGCCGATCCGGCTGCGAATTTACGTCAGGTCAGGGCGCGGACCCCTCCATGTCCTTGAGGAGATCGGTGGCCAGCAGCGTCGCGTCCTCGACCTCGTCTTCCGGCACTTCCACCACAAAGCCCTCCGGTCCGAAGATCGCCGGCACACCGGGCAATCCGCCTTCGCGCGGCTCCAGCGGATGAAAGCCGTGCGCGCGCAGGGCAACCATCAGCACCTGCGCCGCCGAGCGATTTCTGACCTGGATGATGGGGGCGAATTTCATGAGCGGCTCCATATTGGTGGCCATGGTGGCGTGAACGGGAGGCGGGGGCAAGGCCAGGGCGTTGAATGCGCCTCGGCCAAGCTTGCCAAGCTTTCACCGAAATGTTGCATTGGCAGATATCCGTCACCGCATGGTGATTTGCCCCCGCCGACGGCTGGGGCACCATGGACCGGATCCGTAGACCGCCGGAGACGCAATGGGCGCCTATATCATTCGTCGCCTCCTGCTGATGATCCCGACCGTGCTCGGCATCATGGCCGTCAGCTTTCTCATCACCCAGTTTGCTCCCGGCGGACCCGTCGAGCAGGCGCTGGCCAATCTCTCGGGCCAGAATGCGGGCATTTCCGAGCGCATCACCGGCAGCGAGGCGGGCGATTTTGCGGCCCAGCCCGGACAGGGCGGCAAGAGCGCCTATCGCGGCAGCCAGGGCCTGCCGCCGGAGCTGGTGGCGCGGATCGAGAAGCAGTTCGGCTTCGACAAGCCGCCGCTCGAACGCTTCCTCTCCATGATGGGCAATTACCTGCGTTTCGACTTCGGCGAGAGCTACTATCGCGATATCTCGGTGATCGACCTCGTGCTCGAAAAGATGCCAGTATCGATCTCGCTGGGCCTGTGGATGACGTTGATCGCCTATGCGGTGTCCATCCCTCTCGGCATCGCCAAGGCCATGCGCGACGGCTCGCGCTTCGATGTCTGGACCTCGACCGTCATCATCATCGGCTATGCCGTGCCCGGCTTTCTCATCGCCATCGCATTGGTGATCCTGTTTGCCGGCGGCTCATTCTGGTCAATCTTTCCGCTGCGCGGCCTCACCTCGCCGGGCTGGGAAACTTTCCCCTGGTGGCGGCAGGTTCTCGACTATTTCTGGCACCTGGTCCTGCCCATCACCGCCATGGGCCTCGGCGCCTTCGCCACGGCGACGCTGCTGACCAAGAACTCGTTCCTCGACGAAATCGGCAAGCAATATGTCGTGACCGCTCGGGCCAAGGGTCTGACCGAGCGCCAGGTGCTCTACGGCCACGTGTTCCGCAATGCGATGATGCTGATCATTGCCGGCTTTCCAGGCGCCTTCATCGGCGTCTTTTTCGGCGGCTCGCTGCTGATCGAGACCATCTTTGCGCTCGACGGGCTGGGGCTGCTCGGCTTCCAGTCGGTGGTCAACCGCGACTATCCGGTGGTCTTCGCTACGCTCTACATCTTCTCCTTGCTCGGGCTCGTCATCGGGCTGATCTCGGACCTCGCCTATATGTGGGTTGATCCGCGCCTCGATTTCGAAGGGCGCAATGTATGAACACGCTGGTCGAGCCCGTTGCGCGCCCCTCGCGCCTTTCGCCGCTCAACCAGCGGCGGCTCGCCAACTTCCGCGCGAACCGGCGCGGCTGGTGGAGCTTCTGGATCTTCCTCGTGCTCTTCGTCGTCACCCTGGGGGCCGAATTCGTCGCCAATGACCGGCCGATCCTGGTCATGTACAAGGGCGAACTGCTGGTGCCGGCATTGGTGGACTATCCCGAATCCAAGTTCGGCGGCTTCCTGGGCATCACCAATTACCGCTTCGAAGGCAATATCGCCGAGATCGAGGCCAATGGCTGGATGCTCTGGCCACCCATCCGCTTCAACCACCTGACGGTGGACAGCTACCTCGCCTTTCCCGGCGCCAATCCGCCCAGCTGGATGCTGTCCCGCGATCAGATCTGCCAACGCTATCCCGGCGGCACCGGAGACCCGCTCTGCGTGCCGGGCAATTATCACTGGCTGGGCACCGATGTCGGCGGCCGCGACGTGCTGGCCAGGCTGATCCATGGTTTCCGCATTTCCATTCTCTTCGGGCTGATCCTGACCGGTCTGTCCTCCATCATCGGCGTCGCGGCCGGGGCCATGCAGGGCTATTTCGGCGGCTGGACTGATCTCGTCGCCCAGCGCCTCATCGAAATCTGGACCTCGGTCCCATCGCTCTACCTGCTGCTGATCGTCTCGTCGGTGATCGCCCCCAGCTTCTGGGTGCTGATGGGCATCCTGCTGCTGTTTTCCTGGGTGACGCTGGTGGGCATCGTGCGCGCCGAATTCCTGCGCGCGCGCAACTTCGAATATGTCAACGCCGCCCGCGCCCTCGGTGTCTCCAACCGCACCATCATGTGGCGGCACCTCCTGCCCAATGCCATGGTGGCGACGCTCACTTTCATGCCCTTCATCCTCTCGGGTTCGGTGGCGACCCTGACCTCGCTCGATTTCCTCGGCTTCGGCCTGCCGGTGACCGCGCCCTCGCTTGGGCGCTTGCTGGCGGAAGGAAAGTCCAGCCTCGAAGCCCCCTGGCTGGCCCTCACCGGCTTTTTCACCGTCGCCATCATCATGACGCTGCTGGTCTTCATCGGCGAAGCCGTGCGCGACGCCTTCGATCCGAGAAAGACGTTCCGGTGATGTGTGGTATGATGGGAGGCAAAGGAGGCGAGCCATGAACAAGATCGTGCGCGAGCACTACCCTGTCGAGAAACTGCCCGAGGATTTGCGCGTACTTGTGCCAGGTGCAGACCAGGTGACCATTGAGGTCACGGTCGAAGATGAAGATGTGGATTTGCCAACACCTCTTTCCACGCAGGATGCAGTGGCCCTTATGCGTCAAATGCAGCTTGAAGCTGCAAGAGCCGGACGAAGCGTCACCGCGGAAGAGGCCGTTCGACGCATCCGCGAGCTCAGGGATGAATGGGACTGATAGTGACGTTTGAGCGGGTCTATCTGGACAGCAACGTGTTCATTCGAGCCTTCGAAGGTAGTCTCGATGATCAGATCGCTCAGGACCTATTGGGACTGTTTGGTCTTTCTGGAAGCAAGCCGACCCCCGTGTTCGTAACAAGCCAGATCACATTGGCGGAGGTCCTGGTTCATCCTTTCAAGAGCCACGATATACCGAGACAGTTGCAGTACAAATTGCTACTCTCCAAATCATCCACCTGGCTGGAGGTCGTACCAGTTCGCCAGTCCATTCTAGTCGCCGCCGCACAACGTCGCGCCCAGATCAGGCTGAAGCTCCCCGACGCCATCCACGCAGCCACGGCGGCCTTCTCCGGTTGTTCTCACATCGTTACCGGAGATCGTGATTTCGGTGCGGAGTCGCTGGACTTGGTCACCGAGACTATCGAGACTCTTTGGGCCTGGCTCCGACCTTGACCAGCCCCCTCCTCTCCGTCCGCGATCTCACCATTTCCTTCGGCGCCGTCGAGGCAGCGCGGGATGTGTCTTTCGATATTGCGCCGGGCGAAACGCTGGCGCTGGTGGGGGAGAGCGGCTCTGGCAAATCGGTGACGGCGCTCTCGGCGCTGCGCCTGCTGCCCGCCAGCGCGCATCTGGATGGTGACATCCTCTTCGAGGGTCAGAACCTGAGCAGGGCCGGCGAGGCCAGTCTGCGCACCGTGCGCGGCAACCGCGTCGGCATGATCTTCCAGGAGCCGATGAGTTCGCTCAACCCGGTGCACACCATCGGCAAGCAGATCGGCGAGGTGCTGGCCATTCACCAGGGCCTGCGCAAGACCGCCGCCAGCGCCCGGACCATTGAACTGCTCGATGCGGTCGGCATTCCGGACCCGGCCGCGCGGCTCGAAGACTATCCGCACCAGCTTTCGGGCGGCCAACGCCAACGCGTCATGATTGCCATGGCGCTGGCCAATGACCCCAAACTGCTGATCGCCGACGAGCCGACAACGGCGCTCGACGTCACCGTGCAGGCGCAGATTCTGGACCTGCTCAAGAGCCTGCAGCGCAAGAACGGCATGGCCATGCTGTTCATTACCCATGACCTTTCCATCGTGCGGCGCATCGCTGATCGGGTCTGCGTCATGACCCGGGGGGAGATCGTCGAGACCGGCCCGGTGGAGACAATCTTCGCCAATCCGCAACACGACTACACCAAGCACCTATTGGCCGCCGCACCACGCGGTACGCCGCTGGTGCCCGAAGACGATGCCCCGCCCGTCGTCGAGGCGCAGGATCTCAAGGTCTGGTTCCCCGTTCGCCGCGGCCTGCTGCGCCGTACCGTCGGGCATATCCGGGCCGTCGATGGCGTCGATCTCGCCATCCGCAAGGGCGAGACCCTGGGCGTGGTTGGCGAGAGCGGCTCGGGCAAGTCATCGCTGGGCTATGCCCTCTTGCGCCTCATTCCGTCCAATGGGCGGATCGTGGTCATGGGCAATGATGTCCAGTCGCGATCATGGCGGGCGCTGCGGCCGCTGCGCAAGCACATGCAGATCGTCTTCCAGGATCCCTTTGGATCGCTGAGCCCCCGCATGTCGGTGGGCGAAATCGTCGAGGAGGGGCTGGGTGTCCACTTCCCGCGCCTTATCGCCGCTGAACGCGCCGACAAGGTGGCTGCAGCCCTCACCGAAGTCGGGCTCGACCCGGCGACGGCGAGCCGCTACCCGCATGAATTTTCCGGCGGCCAGCGCCAGCGCATCGCCATTGCCCGCGCCCTGGTGATCGAGCCGGACTTCCTCGTCCTCGACGAACCGACCTCGGCGCTCGACGTCTCCATCCAGGCCCAGGTCATCGACCTGCTGCGCGCCGTGCAGGAAAGGCGCCGGCTGAGCTATCTCTTCATCAGCCACGATTTGCGCGTGGTCCGCGCCCTCGCCCACCGCCTGATGGTCATGCGCAATGGGCAGGTGGTGGAAGAGGGTCTGGCCGCCGACATCTTTGCAGCGCCACAGCACGACTATACCCGCCAATTGCTCGCTGCCGCATTGGACCTCGTTCCGCCCGAGAGCGTGATCGCGGACGCATTGCCGTCGGCCCCTCGAACCGAATAACCTGCCAAGAAGAACACCCATGTGGAGACGCATCATGACGCCCGCTTCCCGGCTTGCCTCCCTTCTGCTTCCCGGACTTGTGGCGCTGGGCCTTGCCGCCCCGGCCCTGGCGCAGACCCAAACCGATGTCTGGAGCCATTCGTTCCAGCTCGAGGGTGAACCAAAATACGGTCCGGACTACACCCATTTCGACTATGTCAATGTCGATGCCCCCAAGGGCGGTACGGTGCGGCTGGGGGACCTGGGCAGCTTTGATACCTTCAACCCTATCCTGCCCAAGGGCGAGGTCGCGAGCGGTATCGGGCTGCTGTACGAAACGCTGCTGACCCCCTCGGCGGACGAGATCGGCACTTATTACGGCCACCTGGCCGAAGCGCTCAAGATCGCGCCCGACTACGGCGCGGTGACTTTCCGCATGGACCCCGAGGCCAAGTGGCACGATGGCGAGCCGGTGACGGCTGAGGACGTGGTCTGGACCTTCGAAAAGCTCATCGAGGTCAACCCGGACCGGGCCCAGTACTATGCCAACATCACCTCTGCCGAGGTGACGGCACCGGGCGAGGTGACCTTTACCTTCGACCAGACCGACAATCGCGAATTGCCGCTGATCCTGGGCCAGTTGCTGGTGCTGCCGCAGCACTGGTGGGAAGGTACGGATGCCAAAGGTAATCCGCGCAATATCGGCGAATCCACGCTCGAACCACCGCTGGGCTCGGGGCCCTACCGCCTCGCCAGCTTCGATGCCGGCCGCTCCATCACCTATGAGCGCGTCCAGGACTACTGGGGCTTGGATCATCCGACGCAGGTGGGCCAGAGCAATTTCGACGAGTATCGCATCGAATATTTCCTCGATCTGACGGTGCAGTTCGAAGCCTTCAAGGGCGACCAGTTCGACTGGTGGAGCGAGAACCAGGCCCGCCGCTGGGCCACCGCCTATGACTTCCCGGCCGTCACCGAAGGCCGCGTCATCAAGGAACTGTTTCCGCAGGACTATGCCGATAGCGGCGTCATGGTCGGCTTCATCATGAACCTGCGGCGCGACAAGTTCGCCGATCCCAAGGTGCGCGAGGCGCTCAACTATGCTTTCGACTTCGAGGAGCTGAGCAATACCCTGTTCTATGGCCAGTATGAGCGCATCGACAGCTTCTTCTTCGGCCTGCCCTTCAAGTCCACGGGCCTGCCCGAGGGCGAGGAGCTGGAGATCCTCGAAAGCGTGCGCGACCAGATCCCGGCCAAGGTTTTCGACACGCCCTATACCAACCCGGTCAGCGGCGACCCCGGCAAGCTGCGCGAGAACCTGCGGACTGCCGTCACCCTCTTTGCGGAAGCCGGCTACAAACTCGAAGGCACGCAGATGCTGGGGCCGGACGGCCAACCTTTTGCCTTCGAAATCCTGCTCAATGGCCCCACCATCGAGCCGGTGGCGCAGAACCTCGTCACCAACCTCGCCCAGATCGGCATCACGGCCACCATCCGCACCGTCGACAGTCCGCAATTCATCAACCGCGCCCGCAGCTTCGACTATGACATGATCTATTCGGGCTGGGCCCAGTCCTATTCGCCGGGCAATGAGCAGCGCTTCTACTTCGGGTCATCGACCGCCGATGCCGAGGGCGCACAGAACTATGCCGGCGTCGCCGATCCGGCCGTCGATGCGCTCATTGAAAAGCTCATCGTCGCCGATGACCGCGAGACCCAGGAGGCGGTGACCAAGGCGCTGGATCGCGTGCTGCTGGCCAAGCATTTCGTCATCCCCAGCTACACCTTGCGCACGACGCGCTCGGCCCGCTGGGACCGCTTCAGCCGCCCGGAAAACCTGCCCGAATTCTCCTCGGGCTTCCCGACGCTGTGGTGGTGGGACGAGGCGAAGGCGGCCAAGACCGGCGGGGCGGTGCAGTAGCAGTTCGGCAGACCCAACCTCGCCGGTGGGGATCATTCTCCTGCCGGCGAGGCGTCACCCCACCCTCATTCCCTCCTCATCCCCTTGTGGGGAGGGATCAAGGGTGGTGGTACGCCACGCACCGGAGGCCCGAACGTGTCTCATTGCCCGCGAGCCCCCCACCCCAACCCTCTCCCACAAGGGGAGAGGGGACCCTTCAATAGTCCTTCTCGAAGAACACGCCGAGGCTCGAATTGCCGTCCTGGCCGGCGGCGCCCTTGATGGTGAGGTCTTCGGTGACGTCGAGGTTGATGGTCACCTTGGACTGGCCATTGGCCCCCGCCGTGACACCGAGATAGACATTGTCCTGGATATAGGTGCCGGCCTGCACCCCGACATTGCCGGCATCGTCGGTGACGACATCGAGATCGGCGAGGCCAGCGGCGCCGCGCAGGCTGTCCACGAGACCTCCACCGCCGCCACCGACCAGTTCCGCTGCGGCACCCGCGAGCTGGGCCAGTTGCAGCGGCGAGAGTTCGCCCATTGAGCGGTTGAAGATCAGGCGGCTCAGCACCTCGTCCTGCGGCAGGACGGGGTTGGAGCTGAAGCTGATTTCGGGTGCCGAGGCGCGGCCGGTCAGCGTCACGAAAACGGTAATGCCATCGCCCTCGGTGCGGGCGACGAAATTGAGCTGCGGGTCGAGATCGCCCACCAGCGTCACCGTGCCGCTCTCGAAGATGACGCGCTGCCCGAGGATCGAAAGGCGCCCGCGGATGAGGGTGAAGGCGCCGACCGGCTGGATGGCGGTGATCGGGCCGGTGAGGCGCACCGACCCACCCACTTCCGCGTCGAGCCCGCGACCGCGCACAAAAATCTGGTTAGGCGCGTCGACAACGACGTCGAGCTGCAATGCCGGACCGCCGCTGCCGGCGGCGATGCCGGTCCGCTCGTCGATGCGGGCACGGTCGAGCGTGCGCTGCACGTCTGCCGGCACCTGCCGATGCTCGACATCGATCAGTTGCGCCCCGCCGCCAAGGCTTTCGGGCACGGTGATATTGGCCTCTTCGACGCGCACGTTGCCCGCCAGCAGCGGCGCACCCGCCAGATTGCCGGTGAGGGTCAGCCCGCCCGACAGGGTCGCGACGAAAAGATCGCCATCGGCATAGCGGGCCGAATTGATGCTGAGTGCAAGATTGGCCGGCAGGCTGCCGCTGAGCCCCACCGTGCCCGAGGCCGAAACGCTGCCACCCGTCGCCAGATTGGCGGTGAGGCTTTCCACATTGGCGTTGGTGCCGGTGAGGGCGATGCGCCCGGCAATGTTGGTCAGGCGCAGGTTGAGGGCCGGGTCGACATATTCGGCGCCACTGGTGGAGACGGTGCCGGCAAATTGTGGGCTCGAGAGACTGCCCCCGATGCGCGCATCGAGATTGGCTGTGCCAGAGGCACGCGCGCCGCGATCGAGGAGGAACCGGTTGGCGAGGGACAAGGGCGCCGCGCCGGTGAGTGATAGATCGAGGCCATTGCCGGCCAGCGGCACCCGGCCCGAGCCACTGATCGAAAGTCCGCTATTGCCGCTGGCGGTGAGGCTTTGGAGGCTAACAACCTGCCCCGCATAGCTGCCGGAAGCGTTGAGCGTGAGCGGCGCAATGCCGAAGGGTGCGATGGCACTGGCGCTGATGCCGGCGGCCCGCGCCTCGAAACTAACCTGCGGATCGGAGGCCTGACCCGAAACCGTGGCCCTTCCATTGACCGTGCCGGAAAGTCCCAGGTCAGGCGCCACTGTATTGGCGATGGAGAGCGGCAGGTCGGCAATGTCGACCACCATGTCCAACGTCGTGCCCGCAGTCCCCGTCGCGGTGACGCTGCCCGAACCGACATTGAGGCGCAGCACGTCGAGCGCCACGCTCTGCCCGCGCACCATGATTGCCGTGGGACTGGCGAGGCGGGCCGACAACTCGCCCTGCACCAGGTTGGCGCGGTCGAGCGCCAGCCGGTAGCCGCCATCGACCGGGCTCAGCGCCCCGACGAGGTCGATGTCGGTGCCGGTGGCGAGCGCCGCCTGCGCATCGAAACTGGTCGTGTCGCCACTTTGGCGAGCGCGGGCAGAGAGCGTGTCGATCTCGACCCCGCCGGCCGCCACAGCACTGGCGGTCGCCGTGCCATTGACGACCGGGACGCCGAAGAGATCGGCAATGCCGGCGGAGATGTCGGCGCGGCCAACAGAAACGTCATTGATCGTCAGGTTGGACACATTGGCGGTGATGCCAGCGCTCTGCATCCCGTCCTGCGGCGTCAGTTCCACGGCGGCATTGACTGCGCCCGAGGCATCGGTGAGGAGCAGCGCCGCAGCCAGGGAAATGTCGCTGGCGGCCACGTCGAGCCGCCCGTCGAGCAGACCGCTCTCGACCATGCGGGTGACCGCGCCCGAAATGCGCGTCCCGGCAATCTCGAAGCGGATGTCCGAGAGGACCTGCTGCGCGTCGTCGGTTTCGAAATGGGTTTCGAGCTCGGCCCGGTGTCCATCCAGCATGGCATTGCCGGTCACGTCGCCGGTAATGGTGCCATCGAGGAGGCTGGCGGCAAGGCCCACCTTGGCGTCGCGCAATCCATAGTTGCCCAGCCTGCCGCTCGGCACCTGCCCGTCGAGCACCAGCATCAGCGGCGCCTCGGGCGTGGTGGAGCGGGCCGAACCGCGCACCGCCAAAGCCCCGCTCGCCTCTTCGGAAATCAGCGCCAGGTCGCTCAAGTCGAGCGCAATGTTGAAGTCGGATGTTTGGCTGGCAAAAGTCCCGTCGGCGGTGAACTGCACCTGCGGGTTGGCGATGGAGAAATTCTCCGCCGTGATCCCCGCCTCGGTTCGCGCCAGGCGGCCAGAGAGATTGACCGTGCCCTCAAGCAGGGCATCGGCCAGGGGGTCATCAACGGCAAGATTGCTGCCGCTGCCATCGAAGACGAGGTCGAAACCGCCCGAGAGCGGCATGATACGGCCATCGGCGACAAGGCTCAGCGCGCCGGAAAGCGAGCGATCCGCGAGGCCCGAGAAAGGCGCGATACTGTCGGTCTCGATCTGGACGCGCCCGTCGAAATCGGTGCCGTCGATGACGCCGGTAAGGCCGGCGACCAGTGCCTGCCCGACGACGCGCAATTCGGCCAGCTGGATGGGTTCTCCGGCATTCCAGAGACCTGCGACCCCGAGGCCGACGCTTTCGCCCAAGGCCGCCTCGACACCCGGATCGGCATCGATGCCCGACAAGGTGCCATCGCCGTTGAACGTGACCATGCGGGTCGCCGGGTCGGCGAGATTGCGCGCCACACCGCCGATGCCGAGACCGAAAGTCTGAGCGGCAAAGCCATCGGTTTCAAACCCTTCGAGGTCGAAGCGCGCCTGCCAATCCTCACTCCCCTCGGTACCGAAGACCACGCGCAATTGCCCGGCCTGGACGAAGGTCGTGGCTCCGGGCACCGGCAGGACGACCTTGTCACCTTCCGGGTCGACCACGGTGGCCGTGAGGTCGAGCAAGGATAGAAAGTTGTCCGCGGTGGTCTGCGCCCTCGCCGTGAGGCCGAGCTGCCCGCCGCTGAGCGTCAGGCTCGAAATATCAACGCCCCCGGCACTTCTGACCAGCGCCTGTGCCGTCAGCCGGGTGTCGGCGCCGAAGAAGTCCCGATAGGGCTCGGCGACCAGCGTCGAGAGCGGACCGCCCAGATTGGCATTGACCGCAAAGCCCTCGCCGGTCTGGGCAATCGTCGCCGTGCCCGCCAGCGCTTCCTGGTCATTGGCGAGCAGGCGCATCTGCGTGGTGAGGTCCGAGACCGGGCCCTTGCCCTCGAGGGTCACCTCCATGGCCGGCCGGCCTTCGATATTGAGCAGGTTCGCCAAAACCCCATTGGGCGGCTCGACCAGCGACAGGCCCAGGTCGATCGTATTGCCCTCGCGCCGATAGACCGCGTCGAGATCGAGCGTGCCGCCAGGCCCGTCGAGACGGACGATATCGAGCACGGCATCGAGATTGCCGCCCTCAAGCGTCATCGATCCGGCAAGCGAGATTTCCGAACCGAGGCCGAAGACGCCCTCGCCAAAGGTGACGCTGGGGACGGAGAGTTCGCCGATCTGGATGGCGACCGGGAATTCGGGGATTTCCAGCGAGCCGGCCTCGGGCGGCGGCAGGTCGACCGCGCCTTCCACGGGGATGGCATTGCGGATGTATTCGATGGAGTCGGCGCGCAGCGAATTGACTTCCAGCCGCCCGCCAAAGAGGGCGCCCTGGTTCCAGTTAAGGCTGGCATTGTTGACACGCAGCCAGACGCCCTCGGCGTCGGAAATGGTGATCTCGCGGATCGACACGTCCGAGCCCAGCGCCCCCTCGATATTGGACAGACGGATCTGCCGCTCCGGGGTGGACAGCCGATCCTGCACGAAATTGGTCAGGAAATCCTTCTGCTCTTCATTGCTCATGTCCTGCGCCACCAGCGCCACCGGCACGGCAGCAGGTGCCAGCAGCAGCGCGGCAATGAAGAGGCGGCGACGGGTCTTTTGCGTCAGACCGGGCATCAGAAGGCCTGCCCGATGCCGGCATAGATGGCGTAGTCCGGATCGCCGGCGCGTCTGTTGAGCGGCACGGCCACATCGAGGCGCAGTGGTCCAAGGCCGGTATAGTAGCGCAGGCCCACGCCGGCCCCCAGGCGCAGGTCGTCGAGCCCGGGGAAAGTATCGGCGGCGACATAGCCGCCATCGACGAAGCCGACGACGCCGATATCCTCGGTCACCCTGGCCCGCGCCTCGAGCGAGGCTTCGAGCAGGTACCGCCCACCGGTGATATTGCCCATGCCATCGTCGACGCCGATGGACTTGAACGCGTAGCCGCGCACCGAACCGCCACCGCCGGCGAAGAACAACTTGTCGGGCGGGATTGCGACGAGGTCCGGCCCCAGCACGGCGCCTGCCTTGAGCCGGCCGGCCAGCACGAAGGGATCGTCCTCGCCGAAGCCGAAATAGGTCCGGCCCTCGACCACCAGTCGCGCGCCAGGTGCGCCGCCCAGAAGATCGAAATAGGGTTCGAGATTGGCCGAGGCATACCAGCCTTCGGTGGGATCGAGCGTGCTGTCGCGCCCGTCATAGATGACGCCGGCGAAGAGACCCGCCGTCTGGAAATCGCGTGTGCCAAAGGTGTCGTCAAACCGCGCAACCTTGAAACTGGCGCCACCCTCGAAGGTGAGCTCATCCGAGAAGAACCAGTTGAGCCCCACCCGTCCGCCGGCTGAGGTCTCGGTATATTGCGGGTATATGGTGCGTTCGGCCGACACGGTGGCGACCAGGTCCACGTCCGGATGATAAAAGCCCGGCTTGGTGAAGGTGCCGCCAACAAAATAGTCGAACTGGGTGGTGTCGATGGGCCAGCCGATGCTGGCAATGCGTGCGTCGAGGCGCAGCCGCTCGGCCTGGCCGAAGAGATTGCGCCAGAGATGGTAGCCTTCGAGCCCCAGGCCATCGACAGTGGAATAGGTCGCGCCAACGCCGAAGCGCCGGCCGGGCAATTCCTCGACGATGAGGTCGTAGGGCAGCAATCCGTCGGCGCCGATGCTGTCGGCCGCCTGCAACCGGGCGGCGCGGAAGACTTCGAGACGGTCGAGGCGCTTTTGCGCGCGTTCGAGCTCGTCAGGATCATATTCCTGGCCGACGACCAGTCCGGTCTGCTGGGCGACGAATTCTGGGTTCATGGCGGTGGTGCCGGTCACCCGCACCGGACCGAAGGCCGCGCGCGGCCCCGGATTGACGGTGATGAGCGCGTCGACCGTGTTGGTCGCGTGATCGGCCACCACCTCGCGCGATACGATCTCGGCCTTGGCATGGCCCTGCTGCCGCCAGGCCTCCAGCGCCAGTTGCTCGGCGCGCAGGATGACGGCAGAGCGCGCAATCTCGCCCGCGCCATAGCCACGCAGGATGGGCAGGTCGACCTGGTCGTGGGGGTCGGCGGTGGGCGGCGCCTGGTTGGCAATACCGACATTGGCGAAACGGAACAGCGGCCCGGCGGTGACGGCAATGGTCACATCGACCGGATCGGGCAGGTTGGTATCAGGGGGCAGATTGGCTGCTTCCTGCCCGCCAATGCGGATGCTGACCGCGCCGCCATAGTGACCCTCGCCATAGAGCGCCGCCAGCAGCCGCCGATAGTCGCCGCGCGCCTTGGCGATGAGGCCCGCCGCGCCCGAGGCCGGCTCGGCTTGGTCGGCCAGCAGCGCCGAAGCATTGCGCAGGGCCGCTTCCACGGCGCCACCTTCACTCGAGGTAAAGGTGACGAAATAGGGTTGCGGGTCGACGATGACCGCGTCGGCGTCAGCCGCCTCGTCCTCGAAGAATTTCATGCCGAAGAGTTCGAACGCAGAAACGGGCCCCGTCCCGACCGCCATGGCCAGGCCGATGCACAAGGCGCCAATACTCGTTACCAGACGCGCGCTTTTCAGTGCCCTATCCCGCCCTTTTACGCATGCACCAATCGGGGCTGCACGCGATATTGCCGCATGGGCAGAAAGATTGCGTTAATCCTTCCGGCCACCTCGCCCAAAGGGCGAAGATTTCATGGCGAGTTTAGGGCGGGGAGTCGCGACAGGCCACCCTTTGCGTTGATATTGTAGGATTTTGATCGGCGAGGCGTGGCCGATGCGCCACGCCCTATTCCCTTGCCAGGGCCTCTACCGGATCCATCCGCGCTGCCGAGCGGGCAGGCATGAAACCGAAGATCACACCGATGAGGCTGGCCGAGAGGATGGCCACGACGATGGATTCGGTCGAATAGGCCAACCGCGCGCCCGAGACCATGGCCTGGAGGCCCGCGCCCAGCGCGAAGCTTAGCGCCACGCCCGCCGCGCCGCCGGCAAAGCAGACCAGGATCGCCTCGATCAGGAACTGACGCAGGATATCGCTGCGCCGCGCGCCTACCGCCATGCGGATGCCGATCTCCTTGGTCCTCTCGGAAACCGAGACCAGCATGATGTTCATCACCCCGATGCCGCCCACCACCAGCGAGATGACGGCTATGGTGGAAATGAGCAGGGTCAGCGTCGCCGTGGTCGACTGAATGGTCTCGCGGATCGTGTCGGTGTTCTGGAGAAAGAAGTCCTCCGTCCCGCCATGCAGCCGGGTCAAAAGCTCGGTGATCTCCGCCTCGGCCTGTCCTGTGTCGTAGTCATCCGCGACCCGAACGGCGATGGAGTTGAGCCAGCTTTGCCCCAGGATGCGGCTCATGGCCGAGGTATAGGGCACATAGACATTGGCATTGTTGCCACCCGGCCCGAAGCCGGTGGAAGCGGCCACGACACCGATGATGCGGACCGGCACCCGCCCCAGCATGATCACCTGACCGATCGGGTCTTCGCCATTGGTGAAGATGGCCGTGGCCGCGGTCTGGTCGATCACCGCTTCCTGCGCCATGGCTTCGATACCATCGGCCCCGAAGCCGGAGCCTGCTGTGAAGGTGCGGCCATTGACCTGGAAATAACCGGCGCCCACCCCGGTGATCGAGACGCTGGTGGCGGTATTGCGATAAAGCGCGGTGGCGTTGGAACTGACCTGCGGGGTGACGCTGTCGGCATAGGGTTGTTCGGCCAGCGCCTCCGCATCGCTGGGCCGCAGGGTGCGCACCCGGCCCGAACGCATGTCGCCAAAGCCGGAGCCGGGATAGACATTGATCGTATTGGTGCCGATGGAGGAGATGTTTTCGAGCACCGTCTGCTGGCTGCCCTGCCCCAGCGCCACCACGGACACCACCGAGGCAATGCCGATGATGATGCCGAGCATGGTGAGGAAGGTCCGAAGCTTGTGTGCGCCCATGGCCCGCAAGGCCATGCGCAGGGCCTCGCCGGTGCGGTCGAGCCCGCGCCGCCAGCTCGCTGCCGACTTGATCTCGGTGGTCGCGGCCGCGATGCGGCGCGGCTCGACCGTGTGCCTGTCGGCGATGATCTCGCCATCGGCAATCTCGATCACCCGTTCGGCCTGCGCCGCGATCTGCGGATCGTGGGTGACGATGATGATCGTGTGCCCGTCGGCATGCAGCTCCTTGAGCAGGGCCATAAGCTCCTTGCCGGAGCGCGAGTCCAGCGCACCGGTGGGCTCGTCGGCAAGGATGACCTCGCCCCCGTTCATCAGCGCCCGCGCCACGCTGACGCGCTGCTGCTGGCCGCCCGAAAGCGCGTTGGGACGATGATCGAGCCGTTCCCCGAGCCCCAGCCGGGTGAGGAGCGCTATGGCGCGTTCGCGCCGGGCGGCGGCATCGGCCCCGGCATAGACCGCCGGCACTTCCACATTCTCCACCGCATCGAGATCGGGCAAGAGCTGGTAACGCTGGAAGATGAAGCCGAAATGCTCGCGCCGCAGTGCGGCCAGTGCGTCGGCATCGAGCCGGCTGACATCCCTGCCGGCAAAGCGATAGCTGCCCTCGGTGGCCCGGTCGAGGCAGCCGAGGATGTTCATCAGCGTCGACTTGCCCGAACCCGACTGGCCCATAATGGCCACCATCTCGCCGCGATGAATGTCGAGATCGACGCCCTTGAGTACGGCCACGGCTTCGCCGCCGGTCTGGAAGCGCCGCCACAGGCCGGAAATGGCGATAATCGGCTGCTCGCCCGCGGCGGCGCTCTGCGCCGTGGCGCCCTCCTTGGGGCTGAAGGCGCGATTCATCAGCCACCGCCTCCGGGCATCCGCACCATCATGCCGCCGCCGCCCGGGCCACCCGTGCGCATGCCGCCCGCACCGCCCGGCCCGGCACCCGTCGACAACCGCGCGCCGGTGGCATTGACGACCTGGTCGCCTTCACTGAGGCCCGAGACGATCTCGGCGTTGATGTTGTTGTTGAGCCCCACCTCGACCCGCGCCGGCCGTGTCTCCTCGGTCGTCGGGTCGTAGACTATGACCATGGTGCCGCCGTCAGGACCCTTCCGCGAGACCAGGCTCGAGGGCAGGGTGAGAACATTGCGCGCCTCCTCGAGCACGATGGTCACCGAAGCGGTCATCGAGATGCGCAGTCGGTGATCCGGGTTGGGCACGTCGAAGAGGCCATTGTAGTAGACAGCGCTGCCGGAGGTGGTGCTCTCCCCGGCAATCGAGGTCGGCGCCGGCTCGATCTCACGCAGGGTGGCTTCGATGCGCTGGTCCGGCTCGCCCAGGATGGTGAAATAGACCTTCTGCCCAGGCCGGACCTTGACCACGTCGGCCTCGGAAATCTCGGCCTTGATCACCATGGTGTCGAGATTGGCGATCTTGGCGATAGTGGGGGTCGACGAATTGGCGTTGAGCGTCTGGCCCGCTTCCACGAGGAGCGCCACCACGGTCCCGTCGGCCGGGGCCACGATGCGCGTACGGGCCAGGTCGAGTTCGGCCGATTCCACCGTCAGCCTGGCCTGGGCGATCTGGGCTTCGAGCTGCGCGATCTGCGCCTTTGCCTGGTCGACCGCCGCTTGCGCGGTTTCCAGCGCCGTCTGCGAGACAAGACTGTTGGCACTCAACTGCTGCTGGCGCGCCAGACTGGTTTCGGCCGCGACGAGGCTCGCTTCCTGATTGCGTTTCTGCGCTTCGATGCCGGCCAGCGCTGCCTCGGCCGACTTGACGGCATTTTCCTGGTTGAGACTGTCGATCTCGGCAATGAGGTCGCCGCGCCTGACCGCCTGGCCAAGGGTGACATGCACCGCCTTGATGCTGCCCGAGACTTCGGCGCCGACGCTGACCAGCGCGCTGGCTTCGAGCACGCCGGAGGCCAGAACCGTGGTTTCGATGTTCCCGCGGGTTACGCTCACCGTATCGGGCGTCGTGCTCGCCTGGGTCGGCGCCAGGAAATACCACCAGCCCGCCGCTCCCGCGCCCCCCAGGACGGCCAGCATGACCAGCCATTTTGCCAATGTCTTCAAAACACAGTTCCTGCAGTTATTCTTATGGGTGAGAACATAATACGGTCCACCACCCGGCACACGTTAGGACTTGGTAAGGTTGGCAAGGTTTGGCCCGATCAGCCAATCAAAGGCCCGGGAGCGGTTGACGATCCCGGTGCCGCCGGTCCACCCTGCAGCGGCCTGATCCTCCCATTGGAATTGCCATGTATTCGCTGCTCGATCCCAGCCGCTTCGTCGTCTTCATTACCGGCGCCACCTCCGGCTTTGGCGCCGCTGCCGCCCGCCGCTATGTCGCCGCGGGCGGCAAGGTGATCGCCACGGGCCGCCGCGAGGACCGGCTCCTTGCCCTGCGCGATGAACTGGGCCACGACAATTGCCACATCATCCCGCTCGACGTGCGCGACCGCTCCGCCATGGAGGCAGCCATTGCGAGCATCCCGGCCCCCTTCGACGCCATCAATATCGTGCTGGCCAATGCCGGCCTGGCCCTCGGCCTGCAGCCGGCGGCCGAGACCGATCTCGACGACTGGGAGACGATGATCGACACCAATATCAAGGGCCTGGTCTATACCGTGCGCCTGCTGCTGCCCGGCCTCATTGCGCGCGGTGGCGGCCATGTGGTGACCTTGGGCTCGGTGGCTGGCGAGTTCACCTATCCCGGCGCCTCGGTCTATGCTGCTTCGAAGGCCTTCGTGAAGCACTTTGCCCTCGCCATCCGCTCGGACCTGCAGGGCAAGAATGTGCGCGTCACCGATATCCAGCCGGGCCTCACCGAGACCGAATTTTCCGTGGTCCGCTTCAAGGGCGACGAAGACAAGGCCGGCAATGTCTATGCCGGAACCAAGGCCATGACGGCCGAGGACATTGCCGAGAGCATTTTCTGGGCCACGTCCCTGCCCGAACACGTCAATGTCAACAAGATCCAGCTCATGGCCACGACCCAGGCCATCGGCCCCTTCATCATTCACCGCGAGGGCTGACAGGACATCGGCGGCAGGGCAGTATGGCCCACCCTCCGGAGGACATCATGCTGCCCCTGCTTGCCCGACTTCTCCCCCTCGCCGCCCTTCTCGCGACGCCCGCCCTGGCCCAGGTGTCGGTCAAGGCCATCGGCGACACCTGCCTCAGCGACACGCTGAAAGACTGCAAGGTGACTTCGGCCGGATTTGTCGCGCCCTATGACGCGCCGCGCCTGGCCTGGCAGGTGCAAAGCGGTGTCGACGAATATGATGGCGTGGCGGCCAGTGTCGTGGTGCTCGAGGAGAAGGGCGGCGCCTGGCAGGTGCTGACCACCAATGCGGACGGCGTCTGGTACCGGATGCCCCATCTCTCCGAATCCGAGCAGACCCTGTTCCACATACCTGGCATCACCGCGGGGACCGGCGCCTTCAATGCCGACCTGCTGTTCGAATATCTCCCCGACGAAGGCGCCTGGCGGGCGGTCGACATGGACAGCTGGACCGTGGAGGGTAAGCTGCCCGAGGGCCTGGGCATCTGGAAGGGCGTCGACTACAGCTTTGGCGAATATGGCTGGGGCGACATGCGTGCCCGCACCGCGCTCTGGAACGACATGGACGGCAATTGCTGCCCCACCGGCGGCGAAGCGGTCATCCACTTTACCCTCGAAGACGGCAAGCTGGTGGCGGGTGAGGTGGACTACTTCCCGCCTGAAGAGGGCGAGTAGCGGTGCTGGAAGCCGCCACTTTCCCAGCGAGGCAGTGGCCGGTGCGCAGCCTGGCAAAACTTATAGATGCATCCTGAAACAGAATTGGCGCCGCGATCCGCGGCGCCAATTCCATTCTCGCAGGGGTAGTCTCTGAGGGAGGGTTACTTCTTCCCGTTCCCGTTCCCGTTCCCGTTCCCGTTCCCGTTCCCGTTCCCGTTCCCATTCCCGTTCCCAGGCACGTCGCCGCCTTGGCCGGGTGGGAGGTTGGTCTCGCCGGGCAGATCGCCACCCTGGCCGGGCGGGACAAATCCACCTGTGGGCTGGGGCTCGGGCTCTGGCTCGGGCTCGGGCTCCGGCTCCGGTTCCGGTTCTGGCTCGGGCTGGGGTTCAGGCTCGGGCTGGGGTTCTGGCTCGGGCTGGGGTTCAGGCTCGGGCTGGGGTTCAGGCTCCGGATCGCCGCCAGGACCACTACCACCGCCACCGCCTCCGGTACCGCCACCGCCACCACCACCGCCACTGCCGCCACCATCAGAGAGGCTGGCCGGCGGCGAAGTGTCGCCCAGTCCACCGGGGATAGCCGCAGTCGTAAAGGTGCGCTCGCACAGCGTATCCGCAAGCGTCAGCGCGGCAGCCCTGGCCTCAGCACCGCTCATGGCGTTGCCAGCCAACCGAATACCTTCCGCAGCATCCAGGCACATTGCACGCGTCACATTCTGATCTTGTACGGCACTTGCAATGCTCGCGACCAGTTCAGTGAGTTCCGGATCGTGGAAGCCCGGGCCCAGACTGCTCACCAGGCTCTGCACCGCAGGAACGCAGCTATTGGCACTCTCGCTCGGACATACCTCCAAGGCGGCCTGGAGAACGACACTTTGAGCATTTGCCGCGCCGAGCGGCAGGATAGCCAGAAGCGCACTGGCCAGCGCTGTGTATGCAACCTTGCGCATCACTGTTAACCTCCCATTAAGGTAAGCGAAGTGTTAACAGCGTTATCAACTTGGGACAATTGGCCGAACGCGGCCATTGCCTAAGATTTGAGCGGAACGGTTAATATGGATGCAGGGAGTTGTTTACCGGCAACAAGTTGCCGCTGCTCCGCACCGGAAGCAGGCATGGCCGTGATGCTGTCACGCCTGAGGTGCTAAAGCCCGAGAAACGCGACCGTATCCGGATCGACCGGAATGCCCTTGGCCTTGCGGTCGTCCATTTCAGCCCATTCGCGGTCGCCGGGCGCCATGACCTTGCCGCCTTCGCGGACCGCGGAGCCGCGCAGGCTGTCGAGATAGCGCAGCATGGCCGCGCCGAACAGTTCCCTGCCGGCAAACCGCTCCGGATCGATCACCAGTACGAAATGTCCCATATTGCGCGGCGTCGAAATGTCGTCGCCGCCATACATGGGGATGAAGTCGGCATCGAGCGTGGTGCCGGTGAGCAGGGCCGAGAACAGCGTCGCCACGCCCGCAAGACCCGCGCCCTTGTAGCCGAAGTCGACCCCACCCAGCGGCAGCAGCATTTCGGCCTCGTAAGGATCGGTCGTCGGTTCACCCTCGGGCGTTGCCGCCACGCCCTCGGGCAGGGATTTGCCGAGCGAGCGATGTAGCATGACGCGGTTGAGCGGGATCGAGCTGGTGGCCATGTCGAGGAGCCAGGGCCGCTGCCCCGGCACCGGCGCGGCAAAGGCCAGCGGGTTAGTGCCATGGAACTTCTGCGCGCCATCGAAGAGGGCAACGACCGAATCCGTATTGGTCGTGGCAAAGGCGACAAAACCCTGTTCCGCTGCCGCCAGTGCATAGGCACCCGCCGCACCCAGATGCGACGAGTGCCGGACGCCGACGGCCCCCACCCCGGCCTCGCGCGCCAGCTCCATCCCGACCTCGACGGCCTTGTAGGCGGCGTAGTGTCCCAGCCCGTCATCGCCATGCACCATGGCGCTGCCGGCGCCGCGCTTCTCGACTGTCAGTTGCGGGGTCTTGTTGAGCCGGCCGCCACCCAGCATGCGGCAATAGTGGCCGACAAGGCGCACGCCATGGCTGTCGATGCCCATGCGCGATGCATGCAGCATGGCGCGAACGGCTGCGCCGCGCGACTCTGCGCTGGCGCCCGCCTCGGCAAGCTTGCTCTCGACCCGGTCGAGAAGCAGGGCTTCAGGGAAACGGGGGGCGTCACTTTCCAAGGTACGTCACTCCCATTGACCTCATCCTGAGCCTTTCGATGCATGAGGTCGCGGCCACAGGGGGCTACCGACCTCGTGGTTCGGCAAGCTCACCATGAGGGCTGCCTGTGTCTGGTGTCCACCTCCATTCCCCCAACGCATGACCCTTGCCCCAACTTTGTGCTGGCACGGCGCGTTTAGCGGGATATGCTGAACCCGAACAGTTGAGACTGCCCATGCCCAACGCGCCCGATCCCATCACCCGCAATCTCTGGCACGTGGTTGCCGCCACCGACGAATTGCCCGTCGGCCTCGTCGAAACCACGCTGCTGCTCGATACGCGCCTCGCCATGACCCGTGGCAATGACGGCGACCCTGTCGTCTGGCTGCGCAGCGACGAGGAACAGGGCGATGAGATTGAGCCTGAGGACATTGTCGAGCGCCTGCCCGTCCGCACCGCCTATGGCTATACCTGGACCTGCCTCGGCACGCCGACGGCCGAGCTCTTCCCGATCCCCGAATTTGCCGAGCCCGATCGCGTCAACATGAGCTGCGGCTCCATCGGCATCCACGTCTCGGCCCCGCGTGCCGTCGAGAACTTTCTCGACATGGGGCACTTCCCCTATGTCCATACCGACATCCTCGGCGCCGAGCCGCATACCGAGGTCAAAGAATATGACGTGGAGGTTTCGGAGGAGCGCGACGAAGTCCTCGCCACCAAGTGCAAGTTCATCCAGCCGCGCGCCGCCAAATCGGCCCAGGGCGCGATGGAAGTGGAATATGTCTATCGCGTGCCGCACCCGTTCTGCTCCGTGCTCTACAAATCCTGTCCCGAGGACGAGAGCCGCCGCGACGTCATCGGCATCTTCCTCCAGCCCATGACCGAGGAGCGCTGCCGCGCGCATCTGTTGCAGTCGATGATCGACTCGCATTCGACCGTCACCGATCTCAGGCGCTTCCAGCAGACGATTTTCGGACAGGACAAGCCGATCCTTGAAAACCAGTATCCCAAGCGCCTGCCGCTCGATCCGCGCGCCGAAACCCCGATCCGCGCCGACAAGAGCGCCATCGCCTATCGCCGCTGGCTCAGCCAGAAAGGGATAACCTATGGGGTGATCCCGGCGGCGGGGTAGTCATCCCGACTCCTGCGCCTCCCTCCCCCTTGAGGGGAGGGACTGAGGGTGGGGGTCCATCGGTGGACCACCAAACCACCCCCCACCCCAACCCTCCCCCTCAAGGGGGGAGGGAGCAGAAAGATCCCAGTCCCGTACGCCAGGACTGTGACTAGACCGAAGCTGATCGTGGCGCGATCAAACCTCGGATGAAACATGCCCCTCAGCCTTTCCGACCCCAACTGGTATCCCATCGCCTCGAGCGAGGACCTGCCCTTCCGCCACGTCTATCAGGGCCAGTTGCTCGGCCGGGAGCTGGCCGTCTGGCGCGCCGATGACGGCAATGTCAACGTCTGGGAGAACCGGTGCCTCCATCGTGGCGTGCGCCTCTCCATCGGCATTAATGAAGGCCAGGAACTCAAGTGCCAGTATCATGGCTGGCGCTATGCCAATCTGTCCGCCGGCTGCACCTATATCCCGGCCCATCCCGCCGACGCCCCGGCGCGCCGCATCGAGAACCGCAAATACCCGATCAAGGAAGCCTTCGGCCTTATCTGGTCGGCAGCCAATGACGAACAACCTTTCGCGCCATTCCCCGGGGCCGACGGACATGACTGGTTCGCCCTGCGCCCCATGCCGGTCAACGCGGCGCCGGAGGATGTGGTGGCCGGTCTGGCGCGCCTCGCTCCCGATGACCAGCCGGCTGACCTCCTGCCAGGCCTCGCCGTGCGGGTGGGCGGCGTCACCTGGTTCGTGCAGCCGGTCGATGCCGGTCGCGCGGTCATTCGCGGCCTGCTGCCCGAAAGGCCAGCGGACGAAATCGCAACCCTGCGCCATTACAATGAACTGCTGAACAAGCTGCGCGACCGGCTGGAACGGGCTGCGTCGAAAAAGCCCGCGCCCGAACCGCTGCAGCCGACCTATGAAAAAGTCTCGGCCGACCTGTCCACCATGCCCGACATTGCCCTGCCGCGCGGCAATACGCTGACCGTCGTGGTCAGGCGCAAGTGGACGTCGGCCGATGGCGTTATCGGTTTCGAATTGGCTGACCGTGACGGCAGGCACCTGCCAACCTTCCAGCCTGGTGCCCATATCGACCTGCACCTGCCCAACGGCCTAGTGCGGCAGTATTCGATCACCAACGGGCCAGGCGATCTCCAGAGCTATGTCATCGGCGTCAAGGCCGAGAGCGCCAGCAAGGGCGGCAGCAAGGTTCTGGTGGAAACCGTGCGCGCAGGCGACGTGCTGGCCATTTCCGAGCCGCGCAACAATTTCCCGCTCCGCCGCGACGCCACGCGCACCGTGCTGATCGCGGGGGGCATCGGCATTACGCCGCTCTTGTCCATGGCGCGTTTTCTCGACAAATCGAGCCTCAATTACGAGCTGCACTACTTCACCCGCACCGGGGAAAGCGTCGCCTTCCGGAGCGAGCTCGACGTCCTCCATGGCCAGGTCGAGACCCATACGGGTTTCGCCCGCGACGCCATCCGCGACAAGGTCACCCAGGTGCTCCGCCCCTATGCCTTCGCCAACCATGTCTATATCTGCGGCCCCGGCGCCATGCTCGAAATGGTGCAGCAGGTGGCGACCGATCTCGGCTGGCCCGACGAGGCGGTGCATTTCGAATATTTCCAGAACGACAAGGTCATCGACTCCTCGTCGGCCTTCGACGTGGAACTGGCGCGCTCGGCCATGACCCTGCACGTGCCGGCCGGCAAGACCATTCTCGAAGTGATGCGCGAGGCGGGGCTGACCGTCCCATCCTCCTGCGAGCAGGGCGCCTGCGGCACCTGCCTCACCGCCGTCATCGAGGGCGAGGTCGACCACCAGGACGTCTATCTCAACAAGACCGAGAAAGCCTCGAACACCTGCATGATGACCTGCGTGAGCCGGGCGAAATCGGCGCGCCTGGTGCTCGATATATGATGATGCTTTCCTTCACCGCGGCCCCGGCCCCATCGCTCCCCTCCCCCTTGAGGGGAGGGGTTGGGGGTGGGGGTCCATCGGCTCCGGCGCCATTCTCGACCACCCCCTCCCCGGCCCTCCCCTCAAGGGGGAGGGTGGCCAGACCCCATAGTCCTGCGAAATGACCATCACCCTTTACGACTTCGAGCTCTCCGGCAATTGCTACAAGCTGCGCCTGCTGATGGGCATACTCAACGTGCCCTACGACATCGTGCCGGTGGACTTCTTCCCCGGCCGCCAGCACAAGGCCGACTGGTTTTTGAGGCTGAACCCCTTCGGTCAGATCCCGGTGCTCAAGGACGGAGACCTCCTGCTGTCCGATAGCGGCGCCATCCTCGCCTACCTGGCGAAAAAGTATGACACGAGCGGCCTCTGGTTCCCGGACGACCCGGCCATTACCGCCGAAATCCTGCGCTGGCATGCGGTGGCCGACGACATCACGTCGACCAGTTCTGCCGCACGGCTGGCCTTGGGCTATGGCTATGACTTTGACATCGAGAAATGCCAGAAGGGCGCGCATCGCATCTTCCGGCTGATGGACGAGCACCTGTGGTTCGGCGAAAAGGCCGGCCGCGACTGGCTCTGTTCGCCGGCGCATCCCACCACCGCCGACCTCGCCTGCTTCCCCTATGTGATGCTCTCGGAGGAAGGCGGCATCTCCCGCCAGGACTATCCGGCGCTCCGGCGCTGGACCGACCGGGTCCGCCGCATCCCGGGCTTCACCGTCATGTCGGGCATTTTCCCGGCAGGCCCGGCAAAGGTGGATTGAGCCGCCCCACCCCTAGAAGTCAGGCCACATTCCCGCTATTGCCTTGGTCAAACCGAGGAGAAAATCCCATGATCATCGAGCCCAAGATCCGCGGCTTCATCTGCACCACCGCCCACCCCACCGGTTGCGCCACCAATGTGCAGCGCCAGATCGACCATGTGGTGATCAAGGGGCCGATCCCCTCGGACAAGAAGCGCGTGCTGGTGCTCGGCTGCTCGACCGGCTATGGCCTCGCCTCGCGCATCGTCACCACCTTCGGCTCCGGTGCCGATACGGTGGGCGTCAGCTTCGAGCGCGAACCGGGCGAGACCAAGCCCGCCTCGGCCGGTTGGTACAATAACCGCGCCTTCGAGAACCGCGCCCGCGCGGCCGGTTCGAAGGCCGTGACCATCGAGGGCGATGCCTTTTCCAACGAGGTGAAGGCCCAGACGATCGAGGCCATCAAGGAAACCCTCGGCCAGGTCGACCTCATCGTCTATTCTCTGGCCTCCCCGGTCCGCACCGACCCCAAGGATGGCGTGACCTATCGCTCGGCCATCAAGCCCTATGGCAGCCAGGTCACCTCCAAGACCCTCAATACCGGCACCGGTGAAGTCTCGACCGTGACGGTCGACCCGGCCACCGAGGAAGAGGCTGCCGCCACCGTCAAGGTCATGGGCGGCGAAGACTGGGAGCTCTGGATCGACGCGCTGAGCGAAGCCGACGTCCTAGCCGAAGGCTTCCGCACCCTCAACTATACCTATCTCGGATCCGAACTGACCTGGCCGATCTATCACAAGGGGACCCTGGGCAAGGCTAAGGGCGACCTCGATCGCGCCGCCGCCGCCATCCGCGCCACCCATGGCGAGGACGCGGCCCATGTGGTGGCCCTCAAGGCCGTCGTCACCCAGGCCAGTTCCGCCATTCCGGTCGTGCCGCTCTATGGCACGCTACTGATCAAGGTCGAGGACGAAATGGGCCTCGGCGAAGGCCCGATCCAGCAGATCGATCGCCTCTTCCGCGACAAGCTGCAGGGTGTCACGGTGCTCGACGAAGCCGAGCGCATCCGCGTCGACGACTGGGAGCTGTCGCCCGCCATGCAGGCGGAGCTGGCCAAGCGCTGGGCCGTGCTCAATACCGAAAACCTCGGCGAACTCGCAGACCTGCCGAAGTACCGGATCGAGTTCCTGAAACTCTTCGGCTTCGCCGTCGGTGGCGTGGACTATTCCAAGGATGTCGATCCGCGCGTGGTGGATTGAAGTTTCACCCCCACCCAACCTCCCCCTGAAGAAAGGGGGAGGAGTAGACTGAGCATACCCTCACTTTTGGCGGCCGCCGGAGCGGCTCCTCCCCCCATCAGGGGGAGGCCGGGTGGGGGTACTCTACCCCCGATACACGTGTTCCCCGCCCTGCCAGTCGCGCACGGTAAAGCACCCGTCCGTGCCGGTGATGGCGCCGGCGCCAATGTCCGCCTTGCCGTAGCCTCCCGGAATATCGAGCACATAGGTCGGCTGGCAGAGGCCGGAAATGCGCCCGCGCAAGGCCGCGACCAGCGCCTGGCCCTCTTCGATGCTCACCCGGAAATGCCCCGTGCCGGGCGCGAGGTCCGGATGGTGCAGGTAATAGGGTGTGATGCGGTTCTCGACAAAGCCCCGCATCAGCGCAGAGAGCGTTTCCACATCGTCGTTGACGCCCCTGAGCAGCACCGTCTGGCTGATGAGCGCAATCCCGCCCACCAGCAGGCGATTGAACCCGTCCTTGGCCGCGGGCGAAAATTCGCGCGGATGGTTGGCGTGGACGGCCAGATAGGTGGTCTTGCCGCTGGCCGTCAGTGCGGCGACCATGTCCTCATCCACCCGCTCCGGCTCCACCACCGGCACGCGGGTGTGGAAGCGGACGATCTTGACATGCTCGATGGGCGCCAGCAGTTCCATCAGGTCGCGCAGGCGCCGCGGCGACAGCACCAGCGGATCGCCGCCGGTGAGGATGACTTCCCAGATGTCGCGGTGATCCGCGATATAGGCAATGGCCGCATCGAGCTCCGCGCCGGTCATCGTCCCCAGTCCCTGCGGCCCCACCATTTCGCGGCGGAAGCAGAAGCGACAGTAGACCGGACAGACATGCACGGCCTTGAGCAGCACCCGGTCAGGATAGCGGTGGACGATGCCAGTGACGGGCGAATGCGTCAGGTCGCCAATGGGGTCGGCCCGTTCTTCAGGCGTGGTGACCAGTTCGTCCGGCGTCGGCACGAACTGGCGGGCGATGGGGTCGGCCGGGTCGGAGGGATCGATGAGATCGAGAACGGCTGGGGTAATGCCGATAGCGTATTTTTCGGCGACGGCGGGGAGGTTCGCGGGCTCAGTTATCAACCCGGCGGCCACCAGACCGTCGACTGACTTGATGGATCGCGACCCCTCATCCGCCCGGAGCCTGCCCTCGGGCGCGACGCGACCCGGGGGGGCACCTTCTCCCACGAGGGGAGAAGGGGGCACCGATTGCGGGCCGAGCGCGGTGCTACCCCTCTCCCCTTGTGGGAGAGGGTGGATCGGCCGCAGGCCGAGACGGGTGAGGGGTCCCTTGGCCGCACTCATTCCGCCACCGGTGCCCAGAGCACCGCCTCGATCCGCTGCGCGCCGGTGGCCAGCATGACCAGCCGGTCAAAGCCCAGGGCCACGCCACTGGCCTCGGGCATGAAGTCGAGCGCCGCGAGGAAATCCTCGTCGACCGGATAGCGCTCGCCGTAGATGCGCTGCTTCTCTTCCATTTCGGCTTCGAACCGCACGCGCTGTTCTGCCGCGTCGGTCAATTCGCCAAAGCCATTGGCCAGTTCGACGCCTGAGGCATAGATCTCGAACCGCTCGGACACGCGGGCGTCACCCGGTACCCGCCGGGCCAGCGCCGCCTCGCAGGCGGGATAGCGGTCGAGCACGGTCACCCGGCCGTTGCCCAGTTGCGGCTCGACTTTTTCCACCAGGACATGGGTGAAGAGATAGCTCCACCGCCGGTCATCCGGCAGCGCCATGCCCACCTGCTCTATCTGCGCCGCCAATGCCGCATCCTGGGGAACTCCATTCCCATCCATGGTGGCGAGCAGGTCGATGCCGGCATAGCGTGCGAAGGCCTCGGCCACGCTGATCCGCTCCGCTTCGGCACGCGGGTCGCAGACCCGGCTGCGGAACTCGAACTTTTCGATACCGGTCACCTCGGCAGCGAGCCGGATGATGTCGAGCGTATCGGCAATGATCGCCTCATAAGGCTCGCCCGCCCGGTACCATTCGAGCATGGTGAATTCGGGATGATGCAACGCCGAGCGTTCCCGGTTGCGCCAGACATGCTGCAGGCTCGCGATACGGGTTTCACCCGCAGCCAGCAGCTTCTTCATGGTGAATTCGGGCGAGGTGTGAAGGTACATGCCCTGCCCCTGCCCGTCATTGCCGATCATCTCGGTGCCGAAGGCATGCAAATGCGTCTCATTGCCCGGCGAGCGCTGCAGGCCCGGCGGATCGATGACGAGAAAGTCCCGCTGGGCCATCCACTCGCGCACCGCCGCATCGATCCTTGTCCGCGCCAGAAGTGCGGGCCGGCGATCCATGTGCCGGTCGGGATGCCACCAGGGCGATGTGTCGGAAGCCGTCATGCTCGGGTTTCTTGCCGTCCGGTCTGGCGAAAGGGCGCGGAATATTGTATCGGGCGCACCACAGATACGAATACCGGCGCCCGGACGGCCCTGCCTCTAGACCGCGCCACGAATTGGAACAAGGAAGAAATATGGTCAAGGTCATCGCCTCGTCCCTGCGCAAAGGCAATGTCGTCGAGCAGGACGGCAACCTCCACGTCATTCTGACGGCGGAAAACGTGCATCCCGGCAAGGGCAATTCGGTGACCAACGTCACCATGCGCCGCATCTCCGACGGCGTGAAGGTCATTGGCCGCTGGCGCACCGTGGAAATGGTCGAAAAGGCCGATGTGGACGACCGCGAATACGACTACCTCTATTCCGACGGCGAAGGCCACCACTTCATGGAACCCTCGACCTACGAGCAGATCACTGTTTCGGACGATGTCGTGGGCGACCAGAAGGCCTATCTTTCTGACGGCATGAAGGTGCATCTCATGACCCATGAGGGCATTGCCCTTTCGATGGAACTGCCCCAGCGCATGACCTTCGAAATCGTCGAGACCGAGCCGGTCGTGAAGGGCCAGACGGCGTCCTCCTCCTACAAGCCCGCCGTGCTCAACAACGGCCTGCGCGTCATGGTCCCGCCTCATATCGACGCCGGCACCCGCATCGTCATCCTCACCGACGACAATTCGTATGTTGAGCGTGCCAAGGACTGATCGCCGGCAGCCTTCGGCAGCATAAACGCCCCAGTGGGGCGTCTTTAGGCGCGCTCAGGCCCGAAGACTGCGCACCGAGCCGAAGGCAAATTTGCTCCGGTGGAGCAAATTTAGGCAAGCAGGCCACGAGACCTATGGTCGAGTGGCGGCTCGAGTGGCCCAGCCCCTCCCCAAGCACATACAAAACGGGCCCTTTCGGGCCCGTCATCACTTCTCCGCCAGTTCCTGCTCGGCTTCGGACCAGAACAGGTCCGCCCGATCGGGCGGTGCGCCTTCGGCCAGCCAACGGTCATAGGCCAGTTGGCGCACAAGCGCTTCCTTGGCCCGCAACCAGTAGACCATCGCATCGCCATCCGGCCGACCGTCCTGTTCCCAGAGGAAATAGGCGGTCTGCCGGATCTGCTCGGCGATGGCCGTGTTCTTGAGCATGGGCGGCGGCGTCAGGTCAGGCAGCAGCCTTGAGGTTGACGGCAGTCTTGGCGAGGGTGGTCAGCTTCTGGTCTGTCGCTTCTTCTTCCTTGAGCGTTTCCAGCAGCAGCGCCAGCACTTCCTTGTGGCCCAGCTGCTTGGCCCAGGTGGCCAGCGTGCCATAGCGGGCGATCTCGTAGTGCTCGACGGCCTGGGCGGCGGAGACGAGGCCGGCGTCCAGCGCCTGGGTGCCCTTGTACTCGTCCATGATTTCCTTGCCTTCCTCGATAATGCCGAGGATGGCGTCGCAGGTCTTGCCGCGCGCCGGCTTGCCCAGGAGTTCGAACACCTGCTGCAGGCGTTCCACCTGCACTTCGGTCTCGGCCAGGTGCTGCTCGAAGCCGGCCTTGAGGTCCGGCGACATCGCCGCCTTGGCCATCTTGGGCAGGGCCTTCAGGATCTGCCGCTCGGCGTAGTAGATGTCCTTGAGGGTATCGAGGAAGAGGTCGTCAAGTTGCTTTTCGGCCATTTGTCTTCAGCTCCAGTTCTGAATGGGGTGATGACGCTGGTCATGCAACGGCGGGCCCGAACCGAAGTTCCGACCCCATCCGATCACATGTGATCGGCTAGAGCTCGAACCGTTCCGCAAGCCATCGCATCTGCTCCCGATCCTGGAACGCCTGGCCACCCTCGTGGTTGTTGAACTCGTATTCCACAATGGACTTGTCGGCCCCGGCAAAGGCCCTGAAGGCGCCATAGACGGTCGAGGGCGGACAGATATCGTCCATCAGCGCCACCGAGAACAAGGCCGCCGCCTTGCTCTGGCGGGCAAAATTCACCCCATCGAAATAGCGCAGGGTCTCGAAGACCTGGTCCTTCTTGTCGCGGTGCTGCGCGAGAAAGCGCGCAATTTCACCATAGGGATCGCGAGCCGCCGTGCGGACGGCACGCGGAAGATCACAGAGGAACGGCACGTCCGGCATCACGGCCTTGACCCGAGCGTCGATGCCCGCCACCGCCAGGGCGATGCCGCCGCCCTGCGAGCCACCGCAGACCGCAACGCGATCCGGATCGACGAAATCCTGATCGATCAGCGCATCCACCGCCCGCACCCCATCAGTGAAGAGGCGACGGTAATAATAGTCGTTCCGGTCGAGAATGCCCTTGGTCATGACGCCCGGTATCTGGCTGGTCGAGCCCACGGGGTCGGGCGTCGCGCCAATGCTCCAGCCCGAGCCCTGGCCGCGCGTGTCCATGCGGAAATAGGCGAAACCCGACGCCGCCCAATGCAATTGCTCGTGCGGAAAACCGCGCCCGCCGCCATAGCCCACATATTGCACCAGGAGCGGTAGCCGCCCCTCACGGGCCCTGGGCAGCACCAGCCAACCCTTGACCGGATGACCGCCGAAGCCGGGGAAAGTCACGTCGAAGACCTCGACCAGCTTGAGTGTCGTCTCCGCCGGCACCATGCTGACCGCCCCGCCCATGGCGCGCGCTTCCCCCAGCGTTTCCTGCCAGAACGCGGCAAAATCGGCCGGCATGGTGACGGCGCTTTCATAGGCGCCGAGGGCGGGATGGACGAGATCGGGAAAAGGCATGGCTGGTCCGCATCTTGAATGGAAGCGGCGGCATTCTTGCGCTGACGGGCGGCAAGAATCCAGTCCAGCCGCCCAGTTGCGCACCACTCATTGCGCGCTGAACAGGCTCCGGTGGTAAGCCAGCATGGTCCGGTCAGGCCAAAGCGAGACATTCTCGGGCAAGGCCAGCATTCGCCCCGGAAGCGGCTTTGCCTCGGCGCCCGGGGCCAGGTGTTCGGGGTGCGGCAGGAAGGTGAAATAGTCGTCGTCGACCAGCACGACACCCCGGCGCAGAAGGCCTGCCGCGGCCCGATCCACCACCACGGCATTGCTGGTTGTCATGGCGCCACCATGTTCGAGCGGCTGGAACAAGAACACTTCGAGACTGTCGTCGTCAGTTCCCAGGGCGCCATCGGTCACGGCGCAGCGTCCGCCATAGATATCAAGCATCAACTGGCGAAAGGCGACCGCGTCGTCCATCGCAAAGCTGCGCTGGACGCCCTCGCCAAATCCACCACCCGGGTTGCCGCCGACCATCTGGTGCCCTCTCTGGGAGAAGACACTACGTGGTTTCCACTATAGCGCAACGGGTGACCTTGTCGTCTTCCACTACTTCTATGCCTGGAGTTCTCAGCGCCCCACGGTCTCGCGATAATGCGCCAGCACCTTGGCCGCATCGACCCTGACGCAGACGCCATGCGACGGCCGGCCGGCCCAGGCCGGATGCCCGCCCTTGCGCGTCTCGGGCATCTGGATGGTCTGGCCCACGGCGATGCCGTCGCGCACCACCACGACCGGCCCGCGCCGCGTTTCGAACCATTCCGGGTGCAGCGCATAGGTCACGGCCAACAGGTCATGCCCCACGACCCCGGAAAGGCCCATGATTTCCTTGTAGAAGCGCGCATAGTGATCGCACATCTGGCGCAGCAATTCGCCATTCTCGCCGACTTCGCGCGACAGGGTCGCGAGGTAGTCGGTGTCCAGGATGATGTCATGGGTCACATCGAGCCCGACCACAACCACCGGCCAGTCGGCGGCAAAAATTTCGTCTGCAGCCACCGGGTCGCCATGGATATTGGCTTCCGCCGCCGGGGTGATATTGCCGCTGCGGCCCTCATAGCCGAAGGCGCCGCCCATGATGATGACCCGTTTGGCCAGGAGGGCCACCTCGGGGTCGGCCCGCACCGCCAGTGCCAGGTTGGTCATGCGACCGACAGCGATGATCGTCACCTCGCCCGGATGCGCCCTCAGGGTGTCGATGATGAACTGGCTGGCATCGCCCGGATGCAGCCCGCTCTCGTCGACGTCCGGAATGTCGATCTCGCCCAGGCCATTGAGACCATGCACGATCACCGGCTCGGCCTTGTCCACGCCATCGAGCGTCTTGCCGGCGCCGCGAACGACCGGGGCATTCAGCCCGAACTGCTGGCGCAGGAACAGTGCATTGCGCGTCGTGGTGTCGAGATCGGCATTGCCGACCACGGTGGTGATGCCGAGCAGGTCGATCTGCGGCAGCTTGCTCAGATAGAGCAGCGCCATGGCGTCATCAATGCCCGGATCGGTGTCGAAAATTACTTTCATCGTCTTCTCGTGGCTGGTTCTGACGCTGCCATACCGATCTTTGATCGTTCGGTCAAAGTCTGCCCGGTTACCTGCCTGTGCCTCACCGCCTGGCAAAGTGCCTACTTGCAGCTCCACCAGGGCTCGATCATATAGCAGTTACTAATCGTAACTTGAGGCACGAACAATGACTGACTATGGACATGACCTGCTGTTTGGCACCTTTGCCAGCCCCTCGGCACAACATGCCGAACAGGTCGTGGCGCTGGCCCAGGAAGCGGAGGCAGCGGGCCTCGACGCGGTGACCTACCAGGACCATCCCTATAATGCGGGCTTTCTCGACATCTATACTTTGATGGGCTTTGTTGCGGCCAGGACCGAGCGCATCAAGCTTTCGGCCAATGTCACCAACCTGCCCTTGCGACCGCCGGTGGTGCTGGCCAAGATGGCGGCGAGCCTCGACCTTCTCTCGGGCGGACGCTTCGAAATGGGCTTTGGCGCCGGCGCCTTCGGCGAAGCCGTCAAGTCCATGGGCGGGCCCGACCTCAGTGCCGGGGAGCGCGTCAGCGCGGCCAGCGAAGCCATCGACATCCTGCGCGGCGTCTGGAAGGGCGACGGCGCCATGTTCAGGCATCGCGGCAAGCACTATGACATCGCCGGGGTACGCGCCGGTCCGGCGCCGGCCCATGACATCGGCATCTGGCTGGGCGCCTACAAGCCTCGCATCCTCACCCTCACGGGCGCCAAGGCCGATGGGTGGCTGCCCACTTGGGAATATATCCAGGAGCCCGGCGTGGCCGAGGCCAATCGCCTGATCGACGAAGGCGCGGTCGCCGCCGGCCGGGATCCGCGCCAGATCCGCCGCCTGCTCAACATCATGAAAGTGAGCCTTGAAGGTCGTGGCGACGGCCTTCTCCACGGACCCACCGTCCAATGGATCGACCAACTGACTGCACTGGTGCTGGAGCATGGATTTTCCGCCTTCTTCATTGGCGGTGACGATCCCCGCCTGATCCGCACGCTGGGCGAAGAGGTTGCGCCTGCCGTTCGCGAGGCCGTTGCCAAGGCCCGCAGCCCCACCGCCGCCCCGGTTGCAGACGCCCGACCCGCTTCTCTGCTTGCTGTCCGTGTGCCAAGCATCGACTACGCGGCCATCCCCGAAAATCTTGCCGCCTCGGCGGTGGAGCCGGGCGACAAGGCCTATGACCAGCATCGCCATTCCTATGTCTGGTCCGGTCGGCCAGGCCTGGTCCTCCGGCCCGGTTCGGCACAGGAGGTCGCCGAGGCCGTGCTCTATGCCCGCTCTCAGGACGTGCCGCTGGCCGTCCGCAGCGGCGGCCACGGTGTTTCCGGCCGCTCCACCAATGACGGCGGCATTGTCATCGACCTTGGCAAGCTCGACACGATCACCATTCTCGACCGCGCGAGAAACCGTGTCCGCATTGGCCCCGGCGCACGCTGGGGCAAGGTGGCCGAAATCCTCGGGCAACACGGCGTTGCCATGAGCTCAGGCGACTATGGCGATGTCGGCGTCGGCGGCCTTGCCACCGCCGGAGGCCTCGGCTTCCTGTCCCGCAAGTTCGGCCTGACCATCGATCATGTCGTTGCAGCCGAAGTCGTTCTGGCAGACGGCAGAGTCCTTCGCACCGACGCACAGACCGAACCCGATCTCTTCTGGGCCATTCGCGGCGCAGGCGGCAATTTCGGCATCGTCACCGCCTTCGAGTTCGAAGCCTATGAACTGGGCAATGTCATCCGCGCCGTCCAGGTTTTCGATGCCCGCGATACGGCCGACCTCCTCATCAACTGGGGGCGCCTGGTGGAAGCCGCGCCGCGGGAAGTCACCGGCTTCCTTTATGCCTTTCCCGGCCAGCGCGGTCCCATGGCCCAGGCGGTCAGCGTCTATGCTGGCGACGATGTCGACGCCGCAGCAGAGGCCCTCTCGGCGCTGGGCAATGCCGGCCCCCTGCGTGACCAGCACGCCCATATCATGCCCTATGCGGGGCTTGTGCCGCTGCATGGCGGCCAGCACTCGGGGGGCAGCAGTGTCATCGGCCGCTCCGGCCTTGCCGATCACATCACGCCCGAAATTGGCGCCCTGCTTGAACAGGGCCTGAAGTCAGGCGCCTTCAACCTCCTGCAATTCCGCGCAGTCGGGGGTGCCGTCAACGACATCGCCCCCGAAGCCATGGCCTATGCCCATCGCACGCAGAATTTTTCCATCAACGCGGCCGCCGGTGCTGGCGAGGAAGCGGGGCTCGACGCGGTCTGGTCGCAGTTGCGCCCGCACCTGAAAGGCATGTATCTCAACTTCGAGACCGACACCCATCCCGACAGGCTGCTGGAAGCCTTTCCCCATTCGACGCTGATGCGCCTGCGCCTGCTCAAGCGGCGCTACGACCCTGACAATGTGTTCAACGCCAATTTCAACATCGTGCCAATGGTCGACGCGAGGGTGGCGTGATGCTGCACAATGGCCTTGACTAAATGCAATTTTTGACCAAACGATCAAAAATCTGGCGTCGCAGTCTGGAGGGACGATCATGCGGTTCGGCTACAAGGCATCGGCAGAGCAGTTCGCGCCCAATGACCTGCTGCGCTTTGCCGTCGAAGCGGAGCAGGCCGGCTTCGACTCGGTCTTCGTATCCGATCACTTCCAGCCATGGAAGCACACGGATGGGCATGCCCCCTTCGCGCCCGGCTGGATGTCGGCCGTGCTGGCCCGAACCGAGAAGATCATCCTCGGCACTTCGGTGCTGACCCCGACCTTCCGCCTGCATCCCACCGTCGTCGCCCATGCCTTTGGCACCATGGGCGCCATGTTCCCCGGCCGCGTCATCCTGGGCGTCGGCACCGGCGAAGGGCTCAACGAGGTTCCCGCCACCGGCATCGAATGGCCCGAACTCAAGGAGCGCTCGGCGCGCCTGCGCGAGGCGGTTAAGCTCATCCGCCAGCTCTGGCGCGAGGACCGCGTCAGCTTCGAGGGCGAATACTACAAGACGATCAACGCCACCATCTATGACAAGCCGGCCGAGCCGGTGCCGATCTACATTGCCGCCGGCGGCCCGCTCAACGCCAAATATGCAGGACGCGCCGGCGACGGCTTCATCTGCACCTCCGGCAAGGGCGCCGATCTCTACACCAAGGAGCTGCTGCCCAATGTCGAGGCGGGCCGGGCCGAAAGCCCGCTGGCGGGAAAGCCCTTCGAGCGCATGATCGAGGTGAAAGTCTCCTTCGACACCGATGCCGAGCGGGCGCTCAACGACACCCGCAACTGGGCCGCGCTGTCCCTGTCGGCCGAGGAAAAGCACTCGGTCAAGGACCCCGAGGAAATGGAGCGCCTGGCCGATGCCCTGCCCATCGAGCGGGTGGCCAAGCGCTGGATCGTCTCGTCGGACCCCGACGAACACGTCGCGCAGATCAAGACCTATATCGACTACGGCTTCGATCACCTGGTCTTCCACGCGCCCGGCACCGACCAGAGCCGGTTCCTCGGGCGCTATGCCAAGGAGATTCTGCCTCGGTTGAGGAAGCTGGTCGGATGACCCCCCGCCTCTCCGTCTGGGGCATTCCCGGCATTCCCGAAATCGCAAAGGGAGACGATCTCGTCAACCTGATTTCCGCCGCCATTGCAACCCAGGCTGCTTCCGACCCCGACACCGCCCTGCGCGATGGCGACATTCTCGTCGTCACCTCCAAGATCGTCTCCAAATCCGAAGGCATGCAGGTCCCCGCCGCCGAGCGCGAGCAGGCCATTGCCGCCGACACGGTGCGCGTGGTGGCCGAGCGCGTGCATCCGGGAGGGACCTTTCGCATTGTCGAGACCCGGCAGGGCCTCGTCATGGCGGCAGCCGGCATCGACATGTCCAATGTTCCGGAGGGCACGGCCCTGAGGCTCCCCGCCGATCCAGACGCCTCGGCCCGCGTCCTCTGCGCCGGGCTGCGCCAGAGCTTCGGCGTCGACATCGGCATCATCATCACCGACACGATCGGCCGCGCCTGGCGGATCGGCCAGACCGACATGGCCATCGGCGCCGCCGGGGTGCAGCTGACCGACGACCTGCGCGGCAGCAACGACGCCAACGGCCGCCCGCTGCACGTCACCCAGGCCGTCATCGCCGACGAGATTGCCGGCGCCGCCGACCTCGTCAAGGGCAAGACCACCGGCATTCCCGTCGCCGTGGTGCGCGGGCTCGGGCGCTTCGTTATGGCACTCGATGCCCCCGGGGCCCGCACCCTCTCGCGCACCGGCGACGACGACATGTTCCGCTTCGGCTCGGCCGAAGCCTATCGCCTCGGCTACGAAGCCGCCCTGGCGGAACTCAAATCCAAATCCAAACAGCGTCAGGATTGAACGATGCGTCACCTCGTGATCGCAACTGCAACACTCGGCCTTCTGGCCCTCCCGGCCCAGGCCGCCACGACCTATCCGCTCACCATCGACAATTGCGGGCAGACCGTCACCTTCGAGGCAGCGCCTGCGCGCGTCGTAACCATCAAGTCGACGGCCACTGAGCTCCTGCTCTCGCTGGGCCTTGCCGACCGCATTGTCGGCGCAGGCTTCCAGGACGGCCCCCTGCCCGAGCATCTGGCCACCGAGCTCAATGTCCTCTCGGACAAGCTGCCCAGCCAGGAAGTCGTGCTCGAGGTCGAGCCTGACTTTGTCTATGGCGGCTGGGAAAGCAATTTCGCCGCCGACGGCGCCGGGGAGCGCCCGACGCTCGACGGTCTGGGCGTCGACACCTATGTCGCCCCCGCCGCCTGTCGCTCGATCAAGCCCGCCAAGCTGACCTTCGACCAGCTCTTCAGTGAAATCACCGAGATGGGCACCATCTTCGACGTCGAGGACGCCGCCGCCGCTCTCGTCGCCGACCAGCGGGCGACCCTTGCCGCCATCGCGCCTGACACGCGCGGCCTGACCGCCGTCTGGTATTCCTCGGGCACCAAGACCCCCTATGTCGGCGCCGGCAGCAATGCCCCGGCCATGATCATGGAGGCCCTCGGCCTCGCCAATGTCTTCGCCGATGTGGACGAAGGCTGGACCTCGGCCTCCTGGGAAGCCATCGTTGATGCCAATCCTGACGTCATCGTGCTGGTCGACGCCGCCTGGAATTCGGCCGAGCAGAAGAAGCAGCTCCTGGCCGAAAACCCGATCACCAGCCAGTTGGATGCGGTGATCAACCAGCGCTACTTGATCGTTCCCTTCCCCGCCGCCGAAGCCGGCGTGGGCAACGTGCCGGCGACTGCCGACATGGCGGCACAGCTGGCCGGGTTGACGTTTGGGGAATGAGCCTGGGCTTGTGAGTTACCCCCTCCCGACCTTCGCTAGGGCCAAGGGGCCCAGCTCCGGCACCCTCCCCTCAAGGGGGAGGGTGACATCGAAGCCGTTTAGGGATTCAGCACAAAGCTCCGGCCTCACCCTCCCCCTTGAGGGGAGGGTAGCGACGCTAGACCCGAAGGGGCTCAGCAGAGCTAGGGAGGGGGTACCGGCCCTTCCGCATAGTCCATGACCCGCCTCTCCCTCCCAGCCCTCTTCCTCCTCATCCTCCTCAGCGCCGTCGTGGCCGTCACCTTCGGTCCGGCCGAGATCTCTGCGAGCGAAGTCTGGTCGGTCATCGCCCATCACCTCGGCCTCCTGCCCGAAAGCCCGGTCTCGCGCCTGCGCGATGCCATTGTCTGGGAGCTGCGCCTGCCGCGGGTGCTCACGGCGCTCTGTGTCGGCGCGGGACTGGCCCTCTCCGGCACGGTGATGCAGGCCTTGACCCGCAATCCCCTGGCCGATCCCTATCTGCTGGGGCTCTCTTCCGGTGCGGCGCTCGGCGCCGTCAGCTTCGCCCTTGTCGGCCTCACCCTGCTCATGCCCGTGGGCGCCTTTTTCGGCAGCCTCGGTGCCCTGACCCTGGCTTTGCTGATCGCCCGCCTGCTCGGCGGCGCCACGCCCAGCCGCGCCATCCTCGCCGGCATCTGCATTTCGGCTCTGGCCTCGGCGCTGACCTCGTTCCTCATCTTCTGGTCCGCCACCGGCGACTCCTATCGCGAGATCCTTTCCTGGCTGATGGGCTCGCTCTCGGGGTCCCTCTGGGCCGATGCCGGCCTCGCTTCCATCGCCCTCCTCATCTGCGCACCGATCATTCTCATCTCCGGCCGCGCCCTCGACGCCTTTGCCTTCGGCGACACCGCCGCGGCCACGCTCGGCGTCGATGTGCCGCGCCTGCGCTGGACCCTCCTCGGCTCCACCGCCCTCCTGACCGGCATCATGGTGGCCATTGGCGGCGCCATCGGCTTTGTCGGCCTCGTCGTCCCGCACGCCGTCCGTCTCGCCGTGGGCTCGCGGCACCGCCAACTCTTGCCCCATGCCATGCTGGCCGGCGCCCTCTTCATGCTCTGGACCGACACGGCCGCCCGGACCATGTTCGATCCGCGCGAACTGCCTGTCGGCATCATCACCGCCATCATCGGCGCGCCGATTTTCCTCATGATCCTCCTCCGCTACCGGAGGGTCACATGAGCCTCTCGGTCTCCGGCCTCTCGGTTCGCAAATCCGGCAAGTCCATTCTGTCCGATGTGTCCTTCATCGCGCCCGCCGGTCAGGTGACCGGCCTCATCGGCCCCAATGGCGCCGGCAAGTCGACCTTGCTTGCCGCCATGCTGGGTCTTGAACCAGCGATTGGCACCGCCACTTTCGATGCCCAAAATCTTCCTTCCATGCCCCGCCGCGACCGCGCGCGCCTTGTGGCTTTTGTTGAACAGTCGGCCATGACCGAAGAGCGCCTGACCGTCCGCGATGTCGTCGCGCTCGGCCGCATCCCCCACGAGGCGGCGTGGCAATCCGCACCCACCGCCGAGGATGCCGCCATCATTGACATGGCCCTCGCCGAAACCGGCATGACAAGCTTTGCCGCCCGCCGCTTCGATACCCTGTCGGGTGGCGAGCAGCAGCGGGTGCACCTCGCCCGCGCTCTGGCGCAGCAGCCGCGCCTGTTGCTGCTCGACGAACCCACCAGCCATCTCGACATCCGCGGCCAGTTGCAATTGCTCGCTTTGCTCCGACGCAAGGCGGCTCAAGGCATGACCGTCGTCCTGGCCTTGCACGACCTCAACCTCGCCGCCCGCTTCTGCGATCACCTCGTCGTGCTCTCGGATGGCGCCCTCGCGGCCGAGGGCGTGCCGCGCGAGGTCCTGACCCCCGAACTTTTGGCTTCGGTCTATGGCGTCAGCGCCCGTCTCGTTCGAGATCCTGGCAGCGACCGTCCGCTCATCGTCTATGACGACGCGGCCGATGCAGGGCCTCCGCAAATACCCGATTGACAATCGTGCCTCAGGCACTCAAAAATTTGATCGGCTGGTCAAAAATCAGCCCACCCAAGCGCAGAGGGACACTATGGAATTCGGCATCACCTTCAAGGGCTTTATCGAGCACGAGCGCGCCCGCTATCTGGTGCGTGCCGCCGAATATGCCGGCTTCTCCTATTGCTGGTTCTATGACAGCCACATTCTCTGGCGCGATTGCTACGCCGCCATCGCCATGTGCATGGAACACACGACTGACATGCGCTTCGGCCCGCTGGTGACCAATCCCGACGTGCGCGACTGGTCGGTGGCCGCATCCATCTTCGGCTCGCTCTCCAAGCAGTCCGGCGGCCGCTTCGACCTGGCGGTCGGCCGTGGCGACAGCTCCATGCGCGTCATGGGCAAGAAGCCAGCCACCCTCGCCCGCGTTGCCGACTTCATCCACAAGACCAAGGCCATGGTGCGCGGCGAGGAAGTCACCTATGGCGAAATCCCCGCGCCGGTGAAGTTTCCCTGGGCCGTCGGCCACGAAATGCCCAGTTGGATCGCCGCCTATGGCCCGCTGGCCTTGAAGACCGCCGGTGAACACGCCGACGGCGTGGTGCTGCAGATCGCCGATCCGGGCCTTTGCAGGTGGTTCACTGACCAGTGCATCGATGCGGGCAAGGCCGCGGGCAAGGACATGTCCGGCTTCCGCTCCATGGCTGCCGCCCCCGCCTATTTCGGCGACAAGAAGCGCGCCATCGAGCATGTGAAGTGGTTCCCGGCCATGGTCGGCAACCACGTCGCCGACATTGTCGAGAAATATGGCTCGGACAGCGACAAGGTGCCCAAGAGCCTCACCTCCTATATCGAGAAGCGCCGCGGCTACGATTATTCCAAGCACGGCCAGGCCGATAATCCCTTCCTCGATTTCATCACCGACGACGTGGTGGAAAGCTTCTGTGTCCTCGGGGAACCCGAGGATCACGTCAGAAAGCTCCATGAACTGGAGGCGGCGGGCGTCACCCAGTTCAACATCTATCTCGACTCTGGCGATGAGGAGGAAATCATCGCCAATTATGGAAGGCACGTCATTCCGGCCTTCCGCTAAGAGTTCCAAAGGCGCGCCACACGGCGCGCCTTTTTCGTTTCTTCACCTCTTCCTTTGGGGGAGAGGGGCGCATCGCTCCCCACTGCGTCAGGGGACACCACTCCGCCCCCTTCCAAAATTCCCTCCCTGCCCGTTAGATACTGGGCAGGGGGAACCGACCAACAAAACATCAAACGGGGAACGCAAATGGGACATCTCAATCGCCGCATGATGATCGCGGCAATCAGCCTGACCACCGCCCTCTCGCTCACCGGCGCCTCCTGGGCGCAGGACGTGCTCAAGGTGGCGGCCATCTGGACCGTGCCGGTCGAGCAGCAATGGGCCAGCCGCCTGCACAATGCGCTCGTCGCGGCCGAAGAGCGCGGCGAGATCGACTATGTCTATTCCGAGAACGTCGCCAATACCGACTATGAGCGCGTCATGCGCGAATATGCCGAGCAGGGTGTGGCCCTGATGGTCGGTGAAGCCTTCGGCGTCGAGCAGCCGGCCCGCACCGTCGCCGACGACTATCCGGAAATCGCCTTCCTCATGGGCTCATCGCTGCCGCCGGTCGAGCCGAACTTCGCCACCTTCGACAATTTCATCCATGAGCCGAGCTACCTGACCGGCATCGTCGCTGGCATGAAGACCGAGTCCAACCTCATCGGCATGGTCGGCGGCTATGCCATTCCCGAGGTGAACCGGCTGATGCATGCCTTCATGGCCGGCGCCCTCTCGGTCAATCCGGACGTCAAGTTCTCGGTCAGCTTCATCAACTCCTGGTACGATCCGCCCAAGGCCAAGGAAACCGCCTTCGCCATGGTCGATGCCGGCGCCGACGTGCTCTATGCCGAACGGTTCGGCGTCTCCGACGCCGCCAAGGAGCGCGGCATCTTTGCGATCGGCAATGTCATCGACACTTCGACTGACTATCCGGGCACCATCCTCGCCTCCGCCCTCTGGCATGGCGAACCGATGATCGACCAGGCCATTGCCGACGTGAAGGGTGGCAGCTTCACCGCCAAGGACTACGGCATCTATGCCTTCATGGAATATGGCGGCTCCTCCATGGTCGTCGACGAGGCCCTGGCCGGCCCCGAGGCCGTCGCCGCCGCCAAGGCGGTCGAGGCGACGATCCTCGACAAGAGCTTCGTGGTGGACATCAACGACAGCGAGCCGACCTCGACGCAGTAAACCATCTGGTGGCCCATCGGCTCCTGCCCACCCTCCCCCCTGAGGGGAGGGTAGCGCAGCTGGGCCACATGGCCCTAGCGTAGCTGGGGAGGGGGTCCGGTGATAAGCCTAGCCACCCCCTCCCCAACCCTCCCCTCAAGGGGGAGGGTGCCAAAGAGCTCGGTATCCGCGCCAGATATTCAGAAGCAGGACCCCATGACCGACCCCATCCCCCTGCTCTCGCTCGAACACATCACCAAGCGCTTCGGCCCGCTGGTCGCCAATGATGCTATCTCGCTCACCCTGCATCAGGGCGAGATCCTTGCCCTCCTGGGCGAGAATGGCGCCGGCAAGACCACGCTGATGAATGTCCTCTTCGGCCATTATGTACAGGACGAGGGCACCGTCCGCGTCGCCACCGGCGACGGCACGATGGCCACCCTGCCCCCGGGTTCCCCCGGCGCGGCGCTGGCCGCCGGCATCGGCATGGTGCACCAGCATTTCACCCTGGCCGAAAACCTCTCCGGCCTCGACAATATCCGCCTCGGCACCGAGAAACTGCTCTCCCTGGGCAGTCATGCCAAGGCGCGTGCCAAACTGCAAAAGCTGATTGCCGAGAGCGGCCTCGAAGTTGACCTCGACCGCCGCGTCGCCGACCTTACGGTCGGTGAAAAGCAGCGCGTGGAAATCCTCAAGGCCCTCTATCGCGACGCGCGCGTGCTGATCCTCGACGAACCCACCGCGGTGCTCACCCCGCAGGAGGCCCTGGGGCTCTTCACCGTGCTGCGGCGCCTTGCGGCCAATGGAATGGGCGTCATCTTCATCTCCCACAAGCTGGGGGAAGTGCTGGCCGTCTCGCACCGCATCATGGTGCTGCGCGGCGGCAAGGTGGCCGGCACGCTCGCCACCGAAAAGGCCGATCGCCACGCCATTGCCGATCTCATGGTCGGCAAGACCGTCGCCGAGGTGCAGCGACTTCCCGGCAGCCGCGGCAAGGCGCGCCTTGAATTCGACAATGTCTCCTTGGGAAGACCGGGGAGCCGGACGGCTCTGAACGCGGTCAGTTTCGCACTGCGGAGCGGCGAGATCGTCGGCCTCGCCGGCGTTTCTGGCAATGGCCAGACCAGCATAGCCGCACTCATCTCCGGCCTGGCGGTTCCCGATAGGGGCACCGTGCGCCTCCATGGCAATCCCGTCACCCGCGCCGATCCGCGCCGCCTCGTCAGCGCCGGCGTCGCCCGCATGCCCGAGGACCGCCAGCACGATGGCGTCGTCGGCACCATGAGCGTAGCCGACAATATCGCCATCGAGGACGTGCGCTCGCTCTCCCGCCATGGCTTCATCGACCGCCGCGCCATGCGCGTCCGCGCCGAGGCCGCCATTGCTGCCTATGACATCCGTTGCCCCGGCCCCGATGCCGAGGCGCGCCTACTCTCAGGCGGCAATGTGCAAAAGCTCATTCTCGCCCGCGTGCTGGAGCGCGAGCCAAAGATCATTCTCGCCAACCAGCCCACGAGAGGCCTCGATATTGGCGCGCAGGCCGAGGTGCATCGCCGCATCATTGCCGCCCGCGACCGGGGCGCTGCCGTCTTTGTCATTTCCGAGGATCTGGATGAACTCTTCGCCCTTGCCGACCGCTTCCTCGTCATCCATGCGGGCACCCTTGTCGATGCCGGCCCAGCCGACGAGCTCGACCGGCGCACCATCGGCCTGATGATGGCGGGGCAGTCGAGCAAGCTGGAGACACTGGCCTCATGATGTTTCGTCTCGAACCCCGGGCCGATGCCTCCCTTGTCCTCCGTCTCGTCGTCTCCCTGCTGGCTGGCCTTGTCGCCCTGGCGCTGGTGGCCATCCCCGTCGTGGCAGCCGGACGCTCGCCGCTCGATGCCTATCTTCTGATGGCCCAAGGCGCCTTCGGCTCCCTGTTCGCGCTCTCCGAAACCCTCAATCGCGCCACCCCGCTGATCCTCACCGGCCTTGCCGCCGCCGTCGCCTTCCGCGCCCGTCTCTGGAACATCGGAGCCGAGGGGCAGCTCTATATGGGCGCCCTGGCTGCCGTGCTGGTCGGCTCGGGGTTCCTGCAATTGCCCGCGCCCCTGATGATCCCGGCCATTATGATAGCGGGCTTCATCGCCGGCGGGCTGATGATGGTCGTGCCCACCCTTCTCAAGCAGCGCTTCGGCGCCGACGAAGTGGTCATCACCCTCCTCCTCAACTTCGTCGTCATCCTCTTCATCCAGATGCTGGTCGAAGGCCCGATCAAGGACCCGCTGGCCCTGGGATGGCCGCAATCGGTGCCGCTGCTCGCCGAGGCCAGGTTCGACAAGCTGATCCCACGCCTGCGCACGCATTGGGGCCTCGTCATCGGCCTCGTCGCCGCACTGATCCTCTGGCTCATGGTCAAGCGCACGGTCCTGGGCTTCGAAATCAAGGCGGTCGGCGAGAACAAGGCGGCGGCCCGCTTCGCCGGCATTCCCGTGGATGCCACCATGCTCAAGGTGGCGCTGATTTCCGGTGGCCTTGCGGGCCTCGCCGGTGTCGGCGAGGTCGCGGGTGTGAAGGGCTATCTCTCGACCGACCTTTCTCCCGGCTTCGGCTATTCGGGCATCGTCGTCGCCATGCTGGCCGGCCTCTCGCCCGTGGGTTCGGTTCTCGCCGCCGTCTTCATCGCCGCGGTCTTTGTCGGGGCCGATAGCATGAGCCGCGCTACCGGCATTTCGAGCTATCTGGCCGATCTTGTCGTGGCGCTGAGCCTCCTCTGCGTGCTGGTCGGCAGCTTTTTCCTGCGCTTCCGGCTCGTTCCGGCCAACCGCCGGCTGGAGGCCTAAGCCATGGAGACGATCCTCGACATTCTCTCCTCCGCCAACTTCTGGGCCGCGGCCCTCCGCATCGCCACGCCGCTGATCTTCGGCGTGCTCGGGGCGCTGATCTGCGAACGCTCCGGTGTCCTCAACCTCGGCATCGAGGGCATATTCGTCGCTGGTGCCATGGCCGGCTGGTTAGCCGTCTATCTCGGCGCGGGGCTTTGGGGCGGCGTTCTGGTGGCGGCCCTGGCCGGGGCCCTGTTCGGCCTGCTGCACGCCTTTCTCACCGTGATCCTTGGACTCTCCCAGCATGTCTCGGGCATCGGCATTACCCTTCTGGCCACCAGCGCCAGCTATTTCACCTATCGCACCGCCCTACCCAGCGTGTCGACGCCACCGCGCATCGCGCCCTTCCAGCCGCTCGACATCCCCGGGCTCAGCGACCTGCCCTTCATCGGCCCGGCCCTCTTCGCGCAGACGCCTTTCACCTGGCTGGCGCTGGTGCTCGTGGCGCTGGTCGCCTTCGTGCTCTACCGGACCCCGCTCGGCCTCGCCATCCGGGCCGTCGGCGACAATCCCGCTTCGGTCGAAGCTCAGGGACTCTCGGTCATCGGCTTGCGCGTCGGCGCTGTCGTCGTCGGGTCGGCCCTCATGGCTTTGGGCGGCGCCTTCCTCACCATGTCGGCCTTCGATGCCTTCTTCTTCGGCATGGTCAATGGCCGCGGCTGGATCTGCATCGCGCTGGTCGTCTTCGCCTCCTGGCAGCCGGGCAAGGCCCTGCTCGGTGCCCTGCTCTTCGGCGCCTTCGACGCCTTCCAGATCCGCCTGCAGGCCGAAATCGGCCAGGTCGTCCCCGGTCAGGTCTTCCTGATGATGCCCTATCTACTCTCCATCCTGGCGCTGGTGCTGGTGGCCCGCAAGGCCGACTATCCCCGAGCCCTGCTGCAACCCTGGACCAAGGGGCAGCGGCACTAACCGCCGTGGAATAAAGCCATGTTCGACCTCAAACTCATCAATGCCACCCTGCCAGACGGCCGCACCGGCATGGACATCGGCATCCAGAACGGCCGCATCGTTGCGCTCGAACCGAACCTGGCGGGCGACGCCGGAAGCAGTATCGACGCCGCGGGCCAACTGGTCTCCCCGCCCTTCGTCGATTGCCACTTCCATATGGATGCGACGCTGTCGCTGGGCCTGCCCCGCTTCAACGAAAGCGGGCGCCTGCTCGAAGGCATCCAGATCTGGGGCGAATTGAAGCCCCTCCTCACCCATGAGGCCGTCATCGAGCGGGCGCTCAACTATTGCGACCTCGCGGTGTCGCAAGGCCTCCTCGCCATCCGCACGCATGTCGACATCTGCGACCAGCGCCTCCTCGGTGTCGAAGCGCTGCTTGAGGTGAAGAAGCGCGTCGCCCCCTATATCGACCTGCAACTGGTCGCCTTCCCGCAGGACGGCTATTTCCGCTACCCCGGCGCCGTGGACCTGCTCAATCGCGCCCTCGACATGGGGGTCGACGTCGTTGGCGGCATTCCGCATTTCGAGCGCACCATGGCGGATGGCGCTGCCAGCGTGAAAGCCCTCTGCGAAATCGCCGCCGAGCGCGGCCTGCTGGTCGATCTCCATTGCGACGAGACCGACGATCCGCTCAGCCGCCACATCGAGACCCTCGCGTATGAGACCCAGCGCCTTGGGCTCAATGGCCGCGTCAACGGCTCGCACCTCACCTCCATGCATTCCATGGACAATTACTATGTGAGCAAGCTCCTGCCGCTGATGGCCGAAGCCGAGGTCAGCGCCACGGCCAACCCGCTCATCAACATTGGCATCCAGGGCCGCCACGACACCTACCCCAAGCGCCGCGGCATGACCCGCATCCCCGAAATGCTGACCTATGGCATTACCTGCGCTTTCGGCCATGACTGCGTCATGGACCCTTGGTACTCGCTCGGCTCCGGCGACATGCTCGAAGTCGCGTCCATGGGCCTCCATGTCGGTCACATGTCCAGCCGCGACGCCATGCGCCAATGCTTCGATCTGGTGACGAATGGTCCGGCAAAAGTCATGCATCTAGATGGTTACGGCCTTTCGGTCGGCAGCAAGGCCGACATGGTCCTGCTGCAGGCCGCCGACCCCATCGAGGCGATCCGCCTCAAGGCCACGCGCCTCGCGGTCATCAAAGGCGGCAAGGTGATCGCCTCGGCGCCGCGCCGCGAAAGCGCCCTCACCCTTACCGGCCGCCCCGCTTCGGTCGACGCTTCAATGGTAGGACCACGCTGATGCAACTCTCCGCCTGTATCGAATGGCTCTTCGCCGACGAAACCGACGATGTGCCCGACCGCATTCGCCGCGCCAGGGCAGCCGGCTTTGACGCCGTGGAATTCTGGCGCTGGAGCAACAAGGACATCGACGCCATTGAGGCGGCCCTCAAGGAGACCGGCGCCTCGCTGTCCGGCTTTGTGGCTGAGCCGATGATTGCGCTGACCGACAAGGCCAATCACGCCGCCTTCCTCGAAGGCCTCCGGCGATCGGTGGAGCTCGCAAACCGCCTGGGGGCAAAGGTGCTCATCGCCCAGGCCGGCGACGACCTGCCGGGCAAGACCCGCGCCGAGCAGCGCGAAGACCTCACCGCATGCCTCGCCGCATCCGCTGACGTGCTGAGAGGCTCAGGCGTCCGCCTAGGCGTCGAGCCGCTCAATACCCTGATCGATCACCAGGGCTATTTCCTGTCCTCGACCAGCGAGGCCCTCGACATTGTCGATGACGTGGCCCGGCCCGAGATCGGCATTGTCTATGACCTCTATCATTCAATGGTCATGGACGAGGTGCCGCAGGAGGTGGTCGCCGGTCGGGTTGGCCACATCGTCCATGTCCATGTCGCCGACCACCCCGGCCGCAACGACCCCGGCACCGGCAGCCTCGACCTCAAGACGCCGCTCGCCTGGCTTTTTGCCAATGGCTATGCCGGTCGTGTCGGGCTGGAATACCGGCCGGCCCATGGCACCAGCCCGGGGCTGGAAAAGGTCAGGAAGAGCCTCGGTTAGGCGCCGCTCACCCCCACCCTTGGTCCCTCCCCACAAGGGGGAGGGAAACGATGAACACAGCCGCCTCCGCCCTGCGCCTCCCTCCCCTTGATGGGCTTCGATCCTTCCCGCAGGGCAAATCTCTCCAGTGGAGAGATTTGAGGTGAGAAGGACTGAGGGTGGGGTGACAGGATGTTCGCAAAAGGCTCAATCCTCCTCGACAAACACCTCTGCCCGCTTCTTGCGAATGCTTGGCAGCACCGCCACGATCACCGCCGCCAGCGCCATGGCCAGCAGCGTTGCCGAAATCGGCCGCTCGATGAAGATCATCGGATCGCCGCGCGAGATGATCATGGCGCGCCGCAGGTGCTCTTCAAGAAGCGGGCCTAGCACGAATCCGAGCAGCAGCGGCGCCGGCTCGCAACCGAAGCGGATCAGCAGGTATCCCACGATGCCGAAGAAGGCGATGGCATAGATGTCGTAGATATTCTGGTTGATCGAGAACGTGCCGATGCAGGCAAACAGCACAATGGCCGGGAACAGCACGCGATAGGGGATCGAGAGCATCTTCACCCACAGCCCGATCAGCGGCAGGTTGAGGATCACCAGCAGCAGGTTGCCGATCCACATCGAGGCGATGATGCCCCAGAAAAGCGCCGGCTGCTCGTTGATGACATTGGGGCCCGGGGTAATGCCCTGGAGGATGAAGGCCCCGATCATCAGCGCCATCACTGGATGGGCGGGAATGCCCAGCGTCATCAGCGGAATGAACGAGGTCTGCGCCGCCGCATTGTTCGCCGATTCCGGCCCGGCCACGCCCTCGATTGCGCCCTTGCCGAATTCCTGCGGGTTCTTCGAGAGCCGCTTTTCCGTGGAATAGGAGGCGAAGGACGAGAGGATATGCCCCCCGCCCGGCAGGATGCCCAGTACCGAGCCCAATCCGGTACCGCGCAGCACCGGCATGATGATGCGCTTGAAGTCCTCCCGCGTCAGCCAGAGGTTCTTGACCTCTTTGACACCCACTTCACGCTCTTGCTCGTTTTCGAGATTGCGGAGGATTTCCGCGATGCCGAAGACACCAACGGCCACGGCCACGAAGTTGAGCCCGCCGAAAAGCTCCCGCAACCCGAAGGTGAAGCGCGGCGTGCCGGTGTAGATATCTTGCCCCACCATGCCCAAGAGCAACCCGAGCACGATCATGGCCAGCGCCTTGAGGATCGAGCCATGCGCCAGCGCGATGGAAACGAGCAGGCCCAGCACGATCAGCGAGAAATATTCAGGCGCGCCGAAATTGAGCGCGGCCCGCGCCAGCGGCGGCGCGAAGGCGGCGAGGATGAAGGTCGCCACCGAACCGGCGAAGAAAGAGCCGATGGCAGCCGTGGCCAGGGCCGCTCCCGCCCGGCCCTTGCGGGCCATCTGGTAGCCGTCGATGGCCGTCACTGCCGATGAACTCTCGCCGGGCAGGTTGATCAGAATGGCCGTGGTCGAACCACCATACTGGGCACCGTAGTAGATGCCCGCCAGCATGATCAGTGCCGTCTCGGGATTGAGCGAGAAGGTGATCGGCAGCAGCATGGCGATGGTGGCAGTCGGCCCGATGCCGGGCAGCACGCCCACCAGTGTGCCCAGCAGCACGCCGATGAAGCAGTAGAAAATGTTGACCGGGTCGAAGGCGACCGAAAAGCCGAGGGCAAGGGAAGAAAAGAGGTCCATTCGTCAGCCTCCTAGAAGCGCAACCAGGGGCCGACCAGCGGCACCAACATGCCCAGGCCGACAACGAAGATGAGATAGCAGAGCAGCGTGAGCCCCACCGAGATCACGAGGGCCGAAAGCACATTATTGCGGCGCGAGGAAAGTGCCGTGGCAAAGGCCGAGATGAGCACTACGGGGATGAAACCCAGGCCCCTGATGGTAGCGGCAAAGAACACGATCGTCCCCAGCACCAGCGCAAGGCCGCGCCACGGCCAGGGCGCTGGATGGTCCGCGTCCGGCTTGCCGATACCCTTGGCGACTACCGCAATGCCCAGGGCGATCAACACGCCTCCCAGCACGATCGGCATGAAGCCGGGTCCCATGCGGAACGGCGTGCCGAAATCGTATCGCATCGCCTCCAGCGCAAAATAGGCGCCGAAGGCGACGAAGATCGCTCCAGATGCCAGATCGTTCTTTGATGCGTTGAGTGCCATGACTCTCCCCCTACTTCCTTTCGGAATACCCCCACCCTTGATCCCTCCCCACAAGGGGGAGGGCGACGATGAACACTGGCGTTTCACCCTGCGCCTCCCTCCCCTTGATGGGAGGGAACGAGGGTGGGGTGGGGCCAGGCACACTGGTCAATCAATGGGAAGGCGCCGGAGTTTTCCCCGGCTCCCATCCCTGTTTATTGTGCCGAGACGCCGGCAGCAGCGATCACCTCGGCCCAGAGGCCGATCTGGCCTTCGAGCTTTTCGGCCAGTGCGGACGGGGTCGCCTGGTCGGCCGGCACCGGGTAGGTCCCGAGTTCGGCGAAGCTGTTGCCCACCGTCTCGTCGGCCAGCGCCGCCTGCAGCGCGGTCGTCAGGCGCTCGATGATGGCCGGATCGGTGCCGGCCGGAGCGTAAAGGCCATGCCAGATCGAGAGGTTGAAGTTGTCGAGGCCGCCTTCAGCCAGCGTCGGCAGGTCAGGCAGCACGGCAATGCGTTCAGGCGTGGTCACGGCATAGGCCTTGATCTCGCCCGCCTGGATCTGGTTGGTCGTATTGGTGGTCTGGTCGCACATCATGTCGATCTGACCGCCGAGCAGGTCAGTCATGGCCGGGCCGGTACCCTGATAGGGCACTTCGGTCATCTTGGTGTCCAGCGCATCCATGATCAGCAAGCCGCAAAGCTGGCTGGCGGCACCGATACCGGCATTGGCATAGGTGACGTTCTCGCCATTCTCCTTGATATGGGCGATGAGGTCTTCCAGCGTCGCCGGCTCGAAATCCTTGCGCGCCACCACGGTCATCGGCACTTCGGTCACCAGGCCGATGGGGGCGAAGTCTTCCATCGGCGAATAGGGCAGGCTGGCATAGAGCGCCGGCGCGGTCGACATGCCGATGTGGTGCAGCAGCAACGTATAGCCATCATTGGGCGCAGCCGCCACCTGACCCGCGCCCAGCGTACCACCGGCGCCCCCAACATTCTGCACCACAACCTGTTGGCCCAGATCCGCGCTCATGGCGGCGGCAACCAGGCGCGTCACCGTGTCGGTCGGGCCGCCGGCCGAGAATGGCACCACGATGGTCACCGGCTGGGTCGGGTAGTCCTGCGCCATGGCAACGGAGCCTAGTGCCGAGGTCGCGACGAGGCCAAGAGCGAGCGTCTTGAACATGGTCTTCATGGTGGTTGTATCCTCCCAAGTTTCAATTGTCCCCGATGTCCTCCCCGGGGGATCCCGGCTGGTCCGGGCTCGGACCCCACAATGCAAACCCCGTGCCAAACCAAAAATGCAAGGCAGATATGCAATCGACGCCGATCATGTTACCTCAGTTGGCAAGAACTTGCCGATAGCCCGGCAGGTATTAGGCAAAATCTTGCCAGACCGAGAGGAAGATGGCGGCAAACGGCACCCATTGGCGTGCTCTCATTACCCCCCGGCACCTCTGGGCCGGCGGCACGGTGCTGGCGCTTGTCCTGCTGGTCTTCTGGATCGCGTTCGAGCTCACCCTTAGCGCTGCGGTGCGCGACGCCGAAACCCAGGCGCAGCGCCGCCTTGCCCTCTTCGACCGCACCCTCGAAGCCATCATCGAGCGCTATCACTACCTGCCCGTCGCCATTTCCCAGGCGCCCGAAACAAGGGCCGCGCTCGAAAATCCCGACGACCCCGCCGCGATCGAGGCCGCCAACGGGTTCCTCAGCCGTCTCAATGAGACCGCGGGCGCCAGCGAAATTTTCCTCATGGAAGATTCGGGCAGTGTCGTTGCGGCCAGCAATTGGTGGACCCTGACCAGCCTCGTGGGCACCAATTATTCCTTCCGGCCCTATTTTGCCGATGCCATGGCGCGCGGTCGGGCCGAATACTATGCCTTCGGTATGTCCACCAATATTCCGGGCCTTTTCCTCTCGCAGAGGGTGGATGGCCCCGAGGGTCCTCTGGGTGTCGCCGTCACCAAGATCAACCTGGGCGAGATCGAAGCGGCCTGGTGGCGCTCGGGCGAACTGATCGGCATTGTCGATGTCAACGACGTCGTAATTCTCTCCACCCGCCCCGACTGGCGCTACCGCCCACTCCAGACCATCCCGCTGACCCAGTTCCCTGCCATTTCAGGCCAGCAGCGCTATGGCGAGAACGGCATCGACAATGTCGGCATCATCACGGACCGCTGGTTCACCCGCGGTGCCGAATTTACCCTCTTGGCCGGCACGGACCCGGAAACCAGCGGCTATTTCGTCCTGCGTGAACTGCGCCTGCCCAAGCATGGCTGGCGGCTGCTCTCCTTCTCGCCGCTGGCTCCGCTCTATGGCGGCGCCCTGACCATGGCCACCGCCGCGGCCCTGGCCTGCGCCGCCCTCGTGCTGATCATCATACTCTTCGAGCAGCGCCGGCGCCTGGTTGCCCAGCGGCTGGCGGACCACAACCAACTCGAACAGCGGGTCGCCGAGCGCACCGAAGACCTCCATACCATGAACGAACAGCTGCGCGCCGAAATCGCCGAGCGCATCCGCGCCGAAAAGGCCGAGGAAGATGCCCAACAGGGCCTCGTGCAGGCCGCCAAGCTCGCCAGCCTCGGCCAGGCCCTGGCCGGTGTCGCCCACGAGGTCAGCCAGCCGGTGGCCGCGCTCGCCACGCATATGGCCAGCGCCAGGCTGATCGAGCAGCGGCGCGGCGGCACCGAGATGGGACCGATCCTGACCGCCATGGACAAGGTGGTCGAGCGTCTCGCCGCGCTCACCGGCCATTTGAAGACCTTTGCCCGCAAGGAAACCCATGGCGCCATGCAGGCCGACATCGGCACCGTCATCGCCAATGCGCTCGACCTCACCGACCATCGCCTGCGCCAGGTCGGCGTTGACATCGAATACCGCCGGCCCCGCCCGCCTATTAGCGTCAAGGCCAATCCGGTCCATCTCGAACAGGTGCTGATCAATCTCATCGCCAACGCCGCCGATGCCATGGAGGACACACCCATGCGCGTGCTCTCCGTCGGCGTTTCCAGCGAAGGCGGCACGGCCCGCATCGCCATTTCCGACACCGGCACCGGCATTGCCGAGGCCAATATGGCGACCCTGTTCGATCCCTTCTTCACCACCAAGCCCGCCGGCAAGGGCCTCGGGCTTGGCCTGGCTATTTCCTATGGCCTCATCCGCGACTCGGGCGGCAACATTGCCGTGCGCTCCAGGATGGGCCAGGGCAGTACGTTCACGATCACCCTGCCGGCCATCGCCGCAACGAACGCGAAAGTCTCCGCATGACCAGCCCATCCGTCCTCATCGTCGACGACGAAGACATGGTACGCACCGCCCTCGAGCAATGGCTGCGCCTGTCCGGCTTCGAGACGGCCACCGCGTCCAATGCCGAGGAGGCGCTTGCCGCCATCGATGACCGCCATCCCCATATCGTCTTGACCGACGTGCGCATGCCCGGCCTCTCCGGCATGGATCTCCTGCGCTCCATTGCCGAGCGCGGCCTGCCCACCGAGGTCATCCTCATTACCGGCCATGGCGACGTGCCGATGGCCGTGGAAGCCATGCGCGCGGGCGCCTTCGACTTCCTGCAAAAGCCCTATGTGCCCGACCAGCTCGTCCATTCCATTTCCCGCGCCGCCGAACAGGCCCGGCTGAAGCGCGAACTGGCGGACCTCCGCCGCAAGCTCGACGGCGGCGTGAATGAACTCTCCACCCGCCTCGTCGGCGCTTCCCGGGTCATGGAGGACCTGCGCCGCTCCGTGCTCGAACTGGCAGCCATCCCGGCCGATATCATCCTCCTGGGCGAAACCGGCACCGGCAAAGAAGTGGTCGCGCGGTGCCTCCACGATTTCTCGCCGCGCGCCAAGGGCCCCTTCGTGGCGGTCAATTGCGCTGCCATTCCCGCCGAACTCATCGAAAGCGAGCTTTTTGGCCACGAAGCCGGTTCCTTCACCGGCGCATCGGGCCAAAGGGTGGGAAAATTCGAATATGCCAATGGCGGCACGCTGCTGCTCGACGAGATCGAATCCATGCCCATGCTGGCCCAGGCCAAAGTGCTGCGCGTGATCCAGGAGCGCGTCGTCGAGCGCCTCGGCTCCAACAAGCAAGTGCCGCTCGACCTCAGGATCGTCGCCGCCTCCAAGGTCGATCTCGCCGCCGAAAGCCAGGCCGGCCGCTTCCGCGCCGATCTCTATTATCGCCTCAACATGGCGACGCTTCACCTGCCGCCCCTGCGCGACCGGGGCGACGATTGCGTCATCCTTTTCCACCACTTCCTGGGCGAGGCGGCACGCCGCTTCGGCCGTCCGGCCCCGGCGCTGCACCCGGCCGATCTCAGCGCCCTGCTCTCCCACACCTGGCCGGGCAATGTGCGCGAACTCAAGGCCGCCGCCGACCGCTTTGCCCTGGGCCTGGGCGCTACCGGTCGCTCCATGGGCGATATTCTGGGCCAGCGCCTGCCCTCGCCATCGGGGGAGAGCCTAGCCGAACGCCTCGCCGCCTATGAACGGCACCTGATCGAGACCGAACTCGATCGAAACAAGGATTCCATCGCCGCCACCGCCGAAGCCCTGCAAGTGCCCCGGCGGACGCTGAGCGAAAAGATGACCCGTCTCGGCGTGCGCCGTTGAAGATCGGCAACTCGCGCCGGCCCTCCTAGCAATCCGCCTCCGATGATGCCAAAAGACCGACCATGATCCCGATTATCGACACCCACCTGCACCTCATCCTCCCAGACCGGTTTTCCTATCTCTGGATCTCCGAGGGCCATCCCCTCAACCGCCCCTGGACCATCGAGAGCTACCTTGCCGAGGCCCGCCCCCTGGGCATCGAGGGTGCCATCCATATGGAAGTCGATGTGGCCGAGGCCGATATCGAGGACGAGACGCGCTATGTGCTGCATCTCGATGGCATTGTCGGCGCCGTTGCCGCCTGCCGGCCCGAAAACGCTGATTTTCCGGCCCAGCTTGAGCGCCTTGCGTCGATGTCCGGGGTGCGCGGCTTGCGCCGCATCCTGCACGAGGCCCCCGACGAACTGAGCCAGACCGCCCTTTTCACCGACAATCTCCGGCGCCTCGCGCAATACGGCCTCAGCTTCGACCTCGTCGTCCGTCACGACAAGCTGGCCGTCGGCGAAGCCCTGGTCCGACGCTGTCCGGACGTGACCTTCATTCTCGACCATTGCGGCGCGCAATATATCGACCTCGACCAGCCCGGCGACTGGCGGGACAATATCCGCTCCCTCTCGCGCCTGCCCAATCTCAATGCCAAGGTGTCGGGCCTCATGGCCTATGCCGGCCCCACCTGGTCGGTCGACCAGCTCCGCGCCTATGTCGAACACATCATCGAATGCTTCGGCTGGGACCGCGTCGTCTGGGGATCGGACCATCCGGTCGTCACCCTGGGCGGCTCGCTCACCGACTGGGTCAACGCCACGCGCGAGATCATCAAGGGCGCCAGCGAAGACGAACAGTCCCGATTGCTTCACGCCAATGCGCGCCGGATCTACCGGCTGTAGAGGCGACCGGTAGCCAGGGGCAGCGGGTCACACGGTCCTAGGTTTCTCCCGCCCGCGTGCCGGCGGGGAGGGTCTGCTTGACCTTGAAGTAACCCCGCCAGGCGTCATCGCCAGCGCGCTCGATGGCCTGGGCGAGCGAGAAACCATTCGCCGCCTTCAGCTTGGGGACGTCGTCCCACGTCACGGGAACCGCCACCGGAGCCCCTTGCCTTGACCGGACAGACCACGGGCAGATGGCGGTCGAGCCGCGTTCGTTGCGCAGATAATCGATGAACAGCCGACCCTTTCGCCGCGCCTTGGAAATACTGGCCGTGAACCGGTCCGGCTCCGCTTCGGCCATCGATTGCGCGAAGGCCTTGCAGAAGGCTTTCACCTCGGGCCATTCCGCCTCGGGCTTGAGCGGCACCACGACATGAACGCCCTTGCCGCCGGACACCATGGGAAAGCTGGTGAGCTTTAGGGTTTTGAGCCGGTCCCGGATGTCCATGGCGGCGGCGCCAATCTCGGCAAAGTCGAGGCTTTCGTCGGGGTCGATGTCGAAGACGAGCCGGTCCGGACACTCGACCGTTTCGAAATGCGACCCCCAGATATGCCATTCGAGCACGTTCATCTGCGTCCCGGCCACGAGGCCGGCCAGATCCTGGACGTAGAAATAGTCCTTCAGGTCGCCATCCTTCTCGGCAAGGGTCCGTGATCGCAGCTGTTCGGGGAATCCGCCCGTGTCGTGCTTCTGAAAGAAGCAGTGCCTGGTCCGGCCCTGCGGGCAACGCACCAGGCTCAACGGGCGGTCCTTGATATGGGGCAGCATGGCCTCTGCCACGGCCTCATAATATTCGACCAGCCGGGCCTTGGTGATGCCCTGGCCGGGATAGACCACCCGGTCCTGCGAGGTCAGCCGCACGCCGAGTTTGGACGCGATCGCCTCGCCGTCATTTCCTTCCTGTGGAGCCTTTTCCAATCGCACCTCCCTGGAGGGCTTGTCGCCGCGCAGGCCAATGAAGCTGGGATGGCGCAAGACGCCGTCGGGAGTGAACTCGGTAAAGCCAATCTCGGCAACGAGATCCGGCCGGACCCAGTTCGCATCCCGGGCGCGCTCGTCGGGGACGGCGTCGAAAGGGCTCGTCTTGCGGGCCAGCCTCTTGAGCTTCTGGTCGATCTCCACCAGCAGGTCCTGGTTGAAGCCCGTTCCGACGCGACCGCGATAGATAAGCTTGCCGCCCTCCCAGCTACCCAGCAGCAGCGAGGCAAAGCCGCGGCGTTTGCTGGACGGAGACCACCCACCGATCACGAATTCCTGGCGCTTGGAGCATTTGATCTTGAGCCAGTCCTTGCTGCGCTCGCCGCGATAGGGCGCGTCGGCGCGCTTGGCGATCACCCCTTCATGGCCGTCGCGGCAAAGGGCGTCGAGAACCGCCTGGCCATGCTGGCGGACATGTGAAGAATATTGGATCGGCTCGTCGCGGCCAGGACCGGCAAGCAGCCTTTCGAGCTTCGCCTTGCGCTCGATGAGCGGGAGGCCGGTCAGGTCTTTCCCATTGGCCTGCAGCAGATCGAAGGCAAAGAATTCCAACCGGCCGCCATCGGACAGGACGGATTTGAGCGTCGAGAAATCGGTTCGCCCCTTTTCGTCGAAGGCGCAGATTTCCCCGTCGATGAGCGCGGATTTCAGCTTGAGGTTCTGGAACGGCCCGACCAGGGCCCTGAACTGCTCGGTCCAGTCGAGGCCGTTCCTGGTATAGAGCCGGACGCTCTCACCGTTGACCGCTGCCAGACACCGATAGCCGTCATATTTCATCTCGAACAACCAGCCTTCGCCCGCGGGCACGCTGTCGACCAGCGTGGCCAGTTGCAGGGGGCGAAACTTCGGCACCTGGCCGCTGGCGGCGGACGCGAGAATGCGCGTCTGCTGGTCGGCCTTTTCGGCCTCATCCGGATCGGAATGCCAGACCGCGTCGGCGGGTGTCTGCCCTTTGGCCGGCCTGGCGCCACTGGCAATCTGCTTGAAATCCCGGCCGCTTTCGACGGACCTGGTGAACCGCGTGGTCAGCGTATCCTTGTCCCGCGCATAACTGTCGCGATGCTTGATCAGCAGCCAGTTTTCGCGATCGGGGCCTGACCGGCGTTTCGTATCGCGGCCCTTCATGTGGACCAGCACATATTCGCCCTTCATTCGCTCGCCGAAGAGGCGGAACTTGAGATCGCCGCTTTCGAGCCCCTCATGCGGATCGCCGATGGGCTCCCAGGTCCCGCGGTCCCACAGCATGACAGTCCCGCCGCCATATTCGCCCTCCGGAATGGTGCCTTCAAAGCCGCCATATTCGAGCGGATGGTCCTCGACGCGCACCGCCAGCCGCTTGTCTCCCGGATTGTTGGATGGCCCCTTGGTCACGGCCCAGCTCTTGAGGACGCCGTCCAGCTCCAGCCGGAAATCATAGTGCAGGCGGGTGGCATCGTGCTTCTGGACCACAAAGCTGCCCCGTCCCTTGCCGGCCTTCGGCGCTGCCCCTGCGGGCTCCTGGGTGCGCGAGAAATTGCGCTTGGCCTTGTAGTCCTTGAGCAGATCCGATGCCTTTGCCGGCATGACTAGCTCGCCTTCTTGCGGGTTGTGCTGCCGGCCGGCTTCCGCGTCTTGGGCTGGCTAGGGGCCGGCTTCTCCGCCGGCTTGCGGCGCGCGGTCGACCGGCTCTTGGCGCCTCCTTCCAGGCTCTCCTTGAGTGCCGCCATGAGGTCGACCACATTGGCCCCGCTCGGACGTTTGGGTTCGTCATCATCTTCGGCGGTGATCTTGCGGCCCTTGTTCTTCATCTTGCGCTTGATGAGATCGTGGAGCGCCGCCTGATAGTGGTCCTTGAACGCTGCGGCGTCGAACTCGGCGGTCTTCTTCTCGATCAGGGCCGTGGCCACTTCGAGCAAGTCCGGTTCGGCCTTCTTGTTCGATATCTGCGAGAAGAAGGGGTCGGCCTTGCGGATTTCGTCCTCGTAGTGGAGCGTTTCCAGCATCAGCCCGGTTCCACTGGGCTTGATGGCGGCCAGGTATTCCTTTCCGCGCATGGCCAGCTGTCCGAGACCCACTTTCTGCGTCTCGCGCAGTGCATCGCGGATCACCCGGAAGGCGTCTTCGGCCAACTCGTCCGTGGGCACGACGAAATAGGACTTGTCATAGTAGATCGGGTCGATCTCGCAGGCGCCGACGAACTGGGTCAGCTCGAGCGTTTTGCGGGTTTCGAGTTTGACCGCGTCGATCTCCTCGTCGGTCAAAAGCACATAGTCGCCCTTCTCGTATTCGAAGCCCTTGATGATCTCGTCCTTGTCGACGGGACCGACCCCGGCGACGACCTTTTCATAGTGGATCGGCTTCCCAGTCGGCTCGTGGATTTGCCGGAAACTGGGCTTGGCACTGGTCCGCGCCGCACTGAACAGTTCCACGGGGATGGACACCAGGGAAAGGCGCAACTGGCCTTTCCAGATCGGACGGGTGGCGGGCATGGGCGGCTCCTCGCGACAATTCGCCGACTCAACGCCGCGCCGGGCTGCCCGTTCCGTCCACACGGGGCAGTCTGGGGAACGTTCTTTCCAACCAGGCATTGCAGAGCCGTTCATGAGGCAAATTCCATGCAATTGGCCAGGATCGTTCTCGACAGGATGCGCACCGATGAAATCGGCCCGGCGCCGAAACTCGCCTTTTCCTGCGACCTGGATGCGGGATGGCGGCGCTACCGGCACGGCACGGGATTCTCCTATCGCGGCGAGGACGGCAGCCGGCCCGACAAGGACGAACTCGCCCGGATAAGAGCCCTGGCCATTCCACCGGCCTGGACCGACGTCTGGATCTGCCGCGATGCCTGCGGGCACATCCAGGCAACCGGCCGCGACGAACGCGGGCGCAAGCAGTACCGCTACCATGCCGAGTGGACGGAGCATCGCAATGCCACCAAGTTCGAAACGCTCATAGATTTCGCCAGGGCCTTGCCCGACCTTCGCGCCCAGGTGGAGCTGGATCTGCGCCGGCGCTCGCTCGGCTACGAGCGCGTGGTGGCCTCCATCGTCTGGCTCCTCGACAACAGCCTCATCCGCATCGGCAATCCCGCCTATGCCGAGCAGAACAAGAGCTTTGGCCTCACCACCTTGCGACGCCGCCACGTCGACATTACCGGCCCTCGGTTGACTTTCCGGTTCAAGGGCAAATCCGGCAAATTGTGGCGCCTGCAACTGGCAGACCGTCGCATCGCCAATATCCTCAAGTCCCTCCAGGACCTGCCCGGACAGCACCTGTTCAAATACGAGAACGATGGTGCCGTCTGCGCGATCTCGTCGCGGGATGTGAACGACTACCTGGCAGCCTTTGCCGGTCCCGGCTTCACGGCCAAGCATTTCCGCACCTGGGCCGGGACAGTGCGCGCCTTCGGCCTCTTCGTGGACACCGCAGTCCCCGACACCAAGGCTGCCCGCGCCCGCACCATGAACGCCGTGATCGACCAGGTCGCTGCCCGGCTCGGCAATACCCGGACCGTGTGCCGTCAGGCCTATGTGCATCCGTCCATCCTGGAATGCTGGCAGGCCGGCAGGCTGCGCCGGTCCGGGCGATTGAAGCCGGTGGACGGCCTCGATGCCGACGAGGTGGAAACCGTGGCTTTCCTCAAGCGCATGAAGTCGGCATAGGCGGCACGCTGGTTTGATCTCGAACAAATGCGCGCGCACGCCGGCTGCTATATCGGCAGCAGCAGTCTCATCAGCGAGTTTGGATCGGTGACCACCTCAGCCCGCGACCTTGTCGAACGTTATTCCGTTCCGGTGCCGCGCTATACCAGCTACCCCACCGCACCCCATTTCCATACCGGCATCGGACCGCAAACCTACGCCCACTGGCTGGGGAGCCTGGCTCCCGACGCAACCATCTCGCTCTACCTTCACATCCCCTATTGCGACCGCCTCTGCTGGTTCTGCGGTTGCCACACCAAGCACACCCTGCGCTATGAGCCGGTCGCGGATTATCTTGAGGCCCTTTACGCGGAAATCGACTGGGTGAGCGACAAGCTGGCCGGGCGCGGGCGCGTCACCGCCATTCACCTGGGGGGCGGCTCGCCCACCCTCGTCTCCGCCGAGGACTTGCTGACACTCAAGGTCAGGCTCGCGCGCGCGTTCAATCTGGCCGAGGATGTGGAAATCAGCATCGAGATCGACCCCAACGATCTCGACGAGGGGCGCTATGACGCCATGGCCGCCTTCGGCCTTACCCGGGCCAGCCTCGGCGTCCAGGATTTCGATCCCCGGGTGCAAGAGGCGATCAATCGCCTCCAAAGCTTCGAGCAGACACGCGCCGTGGTCGATGCCATGCGCGCCCGCGGCGTCGCATCGGTCAATCTCGATCTGCTCTATGGCCTCCCCTTCCAGACCGAAGCCGGCCTGGCCCGCACCATTTCGGCGGCCCTTGAGATGAGGCCCGACCGGGTCGCCCTGTTCGGCTATGCCCACGTCCCCTGGATGAAGCCGCACCAGAAGATGATCCCGGAAGACGCCCTGCCCGATCGCCACGCCCGCTTTGCCCAGGCCATGCTGGCTGGCGAGATGCTGGTGCAAGCCGGCCTCGACCCCATCGGCTTCGATCACTTCGCCCGACCCGACGATGCCCTGTCGCAGGCGGCGCGACGGGGGCGGCTGCGGCGCAATTTCCAGGGCTATACTGACGACGCCGCCGATGCCCTGATCGGGCTGGGCGCGTCGGCCATTGGCCAGTTGCCACAGGGCTATGTGCAGAACATCACCGCCACCGGCGAATATGCCAAGGCCGTCCGGGCCGGATCGGGCGCCACGGCCAAAGGCTTCGTCCTGACAGCGACCGACAAGTTGCGGGCGCGTGCCATTGCCACGCTGCTTTGCACCTTCCGCCTAGAAGAGCGCGACCTCGCGGGCTTCGGTGCGGCGGCAACGGCATTGATGCATGAGGCCGCGGCAACGGCGCTGACCGATGCGGACGGGCTGACGGAAATGCGGGATGGTGCCTTTGTCGTGACCGAACGCGGCCGCCCCTTTGTGCGCACCATAGCCGCCCGCTTCGACACCTATCTGGGTTCGGGAACCGCCCGCCATTCAGCAGCTGTTTGAACGGCTACCGCGTCTCGGGGTCGGCGTCGTGGATATCCACGCGGAGGGCTTCGCTGCCCAGCAGGATATCGAGCAACCGCCGCTCGATCGCGCGAGGCAGGCTCACCTCCAGCCGGCAGGCCCCCGTTCGCCCCGCCTGCCTGTCCGCACGGACAGTGGCGTCCTCCCCGCCCTGGGCGATGAGCAACCGGCAAGCGTCCTCAGCCGCAGCGGTCTGGGCAAAATGGGCTATGGCAATGCGGTCTCGCACCATGGCGGCTCAGTGCACGACCGTTTCGCATTCGGCCAGGGCACGCAGCCTTTCCAGGTCGCGGATGACGAAATTGCCACGATCAGGCAGGTCGACGATACGACGCACCTTGAGCTTGGTGAGATTGCGGCTGACGGTCTCGATGGTCAGGCCCAGGTGATCGGCAATATCGGCCCGGCACATGGGCAGGCTGACACGCTTGTCGTTGCCCAGCTTGCCGGTGCGGCTCGCCAGCGACACGAGGAAGCCGGCAATCCGCTCCATCGCCGACTTGCGGCACAAGAGAACCGAGAGATCGTGCATGCTGGCCACCTCGCCGGCGGCCATGGCGAGAAGCTTTTCGCCCAGTTCCGGGCGGCTGCGCATCGCCTGGCCCAGATCACCCCGCGCCGTCACCTGCACCCGAGCCGGGGTCAGTGCGTCGCAATCGAACCGGTAGGAGTCACCATGACCGAAGCCGATGACATCGCCCGGATAGGCAAAGGCAACGACTTGGCGCCGCCCATCCTGGAATACCTTGGTGGCCCGGAACACGCCCGTCACCACCTCGTAGAGGGCATCGGCGCTGTCCCCTTCGTGAAACAGGACTGTGGTGGCGCCCACGATCCGGCCCGGACCTTCCGCCACGCGCTCGCCATGGGTTGCATCGGGGGCAGTATGTGGAAACACGTACATGGCAAGGGCTCCGCTCTGGTGTGACCGAACGGAATTGACCATGGTGAAGTAATCGGCCTATCCGATGAATGTAACCGATTGTAACGGCGCAGCCTGGGCCCAAGCGTGACGCAGAGCCACCACATCCTTGTCGTCGACGACGACGCCCAGATCCGCCGCATGTTGCGCCGGTGCCTGGAGGACGAGGGCTATCGGGTCAGCGAATCGGCCGATGGCGAGAACATCGAGTCCGTTTTGCGAACCGGCCTCGACCTCGTCACGCTGGACCTCAATCTGGGGCGCGCCGACGGGTTGGCCATTGCGCGCCGGATTCGCCAGGTGTCGGCAGTTCCCATCATCATGATCACCGGCAAGGGTGACATGATCGACCGCATCGTGGGACTCGAGATCGGGGCTGACGACTATATCGCCAAGCCCTTTCACCTGCGCGAAGTGCTTGCCCGCATCCGCTCCGTGCTGCGCCGCAGCGCGGGCAGCGCAGTGCCACCGCCTCAGGCTTCCGAGGTCATCCGTTTCGACGGCTTCGTGCTCGATCCATCCCGGCGCAGCCTTGCCGGCCCTGACGGGCAGCCGATTGAGCTGACCACCGGCGAATTTGACCTGCTTCTGCTGTTCTGCCGACACGCCCACGCAGTGCTCGACCGTGACCGGATCATGGACCTGCTCAAGGGCCAGGACTGGGCCCCCAATGACCGCAGCATCGACAATCAGGTGGCCCGGCTGCGCAAGCTGATCGAGACCGATACCCGAAGGCCCGAATTGATCAAGACCGTGCGGGGCGCGGGCTACAGCTTCACCCCCCGTCAAATCGATTGAATTCCCACCCGCCCAAGGCGTCGGCTATGGCATTGGCGAGATCCGCGAGACGATAGGGCTTCCCCAGCACCTTGAGATGGGCGATGGCATCGGCATCGCGCCGCACCAGTTCATCCGCATATCCTGAAGTCAGGAGCACCGGCAGTCCCGGCCAGGTCTGCGCCACCCGATGGGCCAGTTCATACCCCGACATGCCGCCGGGCATGACGAGGTCGGTGAACACCAGATCCACCTCGGCGCCGCTTCCGAGCACGGCCAGCGCCTCATGCGCGTCGCCAGCGACCAGGGTTGCGTAGTTGAGCGTTTCAAGCCGGTTGACCGTGAGCTTTCGCACCCGCGGATCGTCTTCGACCACGAGGATCGTCTTGCCGGCCATGGCCGGCCCGATCGCCTCCGACTCTTCGGCCTGGACACTGTCCGCTCCATGGCGTGGCAGGTAGATGTTGACCGTCGTCCCCCGCCCCGGCTCGCTATAGATCGTGGCGTGCCCGCCCGACTGCTTGGCAAACCCATAGATCATCGAGAGGCCAAGCCCGGTGCCGCGGCCCTTCTCCTTGGTCGTGAAGAACGGCTCGAAAGCACGCTCGCGCACCGCCGGCGGCATGCCCATACCGGTATCGGCAACCGAAAGGCGCACATAGTCGCCCGGCGCCAGCGCATCGAGGTCCTCCGACATCGCTTCGTCGACCGTCACATTGCCCGTCTCGATAATCAGCCGCCCACCCTCCGGCATGGCGTCCCGCGCATTGACGGCCAGGTTGACGATAGCGCTTTCCACCTGCGACGGATCGATCCGCGTCGACCACAGGCGCGGCGTGAGCGCGTTCGATAGGGCAATGGTCGAACCCATGGTGCGATGCAGCATGTCGGTAAGGCCAAGGACGAAATCATTGAGGTTGACCACTTCCGGCTCGAGATGCGAGCGCCGGGCGAAAGCGAGCAGACGTGCCGTCAGCCTGGCCCCGAGATCGGCCGCCTCCAGCGCCTCGGTCGCAAGCTCCCGCTGGCCCGCCGTGGTCAGCTTGGCTTCGAGCATTTCGAGATTGCCGATGATGACCGTCAAGAGGTTGTTGAAGTCATGGGCAATGCCGCCGGTCAATTGGCCCATGGCCTCCATCTTCTGGGCCTGGCGCAGCGCCTGTTCGGTGGCCTTCTGGCCCGACAGGTCATGGATGATGCCGGTGAAATGCACCCTTCCATCCATGTCGAACTCGCTGACCGCCAGATGCATGGGAAAGGTCGAGCCATCGCTGCGGCGCCCCGTCACCTCCCGGCCTATGCCGATGATCTTGCGCGCGCCGGTGCTGCGGTAATTGGCGATATAGCCGTCATGGGCCGAATGATAGGGCTCGGGCATGAGGAAATGCACGTTCCGCCCGATGAAGGCGTCCTGCGGATAGTTGAACAGCCGGGCGGCGGCCGGATTGACAGTGGTAATGAGGCCGCCGCCATCGATGGTGATGATGGCATCCACCGCCGATTCCAGAATGGCCTGCAGCTTGCGCGCCTGGCCAATAAGGGCGGCGTGGTCTTCCTGGAGATCGGTCACGGCTCAATCGGTCCCGGTTTGTCTTTCTGTTGAGTCTACCTGCTTTTTCTGGACCCGCCAAAGGCCCCCGGCTCAAATATGCCTCCATGCCTGCCCCGTCCATCTTTGATCCAGCGCAATCCGCCCCGTCCCTGCTGTCGCTAAGGTGAATTGGCGCGTTCCAATCAGGCTACGGACATGTCAAAGGGCCATATTCTCGCCCCTCTGCTCGAAAGTTACGATCGGGTCATTGCGGCCTGCGACGCGCTGGAAGCCGTTGCCGATGCCCTGCCCGACAGGGTGGCACCGGGCCAGTGCGAGCGCGCTATGCGCGAAACGGCGGCGGCCGTGAGGCAGATGCATGCCTGTGAAGACGGCTTGCTGATGCCCCTGCTCTCGAACGCGCAAAGGCCTGAACTGCGCAAGATTGCCGAAGACCTCGAGCAGGCGCATCTGATCGATAGCGAATCCCTCGTCGAAGTCGATGAGGTCCTCACCGCCCTGGCCGTGGGTCAGCCGATCGTCTCCACCGATGCGACCGGCTACATGCTGCGGGCCTTTTTCGAGGGCCTGCGGCGGCATATCGGCAGGGAGAAAGACTTGCTCGCGCTCATCGAGACTTGGCCGCAGCCGGGACGGCTGCTTCACTGAGCCTGTCTCGGCTCCTTCCCGTCCGCTTCCGCGCCCTCGCTCAGCCGCGACGCTGCCGGCCCCGGGAAATCGAGCAGCACACGCTGGCCCGCCCCTTCGATATCATCGAACTGACCGGACCGGAGCGACCAGTAGAAGGCCGTCAGAGCCAGGACGCCCAGGCCAAGGGCGCAGGGGATGAGTATGGCAAGACCCGACATGATAAGGCCCTAACCTTTCTGAAGACCGAGTTTGAGCCGCATGGCATTGAGCACCACGACCAGCGATGACGTGGACATGGCCACGGCAGCGATGAGCGGCGACACTTGCCCGGCAATGGCCAGCGGCAGGACCACGACATTGTAGCCAACAGAGAAGACCAGGTTTTGCCGCACCAGCAGATCGGCCTTCTTCGCTATCGCGATGGCAAAGGGAACATCGGTCAGGCGATTGCGTGTCATCACCAGGTCCGCCGCGGCCCGTCCGATATCGGCCGCACTGCCCGGCGCCATGGAAACATCTGCCGCGCGCATGGCCGGAGCATCATTGATCCCGTCGCCCACCATCAGCACGAGGCCATTCTCGGACCGGAGGTCCTGCACCGCCGCCACCTTGTCGGCCGGCTGCAATCCCCCCTGGTATGAGGTGAGCCCCACCGCTTCGGCGACGGCCCGCGCCGCAACAGGCCGGTCGCCAGAGAGCATCGTGGTCTTGATGCCCATGTCCGCAAGGGCGGACAGCGCTGCCCTTGCTTCAGGGCGAGGACTGTCGGCAAAACGGAAGCAAGCCAGCGGCTTCCCGTCGCGGGCGAGCCAGACCTCGGTGCCCGGCTCCGCGCCGTCATCGACCGCGCCACAGAAGCCGGCATTGCCCAAGCGCCAGGTGACACCGCCATCGAGCGCCTCCACGCCGGCGCCGGCAACCTCGTGGCACTGAACCGGCGCCTCCTGCTCCTCGGGGCAGGCAGCCCGCAGGGCCAGCGACAGGGGATGATTGGATCCACTGGCGAGCCAGGCGGCGCGCCGCAGGAATTCGGGTGCGATGGACGGGTCGGGCACAAGCTGCGGCCGTCCTTCGGTAATGGTTCCGGTCTTGTCAAAGGCAGCGATCTTGACCTGACTCAATTTCTCCAGCGCCGCCCCGTCCCGCACCAGGATGCCGGCACCGAACAGCCGGCCCGACGCGACGACATGCACGATGGGTACAGCAAGTGCCAGGGCACAGGGGCAAGTGATGATCAGCACCGACACCGCATTCAGCAAAGCCGCGTGCAGTCCTGCCCCGCCCAGCAGCCATCCGGTGAGCGTGGCGGCCGCCGTAAGGTGGACGACCGGCGCATAGTGGGTTGCTACCCGGTCGGCGAGACGCCGGTAGCGGGTGCGGACGGCCTCGGAAGCCTGCATCATCTCGCTCATGCGACTGAGGAAGGACTCTTTGGCCGGGCGCAGGACTTCGATCCGGATGGCACCATCCACCACGGCAGCCCCCGCGACGAGATCATCGCCCCTTGCCAGCACGACCGGCTGGGATTCTCCGCTGACCATGGCGAGGTCCACACTGGCCGTCTCCGACAGCAGGCGGGCGTCGACCGGTACCCGGTCCCCGGCCCGCAGAAGCAGGGTCATGCCCGGTTCGATCTGCCCCAGCCGCACCACGGCCGTGCTCCCATCTTCAAGCACGCGCGTCGAGGCCCGCGGCTGCAGGCGCGATAGCCCCTCCACCGCGCTGCGGGCCCTTCCCCGCATCATGTGGTCGAGGGTGCGGCCCACCAAGAGGAAGAAGAGCAGCATGGTGGAGGCGTCGAAATAGGCATGCGGCCCACCGGTCGCCGTCTCGCAGAGGCTGAGGGCGGTGGCGACGATGACGCCAATGGCAATGGGCACATCCATGTTTGTCCGGCCGACGCGGACCGCCGACCATGCCGACCGAAAGAACGGCCGCCCGGCATAGGCCACGGCGGGCAAGGCGATGAGCGCCGACAGCCAGTGGAACATGTCGCGCGTTGCCGCATCGGCTCCGGCCCAGACGGAAACCGAAAACAGCATGATATTGCCAGCGGCAAAGCCGGCCACGGCAAGGCTCCGAACCAGTTCGGACAGGACCGGATCCGTGCCGGCCAGGTCATCGGGATCGATCGCAAAGGTTCGGTAGCCGCTGCGCACAATGGCCGGGGCCAGCGCACCCAGATCGGTCGACGCATCGTGGCGGATGGTCACCTGCCTTCGGGTCAGATTGACCCTGGCGCCTGTGACCCCGGGCACTCGCGCCAGGCCGGATTCGATCGACTCGATGCAGGTCGCGCAATAGGCATCAGGCACGGCAAAGCAGATCTCGCGCTCACCCTCGGCATTCCGCCGCACCAGGTCCGCGAGGACTTCCGGCGCGCTTTCATCGAGCGAAATGGTCGCGTCCATGCTCATGGCACGACGACCCTGGATTCATATTCGATCGGACCGAGCTCCGTGGCAGCCGTGGTGATGGTGATGTCCCATACCCCCGCAGCCAGATCGTGCTCACCCACATAGGCAGTGCCGTCGCGCACCAGGACAACGGTTGCATCGTCATGGCCGCCGACCGGTCGCCGCACGAAGGCCGTGACTGCATCGAGGTCGAGCAGCGCCCCATCGGCATCGAGTGGCTCGAACACGATGCGACCATCGACATGACGGGTTTTTACCGTCCAGCCCGCCTGCCTCTGCGCGGCGATGGTGTGCTGCTTTTCATTGAAGCGCTGGCTTTCGACATAGGAATTGGCGACCACCAGCCCTGTCCAGGTGCGGGAGGCCGAGATGGCCATGGTCAGGTTGACCGCGATCACCACGCCGAAAAAAGTGCAGATGATGGCCAGCATGTGCCAGCCGGTAAACTGCCGTTCAACTCTGTTCATCTTGCCACTCCTGGACCCTCGAATCGCACTTGCTCCATGGCGGTCGCCTCTCCGTCGGCCGAACGGACCACCATGGAAAAATCGCTCTGCCCATCCAGCGGCCCCTCGGGCGCACGCACATAGACGCGCAGTGGCAGCACCAGATCCGGCTCGACCATGAGGTCGATCCTGTCGGTCGCCTCATCCGCCAGATTGGGCGAGGTCACCGTCGCGCCAGGGAGCCCTTCGATGGAAAAGCTCACCGCGCGCGGGGCATTGGTCATGTTGAGAATCTTGACGTCATAGCCGTTCTGGATGGAGCCGTCGGACAGCAGGACATAGAGCGGATTGCGGTCATGCAGGACGTTGAGCCCCAATTCGCTACGCATCGACAGGGCCACCAGCATGGCCACGCCGATCATCGCCCAGACCCCAAAATAGACCAGTGTGCGCGGCCTGATCACCGAGCGCCAACTGGTATGGCGAACCGCATCGATCCAGCCGCCCCCCGGACGCCGGACCCGCGCTGGGTCAATGCCTTGGGGTCCGCTCGCCAGCTTCATGTTCGTCTCATAGTCGTTGAGCGTCGTATAGGAAATGAGCCCTTGGTCCCGCCCAAGCCGGGTCATGATGTCGTCGCAGGCGTCGATACAGAGGGCGCAGGTGATGCATTCGAGCTGTTGCCCGTCGCGGATGTCGATACCCATGGGACAGACGGCGACGCAGGCATTGCAGTCGACGCAATCCCCCACCGGTTGACCCGCCGCGGCGGCCTTCTTGGCGTGCCGGCTGCGCGGTTCACCCCGCCAGTCATTGTAGGTGACGGTCAGAGAATGCTCGTCGAGCATGGCCGCCTGGATGCGTGGCCAGGGGCACATATAGGTGCAGACCTGTTCGCGCATCAGCCCGCCAAACGTGTAGGTCGTGGCCGTCAGGATGCCAATGGTAGCATAGGCGACCAGCGGCGCCTGGAACTGTACCAGATCATTGAACAGCGTCGGCGCATCGGCGAAGTAGAAGACCCAGGCGCCGCCCGTGAGCACACCGATCAACAGCCAGATGGCGTGCTTGGACACGCGTTTGGCCACCTTGTCGAAGGACCAGGGCGCCGCCTCAAGCTTGATCCTTGCATTGCGGTCGCCCTCAATGGCCCTCTCGACCACGAGGAACAGGTCGACCCAGACGGTCTGCGGGCAAGTATAGCCGCACCAGGCCCGGCCCACCGTGGAGGTGACGAGGAACAGTCCCACGCCGGCCATAACCAAGAGCCCGGCCACATAGTAGAACTCCTGGGGCCATATCTCGATGAAGAAGAAGTAGAATCGCCGGTTGGCGAGATCGAGCAGCACCGCCTGGTCCGGCGCATAGTCGCCCCGGTCCCACCGGAGCCAAGGGGTCACGTAGTAGATGGTCAGCGTGATGGCCATGACGATCCACTTGAGGCGCCGGAAGGTCCCTTCCGCCCGCTTGGGAAAGATCTTGCGCCGCGCCGCATAGAGCGACGGTCGTGTCTTGGCCGAGTTGACCGCCTCGACATCGATGCGTGTCGGTGATGGGTCGGTCGCGCTGGTCGTCATGGGTTTGGCTCCTGTCGCGTCAGCCTTGCCATGGTTCGCGCGGGAGGCCTTTGACCTGAATCAACGAAGGCCGCGGCAGGTGCCGCGGCCTTCGCTGCCTCCCGGCGGCGCCAGCTCGTTACTGGCCGCCGCCCAGCCCGTGCACATAGACCGCCAACTGCTTGATGGTGACGTCGTCGAGCTTCTCCAACCAGGCCGGCATCATGCCGTGGCGTGCCCGCTCCAGTTGCGCCTCGATCGAAGCGACCGAGCCTTCATAGAGCCAGATCGCATCGGTCAGGTCCGGCCCGCCGACATCGGCCATGCCTGCACCGGTTTCGCCATGGCAGCCGGCGCAGTTATCGGCGAACAGCTGTGGCGCTTCGGCACTGGCGGGCCCAGCCTCAAGCCCGGACAAGCCCGCAACATAGGCCGCCATATCCTTGATCTGGGCCCGATCCAGCATCCCGTCCGTGCCGAAATTGGGCATGAGATTGAACCTTGTATCCGGGTCGGTCGGCGAACGAACGCCATGGGCGATGGTCAGGTAGATATCGTCCACCGTGCCGCCCCAGATCCAGGAGTCGTCGTTAAGGTTCGGGTAGCCCGATGCCCCAGCCGCACCCGTGCCATGGCATTGCGAACAGTTGACCTTGAAGGCCGAAGCGCCGGCCGAGTTGGCGAAGCGGGTCAGTTCCGCATCTGCCAGGATATCCGACAGCGGCAGGGCGGCAATGCGGTCGATGACAGCCTGGTTGGTCGTCTGGACGGCCTTGATCTCCTGATGCAGGTCGGCGCGGCTGGAATAGCCCAGCACCCCACCCGTCGCGCTCGAGATCAGCGGCCAGGCGGGGAACAACACCGTATAGACTACGGAAAACGCGATGGTCGCGTAGAAGGTCCAGAGCCACCAGCGCGGCATGGGCGTGTTGAGTTCCTTGATCCCATCCCACTCGTGGCCGGTGGTCTCCGTGCCGGTGAGGGCATCGACTTCTCTTGTCGTCGGCTTGTCAGTCATTGCCGGTCTCCATGGCACCGTCGCGAAGGGGAATCTGGGCTGCATCCAGGGCACTGCGGCGAGCGCCGGGCCGGAGCAGGAACAGGATCACCATCAGGAAGACCCCGCACATGTAGACGAGGCCCCAGGAGTCGGCGAAGTGCCGGAACGTTTCATAGTCCATCGTCAGCCCCCTCAACGGAAATTGGCTTGCGCGTCATAGCTGTCAAAGTTGACCAGCGTGCCGAGCATCTGCAGATAGGCGACCAGCGCATCCATTTCGGTGATCCTGGCGGGATCGCCGTCGAAGTCGCCGACCACGGCCTTGGGATAGCGGGTCAAGAGGTCCGACGTATCCGCATCTGGAGTGGCTTGGGCCATGAGGTCCCGCGTCGCCGCATCGATCATCTCTTCGGTGTAGGGCACCCCGACGGTCGCATTGGCTTGCAGCTTGCCGGTGATGGTGCCGTAGTCGAGCGTGGCCAGCGACAGGAAGGCGTAGCTGGGCATGACCGATTCCGGCACGACGGAGCGCGGGTCGGCCAGGTGCTGTACCTGCCATTCGTTGGAATAGCGGCCCCCGACCCGCGCCAGGTCCGGACCGGTGCGCTTGGACCCCCACTGGAACGGATGGTCGTACATCGACTCCGCCGCCAGCGAATAGTGGCCATAGCGCTCCACCTCGTCGCGGAATGGGCGGATCATCTGGCTATGGCAGGTATAGCAGCCCTCGCGGATGTAGATGTCGCGCCCGGCCAGCTCCAGCGGCGAATAGGGCCGCATGCCATCGACCTTCTCGATGGTATTCTGGAAGTAGAATAGCGGCGCGATTTCCACGATGCCACCGATCGCGACCACCACGAGGGAGCCGACCAGCAGCAGCGACGCATTGCGTTCGATAATGCCGTGCTTGGCAAGAAGGGACATTTGAAACTCCTTACTGAGCGGGCTGCAGGCTGGCGGGGACCGGCATCGGGCGCTCGGTGCGCACGCGGCCGACAACCGTCATCCAGATGTTGAAGGCCATGACCAGGCCACCGGTCAGGTAGAGGAGGCCGCCCCCCAGGCGCATGACGTAATAGGGGTGCATGGCAGCCACGGTTTCGGCGAAGGAATAGACGAGGAACCCCTGGCTATCGTATTCGCGCCACATCAGGCCCTGCATGATGCCGGCAACCCACATGGAGGCGGCATAGACAACGATGCCCAGGGTCGCGAGCCAGAAGTGCCAGTTGACCATGCGCAGCGAATAGAGCCGTTCACGGCCCCACAGACGCGGCACCATGAAGTAGACGGCGCCGAACGAGATCATCCCGACCCAACCCAGGGCGCCGGAGTGAACATGGCCGATGGTCCAATCGGTATAGTGGCTGAGCCCGTTGACCGACTTGATCGACATGACCGGCCCCTCGAAGGTCGACATGCCGTAGAAGGCCACCGCAATGACCATCATGCGGATGATCGGGTCGGTCCGGAGCTTGTCCCAGGCCCCGCGCAGGGTCATGAGGCCGTTGATCATCCCGCCCCAGCTGGGCATCCACAGCATCACCGAGAACACCATGCCCAGCGTCTGTGCCCAGTCCGGCAGGGCGGTATAGTGCAGGTGGTGCGGACCGGCCCAGATGTAGAGGAAGATCAGCGACCAGAAGTGGATGATCGAGAGCCGGTAGGAATAGACCGGGCGCTCGGCCTGCTTGGGCATGTAGTAATACATCATGCCCAGGAACCCGGCGGTGAGGAAGAAGCCCACCGCATTATGGCCGTACCACCACTGCGTCAGCGCATCCTGGACGCCCGAGAATAGTGAGTAGCTGCGCGATCCAAAGACGGAGACCGGCACCGCAAGGTTGTTGACCACATGCAGCATGGCCACGGTGACGATGAAGGCCAGGTAGAACCAGTTGGCTACGTAGATATGGGGTTCCTTGCGCTTCAGGAGCGTGCCCAGGAACAGGATCAGGTAAGCGACCCACACAATGGTCAGCCACAGGTCGACATACCATTCGGGCTCGGCATATTCGCGGCCCTGGGTGATGCCGAGGAGGTAGCCCGTGGCGGCAAGCAGGATGAACAGCTGGTAACCCCAGAAGACGAACCAGGCGAGATCACCGCCGAACAGGCGCGCCCGGCTGGTCCGCTGCACGACGTAGAAGCTCGTGGTCAGCAGCGCCGTGCCGCCGAAGGCGAAGACAACCGCCGACGTGTGCAGCGGCCGCATCCGGCTGAAAGTGAACCAGGGTCCGAAGTTGAAGTCGGGAAAGGCCAGTTGCGCGGCAACGACCACGCCGACGAGGAAGCCGACCACGCCCCAGAACACCGTGAGCAGCGAGCCGATGCGTACCGGCCCGTCCATATAGGTCAACTCGCCCGCCGGGCTGGCCGCACGCTCCGGCAGGCGGAGCGCCACCAGCGTTGCCAGACCCAGCACGAGGGTCAATATACCCATATGCAGGCGAAATGGCGCGTCCACGGCGAGCCCTGAAAGCAGGGCCGCGGCCAGTGTTCCGCCGCCAAGGCCAATAATCCATCCCTTGTTCACATCACTTCCCCAAGCCTAACCGGCACAGAGCTGCCGTCGAAGGTAAGTAGGCGCGGGTGCCGAACGGGACTTTGATTTGGATCAAAGGAAAGAAGCGTTCGCTTTGTCAGGGTTGCAGGGCAATTATCGGAGGGAAGGCCATGAAACCTGACTGGCCTGGCAAAGACCCGAGGACTGAACGTTTCGCCGAACCAAGGCTTGGTTTGTGTCAGATGCTCGAGCTACGCCGGGCGGGCGGTCACTTGTCCACGCCTTCGGCCCAGGATCCGGAGCCGCGACCGCATGCCAAGGTCATCCGCCTCCCGGTGACGCGCTTGACACGGCAATGATGACTGACGCCCTGGTCTGGGGCCTACTTCTGGGAGTGGGCGCCTCCCTGCATTGCGCCGGCATGTGCGGGGCCATTGGCTGCGCCCTTATTGTGGCCAGCAGCTCCTCCACGCCGGCCCGCCCCGCGTGGCAACGCCTGGCGGCGATGCAGTTTGGCCGTATCCTGTCCTATGCTCTGCTCGGCCTAGCCTTCGGCACTTTCGGGGCGGGCCTATACCGTTTGCTCGATTTCAGCGCCGCCCATGTGCTCCTGCAATGGCTTGCCGCCGCCGTCGTTGTCTGGACTGGCCTCGCGACCGCTGGCCTCGCCCCATCGCCGGCCGGCCTGGACCACGCCCTGGCGCCACTGGCCGCGCGTACTACGCAGTTGCGCATGGTCCTTTCTCGCTCCGGACCCGAACTGGATGTCGTTTCGGGTCTGGTCTGGGGGCTGACCCCCTGCCCTCTGGTCTATATCGCGATTTTCAACGCCATGCTGCTCGGATCGATCGAACGGAGCCTGGTGATGATGCTGGCGTTTGGCCTGGTCACGGCGATCCCCGTCATGATCTCATCGCTGGCGCTCTACCGCGCCTCGGGCCTGCGCAGCCGCAATGGTCGACGAATTGCAGGACTAGCTTTGATCGGTGCGGGCCTTTTGGCCGTCGCCCTGACCACCAAGGGCAGCCCGCTCTGCATTACCTGATCAAACCGTGTCCGAACCAACGGACTTGTATCGGTGTGATCGCCGCCGCTCCATACCTCCTGAGGCCATGGCGGCGGCCCGGATCGCTCCGGGCCGCCTGTCAGTTCAGTCAGAGAGCGGAGAGCACTGCGTCGGCAAGCAAGGCCGCACCGTCCTCGGGGGACAGTTCGGAATTGAAGAACTCCGTGACGGCGTCGGTTGCTGCGCCGACGATGTTGGCGGGAGCCGCATGCGTCCCCGCAAAAGTCGGGACGGCGGTCCCGCCGGTATCGGCGGCGGCGAAGTCGGCGGCCGTCGCCTGGGCGCAGGCATCGAGGCTGGTCATGTCGAGATCACTGCGTGCGGGAATGGATCCCTTGGCCAGGTTGAAGTCGATCTGCACCTGAGGATCCATGATGGCGCTGGCGAGCACCTCCTGGCCGAACTTGCGATCCTCTTCCTGCTGGTCGAAGAAGGACAGCGAGTTGATCAGATAGATGAAGCCGCCATCGCTGGCACGCGGCACCGGAATACAGGCAAAGTCCTCATTGGGCACGAGACCGGCATTGGTGAACTCGCCCTTGGCCCAGTCTCCCATGATCTGCATCGCCGCCTCGCCATTGATGACCATGGCGGTGGCGAGGTTCCAGTCGCGCCCCGGAGCATTCTCGTCGATCATGCCGCGCAATGCGGCGAGTTCGGTGAACACTTCGGTCATGGTTTCGGAGCGCAGCGTGGCCTCATCGAGATCGACCAGGGCCTTGCGGTAAAAGTCCGCGCCACCCACGCCGAGGGCCACGGCCTCGAACATATAGGCCTCCTGCCAGGCCTGCCCACCATGGGCGAGAGGAATGATGCCGGCCTCGAGGAAGCGCGGTGCCAAGGCGTTCAGCTCTTCCCAGGTCTTGGGATAGTCCGCCCCGATGGCCTCGAAAGCCTCGACGCTGACCCAGAGCACGTCCGTCCGGTGCACGTTGGTCGGTGCGGAGACATAGTGGCCGTCGATCTGCGTGAAGGCCTTGACCGCTTCGGGCAGGACCGAGTCCCAGAGTTCCCGCTCCGCCACGGCATCGACATTGGACAGAAGACCCTCATTGGCCCAGTCGATGATGTTCTGCCCCAGCATCAGCATGGCCGTGGGCGGGTTGCCCGCCGCGATGCGCGCCTGCAAAGCCGTTTTGGCCTGGTCGCCACCCCCACCGGCCACAGGCGCATCCTGCCAACCGACGCCCGCTGCCACCACCTTGTCGCGGACGGTCGCCAGCGCGGCGGCCTCGCCGCCCGTGGTCCAGAAATGCATCACCTCCACATTCGGATCGGCCATGGCCGGCATGGCGGACATTCCCAGGCCCATGGCGAGCAGGCTCACCCCCACGCCGGCACGAAGCATTTTCGAAGTCATCCTCTATTCTCCTCCTGTGTTGCAGTCATCCGTGGATCGGATCCACGTCCGGCCCTTGCGAGGCCGGATTCTTCTGTCCGCCAGCTCCCCACCCTAAGGCGCTGCAGTTCCTCATCTGCATCAGTTTTGGATCGTTCCAATTTTTGTTCCAACAGATGTGCTTGCGATCGATTCTGTCTGTGATGCTGTGAAGCGGCCTAGAGGCCGTGCGACGCCTTGACCAGGTCGGCGCCCTTTTCACCGATCATGATGGCGGTGGCATTGGTATTGGCCGAGACCACGGTCGGCATGATCGAGGCGTCGATCACCCGAAGGCCGGAAAGGCCGTTGAAGCGCAGTTCGCTGTCCACCACCGCCCGCTCATCAGCGCCCATGCGGCAGGTGCCGGCGGGATGGTGGTCGGTCTTGGCGTGGCGGCAGGCATAGTCGAAATAGTCCTGGTCGCTCTTCACGTCCGGGCCCGGCAGGCGCTCGGCTTTGACATAGGGCTTGAGCGCATCCTGGCGCATGATGTCCTGGGCCAGCTTGAGCCCGCGGATCGACATCTCGCGATCATGGGGATCGGCCCAGTAGTTGGGGTCGATCAATGGCGCCGCCTTGGGGTCGGGGCCGGAAACCCGAACGGTGCCGCGTGACCGCGGCCTGAGATAGGCGGAATTGAGGGTCACACCCCCCTGTTTCATGGTCTCGACGCCGGCCTCAATGCCCGAGCCCAGGCCCAGGTGGAACTGGATATCGGGCGAGCGGGCATGCTTGTCGGCATACCAGAAGCCGCCGGTCTCAAAGAGGCTCGACGCTACTGGACCGGAGCGCGTCAGAAGGTATTGGAGCCCGGCCAGCGCCGACCAATGCGGCTTGGCATAGCGGTCATAGGTATGAGGGCCGGTGCACTCGGCAATGACGAAAAGGTCGAGATGATCCTGCAGGTTGGACCCGACCTCCGGGTGATCATGGACGACGTCGATGCCGACCTGCGACAGGTGTTCAGCCGGACCGATACCGGAGAGCTGCAGCAAGCGCGGCGAGCCGATCGCGCCGGAGGACAGCAGCACTTCCTTGCCGGCGCGCACTACGCCTTCCCCTGCCAGGTCCACCCCGACGGCCTTGCCCCGCTCGACCACGATGCGCAGCACCTGCGCATCGGTCCGAACGGTCAGGTTTGGCCGCTTGCCCCGCAGCGGTGCGAGATAGGCCATGGCAGCGGATGAGCGGCGCACATGTCGCTGGGTCAGCTGGTAATAGCCCACCCCATCCTGGCTCGCGCCAGTCATGTCGGCGTTGCGCGGAATGCCGAGCGCCCCGGCGGCCTCGAAATAGGCCTCGCAGATCGGCAGGGGCGCGGCAGGCTTGCTGACCCCGAGCGGGCCACCCTGACCATGGTAGCGGTCATTGAAGGTGTCATTGTCCTCGGCCTTGCGGAAATAAGGCAGGACGTCCTCATAACCCCAGCCGACGCAGCCGAGCTGCCGCCACTCGTCATAGTCGAGGGCATTTCCACGCGTGTAGATCTGGGCGTTGATGGACGAGCCGCCGCCGATGACCTTGGCCTGCGTATAGCGGATGACCATGCCGTTCATGTGCTGTTGCGGCACGGTCTGCCAGCCCCAGCTGCCGATCCCCTTGGTCATTTTCGCAAAGCCGGCCGGCAGGTGGTAGAATGGATGCCAGTCGCGACCGCCGGCTTCGAGCAGGAGAACCCGGACGGCCGGATTCTCGCTCAGCCGCGCCGCCAGGACGCAGCCGGCCGATCCCCCGCCGACGATGATGAAGTCATAGTGCTGCGACATGCATGTCTCCTCACAGCCGCTCGGATCGCCGCTCAACCTAGAGCGAAGTTCCGAGCCGATCTTCCCGCCCACCGACGCCATAACGGCGTCGATCCGGGAAATTTAGAACGTTCCAAACTGCCCTACTCAAAAGGCATCCTACCGTCAAGGGCACAGCTCTCGTTGCCAACGCGCGCCGTGGTTTGACTGCTGAACAAGCGCGCTCCTAAGGCCTGGATAGTCTCTCGCTGCGCCCGCGCGCCGGCCGATCTCAGGACTGCCGCCGAAACGGCCTGACCTGCCGCCACGGCTTCTCTTTGTCCCCGGCCTTGGCAGCGGGCGGCAAGGTAGCCGGCATTGAAGGCGTCACCGGCCCCGGTCGTATCCACGATGTCGTCTACCGGGGGCGTCGGCCGCCAGTACTGCTCGCCCGGCATGGCGCAGATTACCGGACCGCTGCCATTCTTGACGACCGTTTCGGCCACGCCGAGATCGCAGTAGCGGCGAACCGTGTCCGCCGGGCTGGCATCGCCCCATAACAACCGTTCGTCATCGAAGCTGGGCAGCACGACGTCAGCGTTGCCCACCATGGCGAGGATTGCAGATCGGGCCGCATCCAGGCTGGGCCAGAGGGCGGGGCGCACATTGGGGTCGAAGGACACACGTCCCCCCGCCCGGCGGGCGGAAACGACGGACTGCAATAATCGCTCCCGTGCGGACGGCGCGAGGATCGCCAGGGTAATGCCCGACACATGGATCAGGCTGGCCCCCGCCAGGCTTTCCTCGAGCCGGGCCGGCTGATCGGCCAGCGTCCGCGCCGCGGACTCGCCCCGCCAGTACTGGAAGCTTCGTTCGGTGCCGCTGAGCGTAATCAGGTAGAGCCCCATATGCCTGGCCTCATCCCTCCCCACGACCCGCGGGTCGAGACCATCGGCGGCCAGCTCTCCGGCAAACCGGTCCGACAGGGCATCAGTGCCGATCCGGGTGCAGAAGCCCACCGAGGCAAGATCTCCGAGCAACTGCGCCATGTGCCACACCGTGTTGAACGTGTCGCCGGCAAAACCCAGCCGATAGAGCCCCTCCCCCGCCGGCGACAGTTCCACCATGGCCTCGCCAATGCCGACGATGCGGAGAACATCATTGCGCATGGATGCGCCCCGTCAGCCAATCGGGCCAGTCCCGCTCGAAGAATGATCGCTCGCCTTCGTCAAGGGGACGATTGGGACGCGTGGTAATCACCATCCCCGTCCCGTCAAAACGAACGACGATCTGCTCCTCACGATGCTCGGCCCGCTCCTTGCGGAACCGGAACTGGCCCAGCGGACCATGTCTGGTCGAGGGTTCGGCTTCGCCCAGGGGGTCGCAGATGGCGCGCGCGCCGCGGCTGCCGCCGCCGTTGCGGATATAGTGGTCGAGCGCGGCGAGCACGGCCTCTGAGGCCAGCGCCATCTGCTGCCACTGCACCGCGCGGATTGCTCCCCCGGCATGGCCATAGCCGATGCCGTGCCTGCCGACCTTCGCATTGAGCTGGCGCGCCTCGGCGAGTGCGGAAGTCACCCCCGGCGCATCGCAGATGATCCCCGCATGGTCGCTCATCCGCGCCTGGACGCTGGCGCGCACCGACTTGATGGTCAGGGAACTGTCCGCCCGCACGATATCATGCAGAGCGGCCAATTCCCGCTCGGCCAGACCCGCCGCCGCCGAGTCGGGCGCGCGTCTGGCCCTGCCGCTTGCGGCTATGTCTTCAGCGGCCCTTGTACCAAAGACCTGGCCAGCGTTGAGCGCGGCCCCGCCCGGGCGGGTAACCCCATGGGTGCCGGCCGCCTCGCCCACCGCGTAACACCCGGTGAGCGAGCTTCGCCCCCAGATGTCGACCAGGATGCCGCCATTCATGTGCTGGTTGTTGACCGCGAATTCGAGCGGCTCGGTGGCGATATCCACCTTGTAGCGGCGGTAAAGTTCGATCGCGAGCGGGTTCATATGGGCCAGCCTCTGGATCGGCAGCTCCTGTGTCGCCCCGGCATTGCCGAGGTAGTGGCGCACCTCGTCATCGAGCCGCTCCAGCGAGAACGGCTGGTCACCCTCGACCGGCAGCGGATTGCGATTGAAATCCATTAAGACCCGGCGTCCGGCAGCGGATTCCCGGTGGATGGCGAGATCAACCAAGCTCGATCCGAAGTCGAGCATGCGCGTGGCGTGGAACGGCCACTGATAGCCCTTGCGGAAGACGTTGGAGGCCAGTTCCTGCGTCGTCCGGTAGTAGTCGGCGAGGAAGTGATGCTCGACCCCCGCCGCATCCACCGAATAGATGTGCGGCATGGCCTGGACATAGGTGCCCGAGAGGTTCCAGGGAAAACCCTCGCGCCGCGTGCCGATGCCGAACTGGCTTTCGGTCAGGTTGACCAGATCGAGCCCGGCTTCGAGCGCCAGGCCCAGCGAACCGAAGCAGCCATTGGGGTAGACGCTGTCACGATAGAGTTCCCCCGGCCCGCCGGCCGCCAGCACCAGCACATTGCAGCGGAAGAGGGCGAGGCCCATGGGATTGTCCACGGACCTGTCGCCCGCCCGCGCGGCCAAGACGCCCGCCACCTGCCGCGCCGCGCCCTCACCCTCGGTCACGATCCGGGCGGCCGTCGTCTGGTTATAGATCGGAATACCCAGCCGGATCGCCTCCTCGGCCAGGACCTTGACCATCAGGCGGGAGGTGCGCGGGCCGCAGCTGGTCGCCCGGCCAACCTCGTCATGGTCGGTCTGGTAGCGCAGCGTTCCGCCGAACCGGTCCTGCGGCAGGGGAAGCCCCAGATACTGCAGCGACGCCATCATGCGGGCCGATCCCACGGCCTCGACATAGGCGGTGTCCTCGTCCATGGCCCCGCCGGCGCGGATGGCCCGTGCCATGGCGCGGAAGTCGTCGCCGCGGTCGGCTGTATTTGCGGTGTGGAGCGTCTGCTTGTCCGAACCCGAACAGGCCGAGGTGCCGCCCCAGGCGCTCTGGCTGATCACCGCGACATCATTGCCCCGCCGCTTGAGCTCCACCGCAGCCCGCAGACCCGCTGCCCCCGAGCCGACGATCACGCAGCCGAAGCGGTAGAGCGGCAGAGTAACCTGGCCGATCGTCACCTGTTCGCGCGCGGCCGGCGCGCCCGGCAGCCGCGGCATGTCGACATCGGTCAATTCGTCCAGGATGGACTGGGGAACGTCTATACTCATCACATGCGCTCGCGATCAGGCGGCAGCCGGGATGTCGACCCAGCTTCGGATCCGCGAGGACTCCATGCACGCATCCACGATCTGGCAGATATGATGCCCGCTCTCGAAGGTGGGCCAGGCCGGCGTGTTGCTGGTGATGGAGCGGATCACCTCGAAGGCCTCGATGATCTTGCTCTCGTTGTAGCCGAGGGCAAAGTTCGGCAGGGGCAGGAAGGCCCGGTAGGTGGCATTCTCGGTGCCGACGTCGATTTCACGGAAACCCTGGCGGCCCGGGCCGTCGGCATTGGAATAAAAGCGCAGGCGGTTCACCTCGTCATAGTCATAGGCCAGGCTGCCCTTGGTGCCATAAATCTCGTAGGTCTGGCGGAACTTGCGACCCATGGCGATGCGGCTGAAATCGACGATACCGCTGGCGCCATTGGCGAATTTGACCAGGATATTGGTGGCGTCGGGATTGGTGACTTCGGCCATTTCCTCGGCGCCGGTCAGCTCGCCGCCCCGGCCAAGCTGGCTGCCGGCCACAACCGGCCGCATTCGGGTGCTGATGATGTTGTCGGCGATCAGCGAACTGACCTGCCCAACAAGAAAATCCATGAAACTGAAGACATGCGAGCCGGTGTCGCCGACGATGCCGGTCGGGGCCAGCTTGCCGTCGGCGCGCCACATAAAGGGCGCCGCCGGATCGGCATACATATCGATATGCTGGCAACCCTTGAACAGCAGGATGTCGCCGATCTCGCCGGACTGGATAATGTCCTTTGCCAGGTCATGCACCGGATTGCGCGGAAAGGCGTGACCCACACGGGTGATCAGTCCCTTGGCCCTGGCGATATCGGCCAGTTCGCGCGCCTGCGCGGCGGTATCGGCCAGCGGCTTCTCACAATAGACATGCTTGCCAGCCAGAAGAGCCGCCTTGGCGACGTCGTAGTGGAGATTGTCGGGCAGGCAGATATCGATGAGGTCGATGTCGGGGTCAGCAATCACGGATTGCCAACTGGTCTCGATCCGCGCGCCCGGCGCGCGAGCCTCAGTGTCTTTGAGCAGGGCCGGATTGTGCTCGACAAGCGCCACGACGCGGGCCGTGCCATGGGCGGTGCCCAGGAAATGCGGGAAAGTGCTGTAGGCCATGGTATGAACCTTGCCCATCCAGCCCGACGCTCCAAGAACCGCGACGCGAACTTCCTTCAATTCTTCCTCCTGCCATAAGGCGAAAATCTATGTCCCGGCTTCCGCGTGTCGGGTCTCTGTGCCAGCCGTTCCCGTGCCACCGCTCGACTGGCGAACGATCAGGGACACGTCGGTGCGGTGTTCGGGGGGTGGCACTCGCCCCTCTTCGAGCCAGGCCACCACGGTTTCCGCCGTCGAGCGGCCGAAGCGGGCAATGTCGCAGCGGACCGAACTCAGGCCCGGCCAGCTATGGGCAACCTCCTCGATATCGTCGAAGCCGACGATCCTGAGGTCGCTTCCCACCTGGCGCCCGATTTCGGCGCAGCCCGACATCATCCCCAGGGCCACCTGGTCGTTGAAGCAGATGGCAGCATCGACATCGGGATGGTCCTGGGCGAGCGTGCGGGCCACCTCGCGGCCGAATGTCCGCGTGGCCGAACCGGTGAAGACCAGCGGCTCCATGCGCTTGGCCCTGAGCAAGTCGAGATAACCGGACATGCGCTCGCTGGTGACGCCGCGTCCCTCCAGACCACCCACAAAGGCAATGCGCCGGGCGCCCGATTGCAGCAGATGTTCGGTGGCCGCGCGGCTGCCGCTGACATAATCGGGCGCCGAAAAGGGAAAGAGGTCAGTGCGCGGGTCGACCTTGCGCAGCACCTGCATGGCGGGAATGCCGGCGCGCTGGATCGTGTCGAAGGTCGCGGAGTCCTCGCCATAGGCCGGGGAGATGATCAGCGCCGCCACGCCATGCTCGATCATCGCGCCCACGACATCGGTCTGCAGGTCCGGATCTTCGTCGGTATTGGCGATGACCGCGGCATAGCCCCGGCTGGACAGAGCCATCTGGAGGGACGTTGCGAACTCGGTGAAGAAGGGGTTCCTGAGGTCGTTGATGACCAGCCCGATCAGGTCGGGATTGGACTTGCGCAGCTTGGCGGCGGACCGGTTATAGACATAGCCCATCTCGGCCATGGCCGCCCGAACCTGCTCCCTGGTGGCGTCCTTGACCAATGGGCTGTTCTGCAGCACCAGGCTCACGGTGGACTTGGAAACGCCGGCCCGGCGCGCCACGTCGATAATGGTCGGCCTGCGGTCATTATTCGCCATATTCATTGCCCCTTTACCCCCGGCGGTCGATCCGCCGAACAAGCGAGGCGCGAACCATAGCATTCCCGTATCGGCGTGCAGGCCCGATTCCGGTCAGGGTCACAAGGGAATTGCCGCGCGATCCTGCCCATCACCACCCCTCAGGCCGCCAGGTCGTGTTGCGCGAGGTGCCGGGCGCTGCGCAGCGCCAGGGCGGCAATGGTCAGCGCCGGATTGACCGCCGCCGAGGTGGGCAGGACCGAGGCATCGACAATGTAGAGATTGGGGTGGTCGAAGCTCCGGCAGTTGGAATCCACCACGGCGGCCCTGGGGTCATTCCCCATGCGGGCGGTCCCGCATTGGTGGCTGGGCGTGCGCCGATCGAATGGGCGCGACAGAACAATCGGAAAGCCGGCCCTGCGCAGCACGCCCTTGAGCTTGCGGACCAAGGCGAGGTGCGCTTCCCAGTTCGACCGCTTCCAGTCGAGCCGAACCTGGCCGTTGACCAGCGTAACCCGGCTTTCCGGATTGGGCAGGTCTTCCGACATGGCGTACAAATCCACCGACCTCCTGGCCACCCAGTCCGCCAGCGGTGCGGGCAGCGGCGAGGACGCGGCGAGGATCGGCCCTGAAATCTTGCCCAGAAGCTGGATATTGCCCAAGGGAGTGTCCCCTTCCCCGCCCCGCAGGTAGAAGTCGTTGATCATCAGCGTCTTCTGGTAGACCGACTCATTCTTCCGCAGCGGATGCAGGGCCAGGACGGCCGAGCAATTGTGGTTCATGAAGTTGCGCCCGACCTGGTCGGAGCTGTTGGCGAGGCCGCGCGGGTGGTCCTCGTCTGCCGAGGCCAGCAAGAGCGCGGCCGACTGCACGGCGCCGGCGCTCAGCACGATGGTGGGGGCGCTGATCACCTCGCGACGCCCAGCCTTTTCAACTTCAACCCCGGTGATCCGTCCCTCTCCATTGGCGATGAGGCGGAGGGCGCGGGTGCCGGTCGAGAGCGTGACATTGGGGTGCTTGAGTGCTTCCGCGAGGCCGACGCTTTCAGCGTCGCTCTTTGCCCTCACCGTATCGGGGAACGCATCCCATGGCGTCGTGCCACGCGCCAGCCAGCGGTCGATGTCGACACCCAGGGGCAGGCTGGCCGGATGCAGCCCGACCGACTTCAACCGGCGCCGCAGGTCGGCGATGCAGGGCTCATCCGGAACAGGCGGGAACGGATACTGGCCGGAATGCGGTGGCTCGCTCGGGTCTTCGGACGTCGTACCACGCACGCGGTAGAGCGTTTCGGCGGCCTGGTAGTCGGACTCGATATCCTCGTAGGTAATCGGCCAGCCCGGCGTCGTCCCGCCGAGGTGCCTGATCGAACCGAAGTCTTCGCGCCGGTAGCGGATCAGTACCGCGCCGAAGAACTTGGAATTGCCCCCGACCAGATAGTAGTTGCCGGGATTGAATTGGCGGCCCTCTCCGTCCAGCCAGGTTTCCTCGGGACGAAAGTGGCCGCGACCGAAAATGGCGCTTGCGTCACGAGCCTCCGGGCTGTCGCGCAGGCGTTCACCCCGCTCGAGGATGAGTATTGTCCTCCCGGTGGGGGCGAGCGCGGCAGCCATGGTGCTGCCGCCGATGCCCGAGCCGATGATGATGACATCCGGGCTCATCAGCGAATGCGCGCCTCGGTCTTGGGGTCGAAGGCCACGGCCTTTTCCATGTTGACGGCGAATTCGAAGCTGTCGCGCGCCGCGACCGAAGCGTCCGCCCGCATGCGGGCGACGACGTCGCGCCCTGACACGGTCATGGTGACGAAGGTGTCCGAACCGGCCGGCTCGGTCACCGTGACGATGTTGGAAAAGCGCTGGATGTTCTGCGACTTGCGATCGGCGCCATCGATATCGGTAATGGCCTCGGGCCTGATGCCCAGCATGATCTCCTTACCGTTCCACTCGGCCATGTTGGCCTGGCTGAACTTGAGCGATTGCCGGCGGCCGCGCGCATCCGCGATTTCGGCATAGGGCGCCCCATCCTCGACCCGCACAGTGGCCGGGATGATGTTCATGGCCGGCGAGCCCATGAAGGTGGCCACGAACAGGTTGGCCGGCGTATCGTAGATTTCCTTGGGCGTCCCCAGCTGCTGGATATAGCCCTTGTTCATCACCGCGATACGCGTCGAGAGCGTCAGGGCCTCGATCTGGTCATGGGTCACATAGACGATGGTCGTGCCCAGGTTCTGGTGCAGCTTCTTGATCTCGGTGCGCATGTCGACGCGCAGCTTGGCGTCGAGATTGGAGAGCGGCTCGTCGAAGAGAAAGACGTCCGGATTGCGCACCAGGGCCCGGCCCATGGCCACGCGCTGCCGCTGCCCACCCGAGAGGGCACCGGGCTTGCGCTCGAGCAGGTGGTCGATCTGCAGAAGCTTGGCCACGTCGGCCAAGAGGCGCTCACGCTCCGGCTTGGGCACGCCATGCATTTCGAGGCCGAAGGTCATGTTCTGCGCCACGGTCATGTTGGGGTAGAGCGCGTAGCTCTGGAACACCATGGCAATGTTGCGCTTGGATGGATGCACGCCATTCATGACTCGGCCGCGAATGCTGATGTCGCCCTTGGTGATGGGTTCGAGCCCGGCAATCATGTTCATCAGCGTCGATTTTCCGCAGCCCGAGGGACCGACGAGCACGATGAACTCGCCCTCCTCCACCGAGATATCGACCTCATGCAGCACCTGCACGGCGCCATAGGCCTTGGACACATGCGAGATATCGAGAAAGCCCATGGCCTTATCCTTTCACGGAACCGGCCATCAGGCCGCGAACGAAGAAGCGGCCGGCGACGATGTAGACGAGCAATGTCGGCAGGGCGGCCATGATGGCCCCCGCGAAATGGACATTGTACTCGCGCACGCCGGTCGAGGAGTTGACGAGGTTGTTGAGCGCCACGGTCATCGGCATGGCGTTGAGCCCGGCAAAGGAGGCGCCGAACAGGAAGTCGTTCCAGATATTGGTGAACTGCCAGATGATGGTGACGACGGCGATCGGGCCGGACACCGGCAGCATGATGCGCCAGAAGATGCGGAAGAAACCGGCCCCATCAATCATGGCCGCGCGCACCAGTTCGGTGGGAAACGAGGCGTAATAGTTGCGGAAGTAGAGCGTCGAGAAGCCGATGCCATAGACGACGTGCACCAGCACCAGGCCCTGGGTCGTGCCAGCTATGCCCATCAGCCCCAGCATGCGGGCCATGGGGATAAGCACGATCTGGAACGGGATGAAGCAGGAGAACAGCATCAGCCCGAACAGCAGCGTATCGCCCCGGAAGCGCCACTTGGTGAGAATGTAGCCGTTGAGCGCGCCCAGGACGGTAGAGATCGCGACGGCGGGAACGACCATCAGGATCGAATTGAGGAAGTAGGGCCTCAACCCGGTTGGCGAGACGCCGACCTGCGCCGTCGCCCAGGCGCTGAGCCAGGGCGCGAAGGTCAATTCCCGGGGCAGGCTCATCATGTCGCCGCCGGTAATTTCGCTCAAAGGCTTGAGCGAATTGGTCAGCATCACGTAGAGCGGCAGCAGGTAGAACAGCGCGAACAGCACCAGGATCAGATAGATGAAGACCTGTGCGACGCGGCTGGTCTTGACTGCGGTATCTTGACTGACGGCACTCATTCTTTCTTCGCCCCCAGCTCGGAATAGAGGTACGGGATCATGATGGCCGCGACGGTCATGAGCATGATCACAGCGCTGGCGGCCCCGATGCCCATGGAATTGCGGGTGAAGGTGTAGGAATACATGAAGGTCGCGGGCAGCTCCGTGGCCCGGCCGGGCCCACCGCCGGTCAGGGCGATCACGAGGTCATAGGACTTGATGGCCATGTGGAAGAGGATCACGAAGGCCGAGAGGAAGGCCGGGCGCAGCATGGGAATGACGATCCGGCGATAGAGCGCCACATTGGAGGCCCCATCGATCTGCGCGGCCTTGAGGATTTCGTTGTCGATGCCCCTCAGGCCGGCGAGGAACATGGCCATGACGAAGCCGGAGGTTTGCCAGACGGCAGCGAGCACCAGCGTGTAGATCGCCATGTTGCGATCCTTGATCCAGTTGAATTCGAAACTGGTCCAGCCCCAGAGATGCATGGTGTTTTCGAGCCCCAGGCCGGGGTCGAGAAACCACTTCCAGGCCGTGCCGGTGACGATGAACGACAGCGCCATGGGATAGAGGTAGATGGGGCGCAGCACGCCTTCGCCGCGGATCTTCTGGTCGAGCAGGATGGCCAGCCCGAGACCGATGACGGTGCAGATCGCGATATAGAGTGTCGCAAAGATCACTAGGTTGACGAGAGCCGTGTTCCAGGCCGGCAGGGCGAACAGCCGCCCATAGTTGTCGAGCCCGATGAAATCGAAGCTCGGCAACATCTTGGAGTCGGTCATCGACAGGTAGACCGTGAAGGCGATGAAGCCGTAGACGAAGACCAGGATGACGGCCAGCGACGGCGCCAGCACGATTTTCGGTATGAAGTCCTGCAAGCGGGTTCGCAGGTCCGCCTGGCGAGATTGGATAGGCATCGCGCCCTCCCGATCCGTCCCGGCACGCATGCCCGGACGCAAAAACAGATGTTGGATGGTCTCCGGCTCCGGCAGGGAGCCAGTTGGGGCCGGGCCGAAGCCCGACCCCGCCCGGGAGGGCTACTGGGCAGATTCGACCGCGATCGCGAGTTCCTGGGCCGCCGTCTCGGCATCGTATTCACCGTTGAAGTGGGCGGTGACGACGTCATAGATGGCGTTCTTCACGGCAGCCGGATTGGCGTGGCCATGGGCCATCGAGCCGAGCAGCGTGCCGGCTTCGGCGGCCGCCGCGAGTTCGGCCATGCCCTGCTGGCCGCAGGCGTCGAACTGGTCGCCCGCGACATCGGTGCGCGCCGGCACCGAACCCTTGACCGTGTTGAAGGCGATCTGGAACTCCGGCGACATGATCGACGAAGCCATCTTCTGCTGGGCGGCACGGAAGCCTTCATTGACGTTGAACATGGCGAACTGGTCGGCGTTGAACGTCACTGTTCCTTCCGACCCGGGCACGCGGAAGCAGAGGAAGTCCGTCCCCGGCACCTTTTCGGCGCGCAGGAACTCGCCCTTGGCCCAGTCACCCATGATCTGGAAAGCCGCTTCCTTGTTGATCACCATGGCCGAAGCCAGGTTCCAGTCGCGGCCCGAGAAGTTGTCGTCGACGAAGCCGCGGAGCGTTTCCATGCGCTTGAAGGCTTCGACCATTTCCGGCGCAGCAAGCGCCTCCTGGTCGAGATCGATGAAAGCGCGCTTGTAGAAGTCCGGGCCGCCGGCGCCGACCACGACGGAGTCGAACACCGTGGCTTCCTGCCAGGGCTGGCCGCCATGGGCGAGCGCCACGTAGCCGGCATCCTTGGCCGCCTGCAGGGCTGCCACGAATTCGTCCCAGGTCGTGGGCTGGGCCAGCCCGAGTTCATCCAGGATCGCCTTGTTGGCCCAGACCCAGTTGGTCGAGTGCACATTGACCGGGGCCGAGACCCAATGGCCGTCATACTTGGCAAAGCCCTGCAGGGCTGCCGGCACGACAGCATCCCAGCCTTCTGCCGAGGCGACTTCATCGAGATTGCCGAGCGCACCTTCGGCAGCCCAGTCCAGGATGTCGAAGCCCAGCATCTGCACGGCAGTGGGCGGCGAGCCTGCGGTAACGCGGGCACGGAGCACGGTCATGGCACCTTCGCCGCCACCGCCGGCCACCGGCATGTCGAGCCAGCCGATACCCTGGGCCTGCAAGTCCTCCTTGAGGACATTGAGGGCGGCAGCTTCGCCACCCGATGTCCACCAGTGCAGCACCTCGACCTGTTCCTGGGCGATGGCTGCGCCCGAGGTGAGCATCATTGCGGCCGTAACGACCGCAGTTGACATATTAAGACCACGCATTTGGATCCTCCCTGCGCATGCGTCTTCATCCTCCCCACCGACCGGTCGGTCAGCGGGCATTCACCCAAGGCGCTCGCGTGCGCCCGATGCGCATGACGAGTGATTTCACCTCGAGAAATTCTTCCAGGCCGTAGGACCCGATTTCCCGGCCCTGGCCGCTTTCCTTCACCCCGCCGAAGGTCAGCTCGGGAAAACCGTCCATCCAGGTATTGCTCCAGACCGTCCCGGCCTGGGCGCGCCGCGCGAAGTCGAGCACCGTGTGCACGTTCTCGCTCCACACCCCGGCCGAGAGGCCGTAGGCGGCGTCGTTGGTGATGGCGATGGCGTCGTCCATCGTGCGGAAGGTCAGCACCGACAGCACCGGGCCGAACACCTCCTCGCGGGCAATGGCCATGTCCGGCGTGACCCCGGTCACCACCGTGGGCTGGTAGAAATCGCCATTGAGCCCGGGCACCGAGAGGCGCTCGCCGCCCAGCCCAAGCCGGGCGCCGGCGGCCACGGCCGCCCTGACATATCCGTCGATCTTGTCCTGGTGCTGCGGGGTGACGATCGCCCCCACCTGGGTGCGCGGGTCGAGCGGATCGCCAAAGGCCACCTGGCGCGAGAGTTCGATGACCCGGGCCGTGAACGCCTCGGCAATGTCTTCGTGCACGATGATCCGGCTGCCCGAATTGCAGCATTCACCAGCATTGAAATACACCCCGAACACCACCGCATCGGCGGCGCTTTCCAGATCGGCGTCCGGGAAGATCACCTGCGGATTCTTGCCGCCCAGCTCGAGCGCCACCTTCTTGAGCGTGCCCGATGCCGCCGCCGAGATCGCCTTGCCCACGGCGGTGGAGCCGGTGAAGGTGACCATATCGACATCGCGGTGCGCGGCCATGGTCGCGCCCACCGGCTGGCCATAGCCAAGCACGATGTTGACCACGCCCGCCGGCAGGCCGGCCTCGTTGAGCAGTTCCGCCAGCATCGCCGTTGTCGATGGCGTCATTTCCGACGGCTTGACGACGCAGGTACAGCCTGCCGCGAGGGCGAATGGCAGTTTCTGGCTCAGAATCCAGAACGGAAAGTTCCACGGCGTGATCACCGAGACGACGCCGATGGGCTCCTTGATCACGACGCCGAGGATATCCTCGCCCAGGGTATTGTGGCTGTCGCCCTTGGTGGTACGGGCCAGCGCGGCCGCATAGCGCCAGAGATCGGCAGCACCGGAAACCTCATTGCGGGCCTGGGTGATCGACTTGCCCGTTTCCAGCGTCTCGATCAGCGCCAAGCGCTCGACATTGGCGGCGATCAGATCGGCCACGCGCAGCAGGACCTCCGCGCGCGCCTTGCCCGAAATCCGGCTCCACACACCGCTATCGAAGGCAGTGCGCGCCGCTGCGATGGCAGCGACCGCTTCGGCCTCGCCGCCCCTTGCACTCCGGCTGACGACAATGCCATGCGACGGCGCGATGCGCTCGAACGTGGCACCATCAGCGCTGTCGCGCCATTCGCCATTGATGAAATGCCGCCCGATAGCGGGTTTGGTCGGAAGGCCGGTGCGGGTCGAGGGAATGACGGTCATGTCCATGATCAGTGTCCCGTAAACTTGGGTTTGCGCTTGTCGCGGAAGGCCTGGACGCCCTCGGCCCGGTCGTCGCTGGCCGCAATGGCGGCGCCGCCCAGCGCCTCGATCATCGCCCCGGCATCTTCATCGCGCGCGGCATGGATCATGGCCTTGGCGATCTCGACAGCGCGCGGCGACAGCTCCGCCACGCGCGTCGCCATGGCCTCAGCCACCGCCAGCGGGTCCTCTGCCACCTCGGCAACGAAGCCGACCGCAAGGCACCGGTCCGCACCGATCCGGCGGCCGAATAGGGCCATTTCCTTGAGCATCGGTTCCGGCAGCAGCCGCGCCAGGCGCTGCGTGCCTGACCAGCCGGGCACGATGCCGACACCCGCTTCGGGCAAGGCAATGGTCGCTCCCGGCGCCATGACCCGCACATCGCAGGCCGCAGCCAGTTCCAGTCCGCCACCAAAGGCATGCGCACCGAGCACGGCAATGCTGGGCTTGGCCAGCCGCGCCAGCCGGTCGAATATCCGGTGGCCGCCACGTACCCAGTTGCGGGCGAATTCGGCCGGTGACAGGGCACCCCAGGCATTGATGTCGGCGCCCGAACAGAAGGCCTTGGCCGGCGTCGCCGTCACCAGCAGGCAGGCAACATCGCGATGGCCCTCGACCACCTCGAGATGCGCCGCAAGCTGGGCCAGCATCTCGACCGTGAAGGCATTGAGCTTGCCGGGATTGTCGAGGCGGATTTCGGCGACCGACCCTCGGATTTCGAGGTGAACCTGGCTCATGGCTGCCACCCCATCGGTCCCGTCCCGAACAGGGCCGCCGGCATGGTGATGGCATCCTTGGCGACGCGCACGCGACCCTGGCTGGCATCAACGATATGTGCCTGCGCATCGATACCGGGCATAATTTCGGTGGCTACCAGACCGGCATCGGTGAGGCGCATCACGCAGCGCTCGGTGACATAGAGGACGTCCTGGCCCAGTTCGCGCGCCCGGCGACCGGAAAAGGTCACATGCTCGACCGCTTCGACCATCTTGGTGAACTTGCCCGGCCGGTCGATGCGGATGCCGGTCTCGGTCAAGGCAACGTCCGCGCCAGCCTCGAACCAGCCCGAAAACACGATCTTGCGGGCATTGGCGGTGATATCGACAAAGCCGCCGCAGCCGGCGGTCAGGTAGGGCTTCTTGCCCAGCTTGGAGACGTTGACATTGCCCTCCACGTCCACTTCGAGAAAGGACAAGAAGGACACGTCGAAGCCGCCGCCCTGGAAATAGATGAACTGCTGTGGCGAGGGCATATAGGCGTCGGCATTGGCCGCACAGCCAAAGGCAAAATCGGTGAGCGGCATGCCGCCGACGGCGCCTTGCTCGATGGCCCAGGTGACCGCCTTGGGATGGCCTTCCTCGAGCAGAATGCGCGGCACCATGGCGCTGATGCCAAAGCCCAGATTGGCGGTCATGCCCTCTCGGAGTTCCATGGCCGCGCGGCGGGCGATGACCTTTTCGACGCCATGCTGGGCAAGGCGGAAGCTGCTCCAGGGTCGCATGACCTGGCCGGAAATGGCGGGATCGTAGTCGGTTTCGCAGGTCTGCTTCTGGTCGGGATCGATCACCACCAGATCGACCAGATGCCCCGGCACGCGTACATCATGGGGCCGCAGCGACCCCGAGGCCGTCACCCGCTTGACCTGCGCGATGACGAGACCGCCATTGTTGCGGGTGGCAATGGCCTGTTCCAGCCCGCCGAGATAGGCACCCTCATGCTCATAGGTGAGGTTTCCCCATTCGTCGGCGGTGGTCGCGCGCAGGATGCAGACATCGGGCTGGATATTGGGGAAATGCAGCCAGGTCTCACCGCCGAAATCCACGCGGGAGACGATGGGCGCCTCGGCCCCCTTCCCGTTCATGGCGCAGCCTTGGCGGATCGGGTCGGCGAAGGTGTCGAGGCCCACCTTGGTCAGCACGCCGGGGCGCCGGGCGGCCGCCTCGCGATGCATGTCGAACAGGATGCCCGAGGGCACGTTGTAGGCAGCGACGCGATTGTCCTCGATCATCCGCCAGATCTGTGGCATGGGCAGGCTCGACGGCCCCGAAGGATAGGAGCCGGCAAGGACGCGGGAGAGCAGTCCGTCCCTGGCGATATGGTCGATGCCCTTGACCCCATACATGTCGCCCGCCGCTATCGGGTGCAGGGTCGTCAGGTTGCGCGGATGCCCTTCGACCTCGAAACGCTCGCCGATGGCCTTGAGCACGAGGTCGGGGCAACCCAGCGAGGAGGACGAGGAGACCGTCACCACGCAGCCGTCAAAAATCCGGGCAGCCGCTTCCGCGGCGCTGACAATCTTGGTCATCGCTGTCTCTGTTATCTTCCAAGCAACGGGACACCGACATCTCACCGTGACACCGCACTGCTGCGAGTGTTCACTGGCTGGCAGCGTTCCCAATCCGAATTGGAACGTTCCTATTTCCTATCGAAGTTGCTCCGAACGAGTCAAGCCTATTTTTGGAACGATCCATATTTTTAAGGCGATGGGTGCTCAGGCCGCCCCGCAGTGTGGCGCAAAACGGTCCCCTGCGCGCTGCTTTCACCCTCGCGCCGACCCCCGTTCAGTGATTCAGACTGCCCCAGCAGTTTCGAGGGTTGCCGGACCCCTACCTAAGTGAGGCGACGACAGCCGGGTGAAGGGGGGCTTGCGCGAAGGACGTTCCGGCGGCGCCTCGGCCTGAATGCTTGCGCCGCCGGCCAACCGACCGATGCCGTCCCGACGCCAGGATCATGGCCGCCAGCCAGTGCGTTTCCGACGCTCTGACACCGTCACCCTGGCGTCGGACACCACAACGATCTTGTTCGGTGCAATACTGGCGTAACTACGCCGCGTGCCACAGATCGCGCCGCCGTCTCCAAACACTTCGATTATTCCGCGATCGTGAATGATCCTCAGGTCCGTCGCGCCCTGAAACGGCGTCTCATAGAGAATCTTGCCGTCATCCTGCGGCAGGCGAATGGAAAGGCGGCCGCCGGACACGGCAATTTCGAAGCAGCGGATACCGTCCGCCGTCGCCACTATAGAAGTGCCCTCCAGCGACCCCACGAGGCTGATCTCGATAGGCACGTCACCCGTTGCGAAACTTCCGTCAGGCTGCAGGTCGACGGCTTGGGCGGGCCATGCTGCATCCAATTCGACTGCGGGCTGCATCGTCAGACGGCCTGCGGAATTGACGCGCAGTTCACGCGGCAGGGACATCTCCCCGGAATAGGGCGAGCCCACGGGCTTGCGGGTTTCCCAGTTGAACAACCAGGCGAAGGCGATCTGCCGGCCATCGGCGGCAAAGCTCTGCATGGCGTAATAGTCGGTGCCGAAATCAAGAACCTGCATTTCGGTGGCGTCCGGCACGAAGGCGTCGTCGCGGAAGTCACCGACAAGCGCAAAAAGCAGGTTGTGACGACCGGTGTCGGGTTCGGAATAGCCGACAAAGCCCATGACCATGACCCACTTGCCATCGAGCGGGAAGAAGTCCGGGCATTCGACCGCACGCGCGCCATTCTCGCGGAAATGTGCCGGCGCGCGATAGATCGGACCTATATAGATCCAGTCGACAAGATTGCTCGAACCGTAGAGAAGCACGGCGGGATCACCATGCAGGGCAGCGCCCAGCACCATGCGATAGGCGCCAGCGGCCTCGTCCCACCAGACCTTGGGGTCACGGAAATCATGCGCGACTCCATCCTCAACGGGGCGGGCTTCGATGACCGTCTCGATACTGGATGCGCGCAGAACCTGGCGGTCGGGTCGAGCCAGCTTCTGGACTTCGCGATATCCCGAGAAGAGATCGTAGGCAGGGAGGCGCTCGGTATAGAAAAGCATCTGGCTGCCATCACGATCGGTGAAGGCATTGCCTGAAAAGGCTCCTCCGGTTGCGCCCAATTGCCAGAGGTTTTGCTCTGGAGACAAAAAGACCGGCAGATGGATCCAGTCAAAGAGGTTCTTGCTGGTGGCATGTCCCCAATGCATCGGGCCCCAGTCCGTCCCGGCGGGGTGGAACTGATAGAACAAGTGCCAGGTGTCACCGATCTTGCAGAGGCCGTTGGGATCGTTCATCCACTGCCGGATCGGCGAAAAATGCATGGCGGGCCGGGCCGCGTCGGCATTCATCCAGCGTTCGATCTCGGCATGGTCGCGCCGGACCAGCCCGTCGTCGGAAAACTCCCAGACGGTGATGCCGGTCTCATTCACGGTCGCCGGGTCGTAGCCATAGGCCCAGAGGATGCTCCCCAGCCTTTCGCATGAGAGGGTGATGCTGCTGGCTTCGCGATGCTGATAGACAAAGGGACAGGGGTGATCGGAAAGCACCTGGACCTGCCACAAGAGTGCCTGATCCTCCTCAATGCGGATGCTGCCCGGCCCTTGCGCCCAGAACTCAAGACGATAGCCGGCCGGCAATTGGACAGTGCACTGCATGTCAGACTGCGGCACCGGCAAGACCGCCCGGCAGGGATGGCGTTCCGCGGAAGGCGTTGGCCGCCTGATCGAGCATGACCTGTGCCTCGGTTCCCGAGTCGAGGATGGTGTTGCCCGTGCATCCCTCCTCGACGCGAACCGCCACGACTTCGAGCTGGGTCAGGTTGGCCGTGGCCAAGATCGCACCCACCTGCGTCGCGAAGCATTCGCTGTTGGCAGCGTCGCGCGCGATCTCCACCTCGGTTGTCGCAACGATATGGTTATTCGCCACGTAATTGCCGCTGCCCGAGACGAGACGGATGATGACCGGCTTCTCCCCGATCGGCTTGATGAACCGCCTGTCGATAGTCTCGGAAATATGGTTGGCGATCACCGAGTTGCCGTCACCGTTGAGATGGAGCAGGCCAAACTGGTCGTCGAGACCATTGTCATAGCCGACCATCGGCGCCCAGGGCTCGTGGTCGCGCAGAAAGTGGTTCGACGAAACGAGGTTTTCCGAGCACGTCCCGGAAAAGATCAGCATGCCCGGATAGAAGGAGTGAAGCCGGTTACCGGTGACCGATGAGCGCGCCACGTCTTGAAAGTGGATGCTGCTACGCCCTCGAGGGAAGATGTTGTTGGCACTGACCAAGAGCCCACCGAAGTTTTCAGCGAAGATGGAATGCCCGTCATAACCGGCACCGATCAGGTTGTTGGAAATTCTCGATGCCTGGCCCATCCCCCTGAGCTCGATGCAGTTGCCGCATTCGGCGATGAAGTTGTTGTCCACCGTGAGGGCGTCGGAATGGTGCGCGACGAGACCGTGTTCGAGATAGACCAGACCCATGCCGGTAACCCGGAAGGAGTCGTTGGCACTGGCGACGTGGATGCCCGTCTTGCCATTGCGGTAGGAGTTTTCCGCCTCGTCGCCGGCCGCCTTGTCTTCGAAATGCAGGCCGTCGATGCAGAAATCGGCGAACTCAACTGAACTGAGGCGAGGATTGCCTGAGCGGCGGACGAGGAACGCCGCCCCCGCCGCCTCTTCCTGCGCATCGCCCGCAGGGAGATCCACCAGGACGCGGCTGCCGCCGGGCCAGATTTCGTGCCAGTCCTTGAGTTCGTGCGCGGGCGTATTGAACCGGATGCTGGAGGACGTGAAGCCGTGCCCTGATCCGACGATTTTCAAATAGCTGATGTCGATGAGAACCTGGCTCGAAAGCCGGTAGTCTCCTGGCGGAATATAGATGACGGCCCCCGGCTTTCCGCCCATGCCCAGGTCGCGATGCACCTGCCGTCGCTTGATGTCGGCGATGATGCTGTTGATGACGGCGCCGATGTCGTCATGAGCATTGCCGACGTGCCAGGTGGTGACGTCATAGGCATTGGGGCTGGTCATCGGGACGTCTTTCTCGGGTCTGTCGGTATTCGGGTAGCGCGCCGGGAACCGGCTGGTGTTGGGCATGAGGCTCACCAGATGCTTCGGCTTGTGGTGGGATCGAAGAAGTGCAGGTTCTCGGCCGTGATGGCGACACGGGCGACATCACCTGAGCGCAGGCTGGTGCGCGGGGAGAAACGCCCCACTGCGGTTCTCGACATGGTCACGGCGTCGGTGGCATCCGGATCTTCCGCAAGGACCCAAGGCGCATCGAGTGCGAGGTGAACCATGGTTTCGGCGCCCAGAGCCTCCACCAGGGTTACCGGCGCCGAAATCTCCGCATAGCCGCGCTTGTCGGTGACGGCGGCGTCATCCATGTCCTCTGGGCGGATGCCGACGATGAGCTCTGCATTGGTATAGGCTTGCAGCCCAGGCCGCGCAGTGAACGTTGCATCGGGCAGATCGATGGTCTGGCTGCCCAATGAGAGCCGGGTGCCGTTGAGGCGCGCGCGATAGAGGTTCATCGAGGGCGACCCGATGAAGGCGGCCACGAAGAGGTTGGCAGGTCGCCGGTAGAGATTTTGCGGCGTATCGATCTGCTGCAGACGACCGGCCTTCAGCACCGAGACGCGGTCGCCCATGGTCATGGCCTCGACCTGATCGTGGGTGACATAGACAGTGGTCACGCCCAGGCTGCGCTGCAACTTGACGATCTCTGCCCGCATCTGCACGCGCAGCTTGGCGTCGAGATTGGAGAGCGGCTCATCCATGAGGAAGGCGCGAGGTCGCCGCACGATAGCGCGGCCCATGGCCACCCGCTGGCGCTGGCCGCCCGAAAGCTTGCCCGGCTTGCGGTCGAGATGCTGGGTCAATTCGAGGATGCGTGCGGCTTCGTTGACGCGTCGATCGATCTCGTCTCTGGGAAGGCCTGCCATCCGGAGGGGAAAGGCGATGTTCTCGCGAACCGTCTTGTGCGGGTAGAGCGCATAGCTCTGGAACACCATGGCAATGTCGCGGTCCTTGGGATCGACATTGTTGACCACCTTGTCACCGATGGTCAGTTCGCCCGAGCTGATCGTCTCCAGGCCGGCGATCATGCGCAGCGCCGTCGATTTGCCGCAGCCGGATGGACCGACAAACACCATGAATTCTCCGTCCTCGATCTCGAAGCTGAGATCGTGAATGGCGGGATAGAGGTCCCCGTAGACCTTCTTGATCCTGTTGAGTTTGATGCGTGCCATTGAACTAGCCTTTCACGGCGCCAAAGGTCAGCCCGCCGACAATCTGCCTTTGCAGCAGGAGGGTGACGAGGATGACGGGGAGGGAGTAGAGGACGGCGGCAGCGGTCATGGGACCCCAGGCAAGGCCGTATACGGAGTTGAATTCGGCAATGACGATGGGGGCCGTCTTGCTGTTCTGCGAGGTCAGCAGCAGGGCGAACAGGAACTCGTTCCAGCTGGCGATGAAGCTGAAGAGCGCGGTGATCGCGAGACCACTGGGCATGAGCGGCAGGACGATGTGGATAAAGGCACCAAAGCGCGTGCAGCCATCCATACGTGCCGCCTCTTCGAGCTCTTTGGGAATACCCTCGAAGAAGGCTGACATGAGAAGCAAGGCAAGCGGAACCGCGGTGGATGTATGCGCGAGGACAAGTCCGAGGGTCGTATCCAGCAGGCCAAGCGTCTTCATCACCTGGAACAGGGGCACTCCGAGAGACACTGCTGGCACCATGCGCGTGACCAGCGCAAACAACAGGAAGATGACCGTGATCCGGCGCCGGTAGAGCGCCGATACGTATGCGGCGGGGACGGCTATCACCAGCGAAAGGAGGGTCGTCAGAACTGCCACGACTGCGGAGTTGAGAAAGGCATTCGGCAGGTCTGCCGTGCCGACAACGGTGGCGAAATTCTCGATCGATACACGGCTGGGGAAGAAGGACGGCGGGATCTGCTGCACGTCGGCTGCAGGCTTCAGCGACGTCGAGACGAGGTAGATGTACGGCAGGGCATAGGAAAGGACCAGCGCCAGAGCCGCGAGGTTGATGATGGTCTTGCCCAAGTCCTGCGGGGTACGGTCAGCCATTGTCGGCCCTCCAGATCTTCCAGTAGGCCAGAGCGGCCAGCCCCATCATGAAGAGCAGGAACAGCGTCGCCGACGCCGAGGCTTCGCCGAGATCCCCGTAGCGCACCATGCGCTGGTAGATGTTCATGGAGAACACCTCGCTGGCCTGACGCGGCCCACCCTGGGTCTGGATCCAGATGAGGTCGAAGGTCTTTAGCGCGTCGATGCCTCGAACGATGACGACGACGGCAATGACCGGACGCATCAGCGGCAGGGTGACGTGCCAGAACCGCTTGAGCGCGTTGGCGCCGTCAATCCGTGCGGCTTCGATCAGGTCCTTGGGGATGTTGGTGAGGCCCGCATAGCTCACCAGCGCGACGAAGGAGGTTGTCAGCCAGATGTCGGCGAATGCCACCGAGTAGATGACGATATCGGTGTCCGACAGCCAGTTGATGGCCTTGGGGCTCGCAATGATGCCCAGGGCTGAAAGGCCGTGGTTGAGAATGCCGATATCTCCAACCAGGAGGAAGCGCCACAGCAGGCCTGCCACGATGGGCGAAATCATGAGGGGCAGGGCGAAAATGGTGCGGTGCCAGTACGACCGGTCAGCAATGGCCGAAAACAGCAGCGCCGCGCCAAATCCGAAGACAAACTCGAAGAACAGCGCAAAGGCCGAATATTGCAGGGTGCGCCGGGCGGCATCGTGGATGCGCCTGGATGTAAGGGCGTCGGCATAGTTGGCCAGCCCCACCCAGGTGCGGGCCGAGGGGTTGATCAACTCGACTTCGAAGAAAGAATTATAGACAAGCAGCGCGACCGGGTAGGCGACAAGCAATCCCAGAAACAACACCGCAGGCGCCAGCATAAGAAGCACGAACCTGCGTTCGGACATGTCTCTTCCTCCCGGTAGCAACCGGCTATCGGGGCGACTTTGCGCCGCCCCGAGCTCAGCGTGAACGGAGCTTATTGGCCAAGGATGTCGCGGGCTGTCTCTGCCGCTTCCTGCAGCAGCTCGGCGACATTGTCTTCGCATTCGAGAGCGCCCTGGAATGCGGGCATGACCGCCTCGTCCACCAGTTCCTGATAATCCTTGTTCAGCGGCCGGCCCTTGGTGGCCGGCGCCGCCAGAGTGTCCATCAGTGGCCAGAAATGCTCGTAGCCCGGCCTGTCCACGTAGCTTTCATAGGCCGAGTAGGTCGCCGCCAATCCGAGAGGCGCCTCGATGCCCAGGGCATTGTTGGCTTGGAGATAGGCGATGAATTGACGGGCGGCGTCCTTGTTCTGGGAGGTCGACGGGATCACATTGTACCACGGGCCGGGTATGGCCGCGATGCCGGCAGGGCCCGCAATCATCGGCGCAACGCCGACCCTGCCGGAAATCTTGCTGTCTTCCGGCGTCATCTTGTAGGCGTGGGCCCAGAATTTCATCATGGCCGTCTGGCCCTGGTAAAAGAGATTCTGCGCCTCGCCCCAGCTGATTTCGAGCGCGTTTTCTGGCACCGACCTGTCGGTGCAGAGCGGCGCCCGATAGTTCTCGAGGGCGTCGATATGCGCCTGGTTGTCCAGGATCACTTGGCCCTGGTCGTCCAGGATCACGCCAAGTGAGCCGGCCTGGAGCACCTGCGCCATCCACTCCTCGGACGTTCCGCCGATGACCACAGTGCCGTACATGTCATCCTTGGTAAAGAAGCTGGCCATGTCTCGCCACTGCTGCCAGGTAGCTGGCGGCACCAGGTCGTAACCGTACTTTTCCTTGAACGCAGACTGGTTGGCGGGGTCTTCCCAGAGGTCCTTGCGGTAGAAGACGATTTCGGCATTGGCCCAGGCAGGCATGCCGATCATCTTGCCGCCCACTGTCGCGTCGGCCACCAGGGCCGGCGGGAGATCCGCCCGGACTGCATCGGTATAGAGGTCGCTGAGGTCTTCGACATGATCGGCAAAGGCCGCGTTCCAGACCACGTCGATGGTGGCGACGTCGAAGTTGGAGGTGCCGGAGGCGATTTCCGCCGAGAGCTTGTCATAGACGCCCTGATACGGCACCTCCACGAAAGTGACCTCGATGCCTGTCTCCTCGGTGAAAGCCTCGGCGGCGGCCTTCTGAAGGGAATGACCACCCCCTTCCACGAGCACCGAAATGGCCTGGGCGTGAGCGGTGGCGGTCATCAGGGCCAAGGCTGCGACCGTGCCGTAAAGCGTCTTCATAGTCTCTCCTCCGGTTGTTCTTTGAGCGGTTCTCGGATCCGCTATGACCCCGACCATAGAAAGCAATGTCGACGTCGTCAACACAAATGACAACGTCGACATTCTCTATGTCGACGTTGTCGATTGCGCCGCCTCATTGGTGCCGATAGTGTCGCGACTCAGGAGGACATCAATGGTCAGCATCAAGGATGTCGCGCGCGTCGCGGGCGTATCGGACAAGACGGTATCGCGCGTCGTCAACCGCGAGCCAAACGTCACGCCCGATACGATCGAGAAGGTGCAATTGGCCATAGACAGTCTGGGCTATATCCCCAATCTGGCGGCCAGAAGCATTCGCTCAAGCCGCAGCAACATCATCGGCATCATTACCGATTACATTTCGACCACACCCTATTCTGGCGACATCGTCCGCGGAATTCAGGATTGGGCAGGCGAGAACGGGCGCACGGTTCTCCTGGCCAACACCGACGGAAACCTCGAGCGCGAGGCCAGCGTCTGGCGAACCTTCAAGGCACATCGCATCGATGGGGTCCTGTATGTGGCGATGTATCATCGCACTGTCGCCCCGGCATGCGGCGATGTGTCGATCCCGACGGTGCTGGTCAATGCACATGCTCAGGAGGGGCTCGAGTTTTCCTCGATAGAACCCGACGACTTTGGAGGCTCGGCAGCCCTGACACGGCACCTGATTGAGTTGGGTCACCGGCGCTTGGGTTATATCCGGCTCAACCCACTGCTGCTGGGCGCCAATGAAAGGCTGGATGCGTTTCTCGCCACCGCCAGGGAAGCAGGTATCGCCGAGAGCGACATGATCATCCGGCTGGGCATGGAAGGTCCGATCGGCCAGGAGCTCAACTACGTTTACCGTGAGGCTTTGAGCATCCTGTCCCTGCCGAACCGCCCGACTGCCCTCATCTGCGGCAACGACGAAATGGCCCTCCAGGCATATCTCGCCGCGCTTTCGCTCGGCCTTCGCATCCCGCAGGACATTACAATAGTGGGCTTCGATGATTTCAGGACCGTATCTATGGCCCTCAAGCCCGAACTGACAACGGTCGCGCTGCCCTATTACGAATTGGGCTGGCAGGGCGCAGAAATGCTCAATCACCTGGTACAGGGCACCACGACCCAGGATGAGCGGCGCGTTCTGAAGTGCGGTCTGGTTACGCGTCAGTCGAGCGCAAGGCAGGCTGGGGCATGAGGTCGAAGGTCTCGTTCACAACGGCCGGGTGAAGCACCTAGGAAATAAACACGCGCGGGGCTGAGCGGTCATTCCGCAAGGCGCCCCATTTCGGTCGCTCAAGAGCGACATGGTCTCGCCGAAAAGCCGCCCGCCTGCTGCCTGCGCACAGTGGGCTGCCCGCTGCAAAGTGGAACCAAGGGACGCTATCTGCGTTTACGCGCCACACCGGGGGAATGTGCGTGTACCAGATTCTTGTTGTCGAAGATGAGCCGCTCGTCCGAATGGCGACGGTGGATGTCTTTGTGGACACGGGGCTGTCGGTGATCGAAGCTGCCAATGCTGATGAGGCGTGGTTCATCCTGCAAAGACGATCCGACATAGCTTTGGTGGTGACCGACGTCGACATGCCTGGGACGCTGAACGGTGCGGACCTGGCGCACAGAATTCGACTGGAGTACCCTCACTTGGCAGTGGCAGTCGTGTCGGGCGTACTTCCCAAGCCTCACCTACCCGCTGGCGTGCCGTTCTTCGCCAAACCCGTGGCTGATGAGATCCTTAAGGGTCTAGTATCCAGCATAGACAGTTCGGGACCATCGGCGCGAAGAGACAACCGACATGCACCGTCTCATTCCTGAGGGGGACCGGAAGGCGTTCGAAACCGCCATTAGTGCTGCGCCCGCAATGCTGTGGTTGGCATTGCCCGATGGTGAATGTGTGTTCCTCAGCCCGTCCTGGTACGAGTTTACGGGTCGCGAATTGTCTTCAGGCCTTGGTGAGGGATGGCAGGATCCCGTCCACCCGGATGATCGATCTCGCGTATTGGAAGCCTTCCGGGCCGCTCGTCGGGCTGGTGAAAGGTACCAGGTTGAATACCGGTTGAAGGCCGCTGACGGCACGTTCAAATGGGTGCTCGATTCGGCTGCGCCTTTCCCGAGCAACATGTCGGGCGATGCGGTTGATGGTTATGCCGGCTCGATCGTTGAAATCGAGCAACGCAAGCAGGCTGAACTGCAGCGCGACCTCTCCGCATTTCGGGCCAAGCTTTCCGTTGATGCATCGGAAATCGGACTTTGGGAATGGGATCTGACCACCAACCTGTTCGAGTTTTCCGAGCAGGCTCGACGAATATTCGGCTGGGAGGGGTCGGCTGACCCGGTCACGTTCCAGCAGATGGAACGGGCCATGCATCCGGAGGACATTGCCGAGGTTCGTCGCAAGTCGGCAGCAGCGCTGAACCCAAAGGTCAGATCGTCTGAGACCTATCAATACCGCATCCTCCATCCAGACGGCTCTGTCCGATGGGTGCACGCGCGAGGAGAAGCTATTTTTGAGGAGCGACCAGAGCCAAAAGCGATCCGCTACATAGGCACGTTTCGAGATGTCACCGCTTCCGTGCGGCAGGAACAATCCTTGAAGCAGGCCGCGGATAGACTGCGATTGGCAATGAACGCTGCCGGTCTGGCGGTGTGGGAGTTGGATGTGGCAACCGGGCAAGTGGTCCCCTCGCCAGAGCTGAACACGCTGTTCGGCTTCCCGAGTGATGCGGCACCCACGCTTGCAGATTTCTATGCGCGTTATGCGCCTGGCGAAACTGAGCGAGTTGCCCACTTGAGTGCGGAAGCCGAAGCCCGCGGCGACGACGAAATTCGGCTGGAGGTAAAACACGTATTACCCGGTGGGGAAGAAAGGTGGCTGCTCGTACTCGCCCGCAAGGCCGTTGGGATCGATGGTCGCGACAAGGTCATGGGCGTGGCGATGGACGTCACGGAGACCAAGGCCAATGAGCAGCGCCTGGGTATCGTCGCCAAAGAGCTGCAACATCGCGTCAAGAACACTCTCTCGATCGTCCAGACCCTGGCTAAACAGACCTTTCGACAGGGTCGCGATATTGGCGAGGCGAAGCACGTCTTCGAACAGCGCATCCAATCGCTGGCTCGCACCACCGACCTGCTGACCCAGAATGCGGCGGCGGGCGCGCTCCTTTGCAACATCGTCGATGACGCCCTCCTTTCCTTCAGAGGTGGTGAGAGAGATCACTTCCGGATTTCTGGTAGTGCCGTAACGTTGCCCGCCAAACTGGCGGTGGCGATGGGCATGGCGCTCCATGAGCTCGCCACCAACGCAACAAAGTACGGCGCGCTCTCGGGCGACGGATACGTTGACCTGAGTTGGGAGACGGCGGGGGACACCCTGCGTCTGACATGGCGCGAGCTAGATGGCCCACTTGTGTCACCGCCCACTAAACAGGGATTTGGCACTCGGTTGTTGAGTGGTGCATTGTTCACTGCCGCCGAGGGTGACGTCAGCCTGGAATACCCTGCCAGTGGACTGGTATGCAGAATGTCGATCAGGTTGGAGTGATGCGGCGCTTGGGGGCTGCGCGTCGCTCAGCCCGCGACATACCAGGGGCGCTTTTCCTGTAGAGCTGAAACATGTTTGACGAGCATGGCGCGCATTCGCCCGGGCACACCAAGGCCTCGCTCATCTACGAGGTAACCGGCAATCTCCGCGCCGTGCGCAAGGGGAGGAACTAAGTCCTTGAAATAATTGGCGCGCCCGAAGAGATTCGAACTCCTGACCCCCAGATTCGTAGTCTGGGGGATTTTTTGTGCGAGGGTGTGCAAGGAGATGCGAGAATAGAGGGAAACTCATGTTTTCAAGGGGTTGCATTGTGCAACAGTGTGCCGGATTATGCCAAGCAGCGCAAACAATCTGTGCCCCTGACGTGCCCCCGAGAGATTTCCCATGGCCAAGCTCACCACCGACCTGCTCAAGAACGCGATGCCCACGGGCACCAGCCGCCTCGAGCTGCGCGACGATGAAGAGCCGGGCCTGATCTTCCGCGTGACGCCCAGCGGGGCCCGCTCGTGGTCAGTACGGTATCGCAATGCAGCAGGAGAGCAGCGCCGCATGGCGCTTGGCGACTATCCCGACGTTGGCCTATCCACGGCCAGGGCGGAGGCTCGCAAGGTCAAGGGCGCTGTGGCGCTCCGGGCAGACCCGGTGGCAGAGGATCGGCAGACCAGGGCAATGGCGGCCAGCAAGAAGCTGCGCACCTTCCAGGGCCTTGCTGATGCCTATTTCGCCGATGCTGAATTGGGCCTGCACCGGCCCAATGCCAAGGGCCCGAAGCGGGCCAGCACGTTGACCGAAGAGAAGCGCATCTTCGACAAGCTGGTGGCGCCGCAGTTCGGCTCCACGCCCATTGAGGATGTGAAGCGCGCCGACGTTCAGGCCTTCGTCTCCAAGCAATCAAAGAAGGCCGCGTCGAACGGCCGGCACTGCCGCACGGTCATTCGCCAATTGCTTTCATATGCTGTATGGAAAGACCTGGTCGAACAGAACGTCGCCCATAACATCGCCGTGGTGGCCTCGGCGCCCCGGACGCGCATCCTCGCCGATGATGAAATGAAGGCCTTCTGGAGTGCCTGTACGAAGCCCCAGGACGTCAAAGACCTGCATCTGTCGCCCGAGATGGCCTTGGCCCTGAAACTCGCCGCTGTGACGCTCCAGCGCGGCCAGGAGATCACTGGTGCCGTTCGGACCGAATTCGACCTGAAGGCAAAGACCTGGTTGATCCCCGCGGAACGGATGAAGGGCAAGCGCCCGCACCTCGTGCCCCTCAGCGACATGGCCATCGAGATCATCGAGGCCGCCATGGCACTGGCCGGCAATTCTCCCTACTTGTTCCCATCGCCGCGTGAAGACGAGGACGAACCCTGCCCCATGGACCGGCGATCATTCTCCCGAGCCATGGCGAGGATCAAGGTGGCCCTGAAGATGCCCCGCGCGACACCGCACGACCTGCGCCGCACCGGCGCGACGAACATCACCAGCGAGCGCATCGGCATTCCTCGCTTCATCGTCTCCCAGGTCATAGCTCACGCCAGCGACACCGGCGGCGCGGCCGCCGTCACCGGCATGCATTACGACCTCTATGACTACCTCCCCGAGAAACGCCAGGCCCTGGACGCCTGGGCGGCATTGCTGGCGGAGATCGTCGGCGAAGCACCACGCCGTGACAATGTCGCCAATCTGGCCGCAGCACGAAAGGAACGCGCCTCATGAACTACATGATGCCTGTTGCGGCCACCCCTGCGCTGCCTCACGAGCCCTCAGAGCCTGCCCGGCGATATGCCCAGGCATCCAAGAGCGCGGCCACCGTTCGAGCCTATGGAGCGGCGCTCCGGTCATTCGAGACATGGTGCAAGGCCCGGACGCTGGTCGCTGTCCCTGCCGATGTGGCCACCGTGGCCGACTTCCTCTCCGCTGAGGCAGACGCTGGGCGCAAGGTGTCTTCCATTGCCCAGAAGGCGGCCGCCATCCGCTGGGCACACAAGACCGCCGGCCTGCCCTCCCCGACCGAGGAAGAAGCCGTCCAGAACGTCATGCGCGGTATCCGTCGGGCAGTCGGCGTGGCGCCAAAGCAGAAGGCCCCGGCCACGGCAGAGTGCATCCTGACGATCTTGGCCCATGTTCCTGCCACGACACTGGTCGGCAAGCGTGACCGCGCCCTGTTGCTGCTCGGCTTTGCCGGCGCATTCCGTCGAAGCGAGGTCGCTGGCCTGTTGGTCGAGGATCTGGCCTTCGGTGACAATGGCGTTGACATCACCATTCGCAAGAGCAAGACCGACCAGGAAGGACGCGGCCAGGCCGTGGCCATTCCCCATGGCGTCCACCTGAAACCTGTTGATGCGCTGAAGGCGTGGCTGGACGGGGCAGGCATCAAGAGCGGGCCTGTGTTCCGGGCCGTGACCAGCCGGGGCAAGGTGGGCGAGGAAGCCATCACGGGCCACACCGTCGCCAATGTGGTGAAGCGCTATGCCGGCCGCGCCGGGCTATCGGTGGCAGACTTCAGCGGGCATTCGCTCCGCGCTGGGTTCGTCACATCGGCTGCCGATCGAGGCGCCGACCTCAACCGGATCATGGATGTGTCGCGCCATGTGGACCCGCGGACGGTGCGGACCTACATCCGGCGGGCGGATCGGTACAAGGATCATGCTGGTGCGGCGTTTCTCTGAACCGTATAGTCGGCGCACAAGAGGAATGAAGCGAGTCGACCATGACCGATAAACCCAAGCCATACCAAGGTTCGGTGATCGTTGAGCGCCAGCAGTCCAACAGCCACAATGCTGGTCGGCTGGGACGTTTGCCAGCCTCATCTCCTGGCAGCAGCGGGAGCACCGGTGGCAACGATGGTGGCGGCGCCGGTGGAGCGACAACTACGGCGCCCGCTCAATCAACAACAACAAAAGATTGACGCTCGGCGATATTGCTTCGCTGGCTACTATCCTTTCGCTGCCGGCGGCGGCGATCGGAGTCATTTATGCCGCTATCCAAACCAGGCTGTCGAGAATTGCGACCTCCGCGTCAGTGACGCTCACAGCTTCAGAGGCCTTTCGCAACGCATGGGTCGATCTGGAAAGAGCCGAACTGGTTTCACCTAGCGCCCAGGAGGCCGCTTTCACGGACCTCCTGAACTTGATCGAGGCGTGTTGCGCCGTGTCGCTAGACGGGCTGCTGGTAGGGCGATCTGGAACTTTGTTGCGGAAGAATCTGGTCGGCACACTTGTCCACATTGATCGTACCCCCTCGGCCAACGCACTTTTTGCCAAGGCGATGGAGACCAGAAATACATTTGAAGAGATACGGCGCTTTTTGGCTACGACACAGAAGGATCAAGGCGACCTGCTGCAGGGGCTTGCAGATCATAGCAGGCGGGGCCGATAGCTTTCGATAAACGGCATTATCGGCAGTGACTTCCTGTGTCATTGTCCGGCTATTTGGAGGGGGCAATGAAGAAGCTGTTGATGTTGGTACCTGTGGTCTTCGTCGCCATGGGGCTAGTTGCGTATTTCGCAGGGGTTCGAGTCTTCGTGATCCAGCCCATCGGAGCTGTCCCCGACGGGGTCACTGCCATCGTGACCGGGTCACCAGGGCTCCGCTTCATTGACAGCCCAGATGCATTCTGCGCCCGAGAGCAGGGATACGTGAATCTTCTGTGCCGAGGGATGATCGCCGGACGGGTAGCGCAAAACGGAAGTATCATTTTGCGCCTCCCTTACAATGATGCGCTGTATGCACTTAGCGGGGCCCCTGCCGTGGACCGATAGTATTGCGTCAGAGAGACCGCTAGAGGGCGCTTACAGCTCCGGTGGCGACTGCCGCCAAAAAGGCCAGACGCCCGCTAGCGGCCATCTCTGCGGCCCCTAGAGGCCTTCGAACAGCCGATACTGCCCCGCATTTACGGCGACGGGCTTTCTGCGCTCCTTTTCGGTCCCATAGAGCGCCAGAAGCACATGCTCGGGCAGTTGCTCTCCATTCTGCGAACAAAGCACCCGAAGCTGTTCGGTTTCTTCGACCAATTGTCCATCGGGCAGTGAGCGGATGGCATCGGCGATAGTCCCGATGACCTCGGTCAGACGAGACCGAGGCCAAGAGAAGAATGGCACCTTGCCGAGGGGTCTCATGCCGCGCTCCGGGCAGCGCGTTGCTGTTCCGCAATGGCCCGGCCCTCTTCACGGCTGACCTTGTACGTCGGCAGCGTGACCTCGCCATTGCACTTGTGGATGGCCATCAGCTCATCCAGGCGCACCACCCATGCCCGAGCCGGGTTGTGGGTCTCCACGATGACCACCGGGGAGATCGGCAGGTTCTCCAGCGCCGGATCCCAAGAGGCGGGGATGGGTGTCACCAGCCGCTTGAGCAGTGCCTGAATTTGTCCGCGCCTGGTGTAGTTGGGCTTGCGCCAGAGCACCACGTAGTCGCCGGCATTGACCTCGTCGGCGATGGAGAAGCTGAACTTGGTCCCGTCGGCATAGACGGGCTCCAGGCACTTGCCGACACAGGTCATGGCATAGACGTCGGGCAGGTCGCTAGCCTCGAGCACCTTCGTTTCAGGCGGAAGATGGTCCTGGGCCTCCCAGAGCTCCGCCAGTGGCCTGCCATCCTCACCACCGAGATAGCCGACCACCCGGCCGACAAGCTTCTGGCGAAGCCCCTCTTCGCGATATGGGCCATCGATCAGGGTAATGGCGTTGCCCTTCCCATGCGCGCTGTGCCTTCCGCCGATGGGCCCGACGAACCACCTATCCTTGCGCAGCCGGAGGCCTGTCAGTGTGACCGGAAGGTGCTTGTCCCACTGGATGGCATAGTCCGCGCCGTCTACCAGTTCGGTATCGCTCGGGTCGACAATGACGTGCGTGCCCTTCGCGTAGGGGGTGCCGGGATAGTGCCGGGTGACCTTGATGGCGTGATAGCCCTCGGGCACCCGAGTGAAGAGCTGCAGGGCGGCATCCTGCTTCGGCGCCAGGGCGTTCATGCTGCTTCTCCCGAACCGAGCTTGCGCACCAGCTTGGGCATGTGATGTTCGGGGCAACAAAAGTCAGGACGCTCAAGCGGTCCCTTGAAGCCCGTGGACACGCGGAACCAGCGTTCGGGCCCATCGTCATAGCGAGGCTCCCGCGTGATCCAGTACACGGGGCGGGCGTTGCCCTCTTCGACCTCGTATCGGCCATCCCCCGACCACTTGACCGGCTGAACCCCGATCAGCGGCGCCAGGAACCGGATGTAGCCCTGATCATCGCGCACGACATGCCAGCCATAAACATCAGCATGTACCGCCTCATATGCCGCCTTGAACTCCATCGCCGCCAATTCGAGGCGGTGATGCGCGTTCATGGGAGCGCGGGCTACTGGGGTGGACTGGCTGGGAGCCGTCAGCACAGCGCCAAAGGCAGGAAGTGATGCGCCGCCGGCAGCCGCAACGATGGCGGCACCGACCCCGGCCAACAAGGCGCGACGGCTGGGTCCGGGCTCGACCGGCCGGCAATCGCCGGGCTCGATTTGTCTTCTGGTCTCGTGGTCGGTATGGGTCTGTTCAGTCATCTATCGATCCTTTCGCGATCGGTGGTGATCAGGCCCGGTCTGGGGATTGCCGTCCCCTGCCGGGCCGCATTGTTTCAGGCGTGCTCGGGAACCTTGACGGCAGCGCCACCGGCCAGAACCGGCCTGGGCGATGCGGGCACGGCGAAGGCAGCGCCATTGTCGTGCTCACCGCGGGCCAGGAAGGCAGCGACGTCGGAGTTGCGGGCAACCTGGGAGATGCGAACGGTCTGCATTTGCTTTTCCTTTCGTGTGCTGGTAGCATACTTATAGGGCTGATAGCATATGCTGTCAACACATTTAATGTGCTAACGGCACACAGGAAAGCGAATGACACCTGAGCAGTTCAAGATGGCCAAGGCGGCCCTCGGCCTCACCAACCCCGAATTGGCCGAGATAACCGGCCTTCACCGCAATACGCTCAACAAGCTGGATCAGGGCGCTGGGAAAGGTTCCACGGTGCAGCATGTCCGGCTGGCCCTTGAGGCTCGGGGCATCCAGTTTCTGGAGACAGGTGGAGTTGCCGACGGGGCCGGTGTGGCGCTTCGACCGTCACCACCTGCGGAGTGATTGCCGCCGTGGGGACCGTGATGACATCTGAAGAGGTAACGGGGGTGTCCTGAGGGTAGAGGTGGATGTCATCACGGCTCTGGCTTGGTCGGTGCCTCCAGCGTCCAGTGACGATCGCGCGACCTCGTGCGCGCCACCACCGCCCGCATGGACTGCTCCAGATCGAACCGGCCGCGGTGCGCGAGTATGCGAGATGCGACGTTGAGCACTTCTATGAACGGCACCTGGACATGGCCGCGCTTCGTGCCTTCCTGGTGACGACCGGCGACCACGTAGGCCAACGCCTCCGCTAGCGCCCTATCGACGGCATGGGTTTCGGGCTTACCCGATTCCACCATCTTGGCCCGGCGACGTGCCTGCCGTTCGGCATCCTTCTTCATCTGGCGGGTCAGGCGTTGCGACTTTGTTTCGATGGCCATCAGGCGGCTCCCCTCTCGTCCAGCCATGCCTGCAGGTCAGAAAGGCGCCACCCGACACGGCGCTTGGATATCTGGACCTGGCGAGGGAAACGGCCGGCGGCGATCTCGTAGTAGAGCGTGCGCGCGGAGAAGCCGACGATCTTCAAGACCTCAGATCGGGACAAGATTTTGTCGGTCATCGGGACACTCCACCAGCTTATGGAGAAACCCTGAATCGGATCCATGCATACTACTAAGGAAAAGTTCGACGGACGGTCCCGAACCGCATTGACCGCTCGTGTTCAGTCGTTCCATTCGACATAGAGCTCACCACCCAACGCCCTGACAACTTTGACCACTGACCGCACCGATACCGTCCCCTCTGTCAGCGAGGGCTTCAGTTTTTGGCAGCCGAGTGCATTTGTTATCTTCGTGAGCATGACGCTCTTGGCCTTTGCGGCCTCGCGAATGTCGTTGATCACGGGCAGGATCACCGGTTTAGGCAGGTTCACAGATTGGCCCTTCAATCCAAGCCTCCGGCGCTGGGTGGAAATCGCCACCCGCGTCCCGCCAATCATTGCTGCAGCAGCACGATCACTGACATTGCCTGCAAGCCTGGCGAGCACCTCATTTCTCTCGGTGGACCAAACCCTGCGGCGTTTGGTGATCCCCAGCAACTGAGCCCGGCTCCTGATTGCTGTCCAGCTCCGTTGCGGCAGAGCCCGCTGCGTCTTTGGCCTGTCGGGATAGTGTTCCCTGAGCGCTCGATCTTCCCATATTGCCCACAGGTCGCTCCGCCGGCCCAAACCCATTTCCTTGGCCTTCGACCGTATGCCCACAGCTGTTCGGTGGGGAAGGTGGGCGATCAGAAAGGCAATGTCCGGATAGTGCTTCGCAATCAGGTCAAGCTCATCCGCCCCATAGTTGGGCGCTTTCATTTGAAGTCTGCCCGAAGCGTCCCGCCCAGAGTGCGGGCGATACGATAGTGAATTCTCTCATCCACCTTCGTCGCCCAACCATGACCTCTGAAATATCTGCCACTCCGGGCGAGTCCATCGAGATCAGCCAGGGTTAAGTTCATCGCCTGTGCGCGAGACAGCACCTGATCCAGAAGACGAAAACCCGTCTCGTGAACTCCTGGTCTGGAGCGGAATATCCCTCGGGCATTGGCCGCCCTGGCCACCGCCGCATGGGAGCGCCCAGGGAAGGCCGCCAGCACATCTTCCTTGGTGCCTCGGGGGTAGACCTTCCGAAGCCGCAATACCTCGTTCTCTGACCATCGTGGCGCCGCCTTGGGGGCAACCCCTAAGCGTTGGGACTTGCTGTAGACACCCGGGCGCGTCCGGCGCTCCACCATGGGGAAGATCAGGCCATATGCCGGCGCCAGCTCGACCACAGGCCCGACCTCCCATGGCGTCCATAGCGGGTGACCATTGGGGGTGACGCCGCGGAGATGCATCAGCCGGCGGCTGCGTTCGGCGCTGGCAGCACCGCGGGCGATCCATGACATTGGCATAGTGACCCTCCTATGAGGATCAAACCCCCGCTGGGGCCGTCAGAAAAGGCCGTGGACCGGCTTTTGCTCGCAATCCACAGTCCTGGTCATCATTGCCGATAATCCCGCTTAACGTGAGTCTGACCGTCGTCACCCTACCTGCTGCAGCGCTTGCATTTTATCTTCGCCTAGGGTCAATCTAGCTGCTCTCGTGCTGGGATACGGGCGCGATTTCACTAAATTCGACCGGCGTAGCGCTCTGCTCCTATGGTCCATCCGTGTTCCAGCCATAGCTGGGGCTACCCGTGCTGGTGAGCAGGCACAACCGCTTCCGTTGCAGGAGTTTCTCCGCTTTGCTCCAACAGGTACTGAGGTGAGAAATGGCGACGCGCGTGTATTGTTCACGGCAGCTGGTATCACTCCCTGATGGTCCATCGACGCCGGACAAAGGATGGTCGATGGTGGCAATAGGGGAGTTCTTCGAGAGCTATCCCGAAGTGCAAACTAATCTCAGCCGGCGCGTCTTGGGAGGACAACCGCCCCTAGAGAGCCTCCTGGTGCAATACCTCGAATACCGACATCGTCTGTCGATGGCCCTTGCGGAACGACTACATCAGCAGAGCGGCCTCAGGCTCAATTGGGACGTCGAGGTTGCGCCTGATACGCTCACCTTCGGGTCTCTCACCGTCCTACAAAAAGTTGGAATCGCGGTTAGTATTGTTGCAGGGCTAACAACTATGGCGGCCAGCGGCCCCCTAGCATGGCAGAACACTCGCGAAATATACGTTCCGAGAGCGACGGAGATCGCGTCAAGCATTCTGAGCAGCCTAAATAAGATATCCATCGAAATCGCCATGGCGATACCACTAGTGGGAGAAGTCTCCCCTTTGCCCTACGAGCGAGATGAACACTCCCAAAACTTGCAGTTGGTTCTCGCTGAAATCCGCAGGCGATCGCGAGAAGAAAATGGACCCGAGCTGGTAGAGTGAACCCCGCCAAATACTTGGGCACCGGGAACGCTTAGCCAGATGATGCTCCAATACAATATCATCCATCCAGCACGGCCCCGAAAAGGCCGTCCCGGCAGATCGTCTCCGCCATCCGGGCGATCAGCTCGGGCAAATCCATCCCCCGGCGTTCCGCTTCCAGCGCCAGAATGGTCCGATGCTTAGCGCACAGCGGCACTGCCACATCGGCGTAGGTCTTGCGAGGGTCGCTGCTCTTGGGCCGTATTCCCCAGTGATGGATCATGTGCGCCACCTGATTGCCGGTGCTGCCATCTGCCAGGATGGACGCGATCACGGTCGAGGAATAGCCCATCGCCGCCATGGAGGCCACCCGCGCCACCTTCCGGTTCGGCCACTGATCCTTGTAGAGCGGCGCGCCGATGCGCCCGTGGCTATTGGCCTGGTTGTCATTAGCGACGGCATTGACAGCTGACATTGCTGGACTCCTGAGGTGAGAGTGGGCGCGCATGTACTGCGACTGAGGGCGTCGTGGGTCTTGGTCTGAGCGGATCGCCAGACTTTGACCCGCCCCCCCCTGAAAGACAGTCCAGATGGACCGCCTATGAAGTGCTGAAGGCGCTATTGCGCCCAATGCTTCTGCATGTCTTTATTGGCAGGGCCGAGGAGGGCTCATGCCAAAATACGAGGTCAGGCCAGGACTATACAACATTGAAACTATTGTCCCAAAGCTTGCCATCTATGCATTCAAGAAGCGACGCGGAGCGCTTACACTCCAAGAGCGTCAAAGCCGACTTCAGGAGTTAGCGGGTCTGTTGAAGGCATTGGGTCTGAGCGCGCCGCTCTACCGGAGGGTTAGAGTTTGGATCAGAAGACGGTCTTCTTAGACAGCGAAGCTGATGCGTGGAAATCGCGCAACCAGATACTCCCCATGCAGGATCGCGATCCTGTCATCGCGGGGCTGCAAACTCTTCAGTATCGACCGCATCGAGCGCTTGAAGTCGGTTGCGGCACTGGCTGGCGCCTTCGCGAAATCCGATCCCTTTGGGGGGCCGAATGCTGGGGAGTTGACCCGGCCTCTCCCCCGAATGACGGAGACGGTGTTGTTATTAGTAGGGGAACCGCCGACGTCCTGCCCTTCGATGACAGCGTCTTCGATCTGTTAATCTTTGGATTTTGCCTGTACCTCACCGACCCGAAAGACCATTTTCGCATCATTGCCGAGGCAGACAGAGTGCTGCGCGACGGCGGGATGCTGGTGATCTTCGATTTCGTGCCGGGCCGGGCTTACAAGAACGCCTACGCCCATCGAGCGGGTCTATTCTCGCACAAGATGGACTATGCCAATCTACTTCTTGCACATCCCTCCTATCGGCTGCTGCACCGGTCTTACGCGGAGCACAGTCCCCCGCCTACATTCCAACTGGACGAGGCAACGGCGGCTGACTTCCTTCTGAAGGATGCCGGCAGCGCGTTTCCTTCGACTACCAACCGCTGATTGGAATGGTCGCATTGACAGAAACGACATTCCCGCTCGCGAAGAGGGCGTCACCATTTCTACTGAAAAGGCCGTCATTCGCGTCGCTATAATTGCCGATGGTCAGATAAGCGTTACCCCCAGCCGCCATCGGATAGTAGCTGTGGATAGAGGACGCCGCTGAACGAATTATACTACCGCAGTGCCTGATCGAGGGCACCTTGGTGCTGTCCACCGCGAGGCCAGAAGGCAGGGAAATTCTAGCTTCTGTTGCAGTAGATGACCCACTGGTGAACTTTCCCATGATCTCGATAGTGTCCGCCAGTCGCCTCCAGAAAAAAGAGACACTGGAAGCTGTACCAAAGCCCGTAAAGGTCGGCGTGTAACCTTCCCATGGCGTGATGATTACCGGCGGAGCAGCGGCCCGCTGGTAAACCATAACATGCACATTGTCCGAGGCGTCCTGGACAACAAAGGCGCGGTCGCCGGCTGCCGTGACGATGTTGGCGCCGCCCGGCAGATTCAGTGTCGTGGCGTTGTGGGTCAGGGTCAGAGCGCCATCGAAACCCAGCCAGGCGTGACGGCCATCCTTGGCCGTCGTGAAGTCAATGTCGGTGATGGTCGTGGTGCCGGTGATATGGAAGAAGTCGCCATCGTCGCCCAGCGTCAATGTCGCCGCACTTGCGACCGCGGCGCCCTTCTCGCCCCAGAAGGCGTAGCCGGGGAATTTCCTGTTAAGCGGCGTCACGTTAATGCCGAGCATGTGCGCACCGGCAATTGTCGCCTGCATGATCTCATCGGAGATTTTAGTGTCCGGCATTGCCGTCTTCCTCACGTTCACGCAGCACCGGGCTTCCGTCTTCACGTAGCCAAGGCGTGCCGTCTTCTCGCAGCATCTCGCCGACTTCGTCTGTTGTCGGATGTATCGGCTCTTTGGCCGGCTCGGGTTTGTGGTCGGTCATTTCAGTTCCTCATGGTGGTGGCCTGGCCAGCGCTTTCGATAACTTAGCCGGGCGTCTTGTCGACAAGTTGGGCGGCCCACACCACCGCGTCAGCGAAATGAGCAAAATCCGGATCTGACAACCAGACCTTCGCCTTTTCCGCATCGTATGGGAGAGGTAGGCCGCCGGCGGTCAATCCGTCCCAATCCAAAAGCACGGCCTCGTGCAGCACCTGGCTGAAGAGCTGTGTGCTTCGCTCCGGCGTCAGGGAACCGTCGCGCGCTCGGTCATGCCGAGGGACATTCCGATCAAGCTTGATCCGCAGGTCCCGCACACTGGGCGCGGTGAGGCCGCGCACCTTCAGGCGGAGGTCGCCCATGCCCGGGATACTATCCACCCACTGCCCAGACTCAATGGCAGCGCTGTCGAGTTTCAGATCTTCGATGTTCATTTGCTGTACCTACGCTGCTACTGGGGATGGCGACTGTACCCACGCCGGCGGCGCCACGTTGATCGGGCTGCTGCAGGGACTGGGCTGCAAGTGGATGATGGGCTGGACGGAAGGGTCCAGCTTGCGGAAACGACGGTCGGGCCATGTGAGAAGCCGCCGGGTCTCGACTCCCTTGGTCGAAAGGACGGTGTGATCGATATGGGCACCAATGCCGTGGATGATTTTGCCCGTATCGAATTGGGGCGCGACGGTTTCGCGCGCCAACTGGCAGAATTCGGGGCCGAAAACAGTTCCACCTGCCCTAACCCTTTCAGGGGTCAGAATCTCAGCCAATCGATCGCCATCCAAGTCTGGCCCAGCATAGAAGACGCCCCAGACGGTGTTGAGCCGCATGGGCTCCATCCAATTCTCGGCAAGCTGGTGGCTCACAACGTGGAACTGGCAGAAGCCCGTTTCAGGTGACCATCCTGCAATGTGCAACTGGAAAGCCTTGCCGTCATAGACGCCGTGGGTTTCCCGCCATTTGTCGAAGTGCTTCTCGATCTCTTGGACGGCTTCGCCAAACGGCAGGCCTTCAGCGATGCCAAGGCAGGTCATCGCCAGTTCATGAACCATGCCCGTATTGCCGCGCCCGGTGATGAACATCGGCAGACTCCGAGAACGCCACACCTTTTCAGAGGCGAGCATGAAGGTGCCTTTTTCGGTGTAGTTGGCGCCATCCGTGAATAGCTCGATGCGGTCTTCATAGGGAAAAGTCGCGAACATGCTCATGATGCGTTCCTCAGCTCGATCTGTTTGGTAACCCCGGAAACATTGCCGGCCGGACCGCCAAAGATGGACCCGAATATCATGTCGAAGATGCCATCCGCTGCCATCGAAAGGGCGCGGTCCGCGATCCGATCCAAGGCAGTCGCCCCAGCATTTCCGAAGCTCTCCCAGAGGCTGGACCCATTCATGAGGCCTTGCCGGAGATCGGACATGAAGGAACCGAAAGTTTGCCGCCCGAAATCATATGCCTCAGCAAGGGATCGTGCCTGTTGCTCGGCGGTGGCCATCTGCAAGGCAAGCCCCCCGAGCTGCGCCTGCTGTGCCGGCGAGAGGGAAATGCCAGCGGCCATCGCCTCATTGAGCAGCTGATGCTCATATCGAAGCGCATTGGCTGCCTCCGCGGTCATGCCGACAGCCTGCCTCTCCAGATTCTGCGCAGAAATGAAGGCCTGCGCACCTCGCACAAGGTCCGCGTAGCGGCCTGAGGCCGCCGCCGCGGCCTTGGCGGTGGCATCAGTAGTGAAGGTCTGCCCCTCATAGGGGTTAACGAATCCAAATCCTTCCATCGTACCCGGAGCGGGACCGGCCATCTTGCCGGCCTGGTCACGGGCATACAGCATGGTCAGAATTTGCCGTTCCTGATCGGCAAGCTCCTGCATCTGAGCCTTCGCCTGGACGATGCTCCCCTCGAGGGCGCCATTGTTGATTCCGAACAGGGTGGCAGCCCCACCTTGGCTCAACCTGTTCTGAGCTTCTCGTATCTGATTGTCGAGATCGAGGCGTTGAAGCCCGATCTGGCGCATCTTCTCTTCGAGGCCCTGATAGCTGAGCCCCTCAAGGTCGCCTCGGGTGCTCGCAAAGAAGTCAGTGATCAACCTGAGATTGTTTGCTGCGTTCGCCGCTCCGTCGGCGATCGCCCGCAGCACATTCACGAAAACCGTACCAAACTGCGTGACGGCTCCAATCAACTGGGGTGAGCTCACGGCCTGCGCGAGTCCAATCAGGCTTTGCCGAAGGTCCCCCGCTTGCCCTTCGCCACGCACCATACTCTCGAAGGCGTCGTCCCAGGCCTTGCGTGCGAGGTTCCAGGCCTTCGTCAACCCGCCATATCCTTCTTCGGCCACGCCTTTGACCTGCGCTTCGAGCGCTTCGAACACCACGCCCTGAGCCGATATCTTGTCGTTCGAATCCAGAAACGCGGCCGCCAAATCCTTTTGATCTTGGGTGAGTTGGATTCCTCGCCTGGACAGCATCGCCATACCGTTGAGCGGATCGTCTATCGCACGGGCGAGGCCTTCTAGGTTCTGGCGGAGATCGCCGCCCCATGCCGCGGCCATGTCGTTGGCAAGCTCCATTGCCCGGAAGAACTCCGACCGGCCGAAGCCAAAGGAAGCCAGGTTCGTGGCTACACTCATCACCTCTTCCGCCGCTCGTCCGGTCCGAACCTCCAAGAGGTCAGCCCAAGCCTCGATTTCCCTGGCCGAAGTGCGGGCGCTGTTTCCGCTGTTCCGAAGCGCGACGTCCACCATTCGGGACATGCGTTCCATGTCTTCCATGCGCCTCACAGCGGCACCGACACCAAAACTGAACGCTGCGGCACCGGCGGCAAGCCCAGCAAGTCCTACCTGCCAAACACGCCGGAGTGAGGCCGCGGCCCTCTCGGATATTTTCGCTTCTGCCGTGAGCTTTTTGAGCTGATCGGTCGAATCTCGAATGCCCTTTGGGACAATCTCAAGGCCTAGCGAGGCAATTTCCGTCATGACTGGACCTCATGACCTGTGGCACGGAGCATTTCTGCGTGGATGGATGGAGAGATGGTGATGTCAGGGGCCCCGGCTTTGTGGGTACTCATCTGGATCCTGATGTGCCCCCAGAGCATCGCCAGGAACCGCTCGTCATCAGGAAAGGCTTCCAGCTTGCCGCCGATGGCCAGCGGTACATGATCAAGGCTATCGGGGTCTGGCCGGATGATGATCGTCACCGGGCTCATCAAATGTCGATCTCGACCCAGATCATCGAGCTCATGGGGCATCGTGGGGCGGACCCAGTGACGCCTCTCTGGGTTAGCCCGGAAAAATGCTTTCGTCTGCCGCTTAGCCTCTTCCTGCACTCGGATGGTGCGAGGATTGGCATTCGGAACCCTAGCCATTGCAGGCGCCCTCTTTTTCGATAACTGGCTTTATCGACATGCTGCGGCCCTCTCTCGGAGATGGTTCATCAGTTCGCGTTCGGGGATGCCCAGCACCCGAGCCGTGGCCATGGCCAGAGATTCCCCGGGGAGCCGGCCGCCAGCTGTTTCTACGAGAGCGGCCAACTTGCCCCGGGCCTGCCCAGGGTCCGGGAGCATCCGGATCACAGGGCGGGATTTCTCTATTCGGGCGAGACGGGCTTCGAAGGACCTGGTCATAGATCCAGGTCCTCGATTTCCATGCCCATGGTGGCGAAGATATCGAACATTTCCCGACCCTCTTCAGGATCGAGAAGCGAGACGGCGTGAGCGAAGGTCATCCATGCCTCGCCGCCCTCAGCCTTCGGATGGTCGCAGATCTTCAGGTAAAGAATTTCGAGCCGCTCCAGTTGATAATCGGACAGGAGTGGGAGACCGGCCGCAAAGAACGCCTTCCAGCCCTCGTCTGTGCCGCGTGAAAACGAGTGGCGTTCCAGTTTCGCCAAGCGGCGGCTGATCGAGCTCACTTCGGCATCCTCTCTTCTTCAAGAGACTTTAGCCGCGACTCGTATTCCGTGGCGCAGACGGCCCTGACGTAGCGGTCCATAATCGCTGTCAGGTCCGAAGCTTCCTCGGCTGTCAGATCGCCGGCCGCCACCGACTCCATGATCGAGGCCACCACCGCCGGCACATCGGCCACGCTGGCGATCTTGGGCATGTCTGGCAGCGACACAGGACGGCCACGACGGGCGGGAATGATCCGTTCGATGACCAGGCGCAGCGCGGTACTGTCGCCGTCCTTGGCCATGGCTATGGCCTTGCGCGTGATCGCCTTGGCGCCCTTGTCGAGAAGCGCCTCCAGCGCCACGGTGGTCTTGTTCCGGGCACCACGGGGCTTGCCCGGATTGCCAGGGCCGAACCTTCCGTCGCTGCGCCGTGTCTGGTCGGGGGCCGGCTTCGTCATGCCGCTTCCCCAATCCTGCAGGCGGCGCCGGCACGGGCCCGGTCAACAATGGCTACGTGATTGCCACGGATACGACGCTGGACAGCACGGTATGCCTGGCCATCCGGTGCGCTGCCATCTTCCCATTCGATTTCGCAGTTATAGCCGGCGGACAATTCACGCGTGCCGATCTTGATCATCTCGATCGCAGCCGCGTCCTGCACGATGACGGTGCCGCGGACATAGTCGCCATCGCGGGAAATCTCTTCCCCCATTCGGCCGACGGCATGTTGCCGCCAGGACGTCGAGGACACGCCATCGAGCGGGTGGCCAAGCGTTACCGGTCGGCCGGCGAAAGACCGCATTGCTGAAGCGCTGAACACCTCCTGCACCGGCCTGAAGACACCGACGACGGCCAGATCCTGCCGTCCCATCTCCTGGCCTGTGTAGGTCTGGATTCCGGTCCTGGCGAAGCGGACATCGGCAACCAGATAGCCGTCGGCCGTCATCCGGTACCCGTCCATCGCAGCGATGCTATCCGCGAAGAGCATCAGATTGGCCCCTCACTTCCGCCAGTTGTTGTAGCTGTCGATCATGGTTTCGCGGGCCCGGTCTACCTCGTCCAGATCGGACAGGAGCCGACCGTCGCGGGCATAGACCTCCGGATTCTGCGACTGAGCGTTCGATGCGGCGATGTTGTGTCGAAACCGCTCGTTGTTCCGGAGCCGATCGGCCAGGAATTGAGCAGCATCGGCTGCCGTGAAGGCAGGAGCCCGATCGCCAAGGTGGGCAGTGCGCATCCTGTGCACGCTCTGGTCATAGGCCAGCTCCGGCGAGGCCATGTAGGCATCGTAGGTCGCGCGATCGATGGTCAGGCCATCCACGACAAGATTGCCGGTGGCGCTGTCCATCATGTGGGCAGGAACACGTACCCCGGATCCATCCTTGACGACGCCGAGGGCGCCGCAGCTGCAAATCGGTCCGCTACAGGTGCATCGGGAATTGTCGTTGTCATGGATCATTTCGGTTTGGTCCCTCTATGGTTTCGATGGATGGAGTGAGGTCACCACAAGTCACCGCTCCATCCATCGATGACGCCGACCCCTGCCGGCGAACTGGTTATGGGTACTCGACCCAGTTGTGCTGATTGACAGGCGGCCACGACGGGCTGCCGTTGAATGTGATGAGCCTGGTGCCATCGATGATCGACGCCGGGGTGAAGCCATTGCTGACCGGCATCGCTTCAATGCCGCGGACTATCGCTTCGGCCGTTCGACGGCTCTGGCCGGTCGGATCGGTGCCGAGACGGCGATTGTTGCGGCTGAGCCGTGTCAGCAGCCCGACCATCTTGGTGGTGAGTTCACCCCACTCGGCCAGGTCCTTGGCAAGCTCCTCGCATTCCCGGAGAGCATCCACCCGTTCCTGCTCGGCTCGCTCCGCGGCCTCTCGGCCCTTTGCGTCTTCAATGAGCGCTTCCAGGCCTTCGACGGCCTTGGCCATGCGAGAAGCCCGGAACGAAGCGTCCTCACTCGCGCTCCGGGCCTCTCTGACCGCCTCGGGGCGGGTTGCCGGGTTCATGGCCAGCGCGTCGGCCTCTTCCTTCGCCTTTGCAGCATCGGTCGCGGCGGTCTGGACTTCAGCGAGGAGCTTTGCCAGATCGTCGGATGAATACTTCTTGGGGGCTTCGAACGCATCCGCGACACGGTGCTCGAGAGTTTTGGCTGGGGGCATGAGGACGCTCCTGTCGTTTTCGATAATCTCGGTTATCGCGAGGCCGAGGCCTGGCGCCGATCATCGTGGCTGGGGGAATTGTCATTGTGGCCGGCAAGGTCGCCGGGCCGGAACAGGCCACTGATGGCCGCGCCTCCTGCCTTCAGCCGATCAGCAGCAGCGTGCAGGACATATTCATTGACCGTCATGCCGGCGCGATTTGCGGCCGCGAACAAAGCGGTGCGGAAATCATTGGTGACCACGCCACCGGTGAGCATCAAGCTGACCCGGGAATGCGAGCGATCTGCCATCACGACCTCCATGTGTTTCGAACTGGAGGCAGTTGACCACGCCTCTGGTCGAACCGGGACTGGGCAAGTGTGGGCATGTGTATGGATGGATGGGGATGCGCTTTGCGCACCCCTTCAGGTGTCGATACCGAGGAAATCAAGGTAACGCTTGACCAGGGGGCTTTCGCGGTTCCCTGCCCTCAGATCTTCAAGGGCCGGGAAGTCGCCATGCAGGACCATTTCCAGCGCCACCACCGAAATCTCCAGCGGCGCACTTGGCCCGGCCTGACGACCGATTCCGAAGTCGTGGGCCCAGCGACGAACAGTGTCGACCGATCGGCCGGCATAATCCGCAGCCCGCTTCAGGTTCACGATCTCGTCGCGCTTCATCAGGACGGCAGGAGGTCTAGCCTCCACCGTCATGCGGCATCACCATGGTTGTTCACGTCCGGAGCGCGGCGTTGCCGCTCCACAGCGGCGGCGAACCGGTTGCCCTCGCCATTCGCCACGGCACGAGAGAATCCTTGCGCCTGGAGGCGTCCCACAAGGCGGCTCCGCTCGGTGCGCAGATACTTTGCCGCCAAGCGTTCATCCCGGGCGTCCATGGCGCGCGCCACGCGGCGCACGAGCGACACAAGACGGTGGGCCGGGAAGGGGATGGCAGCCGAGGTCAGCGAACCGGCGCCGGGTGCCTTGGCGTGCAGCATCGGCATGGCAATGACGCCATCCTGGTTTGTTCCCGTAAAGAGCTCAAGCTGTTCCGGTTTCATGCCACCTTCCTCGCTGGTTCCTCGACGGTCTCAGCCGGTGAGACAAGTCCGTCGCGATTCGTATTATCTACAGTGACAGGCGACACACCTGTCTCACGGTCCTTCTGCCGGTAGTATTTGGCCCGGCTGATGCCCAGTGCCTCCCATGGCTTCTGTGCCGACAATGAATTCTCGAGGTAGGTCTGCCGGTCGACGCGCCCTTCGGCGCGCCGCTTCTCAGCTTGCCGCCGGCGATCTTTCTCGCGCTTGGCCTCCGCGGCTGCTGCACTGCGCTCTGCCTTGCTGACATCACAGGCACCAATGGTGCGCAAGCCGAGCGCTTGCCGCTCGGCAAACGACACGCAGATCATGCCGGCCACCTGGTCGGCCCCCACTGGCTTTGCGCGCCACCCCTCCTGCAACACAATCCGATCCATTTCGGCCGCTGGTGCCCACGGCATCCAGCGCCGCGACCACTCCACAAGATCCTGTGGCGTCTTCGATGCCTCAACGGCTCTGGCATATGCGAGGCACAGGTCGACATCGTCAGTGCCGAACGGATCGGGGATGATCCTCCCGTGCCTGGAGGTGATCACCCATTCGATCTCGCGGAGCCGCAGGAGCGACAACGAGAACTTCCAGTCAGTCTCGGGTCGGTGGACTTCAGCGATGATGACGTTGCCGAACATCACGCGACCTGTGGTGAGCCCTTCCTGTCGAAAGTCATATTGTCTTTGCAGCTCAGACTTCATGCGCGCTGCTGCCCCACTTCGCTCGCCTTATGGAGATCGAACAAGGCTTTGCGGGCCTCTCTAAGAGTGGGGAAGGTTGCGACGTATTCGTCGCGAGGGCCGAAGGCCTGAGCACCTTCAGGCGTTACCTTGACCTTTCCGCCATAAGCATGGCCGAAAGAGACTGTTTCAGTGTGAGCGGCCGTCATGCCGCACACCGCTTATCAAGCCAATCCTGGACCTCGGCACTGCGCCAGCCGACCCGACGGGAGGAGAGCTGTACGGGGCGCGGAAAGCGCCCCGCGCTGACCTCGCGATATATCGTCCGGCGGCTCAGCCCTGTGATTCTCAGCACTTCGGAAATAGGATGGATTCGGTCTGTCATCGGTCCTCACGAATGCTATATGGCACGAGTGCCATATGTTGACAGATACCGTCTTTTCACGCCAAGAACAACAGTTTTATGGCACGTGTGCCATATCATGGAGCACCTTTGATGGCGAAGAACCGACTTGCCAAGGATCAGGACAAGGTCATCGTACGACTACCTGATGGCATGCGAGATCGGATCAAAGCCGCCGCTGCTCGGCACGAGGTTTCAATGAACGAGGAGATCGTGAACTGCCTAGTCAGATTCTTCCCGCCGCCGAAGACCGTCGCCGAGGAGGCCTATGTGCTGAAGGAGAAACTCAAGGTACTGCGGCAGGGCGCGTCTGTGGAGGAAATAGCTTCCCTCAACGAGGAACTGCATGACTTTCTGACCGAGATTATGAACGGTCACATCAAGGCGCCAGAGGGTGTCCAATTAAAGGTGAAGCACGCATTGATCGACCACGAGATCGATATGATGAAAGACACCTCGCCATACCCGGCCGGCGAAGACGAATAGAGCCCCGCCCCAGAGGCGCTTGTGCCCCCGGTGTGCCCCAGGCAATTCAGCGATTTCTGAGAGTTACCGGAAAAGCCCGGGAAATATGGCGCGCCCGAAGAGATTCGAACTCCTGACCCCCAGATTCGTAGTCTGGTGCTCTATCCAGCTGAGCTACGGGCGCGCAGGCCGACTATGCGGCAGGCTTTGTGGACCGGTGCATTTGCTGCTTCCGATCAAAGCGGGGCAACCCATACATGGGCACCAGAGCCATTGCAAGCGGGTCGAGGCGATTTTTGTGAAAGCTTCATGTCGCTTCGCGGCGATGCGGCAAGGTGATGTCGAAACGCGTCCCGCGCTCCACCTCCACCAGAGCCAGCGTGCCTCCATGCGCTTCGACGATTTCCCGCGCGATGGCGAGGCCGAGGCCCGTCCCGCCCGAACGCACCGAGCCTTCAAAGGCCACGAACAGGTTCTTGCGGGCCCGCTCCGGCAGGCCAGGACCATTATCGATGACCGAAATAATGGTGCGGTCGGCATCGCGGGCGGCGCTCACGACGATCTCCAGCGTGTGCAGGTCCGGCCCGCCCACCTCCAGTGCCTCGCGCGCATTCTTGATCAGGTTGACCAGCACCCGGCCCATCTGGCCAGCATCAACCTCCACCATCATTGCCTCATTGACCTCATTGCGGAAGCCGATCAGGGGATTGCCGGAGGCTTTCGCCTCGAAGGCCGCCTCGTCCACCAGGCCCTTGAGGGCCACGCTCGCAAAACGCGGCGCGGCCGAGGTTTCGCGTCCATAGTCGAGCACCGATTGGGCAAAACCGATGGCCCGGTCGAGCGTGTTCACCAGGCGCGGCGCCAGGCGCTGTACCTTAGGGTCGTCCAGCGTCGCCACCTGGTCCGAAAGCAGTTGCGCGGCCGTCAGCGTATTGCGTAGGTCGTGATTGATCTTGGCCACCGCCAGGCCCAGATCCGCCAGATGCCGTCTTTGCCGCAGCATGGAGAAGAGGTCGCTCTCCATCTCGGCCAGCTCCCGCTCGAGAATGCCGATCTCATCCCGCCGCGTCGAAGGGTCGAGAATCAGCGCGGCATTCTCCGGAGCCTGGCGAAAGGCAAGCATATTGCCCGTCATGCGCAGGACCGGGTCGATGAACAAGCGGCTGACCAACACATAGAGCACGAAGGCCGTGACCGCCGCTATGCCGAGCGATACCAGCGCGATGGAGCGTGAATAGTCGAGCATGTCGCGCCTGAGCGGGGCCTCGGGCATCAAGAGTTCGACAAGGCTCTCTTCCATGTCCCCCATCCCCACCACGCGCAGGGTCCGTCCGGGGCCGGCAAACAAGGTGTCGAGCGCCCCCCAGACCTGGCTGGGGAGGTCGCGCAGCCTGAGATCGGCCGTCACCACCTCGTGGGGCATGACCGGATTGGTCAATTCGATCATCTGGCTCTGGCCTTCGCGCCGATAGACGATGGCATTGGCGCCGGCCGAATTGAGCAGCCTGTCCGTCAGTTCCTGCGGCAAGGCCATGACGTCGGGAACGGCATCGAGGACCCGGGCGGCCACCACGCCGACGCGCAGCCGGTCTTCCAGCCAGGTGGAGCGAAAACTGGCGAGCGAGGGCAGATAGACCACGATCTCGACGAGCAGGATCACGCCGATGATCGTCGCGATCAACTTGCTTGAAAGGCCGGAAAACCGGCCGGTCATGACGCTGGGCAGGTTTTTCATCGCCCCGATCCTATGTCCTCCGCCCCCCGGCGTCAGGATATTTCTTGCCCCCACATCAAAGGCGCAGCAAGCGCTTGAGTTCGCCGCGGCGCTTGGCAAAGGAAGATACGCTGCGGCTGGCCAATCGGTTTTCGCCCAGCGCCGCCAGACTCGCCATCAGGCTCGGATGGGGCAGCGGCAGGTCGGCCAACGCGTCCATGGCCATCCCTTGGTCCATGGCCAGGGCCAGAACACCGGCGAGCTCGGCAGCTCCGGGACCGACCAGGCTGGCACCGACGATATGCCCCTTGGGATTGGTCACCACCTTGATCAGCCCCCCCTCGCGCCCCTGGGCCAGGGCCATTTCGTTCTCTGCCAGGTTCACGCGATGAATCCCGTGGCCGGCGGCTAGTTTGCTCTCATTTTCCGGCAGCTTCCCGATCTGGGCCAAGGCGGGATCGCTGTGCACGAGGCGCGGCATGGCGCCCGGCCGATGCCGCGGCGCACCCTGCACCAGGACGTCGACGACCGATCGTCCATGCGACAGCGCATATTGCCATTGATCGAAACCGGCCGCTGCTCCAACCATCCGGATGCGTCCATTGCTGGTCTGCCCCAATGGGCCAACGGCATAGCGCCCGGCCTGACCGCGCTGCGGCCGCAGCCGAGCCACATCGAGCCCGAGGCTGTCCAGGCGGGGCACCAGGCCGTGAGAAACCAGGATATGGGACAGATCGAGCGTTCCCACCTCGCCGCCCCCCAAAGTCACCGTTGCTCCCACGCCCTGCGAACGCGGTTGAAGCGCCTCCACCTTTGCTCCATCGAGCACGCGCACGCCGTCCTGCGCGAGGGCCTGCATCAGGATGCTGGCCGTTTCGATGTCGAACCCGGCCAGAGCCCAACCCTGGGGCACCAGGGTGACTTCCGAACCAAGGCGCGCAAAAATCTGCGCCAGGGCCAGCGCCTCCGGATCCGCGCCGATGACGAGCAGGTGCGTTAGCTTGCGCGCATTGTCCAAAATGGTTTCGCTCGTGAAATAGCCGGCCTCCTCAAGGCCGGGCACGGCCGGCACGGCCGGGTCGCCGCCGACGGCCAGGATGACCACCTGCGGGCGAATCTGCCGGTCGCCCACCGCCAGGGTGGCGGCATCGATAAACCGCGTTTCTCCGATCACGACCTCGATGCCCATGGCCGCCAGCCGCTCGTGGCTATAGAGCGGCGCTCTGGCGGCGGCGACCTGCCGGGCCCGCTCCTGCACCGCCTTCATGGAGATCTTGGGATCCGCAGCACCCAGTCCCAGGCGGGACGCCGCCTGCATGTCCGCGGCAGCAGCGGCGCTGGCAGCCAGAGCCGCCACATGCACGGCCCGCTGCGGCCCGTCGCAAGGCTCGACAAAGCCCCGATCGACCAGCATGACACGGGCGCCCAGGCGTCGTGCATACTGTGCCAGGGCAATTCCCAGAGCCCCCGCACCGACAATACAGAGCTCGGGTCGTGATATCTCAGCCATATCCGCCATGGGGCCAGAACCAATGCTGCTCTTATGCGGGGGAACGGCCGGCTTGACAACTCTCCCCACTGGCGCGTTCTGGGCGCCAAGGCGCGTTGACTTGGGAGACGCTTTTCCCTATAGACGCCACCAACCCGGAAGACGGTGCGTCTGTCAGCCGTCGCCAATTTCTGCTTTCAAGCAGCACCAAACAAGAGGAACCGTGCGCTCGCGCGGTCTGATGTCATGAAGCGTACATACCAGCCCTCCAAGCTCGTGCGTGCCCGTCGTCACGGTTTCCGTGCCCGCATGGCCACCAAGGACGGCCGTATCATTCTGAACCGCCGCCGCGCGCTCGGCCGCAAGAAGCTCTCGGCCTAAGGGATTTCTGGCCGGATGACGGCCGATTTTCCCCAGTCGAAGGCGACACTGCGCCGTCTCAAGCGGCGCTCGCAATTTTTGAGAGCCGCCCGGGGCAGTCGCGCCGGGCGCTCTGCGTTTGGGCTACAGGCAGTTGCCAGCGCCGAAAGCGAGCCGGGTGTCGGTTTCACCGTCACCAAGAAAGTCGGCAATTCGCCCGAACGCAACCGCATGAAGCGCCGCCTGCGCGCGGCTGCGGCAGCTTGTGCGCGTGACTTTGTGCCCGGACATGACTATGTCCTCTTGGCGCGGCGCGAAGCCTTGAGCCAGCCGTTCGAAAAGATGGTGGCCGACCTGACCAGCCTCATCGCTCGTGTGCATGACACAAAGTCAGGCGATAATCGCAATACTCCCGGCCGCGGCCAACGGAAACCGAGACCATGAATTCTGACAATCGCAACGTCATCCTCGCCGTCGTACTCAGCATGATCGTGTTGTTCGGTTGGCAGTTCTTCATTGCCGGACCGCAGCTCGAACAGGCGCAGCGCCAGGCCGAGATCGCCGCCCAGCAGCGAGCCGAGGCCGAGCAGCTTGCGGTTCCAGCAACCAATGCCGGTGGGTCGGCTGCCGCTCCGGCCGCTGATGCGCCGCTGGTCTTTGCCGACCGGGACAGCGCTCTGGCCGCCACCAATCGCGTCAAGATTTCCACAGCCGATCTCGAAGGCTCGATCAACCTGACCGGTGCGCGTATCGACGATCTGCAGCTCAAGCAGTACCGCGAGACGGTGGACCCCGGTTCCGCGATCATCACCCTGCTCAAGCCTGCCGGTCTTGGCGACGCCTATTTCATCGAACAAGGCTGGGCCGCCGCCGCGGGGGCCACCGTCGCCCTGCCTGGCAGCCAGACCGTCTGGACGCTCGAAGGCGACAATGCCACGCTGACCGCCCAGACCCCGGTGACCCTGCGTTTCGACAATGGCGAGGGACTTGTCTTCCGCCGCACCTTCGCCGTGGACGATTTCTATCTCTTCACCGTCACTCAGACCGTCGAAAACACCGGCACTGGCGACGTGGCCCTGTTCCCCTATTCGCGCGTCGTCCGCCACGGCAATCCGCAGGTGCAGAACTTCTTCATCCAGCATGAGGGTCCGATCGGCGTCTTGGGCTCGAACAACTATGTCGCCCGCAAATATTCCGATCTCGCCAATGAGAAGCAGGTCGACTTTTCCTCGACCACCGGCTGGCTCGGCATTGCCGACAAGTATTGGGCGACTGCCGTCCTGCCCAAGGCCGGCACGACGATCAACGCGCGCTTCGCCTATACCCAGACCAGTGGCACCAACGTCTACCAGACCAATTACGTCGAGACCCAGCCGGTCATGGTTCCGGCCGGAGGCACGGTCAGCCATGAGGCCTTTGTCTTCGCCGGTGCCAAGGAAGACCGCATTATCGCCTCCTACCAGGAGACCCTTGGTTTCGATCGCCTGGAACTGCTGATCGACTGGGGCTGGTTCCACTTCCTGACCAAGCCGATGCACTGGCTGCTGGTGACGCTTTACGGCATTCTGGGCAATTTCGGCCTCGCCGTGCTCGCCGTGACCGTCATCGTCAAGGCCATCTTCTTCCCGCTGGCCAACCGCTCCTATGCGTCCATGGCCGCCATGCGTCGCGTCCAGCCGGAAATGAAGGCCATCCAGGAGCGCCTCAAGGACGATCGCGCTGCCCAGCAACAGGCGATGATGGAGCTCTACAAGAAGGAAAAGATCAACCCGCTCTCCGGCTGTTGGCCCATCCTCATCCAGATCCCGGTCTTCTTCGCGCTCTACACCGTCATCTTCATCTCGCTCGAAATGCGCCATGCGCCGTTTTTCGGCTGGATTCAGGATTTGGCGGCACCCGATCCGACCAATATCTTCACCCTTTTCGGTCTCATTCCGTGGAACCCCACGGCCCTGCCCGTCCTCGGCTCCTTCCTGCATCTGGGCATCTGGCCGGTCATCATGGGCATCACCATGTGGGTGCAGATGCGCCTCAACCCACCCCCGCCGGATCCGACCCAGGCCATGATCTTCAACTGGATGCCGGTGATCTTCACCTTCATGCTGGGCACATTCCCGGCAGGCCTGGTGATCTACTGGGCGTGGAACAATACGCTGTCGATCGCCCAGCAGTGGTTCATCATGAAGCGCCATGGCGTCGAGGTGAACCTGCTCGGCAATATCGTCGACAGCATCCGCCGCAAGCCCAAGCCGGCCGAATCCAGCAAGAGCTAAGCTGGATCGCAGCAAACGATCTGGGCCCGCCGGAACACCGGTGGGCCTCTCTTTTTCAAGGGTCATGAAATGACGCAGCCCGACTACTCACCCGACATCATCGAACGCGGCCGCCTGATGTTCGCGCGCCCCTTCGTCTTCGTGAAGGGTTGCGTCAAGCTGGCCGACCTGCCGCCCATGGACCGGGTCGAGATCGCTTTCGCCGGCCGCTCCAATGTGGGCAAGTCGAGCCTGATCAATGCCCTCTGCGGCACCTCGGGCCTGGCACGCACCTCCAATACGCCGGGCCGCACGCAGGAACTCAACATCTTCGAGAGTCAAAGCGAGAACCTGCGCATCGTCGACATGCCCGGCTATGGCTATGCCAAGGCGCCCGAGCCCAAGGTTAAGGCCTGGACGGCGCTCATCCATCAATACCTCACCGGCCGCGCCACGCTGCGGCGTGTCTATGTGCTGGTCGACAGCCGCCACGGCCCCAAGGACAATGACCTCTCGGTGATGAATGAGCTCGACCGCGCTGCGGTGAGCTATCAGGTCGTCCTCACCAAGATCGACAAGCCCTCGGCCAAGGAGCTCGAGGCCAATATCGCCACGACCCGCGCCACCATCGCCAAGCGTCCGGCTGCCCACCCCGACGTCATCCTGACATCGAGCGAAAAGGGTGAAGGCCTCACCCAGTTGCGGACAGAGATCGCTTTGCTGCTGGAGAGCTGAGCGCATCTACCGCCAGACAAAAAGGGCGCCCCGCAGGCGCCCTTTTTTGTTTTCCACCGGTGTGCTCAGGCGGCCTGACGCCGGTTTTTCGTCCGCGCGGCAGTGTCGTCGATGGTGAAGACCGCAACGATTCGGTCCAGCTCTCCGGCCTGCGCCTCGGTCTGCTCGATGGCGGCATTGGTTTGTTCCACCAGCGCTGCATTGTGCTGGGTGATCTCGTCCATCTGCCGCACCGCCACATTGACCTCGTCAATGGCAACCGCCTGCTGACGTCCGGCCGAAGCGATCTCGCCGATCAGCTTGGCGCTTTCGGAGACCGAGCTGTGCAGGGCCGTGATGCGCTCCCCGATCTGCAGCACCACCTGCGTCCCGGCCTTGACCTCGCCCACCGAGAGATCGATCAACTGCTTGATCTCCGACGACGCCTCGGCAGCGCTCTGCGCCAGGCGCCGCACTTCCACGGCCACGACAGCAAATCCCTTGCCCGCCTCACCCGCACGGGCCGCTTCCACCGACGCATTGAGCGCCAGAAGGTTGGTCTGGAAGGCAATGTCGTCGATCAGCCCGATAATGTTGGAAATCTTGGCCGAGGAGGTCGAAATCTTCTCCATGGCTGCCTTGGCCGCCTCCATGGCCGAGCCGCTCTCCACGGCAATGCGCGAAGCTGAGCCCACGGCACGATCTGCCTCCTGCGCCCGCGCCGAATTGGCCCCCACATTGCTCGAGAGCTGCTCGACCGTAGCGGCGGTCTGTTCCACCATGGCGGCCTGGCGACTGGTGCGCTCGGAGAGATCGTTCGAGCCTGCCAGAATTTCTCCCGTCGCCGTCTTGAGGCGGCGGGAGGTTTCCTGCAACTCGCCCATCACCTTGGACAACCGGTCCCCCACCGCATTGGTGTTGTTCTGCAACTCGGCAAAGGCTCCCGTGAATTGTCCCTCAACGCGCTGGGTGAGATCGGCCTGTGCCAAGGCGGAAAGCACCCGCCCGGTTCCCGTCAGGCCCGCATCCATGGCGCTGAGCAGGCCATTCACCTGTCGGGCAAGCTGGCGCAATTCGTCCTGTTCGAAGTCATCGACGATCCGGCGACCCAAATTCCCCTGCATGACCGCAGCGATGCCGGCCTGCAAGTCGGCGGTCAATCGATCGGACGCCCGGCGGCGCTGCCCCGAAGCGGCACTGCTTTCGAGCTCTGCCCGCTTGAGTTCCGCCTGCTCGATCAGCGCCCCACGGAACTGCTCGAAGGCATCGAACATGACCTTGATTTCGTCATCCATCGACTGGCGTGGAATGGTCACCGTGGTGTCGCCGGCAGCCAGGGCTTCCGTGATCCTCACCAACGTGCCCAGCCGCGCCGCAACCAGCCGCTGGAACAAAAGGAAGACCACTCCGCAGCCGGCCGCAGCACTGATGCCGGCAATGATGAGTGTTGCAATGGCAAGAGTCTGGGCACCCCGCAGGGCGACGAGGCCCTGCTCCATGCCGTCATGCAGCATTTCCTCAACCGCATCGGCGGCCGTGACGAGCACATCGAAACTGGCATCGAAGGCCTCGTCCGCCGCCGATCCCGCCCCCGCATCCTGGCCAAGATTGGCGTAGCGCTGTTTCGCCGAGGCGCGGAAATCGGTCAGCGCCTGCTGCACCGCCGGCATGGCCGCAATCACCTTCGGGTCGGTCGCTGCGATGAAAGTACCTTCGTCATTGCTGCCGCCCTTGGCAATGGCATCGACATAGAACTGGGTTTGTTCAAGCAGCGCCCAGACATTGTTGATGTCTTCGCCTGTATCACCCGACATGATCTCTTCGAAATAGAGATGCGCGGTGGTGGCGGTCAGCTTGATCTCCATGGCCGCATCCGCCAGCGGTGCAAGCTCACCCCCAACCACCTCACCCCTCTTGGCAAGGTCGGCGGCGGCAAATAGGGCCAGCAGCCCCATGCCTGCGACCAGAAGGCCTGACGCCAGGAAGATCACCAGCAGTTTTGCGGTGATGGAGAGACGGCGAAAGAAGTGCATTTTAGACCACGGGACGTTAGGTGACGCCCGGATATCCTGCGCTTCTATGGTTAACGCGGTGTTGCTGGCCTACTGGCCGCGCATGAAGCGGGCGATATAATTGCCCAGGCGCGCACTGTCGGACGGCGCAGCGAACGAAGCCGCTGCCGTTTCAAGAACCGCGTCATCCACCTTGCCGCGGCGCAACTCAACCAGCGCCCGCGCATAGTCATCCTCGAATTCGGGATGCGGCTGGAAGCTCAGGGCACGTCCGGACTTGTATAAGAGGCCCGCATTGGGCGCGAAATCGGACCCAAGGATCACCTCGGCCTCAGCCGGCGGCACCAGCACCTGGTCTTGGTGCGAACAGGCGACGGTCAGGGTTTCTGGCGCATCCGCCATGAATCGGGGGCGCTGGCGCACAGTGTATTGGTGCCGGCCAAGGCCCCACCCCTTTTCCGACTTGCGCACGTCCCCGCCCAAGGCATCGGCCATGATCTGATGCCCGAAACAGATGCCCACCATGGGTGTGCCCGCCCCATATGCCGCCTGGATGAATTTGCGCAGCGGCGGCAGCCAGGTGTGATCTTCATAGACTCCTGCCGGCGAGCCGGTGATGACAATGCCTTCAAGCCCCACCGGATCGGGCAGGGTCTGAACGCCCACCGCATCGACGACCTCATAGCTGAACACCATGCCCGTCCGGTCGAACATGCGCTCGAACATGCATGGATATTCCACGAAATGGGGCTGCAGCGGCGCCGGTACGGCGCCCGTCTGGACGATTGTAAGCTTCATGGGGACAGACCGGATACGAACTGTCCTTCAGATAACCGCTTCACCCTGCGCTTTCAACGCCTGCTCAGGCGGTCGGCTCGAAACGCAGCGACAGACCATTGATGCAGTAGCGTAGCCCGGTCGGCGGCGGGCCGTCTTCGAAGACGTGCCCCTGATGTCCGCCACAGTTTGAGCAGTGCACCTCGATACGGGTCATGAACAGCGAATTGTCTTCCCTCGTTCCGATGGCGCCGGGAATGAAATCCCAGAAACTCGGCCAGCCCGTGCCGCTGTCATATTTCTTGGCCGATTCAAACAGCGGCTGGTCGCAGCCTGCGCAGTGGAAAATACCGGCGCGCTTTTCAGTGTTGAGGGTAGAGGTGAAGGGCCGTTCCGTGTCTTCGTGGCGCAGCACCTGGTAGGCGGCGGGCGACAGGCGCGCCTGCCATTCGGCATCGGTCAGAATGAAGGGGAATGTGCCTTCCGCGGCTATGGGGGCACGTCCCAGGCCCAGCATCGTGAATAGGCTCAAGAGCGAACCGGATAACAGAAACGTACGGCGATCGAGTGTCATGGAGGTCTCCCCTTACCAGAGGCGCCGCTGCCCGGCCGGAGGGAAGGCCGGGCAGCGTGCACTCAACATAGACCTGGCCACGCGCGAGAGAAAACTGCCTCATGGTCACGTCGAGGTGAGGCTCCGCATATTGGGACAGCATGCGGAGCCTCGGTTACCCCCACCATTCGGACATGGGGAGGTTTTGGTTACATGGCCGGCAGCAGCACGGCGTCGATGACGTGGATCACGCCGTTGGACTGGTCGACGTCGGCGATGGTCACGGTGGCGGTGCCACCGGCAGCATCGGTGATCTTGACCATGTCGCCATCGAGGCTGAAGGTCAGCTCGCCGCCCTGGACGGTCGCAGCCTTGTACTCGCCGCCATTGTCGTTGATCAGCTTGACCAGATCGGCCGCGTGAATGTCACCGGCAATGACGTGATAGGTCAGGACGGCGGTCAGCTGGTCCTTGGCTTCGGGAGCCAGGAGGCCTTCAACTGTACCGGCTGGAAGCGCCTCGAAGGCCGCATTGACCGGAGCGAAGACGGTGAACGGACCTTCGCCCGAAAGGGTTTCGACGAGGCCCGCGGCCTGCACCGCAGCCACCAGCGTGGTGTGGTCAGCCGAGTTCACGGCATTCTCGATGATGTTGTTGGTTGCGGGCATGGCAGCGCCGCCCACCATGGGAGCGTCCTGGGCAATCACGGCAGCGCCGGACAGCGTACCGAAAGCCAGCACGGCAGCGACAGACAGGGCACGAAGAGAAACGGTCATTTGGGAGTTCCTTCCTGTTGAATTCTGATCCCACTCATCGGTGGGGACGCAGGAAGATACGGGGGCTCCGGACAGGCAGTTTCGCCTCCCCCGGAAAAAATCATGACATCGCCATGATCAAAAAATTGTATTCAATATCAACATGTTGATGAGTCTATCGGCGCAGATTTCGGGTCCCCGAAAAAGAAAAATCCGCGGTGATCCAGGTGCGCCTCAGGCGCGTAGAATGCCGCTTCTTTCATCCGGTTCCAGAAAAGCAAAGCATCCTCCCGCCGCCGGCGAGAGGATGCGCATTGTGTTCAGTCTTGGAGGGGTGCCTAGCCCCGAAGCCCTGACCAGGCCGGGTCGGAGGCATAGCTTTCCGTCGGCACGGTCTGGGCGGCCCGACCCCAGATGTCGACGCTCATCAGGCGCGGGCCGTCATTGCCGCCCGGATCCTGGAAGAACATGATGACGCGACCATTCGGTGCCCAGGTCGGGCCCTCAGCATGGTAGCCCGAATAGAGCAGGCGTTCGCCAGACCCGTCGGGGTTCATGATACCAATATGGAACTGTCCGCCAGACTGGCGGGTAAAGGCGATGAGATCGCCCTTGGGCGACCAGACGGGCGTGGAATAGCTGCCCTGGCCGAAGCTGATGCGCTGGGCGTTCCCGCCACCGGCGCCCATCATATAGATCTGTGGCGAGCCGCCGCGATCACTTTCAAAGATGATGCGGCTGCCGTCGGACGAATAGGACGGCGCGGTATCGATCGCCGCGCCGGAAGTAAGCTGCATGGGCTGCCCACCGCCAGTGGAAACCGCAAAGATATTGGTGCTGCCACCCTGCTCCACCGAGAAGGCCACTGTGCCGCCATCGGGCGAAAAGCGCGGGGCGAAGGTCATGGCGCCGACATTGGCGAGCCGCTGCTGACGGCCGGTCGAAAGCTGCAGCAGGTAGACCTGCGGGTTGCCCTCGGCAAAATTCATATAGGTAACCAGATCGCCATTGGGCGAGAAGCGCGGGGTCAGCGCCATGGACTGGCCGTCGGTGAGATAGCTCACATTGGCGCCATCCTGGTCCATGATGGCCAGCCGCCGCACGCGATTGGCCTTGGGGCCGCTTTCGGCCACATAGAGCACGCGCGTGTCGAAATAGCCGGTCCCGCCCGAGAGCTGCGAATAGATGGCATCCGAGACCAGGTGGCCGATGCGGCGCGCCGAACTGGGATCGGTGGCGTAGGAATTGCCCACCACCTGCGCGGCCTGCTGGGTGTCCCAGACGCGCACCTGCGCCGAAATCTGCCCGCCGCGCTCCACCGCGCCCATGACCACGCCATCGACATTGGCCGTACGCCAGACATTGAAATCAGGCGTGGCATTGACGTCGCCAACCTGCACCGGCAGTGAGGCCGGGTCGAGCGGCAGGAACAGGCCTGAGCGCCTCAGATTGTTGCGCACGATATCGGCAATTTCGCGCCCGAAGGCCGGGTCGGACGAAGCGAAATCGGGAATGGCGATCGGCAGCGGCTGGAAGTTGGCGCCCTCCACCACAATGCGCAACTGCGCCAGGGACATGGGGGCGGTGGCTAGCAGGGCGCCGCCTGCAAGGCCAAGCTTGAGCGCGGTGCGTCGCGTCATCAGGGTCATGGTTTTACTGTCTCTCCGGTCTTGCCGTTTGGGCCGCAGTTTGGCCAGTACCAAGGCAAATTCAAGGTCAGGGTCTGAGTTCCACTTCGATCTGACGCCATTCGTTATAGGCGTCGGCCGAAAGCATCGTATAGGGGCCGCATTGCACCACGGCGCGCTGCGCCGCACGGGCTATGGCCTGGCCCGCCGTGGTGGGATCCGCAGCTACAACCCGCGGCGTGCCGTTGACGCTGCCATCGCTGTTCATGCTCACCGACAAAGTAACGTTCATGCCGCTGTTGAAGTCCGATGGCAGCAGGTTCCAGCAGGTCTTGATCTTGGCCACAAGGCCATCGATCGCGGTTTGGCTCAGGCGTGCCGAGGTGCCGGTCGTATCACCCAGCGTGGGCGAACCGCCTCGCCCGGTTGTGGCGCCTGTGGTGGGCGCATTGTTGATGATCGAGGAAATCTCGTCGGCCGTTTGCGAGCTGATCTGAGTGGGCGGCGCAGCGCGCGCGGCAGCGGCAGCCTGGCGCTGACGTTCTTCCTCTTCCTTGCGCTTGCGCTCGGCCGCCAGCGCTTGTTCCCGCACCTGCGCCAGGTCGCTCGGTCGCGATGTCGGCAAGGCGACGTCGACCCGCTGTGGCGTCGGTTCCGGCGTCGGTTCGGGCGTTGGTTCAGGCGTCGGTTCAGGGACCGGCTCGGGGGTCGGCTCGGGGGTCGGCGTCGGTTCTGGCGTCGGTTCAGGCTGCGGGGCCGGCTCCGGCGGTGGCGCAAGATCGGCCGGACGCGTCTGCGGCAGGGCGACCGGGGCCGGAGCGAGATCAGGGATCGGTTCGGGTTCGGGCGTGGGCTCGGGCTCCGGAGCCGCTTCGGCCTCGGGCGCCGGGGCAGTTTCAGTTACCGGTGCCGGCGTCGGTACATCCGCCGGGGAGGGCGTCACCTGGTTCTGTTCGGTGTTTCCGGTGGGCTGGGCCAGTTCGGCCGGCTCTTCACTCTCGACCACGGAAGGCGTGTCGGTCTCGACCACTTGGCTGTCGAGCTGGCCCAGCCGGATATTGGAAAATTCCTCGATCGGCACCAGGTCGACGGCAATGGACTGCACGGTGGGCTGCAGGGGCTCGGTCAATCCCAGATTGATGAGACCCAGCACCAATAGCAGCACATGGACGGATGCCGATACGACGAGGCCGGTACGCATGCCCGGGGCCTATCTCTCGCGCTCGGTGACGAGCCCGATCTTGGTATAGCCGGCGGCCGAGAGCAGGCCCATGACCCGCATCACCGTGCCGTAATTGGCGGTGGTGTCGCCGCGCAGATAGATGCGGTCCTCGATGGTCGCAAGCCCGCCGACGGTCGCCACCAGCTCGGTTTCGGTAACCGGCGCCTCGTCGACGAAGATAGCGCCCTCCGGCGAAACCGAGACCGTGATCGGCCGCGTCTGGCTGGGCAATTCGCTGGCCGCTGTGCGCGGCAGGTCCACCGGCACCCCCGATGTCATCATCGGCGCGGCCACCATGAAGATGATGAGCAGCACCAGCATGACGTCGACCATCGGCGTCACGTTGATTTCGCTCATGATGGCCCGGCTCTTGCGGCGCCGGCGGCGTCCGCCGCCCCCGCCTCCCGATGCGACACCCATGCCCATGTCAGCGGCTCCGGGCTTCGAGCTGGCGGGAGAGGATCGTTGAGAACTCGTCGGCAAAGCCTTCCAGGCGCCCGATCATCTTGCCGGCGTCGGACGAGAGCTTGTTATAGGCGATAACCGCCGGGATGGCGGCGACAAGGCCGATGGCCGTGGCGAACAGCGCCTCGGCAATCGGGCCGGCCACCACGGCGAGGTTCGTGTCGGACGAAGCGGCAATATTGGTGAAGGCATTCATGATGCCCCAGACGGTACCGAAGAGGCCGATGAAGGGGCCCGCAGACCCCACCGTGGCGAGGAAACCCAGGCGCTTTTCGAGATATTCGCTCTCGCGGGCAATCGCCACATCGAGCACCTTGTCGAGCCGCTGCTGCATGCCCAGGAAGCTGGCCGCATTCTGCTCGTGGCTGCGCTTCCATTCCTTCATGGCGGCAACAAACACGGCGCCAAGGCCTCCCGAGGGCTTTTCCGCCTGTTGCTGGTAGAGCTCTTCCAGCGACTGGCCGGACCAGAATGTGCGCTCGAAGCGGTTCATCTCGGCATGGGTCCGGCGATAGGCAATGGTCTTGTCGATGATGATGGCCCAGCACCAGATCGAGGCGCCGAGCAAGCCCAGCATCACCGACTTGACGACAAAGTCGGCGGCCCAGAACAGGCCCCAGATGGAGAGGTCCGCATGAGGAGCCGCCGCTCCCACTGCATCCATGGCTTCCATGAAACGTATTCCTTCTGGCCGTCTCGTGCATGCGGCCCCATTGCCTGTGCGATGGGGACGAAATCTGTCAAAATTAAGAGAAATGCCCGCATTTCCGGGCGCTGGTGAGGCCCGGCGCGGCGCAAATCTGCCGATCCGCCCCTTATGGTCACCGAAGGGTTAACAAACCGATTCCGGCGGTCCGTCCATCATTTGCGCCAGATCAAGACTCTGCGAGCCGGACTGGACCATACTTGCCTCAGGATGGTGGCCCTTGTAGCTGCCGCCGGCGGAAGGGAGGCAAATGAGGTGTCACATATTGTTGTTCTCGGCGCCGGTCTGGGCGGCACGATCATGGCCTATGAACTGCGCGACAGCCTCGGCCCCGAACACCGGATATCGGTGATCAACAAGGGCAGCCGCTACTCCTTCGTGCCCTCGAACCCATGGGTCGCTGTGGGCTGGCGCGACCGGCACGAGGTCGAGATCGATCTCGGTCCGGTCTTTGCCCGCCGCAATATCGACTTCTGTCCGCAGGGCGCGCGCCGCCTCGACCCCGCCGCCCGACGGATCGAACTGCTCGACGATAGCACCATTGACTATGACTATCTGGTGATCGCCACCGGCCCCGAACTGGCCTTCGACGAGATCGAGGGTTTCGGTCCTGATCATGAGACGCAATCGGTCTGCTTCATCGATCATGCCGTCTCGGCCAAGGCCGCCTTCGAGCGCCTCGTCGCCAATCCCGGCCCGGTGATCATCGGCGCGGTCCAGGGGGCGTCCTGCTTCGGCCCGGCTTATGAATTCGCCTTCATCCTCGACAAGGCCCTGCGCGACGCCAAGGTGCGCGACCAGGTCCCCATGACCTTCGTCACCTCCGAACCCTATATCGGACATCTCGGCCTGGACGGCGTTGGCGACACCAAGGGCCTCCTCGAAAGCGAGATGCGCCAGCGCCACATCAAATGGATCTGCAATGCCAAGGTGGACAAGTTTGCCGAGGGCCATGTCCAGCTGGCCGAGATCGGTGAGGACGGCCAGGCCATCCGCCAGCATGACCTGCCCTTCACCTATGCCATGATGCTGCCGGCCTTCCGGGGAGTTGCGGCGGTTCGCGGCATCGAGGGCCTGACCAATCCGCGCGGCTTCATCCTTGTCGACAAGCACCAGCGCAACCCGGCCTTCCCCGAAATCTTCGCCATTGGCGTCTGCGTGGCAATCCCGCCCACCAGCAAGACCCCGGTGCCGGCGGGCGTACCCAAGACCGGTTTCATGATCGAATCCATGGTGACGGCCACGGCGCACAACATTGCCAACCTGGTCGCCGGCAAGAAACCAGAGGCCGAGCCGACCTGGAATGCCATTTGTCTTGCCGATTTCGGCGATGGCGGCGTCGCCTTCGTCGCCCAGCCCCAGATCCCGCCGCGCAACGTCAACTGGGCCGCTTCCGGCATTTGGGTCCACGCGGCCAAGGTGGCCTTCGAAAAATACTTCCTGCACAAGATACGTGCGGGAACGTCCGAGCCCTTCTACGAAAAGCTCGCTCTGCAGGTCCTGGGGATCGATAAGCTCAAGGCGATCAAGCTGGACGACGCCACGCCGCCGAATTGAACCGTTCAGGCGCCGGGCACCAGAAGGGCCCGCAGGTTGGCGGGCAATCGCGCTGGCCCGCCGCTCATCTTGATGGCGACCACGGTGACCCTGGCCGTGACGATGAGCTTGTCGTCGCGCGAAATCGTCTGGTCCAGCACCAGCCGCACGCCGCTGCTTTCCATTACAGCGGTTTGAACCATCAGCAGATCGTCGATCCGCGCCGCGGCGACGAAGTCCAGCGCCATTGTGCGCACGGCGAAGGCGATGCCATGCTCGGCCAGTTCATGGTGGTGGATGCCCAGGTCGCGCAAAAACTCGGTACGGCCCCGCTCGAAGAATTTGAGGTAGGCCGCGTGGTAGACATTCCCCGAAAAGTCCGTGTCTTCGTAGTAGATGCGGATGGGAATGACATGATCGCTCATTCCGGGCTGCGCTCATCATGGGTGATGTGTACCTGCCCTTCCGGCAGCGCGCGCAGGAAATCCGGCAGCCAGCGGGGTAGAAGGTTGAACCCCTCCAATACCTGACCCTCCAGCGACACCCAGTGAAACGAGAGAATATGTCCCTCGTCGGGCCGCTGCAGCCAGGGCGATGTACCATTGGGTGCCTGACCGGGGAGAGCGACATCATAGAAAAAGCCCAGCTCGTGAAAGTCTTCGCCTTCGCGGCGGTAGAAGCTCTCCGACGTCGCGATCATGCGGCCTATCTCGGCCGGCATCGCCAGCTCCTCCGCCATTTCGCGCGTGAGGCTGAGCCGGCTGTCCTCGCCCAGCTCGATCCGCCCGCCTGGCAACATCGTGTAGTCGTCGTCATCCTCGCGGCAGACCAGCACATGGCCATCGACCACGATGATCCCAGCCACGCGGAAATTGAACCGCTGTCCCTCGATGGGAAAACTGATCACGTGGCGGGCACTCACTCTTCGCTCTCCTCGAAGAGGCTGGATTGCAGGCCCACAAAACCTTGCGGGACCACCTTGCCCAGATGCTGGAAGGCAATAGCGGTAAGCATGCGTCCACGCGGGGTGCGCTGGATGAAGCCCTGCTGGAGCAGATACGGCTCGACGATTTCCTCGATGGCATCGCGCGGCTCGCTCAGCGCGGCGGCAATAGTCTCGATGCCGACCGGACCGCCATTGTAGAAGTCGGCAATGACATTGAGATAGCGCCGGTCAAGCTGGTCGAGGCCGCGTGCGTCGACATCAAGGCGCAGTAGGGCCTTGTCCGCCAACTGGCTATTGACCTCGGCCGCTCCCTCGACCTGGGCAAAGTCGATCACGCGGCGCAGCAGGCGACCGGCAATGCGCGGCGTGCCCCGCGAGCGTCGTGCTACTTCCATGGCACCATCGGGCGACATGGGCATGCCCAGCAGCCGCGCGCCGCGGGTCACGATCTTCACCAGCTCTTCTGGCGTATAGAAATTGAGCCGCACCGGAATGCCGAACCGGTCGCGCAGCGGCGTCGTCAAAAGGCCCGCGCGCGTCGTGGCGCCGACCAGGGTGAACTTGGCGAGATCGATGCGCACCGAACGCGCCGCCGGTCCCTCGCCGATGATGAGGTCGAGCTGGAAATCCTCCATCGCCGGATAGAGCACTTCCTCGATGGCCGGGTTCAGCCGGTGGATTTCGTCGATGAAGAGGACGTCGCGCTCTTCAAGGTTTGTCAGCAGCGCCGCAAGATCGCCGGCCTTGGCGATGACCGGGCCGGAGGTAGCCCGAAAGCCGACGCCCAGTTCCTTGGCGATGATCTGCGCCAAGGTCGTCTTGCCCAGGCCCGGCGGCCCGACGAAAAGGACATGGTCCAGCGCCGAGCCGCGCTTCTTGGCGGCCTCGATGAACACTTCAAGATTGGCGCGCGCCGCCGCCTGCCCGACAAAGTCGGAAAAACCGGAGGGGCGCAGCGAAACGTCGAGATTGTCATCCCGGCCGGCGGATGCGGAAGTCAGGGTCACAGCAGGTCCTCGACGCGTTGCATGCCATCGAGGCGGGCACGATGATCAAAAGTTGCCGTTGTGTTGCATCCAGCCGCCTGGTTCTGCAAAGCGATCAAGGCGTCGACAAAGCCACACTTGGCTCGCTCCCCGGCATCAATGGCCTGGATGACCATTTGCGGGTTCTCGACCGTGAATGTCGGACTGCGAAGCAGCATCCGATACCCCTCGCATACTGCAACGGATGGAAATTTGCGAACCTTGGTCAGGACGGTGAAGGTCTCCGCGAGCACAAGCGTGCTCAGATAGATTTGGCGTCCGGTGGATTCGGCGATGAGGCGCTTGGCCTGCATGGATTGCAAATCATCGTCGTCCGCGAAGAAGCGAACCAGCACATTCGTATCAATGGCCAGCACGAATACGCTCGTCGTCTTCTGCCAGGGCCTCCGCAAGAGCCGTTTCTTCTTGCGCGATCGTCATGGCGCCAACCGGGGATTTCCCCAGCATGCCCGCAATGGCGGATGCCGGAATGTTGCGAGGCATCAGCACGTACCGTCCGTCTTGCTTCAAGATTTCAACCTTGTCGCCCGGCTTAAGTCCAAGGTCGTCCCTAACCTCTTTTGGGAGAGTCATCTGACCCTTGCTGGTCATAGTTGCAGTGGACATGACATACCTTCATTTCCTTACCAAACAAGACTAGTAAGGAATCTTATCGAACGCAAGGATTACTGACTCAATTCCCTCAGCCCCAGTCGGATCAGCTTTTCGGTGGGCGTATCGTCGCCTTCGCGCCCGATGACCCGAGCAACGGCCGACGAGGCCTGGGCGCTGGAATAGCCCAGATTGGTCAAGGCAGAGACCGCGTCGGTAATATTGCCCGACGCCACGCCCTCGCCCAAGGCCGACTGCAGCCCCAATGTACCGGCGTCGATGGCGCCGATGGCCGGCACCTTACCCTTGAGCTCAGTGACCACACGCAGAGCCAGTTTTGGGCCCACGCCATTGGCCCGCCCGATCATCGCCTTGTCCTGCAGCGCCACTGCGCTGGCCAGCTCGGACGGCGTCATGACCGAGAGAACGGAGAGCGCCACCCGCGCACCCACGCCCTGCACGGTGGTCAGCAGGTTGAACCAGCTCTTTTCCGCATCGGTGGCAAAGCCATAGAGCTTGATGAAATCCTCGCGCACGATGGTTTCGATGAACACCACCGCCGCCTCGCCCACGCGCGGCAAGGCCTGCAGCGTACGCCCCGAACAGAAGACCTCGTAACAGACGCCACCACAGTCGATGAGCACCCAATCATCGCCAAAGCTGTCGACCAGGCCTTTCAATTTGCCGATCATAGGAGGGCTCCCATGCGGCGGGCTGAGACACGGTGATGGGCATGGCAAATGGCCACCGCCAGGGCGTCAGCGGCATCTGCGCCCTTGAAACTGGCCGTCGGCAGGAGCGTGCGCACCATCAGTTCCACCTGCTTCTTTTCAGCGTGGCCGGTGCCGACCACCGACTTCTTGACGAGGTTTGTGGCATATTCGGCCACATAGAGCCCATGCTGGGCCGGCGTGACCAAGGCAACGCCGCGCGCCTGCCCCAGGATCAGCGCCGAACGCGCGCCGGAATTGACGAATGTCTCCTCCACCGCCGCCTCGTCTGGTCGGTGCTCGGCCAGGATGTCGGCCAGCCCGGCGGCCAGCGCCACAAGGCGATCGGCAAAAATGCCGTCTATGGGTGGGGTAACCGTTCCGGCAGCCACAAAGGTCAGCCGGTTGTCCAGCGCTTCAATAATCCCCCAGCCGCATCGCCGCAGCCCCGGATCGATGCCGATGATTCGCACAGAACGGTTCATGGTCTTCCTTGTAGTCAGCGCGCAGAAGCTTACCAAGGACAAAGTGAACAAATGAGCAACAAACGCAGAGTTGGTTGTCAGCTCGTTCAATTTTTACCAAATGGAAAAACCCAACATTGAGGTGGGAGCGCGTAGCTATCGCCATTGGGAAATGAGGCGGACGGGAAGCGATGACGGAAACACGAACTGGGTTTTCGGTATGGACGGGCTCGTCCGCTCCCCCGTCCGTCGCATTCATTAACGTGCTGAGCCGCAACAATTCCTGCTGCGATGCCCAATCCACACTGCCCCTGCCTGGCGGTGAACACCCGTGACGGCGCCGCGCCATCCCCTTCTGCATGGCTGGTCGAGCGTGGGGCGCTGGACCATGTTCGGCACGCTGGCCTGCGTGGCCGCCTCCACGGGCTTTACCCGGCTCGCCTTCGGCGACCTGAGCGGCGAACTCGCGCTGCGCCTGCTGATCAGCGCCGCAGCCCTCCCCATCATCCTCGGCGCGCCACTCTTCTTCTATTTCAGCATGCGGATGCGGGGCCTGGCCATGGCCAATGCTAGGCTGGGACGCGTTGCTCGTACGGACAGCCTCACGGCCTGCCTCAACCGCGGCGCCTTTACCAGCCGCATCGATGCCTGGTTGCGCGACCCCGCAACGACAAGCTGCGGCGCGCTGCTGATAATCGACGCCGACAATTTCAAGTCGATCAACGACCTCTATGGCCATGACATGGGCGACGAGGCACTCACCATCATCGCGCGGGCCATCCGCTCAATCCTGCGCACCGGCGACATTGTCGGCCGCATGGGTGGCGAGGAATTCGGCGTGTTCCTGCCCGGCGTCAGCCAGCACCAGGCCCAAGTCGTTGCCGATCGAATCCGCGCCGCCGTCAACGCCGCCGAATTCCGGCCGCATGGTGAATCCCGGCAACTCTCGGTCAGCATCGGCGGTGCCGCCTTCTCCGAAGGCACCAGCTTTGCCCAGCTCTTCCCCATTGCCGACCAGCGCCTCTACGGCGCCAAGCATGCCGGCCGCAACACGGCAACCGTCGTACAGGTGGAAGACCACCCGGCGATCAACCTCAAGCGCAGGGCATGAAAAGGGCGGCCGAAGCCGCCCCTAAGTCATCGTGCAGAAGAGGTTGACGTCAGCCGGCAAGCTTGGCGGCGTCTTCGTCGCTCATGTCGAAGTTCGAATAGACGTTCTGCACGTCATCGTCCTCCTCGAGCGTTGAGAGCAGCTTCATCAGGGTCGCGCCCTTTTCGGCATCGATCGGTGTCTCGTTCTGCGGCTTCCAGATCGCCTTGACCGACTCGGCCTCACCCAGAACCTTTTCGAGTTCGGCCGCAACCTCGGCCATGGTCTCGAAGCTGGTATAGATGTAGTGGCCTTCCTCGTCGCTCTCGACGTCGTCGGCGCCTGCCTCGATGGCCGCCTCCATCACCTTGTCTTCCGAGCCGACAGAAGCGGAATAGGTGATCTCGCCCACGCGATCGAACATGAAGCCGACCGAGCCGGTTTCGCCCAGGGCACCGCCATTCTTGGAGAAATAGGAGCGCACGTTTGAGGCGGTGCGATTGCGATTGTCGGTCAGCGCTTCGACAATGACGGCGACGCCGCCCGGACCATAGCCTTCATAGCGGATCTCGTCATAGTTCTCGCCATCGCTGCCCTGCGCCTTCTTGATGGCGCGGTCGATATTGTCCTTTGGCATGGACTGGGCCCGCGCATTGGCCACGGCGAGACGTAAGCGGGCGTTGAAGGCCGGGTCGGGCATGCCCATCTTGGCGGCCACGGTGATTTCGCGGGCCAGCTTGGAAAAGACCTTGGAACGCGCTGCGTCCGACTTGCCCTTGCGGTGCATGATGTTTTTGGCGTGGGAATGGCCAGCCATGGGAGACCTCGGATAAGCAATTCTGGAGTTCGACGCCGCTTATAGGGGGGCGAGGCACAAAAATAAAGCGCCCGCCCGACAGTGAAGCCGCGCGGGCGCCGGGTTGGGGCAATGCCTCAACCCGGATCGTGCTTGTTCCAGATATTCTGGTCGATCTTCCCAGCCAGCTCGGGATAGTCCGCCGCATGAAACAACGGTACCCTGCCCGCCTTGCGTTGCGCCCGATAATCCTTGGTCAGCTTCGCCACGGTGCCCGAGAGCAGCACGATTGCGATCAGGTTGACCGTGGCCATCAGCCCCATGGACGCATCGGCCGCGTTGAAGACGGTCGCCACGCTCTCATAGGCACCCCAGATCACCATGGCGAGCACACCCAGCCGCAATACGGTCAGGCCCGGCATATTGCCGACCCTGAGGAAGGTCATGGCGTTTTCGGCATAGGAATAATTGCCGATGATCGAGGTGAAGGCGAAGAACAGGATGGCGATGGCAATGAAATACTGCCCTGCCCCGCCGATATGGACCGTCATGGCCGCCTGGGTCAGCGGCGTGCCGGTCAACTCACCGCCGGGCACCATCACGCCCGAGAGCAGGATCATCAGCGCCGTGGCGGTGCAGATGAGGATGGTGTCAATGAACACGCCGAGCGCCTGCACGAAGCCCTGTGAGGAAGGATGGTGCGGGTCTGGCGTCGCGACAGCGGCGATATTGGGCGCCGAGCCCATACCGGCTTCGTTGGAAAAGAGACCCCGCTTGACCCCATTGAGCAGGGCCCCCGCAAGCCCACCCCCGGCGGCATCCAGGCCAAAGGCGCTCTGCACGATTGTGCCGAGCACGCCGGGGACCTCGCCGATGTGGACGATGACCACATAGAGCGCCACCAGCAAATAGATCACGGCCATGAAGGGCACGATGATCTCGGCAACACGCGCGATCTGCTTGATGCCGCCAAAGATGACGACGCCCGTCAGCACCGCTAGAGTCACGCCAACCCAGAGCTTGTCGAAGCCGAAGGCGCCCTGCATGGCATCGGCAATGGAATTGGCCTGCACCGCATTGAAGACAAGCCCGAAGGCCAGGATCAGGCAAACCGAGAAGGTCGCGCCGGCCCAGGGCGCACCGAGGCCCCGGGCGATATAGAAGGCCGGACCACCGCGATATTCGCCGTTTTCATTCCGGGTCTTGTAGAGCTGGGCCAGGGTGGATTCGGAATAGGCCGTGGCCATGCCCACTAGGGCGACCATCCACATCCAGAAGATCGCGCCCGGCCCGCCCAGATAAAGCGCCACGGCCACGCCCGCCAGATTGCCGGTGCCCACGCGGGAGGCCAGCGAGGTGCAGAGCGCCTGGAAAGGTGTGATGCCGGCGCTGTCGCCCTTCTTCGACCCCAGCACGGCACGGAACATTTCGCCGAAATTCACAAACTGGATGAAGCCCAGCCGTACGGTAAAGAACAGGCCGACCGCAAGCAGGCCATAGATGAGGACATAGCCCCAGAAGATGTCGTTGAGAAAATTGATGATCGGATCGAGCATGGCCCCATTCCCCTACATGCGTGAACGATTGATCGGCACGTCACGCCGCAGCCGGGGCCACTTTTCTCTTTCCAGCCAACCTCATAGTCTGCGCCCCAGGCGCGACAGCCCGATCCGAACCCATTTCCGCCCCCCGGGCAAGGGGGAAATCTGCCGATATGCTGATCAGGTTTCCGGGAATTCCGGCAGCATCTGGCTGAGTGCGCCGCCCACCCGCAGGGGCGCCACGTAGCGGGCCAGTCCGCTGCGCGGATCGGTTTCGACCGCAACTCCACACAGGGTCGCCTCGCCCTCGGCCGGGGTGAAGCGGCCATTGGGGATGCCGGTCAGGAAGCGATTGAGCGGTTCGTCGGTCTCGGTGCCGATGATGCTGTCGAAGTCTCCGCACATGCCCGCATCGGCCATGAAGGCGGTGCCATTCCTCAGCACACGATGATCGGCCGTGGGGATATGGGTATGCGTGCCGACCACCAGCGTGGCGCGCCCGTCGAGATAATGGCCCATGGCCTGGATTTCCGAGGTTGCCTCGGTATGGAAGTCGACGATGACCGCATCGGCCACCTCGCCCAGTGGCGCTTCGGCAATGGCGGCCTCGACGGCCCTGAACGGATCGTCGATGGGGGGCATGAACACCCGGCCCAGCGCATTGACCACCAGCACGCGATGGCCATTGCGTCCTTCGACCATCATCGCCCCGCGCCCTGGCGTGCCCGGCGGGTAGTTGATGGGACGGATCAGGGTCGGCGCGCGCTCGATATAGGTCAGGGCCTCGCGTTGGTCGAAGGCGTGATCGCCCAAGGTCACGATATCGGCGCCGGCATCTCGCAAGGCCTGGAAATGGCTCTCAATCAGCCCCTTGCCATGGCTGGCATTCTCGCCATTGACCACGACAAAATCAAAGCCATAGCGCGCAATCAGCCCCGGCAGGCGTTCGGCGACCCCGTCGCGCCCGGAGCGTCCCATGACGTCACCCAGAAACAACAGTCTCATGCGGCAGAACCGAAGAAGCGCACGCCGTTTTCGGTGACGATGGCATCGAGCGGCACGTCATGCTGCTCGCGCGGGATATGGGGCAATTCCTGGGCGGCAAAGGCCAGACCCACAAGCATTGGCTTGCGCGGAAGCACGGCCAGGGTACGGTCATAATATCCGCCACCATAGCCAAGGCGCGTGCCTCGGCTGTCAAAACCGAGGAGGGGCATTAGCACGACATCGGGGGCGGCCCGCGGCGCCAGATCCGAGGGTGCGAGCGTGCCAAAGCCCGCTTCATAAAGCGGCGCGTCGGCCTCCCAGACCCGCAGGTCCAGCGGTGCATCATTGCCCTCGACCACGGGCAGGACCACTTTCTGGCCGCTATCCATGAGGCGAATAAGGATGGGCTGGCAGTCCAGTTCGTCGCGAATGCGCCAATAGCCGGCGATCACGTCCTCGGGGGCATAGGCGATGGACTCAAAGAAATGCATGGCGACCGATTTTGCCGCCTCGACCCGGACTTCATCGGAGAGAGCGGCGCGTACCGCATGGGCATCCTTGCGCAGGTCGGCCTTCACCGCTTCGATCGCCTCGTCCGCCATGCGCCCTCATCCATACCTCAATTCGGTGCCGCCCTGGCCGTGGGACTTGCGATCCCGGGAACCTACATACGTAGGTGGGCGCCGTATGTCCGAGCCCACGGGCCCGGTCAGGGACAGCTCCCTTAGGATCGATTAAGGCCCCGGGGATATGTGTGTCCTCACGCACCGGGCAGCGGATAGAGATATAGGCGTTTGTGCAGCCGGCTGCAAAGAGCCTCAGATCAAATCTGGCCAATTTTGCAGTGCATGAATGATGCGAAGGACCACCACGTCCTCGTTTTCGATTACATAAAGTATGTGGTGTCTTCCGCTTGGCAGCAGGCGCAACTGCAGACCATCGACTTCGTGGGGCGCAGCCATGTAGGGATGGATCGCCAGAGTTTCGAATCTGCTGACGAGTTCCCCCACATATCGAGATGACTGGGCTGCGCCAAATTGCATGGCCCCTCCGCCGCGAGTTGGTCGAGATCGTCCATCGCGTCTGGCGTCAGGATCCAGGCCAAGTTAGCCCGCCTTCTGTCGGGATACGGCGTCAGCCGCCTTCTTCGTCAAGCGCTCGATAAGCTCCTCGCGGGAGATTTCCACACGCCCGCCCGCCAGCGAGGCCCGGGCCATACGCCCCAGTTCTTCTAATTGTCTAGTCCGCACCTGCTCCTTGCGGACCAGGTCGCGCATGACATCGCTGGCATTGGCGTAGCGGCCGCTTGCGACCTGCTCTTCCACCCACTCTTTCATCGCATCGGGAAGCGAGATGTTCATCGTCGCCATGGCACCAACTGCAGCACATTGGCAAAGATTGCCAAACTTTGCCAAAGATTACGGCAGGATCGCCGCCTCGTCCAGCGTGTCGGCCACGCCCTCGATGGCCTTGGCGGCCTCGCTGAGCTTCTGGGCAAAGCGTGCTTCGGTGTTTTCGAGTTCGACGGCAATGTCCTGGCCGGCGCGCGTTAACTCGAGGACCTGAGTTTCGAGCGCCTTGATCTTGCGCTCGGCCTCGGACAATTCGTCGAGCACGGCAATGCCGGCCATGACCGTCAGCCGGTTGTCGCCGATCTCGCCGACGGCGCCCTTGAGGCCCTCGACCTGGGCATTGAACCGGTCGGCGAGGCCGATGAGATGGGCCTGCTGGCCCTCTTCACAGGCCATGCGGTATTTGCGGCCATTGATTTCGACATTGACCTCGGGCACTGCCTACTCCGCCTTTTCCAGCACCGACCGTACGGTCTCCATCGCCACGACGAGGCGGCGGGAGACTTCGTGGGCGCTGTCGTCGAGCCGCTTGGCGCGGGCCGCGGTCTTGTCGAGCTCGGTGGCCAACCGCGCCCGCTCGTGGATCAGCCGCTGGGTATCCACTTCCATGCGCTGGTGCCGGGCTAGCCTGGTATTGAGATCGCGGACACTGGCGCCCAGCCGCGCCAGGGCCCGGTCAAACCGGGCGGTGGCCGAGATCAGGCCCTCTTCAAGTTCCGTCTCACTCATGGCCGCTACTGCCCTCAGGACACGACGATTCCAACCGCGTCAGCCTGCCCCAGCCTCTGTGGCATTGCAACGGGCTTGACGCGCCGCTCCCGGAAAACCGGCTCCTGCCCGAACGTCTAAGCCCCTTGGTGACATTGACAGGCAGACCGAACCTGTTATGGCTCAACCCCGCCTTTGGGAGGAGGCTGGCCCGGCCGCCGCTCCCGCAAATCCTGGACTTTTGAGCAAGCGAGCGGTCTTTCCCATGACGAACACAGCCCAGCAGAACGCATTGGCCAATGCGATCCGGTCCCTTTCCATGGACGCGGTCGAAAAAGCCAATTCCGGCCATCCGGGCCTGCCCATGGGCTGCGCCGACATCGCCACCGTGCTGTTCACCAAAGTGATGAAATTCGATCCCGCCGATCCCCATTGGGCCGATCGCGACCGCTTCATCCTCTCGGCGGGTCACGGCTCGATGCTGCTCTATTCTTCGCTCTACCTGCTCGGCTACGCCGACATGACCATCGACCAGGTCAAGAATTTCCGCCAGCTCGGCTCCAAGACCGCCGGCCACCCTGAATTCGGCCATGCTACCGGCATCGAAACCACCACCGGCCCGCTCGGCCAGGGTCTTGCCAATTCGGTCGGCTTCGCCGTGGCCGAAGCCAAGCTCGCCGCCGAGTTCGGGTCCGACCTTGTCGATCACCATACCTATGTGCTGGCCGGCGACGGGTGCCTGATGGAAGGCATTTCCCAGGAAGCGATCTCGCTTGCCGGTCATCTCAAGCTCAACAAGCTGGTGGTGATCTGGGACAACAACAACATCACCATCGACGGCAAGGTCTCCAACGCCGATTCGACCGATCAGATCGCCCGCTTCAAGGCTGTGGGCTGGAACACGATCGAGATCGACGGCCACGACCAGGACGCTATCGAAAAGGCCCTGCTGGCCGCCAAGGCCTCGACGGACAAGCCGACCCTGATCGCCGCCAAGACCACGATCGGCTTCGGTGCCCCCAAGAAGGCCGGCACCGAGAAGGTGCATGGCGCCCCCCTCGGCGCCGAGGAACTGGCCGGGGCCAAGGCTGCCCTCGGCATCGATTACCCGCCCTTCGAAATCCCCGCCGCCATCCTCGAAGCTTGGCGCGCCGCCGGCAAGCGCAGCCAGAACCTGCGCGGCGAATGGGAAGCGCGTCTCAACGCCTCGGACAACAAGGCCGAATTTGCCCGCCGCATGCTGGGCAAGCTGCCCGCCGACTATGCCACCGCCATGGCCGCCTACAAGAAGAAGCTGGCCGAGGACAAGCCCAAGGTCGCCAGCCGCAAGGCATCGCAGATGGCGCTTGAAGTCATCAACAAGACCGTGCCTGAGACCCTGGCCGGTTCGGCCGACTTGACCCATTCCAACCTGACGCACACGCCCGAGACCCTGCCCTTCCAGGCCGACAATCGCCTCGGCCGCTACATGATGTACGGCATCCGCGAGCACGAAATGGGCGCCGCCATGAACGGCGTGGCGCTGCATGGCGGTTTCATCCCCTATGGCGGCACCTTCATGGTCTTTACCGACTATGCCCGTCCCGCCATCCGCCTCTCGGCGCTGATGGAACAGCGCGTCATCTATGTCATGACCCATGACTCCATCGGCCTCGGGGAAGACGGCCCGACCCACCAGCCGGTGGAGCATCTCACCGCCCTGCGCGCCATTCCGAACCTGCTGGTCCTTCGTCCCGCCGACGCGATGGAAACTGCCGAGTGCTGGGAAATCGCCATGGAGAGCAAGAAGCACCCCTCCATCCTCGCCCTCTCCCGCCAGAACCTGCCGGCGGTGCGCACCGAATATTCGACCGAGAACAAGTCCGCAAAGGGCGCCTACACGCTGGTCGGCCCCGCCGATGCCGACGCGGTGATCTTCGCCTCGGGCTCTGAAGTGGCCATTGCCGTCGAGGCCCAGAAGGAACTGACCGAGCAGGGCATCAAGGCCCGCGTCGTCTCGGTCCCCTCCATGGAACTCTTCGCCAGGCAGTCCGATGCCTACAAGGCTGAAGTCCTCGGCTCGGCCAAGGCCCGCGTCGCTGTCGAGGCCGGCATCGAGATGAGTTGGAACAAGCTCCTGGGCGACAAGGGCCGCTTTGTCGGCATGAACTCGTTTGGTGCCTCCGGCCCCATCGAGGCGCTCTATGCCCACTTTGGCATTACGTCCAAGGCCGTTGTTGAAGCCGTTGCCAGTCAGTTGTAAGAGAGCCGCGCCTCCCTTTCTCCTCCCCTCCCCGCTAGGAGCGTAAAAACATGGCAGTTCGCGTCGCCATCAATGGTTTTGGCCGTATCGGCCGCAATGTCCTCCGTGCCATCATGGAATCGGGTCGCACCGACATCGAAGTCGTGGCGATCAACGATCTCGGGCCGGTCGAAACCAATGCCCATCTCTTCCGCTTCGACAGCGTGCATGGCCGCTACAACGGCACCGTGACCGTGGATGGCGACACCATTGACGTGGGTCGCGGCCCGATCAAGGTGACGGCCGTCCGCAACCCGGAGGAGCTGCCGCATGGCGAAATGGGCGTCGACATCGCGCTCGAATGCACCGGCATCTTCACCTCCAAGGAGAAGGCTTCGGCCCATCTCAAGGCCGGCGCCAAGAAGGTGATCATCTCGGCCCCCGGCGACGGCGCCGACAAGACCATCGTCTACGGCATCAACCACGCCAGCCTGACCAAGGATGACGTGGTGATCTCGAACGCGTCGTGCACCACCAATTGCCTCGCGCCGCTGGCCTATGTGCTGCACAAGGAATTCGGCATCGAGAAGGGAATGATGACCACCATCCATTCCTATACCGGTGACCAGCCGACCCTGGACACCATGCACAAGGATCTCTATCGCGGCCGCGCGGCAGCCCTGTCGCAGATCCCGACCTCGACCGGCGCCGCCAAGGCCATCGGCCTCGTGCTGCCCGAGCTCAAGGGCAAGCTCGACGGCGTCTCGATCCGCGTGCCGACCCCGAACGTCTCCTGCGTCGACTTCAAGTTCATCGCCAAGCGCGATGTGACCGCCGAGGAAATCAACGCCGCGGTCAAGAAATATGCCGATGGTGAACTCAAGGGCGTGCTGGGCTATACCGACCAGCCCAACGTCTCCATCGACTTCAACCACGACAGCCATTCCTCGACCATGGCGCTGGACCAGACCAAGGTCATGGACGGCAATTTCGTGTCGGTCCTCTCCTGGTACGACAACGAATGGGGCTTCTCCAACCGCATGGCCGATACCGCCGTGGCCCTGGGCAAGACCCTCTGAACGACTTGGCCAAATGACTGAAGAGGGCGTCCGATGGGGCGCCTTTTTCTTATGCTGCGAGATCTTGCGCGGCATGACCGCCATTCCTCCAGTGCAGTGCCCGCAGGCTTGACCTTGATGCCGGTTTGAACGCTCACTGACACCGGCAGACGGGGGCCTCGGCGTCGCGCCACAGGGGGAAGTGCGTCAGATGAACATCAATCGATCCATCCGCTGGCGCGGCACCGACCTCGAAACAATCGAACATTGCCACGTCATCGCCAATGGGCGGGACACGCGCATCCGCAGCGCCATTATCGGTCCCGATTTCGGCCTGTTCTATCGCCTCAAGCTCGATGAAAACGGCCACACGCGCACGGTGAAGATCGAGCGTGCCGATGGCAAGGTGCTGGAACTGTTTTCCGACGGCGCCGGCGGCTGGTCGGATGACCGGGCCGAGCCCATCCCGGCCCTGCGCGGCTGTATCGACGTGGACATATGGCCCACGCCGCTGACCAATTCCCTGCCCATCTGGCGCACCGATTGGACCGATCAGCCCATACGCTTCGCCATGGCCTGGATTGATGCCACGGACATGAGCGTCAGGCGCTCCGAACAGGTCTATACCCGCATTGACGAGACCCATTTCCGCTTCCAGTCCGCCAATTTCGAGGCCCTGCTGGAAGTTGATGCCGATCGCATTGTGACCGACTACCCGGGCCTCTTCACGCGCTTCTGATTCACGCACCTGTCACCAAATCAGCTTAACTGCTGCTTCCGTGTCGGCAACGGAGCAGCGAAGAATGTTCCTCCTCACCAAGCGCATTTCCACCAGCCTGCCGCTGGCCTGGCTGATGATCGGCCTCATGCAGATGCCCTGGCTGATCCCCTTGCCAGCCGTCTTGATGCTGGGCTTTCTGACCTGGCGCCACCGCCGCATCCTCACCATGGTCGGTGCTGCACCCCTCGCCAGTGATGGCTTTGCCAAACATGTCATGGTCGATGATCTGCTGCGCCTGGGAGGTCAGGTCCTCGTCTCGCCTCTGCTCTACCTGCTGGGTTCGGGCCTGCAGAAGGCCATGGCCAGCTAGCCAGCGACAGACCTATCCACGGCCCCCAAAGGTCCACCATCCTCCCCTCATCCCTCCCGCGACGGGCGATCTGCAGCCATCAGACGCGGAGGAGCCGGTAAGACTGGGTTGCCCCAGGGTTCGCCCGAGAAGGCCATATGCGCTACGCGCGAATGGCGGGTCCCGAGGCGGTTTCGTCTCATATTTTTGCTTTCGGGACTGAAACCGTCTCGGGACAACGCTCAGTTTTGACCACCGGAAGTGACCACCAGGTCGTGACCGATTGCGTCCCGCCGTCCGAAAGAGAAATTTGCTGTCCCCGCTTCCGCCAAACGTGGCACTCTGCTACCCACGGCGCGAAAAGAACTGACCCGGAGGCAGCACGATGAGCAACGGCTTCAAGACCCTCGACGAACTCGATCTGACGGGCAAGCGCGTGCTCCTGCGGGCCGATCTCAACGTGCCGGTGGCAGACGGCAAGGTGACCGACGCCACCCGTATCGAACGGCTGGTGCCCACCATCCGCGAGATCGTCAAGAAGGACGGCAAGGCCATTCTCCTCAGCCATTTCGGCCGCCCCAAAGGCAAGGTCGACGCCGAATATTCGCTCGAACAGGTCTGCTCGGCCGTGGCCGACCAGACCGGGCATCCCGTTGGCTTCGTTGCCACCGACTGGGTCGATGTCAGCGCCGCCAAGGCCGCCATCGACGAGGCCCCGACCGGCTCGGTACTGGTCATGGAGAACACCCGCTTCCATCCCGGCGAGGAAGCCAATGACGTCGAACTGGCAAAGCGGATGGCGAGCCTCGGCGACGCCTATGTCAACGACGCCTTCTCGGCCGCACATCGCGCCCATGCCTCCACCGAAGCTCTGGCGCGTCTGCTGCCGGCTGCGGCGGGCCTCGCCATGGAGGCCGAACTCCGTGCGCTCGAAGCCGGCCTCGGCAAGCCCAGGAAGCCGGTCGTCGCCATTGTCGGCGGCGCCAAGGTGTCGTCCAAGATCGATCTGCTTGAAAACCTCGTGACCAAGGTCGATGGCCTCGTCATCGGCGGCGGTATGGCCAACACGTTCCTGTTCGCCCAAGGCCTTGGCGTGGGCAAGTCGCTGTGCGAGAAGGACCTCGCCGACACCGCCCGCCGCATCATGGACAAGGCCGAAAAGGCCAATTGCGCCATCATCCTGCCCATCGACGCGGTGGTCTCCTGGCACTTCAAGGCCAATTCGCCCACCCGTCTCTATGGCGTCGATGCCATCGACCCCGATGGCATGATCCTCGATATCGGCCCGTCCTCGATCGAGCGCATCAATGGCGCCATCGATGACGCCCATACCGTGGTCTGGAACGGCCCGGTCGGCGCCTTCGAGATGGAGCCCTTCGACGCTGGTACCGTCGCCATTGCCAAGCATGTCGCCAAGCGCACCCATGACGACCTGCTCGTCTCGGTGGCCGGCGGCGGCGATACGGTGAGCGCGCTCGCTCATGCCGGGGTCAAGGACAAGCTGACCTATGTCTCCACCGCCGGCGGCGCCTTCCTCGAATGGATGGAAGGCAAGCCGCTGCCAGGCGTCGAAGCGCTGAAGAAGTAGGGGCCAGCGTCGAACGACAGGTTTCCCCGTTACCCTTCTCCCCTTGTGGGAGAAGGTGCCCCGAAGGGGCGGATGAGGGGGCCTCGCTTCACACACGCGCATCCTGCTGGTGGAGAGAACCCCTCACCCTGCGATTCCGCTGGACACAGAATTGCCGTCCCTCCCTGCCAAGGGAGAGGTGAAGAGCTCAGAACCGCGCCGTCACCGGGTCCGACCCGATCCGGCCATCTGCACTGTCCAGACCGGCAATCGCCGCCTTGTCTGCGTCGCTCAGCGCAAAATCGAAGACGTCGAAATTCTCGACGATGCGGCTCGGCGTCACCGACTTGGGGATGACCACCAGCCCGAGGTCGAGATGCCAGCGGATGATCACCTGCGCCGGGCTCTTGCCGTGGCGCGCCGCGATCTCCCCAATCACCGGATCGGACAACAATTTGCCCTGCCCCAGCGGGCTCCAGCTCTCGGTCACCACGCCCAGCTTGGCATGCTTGTCGCGCATCGCCTTCTGCTGGAAGCGCGGATGGAGCTGGATCTGGTTGATGGCGGGGGTCACGCCCGTCTCGGTGATCAGTTCCTCGATATAGGTGCCCTCGAAATTGGAGACGCCGATCGAGCGCGCCTTGCCCTCTTCACGCAGGCGGATCAGCGCCTTCCAGGTCTCGACATATTTGCCGCGATAGGCCGAGGGCCAATGGATCAGGTAGAGGTCCACATAGTCCGTGCCGAGACGCTTGAGGCTGGCATCCATGGCGCGGAGGGTCTGGTCAAAACCCTGGTCGTCATTCCACACCTTGGTGGTGAGGAAGATATCCCCGCGGTCTATGCCCGAAGCGAGTATGCCCTTACCGACGCCTTCTTCGTTCTGATAGACCGCAGCCGTATCGGTATGCCGGTATCCCGTCCGGAGCGCGATGCTGACGGCCTCCACCGCCACATCGTCCGGGGTCTGCCAGACGCCGAGGCCCAGCTGGGGGATGGAATGGCCGTCATTGAAGCTCACGTGCGGTTGCGTGCTCATCTTCTTGATCCTGACTATGCGTGATTTTGGCGCCGGGGCGCCCAGGGAATATCGTCAACTTACGATGGAGTAGCTTGAATTCCAAGCCCCGCAATCGGTTCCATCCCCATCTACCATACAAGATACATCTTTCGTCTAATAACCGGAGGTCTAATCGAAAGCGGCGTAACGAAAGTCTAATCTTGGGTTCAGTTCAATTCGAGGTTTGACCCCATGACCAAGTCGCTCAACGCGATCGCCCAGAAGCTGATGACGCCCGGCATGGGCATTCTGGCCGCCGACGAATCCGAAGGCACGATCGGCAAGCGCTTTGCCAAGATCAACCTGCCCAACACGCTCGACCTGCGCCGCGACTATCGCGAGATGCTGTTCGGCGCCACCGACGCGATGAAGAACTATATTTCCGGCGTCATCCTTACCGAAGAGACGCTCAAGCAGGAAGCCGCCGACGGCACGCCCTTCCGCGCCATCCTGGCCGATACCGATGTCATTCCCGGCATCAAGGTCGACCGCGGCGCCTTTCCCATGCCCGGCGAAAGCGGCGAGAAGATCACCGAGGGTCTCGATGGCCTCAGGCAGCGCCTCGAGCACTATGCCGAACTGGGCGCCGGCTTCGCCAAGTGGCGCGCCGTCATCACCATCAATGACATCGCCCCCACCCGCAACAATATCCGCGCCAACGCCCATGCCCTGGCGCGCTACGCCATGCTCTGCCAGGAAGCCGGCATCGTCCCGATCGTCGAGCCGGAAGTGGTGGGCGATGGCGAGCCGGGCAACCACTCGCTCGAACGCTGCGCCCAGGTGACCGGCGACGTGCTGGAGAACGTGTTCAAGGAACTACGCCTCGCCGGTGTCGACCTCGCCGGCATGCTGCTTAAGCCCAACATGATCCTGCCCGGCATCAATTCGCGCGATCGCCCCAGCGTCGACGAAGTCGCCCGCCGCACCGTCGATGTGCTCAAGGAACACGTGCCGGCCGCCGTGCCGGGTATCGCCTTCCTCTCCGGGGGCCAGACCGACGAGGAAGCCACCGCGCACCTCTCGGCCATGAACCGGATTTCGGGCAAGCCCTGGCCCATGACCTTCTCCTATGGCCGCGCCCTTCAGAATGTTGCCCTGCGCACATGGGCCGGACGCCGCGAGAATTTCACTGCCGCCCGCCAGGCCTTCGCGCACCGCGCCCGCATGAACTCGCTCGCCGCCATCGGCGAGTGGAGCAACGCGCTCGACCGGGCCGCCTGACGGCCCAGCCCTTCCTCTCCGCGAACCCAACGTCGCGGTTGGCGCGCGCTACCCTCCCGGGGCGCGCGCTTTTTTTGTTCCCGGATCGGCGGCATTGCCTAGAATGGGCTCGATCCCCTATTGAGGCATGTCCCTTTCTTGCCAAAATGGCTGCCTAGGGACAGTGCCGCATTCTCCGGGAACATCATGGCTCCGCAGCTTTACCTCGTCACGCCGACAGATCCGAACCTGGAACAGTTCCCGCGCCAGCTCATGAACGTGCTTTCCGGGCCCGAGGTCGCCGCCCTGCTGGTGCGCCGGGGAGATCAGGACGAGGAGGCCTATGCCCGCCTCGCCGAGCGCCTGATCCAGATCGGCCAGGCCGCGGGTGCGGCCGTGCTGCTCGAGGATGACGCGGACCTGGCAAAGCGCCTCGGAGCCGACGGCGTGCACATATCCGCAGGCGGGGTGAAGGCCATCCGCGCCGCCACGGCTGCCCTCAAACCCGACGGCATTGTCGGGGTCGGCAATATTCGCTCCCGCCACGACGCCATGAGTTTTGGTGAACTGGACGTCGATTACGTGTTCTTCGGCCCCTTGGGCGGCAAGCCAGATGCCCAGGCCGCCGAACTGGCGCAATGGTGGGCCGAAACCTTTGAAGTCGCGGCCGTCTATTCCGACCCTGCGGCCGAACCGGCTGGGGCCGGGACGATTGCCGCCGAATTCCTAGCGCTGTCGGACAGTGTCTGGTGGGCGGCCGAGCCGGCAGCGGCATTGGCCGCCTTCGCCCAGGCGCTCAGGACCTCCGCATGAGCCTGCTTCGCGCTTTTGCTCTGGTCGTCCTGGCTGGCCTGGCGCTGCCGGCGCTGGCCCAGAACAATGCGGCCGATGCTGTCAGCAACGAGATTTTTGGCCCCCGCGTCCGGGTCGACTACGCCTATGGGGCCTATCAGCGCGGCTACTACCTGACCGCCCTCGAACTGGCCCTGCCCCGCGCCGAGCAGGGCGACGCAGCCGCCCAGACCCTGATCGCCGAGCTTTACGCCCGCGGCCTTGGCGTGGCGCAGAATGCCGAACGCGCCGCCGGCTGGTATCAGCTGGCCTCCAGGAATGGCGACCGCCTCGCCACCTTCGAATTGGGCATGCTCTACCAGGCCGGCACCGGCGTGCCGCGCAATCGGGAGCGGGCCGCCGAGCTTTTCAAGGCCTCCGCCGAGGCCGGCTATATCCCGGCCAAATACAATATGGCGCTGCTCCACGTCGAAGGCATCTATGCCGAGCCAAGCCTGACCCGAGCCGCCGAATTGATGAAGGAAGCGGCCGAGGCGGCGCTCCCGGAAGCCCTCTACGACTATGGCGCCATGCTGCTCGAAGGCGCGGGCGTCGTGCCCGACCTGGCCGAAGGCGCCCGCTATATGCGCCTCGCCGCCGAAGAGGGCCTTGTGGATGCGCAGATCGACTATGCCACGCTGCTCTATCTGGGGCAGGGCGTGGGCCGGGATATAGCCGAAGCCGCGCGCTGGTATGGCATTGCCGCCGAGGCCGGAAATGTCGTGGCCCAGAACCGCTATGCCAAACTGCTCGCCGTGGGCGAAGGCGTGACGCTCGATCTTGAGGAAGCCGCCATGTGGCGGGCTCTGGCGCGCCGGCAGGGGCTCTCCGATCCCTCGCTCGACCGCCTGCTCGTTTCCATCCAGCCCGAGGCCCTCGCGAGGGCCGAGGAGCGCGCCCGCTTCTGGCCATCCCTGCCTCCCCGTGCCATTGCCGGACCCAATGCTCCGGACGTCGCGGGGCCTGTTCTACCCTCACCGACCGATCCGGCCAACGCCCCGAGCCAGGCTGTCGATCCTAACCCCATTGTCGAACCCGAAGAGGCCGGCGCAGAAGGCAGCGCCGCAAACGAACCCGCCGCCTCCGAAGCGCAAGACCCTTGAACCATTGCCGGTTCTGGGGCAATAAGCCCGCCACACATCAGTCCCGCGGCGGAGCCACCCGGTTCCATCAGCCGGCAGGCAGTCCGATCTGCCCGCCCCGGCGGCCCGCATGAGCTAGCGAGCACCTTCCCTATGGCGCGTTCCGCCCTTCTCAACGTCATGGTCAGCGCCGCCATCAAGGCCGGCAAGTCGCTGTCGCGCGATTTCAACGAGGTCGAAAATCTCCAGGTCTCGCGCAAGGGCCCGGCCGATTTCGTCTCCAAGGCTGACCTGCGCGCCGAACAGATCGTCTTTGACGAACTCAAGAAGGCCCGCCCGACCTATGCCTTCCTGATGGAAGAGGGCGGGGAAGTCGCCGGCACCGACGGCCAGCACACCTGGATCATCGATCCGCTCGACGGCACCACCAATTTCCTCCACGGCATCCCGCTCTTTGCCGTTGCCATTGCGCTGCAGCGCGGCGACGAGATCGTCGCTTCGGTGATCTACAACCCCATCATGGACGAGCTCTTCACCGCTGAAAAGGGCGGCGGTGCCTGGCTGGCCGATACCAAGCGCCTGCGCGTGGCCGGACGTCGGCACCTTTCCGATGCCGTGGTGTCGACCGGCATCAAGACCCAGGGCACCGGCAATGACACGCTGCAATTGCGTCAGCTTGGCGCCATCAATCCCGCCGTCGCCGGCATCCGTCGCGGTGGCTCGATCTCGATCGACATGGCCTGGCTCGCCGCCGGGCGTTTCGACGCGCTCTGGGAAGCCGGTTTGAAGCCCTGGGACGTGGCGCCGGGCCTGCTGCTGGTCAAGGAAGCGGGCGGCCTCGTGTCCGACTTGGCCGGCCAGCCCGGTTCGGTCTGGAACGGCCAGATCGTCGCCGGCAATGAACCGCTGCACGGCGCCCTGCTCAAAACCTTGCGCACCATTCAGTAGGCGGGCCCGCCCCGCTATTGTCACAAGCTGCCGTTAACCTTTTCCATTGTCACGCCTTTCGCCCGCCTCTAGTCTTGAGGCCGGGTGATTTGCGAGCGAGGGGCAAGGTTCGGCAAAGATGACGCAGACTTACGATCCCTACCACCTCGCCAGTCCGGCCGTCTATCTGGTCAAGATCGTCATTTTCCTGGTGCTGGTGGGGCTGGTCGCCGCCATCCTGATCACCAACATCATTTCCTTCTTCTGGGCGAACCCGTTCATCAATTCGATGATCTTCTTTGCCCTGTTCGTCGGCATCTTTCTGAGTTTCCGGCAGATTTTCCGGCTCTTCCCGGAAGTCAAATGGGTCAATTCCCTGCAGGACGGCACAGCCACCAGCGTACGCCCACCGGTGCTGCTGGCCCCTGTCGCCGGCATCCTGCGCGAGCGCATCGGCGAGGCGGTGATCACGCCGGCCTCGATGCGCTCCATCCTGGATTCCGTTGGCAATCGCCTCGATGAAGCCAAGGACACATCGCGATATCTCACGGGCCTGCTGGTGTTCCTGGGCCTGATGGGTACCTTCTATGGTCTGCTCGAAACCGTGAGTTCGGTGGCCGGCGTCATCAATGCGCTGGACGTCACCTCGGCTGATACGGCCTCACTGTTTTCCAACCTCAAGGAAGGCCTCGCCGCGCCGCTGGGGGGCATGGGCACCGCCTTCTCGTCCTCCCTGTTCGGGCTTGCCGGCTCGCTGGTTCTGGGTTTCCTCGACCTCCAGACCAGCCAGGCGCAGAACGCTTTCTATACGGACCTTGAGGACTGGATGACCTCGATGACCGAACTCGATCACCCGGTCACCGCCATGCAGGCCAGCTCCATGGGCGTCGCGGGCGCCGACGTGCAGGCCATGATCGAGCGCATGGGCGCCAATATGCAGAACCAGAATTCGTCGCAGAATGCCATCCGCGCCATGGCTGAACTGGCGCGCGGCATTGACGGGCTGGTCAAGCATATCCGCACCGAACAGGACGATTTGCGGCGCTACATCACCGAGCAGGGCGAGACCAACAAGAAGCTGCGCGACCTCATTGAAGCCATGCTCAACGAAGCCGATAACGAGCGAAGGTCCTGACCATGGCCGGAGCGCGCGCCCGACGCAGACAAGAGGCCAATTACTGGCCCGGCTTTGTCGACGCGCTGTCGAGCCTCCTGCTCGTCATCATCTTCATGCTCTCGCTCTTCATGCTGACCCAGTTCTTCCTCGGTCAGGAAATCCAGGGGCGGGACACGGCGCTGGCCCGGCTCAACAGCCAGATTGCCGAGCTGACCGACCTGTTGCAGCTCGAACGCGCCAATTCCGATGACCTCAATGCCCAACTGGCGACCCTGACGGCGACCCTTGCGGGTGCCCAGTCCGAGAACGAGAACCTCGCCAACCAACTTGCGGGCATCGGTACCGGCCTCGGGGACCGCGACGCCGCCATTGCCGCGCTGGAATCGGACCTCCTCCAAGCCGAGGCACTGTCGGATGAGGCCAATGCCCAGGTTGCCTTGCTCAACCAGCAACTGGCGGCCCTGCGCACCCAGATCGGCGCCCTGGAAGCCGCGCTTGAAGCCTCGGAAAGCCGGGACGCGGAATCGCGCACCCAGATTGCCGATCTCGGCCGCCGGCTCAACCTGGCGCTGGCCCAGCGCGTGCAGGATCTCAGCCGGTACCGCTCCGACTTCTTCGGACGCTTGCGTCAGATCCTCGAAGGGCGCGCCGATGTTACCGTGGTCGGCGACCGCTTCGTCTTCCAGTCGGAAGTGCTGTTCGACCCCGGCCGGGCCGATGTCAATGTGGCGGCTCTGCCCCAGCTCGACTCCCTGGCGGCAGCCATCTTGCAGCTCGAAACTGAAATACCCACCGACATCAACTGGGTGCTGCGCATCGACGGCCATACCGATAGCCGCCCGATTTCCAATGCGCGTTTCCCGTCCAACTGGGAGCTGTCGGCGGCGCGCGCCATCTCGGTGGCGCAATATCTGGTATCGCAAGGCGTATCGCCCAATCGTCTCGTCGCCGCCGGCTTTGGCGAATTCACCCCGCTCGATCCTGCCGAAACCGACGAAGCCTATCGCCGCAATCGCCGCATCGAGTTCAAGCTGACGGAGGGGTGATGTCCGACCCGCTTTGCGGGTCAAATTGCTCCGGTGGAGCAATTTGAGGACATCACGCCCTGAGCCATGCGAAGGGCCGGGGCGACGGCGCAGGCCGTCACAACGCTCCGGTGGACCGATTTTAGCGGATCACCGGTCGAGCCATGCGAGACCCCGGGTCCGACCCCAGGTAACCTTAACGTCATCCCGCCCATCCGGTGTTGCTCCAGGGCAACGCCACAAAAAAGCCCGGATTCCTGCCTCATCGGCGCCCCATTAGGCAAAGATTAACTGTGCCGACACACCCGGCCTTAAGATTAAGCGCGGTAAATGCTGCCCTTAAGATTTTAGCCTTTCTAGGAGCCCGTCTTGGTCATTCCCGCCCCCATCAACACTGCAATGCGCGCCGCAGCCATGCTGCTGTTCGTGGTCGTGATCGCCGCCTGTTCGCGCAGCGCCACGGACAATGTCGGCCTGACCGGTGTCGGCAATGCCGGTGCTGGCGCCCCCGGCAGCCAGCAGGAATTCATCGTCACCGTCGGCGACCGCGTCTTCTTCGAGACCGATTCGAGCTCGCTGACCGCCGAAGCGATGGCCACCCTCGATAAGCAGGCCGCCTGGCTCAACCAGTATGCCAACTACCGCATCATGATCGAGGGCCATGCTGACGAGCGCGGTACCCGCGAATACAATATCGCCCTGGGCGCCCGCCGCGGCTCGGTGGTCGTGAACTATCTCGTCTCCAGGGGCGTCAATGCCCAACGCATCACCACCCAGTCCTTCGGCAAGGAACGCCCGGTGGCGATCTGCAACGACATTTCCTGCTGGAGCCAGAACCGCCGCGCGGTCACGGTCGTCCAGTAAGAGTAACGGCTTTCCGCCAAGCCGGAGAGCCACCGATCCAGTGAAAACTGGAGGCAAGAGTGCCCGGAGCCACAAAATGGCCCGGGCGCTTTCTTTTGACCAAAATTGCTCTTTATCGGCGGACTGATAACACCCATCTTGGCTCGGTCGGGCACATATTGGAGGCAGGTTTGACGCTATCGAAAATCGCAAGACTGGGACGCGCGGCACTCTGCGCCCTGGGGGTGGGCCTGTGCGCCCCTTCGGCCTACGCGCAGACGGTGTTCCCACCGGGGGAACTGAGCGGCCTCAGCTTCAACAATGATGGCGGCCGCATTCTGGTCGCTCAGGCCGACAGCGCCCAGCTCATGGTCCGCATCCAGCAACTCGAGGAGCAGATCAGGCTGCTCAATGGCCAGGTGGAAGGCCTCACCTTCCAGCTGACCCAACTCCAGGAAATCCTCAACCGCTTCCAGGAAGATGCCGAATTCCGCTTCCAGGCGCTGGAAGGCGGTGCTGGGGGAAAAACTGATGCGGCAACCCAACCGGGCGGCGTGACGCAGCCCGAGGCGTTGCCGCAGGACCCGGCCGCAAGCGAACAGACCGTTCCGCTCACCACCATCCCCGAGCAGGGTGTCCAACCCCTGCCCGGTGAAGCTGAATTCGATCCGACCTTTGACGATGGTTCGGCGCCCGTCGATGATCTGGGGCAGTCCGGTGACCCGCTTGTCGGCACCGGGCTGTCGGGTGGAATTGATCTCATCACCGGTCAGCCGCTTGACCTCAGCTACGACCCCAAGGCCGACGCCACGGGTAATCCGGATGCCGATGCACAGTACCGGGCCGGCTATGAGGCGCTGGTGGCGGGCGACTATGCCTTTGCCGAGCAGCAGTTTGCCCAGTTCGTCGACCTCTACCCGAACAATGCGCAGGTCATGGATGCAAGCAACTGGCTGGGTGAGGCCATTCTGGCCCGGGGCGGCTACGCCGAGGCGGCTGACGTGCTGGTCGACGCCTACCAGAAGAACCCCGATCATCCACGCGCGCCCGATCTCCTGCTCAAGCTGGGCGTCTCGCTGGCGGGCGTGGGCGAGCGGGAAACCGCCTGCCGCACCTTCGCCGAGGTCTCAAACCGCTATCCCAACACCATCCCGGCCTTCCAGGCGCGTCTCGCCGAGGAAAAGGCCAAGGCCGAATGTCCGCCGGCCTGACGCCCGACCTGGGTGACCCCCAGGTGCTGGCGCGCCTGTTCGCGCCAGCCGCCAAGCATGATGTCATCGGCCTCGCCGTCTCGGGGGGGCCGGACAGCCTCGCCCTGATGCTGCTGGCTCAGCGCTGGGCTGCCACAGCCAAACCTTCGCCCAGGCTCATTGTCTATAGCCTCGATCATGGCCTGCGCGCCGAGGCCCGGGATGAAGTGGCCATGGTGCTTGACTGTGCCGCAAGCCTCGGGCTCTCAGCACGGGGCCTTGCCTGGCTCGGCGAGAAACCGGAGACGGGCCTCCAGGAAGCCGCCCGCCATGCCCGCTATCGCATCATCGGCGAGGCGATGAAGACCGATAGCGCCACGCTGCTCCTCACCGCCCATCATCGCGGCGACCAGGCCGAGACAGTACTGATGCGCCTTGCCCATGGCAGCGGCATCGAGGGACTCAAGGGCATGGTGCCCATGAGCCAGGTCGAAGGCGTTCCTGTCTTCCGGCCGCTGCTCGATGTCGAGCCGTCGAGCCTTGCAGCCATGGTAGAGGCTGAGGGTCTTGTCCCGGCCTACGATCCATCCAACCATGACATCGCTTATGAGCGGGTGCGCTGGCGCAAACTCCTGCCCGCTCTGGCTGCCGAGGGCCTCGACGCAGCGGCGCTCTCGCGCTTCGCCAGTCGCATGGCCGAGACCGATGCGGCGCTCGCACAAATGGCCGACGCGGCCTTTGCCGAGCTGGTGTCGCTCGATGGCTTTGGTGCGGCGAGCCTTCCCAGGGCGGCCTTTCATGCACTGAGCCCGGCCATCGCCCGGCGCCTGCTGGGCCGCGTGCTCAACATTGTCGGCGGCCGCCAGAAACCCCGGGCCCTGGGCCAGGTGGAGCGCCTCTACGACCAGATCGTCACCGGCGACCTGCCCCGCGCCGCAACCCTGATGGGTGCCGTCGTGCGCCTCAAGGGCGAAAACCTTTCGATTTCGCGTGAACCTGGCCGCGCCCTGCCCGAGGATATCGTCCTGCCCCCGCACCAGGGCCTTATCTGGGACCAGCGCTTCCGCATCACCAATGTCTCGGACGACAGCGGCCTCGTGGCCGCCGCCACCGATTTCATGCCCCGCCATCGGCTTGAAACCTTTCTCGGCTTCAGGGTGACGACACCCGCCGAAGCCATCCGCACTTCCCCGATGGTGCGCAATGCCGAAGGCGACGTGCTGGCCCTCGGCGGCTGGTCGTTTGATGATCGAGTAAAAGTGGAATTGCTGATCGACTAGATCTGGTGCACTTCGCCCAATGCCACGACCGGCCCGGTCGCCTTGCCTTCCGGTGCGCCGCCCTTGGGTTCTAGTGTGATGGCCAGCACCGAGCCCTCGCCCCAGCCGGCCCGCACCTGCTCGCTCAGTTCCACCACCGAGCGCTCGTTGACCGGTATGACACCCATGGAAATGGGGTCGTTGCCACCCTGGATGGCCCAGAGTTCTAAATCGCGATCCGACGGGACATCGCCCGAAAGCGCCGTCAACCGCACCGCACCAGCGCCGTCATAAAGCGCGAGGAAGCGCACATCGCTGCCCTCGGCTTCCAGCGCCGCCACCAGCTGGGTAGTGAGGCTCGTGACACTGGGGGCCGGCTGCATCAGGTTGAAGCCGACGGCGGCCACGGCGACGGCCAAGGCCCCTGCCGTAGTCCCACGCCAGAGAGCCAGGCTGTCCCAGAAGGATGATCTGGTCTCAGCCCCGAACAGACGGGACTCGACGCGCTCCAGCACATGCGCCGGCGGCGCCACTTCGGCGAAGTCACCATCGAGAGCGGCAAACCGCGCCGCCCAGAAATCCCGCTCCCGCTGCAAGGCGGGATCCGCGTTGATGAGCCTGCCCACACGAGCATGTTCCGCCGGTCCGAGCAGCCCCAGGACATACTCGGCCACCAGCGCGCCGCGCTTGTCACCGTCCTCATTGTCCTTGTCGTCACTCATGCCGTCAGACAGTCCCTTAGCCGAATAAGGCTGCGCCGCAGCCAGGTCCGCATTGTATTGAGCGGCACGGCATAGCGCTGTGCCAGCTCCTCGTAACTATAGCCGTCCAGATATGCGCCGCGAACCGCCTCGGCGCGATCCGGTTCCAGGGTGGCCAGACAGGCTTCAACGCGCGCCCCATCCTCGCTTGATTCCGCAAGCCGCTCGGGATCGGGAGCGGCGTCTGCAATATGGAGTGCGTCATCGAGCTCGGCGCTCTCGGGGCGACGAGCCCGTATCATGTCCAGCGCATGATTGCGGGCGATGGCCACCAGCCAGCTGATCGGCGAATACTGTCCCGGCACATAGCGGTCGGCGCGCTGCCAGATCTTGATATAGACCTCCTGGATCGCCTCCTCCGCTTCGGCCCGGTTTTTCAAGATACGCAGCACAACGCCGAAGAGTTTCGCACTTGTGCGTTGATAGAGCGTGCGAAAGGCCGACCGGTCGCGCAACGAACAGCGTGCGATAAGGTCCGCGATGTCGGCGCTGGCGGATTGCGTGGCCATGGGCTGGCGTCCCTCCCGTTCCCAAATGCCAATTCCGTTTGCCGCTCATTACGTCTTCGGGGGACAACTGGATCACCCGCCCCCAAAAAAGCCAAGCAAGCCCGTTTCATCGGAACTCGAAATCCATTAGACCCTTTTCCCCGATACATCCCCCGATACATGGCCTTGCCAGGGAGCCGCTGACCACTATGACCGATCAAGCCGCCGATACCGACCGGTTCAGCCACGATGCGGGCATCCTCGCCCAGGCCCTGCCCTATATGCAGCGCTACGAGGGCAAGACCGTCGTGGTCAAATATGGCGGCCATGCCATGGGCGACCTCAAGCTCGGCCAGGCCTTTGCCCGCGACATCGCGCTGCTCAAACAATCCAAGGTCAATCCGATCGTGGTCCATGGCGGCGGGCCGCAGATCGCCTCCATGCTCAAGAACCTGGGGATCGAATCCAAGTTCGAAGGCGGGCTGCGCGTCACCGACAAGCGCACCATGGAAATCGTCGAGATGGTCCTGGCCGGCTCGATCAACAAGGAAATCGTCGCCCTCATCAATGCCGAGGGCGAATGGGCGATCGGCCTCTGCGGCAAGGACGGCAACATGGTCTTCGCCAGGAAGGCCGAAAAGAAGGTCATCGACCCCACCTCCAATATCGAGCGCGTGCTCGACCTGGGCTTCGTCGGCGAACCGGTGGAAGTCGACCGGACCCTGCTCGACCTCCTGGCCCGCTCCGAAATGATCCCGGTCATCGCCCCGGTGGCACCCGGCCGCGATGGCAATACCTACAATATCAATGCCGACACCTTCGCCGGCGCCATTGCCGGCTCCCTGGGCGCCAAGCGCCTCCTGTTCCTCACCGACGTCCCGGGCGTGCTTGACCGGGATGGCAAACTCATTCCCGAACTCACCGTGCGCGATGCCAAGGCCCTGATCGCCGACGGGACCATCTCGGGCGGCATGATCCCCAAGGTCGAGACCTGCCTCGAAGCCCTGGACAATGGCGTGGAGGGAGTCGTCATCCTCAATGGCAAGCAGCCGCATGTCGTCTTGGTCGAACTTTTCACCGAATTCGGTGCCGGCACGCTCATCGTCCGCTGATCTGGCCGATTCATGGTCCGCTAACCATTCCCCCCATCGGGGCCGTTTTGGCCTCGGTGTGGCACTTTGGACATAGCCGCGCCGGGCAAATTCGTGGCAATTTTAAGCACTTGCTGTTGCGGGGGTAGCTTTATGCGTATTTTGATCACGTCCATTGCCGCTTTGGCCGCCGGGTCGATGGGTCTGGGCGGAACAGTGGCACAGGCTCAATCGCTTATGATCGCGCCTTCGATCAACAGCCAGGCCTATCAGCCGACATACTCTGCCTGGGATGGGTTCTATATCGGCGCGCAGGGTTCGCTGATCGGCATCAAGACCCACGAGATCAATCCGGGCGTCCCCGCCCCCGACACCCTGCTGGGTGATATTGGCGGCAGCGCCGGCATTTTTGCCGGCTATCGCCATCAGCTCACCGACTGGTTCGTGCTGGGTATGGATGTCGAAGCCAATAATGTCGCCACCCAGTTCGACTGGGCCGGCGTGCGCTATGGCGGCATGATGTGGGATGCGGCGGTGCGTGCGACGCTTGGCTATCCCGTTGCGCCCAATGTTCTGGCCTATGGCACAGTTGGCTACTCGTGGGCCCGCTTTGACATGTCGCCGTTCACCGGCAACGCCGATTCGGCCTTTACGGCCGGCGGCTGGCAGCTGGGTATCGGCACCGACATGATGCTCACGGACAATATCATGGCCCGCCTCAACGCGACCTGGACCCATTACGGCGTCAACAACTGGACCAGCGGTGGCGCGGCCTATGGTTCGAGCGAGCCCAGCACTGTCGTTGTGCGCGCCGGCCTCGCCTGGAAGTTCTGACCCAAGGGCCGGGATTGGCCGCAGGAACGCCGCGCGAGCTGCTCACCGAAATCTGTGGCGGCACCCTGATTATGCGCCAAAGCCCTCGCCGCAGGGCAAAGTTTTCTCCGCCGGACGCCTCGGACGCAATAGCCCGCAAGCTAATTCTCTACCTGCGGACCAGAGTATAGGATAATTTGCGCTCGTCCTGGTCCGGGAGGCGGCATGGGTTCCGAATTCTTCATTTTCGCCGTGGTGGGCTTTTTGGCCCAGATTGTCGACGGCGCACTGGGCATGGCCTATGGCGTGGTGAGCACCACCATGCTGCTATCCTTCGGCGTCCCGCCCGCGGCCGCTTCTGCCAGCGTCCATGCGGCGGAAATGTTTACCACGGCGGCCTCGGCGACCTCCCATGTCAGCCACCGCAACGTCAACTGGCGCCTGTTCTGGTATCTCGCGCCTGCCGGCATACTCGGCGGCGTTTTGGGCACCTATGTGCTGACCGGCATCGACGGCGCCCTGCTCCGCCCCTTCGTCACCGTCTATCTGGGCCTCCTCGGCGTCTATATCCTCTTCCGTGCCTTCCGCGCCCGCGCTCCCTATCACGAGCACAGCGCCAGCTTCACCGCGCCGCTGGGCGTTGTCGGCGGCTTCGTCGACGCTGCCGGCGGTGGCGGCTGGGGTCCTATCGTCACCTCCAGCCTCATTGGTTCGGGCGGCGCTCCGCGCTATATCGTTGGCACGGTCAATACCGTCGAATTCTTCGTCACCACCGCCGTCTCGGTCGCATTCCTCACAGCGCTGCTGACCGGCCATTGGGAAGAGGCCGAAGGTATCGGCCCGCACCTGTGGTCCGTTGCCGGCCTCGTGGCCGGGGGCATCCTGGCGGCCCCGCTCGCGGGCTTTGTCGTCCGCATCATTCCCGCCCGGCGACTGATGATCCTGGTGGGTGGGCTGGTGATTGTCCTGGCTGGTTACCAGACCTGGCAATTGCTGACCTGAGGCCGGACGCCTGTTGACATTTCGGCGCGGCGGGCGCCCATCACCGGCAGTTCCGGGGAAGTGCCATGACCGACTATGTCCGCAAGATCCTGACCTCATCGGTCTATGAGGTGGCCGAGCAGACCCCGCTCGAGAAGATGGACCTGCTCTCGGCCCGCCTCGGCCGCACTATCCTGGTCAAGCGCGAGGATCTGCAGCCGGTTTTCTCCTTCAAGATCCGCGGCGCCCACAACCGCATCGTGCACCTTTCGCCCGAGGAGCGGGCGCGCGGTGTCATCTGCGCCTCGGCCGGAAATCACGCCCAGGGCGTGGCCCTGTCGGCAACGCGGCTGGGCATCCGCGCCGTCGTGGTCATGCCCACCACGACACCGATCATAAAGGTCAATGCGGTCAGACGCCTGGGCGGCGAAGTCGTCCTGTTCGGCGATGGCTTTGACGCCGCCCGGGCCCACGCTTCCAACCTCGCCGAGCGCCATGGCTATGTCTTCGTTCACCCCTTCGACGATCCCGACGTGATCGCCGGCCAGGGCACGGTGGGGCTCGAACTGATGCGCCAGCATCCCGAGCCCATCGGGGCCATCTATGTGCCCGTCGGCGGAGGTGGCCTCGCCGCCGGCATTGCCAGCTTCGTCAAGTTCCTGCGGCCCGAAATCCGCATCATCGGCGTCGAGCCCGAGGAAGCAGCCAGCATGAAGGCGGCGATTGCCGCCGGTCGGCCGGTGCCGCTCGACCAGGTGGGCCTCTTCGCCGATGGCGTAGCCGTGCGCCAGGTGGGCGAAGAGACCTTCCGCCTCTGCCGGGAACTGCTCGACGACATCGTGACGGTCACCGCCGACGAGATCTGTGCTGCCATCAAGGATATCTTTGACGATCACCGGGCCATCACCGAACCCGCCGGTGCACTGGCTCTCGCCGGCCTTCGGCGCGATATCGAGAACGGCAATGCACCCCAAGGCGCGCTGATCGCCATCAATTCAGGGGCCAATGTCAATTTCGACCGGCTGCGATATGTCGCCGAACGGGCCGAAATCGGCGAACGGGCCGAGGCGCTTCTGGCCGTGACCATTCCCGAGCGGCCTGGTTCCTACCGCGCCTTCATCCGACTGCTCGGCAGCCGGTCCATCACAGAATTCAACTATCGCTATGCCGCAGGCGCCAGCGCCCATATCTTTGTCGGCATCAAGTTGTCCGGCGGAGATGCAGAAAAGCACGACATCATCGCCATGCTTGAGGCCAATGGCCTCGGGGTCACCGACCTCACCGACAACGAGGTCGCCAAGCTCCATGTCCGCCATATGGTGGGCGGCCGGGCCGCCGGCACCACCCACGAAATGGTGTTCCGTTTCCAGTTCCCCGAACGCCCCGGCGCCCTGCTCAAGTTTCTCGAAGGCCTCAACGACGCCTGGAACATCACCCTGTTCCACTATCGCAATCATGGCGCCGACTATGGCCGCGTGCTGGTGGGCATCGAGGTTCCCCCCGAAACCCGCGAGGACCTCTTCGCCCATATCCATGCTATCGGCTTTCCCTATTGGGACGAGACCGAGAACCCCGCCTATCGCCAGTTTCTCAATCTGCAATAGGGCTGAAACACCCCTTGTGCAGACATTAGGTTGAAATAAACCGCGTCTATAGCGGACGGACCTATTTCCGCCACGACCCCATTGCATTTGCCTTAGCAAGGGGCAATCTGCACACACATCGCGCTGGACTGGAGGGCACCGGTCGCGCGCCTGTCATTTCGAGGGAAATCAAAGATGATCAGAACGATCAAGACGACCAGCCTGCTCGCCGCCACCAGCCTTGTCACGCTGACCTTCTTGCAGCCGGCCATGGCGCTCGATGCGCAGACTTTCGTCGACCGCATCACCGCCGTTTACGGCGCCATGGGCTACGGCTTGACTTTCGGCCCGGCGACGCTGGACGGCGACACCATCACCGTGGATGGCGTCACCGTGGACATGAAGGGATCGGGCATGGAGCCCATGGTGCTCGACACCGAACTGACTTTCGCCGGCGTCGTCGAGAATGACGATGGCAGCTACTTTGCCGATAGCCTCACCATTCCCGACATCGACACCGAATTTGCCCAGGAACCGGTCGGCCGCCTCACCGTGGTCGACATGGTCGCCGAAGACCTGTGGCTGCCGCCCGAAGGCCAGACCACGGCCGATGTGCTGCTGCAGGTCGTCGGCCGCATGGCCTCCGGCCCGCTGACCGTGACCCGCGACGGCGTTGAGGTCATCAAGATCGAGGCCATGGAGGCCGCATCCGAATTCACCTTCGACGACAGCGACGCCCTGGAGTCGATCGCCTCGACCATGTCGATCAGCAATATCTGGGCGGATCTCAGCACCGTGGGTGAGGAAGAGCCGGAAGCCGGCGCCATTATCGCGGCGCTTGGCCTCACCAATATCAGCGGCAATATCAGCCAGTCGATGAACTGGACCATGGCCGATGGCCGTATGGTGATCGACGAATTCCTGTTCGACTTCGCCGACGTTGCGGCGCTGAACTTCACTGCCGACATTACCGGGTTCACCCCGAACATGCTGGACAAGATCTATGCCATGCAGAATTCGGACCTCGATCCGGCGAGCGAGGAAGCCCAGGCCAAGCAGATGATGGCCGGCATGGAAATCGCCCAGGCCCTCTCGATCGGCGGCGTTACCCTGCGCTATGACGACGCCTCGCTGGCGCCCAAGCTCCTCGACATGTTCGCCGCCCAGTCGGGCGCCGACCGCGCCACCTTCGTGGAAGGCCTCAAAGCCATGCTGCCGGCCATGATCGCCGAAAGCGGCATTCCCCAACTGGCCGATCTCGTCGTGCCCCCGGTTTCCGCCTTCCTCGATGACCCGCAGAACCTGGAAGTCGCCGTCAAGCCGGCTACCCCGACCAGCGTGCTGGTACTGGCCGCCGCCGCATCCAACCCGGCAAGCCTGATCCAGGCGCTGGGTCTCACCGTCGCGGCCAACAAGAAGACCAAGTAACGCACAAGACGCGGCGGAGATGGTGCGTCACCATCCCGCCGCACCGGCGCTGATGAAGCCTTCATGCTTTTGTGCCACAATGCCTCTATGACCGCGCCCCTGCCTCTTGCCCGCTCCGGCCTCGACCATGTCACCGACTGGGTGTTCGACCTCGACAACACCCTCTACCCGCGTGAATGCAACCTCTTTGCGCAGATCGACACGCTGATCACCCATTATGTGATGGATGTCACCGCGCTCGACTTCGCCAGCGCCCGTGATCTGCAAAAGACCTATTACCGGGATTTCGGCACCACCTTGAACGGGCTGATGCAGCGGCACAGTATCGACCCCGACCACTTCCTATCGACCGTCCATGCCATCGACTATTCGCCGGTCGACCCGCATCCAGACCTGGCCCACGCCATCCGCTCCCTGCCCGGCCGCAAGTTCATTCTCACCAATGGCGATACCGGCCACGCCCGTTCGGTGCTCTCCCGGCTCGGGGCTGACGACATTTTCGAACACGTGCACGACATTCGCGCCATGACATTCGTGCCCAAGCCGCATCGCGCCGCCTATGACGGGTTCTTCGCCCTGCATGGCATCGACCCAACCCGCGCCGTCATGTTCGACGATCTCGAAAAGAACCTCGTCGTGCCGCACGAAGTGGGCATGGCAACTGTGCAGGTCGTGGCGGGTGACGACTTTGCCCATGACCAGGTCGAGGCCTGGGAACTGGGCCGCTCGACTGGTCCGCATGTCCATCACGTCACCGCCGACCTCGCTGGCTTCCTGCGCAACCTGCCCTGAGCGTCAGGTCAACCTCTCCAAAAGGTAATGCCGGCAATCGCTTGTCCCTATTCCCGGCGGGTTTGCGACACACTACATTGGCGCCATGACCGATCTTCCCGGGCGGCGTCCGCCGCCAATTCCCGAAACCGCCCCGACCTTCCGCGAGCAGCTTGAAAACTTCCGGCTGCTCGGGCGCCTGCTTGTCCAGATCTGGCAGACGAGCCCGCCGCTCGCCATTGCCAGCGTCTGCCTCAGGCTGCTCGGCGCGCTCCAACCCATTGCCATGCTCTGGGTGGGCAAGCTGATCATCGACGACGTGGTGCGCCTCACCGGCATTACCCCGCCCGGTCCCGGCTTGGCCGACTGGTGGGCCAGTGGCGAGCTCAACCATGTCCTGATGCTGCTGCTGGTCGAACTGGCGCTGGTCGTCGGCATCGACGTGGTCAACCGGGGTATGAACCTGGTCGATTCCATCCTCAGCGAACTCCATTCCAACCAGATGAGCATGGACCTGATGGCCCATGCCGCGCGGCTGGACCTCAGGCATTTCGAAAGCGCCGAATACCAGGACCGGCTGGAGCGCGCCCGCCGCCAGGCCGCCGGACGCAATGCCCTGCTGTCGGTGATCTTCGGCCAGGCGCAGAATGTCATCACCGTCGCCACATTGGCGGCGGGCCTGTTCATCTACGCCCCCTGGCTCATTCTGCTGCTGCCGATCTCGTTCATGCCGGCAGTCCTGGGTGAAACCCGGTTCAACCAGCTGGCCTATTGGATCTCCCGCTGGCGGACGCCGGAACGGCGCGAACTCGAATATATCCGCTATATCGGCGCCACGCCCGAAACCGCCAAGGAAATCAAGCTCTTCGGCCTCGGCGATTTCCTCGTCGAGCGCTTCCGCAAGCTCGCCCACACGATCTTTGTCGAGAATACCCGCGTCGCCCGGCAACGCGCCTTTTGGGGGGCGATCTTTTCGGCCATCTCGACGCTAACCTATTACGCCGCTTATGGCTTTATCGTCTGGCGCACCGTCACGGGCGAGTTCACCATCGGCGACCTCGCCTTCCTCTCCGGCTCGTTCCTGCGGCTCAACGGCCTGTTCCAGGCAATCCTCCTCGGCTTCACCCAGATTGCCGGTCAATCCATGTATCTGGACGACCTCTTTTCCTTCTTCGAGATCGAGCCGGCCATCCTCTCACCCGCGCATCCGAAGCCCTTCCCGTCCCCGATGCGCCAGGGCATCCGCTTCGAAAATGTCGGCTTTCGTTACCCGGACACCGAAACCTGGGCCCTGCGTAACTTGAGCTTCGAGCTGCGCGCCGGCGAAACCCTCGCTCTGGTGGGCGAGAACGGCGCGGGCAAGACGACGATCGTCAAGCTTCTCACCCGCCTCTACGACCCCGACGAGGGCCGGGTCACCATCGACGGCATTGACCTGCGCGAGCTTTCCCTGAGCGACATCCACGCCAATATCGGCGTCATCTTCCAGGATTTCATCCGCTACTCGCTGACCGCCCGCGACAATATCGCGGTGGGCCGCATCGCGGCGCGCACGGACCAGGTCCGCATCGACCGCGCCGCCGAGCAGAGCCTGGCCGATGGCGTCATCGCCAAATTGCCCAAGGGTTTTGACCAGCAACTGGGGCGCCTCTTCCGCGAGGGCCGCGACCTTTCCGGCGGCGAATGGCAGAAGGTGGCCATTGCCCGCGCCTACATGCGCGATGCCGAATTGATCATCCTCGACGAACCCACCGCCGCCCTCGACGCCAAGGCCGAAGCGGAGGTCTTCGCCCGCTTCAAGGGCCTCGCCCATGTCAAGACCGCCGTCATCATCTCGCACCGCTTCTCGACCGTGCGCATGGCCGACCGCATCCTGGTGCTCGACAATGGCGCCATCCTCGAAGCGGGCACGCATGAAGAACTGGTGGCCCGAAAGGGCCATTATGCCGAACTGTTCGAGCTGCAGGCCGCCGGGTATCGGTAGAACTCAGCGAACCAAGCCACCGTCTTGTGACTGTCACAATATATCGATAAATCCCGATATATGGATGATACAGCGATCATAGAAGCGCTCTCCGCGCTCGCCCAGCCGACCCGGCTCGCCGCCTTCCGGCTGGTCGTCGAGCAGGAGCCCAGCGGCCTGCCGGCCGGCGAAATTGCCCGCCAGCTCGATGTGCCGCAGAACACCATGTCGACGCATCTCGCCCAGCTCACCCGCGCCGGCCTGCTCACGTCCGACAAGCAGGGGCGAACCATCATCTACCGCGCTCAGATCGACCACATGCGCGCCGTCATGTCCTACCTGGTCAATGATTGCTGTGGTGGCCGCCCGGAACTCTGCGCCCCGCTGATCCAGGATATCACCCCCTGCTGCGTCCCCGAGGAGATTCGCCCATGACTGACCAGACCCCTGACCGCGTCTACAATGTGCTGTTCCTGTGCACCGGCAATTCGGCCCGCTCCGTATTGGGCGAGGCCATCATGAATGCCCTGCCGGGCGGCAAGTTCCGTGCCTTCTCGGCCGGCAGCCAGCCCAAGGGCCAGGTCAATCCGCTGACCCTGCATACGCTCAAGGAAATGGGCCTGCCCACCGAGGGCTATCGCTCCAAGTCCTGGGACGAATTTGCCACGCCCGACGCGCCCGAGCTCGATTTCGTCTTCACCGTCTGCGACGACGCGGCGGGCGAAACCTGCCCCTATTGGCCCGGCCAGCCCATGACCGCTCATTGGGGCGTCGCCGACCCGGCCGCCGTTGAAGGCACAGAGCTGGAAAAGGTCAACGCCTTCCGCGACGCTGCCAACTATCTGCGCCGCCGCATCGAGGTCTTCGCAGCGCTGCCGCTCGCCACCATCGACCGCATGTCACTGACCGCGAAACTCAAGGATATCGGCAAGCTGGATGGCGCCACGGACAAGGCCAGCAATGACTGATCGGGTTCGCAGGCTTGCCGCCGAGGCGCTTGGCACCGCCGTCCTCGTCGCCACGGTGGTCGGCTCGGGCATCATGGCCCAGCGTCTCACCGACGATATCGCCCTGGCCCTCTTGGGCAATACCATCGCGACCGGCGCCATTCTGGTCGTTCTGATCGGCATTCTGGGTCCGCTTTCCGGCGCCCACTTCAATCCGGCGGTCACACTGGTCACGGCGCTCAGGCGCCAACTGGCCCCGACCGACGCCGCGCTCTACATGGTCGTGCAGATTGCCGGCGCCATGCTGGGCACGCTTGTCGCCCATTTGATGTTCGACCTGCCCCTGGTTTCGGCCTATGCTGATCCGCGCAACGGCGCCAGCCAGTGGCTGAGCGAGGCCGTGGCGACTTTCGGCCTGCTGCTGACCATCCTGCTCTCCCTCAAGCAGCCGGTCGAGCAGATCGCCCTGCGTGTCGGGCTCTACATCACGGCGGCCTACTGGTTTACCGCGTCGACCTCCTATGCCAATCCTGCCGTCACCATTGGAAGGGCGCTGACTTCGAGTTTTTCCGGCATCGGACCTGCCGATGTGCCCGGCTTCATTATCGCACAGGTCATTGGCGCCCTTTTGGCCCTCGCCCTCGCCACCTGGCTGCTGCGTATCCCTTCGGAGCGAACGACATGACCGTCACGATTCTTCATAACCCCGAATGCGGCACCTCGCGCAACACGCTGGCCATGATCCGCGGCGCCGGGATCGAGCACGAAGTCGTGCTTTATCTTGAAACCCCGCCCGATCGCGCCCGGCTTGTCGACCTGATCAGCCGCGCTGGCCTCACGGTGCGCGACGCCATCCGCGTCAAGGACACGCCATACTTCGATCTCGGCCTCGACAATCCCGCCCTGTCGGACGCCGAACTGATCGAGGCCATGCAGGCCGATCCCATCCTCATCAACCGGCCCTTCGTCGAGACCCCGCATGGCGTGCGGCTCTGCAGGCCGTCCGAAGTGGTGCTCGACATCCTCCCCGAGGCCCTCGGCATCCCCTTCACCAAGGAGGACGGCGAAGTGGTCATCGACGCCGACGGCAATCGCGTCTGACTGGTCAGGCAGGGCAAAGCACACAAGAGCGCTTTCAGCAAAAGTGGACACCACTTTTGCGGTTCGAAAGCGTGACAAATCAAAGAAGTAGAGCTCTCGTTCTGATTCCATCAGAACGAGAAATGCTCTACCTATTGGCCACCAGCCAGCCCGGACGCGCCTCGTGCCCCTGCCCGACGACCATCATCTGACCGTCATCGCCGAAACCTATCGGCTCCTCGGCGACCCCACGCGTCTCAAGGTCGTGCTGACCTGCCTTGATGGTCCCATCGCCGTGGGCGATATCGCCAGGGCCACGGGTGCCAGCCAGTCCCTGGTCAGCCACCATCTGCGCCTGCTCCGCGCCGCCCGCCTCGTCCGCGGCACCCGCCGCAACAAGCAGGTTTTCTACGAAGTCGAAGACGACCACATCGCCCGCATGCTCACCGACATGCTCGCCCACGCTGCCGAGGACGCTGAGCCCGACGACGAAGTCTGACGGCGCGAGAAGCCGGGGTGGGGTGGATAGAGGACAGGCAGCTTTTGGTGCCGAAGGCTCGGCATCTGCCGTGCCATGTGAATGTGGATCATGCGTTGAAGTATCGCTGCTGATGCAGATTGACGCCGCGGCGGGCAAGTCCGTGCGGGGCGCTTTTTGGCGTGAATCCTAATTTAACCACGGTGGGCGAGTATCGCTGAAACCGGAAGGGGCAGTTGCAATGGCTGAAACATCGATTGAATGGACCGACGCCACCTGGAACCCCGTCGCCGGCTGCACCATTGCGACTGCCGGCTGCACCAATTGCTATGCCATGCGCATGGCGGCCCGGCTCGAGGCAATGGATGTAGAGAAGTACGAAGGCTTAACTCGCAAGAGCGGGGGTCGCGCCGTCTGGACCGGTAAGGTTCGTCTTGACCATGCCTCGCTCAAGGCGCCGATCGCTTGGAAGAAGTCGCGTAAAATCTTCGTAAATTCTATGTCTGACCTCTTTCATGAGGACGTGCCTGCGGATTTCATCGCTCTGGTTTGGCAAACGATGGCCGCGACCCCGCACCATACCTATCAGATTCTCACCAAGCGGGCGGAGCGAATGGCCGACGTTTTGCGGGACAGCCGATTCCGCATTCTGCCCAATGTCTGGTTGGGCGCCAGCGTCGAGGATGGCCGTGTGCTAGAGCGTCTGGATCACCTGCGCCAGGTACCGGCCGCGGTGCGCTTCGTCTCTTTCGAACCCCTGCTTGGCTCAGTTGCCGGTGCAGATCTAACCGGCATCCATTGGGCGATCGTCGGTGGCGAAAGCGGGCCAAGGGCGAGGCCAATGGAAGAAGCATGGGTTGAAGAAATCCGCGAGGCCTGCGACCTGCACGGCTCCGCCTTCTTTTTCAAGCAATGGGGCGGTCGCAACAAGAAGGCTGCCGGGCGTACGTATCTTGGCCGCACCTGGGATCACTTGCCCGCCTTGAGTATGTGATCTCCGATTTTTCGCGCGAGCGCCATGGCCCGATAGTCCCCGTTCGATATCATGCAGTAGAGCGAAAATCGCTGCGGACCCGGACGAAGAACCGGCAGTGCATATGGATCGAGAACTAAGGGAAAGATCGTCTTTAGCCGCTTTGTAACGTAGGTTTCGAGCCCCTTCACATCGGCGTTGCGCCTCGTCTCCTCCGGCAGGTCGGGGATGATGCCGGCGAAGAGTCCAAGGTCCGGCTGGTGCTTGGAATAGAGTTCGTCCTTCCACGCGTCGGTGCCAAGCATCTTGGTCAGAGCGGCCGCCTTGGTCGGGTCGACATCGTTGATGTCGTGCGCGGCGTTGCGGTACAGGCCCTCTAGCGAGAATAGGTACCAAACATCTATCGCACCCGTTGCCGCTATCGCCTTCAACGTTTCCCATTCGACTTCCATCCCGTAGGGGTCGAGGAAGAGCACCGCTCGACGGTTTGACCAGCTTCCGGCTATGGCGCTGCGAATGGCGGCGTTGCAGTCGCCGCAGATGACCTGAATGCTACGATCTGGATTTTCGGCCTTCAGCGCTTCCAGGGCCGCCGCGTGTTTGGGTTTGCGGTCCATAAGAATGAGATGATCGAAAGCAGGCGAAATGCCAAGCGCAATGCGCGCTGACCTTGGACGTTTCTCCGTCCATTCCGGCGTGTCCTCCTGACCCATGAAGTCGCCCGGCCGGGCCGGGTGGTTAATGGTCCGCATGCCGGTGCCTGCAAAGCCATCGATATACCAAAGGTGTTTGAATTTGCGTCGCAGTGCTTGGGTGAAGGCTTCAAGATACCGCTGCACCAACTGCAGTTTCAGTTCGGTATCGTCGGAGCCAAAAGCGTGGTCGTCGCCGTCTTTTGCCAAGTGCTCGCCCCGAATCCCCTCAACTGGATTGAGGATAAGGCTAAATGCAGATTGTACGATAGACTAGTCGAAAGCGCTCGACTGCAACCAGATGAAATTCGCTCATAGATAAGCAGAAGCATAAAAAGGATGCGCCAACTCCTGCGTGCTCGGCTAACTGTCTTGGACAACCCGCTCTATACGCCGGATCAGGTGCCCTGTTTGACAGGCGAGACCACCGAGGCGTGGCAGCACAAGGGCTGGACCCCCGAGAGCACAATGCAAAACGACTGATCGCCATCGTCCTATCAAATGGTGGCCTGCTCTATGTGGTGGCAGCTTACGAGGACCGCAGCGCTGGACCGCTATGTCCGAAATGGGGTCGACAACTGACCGTCGGCTTTGCCCCGTTCTGTCCGCCTCCACCGCTGTCACCCCGGGCCTGACCCGGGGCCCATCCCGAGATGGCGCGGCGCGCGCTGAGCATCTTTCAGCGCCGGTGGGTAGACCTCAAGATGGGCCCCGGCTTCCGCCGGGGTGACAGCCGGAGGATCGGGGCATCACTGCGGCAGGTTTCGGGCATCTGCTTGATAGTCACTATGACCGCGATGGGGTCGAGACCGTTCGCCCGCCAAAAAGTAATCCCCGCCCCAGTTTCCTCTTCCATACTCCGCTCATCACCCCCGCGAAGGGCGGACTGCAGCGAACGGTTGCGGGGGATGGGCCGGGCAGGGTGCCGTTCGCAGGCGTCCTGGTCTGGGGGCACATCATCCAGCGCCAAAGCTGTTTGACAGAGGCACCCTAAGGGAAAGTCCCGGCATCCCGAGACAGTTTTCGTCTCAGTTTTACTTGTTTCAGGGACGAACACCGTCTCGGGATACCGCTCCAGTCTTCACAACCGCGCGGCAGCCAGGCCGCGGCGGCGTCGACCCCTATCCACCAGGTGACTAACCCACCAACCCGACAACCCGCTGCCCTGCCAACTCACCACCCGCTGTCCAATGTACCGGCTCATCCATTGGCCCACCAACCTCCCCCATTGACCTCCCATTCATATGAATTTATGTTCATATGTATAAATGAAGGAGAGCTCTACCATGCCCCCGCCTGACCATGTCCATGCCGAGGACCATCGCCACGCCGGGCATGATCATACCCACGAACAAGCGGGGCACGACCATGCCCACGATCATGCCGGTCACAGCCACGCGCCCAAGGTCAGCCGCGCCAATGAACGCGCGGTGCTGATCGGCCTCTGCCTCACCGGCGGATTCATGGTAGCCGAAGTAGTGGGCGGCTACCTCTCCGGCTCACTGGCGCTGATCGCCGATGCCGGCCACATGCTCACCGACACCGTGGCGCTGCTTCTCGCCTGGCTCGGGTTCAGGCTCGGCAGCCGCCCCGCCGACGCGCGCCGCAGCTTCGGCTATTCGCGGCTCGAAGTGCTGGCCGGCCTGGTCAACGCCGTGGCACTTTTTGCGCTGGTCGGATGGATTGCCTACGAGGCCGTGCAGCGCTTCTTCAATCCAGAACAAGTCCTGGCAGGCCCCATGTTCGCGGTTGCGATATTGGGTCTGCTGGTCAACTTGGTCGTCTTCCGCATCCTGTCGGGCGCCGATGCCGACCACGTCAATATCAAGGGCGCCATGCTGCACGTGCTGGGCGACCTGCTGGGCTCGGTCGGCGCCATCGCCGCTGCGGTCACCATATGGCTGACCGGCTGGATGCCCATCGATCCGATTCTATCCGTATTGGTGAGCCTGCTCATCCTGCGCAGCGCCTGGGCCCTGCTCACCCGCACCCTCAATATCCTGATGGAAGGCGCGCCCGATGGGACTGACCTCAAGGACCTCCAGGCCGACCTGCTCAGGACCGTGCCCGGCCTGGCCCAGGTCGGCCACCTCCATGTCTGGTCGCTGTCCTCGGGTCAGGCCATGGCCACGCTCGAAATCGCCATTGCGCAAGGCAGCGAGCCTGCCGTGGTGACATCGGCGGTCAAGCAACGGCTTGCCGAAGCCCATGACATCGGCCACGCCACGATCGAGATCGACTGGGCCGGTCATTGCCAGACTTGCCCGGCCGCGGCGGCCTGAGCGGCGCAATCGGATGAGACCTATTCGCCTCGCACATATCGGGCGGCCCCGATCCCGGCGAGGCGCCCGGTTGCAAAGCAGGCGGTGAGCAGATAGCCGCCCGTCGGCGCCTCCCAGTCCAGCATCTCGCCGGCCGCAAATATCCCCGGCAGGGATTTGAGCATTAAGCTGTCATCCAGATCGGCCCAGCCAATGCCACCGGCGGACGATATCGCTTCTTCCAGCGACCGCGTGCGCTTGAGGGGCAGGAGCAGGTTTTTGATCGCATGCGCGAGCCGAACCGGATCGAGTGCTGCAGCATCGGGGACAAGCTCGCGCACCAGGGCCAGCTTGACCCCGTCGAGGCCGGTCCCCTTGCGCAACCGATTGGAGAAGCTGGCCTTGGCTTGTTGCCGGGCGAGGTCCCTGGCCAGCCGCTCCTCGGTACGGCCCGGCACGAGATCCAGCCTCAGGCTGGCACTGCCATCCCGCTCCAGGCGATCGCGCAGGGCTGCCGAATGGGCATAGACGAGGCTCCCCTCGATACCCCAGGCGTTGACCACGAACTCCCCGGCAAGCGACCCGGCATCGCTGGTGGCCTTCACGGCCTTGACCGGTTGACCCGCGAACCGGTCAACAAACACCGGGCTCCAATCAACCTCGAAGCCGCAATTGGCGGGCCGGAAGGGTGTGATTTTGACACCGCGTTCGGCCAGCCAGGGAATCCAGGCCGCATCCGACCCCAGTTCGGGCCAGCTTGCCCCGCCCAGCGCCAGCACCGTCGCATCGAAACGCTCGGTGACCCGCCCATCGGGCGTGTCGAACACCAGTGCATCACCGTCAAACCCCTGCCAGCGGTGCCGGGTCCTGAGGCTCACGCCCTGCTCGGCGAGGCGCCGAAGCCACGCCCGCAACAATGGCGAGGCCTTCATGGCCCTGGGAAAGACCCGGTCCGAAGACCCCACAAAGGTCTCGCCCCCCAGGCCGGCACACCACTCCCGCACCGCCTGGGGCGAAAACCCGTCGAGCGCCGCCTGCAGCCGTGCCTGCGCCGAACCGTAGCGCGTGTCGAACTGCTCCCGTGCTTCGGCATGTGTAATGTTGAGGCCGGACTTGCCGGCCATCAGCAGCTTGCGTCCCGCCGTGGGCATGGCTTCGAATACGGTGACCGCCGCCCCCCGCTCGGAAGCCGCCTCGGCCGCCATAAGCCCGGCCGGCCCGCCGCCGATGATCGCAATCCGCGCCATGGTCTCTCCAATCCGCTGCGACCAAAGCGCATAGCGCATCGTGCGCGTCTTCTCCACTCCCGCGACCCGGCGGTTCCCGTTAAGTTTCGCCTAAGGGATGGCCCCTTATGATCGCCGCGTTTGAGGCGGGGGCCCGACGATGCGTTTGCTGATCGTCGATGATAGCCGATCGAGTCTGGCGCTGATCGGCAGCATCGTCAAAGAGGCTGTGATGGGCGAAGTGGAACTTTGCCTCAATCCGCTCGAGGCGCTCGAATTCTGCCACGACCGGCAATTCGACCTGATCATCGTCGACCACATCATGCCGGAAATGGATGGCGTGGCCTTCACCGCCGCGCTGCGGTCGCGGCCGGCCTACCGAATTGTGCCGATCATCATGGTGACCTCCGACCACGACAAGAGCGTGCGCATCGAGGCCATCAAGGCCGGTGCCACCGACTTCCTGCACAAGCCCTTCGACCCCATCGAGCTGCAGGCCCGCGTCGCCAACCTGCTGGCCCTGCGCCAGGCCCAGGTCGAGCTGGCCGACCGCGCCCAGTGGCTGACGCGCGAGGTCGAACGCGCCACCGCCCACCTCCTCGCCCGCGAGGAAGAGATCATCTATCGGCTCGCCCGCGCGATCGAATATCGCGATGGCGACACGGGCGAGCACGTCTCGCGCGTCGCCCAGATCAGCCAGCTGATCGGCGAGGGCATCGGCCTGCCGACAGACCGCTGCCGCATGATCTACCTCGCGGCACCCCTCCACGATATCGGCAAGATCGGTATTGCCGATGCCATCCTCACCAAACCCGGCAAGCTGACCCCTGAGGAAATGGCGATCATGCGTGAGCATGTCACCATCGGCGCCCGCATTCTCGAGCGTGGCGGCTCCGACCTGATCCGCACGGCTGAGCTGATTGCCCAGAGCCACCACGAAAAGTGGGATGGCACCGGATACCCCGATCGCCTGTCTGGCACCGACATCCCCATCGAGGCGCGTATCGTTGCCATCGCCGATGTCTTCGACGCGCTCTGTTCGGAGCGCCCCTACAAGTCCGCCTGGCCGATCGACAAAGCCTATGCCGAAATCGTGCGCTGCAGCGGTTCGCATTTCGATCCCGCCTGCGTGGCGGCCTTCCGGGCCAAATGGCCGGAAATCTGCGCCACTATGCAACCTCCACACGAGGCCAAGGCCGTCGGCTTTTAGCGCCGGCGCACTCCTTCGCAAACACCCTATGCCGGGGCGCAGCGCCTAGACGCGCGGCTGTAAATTGACCCGCGCCGCCGACCGTGGGCGCACAAGTGAATCAAACAGTATTGCAACTCCAATTCTTGGCGTTCGACTCTGAGTCAAACGCACTGGATTCGAGTCAAAGCCCTCGGCATTCACCTCGATTCACCTTTGCACAGTTTAAGTGATTTGCTTAAGATCGTTGCTTTCAAAAGTAACATCTTCAAGTATCCATCAAATATTTCGTGCTATATCGAAAGGTAACCATCGGTTAAGCAGATGATGTAAGTATAGCTATTAAGCCGGATGGGAATACGGCGGACGACCCGGTTATAAAAAGACAGCGAGACCATCGGCCCCAGTCCACAGCGCCTACCGAATTCCCTGTTCGTTACTTGCGGTAGAGAGACAGAATGTCATCCCCAATCAACTGTGTCCGGTCATGGCCATGACCGAAGAACGTACACACATGCTCGTATTGACGGGCGATGCAGGCATCAAATCGGCGCACGAAGTGGCCGGCAGCCTGCGTAAGGCCATCGAACATCACGCGAGGATTGGGGTCGACACCCAGACCCTCTCCGTTGCCGATGTCACGACAGTACAGACCCTGATCTCGGCCCACGTCGCTGCCCGCGCCCTCAACAAGCAGCTGGCCTTGCTCGCCCCGCTGGGAGAGCCACTGCAGGCCGTGCTCGCACAGGCCGGCTTCCTCTCGCCCGAACAGGAGCATTTGAGCTTCTGGTCCACTCATTCTGATCAGCCAGCAGGACACTGAGCATGACCAAGACCATTCTGACCATCGACGACAGCGCCTCCATCCGCCAGATGGTCGCCATGACGCTGACCGGGGCCGGCTTGGACGTCCTCGAGGCCGGCAACGGCCAGGAAGGCTATGACGTCGCCACCTCGAACACGGTTCACGCCGTACTGACCGACCTCAACATGCCGGTCCTCAACGGTATCGAATTCATCCGGAAATATCGCCAGCACCCCTCCTCCAAGGGCGTTCCCATCATCCTGCTGACCACCGAATCCGATGACGAACTCAAGCGCCAGGCCAAGGAAGCCGGCGCCACCGGCTGGATCGTCAAGCCCTTCAAGCAGGACCAATTGCTGGCCATCATCAAGAAGGTGACCGGCGCATGAACCTCTCCGACCCGACCGAGACCTTCCGCCAGGAAGCGCGGGAGCTGCTCGAGCAGCTCGAAGCAGGGCTGCTCGATCTCGAGCAGGATCCTTCCAACGCCGATCTCATCAACTCCACATTCCGGGCCCTGCACACCATAAAGGGGTCAGGCGCCATGTTCGGCTTCACCGCCGTGGCCGAGTTCGTGCACGAGTTCGAGACAGCCTTCGACCAGGTGCGCAAGGGCCAGAGCCGGGCCAATGCAGCCCTAATCGGGGTGGCGCTTGACGCCAAGGACCACATCCACCTGCTCATCGAGTCTCCCGAGGCCGAAATCGGCGGCGGCGAGGCAATCCTCGCCAACTTGCGGACAATCATCGCCGGGGGCGCGACGGCAGCTTCGGCCCCTGCCCTGCAAACAGAAGCGCCGGTCGAAAGGCCCGCCGCGCCAGTCACGCCCGTGAGCAAACCCGTCTGGCGTCTTGAATTCTACTTGCCGTCCGACGCGCTGATCTACGGCACCAATCCGCTGCTGCTGCTCGACGAACTGGCCCAGATTGGTCCGACCAGTGTCACGGCGCTGACCGGCCGCATTCCGGACCTGGCGAGCCTCGACCCGGAACTGCCGCATGTCGGCTGGCGCGTCGATATCGAAGCCGAAGACCCCACTTCCGCCATTGACGATGTCTTCCTGTTCCTGCGCGACAATATGGATCTGACGCTCATCCGGCTGGATGAAGCGGACACCAGACCGGCACCGGCGGTGCAGAATGCGCCCCTCGACGTCGCCGAAGTCAAGGTCGCGTCGCCCGCATCGCCCCCCGTGTCCCAGCCTCCGACTCCAAAACCGAAAGCCGGTGGCGGAGCCGACACCGCCGACCGGGCCGCAGCATCCTCCCTGCGTGTCCCGGCCGAGCGGCTGGACGAGTTGATGGATCGCGTCGGCGAGCTGGTCATTGCCCAAGCGCGCCTCAGCCAGATTGCCAGCCTCAGCTCCGACACGGCACTCAAGACCATTGCCGAAGAGCTCGAGCGGCTTTCCTCCGGCCTGCGCGACACGACCATGGGCATCCGGATGGTGCCCATCGGTACGCTGTTCAGCCGCTTCCGGCGCCTGATCCACGACCTCTCGGGCGAGCTGGGCAAGCAGATCGAGTTCATCACCGCCGGCGAGGATACCGAGCTCGACAAGACCATGATCGAGCGCCTGGCCGACCCGCTGGTCCATCTCATCCGCAATTCGGTCGACCATGGCCTCGAAAGCGCCGACAAGCGCCTTGCCGCCGGCAAGCCGGCCAAGGGCGTGGTGCGCCTGTCGGCCGTCTATTCCGGCGCGGAAGTCGCCATTTCGGTGACCGATGACGGGGCCGGCCTCAACACCGCCCGCATCCGCGCCAAGGCCGAGGAAAACGGGCTGATCTCCCCAGACGCCAAGTTGACCGACCAGGAACTGCATCACCTGATCTTCGCACCCGGCTTCTCCACGGCCAAGGAGGTCACCTCGCTTTCGGGCCGGGGCGTCGGCATGGATGTGGTCAAGCGCACCATAGACGGGCTGCGTGGCACCATCGATGTCGCCAGCAAGCCGGGCGAAGGCTCGACCATGACGCTGCGCCTGCCCCTGACCCTCGCCATCATCGATGGCATGCTGGTGCGGGTCGGCAATGGCCGCTACACTATTCCGCTGGCGGCAGTGGAAGAATGCGTCGAGCTGCCCGATGGCATCGAGGCGCAGGCCAAGGGACGCAATTTCCTCGATATCCGGGGCGCGCTCGTCCCCTATCTCCGGCTGCGCGAAGTCTTCGGCACCACGGCCGAACCCGAACCACACCAGAAGGTGGTCATCGTCTCCTCCGGCGAGGGCCGTGTGGGATTGGTGGTCGATCAGATCATCGGCAACAACCAGACGGTCATCAAGCAGCTCAGTAAGCTCCACTCGGCCATCAAGTCTTTCTCCGGCGCCACCATTCTGGGCGATGGCACGGTCGCGCTCATCCTCGACACCGCCCATCTGGTGGCTGCCGGCCAGTCCTATGTCGACCGCAACATCACCGGGAGGGCTGCATGAACAACGCCCAGGACCATCAGCCCACATCTATGACCGCCCTGACCATCCGCCTCGACGACGAACTCTTTGCCGTTGAGGCCGGACGGGTCCGCGAAATCCTCGATCTGGTGCCCATCACCGAAGTGCCCAATGCGCCAGACTTCGTGGGCGGGCTCATCAATGTCCGCGGCCGCGTCGTGCCGCTCGCCGATCTCCGCGTCATGTTCGGCATGAACCGGCCCGAACCGGACGAGGACACCCGCATCGTCGTCATGGAAGTGGACATGGATGGCGAACCTACCATTGCCGGCATCCTGGCCGACAAGGTTCACGACGTCACCGACATCGAGGCCGCCTCCATCGAGGAAGCGCCCAAGGTCGGCATGCGCTGGCGCCCCGAATTCATCAAGGGCATCGGCAAGCGCAATGGCGGCTTCATCATCATTCCGAACATGGAACGCATTTTCGAAACACCGGGCGCAAGAACCGCACCCGTCGCAGCATCAGAAGAAAGGTCTGCATCGTGAGACTGACTATTAAGACCAAGCTGGCGGCCGTCTTTGGCGTCGTGGTCGCGCTTTCGGCGGGGAGCATGTTCATCGCCCTGCAGAACCTGGGTACCCTCAACCATGAACTTGAGGCCATCGTTGACGTGCGCTCGGCCAACCTGATCCGCTCGGCCCAGATGCAGACCAGCCTGGAAAGCCTGGGGTCGCGCGTACGGGCCCAGATCATCTCCAAGGATCCGGCCGAAAAGGAAAGCTATGTTGCCAAGCTCCGCGAGGACTACGACGAAATCGTCGAAGGGCACGCCTTCCTCGATCGCAATGCGGTCGATCCCGCGATCCGTGCACAACTGCCCGACTTCATCGCCAAGGTGAACGAACTCTACGCCGCCGTGCTCCGGGGACAGGAACAGACCCTCAAGAACTCCGACGCCACGGCCCTCGCCATCAGCCGCAGCGAAGGCAGCGGCACATTGGGCGTATTCGAGGAAACCATGGCCGGCCTGCGCGCCTCCCTCCAGCGCAAGATCGATGCAGGCGATCTTTCCGCCTTCCCCGCCTACCAGGCGGCGACGGAAATGTTCCTCACCGGCACCGACATGTTCCGCCAGCAGCGCAATGTGCTGCTGGCCGCCTCCCAGGACCGTGAATTGCAGGAGAAGTGGTACGCCGACTACCTGTCGGGCGTCGCCGCCAATGCCGAACGCCTGCCCGAACTGCAGCGAACCATGCCGGTATCGGACATGTCGCTCTACAGCGGCGCCCGCACCGCCTACGACGACATGGTTGCGGCCATGGACAAGGCCGTCGCCGTGTCGATGGAAAACGGCGACTATTTCGCGCTCCAGGAAATGAGCACGGTCAATACCTTGCGTCGCGAGGCCAATGACATCCTGCAGATGATCATCGACCGCAATGGAACCATCATGAATGACGCCAAGGTTCAGGCAGAGGCGCTCTATCGGAATTCGATGACGCTGCTGATCGGTCTGCTCGTCGGCTCCGCCCTCATCGCCCTGGTCGCCGCCACCTGGATCGTGGTGACCATCTCCCGGGCCCTTTCCAGCGCCGGCCGCCTTGCCGAAGAGGTCGCAGGGGGCAACCTTTCGGCCACCGCCCAAGCCAAGGGCGACGACGAAGTCACCGACCTCATCAAAACGCTCAATGCCATGACTGCGAAGCTGCGCGAAGTGGTCACCGAGGTGACCAATGCCACCCGCAATGTCGCCGCCGGCAGCCAGGAAATGTCGGCCACCGCCGAGCAGTTGAGCCAGGGTGCGACCGAGCAAGCCTCGTCAACCGAAGAGGCTTCCGCCTCGATGGAAGAGATGGCCGCCACGATCAAGCAGTCGGCCGACAATGCGGCCCAGACCGAGAAGATCGCCCGCCAGTCCGCCGCCGATGCCATCGCCTCGGGTGAGGCGGTCAACAATGCGGTCGCAGCCATGCAGACCATCGCCGAGAAGATCATGGTGGTGCAGGAAATCGCCCGCCAGACCGACCTCCTGGCGCTCAACGCTGCGGTGGAAGCAGCACGGGCCGGTGAACATGGCCGCGGCTTTGCCGTCGTGGCCTCCGAAGTGCGCAAGCTTGCCGAACGTAGCCAGGCAGCCGCCGCCGAGATCTCGACGCTCTCCGGCACCACGGTCAAGGCGGCCCAGTCGGCCGGCGAAATGCTCGGCAAACTGGTGCCCGACATTCAGCGTACCGCCGAACTGGTGGAGGAAATCTCCGCCGGCAGTCGCGAACAGAATGCGGGTGCCAACCAGATCAACACGGCCATCCAGCAGCTCGACAAGGTGACCCAGCAGAACACTTCGGCAGCCGAGGAAATGTCCGCGACGTCCGAGGAACTGGCCAGCCAGGCCGAGCAACTCCAGGCCGCCATCAGCTACTTCCGCATCGATGCTGCGTCGACCTTGGCACCTGCCAATGACGCACCCTCCAGCGCTGCCGATCTCAAGTCGGCAATCTTGGCCAAGTCACCCCATATGGCCCCCCGCAAACCAGCAAGGGCCAAGACCAGGGCTGGTTCCGGCGGCGGCTTTGACCTCGATATGGGCGATGCCGAGGATGACCTTGACGGAGACTTCACCCGCCGCGGCGCTGCCTGAAACCTCTAGAGGAACGACCACCGGCCGCCAGGAGGCGGCCGGCTGAGGCCGCCATTCACCAGAAGGAAATCGTGATGAGCACTGCCCGACGTCCTGTATTCCGTTCGATTGCCGCCAAAATTCTCGCCATCCAGCTTGGCTCCAGTATCGCCATAGCCGGGATCGTCGGGGGCTTTGGCTACTTCGGCATGAACAGCATGACCGAGTCCATGACTTCGATCTACGACGACCGGGTCGTGCCCCTCGAACAGCTGAAGCTGGTGTCTGACGCCTACGCTATCAAGGTGGTCGACACCGCCTACAAGGTGAACAGCGGCACGCTCGACTGGAGCGCCGCAACACTCAACGTCGATGCCGCACGGGAAGCGATCGACGAGCACTGGACCAGCTTCCTGGGAACGCACCTCACCGACCACGAAAGCGAAATCGTCGAGACGGTGAAATCGACCATGGTGCGCGCGGACGCCGCCGTCGAGGAACTCCACACCATCCTGCGCACCCGCAACGCAACGGCGCTGGACCAGTTTATCAGCACGACAATGTTCCCGGCCATCGACCCGACGGCCGAATCCCTGGCAGAACTGACCCACTATCAGCTCGAAGCCGCGCAGGAATCGCGCAATGCAGGGATGACCCTTTTCGGCTTCCTGACCTGGATGATCATCGGCGTCAGCGTCCTGGTCACGGCCCTATCCATCGGCATCGTCCTCCTCGTCACCAGAGCCATCAAGCGGAACCTGTCGGAGGCTATCGGCCTGGCCAATGCCGTCGCTCTGGGAGACCTCTCGGCGACAGCGACTGTCAATTCGGCCGACGAGGTCAGAGACCTGGTCGATGCGCTCAACACCATGACCGCCAACCTGCGTGCCACGGCGACAGTTGCCGACCGCATTGCCGATGGCGACCTGACGGTGGCCGTTGCCCCGCTCTCGGACAAGGACACACTCGGCCTGGCGCTGCAGCGCATGGTGCTCAAGCTCAATGAAGTGGTGGGCGATGCCATCGCAGCCGCACGCAATGTCGCAGCCGGCAGCCAGGAAATGTCGGCCACGGCCGAACAGTTGAGCCAGGGTGCGACCGAGCAAGCCTCGTCAACCGAAGAGGCTTCCGCCTCGATGGAAGAGATGGCCGCCACCATCAAGCAGTCGGCCGACAATGCCGCCCAGACCGAGAAGATCGCCCGCCAGTCCGCCGCCGATGCCATCGCCTCGGGCGAGGCGGTCAACAACGCCGTCGAAGCCATGCAGACCATCGCCGAGAAGATCATGGTCGTGCAGGAAATCGCCCGCCAGACCGACCTCCTCGCGCTCAACGCTGCGGTGGAAGCGGCCCGCGCCGGTGAACATGGCCGCGGCTTTGCGGTCGTGGCTTCCGAAGTGCGCAAGCTTGCCGAACGTAGCCAGGCAGCCGCCGCCGAGATCTCGACGCTCTCCGGCACCACGGTCAAGGCGGCCCAGTCGGCCGGCGAAATGCTCGGCAAACTGGTGCCCGACATTCAGCGTACCGCCGAACTGGTGGAGGAAATCTCCGCCGGCAGTCGCGAACAGAATGCGGGTGCCAACCAGATCAACACGGCCATCCAGCAGCTCGACAAGGTGACCCAGCAGAACACTTCGGCAGCCGAGGAAATGTCCGCGACCTCCGAGGAACTGGCCAGCCAGGCCGAGCAGCTGCAATCCGCCATCAGCTATTTCCGCATCGCCAAGGACCGCACCAAGACGGAGACGCCCGCGGCAGCCGCTTCCGTCCCCGAGGCGGACATGCGCGAGGCGGTTCTGGCCAAGGCGCCGCATATGAGAAAGCCGAAACCGGCCCGCAAGCAACCTACGGGCGGCGGCTTTGACATCTCGCTAGACGAGGGCGCCGACGACCTCGACGCCGAATTCACCCGCCGCGGAGCGGCATAGGACAAGCCATGGCCGAACTCTCCCAATACGTCACCTTGGGCGTTGCCGACGAACTGTTCGCGGCACCCGTCAGCAAGGTTCAGGAAATCCTCGACATGCGGCCCATCGCCCGCCTGCCGAGGGCGCCGGACAACCTGCTTGGCATGATCGATGTGCGGGGGCAGGGCGTGCCCGTCCTCGACCTGCGCCTGACCCTTGGCATTGCCCCGACGGATGACACAGAGAACACGCGTATCGTCGTGCTCTCGGTCAATGGACCCCAGGGCGCCGTCACCGTCGGCCTGCGCGCCGACCGCGTCTTCGAGGTGACGGTGCTCGATAGCGACAAGCTCGATCCCGCACCCTCCATCAGCGCCACCTGGAGTGGCCATTGCATCGCGGGCATCGGCCGCCGCAATGGCCGCTTCGTCACCGTGCTCGACCTCGACCGCCTGCTCGGGGACGTCGCCGACCTGGGTGCAGCCGCCTGAGCCCTGCATGACCGGCCCCATGGCCGGTCGACGTCCTGCATTTCGGAGTTTGCCTGTGCCGGCACCAGCCAAGAACATCCCGCTCGACGAAAGCGACGATCACCTCGACATGCGCGACTTCCAGCGCATTGCCACACTGATCGGCGCCGAAGTCGGCATCAAGCTGCCGCCAGCCAAACGCCTGATGGTAGAGGGGCGCCTGCGCCGACGGCTGCGCCATCTGCACCTGAACAGCTTCGCCCAATATGGCGACTATCTTTTCCGCAAGGATGGGCTTGAGCGCGAATTGCCCTTCCTTATCAATGCGGTGACCACCAACAAGACCGACTTCTTCCGCGAGCCAGAGCATTTCGAATGCATGGAAAAGATGCTGGTGCCGGCCCTCCTGTCGGCGCGCACTGAACGGGCGCCTCTGCTCAAAGTGTGGAGCGCGGCCAGTTCGACCGGCGCCGAGGCCTATACGATTGCCATGGTCCTCGCCGACATGGTCGCCACAAGGCGGGACTTCCGGTTTGCCGTGCTCAGCACGGACATTTCTACAGACGTCTTGGAGACCGGGCGGCGCGCCGTCTACCCGGCTGAGCTTGTTGTTCCAGTTCCACCCGGCATACGGTCGCGCTACCTGATGCAGGCGCGCCGGCCCGGGGCGCGACCCGAAGTGCGTATCGTCCCGGAGCTACGGCGGCAGGTTCGGTTCGATCGCCTCAACTTGATGGACGAAACCTATCCCTATGACCGGGACGTCGACATCATCTTCCTGCGCAATGTGCTCATCTACTTCGACAAGCAGGACCAGGCCAAGGTGATCCGGCGGCTGGTCGGCCACCTGCGACCCGGCGGTTATCTACTTCTTGGGCATTCGGAGTCCATGATCGGCACGTCCATCACCATGCGCCAGATCGCACCCGCAGTCTTCCAGAAGGTCTAAGGCCCAGCCATGAGCCGCAAAATCCGCGTCCTGATCGTCGACGACAGCGCCTCGGTCCGCACCACGCTCTCCGACATCATCTCGGCTGATCCCGAGCTGGAAGTCATGGCGACGGCCGCCGATCCCTATGTCGCGGTCGAGCGCATCCGTCAGGAAGTGCCCGATGTCATGTTCCTCGACATCGAGCTGCCGCGCATGGACGGCATCACCTTTTTGAAGAAGATCATGTCTCAGCGCCCCATTCCGGTGGTGATCTGTTCGAGCCTGGCCCAGGACGGGTCCGATGCCTTCATGCAGGCGCTCGAGGCCGGCGCGGTCGATGTGGTGGCCAAGCCGCGTGTCGATACGGCTCAGTTCCTCCAAGAATCACGCATGCGCATCTGCGATGCCGCCAAGGCCGCCGCACACGCCAAGATGCGGGGCATTGCCAAGGCCTCCCCTGCCCTTCGTGCGCCCAGTCCCGATATCAAGGTCGAGGCCAAGCTGACAGCCGACGCCATTCTGCCGCCCATCTCCGACGCACGTCGCGAAAGCCTGATTACCCGCATGCCGGTGACCGAACCCATCGTTGCCATTGGTGCCTCGACCGGCGGCACCGAGGCCCTGCGCGAAGTGCTCGAGGCCCTACCCGCCAATAGTCCACCCATTCTCATTGTCCAGCACATGCCGGAAAAGTTCACCTCGGCTTTCGCCCGGCGGCTCGACGGCACCTGCGCAATGCGGGTCAAGGAAGCAGAGGATGGCGACTTGGTGCAGCCCGGCCTCGTGCTGCTCGCGCCGGGCAACCTCCATATGCTGCTCGTCCGCAATAGCGCGCGCTACACGGTCAAGATTCAGGAGGGGCCGCACGTGTCCCGTCACCGGCCGTCCGTGGACGTGCTCTTCCGCTCCACCGCCCAATCAGCGGGCCGGAACGCCATGGGCGTGATCCTGACCGGCATGGGTGATGACGGCGCCCGCGGCCTCTTGGAAATGCGCCAGATGGGAAGCTTGACCCTGGCTCAGGACGAGGCGAGCTGCATTGTTTTCGGCATGCCCAAGGAAGCCATTCAGCGTGGTGGCGCGGTTCGCACTCTCCCCCTCAACAAGATGGCCGGAGAGATCGTCGCCTTCGCTCGCAAGACCACTTCCAGCCTGGGAACTGCCTCGTGAGCCCCCTCGCCACACCCTCGACCATCCGCCGCCTGGCCTTGAATCTGGCCCGCCCGCGCCAGGAGATCGAGACTGCCTTCGTCGCGGTCGGCACGCGCCTCACCGAAGGCGCGGCCCTGCTCAATACATTGAGCAAGCTGTTCGAGGCCCTGCCGGAGGCCCTGGGCGGGGCCGAGGTGGACGACGCCAGCACCCGCCTCGGCGCGGTCGCCGACCGTACCGAACAGTTGGCCGTTACGTTCAGCCAGGAAAAGACCGATCTGGCCCGGCTGGTGGATGTCGTCGCCGCGGCCAGCTCCCCCATGTCCGACCTCAGGCGCGCGGTCAAGATGATGGGCATCGTCTCGGTCAATGCACGAGTCACCGCCGCCAGCATTGTCGGGGACAACGAAGACTTCGATGTCTTTACCACCGACATCGCCACCCTCTCCGATTCGGCGAACCGCACGATCCAGGACTTTGCGCAGGTCTATCGGCAACTAACCACCGAGGTCGATCGGGCGGCCAGCCAGCGGGCCCGCTTCGAGGCCACGCATGCCCATACCCTCTCCCATCTCGGATCGAGCCTGGCCGCAACACTGGACGCGCTTGGCCAGCAGCGCGCGACCGCGCTCGAAAGCAGCGCCGAGACCGGGCGGGTCTCGCGACAGATCGTTGGACGGATCGGCAGCGCCGTCATGGCCCTGCAGGTGGGTGACGCCACCCGCCAACGCATCGAACATGTTGAAACCGCGCTCTCCACCCTGGCCGACCTGATCGAAGGCAAAACTGCTCTGGGTCAAACCCTCGACGAGGAGGATCGGTCCTACGCCCTGGCCGCCATCACCGCCCTCGAGCAGACCCAGCTTGCCCTGGCTGCGGCGAGCTTTACGCAGGAGGTCGAGCAGGCCGAGGCTGACCTTGCGGCCCTTGCCACCGACGCCGGCACGATCATGGCGCGAAGTCGCGACTTCGGCGGCGACGAGCGGGGCAAGTCTTCCGCCATTGCCAGCCTCTCCGCCCAGTTGCGGACCGCGGTGACCATCCTCGCCAACTTCGAGACGGAGCGGGCCAAGCTCGAGACCGTCGCCGCGGCAGTGCAGACGACCGTGCGCACCCTGCTCGAACATGTCGAGGCGGTGCAGGAAATCGAGGCCAATATGCGCCTGGTGAGCCTCAATGCCGCCGTGCGCTGCGCCCAGCTCGGGCCGCGGGGCGCATCGCTGACCGTCATCGCGACCCAATTGCGCGAACTGACCAGCGAAACAGTGGTGGCCGCCGAGGCCGTCATGGCGCGGCTTGATGAATCCTCCAGGCTTGCCGGATCCTTCGGCACGACCTCCGGACAGGGTGCTGGCCAGGTGAGCGAACTTGAGCAGCAGGCCAACCTTGCTCTCGATATCCTGTCGCAGCTGGATGAGAAGATGGCCGCAGCTCTGGCCCGGCTCAACACGGATGGACCCAAGGTCATCGGCCTACTTGAACACGCCGCCGAAGGACTTTCGGGGCAATCGGCCATGGCGGAAACGCTGGACGACGTGGCTCTCTCGGTCGCCGCATTGTCGGCCTCCCCGGTACCCGACACCTCACCTGCGGTCCTTGCCGCGGTCCTCGCAGAGCTGCGCAAGCACTATACGATGGAAGCCGAACGCCAGGCGCATGACCGTCTGTTCCCCCAGGCAACGGCAACGCATCCGGCGACCGCCGAGCTAGAACCGGAAATGGACCTCGACGCCTTCATGCTCTGAGGGGTGCCGGAATGCGGTCCTGGCTTAATCGCACTAGGTCGATGGAGACTTCACGTCTGGCCCACTGCCCTGTCATATGGCGCGTGCCGCCTCCACGAGCTGGCCGGAGGTCTTGAGCAACTGGGCGGTGTCGCGGGTCGCCAGCCACTGGTTGAGGATGCCGACGAAGCAGGCATAGATGAAGTTGGACAATTCGGCGATGCGGGGAGTATCTGCTGCCACGACGTCATTGCAACGTGAGAGACACTCCGCATAGAGTTGCTTGATTTCGCGCTCCTTTTCGGCCGCCAGGTGCGCTGCCTGGGGTACACGCAAAACGTAGAGGGTCATTTCCTGCAGCACCAGTTGCTCGCCGGGCGCGCTTTCGATCTCGCCCCAGATAAAAAGGCCAGCAGGTCCTCGATACGGTCATGCAGCGGCTGCGGCAATCCGAAGCGTTCGTCGAGCCGGCCGCGATAAACGCCCTGTTTGTCACCTGGTACATCGTGGGCAGCCAGGCGATCCAGTTCGCCGTACTCTAGCGCCACTGAGGCGACCGGCCGGAATCCAGGACCGCCGGTTGTCCGCCAGGGGTGCCGGCAGCTTCCGCGTCGAACACATCGCGAAGTGCGGTCGCCCGACCAATCTGGGGCGCCCAGCCGCCGCCGGCGATGAGCCGGGTCCAGCCCGAGCCATGCTCTGTCTGTGAACCGCCGGACTATGTCAGGATTTCTGGGCCTCTCGAGGAGCCAAATGTATTGGTAGCGGAGGAGGGATTTGAACCCCCGACACACGGATTATGATTCCGCTGCTCTAACCAACTGAGCTACTCCGCCCCAAAGGGCCCATCGGCAGTGCCGATGCGCGCCTTACTAAGGTTTACCCCTCTGTGCTGTCAAGCGCTGGCGCATATCCGGGCCGGACTTTTCCAGATCGGCCATGACATCCTTCACCAATTCGAGGTCAGCGTCGAACTTGGCCCGCTCGCGCGCCCGGCCCTGCGCATCGGGAATACGGAGCAGATAGGATGGATGGTTTGTGACCAAAAGCACTGTTCCGTCAGACAGTTCAATGGGCTGGCCACGCAGTTTGCTGATGGTCACGCTGGCTTTCCCAAGCAGGCTCTGAGCCGCCGTCGCACCTAAGGCGACGACAAGCCGTGGCTTGACCAATTCCAGCTCCAGGTTGAGCCAGAATTTGCAGGCCTGGATCTCGCCCATGTCGGGCCGTTGGTGGATACGCCTTTTGCCGCGCGGCTCGAACTTGAAGTGCTTGACCGCATTGGTGACATAGACCCTCCTGCGATCAATTCCTGCTTTGTTGATCGCATCATCAAGAACTTGTCCGGCCGGCCCAACAAATGGACGTCCCGTCAGGTCCTCCTGGTCGCCCGGCTGCTCGCCCACGAACATGACCTCGGCACGGGCCAGACCCTCCCCGAAGACGGCCTGGGTTGCCTGTTCGTAAAGCGGGCAACGACGGCACTCCTGCACGGCCACGCGCGCCTCTTCGATCGAGCTAAAGTTCTGATTTGGCTCGACTTCCTGTTGTCGCGCCTGCTGGCGAAGGTGGCGGGCCGGCGGCTGGGTGGCGGCGCGTTCGATCATCTCCCGCTCCATGGTTTTCGCGTTTCGGATCAAGGGGTCAATGATGCCGGCCTCGGGCAGGTTGCGCCAATACTTGACCGGCATTTCGCTCTTCATCATCGCCACCTTGAGGCGCGCCGGGTTGAAGATCGAGGCGTAATAGGTCTTCCAGTCCTCCTCGACGGCATCTTCGGCCGGCACGTCGCGCTTGTTGCCGCCGGCACCAAATTCGAGCTTTTCCGTGTCCCACCAGGCACTTGCATAGGGCGTGACGATGCCCCAATGCATGCCGGCGAAGCGACGGGCGAAGAAGGGCGCGGTGGCTTCGAGGACGAAATGATCCGGCTCGAACCAGGCAATGAATCGCTCGAGATCACCCTCCATCACCGAACGGAAGCGCACAAAGGCCTTCATCTTGTGGGCGTCCCGACGCACCGCCGAGGCCCAATTTGTGAGCAGGCTGTTATCGCGATCCCCCGCATTGGTGAGCAAGGCGGGATCGGACTGCAGGCGCCAGAGAACGCGGTAAAGGACGCCGAAGCGATCGGGGCTCGAATGCTGGATGACCGCCCCCGCCAGGTCGATGAATTGCCGCGGTACGGTGCCCACCGGACCGTCGGCATCGGGCAGCATGGTATCACCCGCTTCAAACAGACCATTCTCGTCCGATCCGGTGCGCCAGACCACCTGGCTGGGCGGCATGCCCGCCACGAGCAGGCGCCGCGCCTTCCCGCGCCACTCGTCGAGATCATTGGGCCGGTCGAGACGGACGGCCAGCATCAGAAGAGGCTCAACTGCTTCGGCGGCGGCGTGAGGCGCTGCCGCAACCGGCTGTCGTCGAGAATGGCGGCCGGGGTCCAATCCCAACAGGTGATGAAGGGGCGCACCTTGTCGATGGAGGCGGTCATGCGGGCCACGTCGGCCAAGGTCAGCCGGTGATGCCGGCGGGTGCGGAGGATGCGGTCGACCGCGTTGACGCCGAGGCCGGGAATGCGCAACAGGAGTTCCCGATCGGCACGGTTGACATCGACGGGAAAGCGCTGCCGCTGCTTCAGGGCCCAGGCGAGTTTGGGGTCGATGGCGAGGTCCAGGTCGCCGCCCTCCCCGCCGGCGACGATTTCGGGCACGTCGAAGCCATAGAAGCGGATCAGCCAGTCGGCCTGGTAGAGCCGGTGCTCGCGCATCAGCGGCGGCGGTTTCAGGGGCAGCCGGGAACTGGCATCGGGTATGGGCGAGAAGGCGGAATAGTAGACGCGCCTGAGGCGATAGCCCGAATAGAGACCGGCTGCGCGGGTCAGGATGGCCGCATCATTGGCGCCATCCGCCCCGATGATCATCTGCGTCGACTGGCCGGCCGGGGCGAACTTTTCCGGCTTGGCTTTGGGCTTGCCCTCAGGGGTTGCCTCGTCGAGCTTGCCGCGCAACCGCGCCATGGCGGTACGGATTTCCGCAGGCCGCTTTTCCGGCGCGAACTGTTCCAGCGCCACATCGGTCGGCAGTTCGATATTGGTCGAGAGCCGGTCGGCCCAGCGGCCCGCCTCGGCCAGCAGGTCCGGCGCGGCATTGGGAATGACCTTGAGATGGATATAACCGGCGAACAGGTGCTCCTCGCGCAGCGTCCGCGCCACCCGCACCAATTCCTCCATCGTGTGGTCGGGCGAGCGGATGATGCCGGAAGAGAGGAACAGGCCCTCGATATAGTTGCGACGATAGAAGTCGAGGGTCAGGCGGACCACCTCCTCGACCGAAAAGCGCGCCCGCTGCACATTCGACGATGAGCGGTTGATGCAATAGGCGCAGTCATAGATGCAGAAATTGGTCAGCAGCAGTTTGAGGAGGCTGATGCAGCGCCCGTCCGGCGCATAGGAATGACAGATGCCACTGCTTTCGGTGGAGCCGATCCCCTTGGTGCCGGCAGAATTGCGTTTCTCGCTGCCGCTCGAGGCGCAGGAGGCATCGTATTTGGCGGCGTCGGCCAGGATGGCCAGCTTCCGGGTGAGACTCAGCACGACCATTTGTTCCTCCTTTGTTCCATACGGATACGCGCACTGCCCGGGTTGTGCATGTCAAAAAGACATGTCTCAGGACATTGTGATCGCTGCATCGCCCGCTACCGTTGAACACTCGGCGCGTGCCAAAAACTGCGCCTGTCGCGGAGCCTCTGCAGCCTGGGGATGGAACCACGCCGTGCCGTGGTCTGGGCGAACTTCGCCTCGGTGCGGGTGGAAAATAGAGAGCGAAACTCGGCCCAGACGGACGAAGATGGTGCGAGGCGGACCGTCCGTGGCTCAATCCCGTGGCTGCCGCCGGAGCCTGGGCCCCGGACAGGACGGCCGATCGTTCAATAATCGACGCCAATCCGTTGCAATTGCGTCGCTAGGCAAGCGCAGCTTCAACCCATACATTCCCTCTCGAACACGGCGCCCGATGCGCCGCGACCATCATCTGGTCGGCTTCCCTGAAGCCCCGAGGAGAATTGAAATGACCCTTGAACTTGGCGGCATCCATCACCTGACCGCCGTAACCGCCGACGCCCCGAAGAACCTGGCCTTCTACACCAAGACGCTGGGCATGCGCCTGATCAAGAAGACCGTGAACCAGGACGATACGTCCGTCTATCACCTCTTCTATGGCGACGGCGTCGCTTCGCCGGGCGCGGACCTCACCTTCTTCGACTTCAACACGCTGCGCGAAACCCGCGGCAACCACACCGTGGGGCGCACCGGACTGCGCGTCGGCAGCGCCGAAACGCTGCAATGGTGGAAGGATCACCTGCAGAACAACAATGTGGGCACCAGCGCCATCAAGGAGCGGTTCGGCCATCTCTCGCTCGATTTCGAGGATTTCGAGGGCCAGCGCTTCCGCTTCGTGGTCGATGAGAAGAACACGGTCGTGCCTTGGGCAAAGTCGCCCGTGCCGGCCGACAAGCAGATCATCGGCCTCGGGCCGATCACCCTCTCGGTGCCGGTGCTGGAACCGACCGATGCCATGCTGACACGCGTCATGAACATGCGGCAGGTGCGGCATTACCCGGCCCGCGAGCGCAATGGCGAAGTCTTCGTCTATGAAATGGGTCCGGGCGGCCCGGCGGCGGAACTGCATGTCTCGGTCGATCCGAGCCTGCCGCGGGCCCGTCCCGGCGCCGGTGGCGTACATCACGTCGCCTTCCGCACGCCGGACCAGGAGAGTTTGCGCGAGTGGATCGCGCGGGTGAACAGCTTCGGCATCCGCTCGTCGGGCGAAGTGGAACGCTTCTACTTCACCTCGCTCTATTTCCGCGAGCCCAACGGCATCCTGTTCGAGATCGCCACTGACGTTCCCGGCTTTGCCGCCGACGAACCGATGGAAACCCTGGGTGAATCGCTGGCCCTGCCGCCCTTCCTCGAAAGCCGCCGGGCGCAGATCGAAGCGGGCCTGAAGCCGCTGGCATAGTTTGAAGGGCCGGAGCATTGCTCCGGCCCTTTTGCCGTCATGCCGCCTGTAGGGGCGCCTTGCGGGCCTCGCGCATATCCTGCCCCGGCGGCACCCCGAAAAGCCGCCCATATTCGCGGGTGAATTGCGGCACGCTTTCATAGCCGACCGAAAAGGCCGCCTGGCTGGCCATATGGCCCTCGGCCAGCATCAGCCGCCGCGCCTCGATCAACCGCAACTGCTTCTGGAACTGCAGTGGGGACAGCGACGTCACCTGACGGAAATGCTGGTGGAAGGATGAGAGGCTCATGCCCGCCAGGGCCGCCAAATCCTCCACGCGGATACTGCTGGCGAACTCCTGCCGGAGATGGGCGACCGCCCGGCCAATCCGCTCCATCGAACTGCCCGGCCAGCCGAGCCGCCGAATGCCGGCGCCATGCTCACCGGCCAACAGCCAGTAGTGCAGTTCGCGCAGCAATTGCCGGGACAGAATGGGCAGCGCCGAGGGGCGCTGCAGCAGGTCGACGAGGCGTTGCGCAACATTGGCCACGTCGGCGCTGGTTTCGCCCACCTCCATCGGACACAGCCGCTGCTCGGCCCGCCCATCCATCTCGCCGCAGAGTTCGGCGATCAGCGCCGGGTCAAGATCGATGACCAGCGAATAGTAGGGCGCGGCAATGCTCGCCTCGGTGATCCGGCTGACCGTGGGCACATCGGCGGTGACAAAGAGGCTTTCTCCCGCCGAGAAATCATAGGGCATGCCATTCATGCTGACGCGCTTGGCCCCCTGCACCACCAGCACAACCATGGGGTTGGAAATGGCATATTGCAGCGCGCTGGGCGCCGAAGCGCGGATCAGCGTCAGCCCCGCCACCGGTGTCGCGGCGACGCCATCGGCATTGGCATGCATGTCGGCAAACCGGGCAACGGCGCTGATCAGGGTTTCGCTCATGGCCCGACCCTACTCGGCGCCGACCAGCCTCGCAAGTGATCTAGAGAATTAGGCAAGAGCTTCGATCGATCCGGCAAGCACAGAACCACGGGAAAGCTCATCTTCTGCGCATCAGCAACGAGCCAACGAAAATTGACTCGTTCGATAAAGCAAGAACGGAGACAGTCATGAGCAAGATCGCCATCATCACCGGTGCCGGACGCGGCCTTGGCCGCAACGCTGCCCTGAACCTGGCTGCCAGGGGCATCGACACCATCATCACCTATCGCAACAGCCGGGCCGAGGCAGACGCCGTGGTCGCCGAAATCGAGGCCATGGGTCGCAAGGTGACCGCCTTCCAGCTCGATGTCGCGGATGTCACCCAGTTCCCCGGCTTCGCAGCGGCCGTCCGCGAACTGCTGGCGACGCGCTGGGACCGTGCCAGCTTCGACTACCTCTTGAACAACGCCGGCCACGGCGATCTCGTGCCCTTCGCCGAGGTGACCGAAGCGCAGTTCGACGCCATGTTCAACGTGCATGTGAAGGGCGTCTACTTCCTCACCCAGGCGCTGCTGCCCCTGCTGGCCGATGATGGCCGGATCGTCAACTATTCATCGGGCCTGACCCGCGTCACCTATCCCGGCATGTCGGCCTATATTGCCGCCAAGGGGGCGGTCGAGGCGCTGACGGTGAGCCTCGCCAAGGAACTTGGTCCGCGCGGCGTCACGGTCAACACCATCGCCCCCGGCGCCATCGAGACCGATTTCCTGGGCGGCGCCGTGCGCGACATGCCCGAGCTCAACAGGCAGTTTGCCGACATGATTGCCCTGGGGCGCGTGGGTCGGCCGGACGACATCGGCCGCATGCTGGCAAGCTTCCTCTCCGAGGACAATGGCTGGATCACCGGCCAGCGCATCGAAGTATCGGGCGGCCAGGTCATCTGACCTGACCGCGCAGGTGGCGGCGGAACGCATTACCGGTCCGCCGCCCCCTCTTATCTCCCGATTGGGGTCAGGGACGCGGATCTCGCCTCGACCCTACTCGCATTGCTCGCCACTCGCGCTCGCGTCGCACATATCGGTATGAGTGTCAGGCTTCAAGAAGCTCGCCATGTCGACCAGCCGGATGAACTCGGCGCGATAGCCGCCCTCGTCCTGCCCGCGACCGGCCCGGGCCAAGGCTTCGACCGCGTCCCAGCTCATGGCCGTGCCATAGGCGCTGCCCTTGAGCTTCTGCCCGAAGGCAGCGACGGCGGCGGCAAACTGCGCATCGACGCCGGCCTCGGCAATGTCGCCATAGACGACGCTGGCCGTGACGGGCTGTTCGATCAACTGGCTGACATCGCTGTCGGGCAGCTTGTAGCGCATCTTGAGGAAGGCGATCTCTTCCGACGCCGCCCCGGCATCCGTCCCGCCATAGCGCAGCGGATCGACCAGTTCCCCGCCCGAGCCGGCCGGGGTGATTTCATAGAGCGCGGTGACCGTGGTCCCTGCCCCGACATCGCCAGCATCGACCGCGTCATTGTTGAAATCCTCGCGGTTGAGGTGACGGGTCTCGTAGCCGATGAGGCGATACTCGGCGACCACGGCCGGATTGAACTCGACCTGCACCTTCACATCCTTGGCAATGGTGTGGAGTGTGCCGCCGATCTCCTCGACCAGCACCTTCTTGGCCTCGGCAAAGCTCGAAATGTAGCTGGCATTGCCATTGCCGTTCTGGGCCAGGGCCTGCATGGTCGCATCGTCGAGATTGCCGCGGCCAAAGCCGAGCACCGAGAGGCTGACGCCGCTGGCGCGCTTGTCGGCGATAAAGTCCTTGAGCTTTTCCGGATCGTCGATGCCGACATTGAAATCGCCGTCGGTGGCGAGGATCACCCGGTTGGTGCCGCCCTCGACGCGCGCATCTTCGGCCAGGCGATAGGCCAGCTCGATCCCCTCGGCCCCGGCCGTGCTGCCCCCGGCCCAGAGCTGATCCAGCGCCGCCATGATCTCGGCCTTGTTGTCGGCGGAGGTGGGTTTCAGCGCCACGCCGGCCGAACCGGCATAGGTGACGATGGAGACCGTGTCATTGGCCGAGAGCTGGTCGAGCAGGAGGCCGAAGGCGCGCTTGAGCAGGGGCAGCTTGTCGGGCTCATCCATCGAGCCGGACGTGTCGATGAGGAAGACCAGGTTGCTCTTGGTATCGGCGACTTCGGGCTCAAAGCCCTTGATGCCGATTTGGAGGATCTGCGTTTTTTCGTTCCAGGGCGTGGGATAGACCATGACCGTGGGCTTGAACGGCACGTCTGCACTTTCCGCTGTCGGATAGGCATAGGGGAAGTAGTTGATCAGCTCCTCGATGCGGACCGCATCGCGCTCGGGCACATAGCCGTCCTCCAACTGGCGGCGCGCATAGGCATAGCTGGCGGTGTCGACATCGAGCGAGAAGGTCGAGACCGGTTCTTCGGCGGCCACCTTGAGGCGCTGTTCGTCGAATTGGGCAAACTCGTCGCCGCTCGGCATCACTGCCTGCGAGGGCGGCATATAGTCGGCGGCGCTCTCAGCCATCATGCCGCCGGCGGGAGCCGCGGACGTGGCCGGCGCCGGCATGCCCACGGCCATCTTGGTGGCCGCATTGGCCCGGCCCACTTCGCTTTCAGCGCTCATCATGGGTGCAGGAGCGACGGGCGCCACGGCATCGACCTGGTCGGCAAGCGCGACCTCGGCATCGACCGGAGCTTCTTCGCGCGCCCCGGTCACGGGTGCTGGCTCGGGCGCGGCAGTGCTATCAGCCCCGGTCAGTTCCACCGGCTGGTTGACCTCGGGCACGACCTGCGAGGTCGGGGTCAGGGAAGTGCTGCTATAGAGCTGCCAGCCGAGCGGCAGCACGAGCAGGGCAATAGCGGCAGTACCGACAGGAATACGCATGTCCATGATCGAAATCCCCTTCCAGGAAGTGATGATGGACATGAGACGGCCGCCTTCCGCTTTTCCTTTGGGCGCCTGCGCAGATTTCTTCTGTTCGGCGTCGAAAGCCTCGCGGGCAGCGTTGAGCGCGCGGGTACGGGCGGCAGCACGCGGGGGTGGAACGGCGCCGGACTTCAGGGTTTCGAACGGATCCTTGTCTTCGGAAAAACTCATAGCAGCCCCCTCAATGTCTTGCGGGCTTCAAATACGTGGAAGGAAACGGTGGCCTCCTTGATGCCCATGATGGCGGCGGCTTCGGCATGGCTCAGCTCTTCGGCATAGACCAGGAGCACCGCGTCGCGCTGTTTTTCAGGCAGGGAGCGGACCGCGGTCCAAAGCTGGCTGCTGGTGGCGGCCGCTTCCTGTTCCGCCTCGGCCTCGGTGGGACTGACCTCGGCATAGGCATGGGCATGGCGGCCGCGCCGGGCGCCGGCCCTTTGCCAATCGCGCACCGCATTGAGCGTGATGCGATAGACCCAACTCGAAAAGGCGCTGCGCCCATCGAAGCGCGCGATCGCCTGTCCGATCTTGACGCAGACCTCCTGGGCAATGTCCTCGGCATCGTCGCGGTGCCCGCACCAGCGCCAGGCGGTGCGATAGATGCGATCATATTGGTCTTCGATGAGCTCGGCAAAGGCCGCGCCGTCGCCATTGGCGGCGCGCGCGACCAGCGCCCGGGTCAGCGCCTCGGTCGTGTCCGGCGGGGGTGCGGCTGTCAGTCCCATCATCTGTGCATGCACGTCTTGCCTCTCCGGGCTAATCTAGAGACTAAGACGACAGCACTGCGCCAGTCCTTTGGCCGGTGCTCAACATTTTTTCGCGGGAGGCCAGGACATGGCTGATGAACAGAAGAACGGCCCCTTCGGCCTCAACCGCACGCGCATCATGATCCTCCTCATGGGCGCGCTGGTGCTGCTGATTTCCATCGGCATGTTCTTGGGTGGCCCGAACTCGTATCAGGCACTACGCGAGGCATCCGATGCGGCCAAGGAGCCGACGGCGGAACAGGTGGAGGGGGAGTGAGGACGTCTATTCTTCTCCCCATCGGGGAGAAGGTGGCGCGCAGCGCCGGATGAGGGGGTGCCTGTCGCATCCCTCAGCGCCGTCGACATATCCCCCTCACCGACTCGGCTTCGCCGAGCCACCTCTCCCCGAGGGGGAGAGGACTAAGAAGGGTCACGCCACCAGCGCCTGCGGCACGGCCTCGGCGATGAACCCGCCGCCCAGCACTTCGCTGGTTTCGCTGTCGTCGGCGTAGAAGACGCAGGCCTGGCCGGGCGAGATGCCGTACTCGCCGGTGACCAGCGTCACATAGACGTCTGCGCCGCGCATCTGGATGACAGCCGGCTGCGGGCCGCGGGTCGAGCGGACCTTGACCTCGACCGGGGCGCCATTGCCGGCGCTGGCTTCGGCCAGCGGCAGGCTGCCCAGCCAGTTGACGTCGCGCAGGCGCACCGTGTGGGTCTTCAAAGCCTCGCGCGGGCCGACGATGACGCGGCCGGTCCGGTGATCGAGCTTGACCACATAGAGCGGCTCGCCCGCGGCAATGCCGAGGCCCTTTCGCTGCCCGATCGTGTAATGGACGATGCCTTCGTGCTCGCCCAGCACCCGTCCATCGAGATGGACGATCTCGCCCTTGGCCAAAGCCTCGGGATGCATCTTGGCGATGATGTCGGCATACTTGCCCTGCGGCACGAAGCAGATGTCCTGGCTGTCATGCTTTTCGGCGATTTCGAGGCCCATGTCGCGCGCATGCTGGCGCACCTCGGCCTTGCCCATGCCCCCAAGCGGAAAGCGCAGGAAATCGAGCTGGCTCTGGGTCGTGGCAAAAAGGAAATAGGACTGGTCGCGGTCATTGTCGACGGGACGGAAGAGGTGGCGCTTGCCATCCTGCCCGAGACGCGTCTGCACATAGTGGCCCGTGGCCAGCACATCGGCGCCCAGGTCCTGGGCCACGGTCATCAAGTCGACGAACTTGACCGACTGGTTGCAGGCGATGCAGGGCACGGGCGTCTCGCCCTGCTGATAGGCATTCGCGAAAGGCTCGATGACGGCATTCTTGAAGCGCTCTTCATAGTCGAGCACGTAGTGGGGAATGCCCAGCGTTGCGGCGACGCGGCGCGCATCGTGGATGTCCTGCCCGGCGCAGCAGGCGCCCTTGCGGTGCACGGCTTCGCCATGATCGTAAAGCTGGAGGGTGACGCCCACCACTTCATAGCCCTCGCGGGCGAGCAATCCGGCAACGACGGAGGAATCCACGCCCCCGGACATGGCGACGACGACGCGCGTGTCCTCAGGGCGCTTGGCAATATCAAGCGAGTTCAGCATCTCTTCTCGTATCCGGTTGGGGTCAAGGGCCAGCGGCTACTGTGTGGGGCTTCCATACGCAAAACCAGGTCCGCTGTCCATCATGGCACCCGGCAGCTTTTGCCGCCTGCCCGGCAGGACTGGCCCCGGGGCGATGGGGCCCGGATGGGGCGCGACCAACTAAGCCAATGATCCACCTCGATTTCTTCTGACAGTGCCGGTTGGCAAGGCTCTTGCATCGCATAGGCCGGATGAGTGTTTGTTCAGGGGCGCCCACGTGGCTTCACATCTGACGATTATCAGCGGACCAAGCGCATCGGCGCGGGCCTTTGCCGGCCAGCAGGCGGCCGCGCAGGACGCAACCAGCGAGCCCAAGGGCCTGCTCGGCCTGTTTGCAGCGCTGCTGGCGGGCGGGGACGCTCAGACCATTGCCGCCAACGCACCGGCCGGGCTGGCTGCCACTGGCCCCGGCCAAGGGGGCGACAACGGCCTTGCCGGTCTCTTCCGGCTGACGCTCCAGAACGCCATCGATGGCGAGCTAGGCGACGGCACCGGTGAGGATACCGACAATCCGGACGCCCTGGCCGCCGCTATTGATGGTCCGGTTCTCCCGGCGATTACCGCCGACCCCAAGCCCATGGTCGACTTTGTCGAAGCGCTCGGCGCCCTCAAGGCCAGCCTCGACAAGGGTGAGCCGCTCGATTCAGAATTACTGACCCAGGTGGAGAATGCGCTGACGGCTTTGGCCGAAGCGCTCGGCCTCGACCTCGAACAACTGGCCGTGCCCGAAGATTTTGCGGCACTGCTGGAAACCACCGCGGCTGACCAGACCGGCCTTGCCGGCGCGCTGACGCAGTTGCTGGCGCCGCTGGCCCAGTCGATGGCTACTGCACAACTGGCCACCGATGCGGAGGCAGTGGCAGCCGCGCCCGCCGCCGATGCGCAGATGAAAGCCCTCAGCGACAAGCTCGGCGCCCTTTTGGCAGCGCTCGAAGAGGGAGCCGTGTCCGCCGAGAAGCTGGCCGCCCTGGGCATGACGCCGGGTGAACCGCTCGACGCCGAGATCGAAGCGGCTCTCAGCCGGTTCGCCGCAAGCCTTTCGACCTCGCCCAGCGTGCCGGAAGAACCTGTTCTGGCCGCACCGGCACTCAAGCTGACCGAACCGGTCCTCTCGGGCAAGGCGATCGATGCAACTGTCGCAGCCGGCACATCCGAAAGCCCCTCCAGCGGTCGGGCCGAGTCCGGTTCTGATGGCGACACAAGCCGGGATCAGTCGACGGCGGATCGCGGACGCGAGCGGCCGGAGCCGGTTGGCCGCGAGGCGCGCCTCACCTTCAACGCCAATGCCCCCGCCCCGACGGACGCTTCGAACACGCCCAGCCCTTCGGCCGACGCCGCCGTGCAGCAGGCCGCCAGCGCCCGCATCGACGCCTCCGCCAACCCGCGCATCATCCAGGCCGGCTACCAGACCAGCCAGCAGCAGCTCAACCTGCCCCAGATCGCCTTCGAACTGGCGCGGCAGGTGCAGGATGGCAATACCCGCTTCCAGATCCGCCTCGATCCGCCTGAACTCGGGCGCATCGATGTGCGCCTCGACATTACCGAAACCGGCCAGGTCAATGCCAGGCTCGTGGTGGAGAAGGCTGAAACCCTGGACCTCATGCAGCGCGATCAGCGCGGCCTGGAACGGGCGCTGCAACAGGCCGGCCTCGATAGCAGCAAGACCAATCTCGAGTTTTCCCTGAAGCAGAACCCCTTCGCCGGCCAACAGGGCCTGATGGGGGACAGCAACGCCGAGTCCGGAGCTGAACGTGGCAACTCGGCCAATGACAATGGATCGGGCTCGGGCGAAGCCGAACAGGCGCCGCCCCTGGTCAATCTCTACCGCGGCGGCCTGCAGGCCAGCGGCGTCAACATTATCGCGTAAGGAGTAAGTGTCATGGCCGTCGATGGCGTTTCCGCTACCAGCGCAGCGAACAAGAACGCTGCCTCACGCACCACGATCGCGCAGAATTTCGACACCTTCCTGTCGATCCTGACGACGCAGTTGAAGAACCAGAACCCGCTCGATCCGCTCGACACCAACCAGTTCACCCAGCAGCTGGTACAGTTCACCGGCGTCGAGCAGCAATTGAAGACCAACGAGTTCCTCGAAGCCCTGCTCCTTAATACCCAGACCAGCTATCGCGCCGATGCCGTCTCCTATATCGGCAAGGAAGTGACCGCGTCGGGCGAGACGGCCGAGCTCAAGGACGGCGGGGCCTACTGGGCCTACAATGCCGCAACCAATGTCGCCAACGCGACCGTGACCATCAAGAATGCCGCCGGCAGCGTTGTCTACGTCGAGAATGGTTCGCTCAATTCCGGCAATGGCGCCTTCCTCTGGGACGGCATGGGCACCGACGGCAGCAAGCAGCCCGATGGCGTCTATACGATCGATATCAAGGGCACGAACCTCTCCGGCAACACCGTCAAGGTTTCCACCTCCTCGGTGGGCGTGGTCACGGCCGTGGACTTCTCGGGCACCCAACCCATGTTGACCGTGGGGCGGAACAAGGTGGCACTCTCGGATGTCACCAGCATCCGGCAGGTCACGCCCCCCAGCACCGACAACGAAAGCTGATCATTCCACATCATCAGACTCCTGCAGGCGGCCCGGCGGGTCGTCTTTGCATTTTGCAACACGCAATTGCTTGAAACAGCTGGCGTTTCTTAACCTGTTGTAAGTTTCCCCTTAGGGGTATTTTAAGCCCACTGGTCTACTGTTCTGCTCATATGGTCAGGTTTGAGTAGAGAGTAAAATGACCGTACAGATGCGTCCTCGCGTGAAGTACGTTATTGGCCCAGACGGTAGTCCGCTTACCATTGCGGACCTTCCGCCTGCCAATACGAGACGGTGGGTGATCCGCCGTAAAGCCGAAGTGGTCGCCGCCGTGCGCGGTGGCCTGTTGAGCCTCGAAGAGGCGTGCGAGCGCTATACGCTCAGCGTCGATGAATTTCTCAACTGGCAGGCTGCCATCGACAAGCATGGCCTTGCCGGTCTGCGCACCACCTGGATCCAGCACTACCGGGAGGGGTGATTTGCGACGGGCTACGCCCGTCAGATCGCTCCGGTGGAGCGATCTGAGCAAATCACGCCCTGAGCCCTGCGAAGGGCCGGGCTGGATCATCGGCAAAAACAACCAAACCCGCCGGTTCACCCGGCGGGTTTCGTCTTTTTGGACCAAGCAGCCCTCGCCTCCCGAGGGGTGTCGGGACTCACCCATAGTCGTCCGGCATCCACCTCGCGCCCGCAGGCCGTGCGCGCAAACGGCGATAGTAGTCCTCTGTCGCGGGTAAATCGGGCTTGTTGAACGGGGTCATGAACCAGCGATGACACGATAGACCCAGGGCAATGTCGGCAATGCTAAACTGGTCGCCCGCGACAAAGGGGTGGCCCAACGCCAGTTCGGCTTCCAGAATGCGCATTTTCGCGGTCCAGCGACGAATGGAATCGGCGATGCGCTCCTGATCGTCATAGCCCGGCGTCCGGCGCATCAAGGCATTGACGGCATAGCCCCAAGGCGGATTGAGTTCGCTGGCCTGCCAGCCCAGCCATTGCAGGGCAAGACCAAGTGCCCCTCGCTCACTGGGCAGGAGGCCGTGGCGCGTCTGGGCCAGGTAAACAAGCAGGCCATTGCTTTCCCAGAGCGCCTTGCCGTCATCCTCGATCAAGACCGGCACCTGACCGTTCGGATTGAGTGCCAGGAATTCGGGCACTTTGGGATCGCGGATCGGCAGGCCCCAGTCCTCGCGCTCATAACCGATGCCCAGCTCGTCGAGGGCCCAGAGCACCTTGCGCACATTGATCGACGTGATCCGCCCAAGCACCCGCACCATCTTCACCTCCTGTTAACTTAGGCCGGCAGTTCTTGCCCAAAATCGCAAGCTGCAACAGCCGGTTAATACATTGTTTACCATCCACTAGGTAATTTTTGCCCATCGGTCCTGGGGGCTCCATCGACCGCTTTGAATCGAACCAGTGTGGCGGCGTGGAAAGTCTAACCAATCTTATCAACCGGATCGGCCTGCCGCGCATAGCCGCCATGGTCATCGTCGCGGCGTTGATGCTCGGCTTTTTCGCCTTCCTCATCATGCGGTCGCAGACCCCGAACATGGCGCCACTCTATTCGGGCCTCAGCCTCGAAGATTCCTCGGCCATTGTCAGCGAGCTGCAAACCCTCAACATTCCCTATGAATTGCGTGGCGAAGGCGACACGATCCTGATCCCGCGCGAGCAGATCACCACCGTGCGCATGAGCCTGGCCGGCGACGGCCTGCCGACCCGCGGCCAGGTCGGCTACGAGATCTTCGACCAGCAGTCGACCCTGGGCGCCACCAGCTTCGTCCAGAACATCAACAATGTCCGCGCCCTCGAAGGCGAGTTGGCCCGCACCATCGGCTCGCTGACCCGAATCACTGCCGCCCGCGTCCACCTCGTCCTGCCCGAGCGCGAATTGTTCCGTCGCGAGCGCAAGGACCCCTCCGCTTCCATCGTGCTGACGACGCGCGGGGACCTTTCGGCCGGCGAAATCCGCGCCATCCAGCATCTGGTCGCCTCGGCCATCGAAGGCCTCAATCCCAGCCGCGTCTCGATTGTCGACGACCGGGGAAACCTGCTTGCCTCAGGCACCGGCGACGACGCTGCCGGAGTCATGACGGCCCACAACGACGAACGCACGCTCGGCTTCGAGAACCGCCTGCGGACCCGCGTCGAAGACATGCTGGCCAATGTCGTCGGCTCCGGTCGGGCTCGCGTCGAGGTCGCCGCCCAACTCGACTTCAACCGCTCAACCACCACCCAGGAAACCTTCGACCCGGAAAGCCAGGTCGTCCGCTCCACCCAGACCCGCGAGAGCGAGAACCTGTCGGGCGGCAACAATGGCCAGGTAACCGTGGCCAACGAATTGCCCGGGGCCAGCCAGAACAATGGTTCGGGCGGCCTCACCGAACAGGGCACGTCCTCCGAAGAAATCATCAACTACGAGATTTCCAAAACCACCCAGACGGCCGTGACCGAGGCCGGCTCGCTCAAGCGCCTGTCGGTGGCCGTCGTGGTCGACGGCACCTATGCCGACGACGGCGCCGGCAACCTGACCTATACGCCGCGCACGCCCGATGAAATTGCCCAGATCCTGACCCTGGTCCGCTCCGCGGTCGGCTATTCTGCCGAGCGCGGCGACAGTGTCGAAGTGGTCAACATGCAGTTTGCCGAGCGGCCCGAGCTGGCCGCCCCTGGCACCGATGCCAGTGCGGGCCTTCTCGACTTCACCCGCGACGACCTGATGAACGGCGCCGAAATGGCGGTGACCCTGCTCATCGCCCTGGCACTGGTCTTCTTCGTCATGCGTCCCCTGCTCAAGAAGGCGCTGACCCCGGAGACGCAACCTCTGGCCCTGCCCGTGGCCGCCGAACTGGGTCATCACGGCGTGCTCGGCGCCGACGGCCACGTCGTGGCCGAAGAGGATATCACGCCCCGTGACAAGACCCCGGCCTGGGTCACCAATGCCAAGTCCATGGGCGAAACCCAGCTCCAGACTTTGAAGACGGTCGGAACGCTGGTTGAGGAAAACCCCAAGCAGGCCGCGCTCATCGTGCGCGACTGGCTCGGTAACGCGGCGTAACCATGGCACTCGTTTCTCAATCCAACCCCGAAGCCATCGCAGCCTCCACACCCGCGCCCATGGGCGGGCAATTGCAGGTGGGCGGTGAGCACCGCGTCCTCAAGGGCGACGAAAAAGCCGCCGCCCTGCTGCTCGCCCTTGGCCCCGACTATGGCAAGCCCATCTTCGACGAGCTCGACGAACTCGAGGTCAAGCAGCTCTCGCGAGCCATGGTGCGCCTGGGGCCGATCACCCAGGAAATGCTCGATGACCTGATGATCGAATTCGTGACCACGATTTCGTCCAACGGCTCGCTCTCGGGCAATACCGACAGCACCGAACGCCTGCTCCTGAGCTTCCTGCCGCAGGACAAGGTGGACGCGATCATGGAAGAAATCCGTGGCCCGGCCGGCCGCAACATGTGGGAGAAGCTCTCCAACGTGCAGGCCGACGTGCTCGCGGCCTATCTCAAGAACGAATATCCCCAGACCATTGCCGTGGTGCTCTCCAAGATCGCGACCGAACACGCCTCCAAGGTGCTGGCCGTGCTGCCCGAGGAACTGGCCATGGACGTTGTGCAGCGCATGCTGGGCCTCGACCCGGTGCAAAAGGAAATCCTCGAAAAGATCGAGATGACCTTGCGCACCGAATTCATGTCGACGCTCAACCACACCAAGCGCCGCGACAGCCACGAGCAGATGGCCGAAATCTTCAATGCCTTCGACCGCCAGACCGAAGCGCGCTTCATCACCAATCTCGAAGAGATGAACCGCGACGATGCCGAGCGCATCAAGCAGCTCATGTTCACCTTCGAAGATCTGGCCAAGCTCGACATGTCGGCCATCCAGACGCTGCTTTCAAAGCTCGACAAGCGCGACCTCGCCCTCGCGCTCAAGGGCGCCAATGACCAGGTCAAGGAAAGCTTCTTCAAGAACATGTCGAGCCGCGCTGCCAAGCTCCTCCAGGACGATATGGCCGGCATGGGCCCGGTGCGCCTGAAGGATGTCGACGAGGCCCAGACCCGCATGGTCGCCACGGCCAAGGATCTCGCCGCCAAGGGCGACATCATCATCCTCAAGACCAAATCCGACGACCAGATGATTGCGTGACACCATGGCCAGCCCCGCACGCTTCACCTTCGACCTGGATCTCCAACCCCGCGCCTCCCGCCGCACGGCGGCACCGCAGGTGCCCACCATTCCCGAGGACGTGGTGGCGCAGCTGATCGCCAATGCGCGCGAGGAAGCCTATGCCGAGGGGCTGAGGGCTGGCGAGCAGAATGCCACCTCGATGGCCGCACAGACCATTGCCGCAGCCGCGGGGAGCATAGCGACCCAATCGGCAAAAATGACTGTGGCTTTGGATCAGGCCCGTGCCGGGCATCACCAGGAAGCCGTGGAACTGGCGCTCAGCGTCGGTCGCAAGCTGGCCCTGCATCTGGTGGCGCGCTTTCCGCTGGGCGAACTCGAGGCGCTGGTGGCCGAGTGTCTGCCCAGCCTTTCCGGTGTGCCGCATCTGGTGATCCGCTGCCATCCGGACCTCGCCGACGCCATCCGCGACACCGCGACTGCCCAGATGCACCATGCCGGGTTTGCGGGGCGCCTCGTGGTCATGGGTGACCCCGAAATCCGCCTCGGCGACGGCCGGCTCGAATGGGTCGATGGCGGACTCGTGCGCGATATTGCCGAGACCTCCCGCCAGATCGACCGCCAGATTGCGACCTATCTCGCCGCCCGCAAGGGTGGGCAGCATAAGGAGAACGGTTCATGACCGATCCCGATGACGACATTACCGCCGCCGAAGGCTTCAGCCTCGATGAAATGGACGCACCCGAGCGTGATCCGCGCGGCGAGGGCTATACGGAACGCACCGCAGCCGACCTCGAAGCGGTGTTCGACGTGCCGGTCCGCGTTTCTGTGGTTCTGGGACGCACCAAGATGCCGGTCTCGAACCTATTGAAGCTCGACACCGGTACGGTGATCGAACTGGACCGGCAGGTGGGCGAGGCGGTGGAAATCTTCATCAACGACCGTCTCGTTGCCCGTGGGGAAATCGTGCTGGTCGAAGACCGGCTCGGCGTCACCATGACCGAAATCATCAAGCCACAGTAAGGGGAGACGATCATGCGCCTGCTCATCATCGGGGCCCTGGAAGGCCAGCTCTCCACCGCAACCAAGATGGCCATGGATGGGGGCGCCAAGGTCGCTCATGCGCCCTCCATCGAAATCGCCCTCGCCTCGCTGCGGGCCGGCAAGGGCGCCGACCTGCTGCTGGTCGACGTGATGATGGACATTGCCGGGTTGATCGCCGGGCTCGAGGCCGAACGCATCGCCATTCCGGTCGTCGCCTGCGGCGTCGAGACCAATGCGGCAGCCGCCGTCAACGCCATCCGCGCCGGCGCCAAGGAATATATCCCCCTGCCCCCCGATGCCGAGCTGATCGCAGCCGTCATCGCCGCCGTGGCCCGCGAAAGCTCGGACTTCCTCTACCGCGATCCCGCCATGGAGCGCGTGGTGCGCATGGCCGAACAGATCGCCGGCTCGGAAGCCTCGATCCTCATTACCGGCGAGAGCGGCACCGGCAAGGAAGTCATCGCCAAGTACGTCCATGCAAGGAGCAAGCGGGCGCAAAAGCCGTTCATCTCGGTCAACTGCGCCGCCATTCCCGAGGCCCTGCTCGAAAGCGAACTCTTCGGGCATGAAAAGGGTGCCTTTACCGGCGCCATCGCCCGCCGCATCGGGAAGTTCGAGGAAGCCTCGGGCGGCACGCTCTTGCTCGACGAAATCTCGGAAATGGATGTGCGCCTGCAGGCCAAGCTCCTGCGTGCCATCCAGGAGCGCGTCATCGACCGCGTCGGCGGCACCAAGCCGGTGCCGGTCGATATCCGCATCCTTGCCACCTCCAACCGCAACCTCAACGAGGCCGTGCGGGAAGGCAGTTTCCGCGAGGACCTGCTGTTCCGCCTCAACGTGGTCAACCTCAAGCTGCCGGCCCTGCGCGACCGCCCCGGCGACATCATCGCGCTCTCGGAACACTTCGTGGCCAAATATGCCAAGGCCAACGGCCTGCCGCCGCGCAGCCTCTCCGCCCAAGCCCGCGATGCCCTCGTCAAGGCGCCCTGGCCGGGCAATGTGCGCGAGCTGGAAAATACCTTGCACCGCGCTGTCCTCCTCTCCTCGGGCGATGTCATCGGTCCCGATGCCATCGTGCTGCCCGACGGCATGGGTCTCAGTGAAGCGGCCCGCGCGACCTCGCCCGCCGCGCAATTGGCCCAGACCGCTGAGGCCATGAACCGGGCACTGGTTGGACGCACGGTGGCCGATGTGGAACGCGACCTCATCCTCGACACGCTTGACCATACGCTCGGCAACCGCACTCATGCCGCCAACATCCTCGGCATCTCGATTCGGACGCTGCGGAACAAGCTCAATCAATATGCCGACGAGGGCGTGCATGTGCCCGAGCCCGGCGAAAAGCGGGGTGCGGCTTAGGCCCCTAGTCCATGACCGATATTCCAACCGGCAAAAGTTCAGGTTTCTCGCTCCCGTCCATCAAGACGGTGATCGATACCCTGCGCTCGGGCGACATTGCGCTCGCCACGGGCGTGATGGCGCTGATCGTTATCCTGATCGTGCCCATGCCGCCGCTGCTGGTGGACATGTTGCTGGCCATATCGATTGTCTTTTCGGTCATGATCCTCATGACCTCGCTCTTCATCCAGAAGCCGCTGGAATTCTCGTCCTTCCCCACGGTGCTGCTGATCGCCACCATGCTGCGGCTGGGCCTGAACCTGGCCACGACGCGCCTGATCCTCTCGGACGGTCACAACGGCACGGGCGCGGCCGGTCACGTCATCGAGGCCTTCGGCAGCTTCGTGACGGCCGGCAATTTCGTCATCGGTATCGTCGTCTTCATTATCCTCGTGATCGTCAACTTCATCGTCATCACCAAGGGTTCGGGCCGTATCGCCGAAGTTGCCGCCCGCTTCAGCTTGGACGCCATGCCGGGCAAGCAGATGGCCATCGACGCCGACCTTTCGGCGGGCTTGATCGACGAGGACACCGCCAAGAAGCGCCGCGCCGACCTCGAGGGCGAAAGCGCCTTCTTCGGCAACATGGACGGCGCCAGCAAGTTCGTACGCGGCGACGCCATTGCCGGCCTGATCATCACCTTCATCAACGTCTCCGCCGGCATGCTGATCGGCATCATGCAGCAGGGCCTGTCGTTCCAGGAAGCAGGCAATGTCTACACGCTGCTGACCATTGGCGATGGCCTTGTCAGCCAGATTCCGGCGCTGATCGTCTCGACCGCCGCCGGTATCCTGGTGTCCAAGTCCGGCGTCACGGGTGCGGCCGACAAGGCGCTCACGACCCAGTTCACCGGCTATCCGCGCGCCCTGGGCATGTCCTCGGCGGTCATGGGCGCCCTCGCCTTCCTGCCCGGCATGCCCTTCCTGCCCTTCATGGCCCTGGCCGGCGGCGTTGGCTACCTCGCCTTCCGCGCCAGCCGCACTAAGGCCGTCAGGCAGATCGAAGAGCAGGCGCAGGAGATCGCCAAGGCCGCCCCGCCCGCGGCGCCCAGCGAACCGCCGATTACCGACAGCCTCAAGATCGACGATCTGAAACTCGAACTGGGCTATGGCCTCCTGAGCCTGGTCAAGGAAGACGCCAATGGCCAGGATCGCCTGACCGAGCAGATCAAGGCGCTGCGCCGCCAGCTGGCGCTCGAACTGGGCTTTGTCATGCCGCCGGTGCGCATTCTCGACAACATGCAGCTTGAGCCCAATGACTACAAGGTGCGCATCAAGGAAGTGGAAGCCGGTTCGGGCCAGATCTATGCCAACCAGCTCATGGTCATGGACCCCTATGGCAATCCGATCGACCTGCCGGGCCACCACACGACAGAACCCACTTTCGGACTGCCCGCGACCTGGATCGAACCGGCCCTGCGCGACGAGGCGGAACTGCGCGGCCTTTCGATTATCGACCCGTCCACCGTGATCTCGACGCACCTGACCGAGGTCCTCAAGGCCAATGTCGCCGACCTCCTGAGCTACGCCAATGTGCAGTCGCTGCTGTCGGGCCTGCCCAAGGACCAGCAGAAGCTGGTGGAAGACCTCGTGCCCGGCCAGATTACCGTTTCGGGCCTGCAGCGGGTGCTGCAGTCGCTGCTGACCGAACGCATCTCGATCCGCGACCTGTCGTCCATCCTCGAGGCCGTGGCCGAGATCGCCGGCAATGGCCGCTCGGTGCAGACCATTACCGAGCATGTGCGCTCCCGCCTCAGCCGGCAGATCTGCGCCGCCAATCTCGGGCCCGACGGCAACCTGCCGCTCCTCACCCTGTCGCCTCAGTGGGAGCGCGATTTTGCCGAGGCCATGGCCGGCGACGGGGAAAACCGGCACCTCGCCATGGCGCCGAGCAAGCTGCAGCAGTTCATCGGCGCCGTGCAATCGTCCTTCGAGCGCGCAGCGCAGATGGGTGAACTGCCGGTGCTCATCACCTCGCCCTCGATCCGCCCGCATGTGCGCTCCATCATCGAGCGCTTCCGCCCCCAGACCGTGGTCATGAGCCAGAACGAGGTGCATCCGCGCATTCGTTTGAAGACGGTCGGCAGCGTCTGATGTTGAGGTCAGCAACCCTATGGGTGCTGCTCCTTATGGCGATCGCTGCGGCGGCGCAGCTACCATCAACGCCACTAACCTTCATCTTGTCGATGATCATCCTGGCGCTCCACATAAATGCAGCGCTGGTCATACTGTTGCTGTTGGCTGTCTATTTCGACAGCAAGACAGGCAAGTTGCCTCGGTTCGTAGGCTACCTGCCCGTTTTGGCTGCACTGGGCTATCTGATTTGGTTCGCATCCTTGTACATTGCAAACCAAAACCAGGCCGGCGAGATCAAGGCCGATCTGGAGGCTCTCAACAATGGACGAATTAGCCAGTACGAGCCTGGATCGCAGGATGTGATCCTGCGAGTTCGAGAGCGCGACGTTTTAATCCGATATCGTCTCGACAGCTACTATCAACTCATAGCCGACAACTGGCTGCACGAAAGCATAAAGCCGATTGCGGCATGCGAGCCGCGCTCTCCAGGAAAATATTCCCCGTTGCCCCGCGACCTGATCGACAGCTCCTTTGGCCGCCCCAGACTGAGCTTCTGCGTTCACCAGGAACACCGCCCACCGACGAGGCCACAACTGGTCGTTTTGACCGAAAGAAAGGCCATCCAGAATTGGGAGGGGGAGACCGTTTCCTACGTCGTGCAGCTCGATGGCGAGGAGGTCGGCCGCTACGTCGTCGCCAAAACCCGCCGCATGTTGCCCATTCCCGTTCCAATAATTGGCTGCGGGCTTGGCCCGTCATCGTGGACATGCTTTTTTGAGTTCCACTCGTATTACGACGAGGGACCGCCAGAACGTGACATCATTGCCCTCATGCTGGGGCTAGAACCACGAAGTCGCGAGGAAATGGAAGAGCTGAGCCGACCCTAATCGTCCGACGCTACGGGGTCATGTCTCACCCACGAGGCCGTCTGGGTTCAATTGTAATGCACCGCATCATAGGCCGAAAGCTCCTCGGCATCCGGCGCCTGGAAGGCACCCAGCCAGGCCTCGATATGCTCCGGCGTGATCGGTGGGTCCTCGCGGCCCCGCAAACGAATGCGCTCAAGCATGACGTCGAGCGGTGCCGTCAGCCAATGGAGTTCAACCCGGGCGCCCAGCGCCCTGGCTTCGCCAGCCAGCCGCAGCCGCTCGTCGCGTCCCCAGGTACCCCACTCGATGATGACGCTGACCCCAGCGACGAGAAACCGCCGGCTCAACCGCCACTGCATGGTCTCGATGATGAAGCGCCGCTCCTCGTCCCAGAGGTCGAGCCTCAATTCGTCCATCCAGGCATCGGGCTCCATGCGCACGGCCCCGGTCGCCGCCTCCAGCGCGGCAGCGCGAGTGGATTTTCCCACCCCTGGAAGGCCGGTGATTATGGTGAGGGTCGCGCTCACCGCTCCGTCAGCGCCAGCTTGACCGAAAGGCCCACAAAGGCCGCGGCAAAGCTGCGGCGCATCCAGGTCATGATCGAGGGGCGAGAAATGAGCTGCCCCCGAATGGCGGCGGCAAACAGGCCATAGAGCGCAAAGACCACGAAGGTCATCACCATGAAGACCCCGCTCAATTCGAGCATGCGCCCCACGGCATTGGGCGTGTCGGCCGGCACGAATTGCGGCAGGAAGGCAAAGAAGAAGATGGAGAGCTTGGGGTTGAGGATATTGATGAGGACCGACTCGGTCATGACCTGGCGAACGCTCTTGGGCTCACGCTCGGCCTCGACGCTGAGGGCTCCGGTCTCCCGGAGGGTCGACCATGCCATCCACAGCAGGTAGGCCACACCGGCATATTTGATGATCTCGAAGGCCAGGGCGCTGGCATGAAGAATGGCGGCGAGCCCGGTAATGGCTGCCAGCATGTGCGGCACGATTCCAAAGGTGCAGCCCAGCGCCGCCCAGAGGCTGGCGCGCCCGCCACGCCCGAGCCCGGCAGCTATCGTGTAGAGTGCACCCACCCCCGGCGAGACCACGACGATCAGTGTGGTGACAAAAAACTCCATGCTCATAGTGCCCCTCCATGCTGGAGCGGCACTATGGCCTGAGACGACAGATTACGCCAGAAGCGGGGTGACGCCTAGTGCAGGCCGCCCGGCACCATCGGCGGCTGCTCGACCTGCGAGCCCGCTTCCGAGGTATCGAACTCGTCCTCTTCGGCCAGTTCGCGCTCGGCGTCGAACCAGAACTCCTGGTCGCGGCCCTCGGGCTGACCGGCGCGGTCCCACAACTGATAGGCGCGATCGCGGACTTTCTCCTGATCCATGGTCTGCATGCTGTCCTCCTGGGTAATAATGCAAAACGCGCGATCTCCCTTACAGTTGCCATGGAACAAGCATGTGACTGCGGGCATTACGGTCACGCATGTCGAGGGCGATCGATGAAGCTTTTTTCCTGCACGCATTGCGGCAATACGGTCTATTTCGAGAATGCGACCTGCGAGCGCTGCGGACACCAGTTGGGCTTCCTGCCCAAGCAGTCCAGGCTTGTCTCGCTGGTGGAAGATGGCGGGCTATGGAGCAGCCCCGCCATTGCCGACGATGCCTTCGTGTTCTGCGCCAATGCCGCCCATGGCGCCTGCAACTGGCTGATCCCGGCCGCGCCCGGCGGCGACATCTATTGCGCCGCCTGCCGCCACAACGAGACCATTCCGCCCATTGGCGACCCGGCCAACCTCCAGCGCTGGCAGACCATCGAGCGGGCCAAGAAGCGCCTCTTCTATTCGCTCATTCGCCTCGGCCTGCCGCTCCGCACGCGCAACGAAGACCCCCAGCATGGCCTTGCCTTCCGCTTCCTTGCCGATGGCGTAACCGAAGCCGACCGGGTCATGACGGGCCACGACAATGGCATCATCACCATCGCCCTCAGCGAAGCCGACGATGCCGAGCGCGAATATCGGCGCACCAGCATGAACGAGCCCTATCGCACGCTATTGGGCCATTTCCGCCACGAGATCGGGCATCATTACTGGGATCTACTCGTCGATGGGCAGCCGGCGCATGACCAGTTCCGCGCCCTGTTCGGCGACGAGACCGCCGACTACGGACAGGCGCTACAGGCCCACTATGCCAATGGCGCCCCTCCAGGCTGGTTCCACACCCATATCAGCGCCTATGCCACGGCCCATCCATGGGAAGACTTCGCCGAGACTTTCGCGCATTTTCTGCACATCATCGACACGGTGGAAATGGCCGACGCTTTCGGGGTCCGCGCCCGGCCCCGCACCGGCGACGAAACCCTGGCGCTGCCGCCCGTGACCTTCGATCCCTATCTCGAACCCGACATGGCGGCGATCATCGAACACTGGATCCCGCTGACCCTGCTGCTCAACAACCTCAACCGCGCGGTGGGACAGGCCGACGCCTATCCCTTCGTGCTCACGCCGCAGGTGATCGAAAAGCTCGCCTTCATCAACACCCTGGTGCACCAGGCACCGGCTTTGGAGGAGCTCTCGGCGCTCAGCCGCGTCGAGTGACCTGATCATAGGGCGCCAGCGCATCGTCGAGCGCCTGGAGGTCATCCGGCAGGTCCGCCTCGAACAGCATTTCCTCGCCCGTGGTAGGATGCTCGAAGCCCAACTCGGCGGCGTGGAGGGCCTGGCGTCCGAGCGCCTGCACCACCGCGGCCACTTCGGCGGGCAGCTTGTTGACCTTGGTGGCAAAGCCCGGCGCATAGAGCAGGTCCGAGACCAGCGGATGGCCGATATGGGCCATGTGCACGCGGATCTGGTGCGTGCGGCCGGTTTCGAGCTGGCACTGGATGCGGGTAATGTCCCAGCCTTCGCCCTTGAACCGCGCCTCGACGGCATAATGGGTAATGGCCTCGCGGCCCTGCTTGAGAACGGCCTGCTTCAAGCGATTGCCCGGATCGCGGCCGAGCGGCGCATTCACCGTGCCCATGCCCGATTGGGTCGAACCCCAGGCATAGGCAATATAGGCCCGGTGCAGCGGCCCGGTGCGGCCATGGTCGGCGAACTGCTCGGAAAGATGCTTGTGGGCCTTCTCGGTCTTGGCGGCGACCATGACGCCCGATGTATCCTTGTCGAGCCGGTGCACGATGCCGGGGCGCTTGACCCCGCCAATGCCTTTGAGACTGTCGCCGCAATGGTAGATCAGCGCATTGACCAGCGTGCCATTGGGCGAGCCGGGGGCCGGATGCACCACCATGCCGACGGGCTTGTTGATGACGATCAGGTGCTCGTCCTCAAAAAGCACGTCGAGCGGGATATCCTCGGGCTGCGGATCGGGATCTTCGGGGGGCGGCGCCACAAGCACGATTGTCTCGCCGGCCTTGAGCCGGTATTTGGGTTCGGCAACTGTCCTGCCGTCCACCGCGACGGCGCCGGACAGGATCAGATCCTTGATGCGGCTGCGGCTCAGCGCTTCATGCGCCTTGGCCAGTTCGGCATCGAGCCGGCCGCCTTCCATGGCGGCATCGACCACAACCTCGATGGGTTCGCCCTCAAACTCGAAATCGGTATCGTCCGCCATGAGCAATCCTGAAAACAATGCGCCCGGCGCGCCCGACACCGAACTGACGCCCGAGGCCATGGCCATGCTGGGTAAGGCCCGCCGCTCGTTCGCGGTTTCCATGGGCATTCTGTTGCTCGGCTTTATGGCGATTGGTGTGGCGCTTGTCTATCGCGTCATGCGCGACAGCCCGCCCCCCGCCATTGCCGAGAGCGTGGCCGTACCGGCGGGCGCCGAAGTGATCTCGGCCATCACGCTCGATGGCACCATCCAGGTGACCTTCTCGGCCGGCGGCGCCACCCTGCTCAATGTCTATGATGCCGGGACCGGCGAATTGGAACGCAGCGTCACCATCAGCGGAAAGTAGGCCTCGGCCCCTCCACGCACACCACGCCGTCCTCGGGCTTGATCCGAGGACCACCATCTACAAAGAGGACATGTCAAATGGCCCTCGGATCAAGTCCGAGGGCGGAACCCTGATGCATGGGGACCAGTCGGCAGGAACCCCACGCTGGTGCCTACCGTCCCTGGATTTCCTTGAGCGCGGCGAGGCGTTCGGAGACGCGGCCGCTCTGGCTGTTGGCGGGCACGGGCAGGACCTCGACACCCTCGCCATCGTCGGCAAAGCGCTGCACGCGATCGAAGAGGCTCTCGCTTTCGGGCACGGCATTGACCGACGTGTCATGGTCGACGGCATAGACCAGCCGGCTGACGCTGGCGGCGATGTCATTGAGCTTTTCGCGTAAGTGCGCTTCCTCGAAACGCTCGGTCTCCCAGTCAGCCATGATGCCGGCCTCGACATTGGCCACCTTGGCGCGGAGCCGCTCCAGTTCCTCTTCCATCGAGAGCTTGTCGGCGAGGAGCTGTTCGGCCCGCCCCTCGGTCTTTTCGACCACCTGGCTGGTTTCGGCGAGGAGGGCATTGAGGCGGTTCTCGGCGCTGGCAATGCGCGCCTCGGCGGCCAGGAGTTCCTCGGCGTCGGCCTCGCGCTCCGCCTCCCGGCCCGCTAGGGCGTCGCGCATCTGGGCAATGGCGGCACTGGCCTCGGCGCTGCGCCGGTCCGACTTTTCCAGCCGTTCGATCAGGCTTCTTGCCTGATCCTCAAGGAAGGCCGCGCGCTTGCGCTCGATGGCCAGCGCGGTCGTCAGTTGGTCGATATCGCCTTCATAGTCGCCCGAAAGCGCCATGCCATCGACCTTGGTCGCCTTGGCGAGCCCGCCGCGCAGCGAATTGCGCAGGGTCTCGATTTCGGCGGCGCGGCTTTCGAGCTCCCGGTCGCGCTTGCGCAGCCGGTTGCCCAGATCCGCCCCGTCCTTCTCGAGTTCGAGGATACGGGCCCGCAATTCGACTTCGCGGGCCTCGAGCTCACGCACCACGGCCAGGTGGTTTTCCCGCTCGGCCTTGAGCGCCCCAAGATCGGTACGCTTCTGGTTGACGTCGCTAAGCTGTTCGGCAAGGCGCTTGCGCAGGGCCTCGACATTCATTTCCAGCCGACGGGTGGACAGGGCAAATTCGGCCCGCAGCTGGTCCTTGTCGGCCCGGAACTCGGCCATGGTAATGGGGGTCGCCGCCTCGATGCGGCGCTTGGTGAGGCGCACGGCCCGCTTCCACACCGCCGGCATGATGATGAGCGCCACCAGACCCGCCACCAGCAGGCCCAGCGCGAAATACATGATGTTCTCGATCAGCATCCTTGCGGCCTCCGGCAGCGCCCTCGCGCCCGCCTAGGGTCTTTCCCAACAGTATTTGCCAGTAATGACGGTGCGTGACCATCTTCGGCACTGGTTAACCCTAACGGCTTTGGGCCGCGCCGTCACGACAAAGCCGGGGCATTTAGCCCCGGCCCGCAAAGGTTTGAACGGAGAGGGCGATCAGAACGGGTTCCAGGTCGGCTCGCTGGTGAAATTGAGATAGCCCACATTGATGCCCAGCCGCGCGCCGACGCCGGAGCGGATCGGCACCACGACGACATTGCCGCGCTTGGTGACGGTCATGCCGACGCCACCGATGACATAGGCGGACCCATCGACGCCCGGATAGCGCCCGAGAATGTCCTGGATGGTGTTGAGATTGTAGACCAGCATCATGACCTTGGAACCGTCGCCGCCCACGTCGAGACCGATGCTGGGGCCCTGCCAGAAGATTTTGAACTGGCCGGCATTGCGCGTGTAGAGCGTGCCCTCGCCATATTTGGCGCCGACGAAGAGAGCACCACCGGCCTCCTCGCCCAGAATATAGCCATTGGGTTGGCCATATTGGCTGACCGCCCGTTCGACCACCGAAGCCAGCCCCTGGGCGGCAGAGCCGAAGAATTCGCGGCCGCTCTCGACCAGTTCCTCGCCCGAAAAGGTGTCGCTCAGCGAGCCCTGGGCATAGGCCGGCGCCGTGAAGGCCATGAGGGCCAGCAACAGGGTCGTGAACCGGGCTAGGCGCTTCAGCATGACATTTCTCCCACATCGATCGCGGGCCTTTACCAAGACCTAAAGGTCCGTCCCCTAGTCTCGGGGTATGGCATGGCGATCATTGGGCCAATCATGAAGCAAACCTCTAAACAAATCTTAACCATGATCGCCCTTGTTCTGCCGCTTTTCGGGCCGGGTGCTGCCACGATCCACCCGGCCCTGGGGCAATCCATCGTCACCTGGGTGCAGACCGATCCGTTGACCGGCATTGCCATGGGGGGCATGGACCCCGTCTCCTACTTCACCGAACCGGCACCCCTGCCCGGCCATCCGAACTATGAGTTCGTGTGGATGGGAGCGCCGTTCCAGTTTGCCAACCAGGCCAATCTCGACGTCTTTGCGCGCAATCCCGAGATCTATGCGCCCCAATACGGGGGGCACGGCGCCATGAGCATGGCGCGCGGCTTCGTCTCGGATTCCGATCCAACCATCTTCGTGGTCTACAAGCAGCGGCTCTACCTCTTCTATTCGGCTTCCAACCGGGAAGCCTTCCTGCTTGCGCCCGACGCGGCAGCGCTCAAGGGCCAGGAGCATTGGCAGGTTCTGTCCAAAACGCTTTCGACCCGGTAGTCCCCGCCGCCGGGGGGCTCTATTGTTCCCCAAGTGATTCTTGCCAATTTTCGCCGCCCGGCGCCCAGGAGACCCGCACCATGGACATCATCGAGCTCAAGGCAACGGACCTCGCCGCCATGCTGTGCTCGCGGGTCTGCCACGACCTCATCAATCCCATCGGCGCGATCGGCAACGGTCTCGAAGTCCTGTCCGACCCCAACCAGGGCGAAATGGCCGAAGGCGCGCGCGAACTGATTGCCAGTGCCGCCAAGCAGAGCCGCGCCAAGCTCGAATTCGCCCGCCTTGCCTATGGCGCCTCCTCGACCGCCGGCACCGATATCGACACCCGCGAATGCGAGCGCGTCGCCCGCATCCTGTTCGACATCGAAAAAGCCGATCTCGAATGGAACGTGCCCCTGATCCTTTTGCCCAAGCATAAGGCGAAGCTGTTCATGAACATGCTGCTGATCGCCGCCGGGTCGGTGCCCCGCGGCGGGGTGGTGACGGCGAGCATCACCGGCCCGGCCGGCGAGGAAAAGTTCGAGTTCACCTCCAGGAGCGACCCGGAAAAGCGCCAGAAGACGCTCGTTCCTTCGGGTGCGGCCGGGCTGCTCTCGGGCATGCCCGAGGAGGGCTCGGTCGATGCGCGTGGCATCCAGCCCTTCTATACCGGCCTTCTCGCCCGCATGACCGACATGGAAGTCAATATCGGCCTCGAGAACGATATGTTCTTCTTCACCGCCGTGCCCAAGGCCAAATCCGAAGCCGCGTGACAGCGCTAAACCACGGCAGCCATGGGATAATTCCCAATGCGAATGCCGGGCAACCGCGCAATTTCCGGAGTGCGCGCTAACCATTCGCCAACCTATTGGACGGCATAGTCGGCATAGCGTCACTACCGTCCCGGGGCCAGCCCATGCGCACTTGCCTGATTGTCGATGATTCCAGCGTGGTGCGCAAAGTCGCGCGCCGCATCCTGGAAGATCTCGACTATATCGTGGACGAGGCGGAGGACGGCCAGGAGGCCATCGACAAGTGCCGACAGGAAATGCCGGACGCGATCCTCCTCGACTGGAACATGCCCATCATGAGCGGGCTGGAATTCTTGAAGCTCCTGCGCGCCTATGTCGGCGGCGAAAAGCCCCGCGTCATCTATTGCACGGTCGAGAACGACATCGGCGCCATCGCGCTGGCGCTCAAGGCCGGTGCCGATGATTACATGATGAAGCCCTTCGACCAGTCGGTGCTGATCTCGAAGTTCCAGGACAAGGCCGCGGCGGCTTGACCGGCAGCGCCTAGACCGTTTCCTCCGCCCGGTTCAGCAAAAACGCCTTCTCCCGCGCATTGCGCGTCAGCCCTGCCGCCTTGCGGAATTCGTCACTGGCCTCTTCGTGGCGACCGAGCTTGCGCAGGAGATCACCACGCACACCATAGAGCAGGTGGTAGTTTTCGAGCACCGAGGCATTGCGTAGCGCATCGACGATCGGCAGCGCCGCCTCCGGACCTTGCGCCATGGACACGGCCACCGCACGATTGAGTTCGATGACCGGCGAGGGCGTGACCTGGTTGAGCAGGCCATAGAGCGCCGCGATCTGTCCCCAGTCGGTATTCTCGGCCTTGCGCGCCCGCGCGTGAACAGCGGCAATGGCGGCCTGCAGCGTATAGGGCCCGGCGATCCCGCCCATCTGCTGAGCCCGCGTGAGCCCTTCGAGCCCGCGGCGGATCATGAGCTGGTCCCAGAGGGCACGGTTCTGGTCGGGCAGCAGGACCGGTTCGCCCCTGGCATTGGTGCGCGCCTTGGCCCGCGAATGCTGCAATTCCATCAGGGCCAGAAGGCCGTGCACCTCTGGTTCTTCCGGGATCAAGGTTGAGAGAACGCGCGCCATGCGCATGGCTTCTTCGCAGAGCTGGGGCCGCATCCAATCTTCGCCGGCCGTGGCCGAATAGCCCTCATTGAAGATGAGATAGAGCACCCCCAGGACCGAGGACACCCGCTCCGCGCGTTCCTCGCCACGGGGCACTTCGAAGGGCACGCCGGCCTCGGCAATGGTGCGCTTGGCGCGCACGATGCGCTGCCCGATGGTCGTGTCATTGGCGAGGAAGGCCCGCGCGATTTCCTCGGTGGTCAAACCACCAATGAGCCGCAGCGTCAGCGCCACCCGGCTCTCGGGCGGCAGCACCGGGTGGCAGGATGTGAAGATCAGCCGCAGCAGGTCATCGCCGACATCGTCGTCGAGCTGCTCATGAAGGGCGGTTTCGGCGTCAGGCACCTCCTCCTCCATGTCCCGGCCAAGGGTTTCGAGCTTGCCGGCGGCCATCTTGCGATGCCGGAAATAGTCGATGGCCTTGCGCTTGCCCGCCTGCATCAGCCAGGCGCCGGGATTGCGCGGCACGCCGGTTTCCGGCCAGGTTCGGAGCGCCGCCATGAGCGCCTCCTGTGCCAGCTCCTCGGCCAGCGAAATGTCCCGCACCATGCGCGTGAGCCCGGCAATCAGACGCGCCTGTTCGAGGCGCCAGACGGTGGTGATGGCCCGGTCGGTCTCCCGCCGGCCCTGCACTGAAGCGTCGCCCATGGCTCCCACCCTCCCGATGATGGCGCGTGAATCTGGCGGATGAGAGCATCAATGTCATGGCTGTTTGGTCAAGGGAAAACGGCCGGAGAGCGAGCTCCCCGACCCGTTCGGACTATTCGAACATGCCCTTGGGCGTCTCGCCGGCAAGGAAGGGTTCGATGAAGCCCTCGAGCAGGTCCACCTGGTCGATGATTGCGGTATGCGAGGTCGCCGGCAGGATGGCGAGCCGCGACGCCGGCAGGGGGTTGCCCATGTCGCCCATAATGCCGCCGCCGAGCAGGCGGAACATGGCCACGGAGTGCTCCAAGGTCGACACGTCGGCATCGCCGCTGATGATCAGGACGGGGGTCTTGAGGGCCGCGACCTCGGACTCCCATTCGAGCGGCTCATGCTCGAGCGCAATCATGCGCTCGACAAAGGGACGAAAAGCCTCAGGGTCAGGGGCGTATTGCTTCCAGGCATCCTCCATGGGCGTGCCGACGAACATTTCGGGAGCCATATTGGGGACGAAGGCGAGATATTCGGGCTGCATGCCCTCCATGCTGTAGGCCACCGAAATGGCGACCAGCTGGTCGACCTTTTCGGGATGGTCGATGGCTAGCCTCAGCCCGGCTGCCGCGCCCATCGAATAGCCCAGGACATCGGCCTTCTCGAGACCGACAGCATCCATGAACTCGGCGACGTCGTTGCTGAGATTGGGATAGGTGACGGGCCGGTCGATATCATTGGTGCGGCCATGGCCTTGGAATTCGAGCGCGTAGACGGTGTGCGTTTGAGCCAGGCGCGGAATGATCTCGCCCATGGTGGCGATGTTCATATAGGCCCCGTGCAACACGACCAGCGGATCGCCGCTGCCCGTGACCTCGTAATACATGTTCATGCCGTTGATATCGAGATAGTCGCCGACGGGCTCGGACTGGGCAAGTACGGGGCCTGCCGCAAGCAGGGCACCGGCGAAAAGCATGGCTCGGAACATGGGTTGTCTCCCTTATTTGATGCGCCGGCTTCCGACGCGTTCACCAGGGCGACGAACACGTCCCTGCTGCTTCGACACGCCTCGCCGGGTTTTGCCCTGAAGGGGGGATCACCGCGGACGGCCAGCGCCGGTGCCGGCTCGATCTGGACAGGCATTCAGTTTGGGTTCAGCGTGCGGGCCCTAGGGACGCGCCAGAATTGTTGAGGGACAAACCATGCGCTTCGCATCCACTACGCTTGCCTTGCTTACGCTGACCCTGCCGGCGCTGGGCCAGGAGACTTCGCCCATCGCAGGAACCTGGATCGACTCGGTCTCCCGGTCAGGCCCGGCCTCGCCCGAGCCCTGGGGAGAGGTCAAACAGGTTTACAATGGCAGCATCGGCGGTCACGAACTGATCCTGGAACAGACCATGCTGGCGGACATTGCCGGCAAACTGGGCACCGAAGTCCACCAATGGGGTGAGGCCGGCGACGCCGTCGCCTGGGCCTGCCTTTCGCGCAATGCCGAGACGCTCTGGCTCTATTCCGATGGCGAAATGGGCGAGGGCAAGGTCACCGGCGTCGGTCTCGACATGCGTGACCCGGCACCCGCCTCCGCGGGCTGCGGCGCCTGGCCGGCCGAGGTGCGGGTGGAACTCGGCCTGATGGGCATTGGCATGCCGGCCGATGTCATTGTGGCCAACTACCTGACCGGCCAGCCCGATGACTATGGCTGGTTCCGGTCCGCCAACCTCACCCATGCCACCGACTCGCCCCTCGAGACCTGGCAGGAATTGACCTTCCGCGCCAAGGACGACGGCACTGTCGACGCCATGGCCGTGATGCAGCAGACCGGCTACTGACCTCCCAAAAGCAAGAGGCCCGTGCGAGAATGTCGCCCGGGCCTCTGACTGTCGGTCGCCAGATCAGGCGACGTTTTCGCTGTAGACGTCGTTTTCGTCAGGCTCGCGCAGCACATAGCCGCGGCCCCAGACGGTCTCGATGTAATTCTTGCCGCCGGTTGCCACGCTGAGCTTCTTGCGCAGCTTGCAGATGAAGACGTCGATGATCTTCAGTTCCGGCTCGTCCATGCCGCCATAGAGGTGGTTGAGGAACATTTCCTTGGTGAGCGTGGTGCCCTTGCGGAGCGAAAGCAGCTCCAGCATCTGGTATTCCTTGCCGGTCAGGTGCACGCGGGCGCCCTGCACTTCCACCGTCTTGGTATCGAGGTTGACCATGAGGTCGCCCGTCGAGATGACCGACTGGGCATGGCCCTTGGAGCGGCGGACGATGGCGTGGATGCGGGCCACGAGTTCGTCCTTGTGGAAGGGCTTGGTCATGTAGTCGTCGGCGCCGAAGCCGAGACCGCGAACCTTGTCCTCGATGCCGGCGAGGCCCGAGAGGATGAGAATAGGCGTCTGCACCTTGGCGACGCGAAGTGTCCGCAAGACTTCGTAGCCGCTCATATCGGGCAGGTTCAAGTCCAGCAGGATGATGTCGTAGTCATAGAGCTTGCCGAGATCGACGCCTTCCTCACCGAGATCGGTGGTGTAGACGTTGAAACTTTCGGACTTCAGCATCAGTTCGATGCTCTGCGCCGTGGCGCTGTCGTCCTCAATAAGGAGTACCCGCATTATATTCCCCTTGTCATTCGTTCCTGCTGGAACCCGCGGGAGGCCGAGCCAATCTGCCCTTCCCGCTCCAACCCTACTGGATATGACTTCAAGCCTAAGCCCAACTAGTTAACAAAGTTTAATTCTGATCCGCAATACGCAAAGAGCGTTAGTACAACTTTATATTAAGTTATTGAAAAACCACGTAAAATGCCATTAAAAATTCTTAAGGTACTACATTAAGAAAGGGTTCCAAGAGACTCTTGGGACTCAACCATTCGAGGCATTTGGGGAGGGTTTTGCCACAATTGCGGCAGGAGGCGCATTTCGCCGATCATCATTGGCAATAGCGCTTTTGCGTTAATGATCGGTTACGATCTGATTCGTCCAGGAGCCCGATTCGAGCCCGCCCGGAAACCATAAATGTGGCGTCCCGTAGCCTCCTGGATACCGGTAATGAACAACTGATGTACAGACGATGAGCATGAAGGCGCTGATCTCGGCCATCGAAGCCATCGACGACGTGGAAGTGTTCGGCCGCGTCAAGTCCGTCCAGGGCCTGCTCATCGAGATAGTCGGCCCGGTCCGCGAGCTGCGCGTCGGCGGCCGCGTCACTATCGAGGCGACCGATGGCAAGCATCTGGCAGCCGAGATCATCGGCTTCCGCGATGGCCATGCGCTCTGCCTGCCCTTCGGCGAATTGAGCGGGGTGCGCCTCGGCTGCAAGGCGGTGTTCCGCCGCCATGACGGATCGGTCAATCCTTCTGACGGCTGGCTGGGACGCGTCATCAATGCCAATGGCGAGCCCATCGACGGTCTGGGCCCGCTGCCCCGCGGTGCGGCCTCCTATCCGCTGCGGCAATCACCGCTGGCCGCCCATGACCGCACCCGGGTGGGCGACCCGATCGAACTGGGCGTGCGGTGCCTCAATACCTTCGCCACCATGTGCGAAGGCCAGCGCATGGGCATCTTTGCCGGCTCGGGTGTTGGCAAGTCTGTGCTGATGTCGATGCTGGCGCGCAATACCGATGTAGATGTCTCTGTGATCGGGCTGATCGGTGAGCGCGGCCGCGAAGTGCACGAGTTCATCCAGGAATATCTGGGCGAGGAAGGCTTGAAGCGCGCCGTGGTGGTGGTGGCGACCAGCGACGAGGCCGCCCTGATGCGCCGCCAGGCCGCCTATATCTCCATGGCCATCTCGGAATATTTTCGTGACAGCGGCAAGCGCGTCCTCTGCATGATGGACAGCCTGACGCGCTTTGCCATGGCGCAGCGCGAGATTGGCCTGGCCATCGGCGAACCGCCGACCGCCAAGGGCTATCCACCCACAGTCTTCACCGAATTGCCGCGGCTTCTGGAACGGGCGGGACCGGGCACACCGAATTCGGGCTCCATTACCGGTCTATTTACCGTTTTGGTGGAAGGTGATGATCACAACGAACCCATTGCCGATGCCGTGCGCGGCATTCTCGATGGGCACATTGTGATGGAGCGCGGCATTGCCGAGCGGGGACGCTACCCGGCCGTCAATGTGCTCCGGTCCATCTCGCGGACCATGCCAGGATGTGTGCCCGAACCGGTTCGGCCCACCCTGTCACGGGCGCGGGAACTCATGTCCATCTTTTCGGACATGGAGGAGCTGATCCGGCTGGGGGCTTACCGGAAAGGGTCAGATCCGAACGTGGACCGCGCCATCGCCATCTACCCGAAGCTGGAGGCGTTTCTGGGCCAGCAACGGGACGAGACGACGACGATCGCCGAGGGCTATGCCATGCTCGAGGCGCTGATCGCCGAGGCGGATGCGCGGGACTGATGGGCAGGCCAATGTGTTGCGGCCGACCCGGAACTGACTTGGTGTGTAAGGAGTACAGGTCTTGAAATCGCGCAGCGAGAGCCTCATCCGGCTCAAGAAATTCCAGGTGGACGAGAAGCGTCGTCAGGTCGCGCAGATCGAGATGATGATTGCCGATTTCGAGCGCATGGCGTCCGAACTCGACCAGCAGATCGAGATCGAGCACACCAAGACCGGCATCTCGGATGTGGCGCACTTCGCCTATTCGACCTTTGCCAAGGCGGCGCTGACGCGACGCGACAACCTGCTCGCCTCGGCCCATGACATGAAGAGCAAGCTCGAGGCCGCGCAGGATGCGCTGGCCGAAGCGCTCGAGGATCTCAAGAAAGTCGAATTGCTCGACCAGCGCGAACACCAGCGGGAAAAGGACGAGCAGAACAAGCAAGAGCAGGAGGCCTATGACGAAGTGGCCCGCCTGCGCTATCGCCGCCAGTAAGTCCCACAAGTCCTGCAGAACACAAAAAAGGCCCGCCGAAGCGGGCCTTTTGCGTTTGCGCGGCTACCAATTAGAGGTCGGTGGCGCGCTGGGCCGGATCCGTGGCATAGGTGGCCTCGTCATATTCCGGCTGAGCTTCAAGCTGCTCGCGGGTGAAGTCGCTGTAAACGATCAGGTCGCCATTTTCATTGGCGGCGAACTCGATATTGTCGAGGGCGACCGCAACGCGCTTCTGGCCGATGCCCAGGAAGCCGCCGAAGTCGATCAGCATGGCGTCGATCTGGCCATCTGCGGTGAGCAGGATATCCCCGACCACGGCGATGTCGTCACCCTCAGGGCCGATCACGGTGGCCCCGGTCAGGTTCTCGGCTGTCAGGGCATCGCGCTCGACAGTCGTATAGCCTTCGCGCGGCATGGTGTTGTCAGCCGGGGCCATGGCGCCATCCGCCGGAACGGCAGGATCAGCCGGCGCCATTGCCGGGTCAGCCGGGGCCAGCGCCGGGTCAGCCGGGTTCACTGCCGGGTCAGCCGGGGCCACTGCCGGGTCAGCCGGGGCCAAAGCCGGGTCAGCCGGGGCCATGGCCGGATCAGCCGGAGCCATGGCCGGATCAGCCGGAGCCATGGCAGGGTCAACGGCGACGTCATCTTCCCAGACGAAGTCCGGAGCAGCGTTCAAGGCATCGGCGGTGGTGGCCAGCACCCAGCGCTCGGTCTGGTCAAAGGCCACGACATATTCGAGCGAGTTGAAGTCGACTGCGACGTTCTTTTCGCCAATGCCGAGGAAGCCGCCGACGCCGATGACCACGGCGTGGATTTCGCCATCGACGGAAATCACGAGATCATTGACCGTACCGATCGATTCAGCGTCTTCGGCGCCGCTCGAGAAGATGGTGGCGCCCAGGAGTTCGGACACGAGGGCATCACCCTCGCCGGCCACGTAACCGGCCGACATGTCCCAGGATTGATCGCCCTCGACCACATCCATGGCACCATGATCTGCGGGCGCCGCGGCGTCGTCAGCCGGAGCCACTTCGTTGGTGGGGGCCATCTCGTTGGCAGGGGCCATCTCATTGGCTGGCGCTTCGGTCGTGGCGGGGGTTTCGGTGGTCGTGGTCTGGGCAATCGCGGTCGTACCGAGGACCAGGGCGATGGCCGAGGTAGTCAGAAGCGTGCGGATCATAGTAGGCTCCAAAGGTTCATCGTTGCGGTGAACAGGGCCGTATGGTGCAAAACTTGCCGGTAGCGCGCCGTACGGCCCATTGATGCCCGCTCAACGCAACGGGCGCGCGAGGCGTTCCGCAGCTTTTTTCGCCTAGGGATTGGAACCAAAGAAAAAGCCGGCGGCTGTGTGTCCAGCGCCGGCTCTCTCCGCCTCCCGTTAACGGGTTTGTTATTGTCGATCGGCCCGGCCATGTCTGCGGGGCATGCGGGGCCAATCCTTCTGCCCCCAGCGGCGCGGCATGGGGCGCGCAAGAGGGCTGACAAGCGCACCATAGCGCAAGCTTTTGGGCCGGCCAGACGCCCCCGGGTTAGTGAGTCAACGAAGCCTTAATCGACCAGCATGGCGCTGTCCCGGTCATAGTCGCGCATGGCCCGGTGCGGCATGCCGCCATCCATGAATTCCGGGCCGAAGGCGGCAAAACCGAGGCTTTCGTAGAAGCCAAGCTTGTCCGATTGCGCCGTCAGGTAGAACCGCTCCTGTCCCGCTGCCCTGGCCTGGGCCATGGCGGCAAGGATGAGTTTTTTGGCAATGCCGCGCCCGCGGAACGCCTGGCGCACCGCCACCCGGCCGATCTTGGTGTGTTCGGGCAGGTGGATGAGACGCAGCGTGCCCACGACCTCGCCCTCGGCAAGGGCGACGAAATGGGTCGCTGTCAGGTCGTATTCGTCATGCTCTTCTTCTTCGGGAACCTTCTGTTCCCAGACGAAGACCTCACGCCTGAGCGCAAAGGCGGCATTGCAGAGGAGTGAAAAGACCGGGACGGGCGTGATGATGAGATCGGACATGGCACGAACCTATTGCGCTTCGGCCCGTCCGAAAAGGCCCCAGAACGGCCCCGGTCACGGCGCGCATGGCAGGCTCTCACACCAATGTGTTTGAACCCCGGACGCTTTTATCGTATTATGCCGATGAAAGGTGATGGAGTTCGCGCGGACCGTCCAATTTGTAACGATTGTTCCGCGCGTCCCCCTTATATTCGCCAAACTGAAACCTATATTGTTTCCTCGTCAGTGGCCGTGCCTTCCGGACGGGGGCTGACTTTTCCGCCCGCGGAACAGCGGGGGATGCCGTTAAGGGGGTGCGTCCATGGCCCAAACCAATCTTCCGGTCCTCTCGTCCGAGGGTGGCCTCAGCCGTTATCTTCAGGAAATCCGCAAGTTTCCCATGCTGGAAGCGGATGAAGAATACATGCTGGCCAAGCGCTACAAGGAACATGCCGATCCCGGCGCGGCGCAAAAGCTGATCACCAGCCACCTGCGGCTCGTGGCCAAGATCGCCATGGGCTATCGCGGCTATGGCCTGCCGATTTCGGAAGTCATTTCCGAAGGCAATGTGGGCCTGATGCATGCGGTCAAGCGCTTCGAGCCGGAAAAGGGTTTCCGCCTGGCCACTTACGCCATGTGGTGGATCCGCGCCGCCATCCAGGAATATGTGCTGCGCTCGTGGAGCCTCGTGAAGATCGGCACCACCGCCGCGCAGAAGCGCCTGTTCTTCAACCTGCGCAAGGTGAAGGGCCAGATCGCCGCGCTCGACGATGGTTCGCTGCACCCCGACCAGATCAAGCAGATTGCCACCACCCTCAACGTCACCGAGGCTGACGTGGTGCAGATGAATTCGCGCCTTTCCGGCGATGCTTCGCTCAATTCCCCCATGCGGGCGGATGAAGGCTCGTCCGAATGGCAGGATTGGCTGGTCGACGATACGCCCGACCAGGAAACCACGCTGGGCGAGACCGAGGAATTCGACGAGCGCATGGGCATGCTCAACAAGGCCATGGACGTGCTCAACGAACGCGAACGCGCCATCTTCCAGGCCCGGCGCCTTCAGGACAATCCTGCCACGCTCGAAGAACTGGCGCAGCAATACGACGTCAGCCGCGAACGCATCCGCCAGATCGAAGTGCGGGCGTTCGAGAAGGTGCAGGATGCGGTGCGGGAGCAGGCGGGCGCCTGATCGGGCCCTAACCTGAACTGAAAACGCCCCGGTGATGAGCCGGGGCGTTCTTGTTTTGGCGGGAATGGGGTGGGGAGGGGACTGTCCGGTTTCGGGCAAGCGACCAGCACAGTGGACATCCATCGGTTGTCGCGTCGGGGCGAAGTATTCAATTTGCTGCGGTCCCTAGCTGCTTTTGCAAGGTAAAATGGCACAATGAACGCCACACTTGTTTCGATCCCGACCGACCTCATTGCAGATTGGGATTCTTTTCACGACGTGTTTGCAAAGGCTCTTGGGTTTCCGGCCTTCTACGGACGGAACATGAATGCGTGGATCGATTGCATGAGCTATGCTGACGATGCCGATGCGCAGATGCTGGTAGGGGCGGTGCTCCCTGGTGAGTTGTTGGTTCTGCAAGTTGACAACGCTGCTGATTTTGCCGCTCGCTGTCCAGAGCAATTCAAGGCGCTGGTTGAATGCTCCGCCTTTGTGAACTATCGGCGAGCCGAGGCAGGCGGGGCCCGGTGCTCTCGCTAATGATGTCTGGCTACTTTTCATAGCTCCGACGATTGCTGGCAGCTACATCGTTTTTGACGTCCGCTTTGGGTAAGCGGCCAGATACGCTTCTCCGACCGAACCGTGGTCGCTTTCTGCCACCACCGACCAAAAATATCCCCGCTCCCTCACCATCCCCCATACTCCCCCGCATCACCCCGGCGCGGCGGCCTGCAGGCGAACAGTGGCCGGGTGAGCCGGGTGGGGCTTTTGCCTGTCCCACAGGTTCCAGTCCGGCCGCGACGGGACGAGCGATCCCCCGCCGCCGGACAGTTCCAAAAACCGGCGCCCCGAGGCGGTACGCGTCTCGTTTTTTTTGCTTCATGGGGCGCTATCCGCCTCGGGGCCCGTCGAACATCAGACCAACCGGAGGCCGACAGCCGACCGGACTATGCCCGCTGCCCGCTGCATCCTTTCTCTTGCCACTGCGTATTAACCCCATCGCGACAATATGACTGGACGGCGGGACCCGAACAGCCGAGGTGTTGCCCTTGTAACGCCCCATTGAGGGTCTTACATTCGCCCAATACTGGCGCGGCTTTGCGCGCCAGCCTCTCCGGGACAGGAATTGATGAACGGAAACTTCCGCAACTTCGCCATCTGGCTGGTCATCCTCTTCATGCTGATGGGCCTGTTCCAGGTCTTCCAGTCATCGACGCGCACCATGTCGGTGGCCGAGCGCAGCTACAGCCAGTTTGTTTCCGACGTCGAAGCGGGCCGCGTCTCAAGCGTGACCATCACCGACAATGTCGTCTCCGGCCAGCTCAATGACAGCACGCGCTTCGAGACCATCATCCCCGATGGCGCCGATGTCATTTCCAAGCTCGAAGACCGCAATGTGAGCATCACTGCCCGCGCGCCGGAATCGAGCCCCTTCTGGGGCGTACTGCTCTCGAGCTGGCTGCCCTTCCTCGTCATCATCGGCGTGTGGTTCTTCTTCATCCGCCAGATGCAGGGTGGTGGTCGCGGCGGCGCCATGGGCTTTGGCAAGTCGCGCGCCAAGCTGCTGACCGAAACCCAGGGCAAGGTGACGTTCGAGGACGTTGCGGGCGTCGATGAGGCCAAGCAGGATCTGGAGGAAATCGTCGAATTCCTGCGCGATCCGGGCAAGTTCCAGCGCCTCGGCGGTCGCATCCCGCGTGGCGTGCTGCTGGTCGGCCCGCCGGGTACCGGTAAGACGCTGCTCGCCCGTTCGGTCGCCGGCGAAGCCAATGTGCCCTTCTTCACCATTTCGGGTTCCGACTTCGTTGAAATGTTCGTCGGTGTCGGCGCCAGCCGCGTCCGCGACATGTTCGAACAGGCGAAGAAAAATGCCCCGTGCATCATCTTCATCGACGAAATCGACGCCGTCGGCCGCCAGCGTGGCGCCGGTCTGGGCGGCGGCAATGACGAACGCGAACAGACCCTCAACCAGCTCCTCGTCGAGATGGATGGCTTTGAAGCCAATGAAGGCATTATCCTGATCGCCGCCACCAACCGCCCCGACGTGCTCGACCCCGCGCTCCTGCGTCCCGGCCGCTTCGACCGCCAGGTCGTGGTGCCGAACCCTGACGTCGTGGGTCGCGAAAAGGTGCTCAAGGTCCACGTCCGCAAGGTGCCGCTGGCGCCCGATGTCGACCTCAAGGTGCTGGCTCGCGGCACGCCCGGCTTCTCGGGCGCGGACCTGATGAACCTCGTCAACGAGGCGGCCCTGATGGCGGCGCGCAAGAACAAGCGCTTCGTCACCCACCAGGAATTCGAGGACGCCAAGGACAAGATCATGATGGGCGCCGAGCGCCGCACCATGGCCATGACCGACGACGAGAAGAAGCTGACCGCCTATCACGAGGCCGGCCATGCCATCATCGCCTTGAAGGTTGCCGGCATCGACCCGATCCACAAGGCCACCATCATCCCGCGCGGCCGCGCGCTGGGCATGGTGATGACCCTGCCCGAGACCGATAGCTATTCGTTCAGCCGCGAGAAGGCCCTGGCCCGCCTCACCATGCTGTTCGGCGGCCGCGAGGCGGAGATCATCAAGTTCGGTCCGGAAAAGGTCACCTCAGGCGCTTCGGGTGACATCCAGATGGCGACCAACCTGGCCCGCTCCATGGTCATGGAATGGGGCATGAGCGAAAAGCTCGGCCGCGTGCGCTACAAGTCCAATGACCAGGAAGTCTTCCTTGGCCATTCGGTGACGCAGAGCCAGCATATGTCGGATGACACGGCCCGCATCATCGACCAGGAAGTGCGCAAGCTGATCGAGGATGGCGAAGCTTCGGCCCGCCATATCCTGACCACCTACCACGACCAGTGGGAGGCGATTGCCCAGGCGCTGCTGGAATACGAGACCCTGACCGGCGACGAATTGCGCGCCCTGATGGATGGCAAGCAGCCGGTGCGCCCCGAAGACAGCGGTCCGGCAGCGCCCAAGGCCACCGGTGTGCCTTCGGCCGGCAAGACCGGCAAGAAGCGGCCCGATGCGCCGCCCGAGCCGGGCATGGAACCGCAGCCGGGCAATTGAACCGGCGGACGATCACAACCAAGGGTCGCCCCCGGGCGGCCCTTTCGCTTGGCCAAGCCCTGCGCTATGCCAGCGCAAAGTGGTATCAGAAATTTCAGACCAGTGAGTCGGGGGACAATTCATGGCCCGCAAGTATTTCGGCACTGACGGCATTCGTGGCCTCGCCAATGGCGACAAGCTGACCCCGGAACTGGCGCTCAAGGTCGGCATGGCCGCCGGCACCAAGTTCGTGCGCGGCGACCATCGCAACCGCGTCGTCATCGGCAAGGATACGCGCCGCTCCGGCTACATGATCGAGCAGGCGCTGACCGCCGGCTTCACCGCCGTGGGCATGGACGTCTATCTCCTCGGGCCGATGCCCACCCCGGCGGTCGCCATGCTGACCCGCTCGCTGCGCGCCGACCTCGGCGTCATGATCTCGGCCTCGCACAACCCCTATGACGACAATGGCATCAAGCTGTTCCGTCCCGATGGCTACAAGCTCAGTGATGAACTCGAGCTGCAGATCGAAAAGCTCATCGACAGCGACATGACGCGCTATCTGGCGCATGGCCGCGATATCGGCCGCGCCCATCGCGACGAGGAAGCACGCACCCGCTATATCGAATATGCCAAGCGCACCCTGCCCCGGAACATCGACCTTTCCGGCCTGCGCGTCGTGCTCGATTGCGCCAATGGCGCCGCCTATAAGGTGGCCCCGATTGCGCTGTGGGAGCTTGGGGCCGAGGTCTTCACCATCGGCGCCGAGCCCGATGGCTTCAACATCAACCACAAGGTGGGCTCCACGGCCCCCGAGGCGGTGGCCGCCAAGGTCAAGGAAGTGCGCGCCGATATCGGCATTGCGCTCGATGGCGACGCGGACCGGGTGATCGTCGTCGATGAGAAGGGTCATGTGGTCGATGGCGACCAGTTCATGGCCGTCATCGCCGAAAGCTGGCTGGAGCGGCAAATGCTGGTCGGCGGCGGCATCGTCGCCACCGTCATGTCCAATCTGGGGCTCGAGCGGCATCTGTCCAAGCTTGGCCTGACGCTGGAGCGCACCCAGGTCGGTGACCGCTATGTGCTCGAAGCCATGCGCACCAAGGGGTTCAATGTGGGCGGCGAGCAATCGGGCCACATCATCCTTTCCGATTTCACCACAACGGGCGATGGCCTCGTCGCGGCCCTGCAATTGCTGGCCGTGCTCAAGCAGATGGAGCGTCCGGTTTCGGAAATCTGCGCCCGCTTCGAGAAGGTGCCGCAGCTTCTGCGGAGCGTGAAGTTCAAGTCCGGCAAGCCGCTCGAGCACAAGCAGGTGATCCAGGCCATTGCCGACGGCCAGGCCATGCTGGGCAATGGCGGGCGCCTGGTTGTGCGCGCCTCGGGAACCGAGCCGGTTATCCGTGTCATGGGCGAGGCCGATGACGCGATCCTCGTGGAAACCGTGGTCGGCCAGATCGAAGCCGCCATCCGGGACGTCGCCTAGCGCGATCACGAATATTGACAGAGTGTTAAGCCAGTTCTGACCAAGTAATGACTTGGAAACCACAAGGTTTGACTGGCCATTAGGGTTAAAGTTTTAGGTTAAGTACGCTTTAAGAAGTTTGCCGGATATTGGGCGCAATCGACTTGGTGTCGTGGCAACCAAAGGAACTTCGTTATGCGTAACCTAACCGCCGCAGTGCTGGTCGCAGGAGCGACCATGATTGCCGGGCAAGCCCTGGCTGCAGACCTGCCCTACTATCCGCCTGTCATCGAAATTCCCGACGTCGACTACGGCTATTCGGGCTCGTTCTACCTGCGCGGCAGCGCGGCGCTGAACCTGATGTGGGCGCACCGGGTCAATCACCCGACCGCGACCCCATCGACCTACAACATTACCGAATTTGGCTATGGCTACTCGATCGGCGCGGGCGCCGGTTTTGAGACGGGCACCGGCCTGCGCTTCGACGCCACCTATGACTGGCTGAGCAACACGGGCATGACCGCGGCCATTGACGATGGCCTCGGCCCGCTGGTTGAAGGCAATCATAGACTGTCGCTGCGCTCCAGCGTGCTCCTGGCCAATGCCTATTACGACTTCAACTTCGGCGATGGCGGCTACGGTGCAGCCGGCGGCACGTTCGCTTATGTCGGTGCCGGTGCCGGTGTGGCCTTCAACGATGCCGTCGTGACCGATCCGCTGGGAGCCGAATCGCGCAGCCAGAATGCCAGCCTCGCCGCTGCCGGCATGGTCGGCGTTGGCTATGACTTTGGCCAGGTGGTCGCCGACGTCGGCTATCGCGCCCTCTATATCAACCGCATCGAGAACACCACGGCCACCTATCCCTTCTCGATCGACAACAACTGGATCCACGAAGTTCGCGGCACGGTCCGCTATCGCTTCAACTGATCGAACGCGCGGACAGCCACGTCTGCCAGTCGCTTGGGCCGGTGTCAGAAGACACCGGCCCTTTGCTTTGCCCTCTGGACGGCATCCCGCCGCCGGTGCTCAATGGGCGCACACCGAAGGAGGAGCGGCGTGCATATCCTGATCATTGGCGCGGCCGGCATGGTCGGACGCAAGCTGACTGCGGCTCTGGTTTCCCGAAGCGAGGTCGGAGGCCACGCCATCGCCTCGATCACCCTGACCGATGTGGTAGCCCCGCCGCTGCCGGCAGCGCCTTTTCCCATTTCCACCCTGGCGGCCGATCTCTCCCAGCCGGGCACTGCCGCGGCGCTGGTGGCAACGCGCCCCGATCTCATCTTCCACCTCGCCGCCGTAGTCTCGGGCGAAGCCGAGGCGGACTTCGAGAAGGGCTATGCCATCAATCTCGATGGCACGATGTTCCTCTTTGAGGCCATCCGGCAGGAAGGGCTGAAGGAGCCCTATTGTCCGCGCGTGGTCTTCACCTCATCGATCGCCGTCTTCGGCAGTCCCTTCCCGACCGCCATCCCCGACGATTTCGCCCACACGCCACTGACCAGTTACGGCACCCAGAAGGCCATTGGCGAACTGTTGCTGGCCGATTATTCGCGCCGCGGCTTTCTCGATGGCATCGGCATCCGCCTGCCCACCATCGTGGTGCGGCCCGGAGCGCCCAACAAGGCAGCCTCGGGCTTCTTTTCTGGCATCATCCGCGAACCGCTCAAAGGTGAGGAGGCCGTGCTGCCCGTGGACGACAGCGTGCGGCACTGGTTTGCCTCGCCGCGCGCAGCGGTTGGCTTCCTGCTTCATGCTGCCGGCCTCGACACCGCTCCACTGGGCCAGCGCCGAAACCTGACCATGCCCGGCCTCAGCGCCACCATTGCCGAGGAAGTTGCCGCGCTGGAACGCTTCGGCGGCACCAAGGCCGTCAAGCTGATCCGGCGCGAACCCGACCCGGTCATCGCCGGCATTGTGGCGGGCTGGCCGCAAAACTTCGATGCAGCCCGCGCCACCGCACTCGGCTTCCGCGCCGAAAACAGTTTCGACGACATTGTGCGCGCCCATATCGAGGACGAACTGGGCGGCACGGTGCCGCATGGCTGACCCCTCCCCGATCCTCGAAGCGGTCATTGCCCGCCTCTTTCCGGCTGATGCGACGCATGGGGATGGACTGGCCTTCGGGGCGCTCGACTACGTCGAGGGGCACCTGACGGTGTTTCCCGCGGCATCCGAGCTGATCGGCATCGGCCTGGCCGCCCTTGCCGAGCGAGGCTTTGCGGGCATGGACGCCGCGCACCAGGACGCGCTTCTGGCCGAGTGCGAAGACGAGAACTGGCTGACGCTGCTGGCGGAACTGGTGGCCGAAGGCGTCTATGCCGATCCCGGCAATGGCGGCAATCCGGGCGCAGCCAGCTGGGCCATGCTCGGCTATCGTCACGGTCTGCCCGAGGGGCCGTCGGGCCCGACCAGGGGACCGGCGCCGCCTCCGCGCGTCCATTCGGGCACGCTCGACTATGACACGATCATCGTCGGCGCCGGGGCCGGTGGCGGGGTGGCGGCCGCCGTGCTCACCGAGGCTGGCCACCATGTGCTGTTGCTCGAGCGCGGCGTCGAGCGCACCTATGCCGATAGCGGTCACCGCGATCACCTGCGTAATCACCGGCTCTCGCTTTATGGGCACAATACCGGCCCGGACCTGACGGGCAATCCGCGCCTGTTTACCGACCCGAACGGCCGGGACCATGTCGTGGCGCCGCATGAGCCGGGCTATCACAACCTGGCGGCGGCCGTGGGCAGCGGCACTTTCCTCTATGGCGCCATGGCTTGGCGCTTCCACCGCGACGATTTCCGCATGGCGAGCCTTTATGGCGTGCCCGACGGCTCCTCACTGGTCGACTGGCCGATCAGCCACGAGGATCTTGCCCCCTGGTATGACCGGGTCGAGACGGAACTGGGCATTGCCGGGGACGCCTCGCGCCACACGCATGAAAGCGGACGGCAGACTGGGTTTGCCATGCCACCGCTTCCGGCGGCCCCACAAACGGCAACCCTGGCGCGTGGCGCGGCAGCACTGGGACTGTCGACGCTGGCGCCGCCCCTTGCCATCAACAGCGTGCCGCATGACGGGCGCGGCGCCTGTATCGGCTGTGGCTCCTGTGTGGGTTTTCCCTGCCCGAGCAATGCCAAGAACGGCACGCAGAACACGTTCATTGCCCGCGCCGGGAGGTCCGGCCGCTGTGAACTGGTGACCGGCGTCATGGTCATGCATGTGGATACCGACGTCGCGGGAAAGGTCAGCGGCGTCAGCTTTGCCGACCCGGAGGGCAACGTGCACACGGTCCGCGCCAGAAACGTCGTGCTCGCCGCTGGCGCCATCGAAACGGCGCGGCTCTTGCTCAACTCGGCCTCGTCGCGGGAGCCCCAGGGCCTGGGCAACAATGCCGATCAGGTCGGGCGGCACCTGCAGGGGCATGTCTATCCGCAGGCCTATGGCCTCTTCGACCATGAGGTGCATGGCTCGACCGGGCCGGGCGTCACTATCGGCACGACCCAGTTCAGCCACGGCAATCCCGGCATTATCGGCGGCGGGCTGATTGCCGACGACTTTGTCCTGCCGCCCATCCTGTTCTGGAAGACCTGCCTGCCGCCCGACCTCCGGCGCTGGGGGCAGGAGGCGAAGCGCTTCATGCGCGACAACTTTCATCGCGTGCTACGCCTGACCGGGCCCATCCACGAAATTCCCAATCCCGAGTCGCGCGTGCGAATTGCGCCCCAATTGCGGGATCGCTGGGGCCTGCCGGTGGCGCATCTGTCCGGCACCATTCATCCCGAGAGCCTGCGCACCGCGCTCTATGTGCAGCAGCGCGCCCTCGACTGGCTCGACGCGTCCGGCGCCAGTCGGCGCTGGGGCCCGACGCCGAGCCTGACCCTCTCGGCAGGCCAGCACCAATCGGGAACCTGCCGCATGGGCACCGACCCGAAAGAGTCGGTGACCGACACGACGGGCCGGGTCTGGGGCCACGACAATCTCTTTGTCTGTGATGGCGCGGTGCACCCCACCAATGGCGGGTTCAACCCCTTCCTCACCATCATGGCCATGAGCTATCGGACGGCTGCGGGTATCGGGAGGCCAGAAGAAAGCCGCGGCCCGAAGGGTCGCGGCTGATCCGGAACGCGTGAATGATCAGGCGCCGGTGACGCGCCAGATGACGTCGCCCACATCGTCAGCCATGAGAACGGCGCCATCGCTGGCCAAGGCCACGCCGACAGGGCGGCCATAGGAGTATTCTTCGTCGGGCGACAGGAAATCGGTGAGGACTTCGCGGGGCATGCCCACCGGCTTGCCATGCTGGAACTCCACGAAAGCCAGCTTGTAGCCGGAAAGTTTGGAGCGGTTCCACGAGCCGTGCTGGCCGATGGCCATGCCGGAGGGGAATCCCGGCAAGGTGCCCTCGGGCAGCCAGCAGAGACCGAGCGAAGCCGTGTGACCGCCCAGGGCGTAATCGGGCTGCTTGGCCGAGGCCACTTTGGCCGGGTCCTGCGGCACGCGATCGTCGACGACGCGGTTCCAGTAGCAATAGGGCCAGCCATAGAAGCCGCCATCGACGACCGAGGTCAGGTAGTCGGGCGGGGTCTCGTCGCCAAGGCCGTCGCGCTCGTTGACCACGGTCCAGAGATTGCCGCTCATCGGCTCCCAGGCCATGCCGACCGGGTTGCGCAGACCGCCAGCAAAAACGCGCGACTGGCCGGTGGCGAGGTCGAGTTCGTGGATACAGGCACGGTTTTCCTCGGCCGCCATGCCCTGGTCGCCGATATTGCTCAGCGAGCCGACGGCCACATAGAGCTTGGTGCCGTCCTTGGAGGCAATGAGGTTGCGCGTCCAGTGGCCACCCGGGACGAGGTCCATCAGCTTCTTGCCGGGGGTCGTAATCCGGGTTTCGCCGGTGACAAAGGGATAGGCCAGGACGGCATCGGAGGCGCCGACATAGAGCGTCTCGCCGACCAGCACCATGCCGAAGGGCTGGCGCACGTTCTCGATATAGGCATGGCGCTCTTCGGCGACGCCATCCCCATCTGCGTCGCGCAGCAGCGTCACGCGATTGGGGCTTTTGCCCGAGGCCTTGGCGCGCTTCATCGTGGCGTGCATGGCATGATCGAACAGCGTACGCGGCCCGCCGCCTTCCTCGCCCATGGACTCGGCCACGAGGACGTCGCCATTGGGCAGCACGCAGATATTGCGCGGATGATCGAGCCCGCGGGCAAAGGCATTGACCTTGAGTCCCGCGGCGGCCGTGGGCATGTGGTTGCCTTCCCAGCCCTTGGCGGTCGGCATCTTGAGCGTCGGGATCGCCCCCTGCGGCTTGGCGTCGGGAATGGTGGGCGTGGTGCCATAGGCGGGCGGACGCGGACCGTCGCCCGAATGGCGGATGGCAACGGCAGCGCCACCAACAAGGGCAACAAGGCGGGCAAAAAGGCTGGTCTGGGCCATGGGTCGTCTCGAAAATGCGGATAAGGAAAACCGGAAGGAGCGCCACGCTAATGGCTTTGCGGCCCCGAGGCCAGCCATACAAGTGAAATATCTTGCAGGCGCCCCCGCTGGCCTCAGGCGACCGCAGCCACAGCAGGACCGCTCCCGACGGAGGCCGCCAAGGCGTTTCGCGTGTCTACAATGCTGCGGATGGCCTGGTGCTGGCTCAAGTGCACCTGGCCGGACAAGTGGCGCAAGAACCCGGTATCCTTGAGCTTGTCCATTACCTGTCCCTTGACCTCGGAGAGGTGCAGACGAATGCCATTGTCGCGCAGCCGGTGCTCGATGGCTTCGAGGCTTTCGAGCGCCGACATGTCAACGGCATTGACCGCCGAACACATCAGCACGACGTCGGTGAGGCCCGGATTTTGCGCCATCTGGTCGACCACCAGATCCTCGAGATAGCGGGCATTGGCGAAATAGAGACTCTCGTCGATGCGGATGGAAAGAAGGCCCGGTACCGTGTCCACCTTGTGCCGCTTGATATTGCGGAAGTGCTCGGTGCCCGGCACCTGCCCGACAATGGCCGCATGCGGTCGCGAGGAGCGATAAAGGAAGATGAGGATCGAGGCGCCGACTCCCAGGGCGATGCCCGTCTCGACCCCGAAGCCCAGCGTACCGAGAAGGGTCAGGGCCACGGCCGCGAAATCGGCCTTGGAATAGGACCAGGCCCGCCTGAGGATCGAGAAATCAACCAGGGTCAGCACGGCGACGACAATGGTCGCGGCCAGCGTCGCCTTGGGCAGCACGGCGAGGAATGGCGTGAGCAGCAGCGTCGCCAGCGCAATGCCCACGGCGGTGAAGGCACCCGCGGCGGGCGTCACCGCCCCAGCGTCGAAATTGACCACCGAACGGGCAAAGCCACCGGTGACCGGATAGCCGCCGCCGATCGCCGCCGCGATATTTGAGGCGCCCAGCCCGATGAGCTCCTGATTGGGCTCGATGCGTTCGCGCCGCTTGGCCGCCAGAGTCTGGGCCACCGAAACCGATTCCACAAAGCCGACGATGGAAATGATCAGCGCCGGAACGGCCAGCGCCTGGATGGTGTCGAGGCTGAAGCTGGGGAGCGACAGCAGGGGCAGGCCCTGCGGCACCTCGCCGACCAGCGCTACCCCTTTGCCCTTGAGATCGACCAGGGCCGACCAGGCCACGGTGAGGAAGACGACCAGAACCGGCCCGGCGCGCACCATGATGGTGGCTACGTCCTTGGGGACGCCGAAGCGGGAAAGCCAGTTCTTGAGATCGTAGCGGATCCAGAGCAGCAGCCCGAGCGCCACGACGCCGACGGCCAGCGTGTAGCTGTTGATGTCGCCGATATGGGTCCAGATGGAGCTCAGGAGCTCGGGCATGGCATGGCCCTCGATCTTGATGCCAAGGAGGCCGCCGAGCTGGCTGGTGGCGATGATGAGGCCGGATGCCGTGATAAAACCGGAGATGACGGGGTGTGAGAGGAAATTGGCGACAAAGCCCAGCCGGAAAAGGCCCATGGCCAGCAGCATGAGACCGGACAGGGCCGCCAGCAGGATGGCGGCACTGGCATAGTCGGCCGTGCCCTCGGTGGCAACGCGCCCGACAGCAGCGGCCGTCATCAGCGACACCACCGCCACCGGACCCACGGCGAGCGCCGAGGAGGTACCGAAAATGGCATAGGCAATGAGCGGCAGGACCGAGGCATAAAGTCCCACTTCCGGCGGCAGTCCCGCCAGCAGCGCATAGGCCAGCGACTGGGGAATAAGCATGATGGTGACGATGAGTGCAGCGACAAGATCGCTGGCCAGCGTCTGCCGGTTGTAGCGGCGGCCCCAATCGAGAATGGGCAGATAAGATTTGAGGTGCATCGGGCTTCTCGTCTAGGGCAGTTGTGGCTCCTGCCGCGTCGGTGGCGGCAGGAGCATGAGGCAGGCTTAGCGGCCCAGCGTGGCATGCAGACTTCCGGCGCGGGCGCCGGAGCGGCAGTAGCCGAGCATGGGCTTGGGCATCTTCGCCCAGGCGTCGTGGAAGCGGATGACCTGGCCCTCGCCCAGCCCGCCGGAGACGGGGATATGGACGATCTGGATGCCCTCGGCCTCGGCGGCGCGGGCCACTGCGTCGAAACTGGGCTGGCCATATTCCTCATTGTCGGGACGGGCACAGACAATGGACTTGAACCCGGCCGCGGAGACGGCCTTGACCTGCTCGGGCGTGATCTGGGCGGTGACAGCGAAGTTGTCGTCGATCTTGCGGACATTCATGGTGTTGGACCTGGGCTTGAGAAATGAAAACATGCGTTGTTCCTTTGAGAACTCCTCCCGCCACGGGGCAGCAGCGGGAGGAGAGTGCAGGCATCCTGACAATGGTCAGAGCCCGTTGACCGGGACCTTGAGATAGGTCTTGCCGTCCTTGTCCTTGGGCGGGAGCTGGCCGGCGCGCATGTTGACCTGCAGCGACGGGATGATCAGCTTGGGCATGGCCAGGGTCGCGTCGCGCGCCTCGCGCATCCTGACGAAAGTGTCCTCGTCTGTGCCGTGACCGACATGGATATTGTGGTCGATCTCGTCGCCCACACTTGTCTCCCACTGGATGTCGCGGCCATTGGGACCATAGTCGTGGCACATGAAGAGCCGCGTCTCGCGTGGCAGGGCAAGCACGCGCTGGATCGAGCGATAGAGCGTGCGCGCATCGCCACCGGGGAAGTCGGCACGGGCCGAGCCGCCATCGGGCATGAACAGCGTGTCGCCCACAAACGCCGCGTCACCCACGACATGGGTCATGCAGGCCGGCGTGTGCCCGGGCGTGTGCAGGACATGCACAGTGAGGCCGCCAACCCGGTAGCTGTCGCCGTCCTTGAACAGGCGATCGAACTGGCTGCCGTCGCGCTGAAACTCGGTACCTTCGTTGAAGACCTTGCCGAAGGTCTCCTGCACGATGGTGATGTTCTCGCCGATCCCAAGCTTGCCCCCCAGCTTGCCCTGGATATAGGGGGCGGCCGAAAGGTGGTCAGCATGCACATGGGTCTCGATCAGCCATTCGAGCGTGAGATTGTTCTTCTCGATGAAGGCGATGATCTCGTCGGCGCCGTCATAGGTGATGCGGCCGGCGGCATAGTCGATGTCCATGACCGAGTCGATGACGGCGCAGGACCGCGAGTTCGGGTCCTTGACCACGTAGGAAATGGTGTTGGTTGGCGCATCGAAGAATGCGGTGACTTCGGGCTTGGCCGAGAGGTCGGGGGTGAAGGGCAGAGTGACCATGATACGGTACTTTCTCAAGAATGCTCAGGCAGCCTGGGTGAAACGCGCCTCGAGCGCGATCCGGACGGTGCGGGTTGCGGCAATGCCAGCCATCATGGAGCCAACGAAAATCCAGGCGGAGGGTTCGCTGAGGCCGAGGGCCGGGATTGCTCCGCCCGGGCAGAAGCCGGAAATGCCCCAGCCAATGCCGAAGATTGCCGACCCGGCGAGCAGGGGCAGGTCGATCCTGCGGCTGGCGGGTAGGTGGAGGCGGGTGTCAAGGAGCGGCCGGGATTGCCTGAACACGAGCCGATAGCCGATGGCGGCCACGACGAGGGCGCTGGCCATGACCAGCGCCAGGGATGGGTCCCAAGCTCCGGCAAGATCGAAGAAATTCAGCACCTTTGCGGGATTGGCCATGCCGGAAAACGCAATGCCGGTGCCAAAGACGAGGCCGACAATGCCCGCGAGAAGCGTACGCTGCATCAGAAGGCCCCCAGGACGTGGCGAATGACAAAGACGGTGGCGAATGAGGTGGCCATGAAGGTCAGCGTGGCCGCAATCGAGCGCGGCGACAGGCGTGCCATGCCGCAGACGCCGTGGCCCGAGGTACAGCCCGAGCTGAAATAGACACCCACACCCACAATAAGGCCGCCGACAATGACCCATGGGGTCGGTACCGGGCTGGCATAGGCGATGGCATCGCCCGAGACATTGAGGATCAGCATGGGCGCAACAATGGCGCCTGCCACGAAAGCGGCCCGCCAGGCCCAGTCACTGGAGACCGGCGGCAACAGGCCCGATAGAATGCCGGTCATGCCGGCAATGCGGCCGTGGAAGGCCATGAGCAGAACGGCCGAAAGGCCGATCAGTGAGCCGCCAAACAGCGACGTCACCGGAGTAAAAGCAGTCATCAACGAGAAACCTTGCAGGTCGAGAGGCCAAAAAGGCGATAAAGTGGGCAAAAGCGCACCAAGGCGGTGCCGATGAGCACCAGGCCCACGATCACCATGCCTCCTTGCACGAGGGGCTGGCCGAACAGGCCTAGAGCAGGAATGAATGCAGCAATGATCAGCCCAAGACCCAGAACAATCCGGATCATCCGATCCAGCGATCCCACATTGGCAGTCATGACGATCTCCTTGAAAAGCGCCGCGAAAAGAGCGATAACGCATCCAGACGAACATTCGTATATACGAGACTTCTAATATGATCAATATGGATTTGCAGAAGATGGAGCAGAATGCCGACCGGGCATCCCAACTCCTGTCGGCCATGGCCAATCCCAAGCGCTTGCTGATCCTGTGCAACCTGGTGGATCAGGAACTCAATGTCGGGCAGCTGGCGGACAGGGTTGCCCTGGGACAGTCGCCGCTCTCCCAACACCTGAGCAAGCTGCGGGCCTGGGGCTTGGTCAAGACACGTCGGGACGGCCAGCAGATCAACTATGCCCTGGCCTCGGACGAGGTGCAGCAGGTGCTGAGCACGCTCTATGACCTCTACTGCACCTGATCGTCATCGCGGCCGCCTTGATCGTCACAAAGTCTAGTCAGAATCCCCATTGACGCCCTACCCCGCCCGGGCGTATTTCCGGCCTCAGGACACCTCGCCCTAACGCGAGGCGCATAGGCCTGGGAGGGCCGCTTGAGATGGCTGATACGCCCCTGACCGCACCGGCGGTAAAACCGGCTAACCCCAATTTTTCGTCGGGTCCATGTGCCAAGCGTCCAGGCTGGACGGTTGAGGCGCTTGCCGGCGCGCTGACCGGCCGCTCGCACCGCGCCAAGGTTGCCAAGGCGCGCATCCAGCAGGCCATCGACCTCACCCGTGAACTCCTCGAAGTCCCCGCCGAATACCGCATCGGTATCGTCCCCGCCTCCGATACCGGCGCGGTCGAAATGTTCCTCTGGAGCGCCCTGGGTGCTCGGGGCGTCGACATGCTGGCCTGGGAATCCTTCGGCGCCGGCTGGGTCACCGATGTGCAGAAGCAATTGAAGCTCCCCGATGTCCGCGTCCTCGAAGCCCCCTATGGCGAACTGCCGGACCTGAACCAGGTCGATTTCACCCGCGACGTGGTCTTCACCTGGAACGGCACGACCTCGGGCGTCCGCGTCCCCAATGCCGACTGGATCCCGGCGAACCGCGAAGGTCTCACCATCTGCGACGCCACCTCGGCCGCCTTTGCGCAGAAGCTCGATTTCGCCAAGCTCGATGTCGTCACCTTCTCCTGGCAGAAGGCATTGGGCGGGGAAGCCGCACACGGCATCCTCATCCTCTCGCCGCGCGCCGTCGAACGGCTCGAAACCTACAAGCCCGATCGCCCGCTGCCCAAGATTTTCCGCATGACCAAGGGCGGCAAGCTGATCGAAGGCATCTTCAAGGCCGAGACCATCAACACCGTCTCGATGATCTGCATCGAGGACGCCATCGACGCCATGCAGTGGGGCCTGAAGATCGGCGGTTTGCCGGCCATGCAGGCCCGCGCCGATGCCAATTTCAAGGTGCTGGCCAACTGGGTGGAAAAGACCGGCTGGGTCGATTTCCTCGCCAAGAAGGCCGAGCAGCGCTCGAACACTTCGGTGTGCCTCTCGATCGTCGACCCGGATATCGCCGCCCTCGACGACGAGGCGCAGGCGGCCTTCGCCAAAGCCATCGTCGCCCGCCTCGACAAGCTCGGCGTCGGCTATGACTTCGGCTCCTACAAGGACGCCCCGGCTGGCCTCAGGATCTGGGCCGGTTCGACCGTCGAAGCCTCCGACCTCGCGGCACTGACCCCATGGCTCGACTGGGCCTTTGCCCAGGAAAAGGCCGCGCTCAAAGCGGCTGCCTAGCTCTCAACACCCCCCACCCTTAATCCCTCCCCACAAGGGGGAGGGAGACGATGAACTCGGAGCGTAGTGCTTGCGCATCCCTCCCCTCGATGGGGAGGGACCGAGGGTGGGGTGATCCCGCAACGCACATAAAATTCCCAAGGATTGCTCACATGCCCAAAGTTCTCGTTTCCGACAAACTGAGCCCCACCGCCGTCCAGATCTTCAAGGACAATGGCGTCGAGGTGGACTACCTGCCCGATCTGGGCAAGGACAAGGACAAGCTCTTCGAAGTCATCGGCCAGTATGATGGCCTCGCCATCCGCTCGGCCACCAAGGTGACCGAGAAGATCATCTCGGCGGCGACCAATCTCAAGGTCATCGGCCGCGCCGGCATCGGTGTCGACAATGTCGATATTCCGGCCGCGACCAAGAAGGGCATCATCGTGATGAACACGCCCTTCGGCAATTCCATCACCACGGCCGAGCATGCCATCGCCATGATGTTTGCCCTGGCCCGCCAGCTGCCCGAGGCGGATGCCTCGACCCGCGCCAGCAAGTGGGAAAAGAACCGCTTCATGGGCGTGGAAGTCACCCACAAGGTGCTGGGCCTCATTGGCGCGGGCAATATCGGCTCGATCGTTGCCGATCGCGCCATTGGACTCAAGATGAAGGTCATCGCCTTTGACCCCTTCCTGACGCCTGAACGCGCCCAGACCATGGGCGTGGAAAAGGTCGAGCTCGACGAGTTGCTGGCCCGCGCCGATTTCATCACGCTCCACACGCCGCTGATCGACGCCACCCGCAATATTCTCAATGCGGAAACCCTCGCCAAGACCAAGAAGGGCGTGCGCATCATCAACTGCGCCCGTGGCGGTCTCATCGACGAAGCCGCGCTTTACGAAGCGCTCAAGTCGGGTCACGTCGCTGGCGCCGCGCTCGACGTGTTCCTGGTGGAGCCCGCCGAGAACAACCCGCTGTTCGGCTTGCCCAACGTCATCTGCACGCCCCATCTTGGCGCCTCGACCACTGAAGCCCAGGAAAACGTCGCCCTGCAGGTTGCCGAACAGATTTCGGCCTATCTGATGACCGGCGAGATCACCAATGCGCTCAACTTCCCGTCCATCTCGGCCGAGGAAGCCCCGATCATCACCCCCTGGGTCAAGCTCGCCGAAACCCTGGGCTCCTTCGCCGGCCAGCTCACCGAGACGGCCATTTCCGGCATCAAGCTCGAGTTCGAAGGCACCCCGGCCGGACTCAATACCAAGCCGATGATCGCCGCTGCCATCAATGGTGTGCTGAAACCTTCGCTGGGCGACATCAACATGGTCTCGGCCCCGCAGATCGCCAAGGATCGCGGCATCGTGGTGGAAACCACCAATCGCGACCAGCAGGGCGCCTATGAAGGCTATATCCGCCTGACCGTCACCACCGAGCGCCAGACCCGCGGCGTTGCCGGCACGCTGTTCGCCAATGGCAAGCCGCGCATCATCCAAGTCAAGGACATCAACATGGAAGCGGAGATCACCCCGCACATGCTCTATGTCACCAACGAGGACAAGCCGGGCCATATCGGGCGCCTGGGCACCACTTTGGGCGCGCTCAACATCAACATCGCCAACTTCAACCTCGGCCGTGCCGAAGTGGGCGGCGACGCCATCGCGCTCGTTTCCATCGACGGCACCCTGACCGAAGACCAGCTCGGCCAGATCGCCAAACTCGAAGGCGTCAAGCAGGCCAAAGCGCTGAACTTCTGACGCTTCAGCCCTTATGAGGACCTACGCCCCGCCGTCTCTCGACGGCGGGGTTTTCTATGTGTGACGCGCCTTTGCTTGTGCTGCACAAGGCGCCTTACGTCGGCAGATCTGGCGGGCCAGTTTCAATTTCCTTTAGGAGCCGCTCCAGATTGTCCCATCCCACCGGATCGGATGCCCGTCGGGCGTAATCCAATGCGCTCTCCGGCCCATAAAACTGACCTTCCTCGCAGTCGAACAGGACGCCTTCGGTCGCCCGCATATAGATTGCAGCGGCCACCAGTGCCGAAATGCACTCAAGGCGATGTCCGCCAAACCGGAACGCCAACAGACACTGCCAGGGGCGCTCCACTGGAAATCCCTCCTCGTTGAGTTCATCGATCATCTGACCGGCATCGAAGTGGTCGCATTCGAATCCACTTTGCTTTCCGTCGATGGTCACCGGAAGGAAGCCGGATAGGTCGGCAAAGTCTCGTGAAGCATCAAGCCGGATGCCATATCCTTCCGCATCCAGCGCCGCCTGCCACGCGGCCATCGTGTCGATGCGGCTGTCGGAAAAGACGTATACTTCCATGGACATGAGCAGCCCTCCTCTGAACAAAAGAGGAACACACCGTCATGCCCACTGGCAATTACGGAATACTGCGTAGAGTGCCTCTCCGAGCCGCCCATTCGGCCAGCACGATGCCCGAAATGATGATGGCCGCCGCCACGAAGTGATAGGGCATGAGGCTCTCGCCCAGGATGATCACCGAGCCCAGCGTGCCGAAGACGGGGATAAGATTGTGGCTGGGCGCGGCGCGATTGGCCCCCACCAGTTCCACCCCGCGGGCATAGGCGACCTGGCTGAACATGGAGGGAAAGATCGCCACATAGGCGATAACCGCCCAGACGGTGAGTGAGGCGTCCTGTAGCGTTGCCACCTGCCCCAGCCCGCCGCCGAACAGGGCCAGCATGAGGACGGCGCTGATAGCCGCCCCGGCAAAGCTGACGGCCATGAAGCTCATCATGTCCACCTGCGGGCGGAAGCGGAGCGCCAGCGTATAGGTCGTGTAGGCTAGGCATGCGAGGATCACGAAGCCGTCGCCGATATTGATGTCCATGGTCAGGAGCCGGGACGGATCGCCATGGGTGGCGGTCAGGATCACCCCGGCAATGGCGAGAATGACGCCGATGATCTGGATGAGCCGGGCCCGCACCCGGAACACGATGAAATTGGCGCCCAGGATCAGCATGGGCAGCGAGGCCTGCTCGATGGCCGAATTGACTGCGGTCGTATATTTGAGGCCGATATAGAGAAAGGCGTTAAACAGCGCATAGCCGACCACGCCATAGACCATCAGCACCGGCCAGGTCTTGCGGACCACGGTCCAGTCCCGTTTCAGGTGCCGCCAGGCAAAGGGCAGGATGAAGGTCGTGGCCAGCACGCAGCGGCAGGCGAGCAGCAGGAAGGGGTCGATTTCCCCCACCACCAGCTTGGCGGCCACGACATTGCCACCCCAGAACAGGGGCGCCAGAACCAGAAGCAGGTAGGGTTGATCCAGGACGCGGGCGAAAATGCCGCTACTTTGCGGGTGTTGCGGCTTTGTCATCGTCGTCCGGGTGATGTAAGGACAATCGGACTTATCAGTTATTCGGCCGCAATCAAACCCGACAAAGGTGGCCGGGGGGACAGACGTCCAATCATCGTGGGACCTGGCCGTGCGGCAGGACCATTTGTTGTGCCTTTCTTGGGGAAGACTGAAATATGGCGAATGTGGTTGTCGTCGGCTCGCAATGGGGCGACGAGGGCAAGGGCAAGATCGTGGACTGGCTTTCGGAGCGCGCCGACGTCGTCGTGCGCTTCCATGGTGGCCACAATGCCGGCCACACGCTGGTCATCGATGGGGTCAGCTACAAGCTGGCTTTGCTGCCCTCGGGCCTCGTCCAGGGCAAGCTCTCGGTGATCGGCAATGGCGTCGTGGTCGACCCGCATCACTTTGTCCAGGAAATGGCCAAGCTGCGCGGCCAGGGTGTCAAGATCACCCCCGAAGTGCTGCGCATTGCCGACAATGCGCCGCTGATCCTGTCGCTGCACCGCGAACTGGACGGCATCCGCGAGGACGCCAATTCCGGCCTCAAGATCGGCACCACCCGCCGCGGCATCGGACCGGCCTATGAGGACAAGGTGGGCCGCCGCGCCATCCGTCTCGTGGATCTTTCCGAACCCGATACGCTGATGCCCAAGATCGAGCGTCTGCTGACGCATCACAATGCGCTGCGGCGCGGCATGGGTCTTTCCGAGATTTCTGCCGACACCATCTATGCCGAACTGACCTCGATTGCCGGAGAAATCCTGCCCTTCATGGACCAGGTCTGGCGCGTGCTCGAGGACAAGCGCAAGGCCGGCGCCCGCATCCTGTTCGAAGGCGCGCAGGGCGCGCTGCTCGACAACGACCACGGCACCTATCCCTTCGTGACCTCGTCCAACACCGTGGCCGGCCAAGCCGCCGCCGGTTCGGGCCTCGGCCCCACTGCCATCGGCTATGTGCTGGGCATTACCAAGGCCTATACGACCCGCGTCGGCGAAGGTCCCTTCCCCTGCGAGCTCGATGACGAGATCGGCCGGCACCTGGCGACCGTGGGGCGCGAAGTGGGCGTCAATACCGGTCGCCCGCGCCGCTGCGGCTGGTTCGACGCCGTGCTGGTGCGCCAGACGGTCAAGACTTCCGGCATTACCGGGATCGCCCTGACCAAGCTCGACGTGCTCGACGGCCTCAAGGAGATCAAGGTCTGCGTCGGCTATGAGCTGGATGGATCACGCATTGATTATTTGCCTGCCTCAATGGGAGCACAGGCCCGCGTTAAGCCCATCTATGAGACGCTGGAAGGCTGGTCGGAAACCACGGCCGGTGCGCGTTCATGGGCCGAATTGCCGGCGCAGGCGGTGAAATATGTGCGTTACATCGAAGAACTGATCGGCGCGCCGGTTGCCCTCTTGTCCACCAGCCCCGAACGGGCGGATACCATCCTTGTGGTTGACCCATTCCAAGACTGAGAAATTTTGATACAAGACTGCGCTGTCAGAGTGAGTACCATCTAGCCCATGGCGGATTACAAGGAGCTGTTGCGTCGGGCGATCTCGGCGCTGCCGGAGAATAACGGGGCCGCGCGGCGCGCGGTCTATGAGAAGGCACGTTCCGCCCTTGTGGGCCAGTTGCGTGCCATCCAGCCCCCGCTGCCGGCGCGTGATATTACCCAGCATCGCCTGCAGCTCGAAGACTGTATCCGCCAGGTCGAACAGGAAGCCAGCGAAGCCGTCATCAGCCTGGGGCGCGAAAGTGCCCTGGCCGCCCGCCCTGCCCCCACGATAGCACCGGCGCCCCGCCCGGCCCCGCAACCGGTGCAGCCGGCTCCGCGCCCCGCCCAGTCAGCACCAGTCCCGACGCCCGCCCCCATCGCGCCGGAACCGGCTCCCAAGGCCGCTGCTGTCGAGACACCCGAGGAAAAGCCCGCCCCCATCGTCTGGCATGCGCCGGGAAAAACCGCCGTCCAAGCAGAGCCGGTGGCCCCGCCGAAACCGGCTCAAACCTCCATCGAAGACATCATCGCCGAGGCCGCCGAAACCAGCGGCGTGACTGTCGAGGTCAGCGACAAGCCCGCCGAACCAGCGGTCGAGCCAGTCGGCAAAAAGCCGACCCCTGCTCCCGTGACGACAGCGCCAGCGCCGGTCCGGCCATCCTTCTTCTCGCGCAAGGCAGAGCCCCAGCCCGCTTTGGTGGCGGCCTCCGCAGGGGCTGCGGCCCTGGCTCCACGCATCGAACCCATGCTTGGCAGCACCGCCCTCGCCAGCCAGCCGGTCGTAAGCGAACCGGTTGTCATCGAGCCACCACTGCCGGTCGATACGGCCCTTTCCAGCGTGCGCGAGGTCGAGGTCGAGCAGGACGATGCACGCGAAGCCGAAGGCGCCATCGAGCGGGCCATCGAGACGCTGGACCGCGAAGCACGCGGCGAGCCCACCGAGCCGCTTCCTGACCGTCCGGCGCCTGCCGGGGAGGGTGTCGAGGACCAGGACGAGGACGCCGGCTTTGCTCTCGCGGGGGCCGAGCGACGCTCCGGCGCGGGTCTCACCATTTTCCTCATCGTCTTCGCCCTGCTGCTCGTGGGCGTCGGCGGCGCCGGCTTCTGGGCCTGGCGGGAGGGCTATGTCGATCTCGACCAGATGTTCGGCCAGAGCCGGGTGGCCGTGACCGAGCCCACGACGACAACCGAGCCGGCGACCACTCCCACCATGGACAGCACGGCACCGGTCGGTCCGAGCACCGGTGACGGCGCAACCGGCCCCGGCAATACGGCTACCACCGCCGCGACCGAGCCGACCAGCGCCTTGGAGATCACCGAGGACCGGCTGGAACCGACACCAGAACCGGTAACGCCAACCGGAACCGAAACCGTGTTGCCTTCCATCAACGGCGAGGTCAAAACCGAAGAACGTCTCTCGGGCGAAGACACATCCATTGCTGCAACCGAGGATCCGGCGGCCAGCGTCGACCCCGCCGACCTTGCCGGCAACCAGTCGCTGCTGCTGGAGGCTTCGCCCAATGGCCAGGGTGGCGCCGTGCCCTTCTCGGGTACGGTGGAATGGAGTCAGGGCACCGATGAGATCGGCCTGCCGACCCTGCTGGGCCAAGCCAGCATTCCCGCCCGCAACCTCGGCGTCTCCATCACCATTCGCAAGAACAACGATCCGGTCCTGCCCGCCAGCCATTTGATGGAAATCAGCTTCAACGTGCCCGACACCTTCATCGGTGGCTCGATCGCGACCCTGGCCGGCGTGCTGCTCAAGAACGAGGAACTGGTACCCGGGACCGCCCTGGCGGGCGCCGCCGCGCGGGTCGTGGGCAACTCCTTCCTGTTCGCGCTCAGCGCCTCGCCTGCGGACCTGACAGCCAATACCGATTTGCTCCGCAATCGTCGCTGGCTCGACCTTGCCATTGTCTATGGCACGGGCCGCAATGCCATCCTGACCCTGGAAAAGGACGAGGAGGCGCAGGCCTTGTTCGACACCGTGCTGGCGGCCTGGGCGCAGTAGCTGGGGCGCGTCAGACGCGCTCCAGCTTCCCATCGACAATACGATAGTGGGCCTCGGCCAGCGCCGCGATGTCGTCGGCATGATGGCTGACAAGCACCGTGTGCCAGTGGTGACGCCTGGTGAGTTCGCCGACCAGTGCCCGTGTGGTCAGCCGCGTTTCGTCGTCCAGCGCCGAAAAGGGCTCATCAAGCAGCAGCACTGGACGGTTCCGCAACAGGGTGCGCGCCAGCGCCACGCGCTGCTTCTGGCCCCCGGAAAGGTTGGCGGCCAACCTTTGCTCGAATCCGGCAAGGCCGACTTCGGCGAGGGCAGCGGCGACCATCTCCCGGCCCGATGCCTTAGGTGTTCCGCGCGGCAGGCCGAGTGCGGCATTCTCCTCGGCGCTCAGGTGTTCAAAGAGGTTGTCCGTCTGCAAGAGCAGCGAGACCGGACGCGTTTCGGGCGGCATGGGCAGGAGGTCTGCGCCATCGAGGGTCAGCATGCCACTGGCGGGGAGGATGAACCCGGCGAGAAGATCGAGCAGGGTCGACTTGCCCGAGCCACTGGCCCCCGAAATGGCCGTGACTACGCCAGGCATGGCTTCGAGCGTGAAGCGATAGGGCATTGCCTGCCCGGGATGGGCAAAGACCAGGTCATCGGCGCGGAGCATGGGCGATCCTTTCGACAAGGCGCGGCAGGCCGACAAAGGCGGCAATCGTGAAGATCAGGAGCAGCGCGGCAATGGCCGCCGCATCGTTGGATTTGTAGGAGCCGAGCGCGCGATACATCATCAGCGGCAGGGTCTGGAAATCCTGGGTGCCGAAGAGGGCAATCACGCCCAGGTCGCCCAGCGAGAAGCAGAAGGCCAGGGCCAGCATGAGGCCGATATCGCGCCCCAGTAGCGGATATTCCACTCCGAGGAACTGCTGCCACCCCGACAAGCCCAGCGACCGGATGAGCTTGCCCCGCGATCGCATGATCGCGTCGAGTGGCGGGCCTAGCGTCGCCATGGCGAAGGGCAGCGAGAGCAGGCTGTTGGCGATGACCACGACTATGGGCGCGGCCGCGCCAGTCGGCACGCCCAGCGCCCGCACAAGCAGGAAGAAGCCGAGCGACAGCACGACGGCCGGCACGGCGAGATAGGCGTAGGCCGGTACGCCCAGGAGGGTGCGCGCGACGGGGTGGTGGGCGGCGCCGCGGCCCAGTGCCAGCATCAGCGCGAGCACCAGCGTCAGCAGCGCCGAGGCCGAACCGATGGCGACACTGGTGAGCGTGGCGCGCCAGAAACTGGCCTGCTGGAGCACGCGCATGAGGCCGCTGGCCAGCCCATCATAGAGCACCGAGACCAGTGGCAGGGCAAAGCCGAGCAGGGCCAATGCCAGGATGAGCCACTGCAGGGCCTGCACTTGCTCGCTGTCGCGCCAGGTGGGCTGGGCGGACCGCGCTAGCGCCGAGGGAATGGGCGAGAAGGTCGAGGAGAGAAGGATGACCACCGCGCAAACCACGATCTGCGTCACTGCCAGCCGCACCGCGCCCACGAGATCGAAATCGAGCCGGACGGCGGTGTAGATCGCCACTTCCAGCGTCTGGTTGGCCGGACCGCCCCCCAGCAGCAGCACGATGGGAAAGCTGGTGAAAGCGAGAAGGAAAATGATCGCGCCAAGGCCCGGCAAGCTGCCGCGCATTGCGGGCCAGTCGATCAGCACGAAGCGCTGCCAGGCCGAGAGCGCCAGCGACTGCCCGACCTTGAGACGGGCATGCGGAATGGCGTCGAGTCGGGCCAGCAGGATGCGGGCGGCAAAGGCACCATCGAGCACGACATGGGCGATCAGAATGCCGGAGAGGCCATAGGCGGGGCTGTCGAAGCTGAGGCCGAACCAGCCCGCAACCTGGTTGATCCAGCCATTGCGCCCCCAGATGGAGAGAAGGCCAAAAGCCACCACCATGCCGGGCGTGACGATGGCTGCGGCGAACAGGCCAACCACCAAGTCGCGACCCGGAAAGCGCAACCGGTTGAGCGCCCAGGCCAGCGCCGTTCCCACAAGGAGCGAGAGCGCCATGGTGAGCCCCGCCTGCAGCGCCGTCATGCGCAGGAGATGCGCAATGTCGATACGCGATGCGCCACCATTGTCGGTGGCCGCGTCGAGGATGGCCCACAGAACGGCGGCGATCAGGGCCGCAATGGCGAGGGTCAGCGCGGCTGCCAAGGCGACGCGAAGGGGGCGACGGGGAAGGGTCAGCATGGGGCTGGAACCTTCCGCACGCGCAATGCGGCACCTCCCCCTTGACGGGGGAGGTTGGGAGGGGGTGCTTCACAAGCTACCGGCCCGCGGCTCCCCCCTCCTCCTCCCTCCCCGCGAGGGGGAGGGTGTCGCATCGTGCTTGATCGCGTCATCCCAGCCCTACTGCACCGCCGCCAGCATTTCCTCGATCCAGCCCGAGGAATTGGCGGTGATCTCGGCTTCGTCCAGGGTCAAGGTCTTGCCCGGCTGCGGCAGGCCCTCGAAGGACGCATCGAGGTCTGCACCAAGATCGACGACCGGGAACATCCAGTTGGTTGTCGGGATCACCTTCTGGCCCTCGACCGAGGTCAGGTAGGCGAGGAAATCGCGGGCGAGATCCTGCTGGTCGGACGACTTGAGGATACCAGCCACTTCGATCTGCGGGAAATGGCCTTCGCTGAACATCGCCGCCTTGATGGTGTGATCCTCGCCATCAAAGATGTGGTAGGCGGGCGAGGTCGTGTAGGAGAGCACCATGTCCGCTTCCCCGTCGAGGAAGAGCGCATAGCTCTCGCTCCATTCGCGGGTGATGGTGAGGATATGCGGCTTCAGCCCAGCCCAGATTTCGGGCGCGCGTTCCCCATAGGCCGCCTTGATCCAGAGCAGCAGCCCGAGACCCGGCGTGGCCGAGCGCGGATCCTGGATGGCGATCTTGATGTCGTCGTCGAGCGCGATCAGCTCTTCGAACGAAGCGGGCGGGACCGGCATTGTGTCGGTGTCGTGCATGAAGGCGAAGTGCGAATAGTCGAAGGGCACGAATTGCGCATCGGTCCATTCGGCCGGCAGCGCGAGGGCGGAAAGGTCCAGGCCGTGATCGGCGAAGAGGCCGGTGGTGCGGGCTTCCCCGGCAATGGCCGTATCGAGGCCCAGGAGGATGTCGGCCTCGGTGCTCTCGCCCTCGAGCTGCGCCTTGCGCAGGATGCCGATCGAGCTGTCGGCGGCCACCCAGTTGACGGTGCAGTTGCAGGTGGCCTCAAAGCCTTCCGTGAGCGGCACGCCTGGCCCCCATTCGGAGGCAAAGCCGTCATAGGTGTAGATGGTGAGCGTGGGCTTGTCCTGTGCGATTGCACTGCCGGAAAATCCGGCAAGAAGGACCGCAAGCGCCAGCGAGGAGGATTTGACCATCATCGGTCTCCCGTCGTTTGGTGTGCGGCCATGGGAGAAGGGATGTGTCAATGGTAAAGGACGCGCGAGGGCACCCTTGCCATCTCGAACTTCCTCCGCCAGCATGACCTGGTTCAGGTTCTATGGGTAACTCTCAGCTCCGGCGGCAACCGGAACACCCCAGCGAGACGGTGCGGACCATATTGAGAGAAACCCCAGAGTGCAATCCCCCATTCAGTCGACTGAAAAGACCCTGCTGAGCTTCGATCGCCCCCTCGCCATTGTCGGCGGCGGTACCACCGATATCGCGCTATTGCATGAGCTCGTGGCGCATGGCGTCGCGCTCGTGGGCGCCGATGGCGGGGGTAACGCCATCGGGGCGGCGGGCCTTCTGCCCGAGGCCATCCTTGGCGATCTCGATTCGCTCGAGGACCGGTCCGGATGGGTGGAGCGGACCCGCGTCATCCACATCCCCGAGCAGATCACCACCGATTTCCAGAAGGCGCTCTATTCGACCTCTGCCCCGGTGACCCTGGCTCTGGGCATGACCGGCAAGCGGCTCGACCACACACTGGCCGCGCTCAGCGCCCTCCATGAAGTGGCTCAGCATCGGCGCGTCATCCTTGTCGACGAAACGGATGTGGCCCTCGCTGTGTCCGGCGCCTTCGCCTTCGATGCCGCTCCCAAGGAACGCATCTCGGTCCATCCCCTGGTGCCCATCACCTTCGAGCGCACCGAGGGCCTGTTCTATCCGATGAACGACCTGCTGCTCGATCCGGCAGGACGGCTGGGCACCTCCAATGAGGGCACGGGCGGCCGCGTCGAGATCGTGCCGAAAGACGAGACGCCCTGGCTGCTGATCCTGGGACGCGAGCGGCTGTGGGACCTGGTGGATATTTGCCTGCAGGCCTAGAGGTCGCACGGCCCTCGAAGCCGTCCTCGCGCTTGACGCGAGGACCCGCAGACACGAACACATTTCCCGTCCGGAGCAACTGGCCCTCGGGTCGAGCCCGGGGGCGGCACGGTGCTTATGACAAGCGCCGCGGACCCCGACCCTAACCCACCTCGTCCAGCCGGAACTGCAGCTTGGCGAGTTCCGCATACCGCCCGCCCTTGGCCACCAGTTCGTCATGCGTGCCAGAATCGATGATCTCTCCGCCATCGAGCACCAGGATCGTGTCGGCGTCGCGGATGGTGGCGAGGCGATGGGCAATGACCAGGGTGGTGCGGCCTTCCATCAGGTGTTCGAGCGCAGTCTGCACCAGCCGCTCGGACTGCGCATCGAGCGCCGAGGTGGCCTCGTCGAGCAGCAGGATGGGCGCATTCTTGAGGATGGCGCGGGCAATGGCGAGGCGCTGCTTCTGCCCGCCCGAAAGCATGACGCCCCGCTCGCCCACCACCGTGTCATAGCCCTTGGGCAGGTCGGCGACGAAGTCGTCAACCAGCGCCGCTCTTGCTGCTGCGACGACCTCGTCCATCGAGGCATCGGGTTTGCCGAAACGAATGTTTTCGGCAATGGTGCCGGCAAAGATGATCGGCTCCTGCTCGACATAGGCAAAGCGCTGCCGGAGATCGGCAAGGGTCACGTCGCGAATGTCGATGCCGTCGACCGAAATGGTGCCGGCGCTGACATCGTAGAAGCGCTGCAGCAGCGACAGCGTCGTCGACTTGCCCGAGCCCGAGGGCCCGACCAGCGCCACGGTCTGGCCCTTGCCGACGGCAAAGCTGACATCTCGCAGCACGGGATCACCGCCCGCCCCCTGGTAGGAAAAGCTCACCTTGTCGAAAGCTACGGTGCCCAGAGACGGCGTTGGCAGTCTCTTGGGATGCGCAGGATCGACGATTTCGGCATCGGTATCGAGGATTTCGGTCAGCCGCTCGGTGGCGCCGGCCACGCTTTGCAGGTTCCCCAGCACTTCCGACACATTGGTCAACGCCCCAGAAGCCATGAGCGCATAGACGAGGAACTGTGCCAGCTGCCCGGCCGTGACCGAGCCTTCGAACACCGAGCGGGCGCCCCACCAGATCAGGCCGACAAGCGCAGCCGTGCCGAGGAAGATCACCAGGGCCACCAGCACGGCACGCGCGCCCAGACGCTTGACCTCGGCTTGGTAGCTGGCCTCGCTGCTCACGCTGTAATGGACCGCTTGTACCTCTTCCTGGGTAAAGGCCTTGACCGTGCGGTTGGCGCCCAGCATTTCGGTGGCCATCGCCGAAAGATCGGCCAGCGCATCCTGGGTCTTGCGCGACATGCCCCGCAGTCGCCGCGCATAAACCATGACCGGAATGAGAATGGCCGGTAGCGCCACCACCACACCAAGGGTCAGCACCGGGCTCGTCAGGACCATCATGGTCAGCGCGCCGATGATGGTGACCATCGAGCGCAAGGCCAGCGAGAAGCTCGAGCCCACCGCATTGCGGATGGAAACCGTGTCGCCATTGAGACGGCTGGTCAGCTCACCCACGCGATGGGTGTCGAAGTAGCGGGTTTCGAGCCGCAGCAGGTGTGAGAATACCGCCTGGCGGAGATCGGCCACGACCCGCTCGCCGATGACTGAAATGAAATAGAAGCGCGCGCCGCTGGCCACGGCCATGATGGCGGCGATGCCGATGATCAACCAGCCATACTGACCGACCATGTCGATATTTTGCGCGACGAAGCCTTCGTCGATCGCCCCACCCAGCACGGCCGGAATGGCGAGCGAGGAAATGGCCGAAATCAGCAGGAAGAGAACGGTCAATCCCAGGCGCCAGGGATAGCGCAACAGGAATGGCAGGAGCCGGCGCAGCGGCTGCAGCTGGCGCGGCGCGGCCTTGACTTCCGAAACGATCTTATCGGGATCCGCTGCTGCCGAAACGGCCTGGTCTGTCATGGCTGGAACATGCCGTTTCTGCTGGAGGGCCGGCCCGCGCCGACAATCGCCCCCATATAGGGCTTGGCCCCAAGAGCCGCAACCAAGCGTGCGCGATCCATATTGCCGCGCCACTTGTTCACGCCAAAGCGCTCTGCGCCCTTGCAGAACCCGATCTTCTGCTGTAGGAAGCCGCCCAACACCAGATTGATGCTCTCCGGGCGCCGCGGCGCCCGTTTGATTTGAGGCAAGAGATGAAGACCGACATCCACCCCGACTACCACACCATCAACGTGGTCATGACCGACGGCACCACCTACCAGACCCGCTCGACCTGGGGCAAGGAAGGCGACACGCTGCAGCTCGATATCGACCCCAAGACCCATCCCGCCTGGACTGGTGGCACGGGCCAGCTGATGGACCGTGGTGGCCGCGTCTCGCGCTTCAAGGAGCGTTTCAAGGGCCTCGGCATCTAAGCCACCCTGTCTGGAATTCCTGCAAAGCCCGGCCATCGTGCCGGGCTTTGTCTTGCCTGGAGCCTCGTCATGTTCATTCTGTCGCTGACCTACATCGCCCCGCTCAATGAGGTGGACAAGCATATTGCGCCACACATGGCCTGGGTCGCCATGGGCTATGTCGAAGGCCTGTTCGTGGCCTCGGGCCGCAAGGAGCCGCGCACCGGCGGGGTCATTCTTGCCTTGGGCAAGCGGGCCGAGCTCGAAGCCCTGGTCGCCACCGACCCCTTCGTCACTGCGGGCGTGGCGCATTACGACATCACCGAGATCGTCCTCAGCCGCACCGCGCCGGGGCTGGAAGGATTGAAGGGCTAGCAGCCCGCTCCTCCGAGCCCGGAAAATATCGTGCATTCACTGGATCGCGCACCGCAGCGGTCGGGTGCACAGGCGGCAGACAAGTCTTCGAGCTTCGCCAGAAAGTCCTGCATCTGCGCCAGTTGCTGTCGCAGGCGCCCGACATGCCCATCGACAATCTCCTTGGCTTCGGGGCACGGCTGGCGGGTGCCGCCAGTCAGCCGCAGCAGTTCAGCCACCGCATCAAGGCTCATGCCGGTCTCACGGCAGTTCTGGATGAAGACAAGCCGCTCGAGATGGGCAGGTGTGTAGCGGCGACGACCATTGTCGCCGCGCGGCACCGGCCCCAAAAGCCCTCCATCCTCGTAGTAGCGGATTGCCGAGGCCGCAAGGCTGGTCCGGCGGGCGACAATTCCTATGTCCATTTGGCGCTTGCTCCTCAAGTTACTTGAGCATGTACACCTCTTCGGCGAGCCGCAATGGAAAAGGAACATGAGCATGAACAAGTCACTGGCAGCCATCTTCGGCATCGGCGCCTGCGCCGCCGCCTGCGCCGCGGCGCTGATCGTACCGGCCGCGATCGGCGGGGGCGGGCTGGGGCTGGGGGCCGCGCTCAGCGGCGCATCGCTGGAACTGGGGATCGTCGTCGCAGCGACAGCGGCGGGCCTTGCGATCTTCCTGTTGCGTCGTCAAAGGCCTGCCGCCAGGGTTACACCCCTGTCCGTCGACACGCATGCCTTCGCGGCCGACGGGTCTTGCGGCTGCGGCCCGCAGATGGGAAGAACACCGGAACGCTGAGGCACTGGAGCCCCGCTTGACCTTCCTGCTCTTCTTCGGCGCCGCCATATTTGAGATCGGCGGCTGCTACCTGATTTGGTTGGCCATGCGCAATGGCCAGCCCTGGCTGTGGCTGCCTGCCTTGTTTGCGCTGGGATTGTTCGCCTACCTGCTCTCGGTGGCCGGCACCGAGAGCGCCGGACGCGTCTTCGCCATTTATGGCGGCATCTATATCGTGGCGTCCGTCGCCTTCATGGGCGGGTTCGAAGGGGTCCGCCCCGATCGCTGGGACATGATCGGCGTGACCCTGGCCCTGGCGGGTGCGGCAGTCATTTTCTTTGCGCCCCGCGGCGCCTGACGCCGTTATTCCGGCCGCGCGAAGGCGGCCTTGAGCCGGGAGAGCTGGTCGGCCACGCCATTGGCAAGGCCAGGCGTCACGGCCGGCAGGTCGCCCTTTTCCAACGCATCGAGCTGCATGACCCGCTCGAACAGCCGATCGCCCTTGTCGATGAAGTCCCGCAGGGTCTGTGGCAGCTCGTCATAGCCCGGTCCGCCGCGTTGCGACGGAGTGGCCGAGAACTTGACCTTTTCCTTTTCGGAGCGGGCATTGTCGCGGGAAATCTCACCCTCGTTGACGGCACGTTGCAGCAGCAGCCATGAGGCCAATTGCATGAGGCGCGTGGTCAGGCGCATGGATTCGGTGGCGTAGAGGAAGCCAGCTTCGCGCGGCAGCATGCGGCTTTCGACCCGGCCTTCGGCGTCCAGGTAGGCGGCGACCGCTTCGATCAGGCCCATGCCCTCGCGATAGAGCGCGTCGAAGCCGCTCGATGCCACCATGCGCGGCCCGATCGCGATAGCCTGTCTGGTGTCACCGGTCTCAGCCAAGGGAACTCCTCCGATCGCACCATGCTAGCCCCAAGCGACCGCAGGGTCACTCATTGGGTCCCGGTATTGTTAATTTTGTGATCGAGGCTGGACCCCGCAAGTGCAAGGCCCAAAAAGAAAAAGAGCCGCAGTGATGCAGCTCTCGAAGTTAACAGGGAGGCGTCAAACAGAGGGAGAAACCACTCTGAAAAATCCAGACCAAGTCTGAATAATACGACGTTACCGTCCAAAGATTAATTCGAGCTTAACAGGCAGCGATTTCTTAACCCTGAAAATTGACTTCAGCGCAACCGTGCCGCCTGGCGCTCCAGCACCGTCCGCCCGGTCAGGGTGATGATCGCCTCATCGCCAAACAAATCGACCAGCCCCTTGGCCTGCAAGGGCACGATGTCGCGCCGCGCCGCCAGGGTGTCGCCCTTGTCCAACGCCTTGAGCGAAGCCACTTCGCTCGCATTGACACCTTCGAGAATGAGATCGTCTTGCCGCATCATGTCCATCTCCTCCCAGTGGATCACTACGCAATGAAACTAGAGACCGCCTTTGTCCATAAGCCAAAGGTTGGAGCGGCGCTGGCGAGCGGCCAGCAACTGCCGCATGAAAACCTGTAGCGGCTCGGTCTGCCAGGCCCTTTCGAGCGCCGTGCGCGCCGGCTGCAGAACCAGCCGCGGCAATTCCTGCAAAGGCGCCTTGGCCGCTTCCGACTCCAGGAAATAGAGCCCGCTCAAAGCGAGCAACAGGGCAACGCCCAGCAAATTCCAATCCATTGTGCATTTCCCCCTTCGACAATTGGGCGAACCTAGCCTCCCTCCCGCCGAAAGCGAATGATAACACACTGTTAACACTAACAGCGTTCACGCTAAGGAATGCGCGAATACGGGGTCCGGTGCCATCACAAGTCTAAGCACTAGAACTTGAACGCCGCCTCCGCTGCCTTGCGCGAGTCGCCCTTGGCGGCGATGGCCGCGCGCAGCCGGGCAATCTCGGTTTCCAGCAGGCCGATCCGCTCCTCCAGTTCGATCACCGACAGGCTGTCCAGATTCATGCCCAATTCGTGGGTGGTTGGGCGCTTGCGAACTTCCTCGTCCATTGTCCTGGCTCCTTGTTGTATTCTGCCCGAGTTTAGCCCAGTCCCCTTGCCGGGCAAGCCGGCTTGCGCCAGCATGGGGCATGACCTTTGCTCATACGATGACGGCCATTGCCATTTCCGCCCCTGGTGGTCCGGAAGTGCTGGCGCCCATCTCGACCCCCGTCCCGCATCCCGGCTCCGGCGAGGTTTTGATCCGCGTCGCGGCGGCCGGCGTCAACGGCCCCGACTTGGCCCAACGGCGCGGCCTCTATGCGCCGCCCCCCGACGCCTCCCCCCTGCCCGGGCTTGAGGTGGCGGGCGAGATCGTGGCCATGGGCGAGGCCGTCTCGGGCTTTGCTTTGGGTGACCGTGTCATGGCGCTCACCAATGGTGGGGGCTATGCCGAATATGTCGCTGTCCCGCATGGCCAGGTTCTGCCGGTGCCCCAAGGCTGGAGCCTCGTCGAGGCAGCCGCCCTGCCCGAAACCTGGTTCACCGTCACCCAGACGCTGGTGATGCGCGCTGGTCTCGAACCCGGCATGACGGTGCTGGTGCATGGCGGTGCCGGCGGTATCGGGGGCGCCGCAATCCAGATCTGCTCGATCCTCGGGGCGAGAGCGATTGCCGTGGTCTCGAGCGCTGACAAGGCAGACTATTGTGCTGAGTTGGGCGCCATCGCCACCATCGACCGCACGCGCGAATCCATCACCGAACGGGTCATGGCCCTCACCGATGGGCATGGTGCCGACCGGGTCGTGGATCTGATCGGCGGGGCGCTCACCGCCGTCAACATCGCGGCTTCGGCGCGCGGCGGCCATATCGTCCAGGTCTCGACGCTCGAAGGGGCCAATGCCACTGTGCCGCTGCGCACCATGATGGCCAGGAACCTGACGCTATCGGGCTCCACGCTGAGGCCGCAAAGCGCCGCCACCAAGGCCGCCATTGCGGCCCGCATCCGCGCCGATTTCCTCCCTGCCCTCTCCGCACCGGGCTGGATCAAGCCCGACATTGCGGACTTTCCACTGGTCGAGGCGGCGCGGGCCCATGCCGAAATGGAAAGCCGCCGCCATCGCGGCAAGCTGGTCCTCGTCACCGCCTTCGGCGCCGGGGAACAGGCGAGTTAGCCGTTGCGATTGCGCAGCATTTTCCCTATATTGGCTTTCAGTTCCCCCTCAGCATTTGGCCAAGAGGCGGAGCGGCCCGGAGGAAGACCGGCCGCGCCACCAGGAGAAATTTAACCATGTCCCAGTCCCTTCTGATGCCCAAGGCGACCGCCGTCTGGCTCGTGGACAACACCGCCCTGTCCTTCGAACAGATCGCCGCCTTCTGCACCCTGCATCCGCTGGAAGTGCAGGGCATTGCCGATGGCGACGTGGCCAGCGGCATCATGGGCGTCAACCCGATCCAGAACGGGCAGTTGACCCGCGAGGAAATCGAGAAGGCCGAGAAGGACCCCAGCTACCGCATGAAGGTCAGCGAGCCCAAGGTTCGCGTCGCCGCCGTCAAGCGCAAGGGTCCACGCTACACCCCGATTTCGCGCCGCAATGAACGCCCCAATGCCATCAAGTGGCTGGTGCGCAACCATCCCGAGCTCAAGGACGCGCAGATCATGCGCCTGGTCGGCACCACCAAGTCGACCATTGAATCGGTGCGCGAGAATTCGCACTGGAACGCCGCCAACCTGACCGCCATGGACCCGGTGACGCTGGGCCTGTGCAGCCAGATCGATCTCGACCTCGAGGTCAAGCGCGCCTCCAAGGATGCGCCGGCCCAGCAGGAGTTCCATGAAGGCACGACCCTGCTCACCGCCGAGGAAGCCCTGGCCCGCGCTACCGCCCGCCTGGCCCCAGAAGGCGATGCCGGCTTCCAGGGCGAGGGCTCGAGCCGCAGCAGCCAGGCCGCCGATGACGATCTGGACGCCGACTCGGTGTTCGCCAAGCTCAAGTCTCTCAAGTCCGACAGCGAAGAATAATCGAGCAGGGCCGGCGGGAAGACAATATCCTGCTGGCCCTGTTCGTCCTGCTGGCCGCCAGTGCCACTCTCCCGGCCTGGGGCTGCCGCGAATGCTGCTGACGCCATTGCGGTGACCTTGCTGTTGCCGCTTTTCGCTCTGCGCTCAACCCCGCCATCATCGTGGGCCTGACCTTTGCCATGAGCCCGACGGCCATGGCCATGCGACCGCAGAACAGCGCGACATCACCCGCACCGGTCCGCCGCAAAAGGACAGGGGCGGCAAGACGCAAGGCAAGGTTGACAAATCACGCCTGCCAAGGTCGGGATAGGGCGTTTCCAGCAAACGCCCTAGCGGTCTTGCGTTTCGGAGACGCGACCAAACCGACTGCCCCCGCCTTTCCGGACTCCTGTTCCCCATGATCGATCCCTTCTTCGTCGCCATCGCCGTGGCCGCAGTGCTCATTGTCGGCCTGTCCAAGGCCGGTCTATTGGGCGGCCTTGGCGTCGTCGGCGTGCCGCTCCTCACCCTGGTGATGGCGCCCCGCGATGCCGCCGGCATGATGCTGCCGGTGCTGCTCTGCATGGATGCGGTGGCTATCTGGATGTATCGCAAGGAATGCGACTGGAGCCTGCTCCGCATCATGCTTCCAGGCGCCGCCATCGGCACGCTGGTGGGCTGGGTGCTCTGGGCCGTGGTCAGCGACGCCGTGGTGCTGCTGATGGTCGGCGTGGTGACGCTGATCTTCGTGGCCGATGCCATCCTGCCGCTGCGCAAGAAGCTCGAGGGCCTGCCACCATCCAAACCCTGGGGCGTGCTCTGGGGAGGTGTCGCCGGCTTTACCAGCTTCATCTCCCATACCGGCGGCCCGCCCTTTCAGATCTATGTGCTTCCGCGCAGGCTGCCCCCGGCTGTCTATGCCGGCACGACGGCCTTCTTCTTTGCCATCGTCAACACCGCCAAGCTGGTGCCCTACTATTTCCTCGGCCAGCTCAATGTGCAGAACCTGACAATGTCGGTCGCTTTGGCGCCGGTAGGCGTGCTGGGCGTCTTCATCGGCATCTATCTCGTACGCCGCATCGACGCGGGGCTCTTCTATCGCATCGCCTATTGGCTGGTTTTTATCCTGGCACTGCACCTGATCTGGGAAGGGTCGAACCGGCTGATGGCGGGGTGAGGTTCCAGGCAAGGCCCCCTCACCCGACGCTGTCGCGTCGACCTCTCCCCCCAGGGAGAGGTGAAGGGCTGCACCGGAAGTCGCGAAGCGACACCTCTCCCTTTGGGGGGGAGAGGTCGGCCAAAGGCCGGGTGAGGGGGCCTTTGGTTGATCCCCGTGTCCCCGCACCACCTTCACAGCCGGACTCCCGCTCGCTAAGGTCCGCCGCAAAATCAGTTACTCGGAGTCGCGTAAATGTCCGCTGCCGCGCAAAAAGGCCACAACCAGTTCGGCAACCTGCCCGTCTGGGATCTCGACGACCTTTATCCCGGCAAGGATAGCCCGGAATTCCAGGCGGCGCTGGCGGAAGCCAAGGATATGGCCGCGGCATTTGAGGCCAAATACAAAGGCAAGCTCAACGAGTTGACCGCCTCGGGCAAGCTGATCGAGGCCATCAAGGACAGCGAGAAACTGGGCGACCTCACCGGCCGCATTGGCTCGTTCTCGTTCCTGCAATACGCGCAGAAATCGACCGATCCGGACCGCGCCAAGTTCATGGGCGATACCAACGAGGCGCTGACGGCGCTCTCAACAAGGGTGCTGTTCTTCGAACTCGAACTCAACCGCATCGCCGACGCCGATCTCGACGCCGCCATCGAAAAGGATGCCGAGCTTGCCCGCTACAGGACCTGGTTCGCGGACCTGCGGAAAGCCAAGCCCTACCAGCTCGACGACAAGCTCGAAGAACTGTTTCACGACAAGTCGGTGACCGCCTATTCGGCCTGGAACCGGCTCTTTGACGAGACCCTCTCCAGCCTCGAATTCGAGGTCGACGGCGAGACGCTCAACCTCGAATCCACCCTGCACCTGCTCTCCGAAAAGGAAGAGGCAAAGCGCGAGGCGGCTTTCAAGGCCTTGGCCAAGGTGCTCAAGGCCAATGGCAGGCTCTTCACTCACATCACCAATGTCCTGGCCAAGGACAAGGAAATCTCCGACCGCTGGCGCGGCTACCAGGACATTGCCGATAGCCGCCACATGGCCAATTCGGTGGAACGCGAAGTCGTCGACGCCCTGCAAACCGCCGTGCAGGCCGCCTATCCGCGCCTCAGCCACCGCTACTACAAGATGAAGGCCCACTGGTTCGGCAAGGACAAGCTCAACGCCTGGGACCGCAATGCGCCCCTGCCCACCAGCGACGAGCGCATCTGGGATTGGGATACGGCGGTTTCCACCGTGCTCGACGCCTATGGCCGCTTCTCACCCGACCTGGCGGATGTGGCAAAGCCCTTCTTCAATTCGGGCTGGATCGATGCGCCCACCGGCAATGGCAAGCTTTCGGGTGCCTTCGCGCACCCGACTGTGCCCAGCGCCCATCCCTACCTGATGCTCAACTATCTCGGGCGCACCCGCGATATCATGACGCTCGCCCATGAACTGGGCCATGGCGTGCATCAGCGCCTCGCCGCCGCGCAGGGCCCGATCCTCGCCAACACGCCCCTGACCCTGGCCGAGACGGCCTCGGTCTTTGGCGAAATGCTGACCTTCCGGGCCCTGCTCGACAAGACCAGCGACCCCAGGCAGCGCTTCGCGCTCCTGTCGTCCAAGGTGGAGGATATGCTCAATACCGTGGTCCGGCAGATCGCCTTCTATACCTTCGAGCGCAAGGTCCACACGGCGCGCCGGCAGGGCGAATTGCGCACCGAGGAAATCAACGCGCTCTGGCTCGAAGTGCAGTCCGAATCCCTCGGCGAAGGCATCATCGCCAATGAGGGCTACGAGACCTTCTGGGCCTATATCCCCCACTTCATCCACTCGCCCTTCTATGTCTATGCCTATGCCTTCGGCGATTGCCTTGTGAACTCGCTCTACGCACAGTATGAGAAGGCCAGTGAAGGCTTTGCGGAGCGCTATTTCGAGCTCCTCAAGGCCGGGGGCAGCAAGCATCACTCCGAATTGCTCAAGCCGTTTGGCCTGGATGCAAAAGATCCCCAATTCTGGTCGCTGGGCCTCTCGATGATCGAGCGGCTGATCGACGAGCTGGAAGCCACGGCCCCCTGAGGCTGCGACTTTCGGCCTATTACGAATGGACGAGTATACTTCCGAGGACCAAATGGCCAAAACCCGCCCCGAACACCACCCCGAGCCGGTACTGGAATCCGCCATGGATTATGCCGAACACGAAAAGACCTATAATGGCTTCATCACCGGGGTGAAGTGGTCGATCTATGCCGCCGCGGTGCTGGCGGTGATCCTCTATTTCGTGATCAACCCCTGATCTGATCCAACCAAGCAGGCACATGAAACGAGCCTGCCCCCGGGCAGGCGGGCAGGAGAGTTTCCATGAAGATTGCCGTTCTGCGCGAACGGTTCGAGGGTGAGAGCCGCGTCGCGGCCACCCCAGAAACCATCGGCAAGCTGATCGGCCTGGGGGCCGAGGTCACCGTCGAAAAGGGCGCCGGCGAGGGCTCGCGCATTGCCGACGAGCTCTATAAGCAAGCCGGCGCCAGCATCGGCGCCACGGGTGCCGCGACGCTCAAGGGTGCCGACATCGTGCTCTGCGTGCGCCGTCCCGCCGCTGCTGATCTCAATGGCGTCAACAAGGGCGCGCTGGTCGTCGGCGCGCTCGACCCCTATGGCAATGAAAAGGACGTCGCCGCCCTCGCCAAGGCCGGCGTCGCTGCCGTTTCCATGGAATTCATGCCGCGCATCACCCGCGCGCAGGTCATGGACATTCTTTCCTCCCAGGCCAACCTGGCCGGTTACCAGGCTGTCATCGAGGCTGTCGCTGTCTTCGACCGCGCTTTGCCCATGATGATGACCGCCGCCGGCACCGTGCGCCCCGCCAAGGCCTTCGTGATGGGCGCCGGCGTTGCGGGCCTCCAGGCCATTGCCACTGCCAAGCGCCTCGGCGCCGTGGTCTCAGCCACCGACGTGCGCGCTGCCGCCGGCGAGCAGGTGGAATCGCTGGGTGCCAAGTTCATCATGACCGACGCGCTCAAGGACGCCTCGGGCACCGGTGGCTATGCCCGCGAACTGACCAAGGACGAACAGGCCGCCCAGGCCGAGCTGGTCGCCGGGCACATTTCCAAGCAGGACATCGTCATCACCACGGCGCTCATTCCGGGCCGCCCGGCGCCCAGGCTCGTGACCAGGGCCATGGTCGAGAGCATGGCGCCCGGTTCGGTGATCGTCGATCTGGCGGCCGAACGCGGCGGCAATGTCGAACTGACCCAGCCGGGCAAGGTCATCACCCACAATGGCGTGACCATCATCGGCTACACCAACCTTGCCGGCCACATCCCGACCACGGCCAGCCAGCTCTATGCGCGCAACCTCCTCGCCTTCATCGAGACCCTGGTCGACAAGAAGGAAAAGAAGCTCGCCATCAACTGGGATGACGAGCTGGTCAAGGCCACCGTGCTGACCCGCGACGGCGCCGTCGTGCATCCGAACTTTGCAGCACCGGCTCCGGCACCCAAGGCCGAAGCTGCACCTGCGGCGGCAGAGGCCAAGCCCGCCGCAGCCAGGAAGGCGCCGGCGAAGAAAGCAGCGGCCGAGCCTGCTGACGCCGCTGCCCAGCCCGCTGCGGCCGAGCCCGCCGCCAAGAAGCCGGCCGCGTCCAAGGTCGCGGCAGCACCCAAGGCGGAGGCAGCAAGTGTTGCCGAGGCCAAGCCAGCCGCGCGCAAGGCGCCGGCCAAGAAACCAGCCGCCAAACCAGCCGCCGCTGCCGCCGCTCCGCAGACCGAGGCCCCGGCCAAACAGCCCGCGGCACGCAGGCCGGCTGCCAAGAAGCCTGCCGCTCCCAAGGGAGGAGACAAGTAAATGGAAACGACGGCCGAACACATTGCCGATGTCGGTGCAGCCGTGGCCCATGGAGCCATTGGCGGCGCCATCGACCCCTTCACCTTCCGCCTCGCCATCTTCGTGCTGGCGATCTTCGTGGGCTATTTCGTGGTTTGGAGTGTCACCCCCGCGCTTCACACCCCGCTGATGAGCGTCACCAACGCCATCTCCTCCGTGATCGTCGTGGGCGCCCTGCTCGCCGTGGGCGTGCACATGGCCAGCGACGCCAACTGGGTCAGCAAGCTCTTCGGCTTCATCGCCCTGGTATTTGCAAGCGTGAACATCTTTGGCGGGTTCCTGGTGACCCAGCGCATGCTGGCCATGTACAAGAAGAAGGGCTGATCGAAAAATGATCGACGCAAATATCGCCGCCCTTCTCTATCTGGTCTCGGGCGTTCTCTTCATCCTGGCCCTCAAGGGTCTCTCCCATCCGTCGTCGTCCCGTCAGGGCAACCTGTTCGGCATGGTGGGCATGGGCATTGCCGTGGTCACCACGCTGATGGTGGCCGCGCCCAGCGACTGGGTGAGCTGGCTGCTGATCGTGGGCGGCCTCGCCCTCGGCGGTGGCGTGGGCGCCTATATCGCCCGCTCGGTCAAGATGACCGACATGCCGCAGCTCGTGGCCGCCTTCCACTCGCTGGTGGGTCTGGCTGCCGTCTTCGTGGCCGCCGCGGCGCTCTACGCGCCCGAAGCCTTCGGCATCGGCACGCTCGAGCACATCCACGCCCAGGCGCTGGTGGAAATGTCGATCGGTACCGCCATCGGCGCCTTCACCTTCACCGGCTCGGTCATCGCCTTCGCCAAGCTAAACGGCAATATGAGCGGCAAGCCGATCATCCTGCCCATGCGCCACCTGATTCACATCGCCATGGGCGTCGCCATCGTGGCGCTGGTCTGGATGTTCACCGTCACCGGCAATCCCTGGCTCTTCTGGCTGATCACCATCCTGGCACTGGTGCTGGGTGGCCTCATGATCATCCCCATCGGCGGCGCCGACATGCCGGTCGTGGTCTCCATGCTCAATTCCTATTCGGGCTGGGCAGCCGCGGGCATCGGCTTCACCCTGGGCAATACCGCGCTGATCATCACCGGCGCGCTGGTCGGCTCCTCGGGTGCCATCCTCTCCTACATCATGTGCAAGGCGATGAATCGGTCGTTCATCTCGGTCATCCTGGGCGGCTTTGGTGGCGACACGTCCAGCGCCGCTGCGGGTGGCGAGGACGACCGTCCGGTCAAGCAGGGCGCCGCCGACGACGCGGCCTTCCTGATGAAAAATGCCGGCAAGGTCATTATCGTCCCCGGTTACGGCATGGCCGTGGCCCAGGCCCAGCACGCTCTGCGCGAAATGGCCGACCTGCTCAAGGCCGAAGGCGTCACGGTCAAATACGCCATCCACCCGGTGGCCGGCCGCATGCCGGGGCACATGAACGTGCTCTTGGCCGAAGCCAATGTGCCCTATGACGAAGTGTTCGAGCTCGAGGACATCAACTCCGAATTCGCCCAGTCGGACGTGGCCTTCGTCATCGGCGCCAATGACGTGACCAACCCCTCGGCCAAGACCGACAAGACTTCGCCGATCTATGGCATGCCGGTCCTCAACGTCGAGGATGCCGGCACCGTGCTCTTCATCAAGCGCGGCATGGCCGCCGGCTACGCGGGCGTGCAGAACGAGCTGTTCTTCCGCGACAACACCATGATGCTGTTCGGCGACGCCAAGAAGGTGACCGAAGATATCGTCAAGGCGTTTGGCCACTGACCGTCCCCACGGGCAAGTCCCTGCGGTGGGGGGATTTGAGGTCCACGAGAGCTGCGCTTGAATGGCGGGCTAGGGAGACCGTCATGCGGGTGCGAGCATCGAGATTGCAGAAAGCGCGGCCATAAGTGCCGCGCTTTTTTCATTTGCCGTTGCCAGCCTGCTGATCGAGCTGACGCCAGGCCCGAACATGGCCTATTTGGCCATCCTCGCCGCTGCGCGGGGCCGCCCCCCCGGCCTGGCGGCCGTGGGCGGGGTGGCGTTGGGTCTGGCGCTGCTTGGACTGCTGGCGGTGTTCGGACTGGGCGCGCTGGTGCTTGAGCGGCCATGGCTGTACCAGAGCCTGCGCTGGGCGGGGATCGTCTATCTTCTCTACCTGGCCTGGGAGGCCTGGAGCGACTCGCGCAAACCCATTGAGGCCCTTTCCCCGGACGGGAACAATTGGCGCTATTTCCGCCGCGGGTTGATCACCAATCTGCTCAACCCCAAGGCGGCACTCTTCTACATCACCGTCATGCCCAGCTTTCTCACCACGACCAACGTGAGCGAAGTCCTGCTTTTCGCCGCGGCCTATGTGGCCGTGGCAACCGCTGTCCATGCCGGGGTGGTGTTGCTGGCGGGCACTCTGCAGCCGCTATTGACCATACCGAAGCGGCGCCGGATCATGGGGGTGGTCTTTGCTCTGCTACTGATCGGTGTGGCGCTCTGGATCACCTGGTCGACCGCACTCTGACACCCCCGGTTTTCACGGCCGCCGGCTTGGCTTAGTCTCCACGCACCAAGGGAGGGGAGGACCATGGCCAGAGCCCCGCGCCGACGCAGCACGACGCCCCAGCTTGAGCCGATCAAGCGGCAGGCCGTGGTCATTGTCCACGGACAGGGCGAGCAGCGCCCCATGGGCACGATCCGCGACTTCGTCCACGCCCTCTGGCAGGACAATCCAGACCTCGACACGGCGGGAGAGACCTATCCCCGCCCACGTCCCATCTGGATCGTCCCCGACGACAAAAGCGGCCTCTACGAGCTGCAACGCATCACCACGCCCGAGCATAATGGCCGCCGCACCGACTTCTTCGAGCTCTATTACGCCGACCTCCTGAACGCCACGCCGATCCGCAACCTGTGGCGCTGGATAAGGCGGCTGCTGTGGATCGACCCTGCTTATGTGCCTGAGCATGTGCGCTGGCCCTGGGCGGTGTTCTGGATGCTGACGGTCCTCGCCGTCATCAGTGCGCTGGCCGCCATCCTGGCCCTGCCGCAGATCATCGACACCTATTGGTACGACCATTTCGTCTCGCCCGACGCCTGGCGCGGGCATCTGATCAGCGTCACCGCATTGGCGCTGATCCTCCTGCCCAAATTCTTCAAGCCGCTGGCTTTCATCAAGGGCCTGCCCCGCCAGGTGCTGGTGGCCGCAGTGGCGGTAGGCATTCTCGACAGTTTCGGCTGGAATGGCCACGTCGCCAATCTCATGCTGCTGGGCACGCTGGCCTATCTGGCCGCCACCCAGCTACTCCCCTATTTCGGCGACGCGGCGAGCTATCTTTCTGCCCAGACCGAAACAGTCCAAAGCCGACAGGGCGTGCGCAATCGTGGCCTGGCGCTGCTCAAGGCCCTGCACGAGGACCCCGAATATGATCGCGTGGTCATCATCGCCCACTCCCTTGGCTCGGTCCTCGCCTATGACCTCTTGCACATTCTCTGGCGCGAGGTGGGGCCCACCAAGGACAATCCGCCTTCCCACGAAGCCGTGGCGGCGTTCAGGGCTCTCGATGCCTTCGTCGCCGGGACGCCAGTCGGCCAGTGGTCACCCGAGGACGTGAGCACCTATCAGGCTCGGCAATGGCAATTGTTCGAGGCGCTGCGCCGCCAGAAGGGCAAGCCTGGCACGACAGATCTGTCCGGCTGGAAGATTTCTGACCTCGTCACTCTGGGCTCGCCCCTGTCCAGCGCCGAGTTCCTGGTCACCGACGGACATGACGATTTCACCCGCATGAAGATCGAGCGCGTTCTGCCCACGGCGCCGCCACAAGCCTATGACGAGACCCGCGGCGCCCTCTATCCGGACCCGCAAAAGGGGGCTTGCGCCCACCATGCCGCGGTCTTCGCGGCCGTCCGCTGGACCAATCTCTACGACCGCGCGGACTCACCCCTCTTCATCCTGGGTGATGCCATTTCGGGCCCGCTCAGCGGTGCGGATCGCTTCGGGCCAGGCGTGCGGGACGTTAGGGTGGAGATCAGCTGGGGGCGGCTGGGCTGGCGCCTCTTCACGCACAATTTTTACTGGACCGATACGGCGCCCGAGGGGACGCCACCCGCGGCGCATATCACAGCGTTTCGCCAGGCGGTGGGCATCGAGGTGAGTGGTCCCTGAATACCGGCATTGCCGAGAGCACGATCCCGGATCGCACCGAATTTGATTCAAATTTTATGAAAACCCTTGGGAGTTCCGTGGGACCTCGCGCCTAGCCTGTTCCTATCCAACAGGGAGTAGGCCCATGCATAGCAAGGTTCTTCTGGCAGGTATCCTTCTGGCGCTGCTGCAGCCGACCATTCCAGCCCTGGCCAATACCGGCCCGGCTGTAGCCCCCCGCCTCGAAACATCCGGGTCTTTCACCGCCCCGGTCGGCTTCCAGATATTCTGCCTGACTAATGCGTCCCATTGCCGCGGTGGCGGCGCCAGCCAGGTCCGGCTGACCGGCGCGGTGATGGACACGCTCAAATCGATCAATAGCCGCGTCAACCGCTCGATCGCCCCGCGCGGTGACCGGCGTGATGAATGGGCCATCAACGTGTCCTCGGGCGATTGCGAAGACTATGCCCTGACCAAACGCGCAGCGCTGATCCGCGCCGGGCTGCCTGCGGGTGCACTGCGCATCGCCGCAGCCACCACCCGTTCCGGCGTCGGCCATGCCGTGCTCGTGGTCCGTACCGACCAGGGCGACCTAGTGCTGGACAATCTCACCGGCAGCATCAAGCCCGCCAACCAGACCGGGTTGCGCTGGGTCGCCATGACCAATGCGGATGGCCGCAGCTGGAAGCAGATCCGCTGACGCCGACGGTGCGGCTTAGTAATGCGGCGGCGGACGTTCCGTCGCCGGATCGGCGATGAAGCTGCCCGAGCGGACCTGCTCCTCGAGCATGTCCAGTTTCTTGGTCAGGAGGTCGATGACTTTCCACTGCTCGGTCAGCGCCGCGTTGAGCTCCTCGATGGTCTGGTCCTGAAAGGCGATGCGCGTTTCCAGCGCGTCGATCCGCTCGTTCTGATCGGGGCTGGACATGGTTCGTCTCCTGGACTGCTCTGGCTCCGCAATAGGCCGCCACGACCGCTCCGGCAAGCCTCATGCCCCGTGCTGCGCCTTGACGCTTACGGAACCCTTTATGCGTCCCGCCCATTGATCCAACACGATCCGCCAATGGGGAGCCGCGAAAATGGCCACCACAGCCCTGTTTCAAACCGCCCATCCGGGCGATCACGAAAAGTCTTCGGCCTGGCCCGAGTCCCTGTCGCTCTTTGTCTTCGCGGCGGTGCCGCTCGGTCTATTCGGGCTGATCCATATGGTCGCCGCATCCGCGGGGCTCCTCCCCTTCTTTTTCACGCCCTTTGGCCTGCCGAGCTGGACCGGTGCCTCGGTGCACCTGACCCAGTTGGCGCTGATCGGCGCCGCCTATTGGGCCATCATGCAGCAGCGGCCGACCAGCCGGAGTCGTTTCTGGGTCATCGCCCTCGCGGCCGCCTATGTCGCACTGCCCTTTGTGACGCCGCTGCTCGATTCGCTGCTCCTGGCCATTGTCTGCACCGTGATGTTCCTGCTCATCTTCGCCACCACGATGCGCGTGGGCAGGGTATCGAGGCTTGGCGGCTGGCTGCTCGCGCCCATGCTGGCCATGGTCGGTCTCAGCGCCGCGATGGGCCTGGCGGTCGCCGCCTATGCCCCGCCCTTCGCGCTGACGCAGAGCCAGCAGGCAGCACCTGCTGCCTGACAGTTACCTCCAGGTACCCTCTTGCCAGCTTCCGCCCGGACCGCCATCTGGGCGGAAGTTCAGTTTTTGGAGTGTCTTTATGGCCAGTCTGCTCAAGATCGACGTCTTCACCGATGTGGTCTGCCCTTGGTGCCTCGTCGGCTCGGCGCGGCTCGACGCGGCGCTGGCCGACCTGCCCGATGACGTCGATGTGGTGGTCGAAAACCACCCGTTCTACCTCGATCCCACCGTCCCGCCAGAAGGGATCGACGTGGGTGAGATGCTGCGCGCCAAATACGGTCGCGACCCCGCCGAGCTGTGGGCCCGCGTCGAAAGCGAAGCAGCCAGATCCGGCATCGAGCTCGACCTCAGCAAGCAGCCGCGCATGTTCAATACCGCCAAGGCGCATACGCTGACCCGGCTGTCCAAGGGCAACGGCAACCAGCACGAACTCGCCAACGCAATTGCCGACGCCTACTTCCTCCATCACCGCCAGATCAATGACGACAATGTCCTGGTCGATATCGCCGTTGCGCATGGCTGGGATCGCGGCGATGCGCTCGACGCGATCAACGACGAAAACGAGCTCACCGTCACCGCAGACCTCGCCACCAGTGCTGCCCAGCAGGGCATTCGCGGCGTGCCCTTCTTCGTTTTCGGGGAGAAATATGCCCTGTCCGGCGCGCAGCCTGCCGAGGTGTTTGCCCAGGCGCTGCAAAAGACCGTTTCGGAACTCTGACAGAGCGGGCCGAGGGCTGCTATGATCGGGCAAATCGCCTTTGCTGGGGTTGCTTCGTGAAACTGTTCCGCCGTCTGATCACCGCCCTCCTCGTCCTGGTTGTCCTGGGCTATGCTGGCGTGGTCGCCTATATGTATGTCAACCAGCGTGCCCTGCAGTATAGTGCGGTGGGCGAGGTCTTTGCGCTGGAGAGTACGGCCCTGAGCGGCGCCCGCGAGGTCGCGATCGCCAGTGACGGCTCGGTGGTCAATGGCTGGTACCAGGCTCCGACCCAGGGCCGGCCGGTCATCATCTACTACAAGGGCAATTCCAAGAGCTTTTCCGAGGAAAGCGAGCGCTATGAGCGCTTCGTGGCCGATGGTTATGGCTTCCTCGCCTTCGACTATCGTGGGTTCCCCGCTTCGCCCGGCGACATTTCCGAGACCAATATCCTGACCGATGCCCTCGCTGCTTATGACTGGGTCGACGCCCAGACCGATGCTCCCATCCTGATCTGGGGCCGCTCGCTCGGCTCGGGACCGGCCACCTATGTGGCGAGCCAGCGCGATGCGGCAGCCCTGCTGCTCGAGACGCCTTTCCTCTCCGCCGTGAGCGTGGCGGCGGAACGCTATCCCATCCTGCCAGTGGGCCTGGTCATGCAGGATCAGTTCCGCAACGATCTCTGGATCAAGGACGTCACCGAGCCGGTGCTGGTCGCCCATGGCACGGCCGACCGCACCATCGGCGTCTCCAATGGCGAGCGGCTCCATGCGCTGGCGCCCAACCCCGATGAACTCTGGATCGTCGAGGGCGCCGACCATTCCGACCTCTGGAAGGCTGGCATCTGGACCAGGGCGGAACCCTTCTTCGAGAAAGCCCTGTCCCTGTGAAGCCGCCCAGACCGCTGGGCATGTCGCCCCGGCGGACCGCCATCATCGGCGGGCTCATGGTCACCACGGGGCCGCTGAGCCTGACGCTCTATAGCCCCGCCCTGCCCTCCATCGTTGCCGATCTCGCGACTACCGATGCCGGCGGCAAACTGACCATGAGCGTCTATTTCGCCGCCTTTGCGTTGTCGCAGCTGATCTGCGGACCGCTTTCGGACCGGTTCGGCCGCCGCTGGGTGGGCGTGGGCTTTTTCGTCATCTATGTGCTGGGTTCTATCGTCGGAGCGCTGGCGCCGACGCTTGAAGTGCTTCTGCTCGGGCGACTATTGCAGGGCTTTGGCGTCTCCGCCGGCGTCGCTCTCTCCCGCGCCATGGTCCGCGACCAGTTCGTGGGCATGGAAGCCATCCGCATCCTCACCATGGTGAACCTGATCCTGACCGTAGCGCCGGCCGTTTCCCCGACCCTGGGGAGCTTCATTCTCCTCTTTGGATCCTGGCACCTGATGTTCCTGGTCATGGCCGGGTTCGGTCTGGCCATCATCGCCCTGCTCAGCTTCGGGGCGCGCGAAACCCTGCCTCAAGACGGCCGTATCCCGCTCCATCCGGGTCGCATCCTCGCCAATTATTCGCGGCTGCTGGCGGCGCCCGACTTTCTCCTGCCGGCCCTTGTGCTGGCCATGATCTTTGGCGGCTTCTATGGATTCACCGCCCTGCTGCCCTTCATCCTGATCGACCAGCTCGGCCTCACCCCGTTCCAGTTCGCCATGGCCATGCTGATCCAGACCGGCTCCTTCATGGCCGGCAATCTCCTGGCCGGGCGTCTGGCGCGCAATTTCGACGGACCGAAACTGATTCTGCTCGGTCTGGTCTTTCTGGTGCTGGGCGGACTGGGCTTTGCCGTGGCGCCGCGGCTCTGGCCCGACGAGGTGATTGCCACCATGGCGCCGGTGAGTTTCTGGATGCTGGCCATGGCCGCCATCGGTCCCAGCGCCACCGCCAGCGCCATGGCGCGCCACGGCCATATTGCCGGATCAGCCGGGGCAATGACCGGCTTCTTCCAGATGGGCGGCGGCTTTGTCGCCTCGGTGCTGGCAATCTCGCTCTTTGCCGAGGCCCATATGGCTCTGGTCACGCTGCTGCCGGCGCTGGCCATGCTGGGCATTGGTGTGGCGCTGCTGCACCGGCGCCTTTATCCCGGCCAATGAAAAACGCCGCCCCAAGGTGGGACGGCGTTCTGAAATTCCAATGCAGCCGAAGCGCCAGCCTTAGCTGGGACGGCCCGGAGCAGCAACAATGCCGCCTTCACGCTGGGCGCGCTTGCGAGCCAGCTTGCGGGCGCGGCGAACGGCCTCGGCCTTCTGGCGAGCCTTCTTCTCAGAGGGCTTCTCGTAGTAGTTGCGCAGCTTCATCTCGCGGAAGACGCCTTCGCGCTGCAGCTTCTTCTTCAGTGCGCGCAGCGCCTGGTCAACATTGTTATCGCGAACGACTACTTGCAAAGGTCAACCGCCCTTTCAAAGCTATGCAATCTGTGTGGATGGAAGCGATGTGGCCATAATAACCACCCCGCCGACCAGCAGAACCGGTCACCGTGGCGGGCTCTATAGCCCAACAAACCCAACCTGTCCACACTTGGCGCCATGAAAAATGCAGGCATCTTGTGGGTTTTTGCATCGAGGGTTACCCCTTGACCATCATGATAGGAGCGCCACATGCACCAGCCCGTCGTCTTCCTGCCTGGCCTCATCTGCGACCAGCGGCTCTGGCGCGATGTCATCGACGGGCTCGCGGACAGCATCGCCCCCATGGTTGCCGACCTCCGTCTCGATGAGTCCATCGCTGCCATGGCCGCCCGCACACTGACCGCTGCCCCACCGCGCTTTGCCTTGGCGGGCCTCTCCATGGGCGGCTATGTGGCGCTCGAAATCATGCGCCAGGCGCCCGAACGGGTGACGCATCTCTGCCTGCTCGACACCTCCGCCCGGGCCGATACCGATGAGCGCCGCGAGACCCGTCGCAAGGGCATTGCCATGATTGGCGAGGGCAAGTTCATCGGTGTGTCGCGAGGCCTCCTGGGCCAGCTGGTTGCGCCGCAGCATCTGGGGACGCCCCTGGCCGACGACGTCCAGGCTATGTCCGAGCGCGTCGGCCCGGATGTGTACGTCCGCCAGCAGAAGGCGATCATGGGTCGGATCGATTCTGTGCCCCATCTCAGGGACATCGCCGTGCCCACGCTGGTGGGTGTGGGACAACTCGACAAGATGACGCCGCTCGAACTGGCCGAGGAGATGGCGTCGCAACTTCCAGATGCGGAGCTGGTGCAGTTTCCCGATGCGGCGCACCTGCCGACGATGGAGAACCCGGGTCCGGTGGTGGAGGCGATGAGGGGCTGGCTTCGGCGGTAAGGCAAAGGCCCCTCACCCGCCGCGGCGCGGCGACCTCTCCCCCCAAGGGAGAGGTGAAGGGCCCCGGCTTGTCGCGGAGCGACACCTCTCCCTCTGGGGGAGAGGTCGGCCGAAGGCCGGGTGAGGGGGCCTTTTACTCCCGAACGATCCTGTTGATATGCCCCATCTTCCGCCCCGGCCTGGCTTCGGCCTTGCCGTAGAGATGCGGCTGGGTATCGCCATCGAGCCCGTTGGGGACCATCTCGACTTCGTCACCGATCAGGTTCTGCATCACCACATCGGCCATGCGGCGCGGGTCGCCCAGCGGCCAGCCGGCAATGGCACGCACATGCTGCTCGAACTGGTCGGTGAGGCACACCGCCTCGGTCCAGTGGCCGGAATTGTGCACCCGTGGCGCGATCTCGTTGACGAGGAGGCCCGGCCGCTCGCCGCCGGTCACGAAGAACTCCACCCCCAGCACGCCAACATAGTCGAGCGCCACCACGATGACCTTGGCCAGCATGGCAGCGTGCTTCTCGACGCCCGACGGAATGCTCGCGGGAACGGTGGACGTGTGGAGGATGTGGTGGCGATGCACGTTTTCGGCGGCGTCGAAGGCGCGCACCGTGCCATCGAGCCCACGCGCCACCACCACCGAGATTTCCTTCTCGAAGGGCACGAAGCCTTCAAGCACCAGGGGGTGTGGCTGCAATTCGGCAAACGCCGCTTCGGCATCGCCGGGCTCGCGCAACACGCGCTGGCCCTTGCCGTCATAGCCCAGCCGCGTCGTCTTCAGCACCGCCGGCAGCCCAAGTTCGGCCACCGCTGCGTGCAGGTCGTCGAGGCTGTGAACAGCGCGATAGGGAGCCACCGGAATATTCTTTGAGACCAAAAAGCCCTTCTCCAGCAACCGATCCTGCGAGATGGCCAGCGCATTGGCGCCGGGCCGCAGCGGCTTGATGCCCGAGAGCACTTCAGCGGTCGCGGCCGGAACATTCTCGAATTCATAAGTGACGACGTCCACCTGGGCCGCGAAGGCCTTCAGGGCCAAGACATCGTCATAGGCGGCGACCGTCTTCAATGGCGTGACGTCAAAGGCCGGGCTCTGCGGGTCGGGGCAATAGATGTGGCTCTTCAAACCCAATTTGGCGGCCGCCAGCGCCAGCATGCGCCCCAATTGCCCCCCGCCCAGAATACCTATGGTGGCGCCGGGTGCGAGGATGTTGGGTTGTTCGGTCAAAGGCACTACTCGAGGTCGGATGGAAACTGGGGCACAGACTGGGTCTGGCGGGCGCGGTGCGCCTCAAGTCGCTCGGCGAGATCCTCATCGCTCAGCGCCAGTACAGACGCCGCCAGCAGCGCTGCATTGATGGCGCCGGGCTCGCCGATGGCTAGCGTGCCGACAGGGATACCACCGGGCATCTGAACGATGGAATAGAGGCTATCAAGACCATTGAGCGCCTTGGAGCGCACCGGCACACCAAAGACCGGCAGAGTGGTCATGGACGCGATCATGCCGGGCAGATGCGCCGCCCCGCCGGCCCCGGCAATGATGACCTTGACCCCCTCGGCGCGCGCATTGGTGGCAAAGTCCACCATGCGCTCGGGCGTGCGATGCGCCGAAACGATGCGCGCCTCATATTCGACTTCGAGACTTTCGAGGGTTTCGGCGGCCAGCCGCATGGTGGGCCAATCCGATTGGCTGCCCATGACGATGGCGACCGGTGGCTTGAGCATGGCGATTCCCCCGTGCCGCTCCGCAAAGCGCGCAATTAGCCCAATTCCTGCCACAACTCAAGGCGGCGAGACGTTCAGGCGATGATGTCGGGCAGAAGAATATTCTCGAGCTGGACGATGCGATCCTTGAGCGCCAGCTTGCGCTTCTTGAGCCGCTGGATGAGCATACGGTCGGCCATCTGCGACTGGCTCAGCGTATGGATGGCAGCGTCCAAGTCCGAGTGTTCCTGGCGTTTTGTCGCCAGTTCCAACCCCAGTTGGGCTTCCTGTTCCTTGCTCAGTTGCAGCATGCGTTACCAGCATCGATCGGCTTGGGTCACACCCTTGGTTAACCGATCACGGAGAGTTTTGCATCTGAATTTCAGGCCCCTCCAAAACGGCGTCGACAAAGCATGAAATATTTGTGACGATGACTTTGTCCAACACGCTGAAAGGAGTTGTTATGACGACTGAAGGCCACATCGCGGCGCTGGAACGGCGCCATCAGGAACTGGATCGGATGATCCAGACGGAATCGCAAAATCGGCTCTCCGATGACCTGATGGTGGCAGCGCTGAAGCGTAAGAAACTCGAAGTGAAGGACGAACTTTTCAAGCTCCAGGGCGCCACGCGGCAATAAGGCAGCAAACAGAAATCATTGAGAACGCTCTGGGGGGTCACGGCATCTGCCGCGGCCCTTTTTCATGGCCCGCGCTCCGGACCGGACTAGGGAAAATCACTAGGCTTAACACCCTCTTAAGGACCGGGCGGCATCGTCTTTCCCAAAACGGCACAGCTCGATTCGTGCCGCTCGGCACAGACTTTGGGGTAAAGATGACGCGTGTTCTGGTGGTGGATGACGATCCGGTGCAATTGCGGCTGACGGCCGAAATCGCCAACCGGGCCGGCTTCAAGCCGATCACCGCCACCGGCGGCGAACAGGCTCTCGCCATCCTGCGCGACGATCCCAAGCTGGGGGCCATGATTCTCGACCTGGTCATGCCCGACCTCGATGGCATGGGCGTGATGGAGGCCATGCGCAAGGAGGGGCTCACCACCCCCGTCATCATCCAGACGGCCAATGCCTCGCTGGAGACTGTCATCTCCGCCATGCGTCAAGGCGCGGCGGACTATTTCGTCAAGCCTGTGGCGCCCGAGCGCCTCATCATTTCGCTGCGCAATGCGATGAAGCTCGATGCGCTCGAAGCCGCTATCCGGGCCGAGCATGCGCGCAAGGCCGGAACCTTTTCGCGCAAGGACATGATCGCCTCGGCACCCAGCATGGCGCGCGTCATCACCCTCTGCGCCAAAGCGGCCAAAAGCACAATTCCGGTGCTGATCGAGGGCGAGACCGGCGTGGGCAAGGAGCTTGTTGCCCGCATCATCCAGGGCACGGGCGACCGCGCGGGAAAGCCATTCATCACGGTCAATTGCGGTGCCATTCCCCCCAATCTGGTCGAGTCCGTTCTCTTCGGGCACAAGAGAGGCGCCTTTACCGGCGCCCATGCCGACCAGGCCGGCAAGTTTGCCGAGGCTCATGGCGGCACGCTGTTCCTCGATGAGGTCGGCGAACTGCCGCTCGACACCCAGGTGAAACTGCTGCGCGCGCTGCAGGAGGGCGAGATCGAGCCCGTGGGCGCGGCTCGGCCTGAAAAGGTCAATGTGCGGCTGATCTCAGCCACCAACCGGCGCCTCCTGAACCTGGCCAAATCCGGAGAGTTCCGCGAAGACCTGTTCTACCGCCTCAATGTCTTTCCCATCTACGTACCGCCGCTGCGCGAGCGGCGCGAGGACCTGACCGAACTGGTCAACCACTTCATCGCCCGATTCGCCGCCGAAGCCGGCAAGCGCGTGCTGGGCGCCTCGCCTGCGGTGATGAAGCTGCTTCAGGATTATGACTGGCCGGGCAATGTCCGACAGCTCGAGAACGCCGTCTATCGGGCCATCGTCCTCAGCGACGGTCCCTTCCTCGAAACCCAGGACTTTCCGCAAATCGTGGCGCAGTCCGCCGGGCGCGAAGAGGCCCTGCGCGCGGTGGAAAGGGTTCCGGCCCCCAGCGAGCCTGTGCATATCGACGCTGCCGTCGCGCGCCCGCGCATCGAGCCCGAAGTTACCGTGACCCGCGACCGGTTCCTGGCTGACAATGGGGAATTGCAGGCCCTGGCCGAGATCGAGCGCGAGGCGATTGCCTTTGCCATCGAGCACCACGGCGGGCGCATGTCGCGCGTCGCCCGGGCTCTGGGCATCGGCCGCTCGACACTCTATCGCAAGCTGCATGAATATGGCCTGGCCGAGGGGCTGATCAACGACGCCGCCTAACCCAAAAATGTGAACAGGAACGTGCTGCGTTAACCCTGTTCCTTACCCAGCTATTAACGGATTAGCGCCAATTTGCGCCTCGAATGTAACGACGAGGCCATCATGAGATTTACCGCAATCGCGCTGTCCGCCCTGGTGCTGGCTTGCCTTCCCGCGCAGGCTGCTGATCTCGGCTGGGGCGGAAATACGTCATCGCCCATCTATTCGCCCACCAGCGCCACGCAGTGGACCGGCTTCTATGCCGGCATCAGCGGCGGCTATGGCTGGGGCACCACTGTCAACAACCCGGCGCTCCCGGGCGGGGTGACCGACAATAACGCCTCCGGTTGGACGCTGGGCGGTCAGGCCGGCTACAACATGGACATGGGCGGCTTCGTGCTCGGCGGCGAAGCCGACCTGCAATGGGCCAATATCGGTTACCAGGAAGCCATTGCCGGAGGGACGTTCGAAGCCAGGACCGATCTCTTCGGCACGCTGCGTGCCCGCGCCGGTGTGCCCGTTGGCCAGGTCATGCCCTATGCCACGCTCGGTCTTGCCTATGGCCGCGGCACCGCCCAGGAGACCACCGGCGTCATTACCTCGCAATCGGCCAACCATGTCGGCTGGACGGCCGGCCTCGGCCTCGAAGCGCAGGCCACGGCCAACCTCTCCTTCAAGGCCGAATATCTCTATGTCGACCTGGGCGCCCAAGCCTATAACGGCCTGCCGACGGTCGGCAATCGTAACATCACCCAGCGCTTCTCGGTGATCCGCGCCGGCGTCAATTACAAGTTCTAACCCTGGTCCGGCTTCGGCCGGCGCAACAGTTCCTCGGCGTCATTGCCGTTCACTGTCGACGATGCGTTGGGGCTGCATCGTCGACAGCGTGGACCAGTGGCTGCGCAGCCCCGACATGCCGCGCCAACAATATTGCCCGCCGCAACGCTCGGCCGGAACGCTCCGAGAAATCGGTCGCGATCGTGATGAGCGTCATCGTTCGTGCCTCCGAGGCTCGGCGGATAGATGAGCACGTCAGAAACTCTCCCGATTGACCTCAGTCAACCAGTCGCAATCCACTCTCGCTACACTGCTTGGGAGGGAGCAGAGGTTTGCATTTCAGAACCGGTCGTACAGCCTCAACGATAGCGAGGGGAGTGAGCGGGCCTTCCAGCAGCGCCTCTTGTCAGCACGACACTCGTCGTGTTGGCATCAATGATGGTTTCCAACTACGGCCCCGCAGGAGACGCGATGGCGCTGCCAACTCTCACCCCCTTTGCTGAGATCGCCCTGCTGCTGGCAATGGCCGCAGTGGTCGGCCTGATTGGCATCCTGCTGCGGCAACCGTTGATTGTCAGCTTCATCGCTGTCGGCCTTCTTGCAGGTCCCTCGGCGCTGGACGTTGTCCATTCCGATGTGCAGATCGAGCTCCTGGCAGAGCTTGGGATCGCGGTTTTGCTGTTTCTCGTCGGCATCAAGCTGGACGTCAAGCTGATCCGCTCACTTGGAGCGGTGTCGTTGATGACTGGTCTGGGTCAGGTCGCTTTTACCTCGATCTTCGGTTACCTGATCGGCCTTGCGCTTGGGCTCGATCACGTCACCAGCATCTATGTTGCCGTCGCGCTGACTTTTTCGTCGACGATCATCATCGTGAAGCTCCTGTCGGACAAGCGCGAGATCGATGCGCTCCATGGTCAGATCGCACTCGGCTTCCTGATCGTGCAGGATCTGGTCGTGGTGCTCGCCATGATCGTCCTCTCGGCCGTCGGGATCGGGACTGCTGCGGAGGGGCCAGACGGCGGGTCCGTGGTGACCGTGCTCGTATCCGGGCTCGCCATGGTCGCTCTGGTGGTCGTGTTCGTAAGGTTCGTCGCTACGCCGCTCACTGACAGGCTGGCCTTTGCTCCTGAACTCCTGGTGGTTTTCGCCATGGCCCTCGCCGCCATGTTTGCCGCATTTGGCGATTTCGTGGGGTTGGGGAAAGAAGTGGGCGGGCTGCTTGCGGGCGTCGCTCTCGCCTCCACCCCCTACCGCGAAACCATTTCGGCGCGCTTGGCCCCCTTGCGGGACTTCCTTCTGCTGTTCTTCTTCATCGCGTTGGGAGCCACGCTGGACCTGTCGCTGCTGGGTGCGCATGTCACCGCGGCCATTGTATTCTCGCTATTCGTGCTGATCGGCAATCCACTGATCGTGATGGCTATTATGGGGGCGATGGGCTATCGCAAGCGAACGGGCTTCCTCGCGGGCCTGACCGTTGCGCAGATCAGCGAGTTCTCATTGATCTTTGTCGCCATGGGAATCAGCCTTGGTCATCTTGGCGAGGATATTCTGGGTCTTGTCACCCTGGTGGGGCTGGTGACGATCGCCGCGTCCACTTACATGATCACCTGGTCTCACCAGCTCTATGCGTTATGCAAGCCACTGCTAGGTGTCTTCGAACGCAAAGGCACGCCGCGAGAATCCGCCGAGGCCGTTGAGCACCCCGATTCTTCCGAGCAGGTCATCCTCTTTGGCCTGGGGCGCTATGGTACAGCTATCGGTTCGCGCTTAACGAAGCGCAGGGTCAAAGTGTTGGGCGTGGATTTCAACCCACTTGCTGTACGGCGCTGGCGGGACCTGGGACTGGAGGCGCAATTCGGGGATGCCACCGACCCGGAATTCGTGAAAGACCTTCCCTTGCAGCATGCGGCCTGGATCGTTCTCACCGTGCCCCAGCAAGCCACTGGGCTAAGTCATGAAGACACACGTAGCACCTTGCTTCAATTGGCACGGACCTCGGGATTCCGCGGGCGGATCGCCGTCACCTCCCACACCAGTCAAGAAACTGCTTCGCTGGTCGCATTGGGTGCCGACATTGTGCTCGAGCCGTTTCAGGACGCGGCTGACCAGGCAGTAGACCTCTTGTGCGGAGGGGCACAACCGGATCGCATCGGCATCTCCGATGTCGACGACGAGGATATATAGTATCCCCAAGCCGACCATGCCTCACGATAGCTCGACAAAGGCCCGCAGCAGGTCCGAACGGCTGAGAAGCCCCACCAGCCGACCATCCTCGACCACCGGGAAACGCCGGTAGGGCGTGGCCAGGAAACGCTCCGCGGCCGAGACGATGTCGAGCCCGATATCCAGGGTTTCGGGCGATCGGGTCATGTACTGACCCACGGTGCCGCCCCACTCCTTGTAATAGGCCGCGTTCAAAGCCGCCTTGAAGCAGTCCTTCTTGGTGAGGATGCCGACAAGCTCGTCGGTCTCCTCCACCACAGGCGCGCCCGATACGCCACGATCGAGCAGCAGCGTGACAGCGTGAAGGATTTCCATGCCCGGCGGCAGGGCAAGGAGATCGGTGACCATGAACTCGGCTATGGTGCGGCGCTCACTCATGGGCACTCTCCCCGCCATTCCGGTGCGGACAGGCCTCGCAGTCGAGCTTGCCGATGCATGACAGGCCCCCGCACGACCCCTTGATCGGCGCGCGGCCGGCCATGACCCCTACCGCCATGGCCGAGACGGCGAGCCCGAAGACTACCAACGCGGACAGAAACACGACCATCGGCGCCTCCTAGATTTCAACCACGGCGGAGAAGTCACCCGTGAAGACCGAATGCAGCCTGTCGCCTTCATGCACGAGGAACAACGCATCGATCCCTTGGCGCTCAGCCAGCGCAACGCCCACTTCCAGGCCGGCGGCGGCAAGCGCGGTTGCCCAGCCATCGGCCATGGCGGGATCGGGCCCGAGAACGGATACGGATGCAAGTCTCGCATCCGCCGCCCGCCCGGTGGCGGGATTGACGATGTGGCCATAGGTATTCCCACTAAGCGCATAGCCTTGCAGGCTGTTGCCCGAAGTGGCGACGGCCTGGCCGTCCAGCCGGAGGATGTGCGCAAAATCGCCGGTGCCGGGCAATTCCACGCCCACCTGCCAGGCGCGCCCTTCGGGGTGGTGGCCATAGGCGATGACTTCGCCGCCAAGATCAAGCAGATAGTCGGTTACACCCGCCTGCGCCAGCGCTGCTGCCATGCGGCCGAGAGCCTCGCCCTTGGCGATTCCGCAAAGGTCCAATGTCAATCCGCCACGATGCTTTCGGGCTGCGCCAGGTTGGGCGGCAAGCTCCTCGAAGGACCCCACGACGCCGCTAATCGGACCAAAGCCCTGCCGCGCCACTGCCGGCCCCACTGTCGGATCGAAGGAGCCGCCACACGTCTGGGCGAGCGCCAGGCTCTGCTCGCAAAGCGTGCTGAACGCCTCTGGCACCACCTGCCAGTCCGTGCCGTCATGGCGATTGAATTGCGATAACACGCTGTCCGCCCGGTAGGGGGAAAAGAGCTGGTCGATCTCGGCGATGATGCGGGAGAAGCTTATGCCGACCACGTCCTGATCGACCGCCTGAGGCACGCTCAACCGCCAATATGAGCCGAAGGCCCCGCCGCCAAAGGTGGCAAGCTGACGCGCCAGCGCCGGCACTGCGCCTGTCACCAGGGTTGCAGCAGAGAGGGCCATGAAATTGCGTCGTGTCAGCATGATCATATCCCGAAATCGTCGTTGAAGATGGCGTGCGGCTCTACCCCGCAGCTGTCGAGCATCCCCAGCACTGCCTGGATCATCAGCGGGGGGCCGCAAAGATAGTATTCACAAGCCTCGGGCGCCGGATGATCCCTGAGATGCTCGCGCAGCACGACCTCGTGGATGAAACCTGTTGCGCCGCGCCAGTCATCCTCGGGCTGCGGCTCTGAGAGCGCCAGGGTCCATCGGAAATTGTCATGCGCCTGCGCCAGCGCGTCGAATTCGTCCGCGTAGAACACATCGATGCCGCTGCGCGCGCCATACCAGAAGGTAATCTTGCGTTTCGTGCCTGCGGCGAGCTGTTCATGGATCATCGCCCGCAATGGAGCCATGCCGACGCCACCACCGATGAAGACCATCTCGCGGTCCGTATCCTGCACGTGGAAGTCGCCGAACGGACCGGACACGGCCACGCTGTCGCCTGGCTGCAGGCCGAAAAGGTAGGAGGAAACGATGCCGGGTGGCACGCCGTCATCCGCACCCGCCGGCGGCACTGCCAGGCGGATATTGAGAACGATCTGCTCCTTGTCCTCCGGACGGCTCGCAACCGAATAGGCCCGGTGCACCGGCTCCCGGCTTATCGATTTCAGCCGCCGCCATCCAAGCCGCTCCCAATGCGCTGCGAAGCCGGGCTCGATCGGAATTGAGCTGAAATCGAGCGCATAGGGCGGCGCCTCGATCTGAACATATGACCCCGCCCGAAACGCGAACGCCTCCGCCTCGGGCACGTCGAGAACCAGCTCCCGGATGAGCGGCGCCAGCATCCGGACAGAGCGTACCCGCGACGTCCAGCTTTCGGCGGCGAGAATGTCGTCCGCTACGCCTACGGACATTGGTCCGCGCACCATCACCTGGCAAGCAAGCCTCTGACCCTGCTTGAGATCGCTCCGCGACAGGCGCGCGAGCTCGGTGGGCAACGGTGCGCCTGCACCCTCGATCACCCTGACCCGGCACAGCCCGCAAGTCCCGGCGCCAGCGCAGGCCGACGGCACGGGGATGCCGGCGCCATTGAGTAGGCCGAGGAGTTTTTCGCCAGTGCGGCCGGTGATCTCCGTTCCGCCATTGATGGTGATCGCGACCGGTCCGGATGGCGAAATGATCGCCCGGACGCCGATCACCACCCCCGACAGAGCCAGGATCAGCACAATGATCAGAACCGTACCGAGTGCGATCTCGATCATAGCCGCACCCCCGAAAAGGCGGTGAAGCCCATCGACATCAGCCCGGTGACGATAAACGCCATGCCGAGGCCCCGCAGTCCGGCAGGTATGTCAGCATAGTTCAGTCGTTCGCGGATCGCGGCCAGCCCCATAATGGCGAGCGCCCAGCCGATGCCCCCACCAAGCCCGAAGACGACGCTCTCGGCGAGGTCATAATTGCGCTGCGCCATGAACAGGCTGCCCCCGAGAATGGCGCAATTGACTGTGATCAGCGGCAGAAAGATGCCGAGTGCGCGGTAGAGCGTGGGCACGAATCGATCGAGGACCATCTCCAGGATCTGCACCACCGCCGCGATCACCCCGATAAAGGCGATGAGACTGAGGAAGGTCAGATCAACGCCGCCAAGTCCCAACCAATCCCAGGCATTGGGGGCGAGCAGACGCGAAAGGATCAGATAGTTGAGCGGCACGGTGATCGTCTGCACCACGATGACCGCAATGCCCAGACCCACGGCGGTATCGAGCCGCTTGGACACCGCCAGGAAGGTGCAGACCCCCAGGAAGAAACTCAGGATCAGATTGTCGGCAAAGATCGAGCGGATGAAGAGGTCGATCACGGCGCTCTCCTGTTCGGCTCGATGGAAATTTCATAGTCGGCGGGCTCGACCTGAGCTGGCCGCACCGACCGGATGGCCCAGATCAGGAGACCAAGCAGGAAGAAGGCGCTGGGGGCCAGCAGCATGAGATTGAGCGGGGTGAACCAGCCGCCCTCATGGATGGTTGGAAACACCGTTTGCCCGAACAATGTCCCGGCACCGAATAGCTCGCGCACGAAGCCGATGATCAGCAGCACCAGCCCATAGCCGAGCCCGTTGCCGAGCCCATCCAGGGCGGAAAGCCCCACTGGGTTGCGCATGGCGAAGGCCTCGGCGCGTCCTAGCACCAGGCAATTGGTGACAATCAGCCCGACAAAGATCGACAGGCGCTGGCTGATGTCGAAGGCGAAGGCCTGGATCATCAGGTCGGCAACGATCACCAGTGACGCGATGATGGTGATCTGCAGGATGAGGCGGATTGAGCTGGGGATGTGGTGTCGGATGGCGCTGATGATCATGCTCGAGGCGACGAGCACCACGATGAGTGCCAGCGACATCACCAACGCAGTTGTCATCGAGGTCGTGACCGCCAGCGCCGAGCAGATGCCCAGGATCTGCAGGGTAACGGGATTGTTGTCGATCAGGGGGGCGTAGAGTTGCTGCAGTCGCTTCACTGCCGGTCCGCCCCCTGCCGCAGATTGGCCAGCACCGCATCAAAGCCGTATTCCCCGAGCCAGAAATGGATCGCCGCGTTGACGGCGTTTCCGGTGCGGGTCGCTCCGGTAATGCCATCGACCTCGAACGTGCTGGTCGCCCGGCCCCTGACGACCGAGAGCCTGATCTCGCCATCCTCTCCGGCGAGTTCCTTGCCCGGCCACAGCGCCTGCCAGGCGGGCTCCTCGATCCGTGCGCCCAGGCCAGGGGTCTCTCCCTGTTCGATGATCGAGAGTCCGGCCACAGTGTTGAGATCGCCCTCAAGCGCCAGATGTGCCCGTATGGTCGACTGGTAGCCAACAGCCGAGATCGGCAGGATCACCAGACGCAATGCACTGTCCTCGCGCAGGATGTGGATAGGGGCCAGATCGGCCCGGCGCCCCAGACCGGCGATGTCCGCCTCGGCGGGTATGACCGAGGATGTTTCAGGGTCCTGCGCCGCGATCGCGATATCGAAGGTGGCCGGATCGATATCGGTCGCCTCACCGGTTTCAAGATCCACGACGATCGTTTCGAGGCTGTCGGCGCCGTATTGGCTGACGATGTCGGCCAGGCCAGGCATGGTCTCGAGCATCGCGGTCAGCCGCGCCTCCCGTTCGGCCGCGAGGTTGGCGTCCCGGAGCGGCTCCAGCAGCACCGCAGCGCTCGAAACCATCAGCGCACAAATGCCTGACACGATGAACGCCATGGCGATTGTCTTTGTCCGGCTCTCATTGGACAGGGCCAATAGCCGGGCCCACCAGTTCAGGGGATTGAGATCAGGCATGGTCGCCCCTCCATTTTCGCGTTGCCACCCCGACTGCGGCCGCATCGAGCAGCGGCGCAAAGAGCGAGGCCAGCAGGGCCGCGAACACCACGGCCTGCGGCGCATCTATGCCTGCATCCGCCCAGCCGAAGACCGCAACCAATCCGCCGGCCAGGAGGCCATAGGCCCAACGCCCCATTCTGGTGGATGCCGAGGCGACCGGGTCGCCAACCAGGAAAACCAGCCCGAACACAACGCTGCCCTCGAGAAACGGCGCTGCCGGGTCTTGGCCGAGCGCAAGCGTGGCCAGCACCAATCCTACCGGCGCAGCCACAGCGATCCGCCATGAAAGCACCCCCGTCACCAGCAGCAGTAGCGCGCCGAGGCCCGCCGCAACCGCTACCAGCGGACCGGTACCGGTGTGCAGCACCTCGGGGAAGGCGAAATAGGAGAAAGCCAGAGTGACCACGCCGGCATTGACGACATTGCGCCCCCAACCTCCGAAAATCTGTTCCCCGATCACTGTGCCGAAACTGGCCGCCAGAACGATCTGCCACATCTCGGTGGTGCCTGACGCCAGGGTGGCAACAGCAAAGGCGGTGACCAGCGCGATGGGGGATAGCGGCTGGGCCCGTGTGAACAGGAACACGCCCTGCCAGAATCCGATCACTGCAAGCGCGACACCGAAGCGCTGCATGGTGGCAAATCCGAGATCCAGGTTTGCCGACACCATCGCCGGAAGCAGCGCCGCAACGATGATCCAGGCAACCGTATCCCTGTGCCAGATCCCCCGCATCATGCCGCCTCGAGCGTGTCGAGCACCGCCCGCAGCCGCGCTCCGAAATCGGTTTCTCCGCCCGTTGCATAGGTCGCGAGCGCCAGATCGTCTTCCCCCAATTGCAGACAGCCCAGCCGCGCCGCCCGTTCCGCGTCGCCAATGCTGAGCGCGCGCAACAGTGGAACGGCCGGCATGTCCGGTCCCAGGGATCTGTCTACCGCTGCAGTCGGCACAAAGGCCGCTGGCGCCGAGGCGCGGTTGAGCGCCGTGATGAGCCAGTTACGGTCACGCGGTTCGACACGGGTCACCACGCTGGCCTGCAGGTGATAGCGCGAGAGATACTGCGCCTCGCGGCCGTCGAGTGCGGAGCCGGACAGGATGCGTTTGGGCCCCGGGGTCAGTTGCGGGCGGGCGAGCGCGTGCAGGTCCGCACCTATCGGCACCCGCAGCAGGCGCGGCTGTCGCACACCGGGGCCGGCAAGGCTGATGCTGCGCGAAAAATCGGTCGTGCCACGCGCAAGCAGCTGTCCGAGTGCTGCTGCGTCCTGATAATTGATATGCCAGACGGGTGCCGCGGGCGTCGCAGGATGCAACTTCGCGATATGCGTGCCGGGGAGGCCGGCGGGATGGTAGCCGCTGAACCGCACCACCGAGACGCGGTCCTGCGGCGCGACGAGATCGGCGCCGTTGCCCTGGCAGACATAGACCCGACCTTGTGTCAGAAGGCGGAGCGCGGCCACGCCGCGGGCAAAATCGTCTTCCGCCCCGCGCAGAACCAATGCCGGATCGGGTGCGAGCGGGCGGGTGTCGATCGCGGTGACGAACACGGCTACCGGCTCGGCATCGGGTGCTGGAATGCGATCGAACGGCCGGGTGCGCAGGGATGGCCAAAGTCCCGCCTGTTGCATCAGCGCCCGCAAGCCCGCCGGAGTACCGGCTGCCGCGAGGTCAAAGCGCACCGCATCCTCCCCCTCTGGTATGATGGTCAAGAGGGACAGTCGCCGCTGGGGGCCGATTTCGATCTTTTCGACATGTCCGGATGAGGGGGCGGTGATCACGATCTCGGGTCGCTTCCGATCCCGAAACAGGGGCGTGCCGCACACGACTGCCCGCCCTTCTTGCACCAGAAATTCGGTGCGCATGCCGTCATAGTCGGCGCCCGAAAGCCCTATTCTGGGGACGCGCGTCGAGACAAAGCCTTCCTCCGACAACAACCCCGAAATAGGCAGCGGAAGCCCGTGATGAACGGTAATCCTCATTCTCGCCCCTTCACATTTGGTCGAGAAGTTATGAGAGGAGTTTGACGTAGTCATTGTCCCAGATCAATAAATGCGGGACCGCTTCTGGATAGTTTGTTCGGCATCTACAGGATGGAGGACGCGATGTTCGGCCTGACAAGGTTCACTTCTGTTGCGGGTCTGCTTCTGGCGACCTGCGGGCCAGCTCTTGCCCAGCAATCGCCCACCACTCTGGAAATAATTGAACTCTGGCGGCTATCGGGGCATGCCGATGCCTCATCTGCCTCATTCGCGCACTGGCACGGCGAGAGCGAAGTTCCCGCCAATTGTGCCACCTGCCACTCCGGCGAGGGCTTCCGCAGTTTCTACGGCATCGATGGTTCAGCCAAAGGCGAGGTCTCGCACCCGATCGTTCCTGGCGGCGTCGTCGACTGCGCGACTTGTCACGAACCCGGTGTGTCAGAGATCGACAATGTTCGCTTCCCGTCTGGCCTGGAGGTCAGTCCGCCCGATGGCACGGCAACCTGCATGACCTGCCATCAGGGCCGTCAATCCGGCATCAACGTGGCGTCAGCAACCCAGGAACTTCCGGACCACGAGGTCAATTCCGAGTTGAGCTTCATCAACCCGCATTATGCGGTGGCCGCAGCGACCCTATATGGCAGTGCGGTCAAGGGCGGTTACGAATATCCCGGCCGCACCTATTCGGGGCGCTTCGCCCATGTGCCGTCCTTTGCCACCTGCGTTGATTGTCACGACCCTCACAGCACGCGAGTCCAAGTCGAGACCTGCACCGGCTGCCACCAAGTCGCCGAATTGACGGCCATCCGCACTTCCGGTGCCGATTTCGATGGCGATGGCGATATCACAATCGGCATTCATACGGAGATCGCGGCACTGCACGCGACACTGCGTGACGCCATCTCTCACTACGCCGCCAATGTCGCCGGCATGCCGATCGCTTACGCCGACCGCTTCCCCTACTACTTCGTCGGTGGTGCCGAGACGACGCCGGCCAACCGCTACACGAGTTGGACCCCGGCACTTTTGCGGGCAGCCTACAACTATCAGTTCATTGCCAAAGATCGTGGCGCGTATGCCCACAATCCGCATTACGCCGTTCAGCTGCTTCACGACAGCATTGCGGATCTGACCGAGGCCAGCGGACTGGATATCGAGCTGGGCGAACGCCCGTAAGCGACTAACCGAGAAGACAGGCACGACAGTCGGCGGTCTTCCAGCCGGAGTCGCGGCCCGGCCGTACAGAGCGGCCAGAAGGTCCAACTGAGCATCTACGCCAAGTTGCCGCATTCCTGGTGCCGCACAGGTCGCAGTCAGTCTTGGCGTGTCACCCCTGGGAGTCGGATTGATACTCGTCGCCTTTTGTACGTCGGCCCGGGAACTCGTCACTTCGCTGCAAGCTGCGCTCGCGGGTGAGCATCGGAAGTTCAAGTATGGCGAATACTTGGCTCATTGCGGGCGTTGCGGCCATAACAGGCCCGGTGATCATTGCTTTGTAGCAGTCGCAATATCGGCCGGCCGAATTGGCGGGCTTCTTTGGCAGACGGGGTCCGCAGAAGCAGATGCGGACTGGTCTTCCTCAACTGCGCCAATGCGGCACCGGCTCGGCCAGGGTCTGCAATTGCTCCACCGGTACGCCCTCGATGCGCTTGAGCAATAGGCGCGTGAGTTCCCCGCCGGCCGCGAATACGTCCTCTCGGATACTGTCGAGAGCGGGAAACAACGTGGGTAGAATACCCGAGGTCTGCTTGAAGACCAGGTGGAGGTCGGTGCCCACACGCACCGCGCCCTCCTGCAGGCCGGCGAGGAGAGCGATGGTCCGCATCTCACTGTCGCAGACAATGCCGTCGGGCCGGTCGGGGTCGCGGGCGAGCGCGAGGCCCATGTTCCGTATCTCCGCGGGAGTCTTGAGTGCCGATTCTGCCAGAATGCGCCCCTCCACACCCAGGCGGGCAGTGGCCCGGTGAAAGGCCGTCACGATGTTGTGGTAATTGGTGGTCCTGTCGTCGCCAATGACCAGCATGATCTGCGCACAACCCTTGCTGGCCAGCCGCTCCACCGCCATGGTCGCAAAGGCTTCGGCGTGGAAGTCATGGTAGGGATGCGGCGTATAGAATTCCGTCCGCCCGTGGCTGACGAAGGGAAAGTTGGCGTCGATCATCATCTGCACCCTGCGGTCGCGCGGACCGGTATGGGTGATCAATACCCCGTCCGCCGTGCGGTTTTCCAGGATGTAGCGAATGGTATCGGTGGAGGAATGCCGGTCGAATTCCGGGATGACCGTCAGGTGGTATCGGGTGCCGGTGATGGCTGCGCCGATTCCCTGGATCATTTGCCGGGCGAAGTCGATCGAATCCTCGGCTCCGTCCATCACCAGGGCGATCACGTTGGTCTTGCCGGTGCGCAGCCGCACGCCGGCGCGGTCAGGCACATAGCCCAATGCCCGTGCCGCCTCGGCCACCTTGTCGCGCGTTTCCTGCTTGAGCGTGGTGCCGCCGCGCAGCGACAACGATACCGTCGACAGGCTCAGGCCCGTCATTTCGGCAATGGTGCGCAGAGTTACCCGGCCGTTTGGTCCACGCTCGCCCGGCGCTGATGGCTTGCTGCTCATTGGTCCTCTGTCATTCCCCATTCACGGTTTCTACACCAGGTTTGACATCAGCCAAATCGTAAACTTCCTGCAACGCTACAATACTACGATATTCCGTGAGCAAGGCCAATTCTCCGCCAAAACCGCTGAAATAAGGACCTTGGAGGCGACCAACACCAACAACGAGGCAACGAATTCTGCAACGTTGCATTGCGTTTGCTTTCCTTCTACTCCGACCACAGGCGGGCAGAAGGCAAAGTCAAGATGACCCATTCCATCCAATATCGATAAAGCTCGGCTTGTGGGGATGACCTCAAGATGGAAGGCAAGCTCATCGGGCTCTGCGCTGAGTGGCAGGAGCGCTGCGGCTCCACCGACCCGCAATGCCTGGCCCGACGGCTTCGCCGCAAAGTCGGACCAGGCGCTGCCCCCCTAGGCAGCCCCCTCATCCATCCACCCGGGCGCTGCGGGATTGGTTACGACGCCACAGACAATTGGGCCATTGCGCACCTTCCAATGATGTGCTTAGCTGGATTTGCATTCGTATGCAAAACGTCGATGCATACGAATGCATGGGAATGGAACGTTGCGTGTCGCGCCCCCGCTGGCAGGTGCAACAAGGGTGGGTACCCCGGTACCCAAAGTCAGGAGAACAAAGATGAAGCCCATTCTTTCGCTCGCCGTATCGGCGATTGCACTGGCCCTGGGAACGGGCGCTGCCTATGCCGATTGCGGCATTGGGGCCGGTTCTGTGCGGATATTGAGCAATGACTTCCAGGCGTTGCGCACCATCAATGCCGCGGCGCAGGAATGTGCCACCGATGCGGTGACCGTCACGGCCAATGCAACAGCCGAGCACAAGGAAATTCAGGTGCCGGCACTCACCATCAATCCGGCTGAATATACGGTCGCAGTGGTTGCAAACAATTCCATCGTGCCGCTGCTCAATGACGACCTGATCCGTCCCCTCGACGACCTGGTCGCCCAGTATGGCCAGGACCTGCAGCCCAGCCAGTTGGTCAAGATCGACGGCAAGATCATGGCCATCGCCTTCATGGGCAATGGCCAGCATATGTTCTATCGCAAGGATATTCTGGAACAGGCCGGCATCGAACCACCGACCAGCTATGACGAGGTTCTGGCTGCCGCTGCCAAGATCAAGGAAGCGGGCTTGATGGACTATCCGCTGGCCGCCTCGGTAAAGCCCGGCTGGGACCTGGCGGCGGAATTCGTCAACTCCTATCTCGGCACCGGGGCTGAATTCTTTGCGCCTGGTAGTGCCGAACTCACCATCGACAACGAGCAGGGCCGCGAAGTGCTGCGTGTCATGCGCGAGATGACGGCTTTCATGGACCCGGACTACCTGACCTATGACGCGACGGAAATCCAGAAAGAGTACGAAGCGGGCAAGGTTGCCATCATGAATGAATGGGGTTCGCTGGCCGGCGCCATTCTGGATGCCGAGGGCGCCGTTGATGGCGTGGTCGACAATACCGTGCTGGCCGCCGCCCCAACCATTGGCGGTGGGACAATCCCGGCTGCCGCGCTCTGGTGGGATGGTTTCACCATTGCCAAGAACATTTCCGATGAAGATGCTGCCGCCTCCTTCCAAGCCATGGTGCATGGCATCAGGCCGGACATGATGATGGCCAATAAGGATGTCGCGACCTGGCTCATCGCCGGCTATGAACCCGGTCCGGCAGCCGTCGGCGTCATCGCCAACGCCAATGGTGGCGCCCGCCCCTATCCGATGCAGCCCTATATGGGCCTGCTGCACACGGCCCTCTCGACCGAACTGGCCGAATTCGTTGCCGGATCGGAAGATGCCGACCAGGCCCTGGCCGACGTGAAAGCCGCCTATGACACGGCCGCTCGCGGGGCCGGCTTCCTGCAGTAGGCCCTCCTCGGACATTCCGCGCCTCCTCCCGCATGCGGGGGGAGGCCACCGGTCCGTCCGTCGGCATGGCACCGACGTTCTCGTCCAGTTGGGCTTTGCGTACAGCGCCCGACCACACCATCATGATTGCCGACTGGCCCCGCGCTTTGAGAGAGGCAGGCAATGCCGAACAAGACATTCTTTGCTTTCATCCTGCCCTCGCTGGTCGCCATGGTGCTGTTCATCGCCCTGCCGATTGTCTCGGTGGTCGTGCAGTCGCTTTATGTGAGCCACGAACAGGTCATGGTCGAGGTCGAGAGCTGCCAGCCCTTCGGCGGCTGTTCGACCGAGTTGCGCGTTGATGCCGCTGCCACCGCCGCGCTGCGCGAGGAGCAACCCCTCGGGCGCTTCAACGGTTTGGGGACCTACGTGAATCGGGCGCACCTGGCCACAGCAGAACTTGCAACAATTCTGTCCAGCGACCGCGACTTGGGCATGAAATGGGCGCAGATTCTGAACCTCCCCTTCTACAAGGCGCTGATTTTCACCCTGGTCTATTGTTTCGTGGTGACGCCATTGGCCATGGCCCTGGGCTTTGCCATCGCACTGGCCGTCAACGCCCTGCCCAAGATAACCAAGGGCCCGATCATCTTCTTTTCGCTGCTGCCCATGATCATCACGCCGCTGATCGGCTCGCTGATCCTCTATTGGATGCTGAGCCCCAACGGTATTCTGGGCGCAACCATCCAGCACATCTTCAACGATCGGACCCTATCGCTGCGCGCTTCGCCGGCCCTGACTTGGGGCGCACTGCTGACATATGGCGTCTGGACCAATGCCCCGTTTTCATTCGTTGTCTTCTATGCCGGCCTGCAGACCGTGCCGGGCGACACACTGGAGTCCGCGATGATCGATGGCGCCTCGCGCTGGGAGCGCATCCGCTATGTCATCATCCCGCATTTGGCGCCTTTGGCGACCTTTGTCGCGCTGGTGCAGCTCATGGATAATTTCCGCGTATTCGAGCCAATCGTCGGCTTTTCGGCCGAGGCCAACGCAACCTCGCTGAGCTGGCTTATCTATAACGACCTGACCGGAGACTCCCAGCAATTCGGTTCGGCCGGCGCCACGTCGGTCCTGACCATTATCGGGGTCGTCATCCTGCTCTCGCCGGTGCTGGTGCGCACCTGGCGTGAATTCAAGCACAAGGTAGTGTGATCATGTCCGAAGCCTTGGCGCACAGGCGCCCTGCCCTGCTCAACACCCTGATCTACGCTTTCATCGTGCTCTGGGTCATCCTGGCCGCCGTGCCCTTCCTGTGGACAGTCTGGGGCTCGTTCAAGGTCGAAGCGGATTTCTTCTCCCGCGAAAGCTGGTGGAACGCCATTTTTGGCACCACCACGGTGCGCCAGACCGGCGAGGCCTTTACCGGCGCCGGGTATTATGGCGCCTGGATCACCCGCGACTTCTGGCGGGCGGCGTTCAACACCGTCATCGTCACCGTCTGTGTGACCGCCATTTCCCTGACGCTCGGGACCCTGGGTGGCTATGCACTGGCGCGCTCAGGCAAGAACTACGCTTTCTGGATCCTGATTGCGGCGCTTGTCTTCCGGGCCATGCCGCATATCACGCTGGTTTCCGGCTACCTCCTGCCCTTTTTCCAGCTCAACATTTGGGGCGTCCTGCCCACCTCGATCATCGTTCTGGTGGCGATCAACCAGCCCTTCACGCTCTGGATGCTGCACTCGTTCTTCCTCTCGATCCCCAAGGACCTCGACGAAAGCGCCATGGTCGACGGTTGCACCCGCTTCCAGGCGTTCCGGATGGTGATCATGCCGGTCATGTGGCCGGGCGTGGTGACGACAGGGCTCTTCAGCTTCCTCCTCGGCTACAACGACTTTGCCGTGACGGCGATGCTGCTCAGCGCCGACAACCAGACCATGGTCCCCAAGATTTCGAGCTTCCTCGGCTCGATCCAGGAAACCGGCAATGTGATGTTTGCCGTCGCCGCTGTGGTTTCGGCCACCGTGCCGCTCTTCATTCTCGTCCTCTTCTTCCAACGCCAGATCGTCAGCGGCCTGACCGCCGGCGCTGTGAAAGGCTGATCCACGATGGCCCAGATCCGTCTCAAGAACGTCTCCAAGCGCTGGAACAAGTTCATCGGCGTCGACAACTTCAACCTCGATATTGCCGACCAGGAATTCCTGGTTTTGCTGGGGCCTTCGGGCTGCGGCAAGACCACGACGATGCGGATGATTGCGGGGCTCGAAGAGATCACCGAGGGCGAAATCTGGATCGGCGACCGGCTGGTCAACACGCTTGAGCCCAAGGATCGGGACATTTCCATGGTGTTCCAGAGCTACGGGCTCTATCCGAACATGACGGTCTACGAGAACATCCGCTTCCCGCTGAAGGTCCGGAAGGTACCCCAGGACCAGCATCATGAACGGGTCATGAAGGCGGCGGCCATGGTCGAGCTGGAGCCGTTCCTCGAGCGACGCCCGGCGGCATTGTCGGGCGGTCAGCGCCAGCGCGTGGCGCTCGCTCGCGCCATCGTGCGCGAGCCCAACGCCTTCCTGATGGACGAACCGCTCTCCAATCTCGACGCCAAGCTGCGGGTCTCGACCCGGGCGCAGATCAAGAACCTGCATCATGCCCTCAAGACCACGACGATCTATGTGACCCATGACCAGATCGAGGCCATGACCCTGGCCGACCGGGTCGTGGTGATGAATAAGGGCCTGGTGCAGCAGGTCGGCACGCCCATGGAAATCTACGACCGGCCAGCCAATACGTTCGTGGCCAGCTTCATCGGCTCGCCGGCCATGAACCTGGTCAGCGGCCGCGTTGAGAAGGGCGTCTTTACCAGCGAAGGCATCAGGATAGAGGGCTTGCCATGGACCGCGAGCGGCGCCGTCACGCTCGGGTTCAGGGCCGAGGATGCCAGTCTCGCGCAGACCGGCGGACAGATCGAAGCGCCCATCTATTCGGTCGAGCTTCTGGGCGAAGCCACGATGCTCTCCATGCGCGTGGCCGGTGAACTGGTGTCGATCAAGGTGGGCAAGGACTATCGTGGCGACATCGGCGACGTCGCCCGGATTGCCATTCCGGCTTCAGCCTGCCACCTCTTCGACCAGGCCAGCGGCGCGCGGATCGAGGCTTGAACCATGGCGCGGGACGGCGCATTCGACGATCGGTTCAAGGCTGCCCTGGAGGCGGCGGGACTGAAGCTGACAGAAGACGAGGCATCGGGCGTGGGAAGGCTTGCCGCCTGGATGCATGAGGGACTTGCTGCGCAGGAGCACCCGCCAGCACCCGGCGGGCCGCAGGACAATATCTGCGACCTCGACATTTTCGCGCTGGGCGCGCGCCTGCGCGATGGGCGGCTGACGGCCAAAGCCCTTACCGAGGCGACACTGGCGCGTATTGCCGAGCGCGACGCGATCTATCTCAGCTTTTACTGCGTGCTCGAGGAGAGCGCGCTGGCCGAGGCGGCGCGTGCCGATCGCGAACTGGCCGACGGGATGGACCGCGGGCCGCTCCACGGCATTCCCGTGGGGATCAAGGACGTGATCGATGTCGCCGGCGTGCCCACAACGGCGAATGCGCCGGGCCGGGCGGATGCGATAGCTGACAGCGATGCAGACGTGGTGCGGCGATTGCGCTCGGCGGGTGCCGTCATCGTCGGCAAGCTGGCGACCTATGAATGGGCAACGGTCGGGCCGGACAAGCGGGGGCTCTTTCCGCCCGCCCGCAATCCCTGGAATCTCGACCACATTACCGGCGGCTCATCGTCGGGATGCGCCGCCGCCGTGGCGGGTGGTCTGGTCCGGACCTCTATCGGCACCGATACGGGCGGTTCGGTGCGCGGCCCGAGCTTTTACTGCGGCACGGTGGGGCTCAAGCCCACCTTCGGCAGCGTGCCCACCGCGGGTGTACTGGACCTGTCGCCCAGCCTCGACCACGTCGGTACGGTGAGCGCGACGGTTGCCGAGGCGGCACTGACGCTCGATGTGCTGAGCGGACGGACGGGCCAGCAAGCCGCCACGTCGCGGATCGGCGAGCCGGTCTCGGGCCTCAGGATCGGCTATGCGCGCAACTGGTTTGCGCATGATCCCCAGACCATGCCTGCCGTGACGGAAGCTGTCGACGCTGCGGTCTCGGTGCTGTCGCAGCTCGGCGTCCTCGTGTGCGAAGTCGACATGCCGGACTATTCAGGGGTCGAAGTGGCGGCGGCCGCCATTCTCCACGCAGAAAGCTTCAAGCTGCACGCCGAAAACCTGCGCGACCGTCCCGAGGATTATGGCCGTAGCGCCTATCTCAGCCTTGCGGCCGGTCTGGCGCTGAGCGACGCCGAAGTGGCAAAAGCGCATGACGCCGGCACGGCTTTCCGGGCTAGTGTCGATGACCTGCTGGACCAGCACGATGTGCTCATCACGGTTGGCGCGCTGACCACCGCGCTCCCCGCTGCGCCCTTCGAGAAAGAGGCGCAGTGGACGCCCATGCGCACCATCGGCTTCAATGTCTCGGGCCATCCCGTGCTTGCTGTCCCGGTTGGATTTCACAACGGCCTGCCCATCGGCATGCAGATCATCGGGCAGCATCATGCCGAAGCGCGGATCGTGCAGTTCGGCCATGCCTATGAACGGGCCACCGATATCAGCCTGCAAAGACCACCAATGCCGCGATGATGTGGCCAAACTTCGCGTTCTTGCGCGCTACGAGAATACACGCTGCATACGTATGCGGCCTATTGAAACCACTATCGAGGGGAGCGACCCATGCCAGTCTGGCTGAAGCGCGGTAAGGATGTCGAAGAGCGGGCCGAGGCGGATCGGCAGGTGCGAGCCACTGTCGAAGCCATCCTGGCCGATATCGAGAAACGCGGCGACGAGGCGGTGCGCGAGCTGTCGCTCAAATTCGACAAGTGGGACAGGCAGGACTTCCGGCTCAGCCAGAAGGAAATCGACGCCTGCAAGGCGCAACTGACCGACCAGGATCTGGCCGATATCGAATTTGCCCAGACGCAGGTCCGCAATTTTGCCCAGAGGCAGAAGGACACCATGCTTGAGCTGGCAGTGGAGACTCTCCCCGGTGTAACCCTGGGACACCGTCACGTGCCGATCAATGCGGTAGGCTGCTATGTGCCGGGCGGAAAATATCCGCTGCTGGCCTCGGCGCATATGTCGGTGCTGACGGCCAAGGTGGCCGGCTGTCCGCGCGTCATCACCTGTGCCCCGCCCTTTCATGGACAACCCGCTCCGGCCATCGTGGCGGCGCAGGCCATGGCGGGCGCCGATGAAATCTATGTCCTGGGTGGTATACAAGCCATCGGGGCCATGGCCATCGGCACGGAGAGTATCGACCCGGTCGACATGCTGGTCGGCCCCGGCAATGCCTTCGTGGCCGAGGCCAAGCGCCAGCTCTATGGCCGAGTCGGCATCGACCTCTTCGCTGGCCCGACCGAAACGCTGGTCATTGCCGACGAAACGGTGGACGGCGAACTCTGCGCTACGGACCTGCTCGGTCAGGCCGAGCATGGTCCCAATTCGCCGGCCATTCTCCTGACCAATTCGGAGAAGCTGGCGCGCGACACCATGGCCGAAATCGAGCGCATCCTGGCCATCCTGCCCACGGCTGACCTCGCGCGCAAATCCTGGACCGACTATGGCGAGGTGATCGTCTGCGAGAGCCATGAGGAAATGCTGGCCGTGGCCGACCGCATCGCTTCCGAACATGTGCAGGTGATGACCGACCGCGACATGTGGTTCCGGGATAACATGACCAATTTCGGCGCGCTGTTCCTCGGGCCGCGTACCAATGTGGCCTATGGCGACAAGGTGATCGGCACCAACCACACGCTGCCCACAATGAGGGCCGCGCGTTATACCGGCGGGCTCTGGGTCGGCAAGTTCCTCAAGACCTGCACCTGGCAGACGGTCACGACCGATGCGGCTTCGGCCATGATCGGCGAATACGGCTCGCGCCTCTCCATGCTCGAAGGCTTTGTCGGCCATGCCGAGCAGGCCAATATCCGCGTGCGGCGCTATGGCGGACGCAACGTGCCCTATGGTACCGCTGCGGCTCCGTCCAACAAGGCCGATTGATCAGATGACCCTGCCCAAGACCCCCAGCTTTCGCCTCGACGGCAGGCGTGCTCTCGTCACCGGGGGCACGCGCGGCATCGGGCTGGGGGCCTCGGTGGCGCTGGCAGAGGCCGGCGCGCATGTGACCGTGGCGGCACGCACGGCCGCAGATGTGGCCGAGGTGGTCAACCAAATGGCGGCGGCCGGATTGGCTGCTGAAGGCGTGGCGCTGGACATCACCGATTTCGAAGCGGTCCGGGCGGTTGTCGAGGACAGCGACCCCTTCCACGTCCTGGTCAATTCCGCCGGCAGCGCGCGCCACAGTGACCTCGCTGGTATCACCGAGCCGAACTATCAGGCGGTGATGCAGATCAACCTGGGTGCGACCCTGTTCGTCACCCAGGCGGTCGTCGGCAGACTGCAGGCAGCGGGGCTGCCGGGTTCGATCATCAATGTGTCTTCGCAGATGGGCCATGTCGGCGGCCCCAACCGCGCCGTCTATGCGGCCAGCAAACATGCTGTTGAAGGCCTGACAAAAGCCTTGGCCATCGAGCTTGGGGCCAGCAATATTCGGATCAACACGGTCTGCCCGACCTTTGTCGAAACCGAATTGACGGCCAGGAACCTCAGCGATCCCGAGTTTCGCGCCTGGGTTTTGAGCAAGATCAAACTGGGACGGCTCGGGCGGGTGGAAGATATCATGGGGCCGATCGTGTTTCTGGCCTCCGATGCGGCGGCGCTGATAACCGGCACGGCGCTCTTGGTGGATGGCGGATGGACGGCGGAATAAAAAAGCCGGGGGTGACCTCGTCCGAGGTTGCAAGGCGCGCAGGCGTCTCGCAATCGGCGGTGTCCCGCACCTTTACGCCCGGCGCCTCCATCTCGCCCAAGACGCGCGAAAAGGTGATGGCCGCAGCCCAGGAGCTGGGCTATCGGCCCAATGCCATCGCCCGTTCCCTGATCACCAATCGCTCGCGCATCATTGCCGTGGTGATGGCCTATCTCGAAAACCTGTTCTATCCCGACGTGCTCGAGGAACTCGGCCGCCTGCTAGTCAAGGAAAACTATCGCCTGCTGCTGTTTACCGGGCATATGGACCGTGACAGCGACCCGGTCTTCGACCAGTTGATGCAGTACCGGGTGGATGGCATCGTGCTGGCTTCGACGACATTGTCCTCCCATCTCTCGGAGGAATGCGCCACGGCCGGTATTCCGGTCGTCCTCTTCAACCGCACCACCGAGCGCGATGCCGTTTCCAGCGTCACGACCCGCAATCGGGAAGGCGGCCGGCGGATCGGGGAGTTCCTTATCGCAGGCGGACACAAGCGTTTCGCCTATATTTCCGGCGTCGAGAGTTCGTCCACCAATCGCGATCGCTTCGCCGGATATGTCGAGGCCCTGGCCGAGGCCGGACATACCGACATCATGGTTGAGGTGGGCAATTACGACCGCGCCGAAGCGGAGACAGCGGCACGAAAACTTCTGTCGCGGGCCGATCGCCCCGACGCCATATTCGTCGCCAATGACCATATGGCGGTCGCCGTGATGGATGTGGCGCGATACGAATTCGGTCTCGCCATCCCAGATGATCTCTCCATCGTGGGCTATGACGATGTGGGCCCGGCGCGCTGGACGTCCTATGGCATCACCACCATGAGCCAGCCGCTCAAGCGCATGGTGGAGGCCACGGTCAACATCCTGATGGATCAGATCTCCAGTGGCGAGATCGAGGCCGAGCACCGCATTTTGAGCGGCGAGCTGATCGTGCGAACCTCCGCTCGTCTCCCCAAGACCGGCATTGTCGAAGTCGACGGCCGACGCATCTTCAAGCCCAGCAAAACCTGAACACCACCTGACATGGACATGGCTTTGCCACATCTCGAACTCATGTTGCATACGAATGCAAAGATGCTATCCTGCCTCGCGAAAGGGGATTTATCATGACCCAGAAGACCTGGACCCAGTCCGAAATGGAAAAGCGCCTGGTGCGCTATGCGGACCTCAAGGGCCTGCGCAACGCCTTCATCGATGCCCGCACGCCGGGTTCGGACCGGAAAGAGAATTTCACCATTATCGGACCGGGCGTGTCGGAAAACCCGGCGCAGGTGGTGCATATCCCCGAGGCGCACGGCTTCAATGTGGGGGCGGCGCGCCAACCCTTCGGCTGCACCAATTCGCAGCACAGCCACCTGACGGCGGAAACCTTCGTGGTCCATACAGGCAGGTGGCGCTTCGTCTTCGGCCCGGACAAGACGGACGGCTATATCGACGTCGAGCCGGGTGACGTCGCCACGGTCCCCACTCATATGTTCCGGGGCTTTGAAAAGCTCGACGAGGGCACCGGATTCCTGTTCGTCGTTCTCGGCCACGACGATCCCGGCAAGGTGGTCTGGGCGCCCAGCGTCTTCAAGATGGCCGAGGATTTCGGCCTGAAGCTCCTGAAGGGCGGCAAGCTGGTCGACACCACTTTGGGCGAGAAAGTGCCCGAGGGCGCCGAACTGGAGCAGCCGCCGAGTGCCGAAAAGCTGCGGGAGCTGGCGACGCCGCCCGTGGAGGAACTGGCCAGATATGCCATCAAGGCCAGGGACATAAAGGGCGACCCCAACTCGCCGCTGGCGGGTCCGGGTGTGGAGGAAGCCCCGGTCATTGGGGACGTTGACGGCCAGGACGGCATCAAGGCCGGTCCGATCGTTGGGCACTGGAAACACGACTTTACCCTGCGCCGCCTGAAGCTCGAGACGGGTGCAACCATTCCGGCTCATGCGCGCGCCGAGCAGGAAGTCATCTTCGTGCAATCCGGCACGCTGGAATATTCCTGGGAGGGCGGATCCCTCGTCATGGGCGCCGGCGATACGCTGACCGTCCCGGTCGGGCTGATGCATGGCTTTCGCAATCCGGCTTCGGCCGACGCCATTGCCTTCGTCATCCGGGGCGCCGCGGCGCCGGCGGCGCCGGTTTTTGCCACGGCACAGGCGGCGGAGTAGCAGCGCGGTGACGGAACAGAAACCCAATCCCACCATTTCGCCCGAAACTCTCGCCGCCCTGCGCAAAGCGGACACGCCGACTGTGTGCAATGCGCTCGAACACGTCATGGGTGGGCGGACCGCGGAGGGGTTCACCAAGTTTCCGGTGGTCTGCGCCGATCCGACACTGCCACCGGTCGTGGGCTTTGCCCGCACGGCCAAGATCCGCGCCTCGTCGCCGGCGCAGAAGCCGACGGCCGAGGTGCGGGCCCTCCGCATGCAGTATTACGAATATGTTTCAGAGGGTGACGGGCCCAATGTGGCAGTCATCGAGGACACCGACTGGCCCCATGTCATCGGTGGATTCTGGGGCGAAATGCAGGTGGCCCAGCACAAGGGGTTGGGCGTCGCCGGCACGCTGACCAATGGCGTGCTGCGCGATCTGGGCATGCTCGACGAGGGCTATCAGGTGATTGCCGGCGCGGTGGGGCCCAGCCATGCCTTCGTGCATGTGACCGAACTCGATTGCCCGGTCACGGTGTTCGGCATGAGCGTGCGGCCTGGCGACTTGATCCATGCAGACCGGCATGGCGCGGTCGTCATCCCGGCCGAGCATATCGAACGCATGGCCTGGGCCATCAATGTGGTGATGCGCAAGGAAGTGCCGATCCTCGCGGCGGCGCGGGCGCCCGGATTTACCGCCGAGAAGTTGCGGGCCGCCTGGGCAGAGGCCGACAAGATCAGCTAGTGCAACGGGTTAGACGCAATTGAAAGGGCCGGTGTCTCCACCGGCCCTTCCCTTATTCGCTTTTCTTGACCTGCATCCGGTCGAGCCGCAATTGGGCGGCGCGGCGATGGCCTTCGAGGCCTTCACTGGCTGACTGGCGGGCCGCCGGTGGCGCGACCTGGGCGACACCGCGCTCATCGAGCCATTGGTGGGTGGCGATCTTGACATAGGCGCCGACCCAGAGCCCGCCGGTATAGCGGCCCGCACCCATGGTGGGGAGGGTGTGGTTGGTGCCCGAGCACTTGTCGGAATAGACCACGCTGGCCAGTTCACCGATGAACAGAGAGCCGTAATTCCTGAGCTTTTTGGCAAAGGCCTTGGCATCGGCGGTATGCACCTGCAGGTGCTCGGCGGCGATGAGATCGGAATAGGCGATCATCGTCTCTTCGCTCTCGCAGACGGTGATTTCGCCATAATTGACCCAGGCTTCACGGGCGGTATTGGCGGTCGAGAGGGTCTGGAGCTGCTTTTCGACCTCGACCAGCGTGGCCTGGGCCAGGGCACTGTCGGTGGTGATGAGGCCGACGCGGGTGCGGATGTCGTGCTCGGCCTGGGCCAGCAGGTCTGTGGCGATCATTTCGGCATCGCCGGTGCTATCGGCGACGACGAAAATCTCCGACGGGCCTGCCAGTTGATCGATGCCGACGGGGCCAAAAACCTGGCGCTTGGCTTCGTTGACGAAGGCATTTCCCGGCCCGACGATCTTGTTGACGGCCGGAACGCTCTCGGTGCCATAGGCCATGGCAGCGATGGCCTGGGCCCCGCCGATGCGGAAAATCCTATCCGCACCGGACAGATGGCAGCCGGCGATCATGGCCTTGTGGGCATTGGGCGGGAGGCAGGCGATGACCTCGTCGACGCCGGCGACCTTGGCCGGGACAATGGTCATTATCGGAGCAGATAGAAGGGGATAGCGGCCGCCCGGGACATAGCAGCCGACGCGCTCGATGGGGATGACGCGATGGCCCATATGGACGCCGGGCAGGGTCTCGACCTCGAGCGGCAGGATGGTCGCCAGTTGTGCCTCGGCGAACTTTCGGACGTTGGCGATGGCGAATTCGGTGTCCTTGCGGGTCTGCGGATCGAGCTCGTTTAGCGCGGATTGTCGTTCGGAATCAGTGACTTCAAACGCATCGAGTTCCGCCTTGTCGAACCTGGCAGAATAGTCCCTCACCGCCTTGTCGCCATGGGCGCGGACATTGGCGATGATCTCGCTGACCAGGGTTTCAACCGGCGCATTGTCGCTCGCCGAGGAGCGCTCGGGTGCCTTGACATAGGTGACGCCGGGAAAAGGGGATGAGGTCATGAATGGCTCTCCGAAACAACAGCGCGAGATGGCAATTTGCTAGCAGGCTGTTAACCGCAAGCGTCTCACGCGGGACTGAGAATGATCTTGCATACGTATTCAAAATTTGCCAGAGTTTTCTGCGACGGAGGGATCGATCTTTCGTCGATGTCCCCGATCAGCACTTTGCGATGACCGTTCACGCCATGCCGACATCAAAGAACCGGAACAGGGGTGCCAACGGGGTGCCGCTGCTGCTGCTGCCCGGCACGGTCTGCGACGAGCGCCTGTTCAGGCCGCTCATGGAAAGGCTCGACCATCCCGACATTCGGGTGATGGCGATGACGGGCGCCTCAACCGCATCAGAGCTGGCGGCGCGAATTCTGCAAGTGGCGCCGGAGCGCTTTGCGCTGGCCGGGTTTTCGCTGGGCGGCATCGTGGCGCTGGAAGTGATGGCCCGGGCGCCGGAGCGGATCGAGCGGCTCGCACTGATCGACACGACCCCGCGCCCCGATCCGGAAGCCAATAGAGCCACACGGCGCGCCGCGGTTGCCAGGGCTCGGGCCGAGGGCATGGAGGGCTATATCCTCGACGCTTGGGACAAACTTGTTTCGCCGGCCAATGCCGGAAACGAGCGGCTGAAGGATGTCATTGTCGCCATGGCCCGCGACGCAGGGGTGGACGTGCTGGCCGAGCAATCGGAAGTGGCCATCCATCGGGCGGACAGTCGCCAACGGCTGCTCGCGATCGGCGTGCCGACGCTGATCCTCGCCGGGGCAGACGAGCAGATCTGCCCGCTGGACGCCCATGAAGAACTGGCCGCCGGCATTGCCGGTGCGCGCTTCTTCACCATTCCCGATGCCGGGCACTTCGCCCCGCTTGAAAATCCCGCTGCAGTGGCGCGTCATATGCGTGCCTGGCTGGGCGGCCCCAATGAACACCACGATGCCATGCCGGCAGCAGACCAAGGAGCCACGATGAGCGAAAGCGACAGCACCAACAAGGGCAAGGGCGTTAGCCCCGTGTCGCGCAAGGAAGAGGTGCTGCAGGTGGAGCGGCGCGATTATCTTGAGCTGGCGCCGACCGACCGTCCACGCAGCCAGTCGCTGGAGGGGTTCGACGACATCTATACCGATATCGTCGACTACATCATCCGCTGCACCCACAAGATCTGGGACGAGCGCGATATCGGGCTGATTTACACCCATTATACCCACAATATCGTGCTCTATGGCACGACCGGCACGATCTACAATCGCGAAGACGTGGTGCGCGACACCATCCAGCGGCTGGTCTCGTTTCCCGAGCGGCGCGGCATGGGCACGCAGGTGATCTGGAACGGCAATGACAAGGAAGGCTTCTATACCAGCCACCTGGTGACCGGCTCCGGCCGCCATACCCAATATGGCCATCTGGGCGCGCCGACGGGAAAACCCTTTGTCAGCCGCACCATTGCCGACTGCATGATCTTCCAGAACAAGATCTATCGCGAATGGGTCGTGGCCGACACCATGGCGATCATCCAGCAATTGGGGCTCGATCCCAACCATTTCGCCATGAAGACCGCCAAGGCCAAATTCGCTGCGGGGCTGGTCTCACTCGATATCGGCGAAAACCGCCGCTTCGTCGGCCAGACCCCGCCGGCGGAAAAGGCCGATACGTCCCTCGCGCATAATGACATCGAAGCCCAGACCATCGAGATGCTGCACGACGTCTTCGTCAAGCGCATGTTCGGCCGCATTGCCCGGGACTATGCGCCCAATGCGCAATATCACGGACCGCTGATGAAAGAGCTTTACGGCCATGCCGCCATCATCCACCAGCATCTGGGCCTGATCGGCTCGCTGCCGGATGCGTCCTACGAGATCCAGCACGTCGCCTCCAATCCCTCAGAGGAAGGCGGCACCAAGGTTGCCGTGCGCTGGATCATGGAAGGCCACCACCTCGGCTACGGCATCCTCGGGACGCTGGGCGACCCGACCGGCAAGCGCGTGCAGGTGATGGGCATGAGCCACTATCACTGGAAGAACGGCAAGATCGTCGATGAATGGAATGTCTATGACGAGCTGAGCCTGCTCACCCAGGTCAAGCTCGGCCAACTGGCCGACGGCGAAATCGAAGCATAGGGGAGAGGCGCAGGCGCGCTGTGCCGCCCGCGCTCCGCAATGTCAGCTTTGACGGTGTGACAAGGGCATTCCGACTGGTCGGAGCGGGGCGGGCCATGCCAAGCGGCTGACCTTTCGCGACCGATGAAGACCCGCCGGGGCCATTTCGAAACGTCTAGCGTTGCAGGCTTGCCACAGCGCGATTTCACGAAGTTGCGAGCGATTGCTCCCGTTAAGGTTTGCAGAGTATTGAGACTCCAGCGGCGGGCCTGGATGGGCCGGATTCGGCTTGTCCAGCGTCCCAGCGTCACGCCGTCAGGAGCAATGATGCACAAGGTTCTGGTCAGTCTGGTCGCCATTCTTGCCACCGCCGTTCCGGTGGCACCCGCTTTTGCCCAGCAGGTGGCGAGCGTCGAGGTCAGCCGGATCGTCATCGCCCCGCCCCAGACAGAACTGGCACGCACCATCAAGGCAGGCCTCTCGGCCGCCTATTATGGCGCCCGACCTGATACCGCCGCCCATAGCGAAGCCCAGCGGCTCTATTTTCTTTATGGAGAGCGCCATTTCGAGCCCATCTGGCTGACCGAGAACAGTGCCGGCAAGGTCGTGTTTTCTCCGGCCGCGGCCAAGATCATCACCCTGTTCGAAAATGCCGCTGCCGAAGGCCTCGATCCGTCCGCCTACCTGACGCCATCCATCGCCCGCGACAAGCTCACCGGCGACGGCATTGCCCTGGCGACGCTTGAAACCGCTTTCTCGGCGGCGACGATGCGCTATGCCGATCACCTGCATAATGGCCGCATCAATCCGCAGTCGATCAGCACCCTGCTCGACATCAAGCGCAAGCCCATCGATGAGGCCACCCTGCTTGAGCAACTGGCCAAGAGCGACAATCCGGCCGCCATTCTTTCCCAGCTGGAACCCAAGCACCCCGAATTCCTGGCGCTCAAGGCGGCCCTCGCCACTTTCGAACAATCCAATGCGGCCCGGCCGACCCCGATCGGTGATGGCCCGGTGTTGCGCCCAGGCAATTCCGACGCGCGCCTGCCCGCCATCCGCGACCGGCTGAAGCTGGCCGCCTCGACCTCCCAGCTCTATGACAAGTTGACGGTCGACGCCATCAAGGCCTTCCAGGAAGGCCAGGGGCTGGAAATCGACGGTATCATCGGACCGGCCACGGTTGCCGCGCTCAATGGCGGCACGGCCACGCGGCGCGAAGACATTCTCGCCAATATGGAGCGTTGGCGCTGGATGCCCTCAGACCTCGGCGAATTCCGCGTCTTCGTCAACATTCCCGAATTCCGCCTCTGGATCGAGCGCAACGGCCAGCCCGAATATACGACCCGCGTCGTCGTCGGCACGACCAAGAACCAGACGCCGATCTTCTCGGACAGTATCCGGCATCTGGTGGTGAACCCCTATTGGAACGTGCCGTCCTCGATCCTGCGCGGCGAGATTGCGCCGGCGGTCCTGCGCAATCCGGGCTATACCGACAGCCACAATATGGACCTGCTCTATAACGGCACCCCCATCAGCCCCTGGTCGGTGGACTGGAGCCAGGTTTCGAGCTCGAATTTCCCCTTCCGTGTCCGCCAACGTCCCGGCGCCGGCAATGCCCTGGGGCAGATCAAGTTCCTGTTCCCCAATAAGCACGACGTCTATCTGCACGATACCCCGTCCAAGTCGCTGTTCTCGCGCTCCTATCGCGCCTTCAGCCATGGCTGCGTGCGTGTGCAGAACCCGATGGAATTTGCCGATGCGCTAATGGCCAACGAGCCCAATATTTCGCGCGCCTCGCTCGAAGCCATGTTCGGCTCCTCCGAGCGCTGGGTGAACCCGCAAACCCAGATCCCCGTGCATCTGGCCTACTTCACCCTTCGCGTGGAAGCGGACGGCACCATCCGCTCCTTTGGCGACGTCTATGGCCACCACGAAAGGCTGATCGCCGCCATGGGCCTTGATGCCAAGCCCAAACCGGCCATCGTTGCCGAGGTTGAATCGGCGCCCCAGGAACTGTCGCCCTGACCTCCAATGGTGCGGTCTGGGCGCCCTGTTAAGACCACGTTTACATTTTCGCCTTGGTTGCGCCTGCTTTTGCCCTTAATAACAGTTCCGTGAGGGGCCGCAGGTCAGTTCACAACTGGTTAGCGTTAATCAATTCGTGCGATTTGGGCGCTAACGTCCACCATTATCTGACGAAACCACCGGGCAGAGTTTGGCGTGACGGTTATGGGGTTGATCAATTGGCGGCGCGCCGCGCGGTATCTTGCCGCTGCGGTCATGGGTTTGTCCGCTCTTTTGCCGGCGGCGCCGGTTCAGGCTGCGAGCGAGCGCGCGCTCTATCTCTACTACACCCATACCCAGGAAACGGCGCGCATCGTCTTCAAGCGCAATGGGCAATATGTCCAGTCGGGCCTGAATGAACTCAACCAGTTCCTGCGCGACTGGCGCCGCAACGAGCCCACCAAGATGGATCCGCGCCTATTCGACCTCGTCTGGGAGGTCTACCAGGACGTCGGCGCGACGCAGCCCATTCACATCGTGTCCGCCTATCGTTCGCCAGCGACCAATGCAGCCCTGGCAGCCAAGTCGTCCGGCGTGGCCGACAATTCCCAGCACATGCGCGGCACAGCCATGGACTTCTTCATCCCCGGCGTGCCGCTGACGCGCTTGCGCGCCGCTGCCATGAAGAGGCAGGTGGGCGGCGTCGGCTACTACCCGACCTCCGGCAGCCCCTTCGTGCATCTCGATACCGGCTCGGTCCGCGCCTGGCCGCGCATGACCCGCGCCCAGCTCCAGGAAATCTTCCCCGATGGCAAGACCATGCACTTGCCCACCGATGGCAAGCCGCTGTCGCAGCAGGGCTACCAGGTTGCCCTCGCCGAGTGGAAGCGCTGCCACGCCTATCCGTGCAACGGTTCGAGCTCCGGGACCGCGGTCGCCGACAGCGGCGGCAGCGGCCGCACCCTTATGGATGTGCTGTTCGGCGGCAATAACCAGCCTGCAGCGGCGGCCGCTCCGGTCGCCCAGGTGCAAACCGCCTCGCTCATGCCGCAGCGAACCGGCCCCATTGCCCCGGTCATGCCCGTGGCCCGGCCGGCCGATCTTGGTGGCGCCGACATGCAGGTCGCCTCGCTGACTGACACCATCATTCCCTTCTCCACCACCGGCAGCGCCCCGCTGACCGAAGGCGAACTGACCACGGTCGCTGTGGCCATGCCGGTCAGCATGCCATCCGATCTGCGCGCCGAAGATGCGGTGACCGCGCTCGCGGCGCTGACGGCCCCAACCATGCCGACGCCCCGCGTCATCATGACCGATCCGCCTTCCGACATTCTGACGGCCTATGCTGCCGCGCCGACACCGGAGCCGGGTGCGCAGCGGGCATTGGAAATGATCATCCAGGGCAGCACCACGGCCAGCGCCGGCACGCCGCCGGACCCGACCACGCGCCTGCCCATTCTGCCGCCGCTGACATCCGCCACTGGCCTGCGCACCGCCTCGCTGGGCGGCGGGACCAATCCCCTGATGGGCCTGTTCGACAGCACGTTCGGCGCCACCGATGCCGTGGAAGCAACGCCATTGGCCGAGGCGCTGGCCCAGCACGTCGCCAACCGTCCCGGCCCCAGCCCCGATGCCATGCGCAAGCCCAAGCTGGTCGCGCCCGATCTCGAGCATGTCGCTGACATCTTTATCGATCCGGCAGCGCTGACTTCGGACCGCTACGCCGTGATCTTCGACCACGACGAAGCCGATTTCGACCCGACCCCGGAAATGGGCCGCCATGTCCTGGTCAAGGGCATAGCCGATGCTGATCCCATGCCGGTCCACAATCGCTTCACCCTGTCGGCGCCGCTCGTCCTGGCAAGCAACTAACGGCTCCCCTGCCCCGCAAAAGCCTGATTGGTCCAGGAAACAACGCAGACCCTTGGCCGCATCGGGACTGGCGCCATTGCCAAGCCCCGACCCGGCGCCTAAACAGGGTTGAACCAGTTTTCCATGGGGATACGCGTGGCCGACAAGCCCGAAACGCCGCTGCTCGATACTGTCCGCTCGCCCAGTGACCTGCGTGCCTTGCCGCGCGAGAGCCTGAGGCAGTTGGCCGATGAAGTGCGCGCCGAAATGATCGACGCCGTCTCGGTGACGGGTGGACATCTCGGCGCCGGCCTCGGCGTGGTCGAACTCACTGTGGCGCTCCACGCCGTCTTCGATACCCCGCATGACCGCATCATCTGGGATGTCGGCCATCAGGCCTATCCGCACAAGATCCTGACCGGCCGTCGCGACCGCATGCGCACCTTGCGGCAGAAGGACGGCCTTTCCGGTTTCACCCGCCGCGCCGAGAGCGAATACGATGCCTTTGGCGCCGGCCATTCCTCGACCTCGATTTCCGCCGGGCTCGGCATGGCCGAAGCCAGCCGGCACATGGAAACCCCGCGCAATGTGATCGCTGTTATCGGCGACGGCGCCATGTCGGCCGGCATGGCCTATGAGGCCATGAACAATGCCGGCGCCATGGATGCGCGGCTCATCGTCATCCTCAACGACAATGACATGTCCATTGCCCCGCCCACCGGTGCGCTGCGGACTTATCTGGCTCGGCTGGTCTCCGGCCCGGTCTATCGCGGCACCCGCGAGGCAGCCAAGAACATCGTCCACAAGCTGCCGCCCTTCCTCCACGAACCAGCCCGCCGGACCGAGGAGTTCGCCCGCTCCTTCTTCACCGGCGGTACGCTGTTCGAGGAACTGGGCTTCTACTATGTCGGACCCATCGACGGGCATAATCTCGACGACCTGCTACCCATCCTCGAAAACGTGCGCGACATGGGTGACGGCCCCGTCCTCATCCATGCCGTCACCAAGAAGGGCAAGGGTTATGCCCCCGCGGAAAACTCCGCTGACAAGTATCACGGCGTCGCCAAGTTCAATGTCATCACCGGCGCCCAGGCCAAGGCGCCGTCCAATGCCCCATCCTATACCTCGGTCTTTGCCTCCTCGCTGATCCAGGAGGCCGAAGCCGATCCGCGCATCGTCGCGGTCACCGCCGCCATGCCCTCGGGCACCGGCCTCGACAAGTTCGCCGAGCTTTTTCCCAGCCGCATCTATGACGTCGGCATTGCCGAACAGCACGCCGTCACCTTCGCGGCCGGCATGGCTTCGGAAGGCATGAAGCCGTTCTGCGCCATCTATTCGACCTTCCTGCAGCGCGCCTATGACCAGGTGATCCACGACGTAGCCATCCAGTCCCTGCCGGTGCGCTTTGCCATCGACCGCGCCGGCTATGTCGGCGCCGACGGCCCGACCCATGCCGGCAATTACGACAATGCCTATCTCGGCGCCATCCCCGGCATGGTGCAAATGGCGGCCGCCGACGAGGCCGAATTGCGGCACATGGTGGCGACCGCCGCCGCCTATGACAAAGGCCCCATCAGCTTCCGCTATCCGCGCGGCGACGGCTTGGGCGTCGACATGCCGGCACGCGGCGAAATCCTCCCTATCGGCAAAGGCCGCGTGCTGCGCCAGGGCGCGACCATTGCGCTTCTCTCCTACGGCACCCGCCTCGGCGAAGTGCTGGCCGCCGCCGACAAGCTGGCGGCGCTTGGCCTCAATCCCACAATCGCCGATGCGCGGTTCATGAAGCCCCTCGACGAGGAACTGATCGCCACGTTGGCCCAGTCGCACGATGTGCTCGTCACCACCGAAGAAGGCGGCTTGGGCGGCTTCGGCAGCCATGTCGCCACTTTTCTTGCCTCCAATGGCCTTCTCGACGGCAAGCTGCGCTTCCGCCCGCTGATGATCCCCGACACCTTTGTCGAGCACTCCACCCAGGCCGACATGTATGCCGCCGCCGGCCTCGACCGCGCCGGCATCGTCGCTACGGCGCTGACGGCTCTGGGTTACGATCAGGCAGCCATGCAGGCGGCTCTGGCGAAGGTTTGATAGTCCGACACCCCCTCCCTATCTACGCTAGGCCTTCGGCCAAGCTTCGATACCCTCCCCTCAAGGGGGAGGGTGAAACGAGTTCTCGCCGCGAGTTTTGAGGTGCGCACAATGTCACCCTCCCCCTTGAGGGGAGGGTAGCGACGCTGGACCCGTCAGGGTCGTAGCAAAGCTAGGGAGGGGGTACCCGACCTACTCACGCATAATTCGTCGGCAGCCCCTTGGCGGCCTTGACCGTCTCCATCGAGATATAGGCCGACATATCGAAGAGCTCGATCCGGCTGACCAGCTGCTTGTAGACCACGTCATAGTGTTCCACATCTGGCAGCACGATTTTGAGGATATAGTCGAAATTGCCGGTCAGTCGGTGCACTTCGACGATTTCGGGAATGGCGCCCACCGCGGCATGGAACTTCTCCAGCCAGCCGGCGGCATGGCTGCCGGTGCGCACGATGACGAAGACCGTGGTCGGCAGGCCGATCTTGCGCCGATCCAGCTCGACCAGTGTCCGGGCGATATAGCCTTCGTCCTTGAGCCGGGCGATCCGTCGCGAGCAGGCCGATGGCGAGAGGGCCACATCCTCCGCGATCTGGGCTACAGGCATTTCCGCATCGCCCTGCAAAAGGCTCAGAATCCTCCGGTCACGATCATCCAGCATCGCCACATCTCCTTTCGATGCATTCTAGTAGCGTCCATCGCCACTTTCATGCAACTCGAAGGCGCGACTTCGCCTCAGGAAGACCATCTCTGCACCCCCGTTGCTCCCGAAGCGCGCCACACTCGGGCCAACCTGGAGGGACGCAGGAATGAAGACCATTGGCCTTATCGGCGGCATGAGCTGGGAATCCACTGCCGTCTACTATCGGCACATCAACCAGCAGGTGCGGCGCCTGCGCGGAGGCCTGGCCTCTGCCGACATCGCCCTGCGCTCGCTCGATTTCACCGAAGTCGTGGCGCTGCAAAAGGCCGACAAGTGGGACCTGGCCGGCGCCATGCTGGGCGAGGCTGGCGCGGGCCTCGCCAAGGCAGGCGCCGACTGCATCCTCATCTGCACCAATACCATGCACCTTGTGGCCGAGCCGGTGGCAGCCATGGTCGGCGTGCCCCTCATCGACATCATCACCGAGACCGCAGCCGCGCTCCGCGCCGATGGCCGCAAGCGCCCGCTGCTGCTGGCCACGCGCTACACGATGGAGCACGGCTTTTACACCGATCGCATGCGCGCCCTCGGTCTCGACGTCATGGTGCCGGACGCCGCCGGCCGGCAGGTCGTGCACGACGTGATCTTCGACGAGCTCTGCCAGGGCGAGGTCAGCGACGCGTCCCGCGCGGCCTATCTCGACATCATCGACCAGGCCAACAAAGCCGGCGCCGACAGTATCATTCTCGGCTGCACCGAAATCGGCCTGCTGCTCGATCCTACCAGCCTGCCCCTGCCCGGCTACGACTCGACGACCCTCCATGCCGATGCGGCCGTGCGCTTTGCGCTGGGCGAAGAGCTGGTCCAGGCCGCCTGACCATGTGCCGCTTTCTTGCCTATTCCGGCCAGCCCATCTTTCTCGACAGCCTGCTGATCACCCCCGAAGCGTCGCTGGTCCGCCAGTCACAGGCCGCGCGCGAGGCCAAGACCGTGGTCAACGGCGATGGCTGCGGCGTCGGCTGGTATGGTGCCCGGCCCGAGCCGGGTCTCTATCGCGGCATCCTGCCGGCCTGGTCCGATGCCAATCTCGCCTCGCTTTGCCACCAGGTGGAGGCCGGGCTGTTCCTTGCCCATGTCCGCTCCGCCACCTCGGGCGAAGTCACCATGGCCAATTGCCACCCCTTCGCCTCGGGACGGCACCTGTTCATGCACAATGGCCAGATCGGTGGCTACGACGCCATTCGCCGATCCGTCGAGGCGCTGGTCCCCGATGATCTCTATGCGGCGCGGCGCGGCAATAGCGACAGCGAAGCCCTGTTTCTCGCCGCCCTGGGCAGGGGCCTCGATCACGATCCCGCCGGCGCGCTGGCCGCCACGCTGGCGGCCTGCCAGCACCTCCAGCACATGAAGGGCATTGCCCAGCCCCTGCGCTTTACCGCCATCCTGAGCGATGGCCAGGACCTGCATGCCTTTCGCTGGGCCAGTGACGAGCGACCGCCCTCGCTCTATTGGCGCGAGCTGGAGGCCGGCATCGCCGTGGCGTCCGAACCCTTTGGTGACACAGGCGCGCATTGGCGCCCCGTGCCGCCGGGCACGCATCTGCGCATCCGCAACGGGACGGTGATTTGCGAGGACTTTGCTGTTCTTCAAGCGCTGGCGGCTTAACGGCCCGTCAATCTTTCGCGCGCTTGTTACGCGGGTCTGTCAGCAAGGCCGCCATGACCATCTCCAGCATATCCATTGCCGCATCCGGCATGCACCGGGCCAGCCATCAGCTTGAGCAGAGCGCCAGCCGCATCGCCCGCCTAGGCGTCGAGGGCAATGACGTGGATGTGTCGGCCGAGATGGTCAACGTCATCCAGGCCAAGCACGATTTCAAGGCCTCGGCCAAGGTCGCGGGCGTGGCCGGCGACATGACCAAGACCCTGCTCGACATTCTGGTCTAGGGGCTGCCCCCAGCGCACTCTCAGAGGTCCGACGGACCTTCGACCATGCCCAATGCCGACATGTAGAGCTCGAGCAAGGCTTCCTGCTCCATGCGCTCATTGGCATCCTGCTTGCGGATGGTCACGATCTTGCGCAGGATCTTGGTGTCGAAGCCATTGCCCTTGGCCTCGGCGTAGATTTCCTTGATGTCGGCGGCAATGGCCGCCTTTTCTTCTTCCATGCGCTCGATGCGCTCGATGAAAGCACGCAGCTGGTCCTGTGCGACGCTGTCCTCAACGGCCATGGTAACCTCTATCTGTGCCGCCGGCCCGGCTTTGCGCGGCCACCGACATGAAAACGAAACGGGAATTGTCCGGCCCCCATCAACCCCAAGCTCCCGCCCGGTTCAACCCCTTTCTGGCCCAATCCACACCCTGCCAGCCATGGGTGGAAAAACGCTGATTGTCGCAGGAACGCCACTTTTCTGATCACGGCAACGAACATGCCCGCAATTCCGTCAAATCGCGGCTTTAGCCATTGACCTCACCCCTGCCATACGATCAAAGAAGGGCACGTTTTCCAGTGATTTTCAGCGCAATGGTGTCTTCCTTCCGTCTCGTCCCGACCCTGGCGCTCGCAGGCCTTGCGGGCCTGATGGCCATGGCGGCGACGACCCCCGCCCGGGCGGAACTGCGCGTCTGCAACGAGTCGGCCAACCTGATCTCGATTGCCCTGGGCTACAGGGCCGAGCGCGGCTGGATGAGTGAGGGTTGGTGGCGGGCGCCTCCGGGCGATTGCCGGGTGATCTTCCAGGGCGACCTGCAGAGCCGCTTCTACTATCTTTATGCCGTTGACGATATCGGCGGGGGTGCCTGGGACGGCCAGGTCTTCATGTGCACCCGTGACGAAACCTTCACAATATTCGGGGTTGAGGATTGCCTCGCCCGGGGCTATGAGCGCACCGGGTTCTTTGAGATCGATACCCAGAACCGCTCCGACTGGACGCTGCAGCTCACCGAAAGTGCGGGCGTGCCCAGTGTCGTCGGTCCGGATCTGGGCGAAGATCTCGAGGATCCGGCCTTCCTGGTAGACCCCGACGCCCCCACAACGCCAGACAATACGGACACGCAATGAGACGGATCAGACGCGCGAAGATCCTCGCCACCCTCGGGCCTGCGAGCCACGAGGAGCCCATGATCGAGGAACTGGCCAAGGCCGGCGCCGACGTCTTCCGCATCAATATGAGCCATGCCAGCCATGAGCTCATGCACCAGACCGTCAAGCGCATCCGCGCGGTCGAGGCGCGCCTCAAGCACCCGATCGGCATCCTGGCCGACCTGCAGGGCCCCAAGCTGCGCGTCTGGAAGTTTACCGGCGGTTCGGTCAACCTCGTCGCGGGCCAGAAATTCGTGCTCGACAGCGACCAGAACGACACCGGCAATGCCGAACGCGTCTACCTGCCGCATCCCGAAATCATCGAATCCGTTTCTGTTGGCGACCGCCTGCTTCTGGACGATGGCAAGCTGCAGCTCAAGGCGACGAAAGTCGGAGGCGGCGTCATCGAGACTGAAGTGGTCTATGGCGGCAAGCTCTCTGACAAGAAGGGCGTCTCCCTGCCCGACACGCTGCTGCCCACCGGCGCCCTGACCGAGAAGGACCATGCGGACCTGCTCGAAGCATTGAAGGCCGAGGTCGACTGGGTCGCCCTCTCCTTCGTGCAGCGCCCCGAAGACATCATCGACGTGCGCAAGATCGTCCAGGGCCGCGCCGGCGTCATGGCCAAGATCGAAAAGCCGCAGGCCATCGAGCGGCTCGAAGAGATCGTCAAGCTTTCCGACGCCATCATGGTCGCCCGCGGCGATCTCGGCGTCGAACTGCCGCTCGAACAGGTTCCTGGCCTGCAAAAGCGCATGATCCGCATGTGCCGCCGCTATGGCAAGCCGGTGGTCGTCGCCACCCAGATGCTGGAATCGATGATCACCGCTCCGGTGCCGACCCGCGCCGAGGTTTCGGACGTTTCCATCGCCGTCTTCGAGGGTGCCGACGCCGTCATGCTCTCGGCCGAAAGCGCCTCGGGCCAGTATCCGGTCGAGGCCGTCGCGACCATGAACAAGGTTGCCGTGGCGGTCGAAAGCGACGCCAACTATCGCGCCATCATCAAGGCCGCCCAGACCGAGCCGGAGGCGACAGCCGCCGACGCCATCTCGGCGGCCACCCGCCAGGTTGCCGAAACGCTCGACCTGGCCGCCATTGTCACCTATACGGCGTCCGGCTCCACCGGCATCCGCGCCGCCCGCGAACGGCCGAGCAAGCCGATCATCGCCCTCTCGCCCAATCTCAGAACCATCCGCCGCCTGTCGGTGGTCTGGGGCATCCATTGCGTGCAGACCGAAGACGCGGTGAGCCTGGAAGACATGGTCGATCGCGCCTGCGTCATCGCCTATCAGGAGGGCTTTGCCCGCCCCGGCGACCGCATCGCCATCACCGCCGGTGTTCCGCTGGGCACGCCCGGCGCCACCAACATGCTGCGCATCGCCTTTGTCCGCCAGGACGGCGCCGGCTCCAGCTGACTTCGAAGCGGTGGCGCTTGCCGCAAAATCCTTCCAGTGGAAGGATTTTGGCTGAGAAGGCCAAGAGGGCTATGCTCGAATGGCGAGCAGCCGTCCCACCGGGCAAATCTCTCCGGTGGAGAGATTTGAGGCGGGAAGGCCATGAGACCTGCGGTCGAATGGCAACACGTTGCACCATTTTTGAAGGCCCCGACCCAGTCGGGGCCTTCTTTCTTTGAACGGCGCTTGCAGCACCGCCCTGCAAGGATCAGGATCCAAATACGGGACACAGGGGAGTGGCGCCATGCATATGCAGGACGGGCTGATTGACGGCCCCCGGACAGAAGACCGCGCCGCACTCATGGGCCGCCGGGCCTTCCTGCTCGGCTCCGCGGCAGGACTGGGTGCGCTGGCCCTTTCCGGCTGCACCACGATCAAGGCCCTGACCATGGCCGAGGCGGAACAGGTCTATGGCCCCCTGCCCAACGAGCGCTTCCCGATCGAAGCGGTCAATCTCAACAAGGTCGACCCCAAATACTGGCGCCGCACTGTGCGCTATGACAGCGCCGAGGCCCCCGGCACCATCATAGTCGATCCGCGCAATCACTATGTCTATCGCATCGAGGGCAACAACGTCGCCACGCGCTATGGTGTCAGCGTCGGACGGGCAGGCTTCCTCTGGAGCGGCGAAGCCTATATCGGCCGCAAGGCCGAATGGCCGGTCTGGACACCGCCCCGGGAGATGATCCAGCGCCAGCCCGAAGTCGCCCAATATGCCGGTGGCATGGCCCCCGGCCTCGACAATCCCCTCGGCGCACGCACGCTCTATCTCTATCAGGATGGCGTCTACACCCTCTACACGCTCTACAGCACGCGCCAGGCCGAAACCATCGGCAACGGCATTTCCTCGGGCTGTATCGGCCTGCTCACGCAGGACATGATGGACCTTTACGCTCGCACTCCGGTCAACACCAAGGTAATCGTGCTCAAGGCCTGACAACGCCTTCCGCCGCTGTCGCCTCAGTGACCTTCGGCATAGGCCTTGAGCACATCCAGATCGGTTCGCAGCCATTCGCATTCGGACGCGAATTGCGCATCGCTTTCCCCGGGCCGCTGCAGGATGGTGCAGCAGAGCTCGCTTCCCTCTTCGTTGGCGAAGAGCCGGATCCGGAAGTGTCGCGGCGCCTGGTCTGTCCACCGCAATTCGAGATCGAGGACGCCGAAGGAATTGGGCGGCGTGAATGTGATCAGGACGGGGACCCCTTCATGGCTTGTACGCCACGCATGGTCGGTCACCTGCTCCAACGGTCCCTCGATCACCCCCTGGGTCCATAGGCCGATGTTCCGCGGATCGGACAGAAACGCGTAAAGCTCTGCCCATGGCCGGTTGATGGCCAGGCTGAAGGTCCGGCTGTGCTGCATGCTTCAACTGCGATTTGCTCCGCCCGTCCTTCTGGCAGGCCGGAGCGATGACGCTGTGCCGGCTTCGACCGGCAGGCGCACAAATAGCAGCTGAGGCGCAGGCAGCAAGTGCCTGGTGCCAAAGAGAAATCCGGCTGGTTAACGTGCCTCGGGCTTGACCTTGCCGCCACTTTTTTGGGCACCGGATCCGCGGACAAGACAAAGGGCCCACGCCGTCTGGCATGGGCCCTTTGTCAGTGCGGTCAGGTGAAGCTTAGCCCTGGCGGGCCTTGAAGCGCTTGTCCACCTTGTTGATGATGTAAACGCGGCCGCGACGGCGGACGAGCTTGTTCGCGCGGTGGCGAGTCATCAACGCCTTCAGCGAGTTGCGGATCTTCATCTCTATAATCCTTGGTCAAACAAAATGGGCGCCCAGGCGCCCGAAAACTGGCCTCTTCATAAGGAAACTGACCCGGCCTGTCAACGCGCAATCACACCGGTTTTCCCCATTCCAGCGGCGTTAACGCGCGGGTGATGGGCAGGCTCTAATCTTGGCTGGATCAGCGTCGGAATTGCAGCCCATGTCCAGCGAAACCCACAACAAGCCCGCAGCCCTGATCATCGACCCGCAACCCAATATGGCGGCCCTGGTGGCCGATATGTTGCGCGCCGCCGGCCGCCGGGACATACGGGAGGTCAATGATGGCGGCACGGCCCTGTTTGAGCTCCGCCGCCGCCCCTTCGAGATCATCGTCATCGACGATGGCATAACCGGCCCGGATGCGGTGGAACTGGTGCGCCGCCTGCGCGCCGACGCGACCGGGTTCAACCGTTTGACCCCGGTGATCATGATGGCCGCGGCCCCCGACGCTGCCCGCATCGCCGCCGCGCGCGACGCCGGGGTCACCGAATTCCTCCGCAAGCCCTTCGCCGCGATCCATCTCAAGTCCCGGCTCGACAGTATTGCAGGCAGCCCACGTCCTTTCATTGAGGCTGAGACCTATACCGGTCCCGACCGGCGGCGAAAGGTCCAGGACATCGGTTCGTCCGACCGCCGTGGCATGGGTGAAGCGGGCAAGGACTGACCCATCGGCAGAAACAAATTCCCCGGCCAGCGGCCGGGGATGTGCATGAACAGAAGTATGCCCGCTCAGGCTGCCGCTTCGGCGGCCTCCCGGCGCAGCCGCCGGCGCAGTTCGCGGCGCTTCATTTCTTCCTTGGGGTCGGGCACCGGCACGGAGGCGATGAGCTTCTTGGTATAATCGTGCTGGGGATCCATCACCACCTGCTCGCTCTCTCCGATCTCCACCACCTCGCCGAAATAGAGCACCATGATGCGCTGGGCGATGTGACGGACCACGGCGATATCGTGGGCGATGAACAGCAGCGAAACGCCGAACTCCTTCTGCAGGTCCATCAGCAGGTTGATCACCTGCGCCTGCACCGACACGTCCAGCGCCGACACCGCCTCGTCGCAGACGATGAGCTTGGGCCGCGTGATCAGCGCCCGGGCAATGCCGATACGCTGGCACTGGCCGCCCGAAAATTCGTGCGGATACTTGTTGATCATGCTGGCGGTGAGGCCAACCTTTTCCATCATCTCGATGACGCGGACCATGCGCTCGGTCTTGCCCACTTCCCGATAGTGGATCTGCAATGGTTCGGCGATGATCTGTCCCGCGGTCAGGCGCGGATTGAGCGAGGCCAGCGGATCCTGGAAGACCATCTGGATATCCTTGCGCAGAGCCACCAGTTCCTTGGGGCTCATCTTGAGGATGTCCTTGCCCATCCAGATCGACTCGCCCTCGGTCGCCTGGATCAGCTTGATGATGGCGCGCGACAGGGTCGACTTGCCGCAGCCGCTCTCGCCCACGACACCCAGGGTCTCCCCGGCATGCAGGTCGAAGGACACGTCCTTGACGGCCTTGAGCACGTCATGGCCGCCGAACAGGCCCCCATTGGGGATGTTGAAATGGACCGAGAGGTTCCGGACCTTGAGAATGGGTTCCTTGCCGCTCATGCCTCGCCTCGCTGGCTCATGAATTCATAGGAAACGGTGGAGAGGCGCTCGACCTTCTTGTCGAGCCGCGGCACGGCCGCCAGGAGCCCCTGCGTATAAGGATGCTCGGGCTTGGCGAAAAGCTCCTCGGTCTTGCGGTATTCCATCACCTTTCCGTCGAACATCACCAGCGTATCCTCGCAGGTGCCGGCCACGATCCCCAGGTCATGGGTGATGAGGATGATCGAGGTACCGAAATCCTCCTGCAGGTCGACCAGGAGGTCGATAATGCCGGCCTGCACGGTCACGTCGAGCGCGGTTGTCGGCTCGTCGGCGATCAGCAGTTCGGGATTGCACAGCAAGGCCATGGCAATCATCACCCGCTGTCGCATGCCGCCGGAAAATTCGTGCGGATACATGTGCACGCGGTTCTTGGCATTGGGAATGCGCACCGCATCGAGGAAGCGCACGCTTTCTGCCACTGCAGCACTGTGGCTCATGCCTTTGTGCAGTTCGAGCACTTCGCTCATCTGCCGCGAGATGCGCAGATAGGGATTGAGCGAGGTCATCGGGTCCTGGAAGATGATCCCGATGCGGGCCGCCCGATACGCGCGCAATTGATTGAGCGGCAGGTTGAGGATTTCCTTGCCGTCGAACATGACCGAGCCCGACGCCTTGCCGTTCCTGGGCAGTAGGCCCAATAGGGCAAAGGCCCCCTGCGTCTTGCCCGAGCCGCTCTCGCCCACGATGGCCAGCGTCTTGCCCTTTTCGAGCGTATAGCTGAGGTCGCGCACGGCATGGATCACGCCGTCATTGGTCTGGAAATCGACCTTGAGGTTTTTGACTTCTAGCAGTGCCATGATTGGTTCCTACCGGTCCTTGGGGTCGAGCGCGTCGCGCAGGCCGTCCCCGACATAGGTCAGGCAGAACAGCATGGTGACAAGCACTACTGCGGGCGCCAGCAACAGCCAGGGCATCACCTCGGCCACCGGCGCGCCGGCGGAGATCAGCGTGCCCAGCGAGGTCTGCGGCTCCTGTACACCCAAACCCAGATAGGAAAGGAAACTCTCCGCAATGATGATCTCGGGGATCGTCAGCGTGGCATAGATCACAACCGGACCGGTGAGATTGGGCACGATGTGCCGCATGATGATGACGAAAGGATGGGCGCCGCTGGCGCGTGCCGCTTCGACAAACTCCCGCTCCTTGAGCGTCAGCGTCTGCCCTCGCACGATGCGGGCCATGGTCAGCCACTCGATGGCGCCGATGCCCACGAACAGCAGCACGGGATTGCGCCCGAACATCACCACAAGGATGATGACGAACAGGATATAGGGCAGCGCATACATGACATCGACGATGCGCATCATGATAGCGTCCACCCGCCCGCCGAAATAGCCCGCCACCGCGCCGTAGACGACGCCGATGATCACCGAGACCAGGGTGGCAACTGCCGCCACGATCAGGCTCATCTGCGTGCCCTGCAAAACGCGGGCGAGCATGTCGCGGCCGTTCTGGTCGGTGCCCAGATAGTGCTGGGCCTCGAAATTGGGCGGCTTGCGGATATTGCTCCAGTCGACTTGCGAATAGCCCCAGGGAACGAAATAGGGGCCAATGAAGGCGACCAGCACGATCAGCACCAAGATGCCGATGGACAGAACGGCGGCCTTGTTGCGGGCCAGGCGCCGCAGGGCATCCTGGGTAAGCGAGCGGCCCTTGGGCGCATCGAGCGCCGTGAGCTTGTCGGCATAGGCGGACAGCACCTGGTCTTTTCCCGTGATACCGGGCATCAGCGATACCTCACCTTGGGATCGAGCCAGGCATAGACGAGGTCAACGATCAGATTGAGTGCGAGAATAATGAACATGTAGAGAATGGTCGTGCCCAGCACGATGCCATAGTCGCGGTTAAGCGCGGCGGTGACGAAGTACTTGCCGATGCCGGGCAGGCCGAACACCTGTTCGACGGCCAGCGAGCCGGTCAGCAGATAGCTCAGGCCCGGCCCAAGATAGGAGACCACCGGGATCAGCGCCGGCTTGATGGCATGTCGAGCCATCACCAGGCGCTCGCCAAGCCCCTTGGCGCGCGCGGTGCGCACATAATTCGACCCCAGCACCTCTATCATCGAGCCGCGCATCAGCCGGCTGATGCGGCCAGCATGGGGCCAGGCCAGCACGGTGACCGGCAACACCAGATGCATCCAGCTACCCGTGACCCATCCGCCTGCCGGGAACCAGCCAAGATAGACGCCGAACCACAATTGCAGCAGTGCGGCCATGAGGAAGTTGGGGATGATCACCCCGACCATGACCAACAGCACCAGCACATAGTCCGGCCACTTGTTCTGATTGACTGCGGCAAACATGCCCGCCAGCACGCCAATAGTGGTGGCTATCACGAAGGCGGACAGCGCCAGGGTGAGGGTAAAGGGGAAACCAATGGCGATCAGCCGGCTCACCGAGAAGCCTTCCACCACCATGGAGGGCCCCAGATCGCCATGCAGCAGACGCCACACGTAAATGAAGTACTGATTGATCAGCGGCTGATCGAGATTGTAGTGGGCGCGCAGATTGGCCAGCACGTTAGGCGGCAGCGCGCGTTCGCCGTCAAACGGACCACCGGGCGCCAGGCGCAGAATGAAAAAACAGACTGTAACGGCGATCAGTGCAATCGGAATGGCCGAGAGCACGCGCCGAAAAGCGTATGAGAGCATTTGAGTTAGGCCTTCGCTATCCGGGGCGCGATGTCCACTGCGCGCCGCGCCGGAGAAAAGATCGTGGGGCCAGTTGGCCCCACGATTTCGTTCGGGATTACTCCGACTTGGTCAGCCAGCGGGTGCGGTGCACGTCCTTGGCATTGTCTTCGAAGCCGGTGATGTAGGGCTTCACGACGTTCTTGGAGACATACCAGTAGATCGGGATCGCACCGAACTCGTCCATGGCGATCTTTTCGGCATCGGCCAGCATCTGACCGCGGGCAGCCAGATCCAGTTCGCTGGAAGCCTTGTTCAGGAGAGCATCGAACTCGGCGTTCGAATAGCGGCCGTAATTGTTGCCCCAGTTCATGGTGCCGTCCTGGGTGATACCGGTCTTGAGCAGGTCAAGCGTGTTAGACGGGTCGTTATAGTCCATCAGCCAGCCGGCACGACCGACCTGGAAATCACCGGCGCGCAGGGCATCGTAGTGCACCGCCACTTCGGAGTTGAACAGCTCGACCTTGACACCGATCGGCTCCCACATGGCAGCGATCGCCACGGCAATACGCTGGTGGTTGTCATTGGTGTTGTAGCGCAGCTGAATGTCGAGCGGATTGTCCGGGCCATAGCCGGCTTCGGTCATCAGCTCGGTGGCACGGGCGACGCGCTCTTCATAGGGCATGGAGGCCCATTCCGGCGTATAGGCTTCGTCGACATAGTTGCCGGCGCCAGGCGGTACCCAGCCATAGGCGGGCAGTTCGCCGGTACCCAGGATGTCCGGACCGATCACGTCGCGCAGGATCGAGATCGACAGCGCTTCGCGAACGCGAACGTCGTCGAAGGGCGCAACTTCCTGGTTGATCACATAGTAGTAGATGCCCAGGAAGGGCTCGACATGGGTTTCGCCCGGAATGTTTTCCTGCATCCATGCGAACTGGTCGGACGGGAAGTCGGTCAGGATGTCGAACTCACCGGCGCGATAGCGGTTGAGCGCGGCAGCCTGGTCTTCCAGCACGTGGTAATAGACCTCGTCGATCTGGACATTGGCGGCATCGTAATAGTCTTCGTTCTTTTCGGAACGGACATAGGAGCCGGGCAGCCATTCGACGACCTTGTAGGGACCATTGGCGACGATGTTTTCCATCTCGATCCAGGCGTCGCCATGCTCCTCCACCAGGTGCTTGGGCACCGGATAGGCGGTGTAGTGGGTCAGCGCATCGAGGAAGAACGGGGTCGCGGCTTCCAGGGTGATTTCGAGCGTCTTGTCGTCGATGGCCTTGACGCCCAGCTCGTTGAAATCGGTGATCTCGCCCGCATTGATGGCGGCCGAATTCTTGATCGGATACTGCAGATAGGCGTAGTCCGAAGCGGTTGCCGGGTCGAACAGGCGCTGGAAGGCGAACACGAAGTCATGCGCGGTTACCGGCGTGCCGTCGGTCCACATGGCTTCATCACGCAGATGGAACGTGTAGACAGTGCCGTCTTCCGAAATTTCCCAGCTTTCGGCCTGCCCCGGAATCGGGTCGGCGCCAGCATCTTCGGTCACCAGACCTTCGATATAGTCACCAACCACGCGGTTTTCCCAGTCGCCGCTGACCTTGTGCGGGTCGAGTGAGCCGGGGTCACCGCCATTGTGCATTTGCAGCGTCACCGCCGAAGCCGCCGTGCTCATCAACAGCGCGAGTGCACCGGCGGTCGTCACTGCCTTGAGGGCTGTGGTGATCTTCATTCTCGTCCCATCTCCTTGTGGAATTCTTAGCGTTTCTCTGACTGGCTGCCTCTATGGCGAGCAGCATTTTCTATTGCCGCCGGTTTTTACCCGCCGGTCAAGATTGGTGGACGGTATTACGCAAATCCGTCTACTGACAAGCGAAAGATTGACCTAAACGTCATCGAAAGTACCATTGTGAACATCCTCTCCAAAGCAGCGTTTGGAGCACGAATTTTTATGTCCATTTGAGATGGTGGATTCAGATACTAATCGTCGCCGAACTGCCATACAACGACGCAAGCTGGTCCTAAAATTGCCGGCCTGGAACGTTAGGCAGGGCTCATCCCGCGTTGCACAAAAAAGATCACGAGAGCCAGGACGAACAGTGCAGCGAAGGGCAGCCAGCGGGGCATGGGGCCCCTCTGGCGCTCCTGCTTGGGCTCCGGCTTCTTCTCGGGCCGCCGGAATTTGATGACATTGTCGCTCATTGAGCGCTTTCTACCAGAGCCGCGACGCCCATGCCACCAGCCGTGCACACCGAAATCAGGGCGCGCTTGCGGCTCTGCCCGGCCAGCAACTTGGCGGTGAGCCCCAGAATGCGGGCGCCCGTCGCGGCAAAGGGATGGCCATAGGCCAGGCTCGATCCCTTGACGTTGATCTTGGCCGGATCGACCTCGCCCAGCACCGAGTCGCGGCCGAGCACGTCCTTGCAATAGGCCGGATCCTTCCAGGCCTTGAGCGTGCACAGAACTTGCGCCGCGAAGGCCTCATGCAGCTCGAAATAGTCGATATCGGCAAAGCCGAGACCGGCCCGTTCGAGCATTTCCGAGACCGCAATGGTCGGGGCCATGAGGAGGCCCTCGCCATGGGCGAAGTCATTGCCCGCCACCCTTCCGGTGGTGAGATAGGCCAGGATCGGCAGGCCCCGCGCCTTGGCCCAGTCCTCGCTCGCCAAGAGGACGCCCGAGGCGCCGTCGGTCAGCGGCGTCGAATTGCCGGCGGTCAACGTGCCCAGGCCAGAGCTCTTGTCGAAGGCGGGTTTGAGCGTCGCCATCTTCTCCATATTGGCATCGGCACGGACATTATTGTCGCGCACGAGGCCCGCGCATTGCACGAGGAGATCATCGTGGAAGCCTTCGTCATAGGCCGCCGCGGCGTTGCGGTGGCTGGCCACGGCCAGCGCATCCTGCTCGGCGCGGGTAATGCCCCACTCCTTGGCCATCAATTCGCAATGCTGACCCATGGAAAGCCCGGTGCGCGGCTCGTTGACCGAGGGCGCCACCGGCGTCAGCTCGCCAAAGGAAAAGCCCTTGGTGAAGGCCTTGAGCTTGTCGCCCGTGGTCTTGGCGGCATTGGCATCGAGCAGGCGGTGCTGGAATTTCGGTCCGAAGACGATGGGGCTGTCGGAGACTGTATCGGAGCCCGCGGCAATGCCGCTCTCGATCTGGCCCGAGGCGATCTTGCCCGCCAGCACCAGTGCCGCCTGCAGGCTCGTGCCGCAGGCGATCTGCATGGTCGTGCCCGGCGTGCGGGGCGACAGGCCGGCATCGAGAAGGGCCTCGCGCGCAATGTTGAAATCGCGGGAATGGTTGATCACGGCGCCCGCGATCACCTCGTCTACCTTCTCGCCTTTGAGACCAAACTTGTCGGCGAGGCCCCCCAGCACGGTGCCGAGCATGGAGAGATTAGTTTCATCGGCATAGGCCGTGCCACCGCGGGCGAAGGGAATGCGGGCCGAGCCGACAATGGCAACGCGCTTGAGTTCAGTCATTCTTTCGTCTCCTTACGCGCGACCATCGGCGCGGGCCTTCATCGGCCCACCCAGGAATGGGGCAAACCCGGTGCCCATGATGACGCCGATATCGGCCAGTTCGGGCGAGGCGACCACGCCTTCGCTCACCACCACTTCGGTCATGTCCACCAAAGGCTTCACCAGTTCACGGCCCAGCCCGGCCAGGTCCGCGTGGGCAGGCGTCTCGCCCTTGATGGCCTTGCCCTTTTCCCACTTGTAGAAACCTTCGCCAGTCTTGCGGCCCAGCTTGCCCTCGGCGATCAGCCGCGCGAACTGGCTGCCTTCCGGCACCGAATGACCCAGTTCAGTCGCCACCGACTTGCCGACATCCAGCCCCACCGTATCCATCAATTCGATCGGGCCCATGGGCATACCGAAAGCCACGGCGGCGGCGTCCAGCAATTCCTTGCTCTCGCCCTTTTCCACCCGCTCGACCGCGCCCAGCATGTAGGGCATGAGCACGCGGTTGACGAGGAAGCCCGGCGCCGACTTGACCACCACCGGCGACTTGCCGATGGCCTGGGCGAAGCTGGCGCCCTTGCCGATCTCCTCGTCGGTATTGAACTTGGAGCGGATCACTTCCACCAGCGGCAGTTGCGCCACCGGGTTGAAGAAGTGAAGGCCAATGAGCCGCGCCGGATCCTTGAGGGCCTCGGCAATGCGTTCGAGTTCGATCGACGACGTATTGGTCGCCATGATGGCGCCCGGCTTCATCTTGCCCTCGATGCCGGAGAAGATCGACTGCTTGACCTCGAGCTTTTCCACCACGGCCTCGATGATCACATCGGCCCGGGCCACGCCCGTGCCCTGCGGATCGGGGGTCAGCCGCAGCATGGCCGCGTCGACCTCGCGCCGCTTCTTGTAGCGCTTCTTGAACAGCGCCTTGGCGCGGTCCAGCGCCGGCTGGATGCGCGCCATGTCGAGATCCTGCAGGGTGACGCTCATGCCCCGGTAGGCGCACCAGGCAGCAATGTCGCCACCCATGACGCCGGCACCGATGACATGCACGCGCGCAAATTTCGCGCCCTTGATGCCCTGCTTCTTGAGGCCTTCGGAAAGGAAGAATACGCGCCGGAGATTGGAGGCGGTAGGCGACCCCATCAGCGGCACGAAGCCGTCGATCTCGCCGCGGATCATCGCCCGCCAGTCATTGCCGTGCTTTTCGAAGAGGTCGATCAACGCATAGGGTGCCGGATAATGTTCCTTGCGCGCCTTCTTGCCCACCTGCTTGCGCATCTGGTTGGCAAGGGCCTCGCGCACCAGCGGCAGCGCCGCCGCCTTCTTGAGCGCCGGGGCTTCGCTGGACTGCTTCTTGGCCAGCACCGCCTTGCGGCCTTCCCAGCGCAGCATGTCGCGGTGGCGCACCAATTTGTCGACCAGGTTCAATCCGCGCGCCGCACCGGCCTTGAGCACCTTGCCGGTGAGCATGATCTGCATGGCATCGACCGGACCAGCCTGGCGGACCGAGCGTCCGGTGCCGCCAAAGCCGGGGAAGATGCCCAGATTGACTTCGGGAAAGCCGATCTTGGTCTTTTCGTCATTGACGGCAATGCGATAGTGGCAAGCCAAAGCCAGTTCGAGCCCGCCGCCGAGGCAGAAGCCATGGATGCCGGCCACGACCGGCACCTTCAGCGCCTCGATGCGCGCGAACAGCGCGTGCGTCCGCCGCAGTGCTTCGGGCAGCACGGAAAAATCGCTCATGGCGTCGAATTCGCTGACATCGGCACCGGCGATGAAGCCGCTATCCTTGCCCGAGAGGATCACCACCCCCACCAATTCGCCCGAATTCGCCAGATCCTCGAACCGCGCCACCAGCGTTTCCAGTTCCATGATGGCTTCGCGGCTGAGCGTATTCACCGAGGCGCCGGGCGTGTTGATGGTCAGCCAGCCGATCTTTTCCAGATCGGTGTGGAAGCTCCAGTGTTTGGTCTCGGTTGCCTGTGGGGCGATCATGCTCACTCCTCGATATTTCGGTGGCTCCTCCCCTCCCCCCGGAGGGGAGGGGTTGGGGGTGGGGTCTCTCCGACCACTCAACCACCCCCACCCTCATTCCCTCCCCTCAAGGGGGAGGGAGGCGCGGGTTGTACCCGCAGTGTTCAATCACAGCCTGGGCGGCCTATTCCGCCGCAGCCTGTTCCTCGGTGGGCTTGAGCACGTCCATCTCGAAGTCATCGACATGCACGGCCCGGTTGGTGGCCTCGTCGGCGGCCCGCATGATGCCCGCCTCATTGTCGTTGAGCACGCCCGCCGCCACCGCATCGGCGATGGCATCGCGGTCGAGCCGCCGCTCGATGACGCCCTTGCGCGAAGCCTTGACGAACTTGGCTTCGATATCCTCGGCCTCGGTGACCTTGATGAACGCGTCTTCCAGAACGCCAGTGACGTCATTTGGGTCCATGGACACATAGACGCCCGTGGTCAGGCGGTCGCGGAAGGCGCCGGGGCGCAGAACGGCCCGCACGAAACGATAGTTGACGCGGTCCGACGCCGGCTTGGCATGGCGCCCCAGCGGGAAGCACAGCACCCGCATGGCCCAGGCAAAGACCGGGTTGGGGAAATTGGCGAAGACTTCGGCAAAGGTCGCCTCGAGCGAGGCGATCCGATCGCGCATGATGGCTTCGACCAGTTCCTTGTCCTCGGCAATCGAGCCTTCTTCCTCGAAGCGCTTGAGCGTCGCGGACATGAGATAGAGATCGCCCAGAATATCGGCCATGCGGCCCGAGAGTTTCTGCTTGCGCTTCAGCGCCCCGCCCAGCACCACCGTGGTCCAGTCGGCCACCAGCGCAAAGTCCTGGCTGTAACGGTGCAGGCGCCGATACCACTTGGCCATCGCGCCCTGATTGGGCGAAGAGGCAAAGGCACCATTGCTGAACCCGTGCAGGAAGCTCGCCACGATATTGCGCAGCATGAAGCCGGTATGGCCGCCAAAGGCCGCATCGAACGCTTCCAGCCCGGCCTTGCGATCCTTGTTCTGCGCCGCCTGGATTTCCTTGAGCAGATAGGGATGGGCACGCAGCACGCCCTGGGCAAAAGTCATCAGCGTGCGGGTGAGAATATTGGCACCCTCGACGGTGATCGCCACCGGCATGGACTGGTAAGCGCCAAAGAGATAGTTGCCCGGCCCGTCCTGGATGGCGCGGCCACCCTGGATGTCGAAGGCATCGTCCATGCTGTCGCGCATGGCTTCGGTCGTGGTGTATTTGAGGAGGCCAGCAATGACCGCCGGCCGCTGACCCTCGTCCACCATGGACGCCGTCAGGCGGCGCGTCGCCTCGAACATATAGGCGCGCTTGACCATCTCGCCGAGCGGCTCGGCCACGCCTTCCATGATGCCCACGGGAATGCCGAACTGGCGGCGCACCCGCGCATAGGCCGAGGTGGCGCGCAGGGTCTGCTTGATCGAGGTCGTGCCGATGGCGGGGAGCGAAATGGCGCGGCCCGTGGACAGGCACTCCATCAGCATGCGCCAGCCCTGCCCGGCATAGTCGGTGCCGCCGATCAGGAAATCCATGGGGATGAACATGTCCTTGCCGCGCACCGGGCCATTCATGAAGGCCTGGCGCGCCGGATAGTGGCGGCGGCCGATATCGAGGCCGGGATGGTCATGCGGGATCAGCGCCAGGGTGATGCCGATTTCCGGCCCACGGCCGAGCAGGTTGTCCGGGTCCTTGAGAATGAAGGCCAGGCCCACCAGCGTCGCCACCGGCGCCAGCGTGATGTAGCGCTTGTCGAAGCTGAGGCGCACGCCGAGCACTTCCTGCCCGTTATGCACGCCCTTGGTGACAATGCCGATATCGCGCATGCCGCCGGCATCCGACCCCGAATGCACGCCAGTCAGGGCAAAGCACGGCACTTCCCGACCATCGGCGAGGCGATGGAGATACTTTTCCTTCTGTGCCGGGGTGCCATACTTTTCGAGCAGTTCGCCCGGTCCGAGCGAATTGGGCACCATGACGGTAATGCCGGCAGCCACCGAGCGGCTGGCGATCTTGGAGACAATCATCGACTGCGCCTGGGCCGAGAAGCCGAGCCCGCCATGCTCCTTGGCGATCAGCATGCCCAGGAACCCCTTGGACTTGAGGAACTCCCAGAGCTCGGGCGACAGATCCGCACGATTGTGGCGGATATCCCAGTCGTCGATCATCTTGGCCGCGATCTCGGCCGGGCCATCGAGGAAGGCCTGCTCTTCCGGCGTCAGGGTCAGGGGGCGGATCTTGGTCAGCTTGTCCCAGTCGGGGCGGCCGGAGAACAGCTCCGCGTCCCAGCCGACCGTGCCGGCGTCAAGCGCCTCCTGCTCGGTGCGGCTCACCTTGGGCAGGATAGACTTGACCGCGCCATAGACCGGCGTCGTCAGCACCGCCATGCGGATCGGCTTGATCGAGAGGATCAGCAGCAGGACGCCGAAGATGACCAGCACCCAGCTCAACCAACCCAGTCCATAGCTGGCGCCGGCCTGGGTAAAGTCGAGCCCGGACAGAAGCCCAATGGCCACAAAGGCCGCGCCCCACTGCCAGAGCGGGCTTTCGCGCATGGCCAGCGCGGCAAAAACGACTAGACTGATCGCAACCAGCAAAAGGGTCATGCCCCTCATCCTCCTTGGACAGGGCACGGCCCGCAAAAGGGGCCCCGTGCCCGCCATTCCTCAAATGCCGGACCGGTATCGACTTGAGAATCGATCCGGCCTCCCCTTGCTTGCCCGCACCATAGCGCGGGAGCCGGGATTGTGTAGAGGCGAGTTTACCCAAGTTTACGTATACGTCAAGTGATCGCCCAATAGGTCGTCAGTGGACTGGCTCTTTTCGGCGAAACGCGCGTTCCTCGGCTGCCCCACCGGCAACGAATTGACGCTAACGTAAACCCGTGGAATATTTGCATGTTCCATGAGGATGACGGGCGCCACAGAGCGTCGGCCGGAACCGGCCCATCCGCAGGAACACGAGGGGAAACTGCTTGCTCACTGGGGCAATTGGAGGAGAACGCCATGGAACAGCCTGCCACGACAACCGCCCTGCGCCCGTGGATCGCCAACTATCCGGATGGAATCATCTGGGACGATGTGATCGACACTACCCCCGTCCATGAGCAGGTTCTGGCCGCCTGCGCCAAAAATCCCGGCGCCGTGGCTCTCGACTTCCTCGGCGGCACGACCACGTTTGGTGAACTGGCCGAGAAGATCGTCGCCTTTGCCGGCGCGCTGCAGAGCCAATACGGGGTCACCAAGGGCACGCGCGTGGCGCTCATGCTGCCCAATACCCCCTTCTATCCCATCGCCTATTACGGCGTGCTCCGCGCGGGCGGCACGGTGGTCAACTGCAACCCGCTCTATACCGTGGCCGAGCTCGGCCACATCACCGCCAATGCCGGCGCCGACATCATGGTCACGCTGGACCTGCAGCAGATCTTCGAGAAGGGCGAGGCGCTGCTCGCGGCTGGCCATGTCAAGAAGCTGATCGTTGCGCACTTCCCCAACGCGCTGCCGCTGGTCAAGAAAATCCTCTTCTCCGTGGTCAAGCGCAAGGACCTCGCCAAGGTCGGCCAGTCGGCCCATGCCGAGGCCGTCACCTCGTTTGAGGCGCTGCTGGCCCGCAAGGACACACCCTCACCCGTGACGGTTGATCCCGCCAAGGATATCGCCGTCCAGCAATATACTGGCGGCACCACCGGCATCCCCAAGGGCGCGCTGCTCACCCATGCCAATATCGCGGCCAATATGAGCCAGATCGACAAATGGGGATGTGGCCTCTTCTATCCGCCCACCAAGGTCATCGCCGTCCTGCCCTTCTTCCACATCTTTGCCATGACGGTCTGCATGAACGTGCCGCTTTGCAACGGCACCCCGGTCATCATGCTGCCGCGCTTCGAATTGAAGGCGCTCCTCGGCATCTTTGCGCGCACCAAGGCCAATGTGCTGCCCGCCGTGCCCACCCTGCTCAATGCCCTGGCCCGTGCTGACAATGTCGGGGAGGCGGAACTGGCTTCGCTTGAAGTGGCCATTTCCGGCGGCGCCGCCCTGCCCGATGAAGTGCGCCACGCCTTCTCGACGAAATCCAAGGCTCTTCTGGCCGAGGGCTATGGCCTGACCGAGGCGTCGCCCGTGGTCTGCTGCGCGGCCCTGCGCGTGCCCTCCAAACCCATGTCCATCGGCCTGCCGCTGCCGGGTACCGATATCCGCTTCGTCGACGTGGATTCGGGCAAGGTTGTCGGTATCGGCGAAAATGGCGAGCTGCAGGTCAAGGGTCCCCAGGTCATGGCCGGCTACTACAATAATCCCGAGGCCAGCAAGGACGCCTTCATGGACGGCTGGCTGCGCACCGGCGATGTCGGCCACATGGACGAAGACGGCTATGTCTTCCTCGTCGACCGCATCAAGGACCTCATCATCTGCTCGGGCTTCAACGTCTATCCCCGAACCATCGAGGAAGCGGCCATGACCCACGAGGCCGTCGAGGAGGTCAATGTCATCGGCGTGCCCGACGAATATCGCGGCGAGGCGCCCGTGGCTTACGTCAAGCTCAAGGCTGGCCATTCGTTGACCGAAGCCGAGCTCAAGTCCTTCCTCTCCGAGACGCTCAACAAGATCGAGATGCCCAAGCAGGTCATCTTCAAGGACGCCCTGCCCAAGACCCTCATCGGCAAGCTCTCCAAGAAAGAGCTCCGCGAGGAATATGCCAAGGAACACGGCAAGACCCATGCGAGGCAGAATTGACCCGTCAGACTGCGGACAATAAGGACCTGTTCTCGATTGCCGACCTCGCCAGCGAGTTCGGCATATCGACCCGGGCCATCCGCTTTTACGAATCCAAGGGTCTTTTGGCGCCCGAACGGCTGGGCGCCACCCGCATCTTTAGGAAGCGCGACCGCGCCCGGCTGATCCTCATCCTCAGGGGCAAGCGCCTCGGCTTTACCCTGAGGGACATTTCCGACTACCTGAGCCTCTACGATGCCGACCGCGCCCAACAGGTCAACCTCCTGGCTGGCATGGTCGACGAGCGCATCGCCCTGCTCGAACGCCAGCGCGACGACCTCGAGACCACCATCCGCGAACTGCGTGAGATCAAGCAACTGGCCGAGGAGCGACTGCATCAGAAGGCAGGCTGACTACATGAATATCGAGACCGCCAGAGCGGTTGCCGCAAAGAAACTTGGCGAGGTGGCACGCCAAAGCGACGTGTCCGATTTGGTGCTGCTGGACGACCGGGTACAAGAACACCCTTCGGGTTTCTGTTTTTCTACGACTCTCAGGCTCACCTCGATAGCGGCGATTTCCGTGACGCGTTGGCCGGAAACGGTCCTCTGCTGGTTCTGCATTCGGGGGAAGTGGTTTCCCTTCCGACCTATCAGCCCATAGAACTAAGCCTCGCTGCCTATCTTTGACAGCTAACGCCGTCCCTTCGGCTTCACATTGCTCAGCAGGTTCGGCTTCTTCGGCTTGACCCAGCCCTTGGGAGGCTGCCGCAGCGGCGCATTCGAACCCAGCCCGATCTGTCCCGGCGGCGCCTGGCCCACCACGACCTTCACCGCCTCGCCACTCTCGTCCACCACCGTGGTCGCGTCGCCATATTCGCCCCTGAGGCGCGCGATCTCGTCCCGCAAGGCCGCGGCCTTTTCGAAGTCGAAATCCGCCGCTGCCTGCTCCATCTGCTTTTCCAGCGCCACCAGCCGCTGGTGATTAGTCCGCGATGACATCGATCTCTCCACCAGGCTGAGCTACTCCTCCCCCTGTCAGGGGGAGGTTGCTTGGGGGTATCCCTAACCCACAAACGCATCCATGTCCTCGAGCCGCGCTGCCTCATTGGCCGGCTTGTCCCATCGTATCCGGTTGATGCGGGGAAAGCGCAGCGCCACGCCCGATTTGTGCCGGCCGCTCTTCTGCGCCGAGTCGAAGGCCACCTCGAACACCAGTTCCTTGCGCACTTCCCGCACCGGCCCGAACGAGCCCACCGTATTGGCCCTGATCCAGCGGTCGAGCTGTTTCAGCTCCTCGTCGGTAAAGCCGAAATAGGCCTTGCCGATGGGGACGATCTCATTCCCCTTCCACACGCCGAACGTATAGTCCGAATAGAACGAACTCCGCTTGCCGTGCCCGCGTTGCGCATACATCAGCACCGCATCCACCACATTGGGGTCGCGCTTCCACTTGAACCAGAACCCCTTGGGCCGCCCCGGCACGTAAGGTGCCGTGCGCAGCTTGATCATCACCCCTTCATGGCCGTGGCTTTCCGCGCCCAGGCGCCGGAGCCGCCCCAGATCATCCCAGTCCTCGAAGGGCAGCACCTCCGATAGATCCAGACGCGTTTGCGGATTCCTGGCAAACCAGCCCTCCAGCCGTGCCCGTCGGCCCTCCCAGCCCAGCGCCCTGATATCCTCGTCGCCATCGAACAGTATGTCATAGACCCGCACGAAGCCTGGAAGCTCCGCCATCTGCTTGCCCTGCGCCTGCTTGCGATTGAGCCGCTGCTGCAAGTCGTTGAACGAGCGCGCCTCGAAATCGTGCCCCACCAGCAGCTCGCCATCCAGCACCGCATGGCCCATGGCCGCCTCGACCACGTCGGGAAAGCTCGCGGCAATATCGTCGCCGGTGCGCGAGAACAGCGAAGCGCCGTTCTTGCCCAGCACCAGTTGCACCCGGATGCCGTCCCATTTCCACTCCGCCGCAAAGTCCCGGGGATCGAGCTTTTCGAAATCGCTGTCCTCGACCGGGTTGGACAGCATCAACGGATGGAACCGCGCCGTGTGATCGATATCGGGCCGCTCGGCCCTGCCCTCGAGCCAGGCAAAGAGTTCGGCATAGGGCGGTTTCACCCCATGCCAGACCTCCTCGATCGCCTGCAGGTCCACTCCGCTCATCTCACTGAGCGCCGTCTTGGCCAGCCGCGCCGAGACGCCGATGCGCAATGCCCCGGTGGCGAGCTTGACCAGCGCCCAGCGCTCATGGATCGCCGCCTGCGTCAGCATGGCGCCGATCACCCGCGGCAGGTCCGCCTTGCTGGTCTGGTTGAGGATATCGACGACCGCGCTCAGCCTGGGCAGTTCACCCGTCCCGCGATGCGGCCAGATGAGGGCAATCGTCTCCCCCAGGTCCCCGACATAGTCGTAGCTCAGCGCAAACAGCGTCGGATCGACCTCCGCCAGCACGGTCTCCTTGAGCAGCGCCGGCTTGACGTTGCGGATGTCCATTTCCCCGGTCAGGGCCGCCAGCGCCAGCCCCCGGTCCGGGTCCGGCACTTCGGCAAAATACTGCGCCAGCGCCGCAATCTTGCGGGTCCGCGATGGCGTCAGGGCGAGCAATTCGAGCAGGTCCGCGAACCTCTTCATGCCCCGCCCTCCCCGCCATCGTCATCGAGCCCCGGCAGCGCCAGCGGCTCGGCATTGAGGCCCTGTTGGCGGCACCAATAGACCAGCGCATCCTCGCGCCCATGCGTCACCCACACGGTCTGGGCACCACTTTCGAGAATGGACGTATTGAGCTCGCCCCAGTCGCAATGGTCCGAAATTACCAGCGGCAGTTCCACCAGCGCCTGTCGTGCCCGCTGCTTGATGCTCATCCAGCCCGAGGCCTGGCACACCACCGGGTCGGGAAAGCGCCGGCTCCACACATCGCGGATCGCCGAGGGCGGCGCGATGACGATCTGTCCCGCCATGGCAGCTTTGGGCATGCCCGTCGCCGGCACCAGTTCGCCCAGCGACACACCCAGTTCCTCATAGAGCTCGCAGAGCCGGATCATCGCCCCATGGAGATAGATCGGCCTGTCCCAACCGGCATCGCGCAACAGAGCGATCACCCGCTGCGCCTTGCCAAGCGCATAGCAGCCCACGAGGTGGCAGCGCTCGGGCTGGCTGGCCACCGATTTCAGCAGGCGCCCGATCTCGTCCTCGGGCCGCGGATGCTGGAACACCGGCAGCCCGAAGGTCGCCTCGGTGACCAGGAGGTCGCAGGCGACGGCCTCATAGGGCTGCGCGGTCCGGTCCGGCAGCCGTTTGTAGTCGCCCGTCACCAGTGCCCGCTGCCCATCCACCTCGATGCTCACCTGCGCCGAGCCAAGAATATGCCCGGCTGGATGGAGGCTCACTCTGGCGCCATCGATGCTCAGGACCTCGCCGAAATTCAGCGCCTCGAAGCGTCCGGCGCAATCCTCGCCATAGCGCACCTTCATGATCGCGATCGTATCGGGCGTCGCCAGCACCGCCCCATGGCCGGACCGTGCATGGTCGGCATGGCCATGGGTGATGATGGCACGCGGCCTTGGCTCAGCCGGATCGATCCAGGCGTCGATGGCAGGGACATAAAGGTCGCGATTGAGGATGGGTTTTGCCATGACACCACAACGTTGCTCGGAGAAGTCCGGTTCATCGCAGACTAGCCCGCTGGACTGACAATCCCTGTCAAGAGCCGTGAAGCCCCGGCTCCGTCACTCCCTCCCCTCGATGGGGAGGGTAGCGCCGCTAGGCCATCAGGCACTAGCAAAGCTAGGGTGGGGTGACACAAAGCCCGCCGGGGGGCGCAGGTGCCTCCGTCTCCCCGCCGCGACCTCCCCGACAAGGAGTGGGGTGCGGAAGAGAATCCAATGATAAGAAAGGCCAAACACGAGGACACCATGCGCAAGACCCATCACGCCCCCGGCACAGTTCACCGTCTCACCGTCGACAACAAGGCCCTCGCCGGCAACCTTCTTGGCGATCCCACGACGCGCATCGTCGATGTCTATGTGCCGGCTGGCCACGACGGCAGCGGCCTGCCGCTTCTCGTCGATCTGGTGGGCTACACATCCGGCGGCCCCGCCCACACGGCCTGGAAGGCCTTTACCGAGAACGTGCCCGAACGCCTCGATCGCCTGATCGGCGAGGGCAAGATGGCGCCCATCGTCGTCGCCTTCCCCGATTGCTTCTCGCGCCTCGGCGGCAATCAATATGTGAACTCGCCCGTTTTGGGGAACTACGAGGACTTTCTCATCGGCGAGATGCTGCCTGCCGTCGAAACCCGCTTTGCCTGCGGCGGCGCTGGCCGGCGCGGCGTCTTCGGCAAGTCCTCGGGCGGCTTTGGCGCTTTGGTCCACGCCATGCGCCACCCCGATGTCTGGGCTGCCGCCGCCAGCCATTCGGGCGATGCCGGCTTTGAGCATCTCTACCTCGCCGGCTTCCCCGACATACTGATGGCCCTGGCCAAGAAGAACAACTCCATCGAGGAGTGGTTCAAGGCCTTCGAGACCAAGCCCAAGCTCGATGGCAAGGACACGCATCTGTTGATGTTCCTCTGCCAGGCGGCCAGCTTCGATCCCGATCCCGAGGCCTTCCTGGGCCTGCGGCTCCCGGTGACACTGGACACCTGCGAAATCATCGAGGAGCGCTGGGCCAATTGGCTCAAATGGGACCCGGCCCTCATGGTCAAGACCCATGCCGAGTCCATCGGAAAACTGAAGGGCTTCTTCCTCGATTGCGGCACCGAGGACCAATACGCCATCCTCTACGGCACCCGCCGCATCCACAAGGAACTCGACCGCCAGGGCGTCGCCCACCGCTACGAGGAATTCCCCGACAACCATTCCGGCGTGGACTACCGCATGGATGTCAGCCTGCCGTATTTGGCCGAGGTGCTGAACGGCTAGTTATTCAGTCCCCTCACCCGTCTCGGCCTCCGGCCGATCCACCCTCTCCCGCGAGGGGAGAGGGGCGACCCGGTGGTTGACCAAGCACGGTGACCCCTTCTCCCCTTGTGGGAGAAGGTGCCCGAAGGGCGGATGAGGGGCTTCGAGCCGTCCCACTGGGCAAATCGGTCCAGTGGACCGATTTGAGGCGAGAAGGCCGCGAGAGCTGTGCTCAAGCGGCCTCACACCACCTTGCTGACCTCCAACAATCCCGGCCGCTTTTCATTGGCGGCGTTGATCGCCGCTTCTCCGCCCAGCACCACCACATGCCCCTTCTCGGCCACGAGATCGATGGCATCGGCCAGGTCGAGGAAATCCTTGCGGCTGGTCGATAGGATTTCGTCGCGCCGCTGCTGGCGCAGTTCATCGCTCGTGCCGTTGAGGATCCGCCACATGGCCGAGTAGCCCTTGGCATCGGGGAATTCGGGCCGGTCGAGATCGCCGACCACGCCGATCACCGAGCGCACGAGATCGGTCTCCCCGATTTCGGCCCTCAGCGCCTTGGCCGCACCGTCATAGGCGTCGAGCGTTTTAAGCAGGTTCGGGTCGCGATAGGAGAGGAAGGCGAAATTGCCCGAGGAGAGGTCGAACCGGCTCGACCCGCCATAGGCCCCACCCTGCACCCGCACCTTGTCCCAGAGATAGGTGGTGTTGAGCAGCCGCAGCGCCACGGCCGAGGCTGCCGACAATTCCAGCCCCAGCGCCTTGAGGTTGGCCCCCTTGCCCACATAGTTGACCTGGGCCGGGATCACGAGGCCTTCGTTCCTCGGGGCAAAGCTGTGGCTCCAGTCGGCATCGGGCACCGCCCGGTCCGGTAGCCCGCCCACGAAACGCTCCAGCGCCCGACGCCCGTCGCTCCACAGGCTGCCATCCGCCGTCAAATTGATGACCATGCGGCTGCGGTTGAACAGCAGGTCGCGGATGCGCGTCAGCGCCGCCTCGACGCTCGGCCAGTCGCCGTCGATGCGCCTGACCAAGCCCTTGAGGAAGTCGAGATAGCTCACCCCACTCATCTGCTCGGCGATCCAGCCCGCTTCTGTGAGCCCCGCCTTGATGCGGGTATCGGCCATGGCGTTGCCCGCCGGCACCAGGCGCGCTTCGAAGCCCGCCTTTTCCTCTAGCGCCATCTGCCGGAAGCGCTCGCGATTGGAGAGCTGTGCGTCCAGCAGTACGTCGTTGAGAATGCCCAGCATGTCGCCAAACTTGTCGGGCACCGATTTTCCCGACAGGAAGAACCAGGCCGCCGTGCCCGCACCATCGGTGCGCGTGGCCAGGCCCCTGTGCTGCCCCACCCCGCCGGTGGTGCGCCCGATGCGCTGGGTCAGGGAGACGAAGTCTTCCTTGCTGGTCCCTGTCTGCAGCAGCGCCCGCCCGAAGAGCGGCAGATAAGGCAGGAGATCCTTGTCCACCGCGTGCAGGTCGAAGCCAAGATCGAGGTAGAGGATGCCCAGCGTCGGCAGGTCATGGAAGAGCGTTCGCACCCCTGCAATCGCGCCTTCCTCGGTCGGCACGGTGCGGATATCCCGGTCGAGATCGGCAAGGGTCAGCGTCGGAATGCGGGCCAGGTCTTCCGGCCGGTCGACGCTTTCCTGCAGCGCCTTGAGGCGCTCGGTGCGCTCCAGCACTTGCCTGAGACCCGCTTCGTCGAGGCCTGCCCGCACGCCCGCCAGCACATCGGCCTCCGCCTTGGCCTCGCGTGCGCCCTGGTCCGGATCGGCCTCGATCTTCGAGGTCAGGCGATGCGTGTTGTCGAGGAACAACCGGCCAATCTCGTTCTCGAAATGGCCCTTGGCGGCCTTGTCCTTGAGGCTCTTGAGCGCATCCTCGAACACCAGCGGCGCCAGCGGATCGCCGCCATGCAGCCACCCGCCCAGGGCGGTGAACATATAGGTCATGCCGCGCGGATAGGAGCCGGTATTCTGCTCGCGCAGGTTGAATTCGAATGTGTTGATCGCCGCTTCCCGCTGCTCCTCGGAAAAGCCCGTCTCGGCAATCTCCTTGAGCGTATCGAGCACCAGGGCCTCGACCTTGTCCGCATCGGCCGGGTCGACACCCTTGAGGCCGAACCCGGCCATGGGTTGCCTCAGATGGGTGGAAATGCCACCGCCGATCATGCCCTCGCCCAAGCCGCTCTCATTGAGCTTTTTGCGCAGCGGCGCCGCCGAATTTCCCGCCAGGAGATAGCTGAGGAGGCCAAAGCTCAGCGTCTCTTCGCGCGTCTCGGGCGGGTCGAGCATCCAGTTGACCGAAACCATGCCGTCGCGGCGTTTCTCGGCATCCACTGTGCCCGCATAAGTGCCGCTCACCTGCCGCGGTGCATTCCAGCGCGGCTGCAGCCCCACCTCGGAATTGGGATCGATCCGCTCGAACTGGCTGAAATAACTGTCGAGGATGTCGAGGCGCCTGTCCGGCGCATCATCGCCCGAAAACACCACGCGGGCATTGGACGGGTGATAGAAGGTTTCGTGGAAGCGCTTGAACTGTTCGTAGGTCAGGTCCGGAATGACCTTTGGATCGCCGCCCGAACTCTTGCCATAGGTATTGTCGGGATAGAGCGCCGTCTGCGTCTGGGTATGCATCACCGCGTCGGGCGAGGAATAGACGCCCTTCATCTCGTTGAAGACCACGCCCTTGTAGACCAGCGGCCCCTCAAGGCTTTCGAGCTCGTAGTGCCAGCCTTCCTGCTCGAACGTATCCTCGGTGATGAGGGGGAACAGCACCGCATCGAGATAGACATCGACGAGGTTGTAGAAATCCTTGAGGTTCTGGCTGGCCACCGGATAGGCCGTCTTGTCCGGATAGGTCATGGCATTGAGGAAGGTATGCATCGACCCCTTCAGCAGCTCCACGAAGGGCTTCTTGACCGGATATTTCCGCGAGCCGCACAGAACCGAATGTTCCAGGATATGGGCGATCCCCGTCGAATCCTCCGGCGGCGTCTTGAAGGTGATGCCAAAAACCTTGTTCTCGTCCTGGTTGACGATGCTCAGCACCTCCGCCCCGGTCTTTTTGTGCCGATAGAGCAGAGCCTGGGAATTGATCTCGGCAATGGCCTCGTCACGGACAAGCTCGAACGCTGGGTGGGACATGAGGGTACTCTTCTTGATTTTCAGACAGCTAACCTAGGTGCGAAGCCACCGCTTCGCTAGGGGCGTCACGGTGCGGTGAGGGACTACACCCCGCCCCGGATCTCCGGCTTCACCTCGGTGCGATACCATTCCCCCAGCTGTTTCATCAGCGCCGGGAACAGGCTCTTGCGCTCGCTGGCCGCGACATTGTCGGCAATCTGTTCGGGCTTCGAAACCCCGGCAATCACCGTCGAAACCTGCGGATGGTCGAGGATCCAGCGCAGCGCGAACTGGCTCATCGGCATGCCTTCGGGGGCAAAGCCCTTGAGGGTCTGGACCAATTCGACGCCCCGCGCGAAGGGAATGCCCGAAAAAGTCTCGCCCACCGAAAAGGCCGCGCCGTCGCGATTATAGGTGCGGTGGTCGCTATCGGCAAAGCGCGTGTCCTTGTCGTATTTGCCGCTCAATAGCCCGCTGGCCAGCGGCAGGCGCACGATCACGCCGACATCCTTTTCCGCCGCCCTGGGCAGGAGATCGGTCGCCGCATCCTGGCGCAGCAGGTTGAAGATGATCTGTAATGTGGAACAGCCGGGCTGCTCGAGGCAGATCAGCCCCTCCTCGATGGTTTCGACGCTGGCACCCCAGTGCCGCACCAGACCCTCGGCCTGCAGCTCGTCCATCCAGCCGAATATGGCGCCATCGCGCAGGATTTCGGTGGGCACGCAATGGAGCTGCGCCAGGTCGAGCGAGGCGACGCCCAGGCGCTTGGCCGATCCAACGAGGCTCTCCCGCACCTTCTGCTTGCTGTAGCCATCGGGAAACATGCCGCTTCCCCGCCCCAGCTTGGTCGCCACAACCACATCGGGTCCCCTGGCATGCGCGCCAATCCGGCTTTCGCTGAGGCCCCCGCCATAGACATCGGCCGTATCCCAGAAGGTGATGCCGGCATTGTGCGCGTGCGTGAGAATGGCATCGGCCGTTTCGTCGCCCACCGGGCCGAAATCACCGCCTAGCTGCCAGCAGCCGAGCCCGATCTCGCTGACCTCATATCCGGTCTTGCCCAGTCGTCGCGTTTTCATAGCTTTCTCCAACTTCCTCGACCGGGCTCATAGCCACGACCTGATCATCCGGCCCAATGACGCTTTTCCGGTGCGTGATTGCGATGATGGTCATCTCTGTCGTGCGCCGGCGCAGCTCGGTCATAATCTCGGCTTCGGTCACCTCGTCCAGCGCCGAGCTCGCTTCATCCAGAAACAGCACCTTGGGATCGGCGTAAAGGGCCCGTGCGATGGAAACCCGCTGTCTTTCTCCACCCGACAGCTTCAACCCGCGCTCGCCGACCGTGGTGTCGAACCCTTCCGGCAGACCCGCGATGAAATCGAGAATGGACGCCTTGGCGCAGGCCCTTCGCAGGCGGTGGATGTCGAACGGCCGCCCGAGGACGATATTGGTGGCAAGGCTGTCATTGAGCAACATCACATCCTGCGGCACCACGCCGACAGCCTCATACCAGCTTGTGCGGTCGATGCCGGCCAGGTCCATCCCATCCACCATAATGCGGCCCTCGGTCGGCTCCAGCGACTTGAGTGCCAGCTTGAAGAGGGTGCTCTTTCCCGATCCGGTCGGCCCGGTGATGAAGGTCAGCTGACCCGGTCCCGCCAAAAAGCTCACATCCCGCACCGTCTGCCGTTCGCCATAACGGAAGCTGACCCGCTCGAATTCCAATTCGCCTCTCGTCACCCTGAGCTGCGTGCTGCCCCTATGCGCCACGTCGTCGGGCGCCATCCACATTTTGGCAAAGGGCATGAAGCGGCTCGCTGCCCGCATCACCTCGTCCACCGCGGTGCCGATCATTTCGAACGGCTGGTTGAGCTGCACCAGGATCATGTTGATCAGCACAACATCGCCCACGCTGAGCTCACCCGCCGCAAAGCGCGGCAACAGCAGCCAGAACGTCACCGCCAGTTGCACTGCCAACCCCAGCCCGAATATGCCGGCCAGCAGAATCCGCCGCCGCGACCAGCTGATCCAGGACGAACGCGACAGATCCGCCACCTCGGTGAACTTCGTGGCGATCCAGTGGTCGCCATTGAAATAGCGCAGCGTTTCCATGGCATTGACCGCATTGCCCATGAAGCGCGCATTGTCCTGCTGCGCCTCGATGGCCCGGTCGAGAAAGGGCCGCGTCCAGCGATTGGCGAAATAGGTCAGCCCGATGAAAAAGCCGCCATAGACCAGGACGATCAACATCAGTTCGACACTGATCACCGCGCCCACCAGCCCCACCGCCAGGACGATCTGCATGATCCCCGGAATGAAGACGATGATGGCCAGTTGCAGCAGCGCATGGACCGAGCCTTGTCCCTGGCCCCGAGCCGTCTGGATCGCCACCGGATTGTGGTCGATAAAGAAGCTGCCCGGCTTGCGCAGGAGCGTCGAAAAGAAGCTGGTCGCCGCAATGAAATTGAGATTTTCCGCGGCGATGACCGACAGGTAATTGGTGGAATAGCCGGCGATCGTCCCCAGCCCCCGCAGCAGCGCATAGGCAAGGAATCCGCTCAGTACTCCCGCCACCAGGGGGCCCGCGGCCAGAACATCGATGAGCCGCGAAAAGAGGTAGGGGGTCGCCACCGCGAGGACCGCTCCGGCGAGCACCACCAGCGCCACGCCCACCAGCATCCAGCGCTCCTCGGCGAGGAAGCGGCCATAGATGATGCGCATGGGCGGCCAGACGATTGCCCAGTCCGGTTTGCTGTCCGGTTCGATCATGACTTCTCTCGGGACGGCGCAAAGGGCCGACACCCTGCCCAGCTAAACTGCTGGGGTCAACAGCGAAACCGCTCCGCCCGCTATTCGAAATAGTCGGGAAAATCCTCGATGGTCTGGTTGAGCAGCAGTTCGGCGCGTCCCAAATGCGCCCGCATCGCCGCTTCCGCCCCGGCGACGTCAGCCTTGCCCACAGCCTCGGCGATCACCTTGTGCTCGGCAATCGCCCGCTGGGCGGAAGAAACCCCCAGCGTCAGGTAGCGCACCCGGTCGAGCTGCATCTTGTGATCGTCGATCAACTGCCACGCATATTCGACGCCGGCGAGGCGCGCCAAAGTGCGGTGGAACAGTTCGTCGAGCTGGTGGAAGCGGCGGCTGTCATTGGCGGCCGAGGCCGCCTCCTGGTCGGCGATGAGCTCGGCCAGCACCCTTGCCACGTCGGGGCCGGGATTGCTGGCGACCCGGCGGATGATTTCAACCTCGATGCTCTCGCGGATGAACCGGCTCTGCCGCACCCCGTCGGGCGAAATCTTCTTGACCACGGTGGCGCGCTTGGGGCGGATCAGCAAGAGGCCCTGCTGCGCGAGCCGGATAAAGGCCTCGCGCACCGGCTGGCGCGACACCCCATAGCGCGCGGCAATATCGCTCTCCGAGATCACGTCGCCAGGCTTGAGGACCATGCTGACAATATCGTCGCGCAGCGCCCCCACGACCCGAAACGCGATCGTCCCCTCGATCCCCTCGCCCACCTTGGCTCCATTGCGGCCTGATTCCATGTTTCGACCATGTGACGGATGGGGTCTCTGCCGCTTGTCTCGTTTGCTGTCTTCCACAGGATTCTGGCCCCTTTTGCGCCGCAAACTGCGGGTTCACATGCCTTTTACAACCGCCCTCCGCTCGCTTGCGTCCCTTCCGCCCGAATTGCACGAAAGAAACTGTACAATCTCTCCATCTTGTATGGTAGATCAAATTCACGTCCCCGTCCTGGGCGGACCGTAACGAATTTCGATAGACCGGAGAGACAAACCAATGGCCAAGACCTACGCGCTCGTGGGGACCGGGGGTCGCGCCCGCATGTTCTATGAAGCGATCCTGGGGCCGCACCGCGCGCAGTCCCGGTTGGTGGCCCTGTGCGACACCAACCAGGTGCGCATGGACTTCACCAACAAGGTGATCGTCGAGGAACTCGCCGGCGAGGCTGTCCCCACCTACAAGGCCGCGGATTTCGCCCGCATGATCGCCGAGCAGAAGCCCTCGACGATCATCGTCACCTCCATCGACCGCACCCACCACCACTACATCATTGCCGCGCTCGAAGCCGGTTGCGACGTCATCACCGAAAAGCCGATGACCACCGATCCCGAAAAGTGCCAAGCCATTCTTGACGCCGTCGAGCGCACTGGCAAAAACGTTCGCGTCACCTTCAACTACCGCTATGCGCCGCACAATTCGGCCCTGCGCGAACTCATCGCCGAAGGGGCTATCGGCAAGGTGACGTCCGTGCATTTCGAATGGCTGCTCGATACCCGCCACGGCGCCGACTATTTCCGCCGCTGGCACCGCGACAAGCGCAATTCCGGCGGCCTCATGGTCCACAAGTCGACGCACCACTTCGACCTCGTCAACTTCTGGCTCGGCACCGAGCCGGACACGGTCTTCGGCATGGGCGACCTCAAGTTCTACGGCCGCGCCAATGCCGAGGAACGCGGCGTCTATACGCCCTATACCCGCACCACCGGCGTCGAAGCCGCCAAGCAGGATCCCTTCGCCATCGACCTCACGCAGAACCCCATCCAGAAGGGCCTCTATTGGGATGCCGAGAAGGAAGACGGCTACCAGCGCGACCAGAATGTCTTCGGCGATGGCATCTCCATCGAGGACACGATGAATGTCATCGTGCGCTATCGCAACAAGGCGGTGATGACCTATTCCCTCTATGCCTATGCGCCCTGGGAAGGGTTCAACGTCGCCATCAACGGCACCGGCGGGCGGCTCGAACTCACCGTCCACGAAAATTCCTACATCAATGCCGGCGCTGGCTCGGAGACCGAAGGCGCCGCCAAGGGCGTGAAACTCTACCACTTCCCGCTGCATGGCGAGCCGCGTGTCGTCCCGGTCAAGCATGGCGAAGGCGGCCATGGCGGTGGCGACAAGATCATGCTCGAAGAGATTTTCGGCAATGCCACGCCGCGCCCCGGCTACGGCGCCAACCACCGCGACGGCGCCCTCTCCATCCTCACCGGCATAGCCGCCAACAAGAGTTTTGCGACGGGCCTGCCGGTCGATGTGAAGACGCTGGTCAAGCTGTAGACAGCGGCACTTACCCTCCCCCTCAGAGGGGAGGGTAGCGACGCTAGGCCCACCGGGCCGTAGCAGAGCTAGGGAGGGGGTGTCTTTCCTTCTAGAACGTCGACCAGCACCCGAAATACCCCGTCCGCATTCTGCATCACCTCGGCATTGGTGAAGCGCAGGATACGGTAACCCCGTGCGGCAAGTGTCGCATCGCGGACCTGATCCCGGGCTGGCGCAGCTCCCACGTAGTGGCTCTCGCCGTCAACTTCGACAATCAGCATGGCCCTGTGACTGGCGAAGTCCACGACATACGGGCCCATCTGCACCTGCTTGCGGAAATGATACTGGGGGCGAAGGCTTTCGATGATCTTCCAAAACCGCACTTCGGCTGGGGTCGGATTCTTGCGCAATTTACGCGCCAGTTGCGACATCGCTTACCCCCTCCCCAGCTACGCTAGGCCCACCGGGCCGTAGCAGAGCTAGGGAGGGGGTATCGGCGCCTAGCGCAAAAGGCCCCTACCGGCTGAACGGCACGCTCGCCGTCAGCACTTCGCCCGAATTGTTGAACTCCACCTCGAAGTCGACCGTGATGCTGTCGCCCACGAGCAGGATGCGTGCGCCGATGCGCACATCGCTGCCGGCCCGGTCCTTGGCCTGTTCCCTGAGGTCGAAGCTGATGCGGTCGCCCGATTGCCGGCCTATGGCCAGGCCGGTATAGCCGGCATTGGAACTCATCGCTGCCTCGAAGCGCCGCTCGGCATTGTTATAGGCAATGGTGCCCGAAATCGAGAGCGTGGCATTCACCAGCGTGCAGCGGCCGGTATAGTTGATCTTGAGCAGGTTGCCCTGCGACACGCCGAGGCGGCAGCGGAATGGCTCGGGCTTGTCGCCGCCCACCAGGGCGCCTTCGCCGCGCCAGTCGCCGATATAGGAGGTGAGCAGATCGAGTTCGCCGGCGCTGGCATGGACCGAAGTCGGGACGACCATCGGTGTCGCAAGTGCCATCGTGACCAATGCGGCCCGCAGCCAGTTCTTCACGTTTTCCCCCTTCTGTGGGCGCCCGCCGTATTTATGTGCCAACACTATACCACCGCTGCTAATAAATTCATGCAGCGGTTGACGGTATTGTGACGAATCACCACCCACTATTGGGCAAGCAAGACCGCAAAGGCGCAAGGGCGCCGGCAGGCAATTGAGGGGGGAATAAGCGGTCATGACGTCCGGACCGATCATTGACGCGCGCGATGTCGACTATAGCCTGGAGATCGCGGGCAAGCCCCTGCACATCCTGCGCAAGGTCTCCCTCCAGGTCGCCCCCGCCGAAGTGGTCGCCATTGTCGGTCCCTCGGGCAGCGGCAAGACCTCGCTGCTGATGCTGCTGGCCGGCCTCGAAAAAGCCACCGGCGGCACCGTCCATGTCAATGGCAGCGAGCTGGGCGCCATGAACGAGGACGAACTGGCGCGCTTCCGCCGCCATACCCTCGGCATCGTCTTCCAGTCCTTCCATCTCATTCCCTCGCTGACCGCGCTCGACAATGTCGGCCTGGCGCTCGAAATCGCCGAGCCCGGCCTGTCCCGCTCCCAGATCCGCGAAAAGGCCGCCGCAGCCCTGGCCGCCGTCGGCCTCGGCAACCGGCTCGATCATCGGCCCACCGCACTCTCGGGCGGCGAACAGCAGCGCGTCGGCCTCGCCCGCGCCACCGTTGCCAACCTGCCTTTGCTGCTGGCCGACGAGCCCACCGGCAATCTCGACCAGAAGACCGGCGCCATTGTCGTCGACCTGATGTTCGATCTGGCCCGCCGCAACAATACCGCCGTCGTGCTCATCACCCACGATGCCGCCCTGGCCGATCGCGCCGACCGCGTCTTCACCATGACCCAGGGGCAGCTCAGCGAAACCACCCGCCCCAAGATGAAGGCCGCCCGCTAGATGCGCGCCTTCTGGCCCTCGATCCGCATTGGCCTGCTCGACATGCGAGGCGACCTGCGGCGCTTCCTGCTCCTCGTCATCTGCCTCGCCGTCGGCACCGCACTGATTGCCGGCGTCAATTCCGTCGGCACCAGCATTACCCGCGCCGTCGAAGTGGGGGCCGCCGAGATCATGGGCGGCGATATCGAGCTCTCGCGCGCCGACCGCCTCGCCACAGCCGAGGAACTGGCCGCCATGGAGGCCCTGGGCCAGGTCGTCTCCACCATCGACACCAATCTGCGCGCCGAAACCTTCACCGATCAGGCCTTCGCCGATGTCAGCGCCGTGGGCGATGGCTATCCCCTGCTCGGCACCGTCGGCAGTCCGCAACTGGCACCCGGCGATGATCTGGCTGCCCTGCTCGCACCCGACGATGCCGACCGGCCCGGCGCCCTGGTCGATGGCATCATGCTCGATCAACTCGGGATCGGCATCGGCGACAGTTTTGGCCTCGGCGGCACCGAATTTACCGTGCGCGGCACGCTCACCCAGCTGCCGGATGGTCCGGTCCGCGGCTTCCGCCTTGGCCTGCCGACCCTCATCACCACCGACGGCTTCGGCGTCGTCAGCGACCGCACCTCGCCACTCCCGGGCCTTGGCACCTGGTATCGCTACAAGCTGCTGCTCGCCGACCGGAATATCGAGGCGGGCCTGGCCTCTAGCATCGAACAGTTCGGCAGCAGGGGCTGGACCGTGCGCTCCGCCCGCGAGGGGCTCGGGCAGATGGTGCGCTACTACGACCTGTTCATGCGCTTCCTCGTCATTGTCGGCCTCGGCTCGCTGCTGATCGGCGGCGTTTCCGTCTGGACCGGCATGCGTGCCTATATCGCCGAACGTTCGGGCGTCATCGCCGTGCTCCGCTCCATCGGCGCCGGCCGCTCGCGGGTGTTCATCCACTTCCTTGCCCAGGTGTCGGCCCTGGCCCTGGTGGGTGTCGTCATTGGCCTGGTGGCCGGGGCCAGCGTGGCCTGGTTCATCCTGCCCTCCATCGGCGCGGCCGTCGGCATTCCGCTCGCGCCGGCCATCCACCTCCAGCCCCTGGCCATAGCCGCCGGCACGGGCCTCGTCACCGCCTTCGCCTTTGCCTACCTGCCCCTGCAGCAGGCTCAGGCCATCCGGCCGGTTCTCCTCTTCCGCTCCAAGGGCCTCGATGCGCCTCCGGTGGATTGGCGCGGCCTCCTCCTCTCCTGGCAGATCATGCCGCTGGTCCTCGCCATTGCCGCATTCTTCCTCCTCGCCTGGGCCATGACCGGCGATCCGACCCTGGTCGCCGCCTTCGGCCTTGCCAGTGCGGTGGGCGCGGTGCTGTTCCAGCTCTTCATCCGCCTCGCGCAGATGGGCATTGCCCGCCTGCCCGAGACCGGGCCACGCATCTGGCGCCACGCCATCCGCAACATCGCCGCCGCCGGGCAGAATGCCGCCACCGTCGCCGTCTCGGCCGGCATGGCGCTGGCCATGCTGATCATCGTGCTGGTCATGCAGACCAATCTGCAGCAGGAATTTCTGGGCGCCTCTGCCTTCGATGCCCCGACCCTGGTGGGCTCCGACCTCTTCCCCGATGAGGTCGAGCAGCTCGAAGCCCTGGCGGCCGCGGGCAATGGCTTTACCCGCTTCGTCTCGACCCCCATGCTGCGCGGCGCCCTTGTCGACGTGAATGGCACCCCCGCCACCGACCTCGTCACCCGTGGCCCGGAAGCCACCTTCCTCCTTGCCGGCGAAGTGCCCCTGACCTTCCGCACCCATCTGCCCACCACCTCCCGCGTCACCGCCGGGGAATGGTGGGCCCCCGACCACACCGGCCCGGCCCTGGTGAGCCTCCATCAAAGCCTGCGCCACGGCCTCGGCGTCGAGCTCGGAGACACGCTGACCTTCTCCATCTTCGGCGAACCGGTCACCGCGACCATTGCCAGCTTCCGTGACTATTCCTGGCAGGGCGGCATCGACTTCCTCGCCACTTTCTCGCCCGGCGTGCTCGACAATTATCCGACCACCCTCTTCGCCGCCGTCACCGCTGCGCCGGGCCAGGAAGAAGCCGTCACCCGCCTGCTGGCCTCCGAATTGCCCGATATCCGCTTCATCTCGGTTGGCGATACCCTCAAACAGGTCACGGACGCGCTTGGCCAGCTCTCCTTCGCGGCGAGCCTGGTGGGTGGTCTCGCCGTCGGCAATGGTCTTCTCGTCCTCATCGGCAGCCTCGCCACTGGCCGCCGACAGCGCGAGGCCGATGCGGTCATTACCAAGGTCCTCGGCGCCACCCGTGGCGAGCTGATCGCCACCGCCGCGCTGCAATACCTGCTGCTGGCTGTTCTCGCCGCCCTGCCCGCCTTTGCGCTCGGCCTCGGCCTCGGCCGTGTTGTCAGCGGCATCATGCTGGCCGTCCAGTTCACTGTCCGGCTCGACATCATCCTGGTGGTTCTCGCCATCGCGGTCGCCATCACCGCCATTCTGGGGGCGATGACCATCTGGCGCGCCGTCTCCATCCGCCCGGCTCTGCTGCTCAGGGATTTGTAGTCCTCAAGACTAGGCATGGTCCCAGCGCCGCCCTCGGGCCTGACCCGAGGGCCACTTCCAGCAGCGCAGATGTCCATGCTGGCCCTCGGATCAAGTCCGAGGGCGGCTCCGTGAATGGCGTTGCCCTGCGCCCCATCTCACGAGAAAAACTCCACCAGCCTGTCAAACACCAGCCGGATCCTTCGGCTGGTATGCAATTCCCGATGCGTCACCAGCCACACCGGCACCGAAATGGGCGCGATGCTGGGCACGGCCACCACCACTTCGGGCGTCAGCCGCCCCACCGCCTCGACCATGCCGCCAAGGCACATGCCCCGGCGCACCCATTCCCAGCCGGTCATTCCGCTCTGTGTCGCGAAGGCAAAATTGGCCTCGCTGAGCGGCACGCCGCGCGCCGCCATCTGGGCAATGAAATCGCCATTGCCCTGGATGTCGCCGGCAAAAACACCCCGTGCCAGCGCCTCGCCGCTGCTGGGCCGCCCCATGCGCTCCAGCAATTCCGGCGTGCCATAGACATACGCCATCGTGTCTTTGCAGCGTTTGGCGATCAGCCCGTCCTGCTCGGGCCGCACATGCCGGACGGCGATATCGGCCTCGCGCCGCAGCAGGTCGCTGATCGAGCCGGTCGCCAGCACTTCCAGCCTTATGCCCGGCGCCTCGCGCCGGATCCGTTCCATCAGCGGCGGCAGCACGTGCCCCGCATAGATGTCCGCCGTGGTGATCCGCACCACGCCTTCCACCGATTGCGATTGCGCCGCTGCCGAGAGCGCCACCCGCTGGGCCGCCGCACCCATGTCCTTGAGGTCGGCGACCAGTTGCTGCCCGGCCTCGGTCAGCACCAGGTTCCGCCCCACCCGCTCGAAAATCACGAGGCCAAGGCTCTCCTCCAGCGCCGCTACCTGCCGCCCCAGCGTCGGCTGCGTCAGCCCCAGGCGCTTGGCCGCCGCCGACAGCGATCCCGCCTCGACGGTCGCGAGCAGGGCGCGCATCTGGTTCCAGTCCGGCATGGTATTGGGCTGATTATTCATACGCTGATGTATAGGTCTTCTGCCAAATTCTGCAATTTTGTTTTCGTGGACGCTTGGCTAGACTGCGGTTTTGCGACCGACCCTGCGAGACTTCGCCATGGCTGAACAATACGCGTTCTGGGACCGGCTGGCCGACAAATATGCCGCCCAGCCCATTGCCGACGAGGATGCCTATCGCACCAAGCTGGCGCGGACCCAGGCGCATTTCACGCCCGACATGGACATCTTCGAATTTGGCTGTGGCACGGGCGGCACCGCCATCATCCATGCGCCCCATGTCCGCTCGGTGCATGCCGTGGATTTTTCTCCCCGCATGCTGGACAAGGCCCGCACCAATGCTGCCAAGGCCGGTGTCACCAATGTCAGCTTCGAGCAGGGCGACATCACCACCATGGCGATCCCGCCCTCCAGCTACGACATGGTGCTGGGCCTCTCCATCCTGCACTTGCTCAAGGACAGGGACGCCGTCGTCGCCAAGGTCTTCGACATCCTCAAGCCCGGCGGGCGCTTTGTCTCCAGCACGGCCTGTATCGGCGACAGCATGCGCTGGTTCGGCTTCATCGCCCCCATCGGCAAGGCATTGGGCAAACTGCCCCACCTCAACATTATGAGCCATGCCGAACTGCGGCGCACCCTGACCGGCGCCGGCTTCGTCATCGAACATGACTGGCGCCCCAATCCCAATGCCGCCGTCTTCCTCATCGCCCGCAAGCCGGGATGACGGGCCTGTGGACCCGGCTTTCTCTGATTGAGCGAATCGGGGAGGCTTCGTGCTAACAGTCTGCTAGCCCTTGGAGCGCTTCCAGCAAAAGCGGCAACGGTTTTGCGGTTCGGAAGCGCGTCCACTAAACAGCAGTAGCCGTGCGTCAGCCTTCCGCTGGAAACGTGACGCATCCAGCCGGAGAGACGATGCAGGTCGCCATCGACATGGGACAGAGCCGCACGGACGGCGCCGCCCACATGGATCTTGAGGAATTGCTCGCCACGCGCCTTCTGGTGCAGGGCAATTCCGGATCCGGCAAGTCGCACCTGCTCAGGCGCCTGCTCGAGCAATCCGCCCCCTGGGTGCAGCAATGCGTCATCGACCCTGAAGGCGATTTCGTAACGCTTTCAGAGCGTTACGGGCACCTTGTGGTCGACGCCACCCGCACCGAGGCAGAGCTCACCCGCATCGCCGCCCGCGTGCGCCAGCATCGCGTCTCGGTCGTGCTCAATCTGGAGGGCCTTGATGTCGAGCAGCAGATGCGCGCCGCTGCGGCCTTTCTCGGCGGCATGTTCGATGCCGACCGCGATTTCTGGTATCCCGTCCTCGTCGTCGTCGACGAAGCCCAGCTCTTCGCCCCGGCTGCAGCCGGCGAAGTCTCGGACGAAGCCCGCAAACTTTCGCTCGGCGCCATGACCAACCTCATGTGCCGCGGCCGCAAGCGTGGCCTTGCCGGCGTCATCGCCACCCAGCGTCTTGCCAAGCTGGCCAAGAATGTCGCGGCCGAAGCCTCTAACTTCCTCATGGGCCGCACCTTTCTCGATATCGACATGGCCCGCGCCGCTGACCTGCTGGGCATGGACCGGCGCCAGGCCGAACAGTTCCGCGATCTCGCCCGCGGCCATTTCGTTGCCCTCGGCCCCGCCATTTCCCGCCGTCCGCTGCCCATCACCATCGGCCCGGTGGAAACTTCGGCCCGCTCGACCAGCCCCAAGCTGACCCCTTTGCCCGAAGCGCCAGCCGACGCCGCCGACCTGATCTTCACCCAGGACCCCGAGGAACTGGCCCGTCCGATCGTGCGCCGCCCGCCCCCTCCCCCGCCCCCCTCGACCAACGAGCTTCTCGCCCAGGTCGCCGAAGCCCGTGCAAAAGCCCGCGCCGAAGCGCTGGAAGCACCGGTCTCGCTCTTCCCGGAAATCGATGCTGCCGAGCGCGACGCGATGATCGCGGCCGTCATGGCCGAATTGATGAGCGATCCCGATGCGGGCTTCCGCACCACGGCCGTGCTCTACCAGGATTTTCTGGTCCGCTGCCGCATTCGCCGCGTGCCGGGCGAGCCGCCGGCTTTGCCCGCCTTCAAGCGCCTGCTGGCCGTGGCCCGCGTTGCGCCGGATGAGGAGATTGCCGCCTCCGACGGCTGGCAGCAGGCCCTGACCCTCTCCGAAACCCTCACCGACGATGTGCAGGGCGTCTTCCTTGTCATCGCCCAGGCGGCGCTGACCGGCGCCCCCTGCCCTTCCGATGCGACCCTCGCGCGCCTCTATGGCACCCATTCATCGAGCCGCGCCCGGCGCCTCCTCACCTGGTTCGAGGAGCGCGGCCTCATCGTCTTGCGCACCGATTTCCGCGGTCAGCGCATCGCCGCCTTCCCCGACCTCGGCGCCGAAACCGCCCCCGGCGACCCCAATGGTCCGGACATAATTACTGAAGAGCGTGGTGCCGCGGAATAATCCGGACACTCTGTTCATCGCCTCCCTCCCCTTGAGGGGGAGGGATTGAGGGTGGGGTGACGGCGGAGCCTTGTCCAGCCTCCTTCCCCTACCCCCTGAGCTCCGCCCTGAACCCGAAGCGCGCCTTTGCTCCCGGCCCCAGCAGCACCGAATAGGGCCGCTCGGCCAATTCCTCCGATCCGCCCACCTCGGCCGCTGTCCCGTGCCAGGGCTCAAGGCAGATGAAGCCGGCAGTCGACTTGGTCCAGAGCGCGAAATTGGGGAGGTTCTCCCAGGTAAAGTGCACGCTCGGCCCCTGCGCCGGGCCATAGACGAGACCCGCGCCTGCCCCATCGGGAAACAGCATGGCATCCTGGGCGAAGAGGCTGTGGTTGAGCTCCAGCCGGCCCTCTGCAAACGGCGACGGCAGAGCCTCCGGCTCGACCAGCCCGCCCGAAAGCCGATGCAGGGCCGGCGCGCCGCCCTCGTCGAGTTCGATGACATGCGTCTGGCCCGCCGCGCCCGGCAGCGGCCAGGCAAAGGCCGGGTGAAAGCCGATGCCGAAAGGCATGACCCGACGGTCGCGATTGGTGACCTCGGCGCTCACCACCACGGCGCGGCCCTCCACCCGATGCTCCACGTCGAGCTGGAAATCGAACGGATACATGGCCCGGCTCGCCTCCGAGGCGCTGAGCCGGTAAACGCAGCGGTCGCTCTCCTCCACAACCAGCTCGAAATTGCTGCGCCGCGCAAAGCCGTGCTGGCTCATCTGATAGCGCTCGCCATCCACGCTCACCGTGTCATTGGGCGCCTTGCCGACAATCGGAAAGAGGATGGGGGAGCGGCCAGTCCAGTAGGTCGCGTCACCATGCCAGAGCCAGTGCCGCCCGTCGCGCGTCTGGATCGACTGCATTTCGGCGCCCAGCGCCGCCACATCAACAGTGATCTGGTCATTGGCGATACGGGTCAGTTGCATGCGCGGGCTCCGGGCAGCTCGGTTCTAGGGTAGCGCAACCTAACCGCTTATTCGACTTGGGAGAACTCCCCAGTACGGCTGCGGTGAACAAGTCCTGAAACGCCGCCCCTTGCCGCCGCGTGCCAACAGGGCTATCCGCGGATCATGCTGCTGAACCTGCCGTCATTGCCGATCGACGCCGCCCTGCCCGCCCTGCAAGCGGCGCTGGTTCAAGGCACTGCGGCCGTGCTCGTCGCCCAGCCCGGCGCCGGCAAGACCACGCGCGCACCCCTCGCTTTGCTCGACGCGCCCTGGCGCCGGGATGGCCGCATCATCATGCTCGAGCCGCGCCGCCTCGCCGCCCGCGCCGCCGCAAGGCAGATGGCTAAGCTTCTGGGCGAGGACGTCGGCCAGACCGTGGGCTATCGCGTCCGCATGGAGAGCAGGGTTTCCGCCAAGACCCGCATCGAAGTGGTCACCGAAGGCGTCTATACAAGGATGCTGCTCGACGATCCGGAACTCTCGGGCATCGCCGCCGTCATCTTCGATGAATTCCACGAGCGCAGCCTCGATGCTGACCTGGGCCTCGCTCTCACCCTCGACGCCCGCGCCTTGCGCCCCGACCTCCGCATCCTCGTCATGTCCGCCACCATCGATGGCGCCGCTGTCGCCCGCCTTCTCGACAACGCGCCCGTCATCGACAGTCCCGGGCGCACCTTCCCGGTCGAAACCCTCCATGCCGAGCCTGATCCGCTGCAACGCCTCGAAGATCAGGTCGCTTCCGCCACCCTGCGTGCCCTGCGCGAACATGAAGGCTCGGCCCTGGTCTTCCTGCCCGGCCAGGGCGAGATCACTCGCGTGGCCGAGCGCCTCGCGAGCCGCCTGCCCCCCCATACCGACCTCGCCCCGCTCTATGGCCAGCTCTCGCCTGCCGAACAGGATGCCGCCATCCAGCCTGCGCCTGCTGGCCGCCGCAAGGTCGTGCTCGCCACCTCCATTGCCGAAACCTCGCTGACCATCGAGGGCGTGCGCATCGTCGTCGATTCCGGCTTCCGCCGCGTCCCCGTCTATGAACCATCCACCGGCATGACCACTTTGGCGACCACCCGCGTTTCCCGCGCCGGCGCCGACCAGCGCCGCGGCCGCGCCGGCCGCACCAGTCCCGGCGTCTGCATCCGTCTCTGGAACCAGGGCCAGACCGCTGCGTTCGAGCCTTTCGACACGCCCGAAATCCTTGCGGCCGATCTCTCGGGCCTCGTGCTCGATCTCGCCGCCTGGGGCGTCACCGATCCCAAGGCCCTCGGCTTCCTCGATCCGCCACCCGCACCCGCCTGGAGCGAGGCAAAGGCCCTGCTGACCCGGCTCGACGCCATCGACGCCTCGGGCATGCTCACCCCGGCGGGCAAGGCCCTGGCCAGACTCCCCCTCCATCCCCGACTCGCCCATATGGTCGTCGCCGGCGCCGAGGATGGCGACGCCCGCACCGCCGCAGAGCTGGCCGTCCTCATCGGCGAACGCGGCCTTGGTGGCGACGATACCGACCTAGGCCGCCGCCTCGAGCGCTTCCGCACCGACCGCTCCCGCCGCGCCGATGATGCCCGCGCCATGGCCACTCGCTGGGCCAAGCTGGCGGGCGGCACCTCCAGCGAAACCCTCTCGCCCGGCCATCACCTGGCCCGCGCCTTCCCCGATCGCGTCGCGCAAGCCGCCGGTCCGCGCGGCCGCTTCCGCCTCGCCAATGGCCGCCAGGCCCAGATTGACGAGACCCATTCCTTGGCCGGCGCACCCTTCCTCGTCGTTGCCGATGTCACCGGCAGCGCCACCCAGGGCCGCATCCGCTCCGCCGCCGCGCTCGATCCGGCCGAACTCGAGACCCTGTTCGCCGGCCACATCACCACTGAGACCAGTCTCGCCTTCGATCCGGCCACCGGCTCGGTCCGCGCCCGCCGCCAGCGCCGCCTCGACGCTCTGCGCATTGCCGATGACACCGCCCCGGTGACCGATTTCGAGGCCGCCGCGAAGCTGCTGGCCGAGGCCGCGTTGAAACGCCCCGAAACCCTGCCCTGGAGCAAGGACCAGAAGGCCCTGCGCGCCCGCGCCACCTTCCTTCGGCAGACCCTGGGCGAGAATTGGCCCGACCTCTCGGACGCCGCCCTCGCTGCAGATGCCGCCTGGCTTGTCCCGCATCTGGTTGGCGAAACCCGCCTCGCTGCGATCAATGCCGAACACCTGGACGCCGCCCTCGACGCCCTTCTTCCCTGGGCGCGGCGGCAGGAGATCGAAAAGCTCCTCCCCAGCCACTTCCACGCCCCTTCGGGCAGCCACCTGCCCATCGACTATGCTGCCGAAAACGGCCCGGTGCTGGAAGTGCGCGTGCAGGAACTCTTCGGCCTCGACCGCCACCCATCCGTCGCCAATGGCAAGCTGCCGATCCTGTTGGTGCTGCTCTCCCCCGCCCACAGGCCCATCCAGACGACGCGCGACCTGCCCGGCTTCTGGCGCGGCTCGTGGAAGGATGTGCAAAAGGATTTGAAGGGCCGCTATCCGCGCCACCCCTGGCCCGACGACCCCATCGCCGCCCCCGCCACCAACCGCGCCAAGCCAAGGGGAACCTGAGCCTCGGGCCTGGATGGTGAGGTCAGTCCTCGACCGCTTCCATCCACCCCAACCCAGCACTCGTCCCCGCCGCCGGCCGATATTCCGCACCCACCCAGCCATCATATCTGGACGCCTCGATGGCCGCGAACACCGCGTCATAGTCGATCGTCCCGCTGCCCGGTTCATGCCGCCCCGGCATGTCGGCCACCTGGATATGGGCAATGCGCGGCAGCAGTCGCTGGTAGTCGCCCACCAGGTCCGCCCCGGTCATGGCCATGTGATAGACATCGAACTGCAGCCACAGATTGTCGTGTCCCACGGCCGCCATCACCCGCTCAGCCTGGGCCAGCGAGGTCAGACCATAACCGGGCATGTCCACCGGATTGATCGGTTCGCACAGCGCCCTGATGCCCTCGCGCCCCAGCCGCTCCGCCGCCCGCCGCAGGTTGGCGACCAGGAGGGCCTCCGCCTCCTCAGGCGGAACGCCCTGCGGCACGATGCCGGCCATGACATGCACAAGCCGGCAGTTCAGCACTTGCGCATAGACAATGGCCCGTTCCAATCCTTCGGCAAATTCTGCCTCTCGTCCGGGAATGGAGGCCATGCCCCGCTCGCCTGCCGCCCAGTTTCCGGCCGGGGCATTGAACAGCGCCTGTTTGAGTCCATTGGCGCTCAGCTTCTCGGCAATGGCCTCGGCCTCGACCTCATAGGGCGACACAAATTCAACGCCCCGGAAGCCATCGGCCGCCGCGGCGTCGAACCGGTCGAGAAAGTCATGCTCGGCATAGAGCATGGAGAGATTGGCCGAGAAATCCATTCGGTCGCACCTAACTGGTCGAGATTCTGGTTCGCATGAGTCGAAAATGCCCGTTTCCGAGACCCGGACCGCAGCGTACATGAGTACGTGAGGACCGGAAGCACAGGAAACGGGCATTTGCAGGCCGTGTGGGCCAGAAGATCGGCTAGTTAGGAGAAAAGTTGAGCGCGACGCCGTTTATGCAATAGCGCAGGCCGGTCGGCGGCGGGCCATCGGGAAAAACGTGGCCGAGATGGCTGCCGCAGGTGGCGCAATGCACTTCCGTGCGCACCATGCCGTGCGAACGATCCGTCGTCGTCTCCACCGATCCGGGGATCGGGTCATTGAAGCTCGGCCAGCCGGTACCGCTCTCGAATTTCAGCGTCGAGGCAAAAAGCGGGCTGTCGCAGCCGGCGCAGGAAAAGGTCCCTTGCCGCTTTTCATAGAGCAGCGCGCAACTTCCTGGCCGCTCGGTGCCGTGCTGGCGCATGATGTAATACTGCTCGTCGGTCAGCCGCTGGCGCCATTCGGCGTCGGTCCGCGTCACGGGGAAAGCATGGGTGTCCATGGATTATCTCCTTTCGTCGGCCTGTCATTCGCACAGCATATAGGCTTAGTTACGCCCGTCGCCCACGCTTCGTCCATCACATCGCAGAGCCATGACCCGGATCACTTCCATCGCCGCGCTCGAAGCGCTCTATCAGCCCGCCCCGGTGGCGGCTTCGACCACCAAGGTGGCGCGGGCCATGACGCCCGAATATCGGCGCCTGATCGACGCCAGCCCCTTTGCCGCCCTCGCCACCGTGGGCCCCGAAGGCATTGACTGCTCGCCGCGCGGCGACAAGGCGGGTTTCGTGCGCATCCACGATGACACGACGCTGATGATGCCCGACCGGCGCGGCAATAACCGCATCGACAGCTTGCGCAATATCGTGCGCGACCCGCGCTGCGCCTTCCTGTTCCTCATCCCCGGCTCGGGCACGACGATGCGCGTCAATGGCCGCGCCCATCTCTCCGTCGATCCCGATCTGCTCGACAGCTTTGCTGTGGAGGACAAGGCCCCCCGCTCGGTCATCGTGCTCGAAATCGACGAACTCTATTTCCAGTGCGCCCGCGCCATTATCCGCTCCGAACTCTGGAACCCCGAGCGCCACATCGATCCGGCAACGCTGCCTTCCCCCGGCCAGATCCTCGCGTCCATGACCGAAAACCAGGTCGGGGGCGACAGCTACGACCAGGCCTGGCCCGAACGTGCAAGGCAGACCATGTGGTGAGCTTGCCCGCGCAGCAGTTCAGGGCACCATCTGCCCGAGCGCGCACCGCCTTCCGCCCGCGCAGCGGGCTTCTTCAAATCAGAACGAGTCGAAGCTGCTGCGGGGCACCATTTGCCTTGGGTTTCGATCAGCGTCAGACGAAAACCGGGACGTCCGAGAACCGGAGCGGAGTGTGCATGAGCACATGAGCACCGGAAGCGCAGGACTTGCCGGTTTGCAGGCGACGACCATCGAAACAGAAGGCAAATGGTGGGAGTAACAAGGATTGAACTTGTGACCCTTCGCGTGTGAAGCGAATGCTCTCCCGCTGAGCTATACTCCCACATCGCCGCTGTCCGTGGCGGACACTGGCGAACCGGAAAGAGATGGTGGGCGTAACAAGGATCGAACTTGTGACCCCTACGATGTCAACGTAGTGCTCTCCCGCTGAGCTATACGCCCATCTCTCCGGGCCGGACAGGCAGCGCCGTTCCGGTGGCGCGGATAGACCATAAAATCCCCGGTGGGGTCAAGAGCCAATCCGCAAGCTGTGAATACTTGCCGCGTCCGACCCGGAAATCTGCATTTCCGCGCCCGTCGCCGGGTTCGAATCAGGCCGCCAGCAGGCGCTCGACCTCGTTGACCAGGTCCTTCAAATGGAAGGGCTTGGAGAGCACCGAAGCATCCTTGGGAGCGTCGCTGTCGGGGTTCAGCGCCACGGCGGCAAAGCCGGTGATGAACATCACCTTCAAGTCCGGGTCCAGTTCGGTGGCGCGCCGCGCCAGTTCGATCCCGTCCATTTCCGGCATCACAATGTCCGAAAGCAGCAGCGAGAAGGGTTCCTCGCGCAGGCGCTCATAGGCAGAAAGGCCATTGTCGAAGGACACGACCTCGTAGCCGGCATTCTTGAGCGCCCGCGTCAGGAACTGGCGCATGTCGTTGTCGTCTTCGGCGAGCAGGATTCGCTTCATTCTTAGCCCCTTGGCCGTTTCGGCGAGTGAGTCGGGTGTTTGGCCGATGTTTAAGCCACTGCGCCGCTTTCGCAACCGTCTGCTGGGCTTCACCCGTGCTTTTCCGCTCTGTTCGCATTCTTGCGACAATCTGGACAAGTCGGTCACGCCGCGCCACACTCACCTTCAGCAAATCACTATGGCGGACATCGAACCGCCAAACGGGGGAACCTGCGTGCGGTCCGACTATTGGGATCAACCGGCTTTCGAAACCATCCGGCCCCGGCGGCTGGTCGCCCCGGTCGTGTTCAATTCGCCCCATTCCGGCCGCGTCTATCCCGAACGGTTCCTCAACATGGCGCGGCTCGATCATCTGTCGATCCGCCAGTCCGAAGACGCCTTTGTCGATGAACTGTTCGACCGTGCGCCCCGGCTGGGCGCACCGCTGCTCCGGGCCCACTTTCCGCGCGCCTATCTCGACGTCAATCGCGAGCCCTGGGAACTAGACCCTGCCATGTTCGTCGAGCCGCTGTCGGACCGGTTCAACACGACCTCGCCGCGCGTGGCGGCGGGCCTGGGCACGCTGGCCCGGGTCGTGGCCGAGAACAAGCCCATCTATCGCGAGCGCCTGACGCTCGAAGATGCGCGCATGCGTATCGAGGGCATCTACCACCCCTATCACGCGGCGCTGCAGAAGCTGCTTTCGGAAAGCATGACGACATTCGGGCTGGCCGTGCTGATCGATTGCCATTCCATGCCGCGCCTCGGCCGCCACGGCGAGCGCGCCACGCCCGACGTGGTCCTGGGCGACCGCTATGGCACCACCTGCGCCTCCCCGCTGGTGGACCTGGTCGAGACCGTCTTCACCTCTGCCGGTTTGCGAGTGGCGCGCAACCGCCCCTATGCCGGCGGCTTCTGCACCCGCGCCTATGGCCGCCCGCAGCATGGTGTCCATGCGCTGCAGATCGAAATCAGCCGCCACCTCTACATGAACGAAGTGACGCTCGAAAAGCATTCCGGCTTTGACACCATCAAGGCGCTGATGGAGCGGCTGATCCTCACCCTGATCGGGCTCGACCTCGTCGCCCTGGCTGGCCTGGCGCCTGTTGAGCAGGCCGCCGCCGAATAGCAGTCCCGGAAAAACAAGGGGGCCGCCCCCAAAGACGGCCCCAGTCAAGGGAGGAACGATGGTTTCCGGCAACGGCGGCCTAGGCCGATAGTCCGGAGACGCACCATGCCCTTCCGGGATGATCCTAATTTCGCCCCGCGACAAGCACTAACCGCCCCCTCCACAGCAGTTCAATTCCGCTTGTTGCAAAAATGAATCAGAACAGTCACAGCATTGTCAGATGATCGGGCCGACGAATTGCCCTTCAACTTTTCGTGTTGCAGATTTATTTCCCGTCATCTCAATGCCTTGCGCCCACACCTTGCGGAAAGACACCCCATGACCGCCTCCGAGATTGACTTCGCCCGCGTCGAGGCCACCCTGCTTGCAGCCGGCGACGCCGCAGCGCGCCTGACCCTGCCGCTGTTCCGCACCCCGCTCGGCATTGAAAACAAACTCCATGGCGGCTTCGATCCGGTCACCGAAGCCGACAAGGGGGCGGAAACCGCGATTCGCGCCGTCATCGCCGAGGCCTTCCCCGATCACGCCATCATCGGCGAAGAGTGGGGGACGACCGGCGACAGCCGCTTCTCCTGGATCATCGACCCGGTCGACGGCACCCGCGCCTTCATCACCGGCGCCCCGGTCTGGGGCACGCTGATCGGCTTTGCTGTCGATGGCGTCGCTATGGCCGGCCTGATGAGCCAGCCCTTTATCGGCGAGGAATTCATTGCCGTCCCGGGGCGCTCGACCTATCGGCGCGGCGATCTGCACATCGCCAATCGCACCAGCGACCAGACCGACCTCGCTGCCGCACGTGTTTTCACCACCACGCCGAACCTGTTCATGGGTGAGCACTGGGATAAGTGGCTGGCGCTGGAGAGCGCCACGCGTCTGCAGCGCTTCGGCATGGACTGCTATGGATATGCCCTGCTGGCGGCCGGCCAGGCCGACCTGGTCGTCGAACCCTATCTCAACACCTATGACATCGCCGCCCTGGTGCCCATCATCCGCGAAGCCGGTGGCGCCATCGCCTGCTGGGATGGGTCCGAACCCAGTGGCGGTGGCAATGTCGTCGCCGCCGCCACGCCGGTCCTGCTGGAAAAGACGCTGGAGCTGATCAATCGAGCCTAGCGGCTCTGCTCGGTAATAAAGGCATCGAACGCCGCAAAGACCTGCCCGCGCACCGCGTCGCTTTCCATGAACATTTCATGCCGCGAGCCGGCAATGACCATATGCCGCCCCATGCGCAGCCTGAGGCCGAGTTGCTCGATGGCCGGCGTCGAAACGATCTGTTCGCGCGCCGCCGCCAGGATCAGCAGTGGGATCTTGATCTGGGCCGGAAAGCCGTCCCGCCGCGTGTCCAGCATGGCCCGCAGCGCCGCCGCCAGCCAGCGGAAGCTGGGCGAGCCCAGATAGAGCCCGTCATCGGCACGCACCGTATCGACCATGCGCTTGTAGCGCAGCATGTCCGAGGTCAGGGGATTGTCCGGATACATGCTTTCATCGGGGCGCCGGTCGCCCTTGCGCTTGAGCGGCAATCGCCCGAGCCCCAAAAAGCTCACGGTCTCGGCAATCGCCGCCCAGCGCGCCAGGCTCTCGTCCATGCCGTGAAGCCCCACCATCGGGGCCGAGAGGAACACCCGGTCGAACATCATCCGGTCCCGCGTCGCGGCCATCAGGCTCGCCAGCCCACCCATGGAATGACCCACCAGGTAAAAGGGGCCGGGACAGTCGGGCAGCAGGATATCGGCGTGGAAACACCTGAGGTCGGTCCAATAGTCCTCGAACCGGTCGACATAGCCCACCGTGCGGTCGCCGATCAGCCGGTCGGAACCGCCCTGCCCGCGCCAGTCGAAGGTCGCCACGGCAAAGCCGCGCTTGCGAAAATCGGCGATCGTCTCGAAATACTTCTCGATAAATTCCGTGCGCCCCTGCACCAGGCACACCGTGCCGCGCTGGGGGCCTTCCGATTTCAGCCAGCGCGCATAGCGCAGCCGCACCTTGTCGGAAGTGGTGAAATAGCCCACCCGCGCGCCCTCCGGCACAGGATTGGACGGAATGGACACCAATTTGGCTCCATGGGGATCGACTTGGGCGTTCAATTCGGGCCTCGCGCAACAACGCCACCAGCATAGTCGGCCAGCGGCAAAAAAGAAAAGCCAGCAACCTTGCGGTCGCTGGCTTTTCAGGTCTGCGCGGCTCCATGCGGGGGGCGGGTTGATGGAGCCGTCAGGGGTTGTGAACTCCCGAACCGGATCATTCCGGTCGCGTCCACATGCCCCGTTCTAGCCCGGGGCAAGTGAACCTGAGCGGACCACGCCATTCATCTGCCGTTCATCTTGCGGCTCTTGGCCCAGCCCCTTGAACCCGCATTTTGTCCACCTACATCTCAATCGTCCGCCGGCCGAGCCGGGGACAACAGGCCCTGCCGCTCTAGCGCCCGCCCGATAGGGGAGCGTCCGACAGGCACCGGTCGACCTTCAACCACGTTGCTCATCAGGAGAATGTGAAATGCAGACCATCGATTTTTCCCCCTTCTATCGCTCCACCGTCGGTTTCGACCGCCTGTTCAACCGCCTCGATAGCCTGGGCACCCAGGAAGCCAAGACCTACCCGCCCTACAATATCGAGCGCACCGGCGAAGATGCCTACCGCATCTCCATCGCCGTAGCCGGTTTCTCCAATGGCGACATCGCCATCGAGACCAAGGAGAACAGCCTCGTCGTCAAGGGCGCCAAGCCCGCCGAGGATGGCGACAGCAAGCGCGAATTCCTCCATCGCGGCATTGCCGAGCGCGCTTTCGAGCTGCGTTTCCAGCTGGCCGACTATGTCGAGGTCCAGGGCGCGACCCTGGAAAACGGCCTCCTGCACCTGGAGCTGAAGCGCGAACTGCCCGAGAGCAAGAAGCCGCGCACCATCGCCATCAAGGGCGGCACCCCGACCATCGAAGACCAGTCTGTAAATTAACGCTGGTTCTCCCAAAGCGAATGCAGGCGCGGTCCATCCGGACCGCGCCTTTTCCTTGTCCGTCAGCCCGGCGCGCAGCAGGCCTGGGCCGCGTCGGTCACGCCGGCCACCATGGTCGGGTGCCCCTGGCAGCAATCGCGCAGCAGGAAATCGACAAGCCCCGCCAGGCCCGCAAAATTGGCCGTATAGATGATCGAGCGCGCCTCCCGCCGGGAGGCAATCAGCCCCGCCCGCTCGAGATGGGCAAGGTGGAACGAGGCCCTCGACGACGACGACCCTACCGCCTCGCTGATCGCGCCGGCCGAAAGCCCGCCCTCCCCCGCAATCACCAAAGTGCGCAGGATTCTAAGCCGCGTATCCTGCGACAGCGCACCAAATGCATCGAGGGCTTGCTTTTCGTCCATTCTCATTTCAATATCTCTTGAAACATTGAGATAATGGTAGAGCCGATGACCCTTGCTGTCCACCACCTGCCCCAGCCCGACCTTAATCTGTCCGACCTGCGTCGCGCGCTGACCGGACACGAGACAGTGCCACTGGTCTTCACCTATGCCGGCCGGACCATCCAGCCCGGCTACCACGTCACTGAAATCAAGTCGGCACAGCTATCCGCGCTCGACTGCGGCGGCAATCCGGACAGTTGGACCGAGACCATAATGCAGGTCGAGGATATCCCGGCATCCAATGGTGGCACCCACATGATCGTGGGCAAGTTCCTCTCCATCCTCGGCCGCGTCGAACAGGCCCTGGCCTTGGCCCCCTCTTCGCGCGTGACGATCGAGATCAGCCGGCCCGCCGAGGCCATGCAGATTTTCGACATTGCAGGTGTCGACGCCTCCCCCGAGCGCCTCACCCTGGCACTGGCCCTGCGGCCCGCCATCTGCAAGCCACGGCATCGCGCTCTCGAAGCCGCCCGATCGGACAATGATCGCGCCCCTGCCAGCGCCTGCTGCCAGCCCTCGACCGGCGCATCGGCCTGCTGCGCCTGACCCTCGGAAACCAGAAGCGCTCATGTCCAACCCTGTCCCCGCCGCGGTTGTCTGGTCCCTCGGCCTGACCCAGGTCATCGGCTATGGCTCACTCTATTATGCCTTCAGCGTGCTTGCCCCCGCCATTGGCGCAAGCTTCGGCTGGTCGGCCGAATGGGTGTTCGGGGCCCTGACACTATCGCTGCTGCTTGGCGGCCTGATCGCCCCCTTGTCGGGCCGTCTCCTCGACCGCATCGGCGCCGCAAGGGGCATGACGCTGGGATCGGTCCTCGTCAGCGTCATGCTGGTCGGCATGGCCCTTGCACCTTCCGGGCCGCTCTTCGTCGTGGCGCTTGTGCTCATGGAAATGGCCTCGACCCTGGTGCTCTACGCCGCAGCTTTTGCCGTTCTGGTGCAACTCGGCGGCCGCGATGCACAGGTCAGCATCACCCACCTGACCCTGATCGCCGGTTTCGCCTCGACCCTGTTCTGGCCGCTGACCGCCTTGCTTGAATCGCAAATGGGATGGCGCGGCACCTATCTCGTCTTCGCCGCTCTCAATCTGCTGCTCTGCCTTCCCCTGCATTTCTGGATCAGCCGCCTGCCTGGTAGCAGCGCCCAGGCGGATGCCCTCGCCCAGGCAAGCCAGGCGGCCACGCCCCAGCCCGCCGGATCCGCCAACCCCGCCTTGCTCGGCCTGCTTCTGGCCGGTTTTGCTTTGCAGGGCCTCGTCCTGGCTGCGGTCACCCTGCAGATGGTACCGCTGCTGCTTGCGCTGGATCTGGGCACCCACATGGTGTTGATTTCGAGCATTTTCGGGCCAGCCCAGGTCCTGGCCCGCCTGGTCAACATGGTCTTTGGCGGCCGGCTGTCACCCAGTTCCCTTGCGCTGATCGCAGCTTCCATGCTCCCGCTGGCACTCCTGCTCTTCACGACCACAGCGCCAGACCTGGCCGGCGCCGTGCTTTTCGCCCTGCTGTTCGGCCTGGGATCGGGGCTGACCAGCATCGTGGCGGGCGCCCTGCCCCTCCATCTCTTTGGTCCCGCCGGGTACGGGGCGCGCCAGGGGCAGATTTCAGCGGTCCGTCAGATCGCCGCCGCAGCCGCCCCCTTTGCCATGGCCTTGACCATGGGCCAGTTCGGCGCCCTGGCCACGCTCTGGACCTGGCTGGGCCTATCCCTCCTGCCCGTCTTCTGCTTCGCCGGCATCGTACTGCTCGTTGCCCGAACGGCGTCGTTCAGTCCGGGCGCAGCGGAAAAGGCGCCCGCGGAATAGGATTTGCAACAAACCGACATGGCGCCAGGCTATCAAAGCGCTAACAACCTGGCGCCGGCCGCCCAAACTCCTACACTCTCCTATCGCTTTTCACGCCAAGTCCTATTTTTTGTGGCCGGAAGGCGGCAAAATCGCTTGTGCGCAGTTTTGAATTATGCAAATGTGAACGCGTTAGGGCAGTACTTCTGTCCTATCTGACGCGTCGCCCCGCTCTCCGCGGTCAGCGCGCACGCTGGTCCGGCTGGACCGCTAGTCGATAGCGGAAACGGACAGGCGGGGCTAACATGGGCCGGCCACTTCGAGGAAACCGACCCCAGCCCGAATTATGAGCGGCCATTTGGATGCAGTGCCGCTCCCCACGCATGGACGCGACGTTGCTCATTCGAGCCGTACTGTGTAGTACGACCCGGCTGAACACTGCGCCCAAGAGGACAAAAAGCATCCGCCCGGCCGGCCCCCCGGCGACATCAGGATGCGCAAGACGAAGCAACAAGCCCTTTCATGGGCCCGAACAGAACGAGGTTGAGCCATGGCACACGAACGGACCGGAATCCCCGCCCAGACGGAACAAGCCAATCGCAAAACGCTCATTCTCGACGGCAAGCGCGTTGACGGCCGCCCGGCCGCCCAGGGTCTCTATGATCCCGCGCATGAGCACGATGCCTGCGGCATCGGCATGATTGCCAACATCAAGAACAAGCCCAGCCACGAAGTGGTCCAGAAGGGTCTCGAAATCCTCGAGAACCTGGAACACCGCGGCGCCGTGGGCGCCGACCCCTTGATGGGTGACGGCGCCGGCATCCTGGTGCAAACCCCGCACGCCTTCTTCAAGAAGGTTCTGCCCTTCGCCCTGCCCGAAAAGCACGCCTATGCCGTGGCGATGATCTTCTATCCCAACATCGTCGCCCTGCGCGATCGGTGTGCCGAAGTCGTCCGCCGCTGCCTGGCCCAGGAAGGCCTCTCGCTTCTGGGCGAACGGGTCGTACCCACCGACAATTCCAGGCTCTCCGAAGGCGTGATCGCCACCCAGCCGATTATCGAGCAGATGGTCATTGCCCGCCCCGAGGGTCTTTCGCTCGACGAGTTCGAGCGCAAGCTGCTTATCGTGCGCAAGGTCATCTCCAACACCGTCTATCGCGATGTCCCCGAAAGCGACAGCGACAACGGCTTCTATGTCGTGTCCATGTCGGCGCGCACCATTGTCTATAAGGGCATGTTCCTGGCCGAGCAGCTGGGCGCCTTCTATCCGGACCTGCATGACGAGGCCTTCGAAAGCGCCATTGCCCTCGTGCACCAGCGCTTCTCGACCAACACCTTCCCCTCCTGGAAGCTGGCCCACCCCTATCGCATGACCACCCACAATGGTGAGATCAATACCATCCGTGGCAACGTCAACTGGATGGCGGCCCGCCAGGCCTCGGTCTCCTCGCCCAAGTTCGGCGACGACATCACCAAGATCTGGCCGATCTCCTATGAAGGCCAATCGGACACGGCCTGCTTCGACAACGCGCTCGAATTCCTCGTGCGCGGCGGCTATTCGCTGCCCCACGCGGCCATGATGCTGATCCCGGAAGCCTGGGCCGGCAACCCGCTGATGGATGAAGAGCGCCGCGCCTTCTACGAATATCACGCTGCCCTCATGGAGCCCTGGGACGGTCCGGCCGCCATGTCGCTCTCCGATGGCCGCTATGTCGTGGCCACGCTCGACCGCAATGGCCTCCGCCCCGCGCGTTACCTCGTGACGCGCGAAGGCCATGTCGTGCTCGCATCGGAATCCGGCGTCCTCGATATCCCCGATGAGGACATCGTCGAGCGCTGGCGCCTGCAGCCGGGCCGCATGCTGCTCATCGACCTCGAAGAGGGCCGCATCATCTCCGACGAGGAGATCAAGAAGCAGCTCGCCACCAGGAACCCCTATGCCGAATGGCTGGCCCGTTCGCAGATCGTGCTTGAAGACCTGCCCCCGACCGAACCGCAGGCGCCCAAGAGCTCGGAGAGCCTCTTGGACCGCATGCAGGCCTTTGGCTACACCCAGGAAGATATCAAGCTCCTGATGGCGCCCATGGCCACCACCGGCCAGGAGGCCGTGGGCTCGATGGGCACGGACACGCCCATTTCGGCGCTCTCGAACAAGTCCAAGCTCCTCTACACCTATTTCAAGCAGAACTTCGCGCAGGTCACCAACCCGCCCATCGATCCGATCCGCGAGGAATCGGTGATGTCGCTGGTCTCGTTCATCGGCCCGCGCCCGAACATTCTCGATCTTGAAGGCTCGTCGCGCGAAAAGCGCCTGGAAGTGCGCCAGCCCATTCTCACCAACGAGGATCTCGAAAAGATCCGCGCCATCGGTGACATGGAAGACAACCAGTTCAAGACCCTGACCATCGACATCACCTACCCCGCCGATACCGGCGCGGCGGGCATGGAAGCCGCGCTCGACAGCATCAGCCAGCAGGCCGAGGCTGCCATTGCCGGCGAATACAACATCATCATCCTCTCCGACCGCCTGGTCGCGGCCGACCGCATCGCCATCCCGGCTTTGCTGGCGACGGCTGCCGTCCATCACCACCTGATCCGCAAGGGCCTGCGCACCTCGTCCGGTCTCGTGGTCGAAACCGGCGAAGCGCGCGAAATGCACCATTTCGCCATGCTGGCCGGCTATGGCGCCGAAGCCATCAACCCCTATCTCGCTTTCGAAGCGCTCGCCGCGCTCCATGCGGAGGGTGAATATCCGCCCGAAGTCTCGGCCGACGAGGTCGTCTACCGCTACATCAAGTCGGTGGGTAAGGGCCTCCTCAAGGTCATGTCCAAGATGGGCATTTCGACCTACCAGTCCTATTGCGGCGCCCAGATTTTCGACGCCATCGGTCTCAACACCGATTTCGTCAGGAAGTATTTCTTCGGCACGGCCACCTCCATCGAGGGCGTGGGCCTCAAGGAAGTCGCCGCGGAAACCGTCAGCCGCCATGCCGACGCCTTTGGCGACGACGCCGTGCTGCGCAAGGCGCTCGATGTCGGCGGCGAATATGCCTACCGCATCCGCGGCGAAAAGCATGCCTGGTCGCCCGATGTGGTGGCCGACCTGCAGCATGCCGTGCGCACCGCCGAGGAAAGCCCGGAAACCGCGCAGGACCGCTACAACAGCTTCGCTGCCCGCGTGAACTCGGGCGAAAACGGCTATCTCGCCATCCGGCACCTCTTCGACATCAAGCCGGTCGGCCCCGCCATCGGCCTCGATGAGGTCGAGCCGGCCACCGAGATCGTCCGTCGCTTCGTCACCGGCGCCATGTCCTTCGGCTCGATCAGCCGCGAAGCGCACACGACACTGGCCATTGCCATGAACCGGATCGGCGGCAAGTCCAACACCGGCGAAGGCGGCGAAGAACCCGATCGCTACAAGCCCCTGCCCGACGGCTCGCAGAACCCCCTGCGTTCGGCCATCAAGCAGGTCGCCTCCGGCCGCTTCGGCGTCACCACCGAGTATCTGGTCAATTCCGACCAGATCCAGATCAAGGTCGCGCAGGGTGCCAAGCCCGGCGAGGGTGGCCAGCTGCCCGGCCACAAGGTCGACTGGATCGTCGCCAAGACCCGTCACTCGACGCCCGGCGTGGGCCTCATCTCCCCGCCGCCGCATCACGACATCTATTCCATCGAAGACCTCGCCCAGCTCATTTACGATCTGAAGAACGTCAACGAGCAGGCCGACATCTCGGTCAAGCTGGTCTCGGAAATGGGTGTGGGCACGGTGGCCGCCGGCGTTGCCAAGGCGCGCGCCGATCACATCACCATTTCCGGCTATGACGGTGGCACCGGCGCTTCGCCGCTGACCTCGCTCAAGCATGCCGGCGGACCCTGGGAAATCGGCCTGGCCGAAACCCACCAGACCCTGGTCCTCAACCGCCTGCGTTCGCGCGTGCGCCTCCAGGTCGATGGCGGTCTCAAGACCGGTCGCGACGTCCTCATCGGCGCCCTGCTCGGCGCCGACGAATTCGGCTTCTCCACCGCCCCGCTGATCGCGGCGGGCTGCATCATGATGCGCAAGTGCCATCTCAACACCTGCCCGGTTGGCGTCGCCACCCAGGATCCGGTGCTGCGCAAGCGCTTCAAGGGCACGCCCGAGCACGTCATCAACTACTTCTTCTTCGTCGCCGAAGAGCTGCGCGGCCTCCTCGCCTCGCTGGGCGCCAGGACGCTCAACGAACTGGTCGGTCGCTCCGACCTGCTCGACCAGCGCCGCGCCGACGACCACTGGAAGAGCCAGGGCATCGACCTCTCCAAGGTGTTCTACAAGCCCGAGCCGCGGGGCGGCGACACGCTGTTCCACTCGGAGCGCCAGAACCATCATCTGGAATCGGTGCTCGACCGCAAGCTGGTGGAGCTCGCCGCGCCTGCCCTCGAACACGGTACGCCGGTGCAGATCGAGCTGCCCATCCGCAGCCGCGACCGTTCGGCTGGCGCCATGCTCTCGGGCGCCCTGGCCAAAAAGTATGGCCATGCGGGCCTGCCCGAGGACACGATCTCGATCACCCTCAGGGGCACTGCCGGCCAGGCCTTCGGCGCCTTCCTCGCCAAGGGCATCTCGATCGACATGATCGGCGACGCCAATGACTATGTCGGCAAGGGCCTGTCGGGCGGCCGCATCGTCGTGCGCCCGTCCGACAAGATCGGCATCGTCCCGGAAAAGTCGATCATCGTGGGCAATACCGTGCTCTATGGCGCCATTTCGGGTGAGTGCTACTTCCGCGGCATTGCCGGCGAGCGCTTCGCCGTCCGCAACTCAGGTGCCATCGCCGTGGTCGAAGGCACGGGCGATCATGGCTGCGAATACATGACCGGCGGCCTCGTCGTCGTCATCGGCAAGACTGGCCGCAACTTCGCCGCCGGCATGTCGGGTGGCGTCGCCTATGTGCTGGACGAGGACGAAACCTTCCGGTCGCGCTGCAACCTCGCCATGGTCGATCTCGAACCGGTGCAGGAGGAAGAAGACCTCATGCGCAAGATCCACCACCATGGTGGCGACCTCGAATGGCATGGCCGTGTCGACATTTCCGGCGACATGACCAAGCATGACGATGAGCGCCTGCATCAGCTCATCTCCAACCACCTGCATTACACGGGCTCGACCCGCGCCAAGCAGATCCTGGAGAACTGGGCCGAGATGCGACCCAAATTCGTCAAGGTCATGCCGCTCGAATATCGCCGCGCCATCAAGGAGATGGAAAAGAAGCGCTCATCGGGCGCCCAGGCGGCGGCAGAATAGCCATGCCTAGACAACAGGCACGTGCCCTGCTTCGTGACGGGATGAACCCCACAGAGATAATCGCCACCACAAGTGCTTGTGCCCTTGTGGCGGCGACTGTGTTCAATGTCGGGTTCTTCAGCCAGTCGAATTGGAGCTACATTTCCTTATTGAACGTTCAAGATTTGGCGCTTGGCACGTTCGCCGCGATTCCTGCCGTGGGCATCGCAGCTGGGCCCTTACTCATGACAGCCGGCCAAGCAGTCGATGGCCAAATCGCCACCACCAGAGGAAACCTTCTGATACTGCTGGCAATAACAATAATACTACTCATCGTTCTGGCCTTCTGGAACGATTTGCCAGGCCGGGACTACATGGTGTGCATATTCTCATGCATGGCCGCTGCCGGACTTTGCGCACTGCTTTGGATAGTTCCTGGAGTACCAACGGGCGTAAATGTACTCGTATCAGTGGCCGCGGCTGTAGTTGTCTCTTTCAGTTTAGGCTGGCTATCGTTTGAGATGGCCTACTACGCGCCGCCAGACGACCTTTTGCGCTTCAGGGGTGGGTCCGAGGAAAGGGTCAATATTCTGCGCATAAGCTCTCAGTATGTCTTCTTTCAAACTGGCGACGACATATCAGCAATCAACATTTCCAACGTCGATAGACTAACGTCGGAGGCCCCAAATGGGTAAGGTAACAGGCTTTCTCGAGATCGAGCGCGAAGAGCCCCGCTACGAGCCGGCCTCCGATCGCATCCGCCATTTCGGCGAGTTCACCATCCCCCTGTCCGAGGGCCGGGTGGTGGACCAGGCCGCGCGCTGCATGGATTGCGGCATCCCGTTCTGCCACGGCGATACGGGCTGCCCGGTGCACAACCAGATCCCGGACTGGAACGACCTCGTCTACAATGGCGACTGGGAGGAGGCTGCCCGCAACCTCCACTCGACCAACAACTTCCCCGAATTCACCGGCCGCATCTGCCCCGCCCCCTGCGAGGAAGCCTGCACGCTGAACCTGGAAGACGTTCCGGTCGCCATCAAGACCGTCGAGCAGGCCATTGCCGATAAGGCGATCCGCTCGGGCTGGATCAAGCCGCAGGTGCCGGGGACCAAGACCGGCAAGCGCGTCGCCATTGTCGGCTCCGGCCCGGCCGGCCTGGCCGCCGCCCAGCAACTGGCCCGCGCCGGCCATGATGTCCATGTCTATGAGCGCGAGCCCAAGGCGGGCGGCCTGATGCGTTATGGCATTCCCGACTTCAAGATGGAAAAGGAACACATCGACTTCCGCGTTGAACAGATGGAAGCCGAGGGTGTCACCTTCCACTATGGCGTCAATGTCGGCGTCACCACGCCGCTCTCCGACCTGCAGCGCGACCACGACGCCGTGCTGCTGTCGGGCGGCGCCGAAAAGCCGCGCGATGTCGATGTCGAAGGCAAGCACTTTGCCGGCGTCCACTTCGCTATGCCCTTCCTCGTGCAGCAGAACCGCCGCATCGGCGGCGAGGATGTGTCGAACGAATTCCAGCTTTCGGCCGCCGGCAAGCATGTCGTGGTCGTGGGCGGCGGCGACACCGCTTCGGACTGCGTCGGCACGTCGTTCCGCCAGGGCGCCATTGCCGTCACCCAGCTCGACGTGCGCCCCATGCCGCCCGAGCTCGAGAACAAGCTCACCAACTGGCCCAACTGGGCGGTCAAGATGCGCACCTCGTCCAGCCAGGCCGAAGGCGCCATCCGCGAATTCTCCGCCGGCACCATGAAGATCATCGGCGACGACAAGGGCAATGTGACCGGCGTCGAATGCGCCCGCGTCGACCGCAAGCGCCAGCCCATTCCGGGCACCGAATTCGTCATCAAGGCCGATCTGGTCCTGCTCGCCATCGGCTTTGCCGGCCCGGTGCAGGACGGCATGCTGACCGAGCTGGGCGCCCAGCTCGACAAGCGCGGCAATCTCTTCGCCGACACCATGAGCTACAAGACCACGGTCGATAAGGTCTACGCCGCCGGCGACATGCGCCGCGGCCAGTCCCTCGTCGTCTGGGCCATCCGCGAAGGCCGCCAGGCCGCGCGCTCGATCGATTTTGACCTCATGGGCAAGACGGATTTGCCGCGGTAACATCAACGCATAGTGGGGGCTCCCCTCCCCCTTGAGGGGAGGGGCCGGGGGTGGGGGTCCCACAGTGGGCCACAGAGCCACCCCCTCCCTAGCCCTCCTCTCAAGGAGGAGGGGACCAAAAACGTGGAGTTCAGCGCCATGCCCCAAGCCCCCTATGTCGTCGACAAGCTGATTTCTTCGAAAGCCATCGCCGCCCGCGTCGAGGCCCTGGCCCATGAAATCACCGACGCCTTCAAGGACACCGACAAGCTCGTCGTGGTCGGCCTGCTGCGCGGCTCCTTCATCTTCATCGCCGACCTCGTGCGCGAGATCGACCTGCCGGTCGAGGTCGATTTCCTCGAAGCCTCTTCCTATGGCAATGCCATGGAATCTTCTCGCGAAGTGCGCATCCTCAAGGACCTGCGCGGCGAGATCGCCGGCCGCGACGTGCTGGTGGTCGAAGACATCATCGACACCGGCCACACGCTCAAGCACGTGCTCGAAATCCTCGAGACCCGCCATCCGCGCCGCATGGAAGTCTGCGCCCTCTTGAACAAGCCCAGCCGCCGCGAGACCGACGTCCCCGCCCGCTGGATCGGCTTCGACATCCCCGACGAATTCGTCGTCGGCTATGGCATCGACTACGCCCAGCGCAACAGGAACCTGCCTCATATCGGCAAAGTGCGTTTCACTGAGACCTGAAATCTCGGCTCCATCCCCTCCCTCCCCTTGATGGGGAGGGCAGCGCAGCTTGGCCGCAGGCCTAGCGGAGCTGGGTGGGGTGATTGCCATCGCAGTGCTCGCCGCCCACCCCACCCTCAATCCCTCCCCATCCAGCGGAGGGAGGCGCAAGAACCGAAGGATCCCGCGGCGTCCAGGCCTACATCACCGCCCCGACCTGCCAGGGCACAAACTCATTGTCCCCATAGCCCAGCGCCTCGGACTTGGTCTTCTCCCCCGACGCCACCTTGAGCATGAGGTCGAAGATCTCCTGGCCCTTGGCCTCGATGGAAACCCCCTCGACGATATCGCCGCAATTGATGTCCATGTCCTCGGTCATGCGGCCATAAAGCTCGGAATTGGTGGCCAGCTTGATCGACGGCACCGGCTTGCAGCCATAGGCCGAGCCGCGACCGGTGGTGAAGGCGAGGATATTGGCGCCACCCGCCACCTGCCCGGTCGCCGAGACCGGGTCGAAGCCGGGCGTGTCCATGAACACAAAGCCCTTCTCGGTGACCTTCTCGGCATATTCATAAACCGCCGTCAGCGGCGTCGTCCCGCCCTTGGCCGTCGCGCCGAGGGATTTTTCCAGGATCGTGGTCAGGCCGCCCAGCTTGTTGCCCGGCGAGGGATTGTTGTTCATCTCCCCGCCATTGCGGCTGGTATAGCTCTCCCACCACTTGATGCGCTCAATCAGCTTCTCGCCCACCGCACGGCTCACCGCGCGCCGGGTCAGCATATGTTCGGCGCCATAGACTTCCGGCGTTTCCGAAAGGATTGCCGTGCCGCCATGCTTGACCAGCGTGTCCACCGCCACGCCCAGCGCCGGATTGGCGGTAATGCCCGAATAGCCGTCCGAACCGCCGCATTGCAGCGCCAGCGTCAGGTGGCTGGCATCCACCGTTTCGCGCCGCGCCTTGGCGGCGACGGGCAGCATCTCCTTGATGCGTTCCACGCCCCAGTCGATCATCTTGCGCGTGCCGCCGATCTCCTGGATCGTCATGGTCTGGAACGTGTCGGTTTCCCTAAGGTTGTAGGCCTCCTTCATCCGGTCGATCTGGAAGGCCTCGCATCCGAGCCCCACCAGCAGCGCCGCGCCCAGGTTCGGATTGGACGTATAGCCCCACTGCGTCCGCCGCAGGATCTGATAACCCTCGCCATGCGTGTCCATGGCGCAGCCGGTGCCGTGGACGAAGGGAATGATGCCGTCGATTTCCGGGTAGTCGTCGAGGAGGCCGGAGCGATTGATCGCCTCGGCCATGAATTTGGCCACCGTGGCCGAACAGTTCACCGAGGTGAGGATGCCGATATAGTTGCGGGTGCCGACATCGCCATTGGCCCGCTTATAGCCCTCAAAGGTCGCGCGCTGCGCCGGCGGCACGAAGTCCACCGGCACCGCCCCCTCGGCAAAGGCATAGTCATGGCTCAGCGTGCCATCGGGACCACCCATGCCGCAATTGTGCTCATGCACCCAATCGCCCGGCGCGATGCCTTCCTTGGCAAAGCCGATGATCTGTCCGAATTTCAAAACCGCCTCACCCGCGACGATAGCGCGCGTCGCGAATTTGTGGCCGCGGGGCACGCGACGGACAATGGCCACGCCCTCGGGCGTCTCTGTGCCGACATCGAGATTAGCCAGCGCCACAGCAATATTGTCGGCGGCGTTGAGCACGAGCGTCTTGCCCTGCGGCTGGATGACATGTTCGTTCATCAAAGGGGTCCTGGGGTCGGTTCAAGCGCTTTACGCCGCCGCTTTTTCTCGCCAGATTGCACCCGCAATCGAGAGGATCGGCATTGTCATTCAACGCGGCACTAACTAACATGTTAGCATGAAAACGGAAGCCAGTCCCTACCAATTTCTTGGGTCCGCAGGCGATTTTTCGCGCGGCACCGTCACGATTGACGTGACCAACGCCCTGCGCCACGCCATCGTCACCCTGGCCCTGCCCCCCGGCACCATGCTCGACAAGACCGCCATCTGCACGCAACTGGGCGTCTCGCGCTTCCCGGTCAGCGAGGCCCTGGCGCGCCTCGCCGAGGAAGGTCTGGTCGACATTGCCCCGCAGCGCGGTTCGACCGTGTCGCTCGTCAAGATTGCCGACGTGTGCGAATACATGCTCATCCGCAAGGGGCTCGAAAGCGAAGCCCTGCGGGTGCTGATCGGCAAGCACGATGCGGAGGTGATCGCGGCCCTGCACGCCAATATAGCCGCCCAGCGCGAGGCTGCCGCCCGCGACGATGCGGAAACCTTTCATCAGCTGGACATCGAGTTCCACGAGATCATCTACCGCTCCATGCGGCTGACCAAGGTCAAGGCCATCATCGACAAGGCCCGCGCCAATCTCGACCGCGCCCGCCGCCTCATCATCACGCCGCGCCGCCTCAATCACACCATCGCCGAGCACCAGGCGATCTTCGATGGCATCCTCGCCGGCGACGCGCCGCAGGCCATCGCGGCCATCCGCGCCCATATCGACGCCGTCATGATCGAACTTTTCGCCTTTGCCCAGGAGCGTCCCTCGCTCTTCGCCGATGGCCACGAATTCACCGCCGAAGACAACGATTTCCCGTTCGGCTGATTCCGCCGGACCTGAAGGGACAAAGCGATGGATGAAAATGACTACGAACTCGTAGGAAAAGACTATCGAAACACGTCTGCGGTGCCGAAAGGAAATGATCTCTACTATCGGTGCGACCAATGTGGAGGCTGCATCCGCTCTGTATCGACCAGAAGCGGCGGATGCGAGTGCGGCAACGTGTTTATTGATTGGGAGTACTTCAGGCTCGCAGTAACGGATTTCGGCAAATTCTCCGTGCTGAGAAGAATCATTAAGCAGAAAAACTAGCGCGCCATTGCGACGCCTCCTATTGAAACTAGAAAGCAAAAGATGCTGAAAAACATCCCAGCCCTGCTCGGCCCCGAGCTGCTCTCCACCCTGCGCGCCATGGGTCATGGCGATGAAATCGTCCTGGCCGATGCCAATTTCCCGGCCGAGTTCCTGGGCCCGATGACCATCCGCGCTGACGGCATTTCGGTCACCGACATGCTCGATGCCGTTCTTACTTTGCTGCCGCTCGACCAATATGTCGAGGAGACCGCCATCGGCATGCAGGTCGTCGGCGATCCGACTGCCCGCCAGCCGATCGATGACGAATTCGACGCCATTATCGCCCGTCACGAACCCAACAAGCGCTATACCAAGATCGAGCGCTTCGCCTTCTACGACCGCGCCAAGAAGGCCGCCGCCGTCATCCAGACCGGCGAGGCACGCCTCTATGGCAACATCATCCTGAAGAAGGGCGTCATTCGCCCTGAGACCTGACGCATTCGACCAAAGCCGCCCTCGACAAAACTAACATGTTAGTACTATGACGAGCACAAAGCCGTCGCTCCTTCCCACCTCCCCCTCGATGGGGGAGGCAAGCGCAGCTAGGCCATAGGCCCTAGCGGAGCTGGGTGGGGGTGACGAAGAGCATGATGCTCGCGTTCATCCTATCGGAGGAAACCCGCCATGAAACTGCTTCGCGTCGGCGCCAAAGGCGCTGAAAAGCCTGCCATCCTCGCCGCCGATGGCTCCATCCGCGACCTTTCGGGCGTGGTCCCCGACATCGGTGGCGCCACCCTCCTGCCCGAGGGCCTCGCCAGGATCGCCGCCACCGACATCAATGCCCTGCCCGTACTCTCGGCCGCTGAGCGCATCGGCCCCTGCGTGGCCAATGTCGGCAAATTCATCTGCATCGGCCTCAACTATGCCGACCATGCCGCCGAGACCGGCGCCAAAATCCCGGAAGAACCGATCATCTTCATGAAGGCCACCAGCGCCATCATCGGCCCCAATGACGACGTCATCATTCCCAAGAATGCCATCAAGCCCGACTGGGAAGTCGAGCTGGCCGTCGTCATCGGCAAGGAGGCCCGCTATGTCGAGGAAGCCGATGCCATGGATCATGTAGCCGGCTATTGCGTCTGCAACGACGTCTCCGAACGCCACTTCCAGACCGAGCGCGGCGGCACCTGGGACAAGGGCAAGGGCGCCGACACCTTCGGCCCCATCGGCCCCTGGCTGGTGACTAAGGACGAAGTCGCCGATCCGCAGAACCTCAAGATGTGGCTCGAAGTCGACGGCCACCGCTACCAGAATGGCTCGACCCGGACCATGATCTTCGGCGTCGCCAAGATCGTCTCCTATGTCTCCCAGTTCATGAGCCTGCAGCCGGGCGACGTGATCACCACCGGCACCCCGCCCGGCGTCGGCATGGGCATCAAGCCCGAACCCGTCTGGCTCAAGCCCGGCAATGTCATGCATCTGGGCATCGAAGGCCTTGGCGAGCAGCGCCAGACCGTAAGGGCTTACACGGCCTGAAATCCACTCCTCCCCTACAGGGATGCACTTTCTTCCCCTCCCCCTTCTTCAGGGGGAGGCCGGGTGGGGGTGCGCTTCGCCCGCCCGGGAGAAGGTGGCTCGCGCGCGGCGCGAGACGGTCGGAGGGGCCTCCGTTACTTGATGGAAAACCCTTTTGGACTCACCGCGAAATACCGCCCGATCAACCCGGCCAGCGGCGGCCAGTTCATGACATTGACGGTCAGGTCGCGCATCCATGCATGCGCCATGCTTTTCGGCACGAACCAGTCCGCCATGCTGCGTCCCGCCTGCTGCTTGTCGAGCACCAGCGGCCGAAACTGCGCTTCGTAGCGTGTCAGCGCCGCATCGACGTCCCCAGTCCCCGCCAGCGCCTGTCCAAGCGCCCGCGCTCCGGCAATGGCCAGCGACGCCCCCTGCCCGGCCACCAGCGATACAGCATGGGCCGCATCCCCAATGACGACGACGCGCTGGTCATGCCAGCGCGGCATGGCGATTTGCGCCACGACGTCATGATACACCTCCGCCGGATCGGGCATCCCCGCCAGTACCTGCGGTACGACCCAGCCCAGATCGCCAAAGGCCCGCCGCAGGCTGGGGCCGGGGTCGCGGGGCCGGTCGAGCCCATCGGCGCGGAACACGAAAAAGACCATGATCTGGCCCGGCGAGACTTCATAAAGCCCCAGCAGGCGCCCCCTGACGGCCACCATCTTGAAGTCGCCGGCCAGCGTCGCAGCCACCTCGGAGCTGGTGAAGAAATAGGCCGCCGTATGAAAGCCCAGCGGCCGGATGAACCGACTTTCCTCGCCAAACACCAGGTGCCGTGAGCGCGAATGCACGCCTTCTGCAACCACCAGCAGATCCGCCGCTTCCACCGCGCCGTCCTCAAGCTCCAGGCCCACGCCATCACCCCGGTTCTCCAGCGCGACAATCGTGGTTGCATAACGGATCGCCACGCTGTCCGGTACGGCGGCATGCAGGACCCGCTCCACGTCGCCGCGCAGGATGGGAAAGAGCTGGTCCCCGGTCGCCCGCCGGATCTGCTGGTAATCCATGGACGACCGCACGCGCCCCTCGGGATCGACGAAATGCAGCTTGCCGACCGGCCGTGCCTTCGCCTTGAGGGCGCCGAGGAACCCAAGCGCATCGGCAGCCGCATATCCCGGACCGTAGAAGTCGAGCATATAGCCACCAGCCCGCAGGCCCGGCGCCCGCTCCAGCACTGTCACCTTCCACCCGGCCCGGTGCAGCGCAATGGCCGCGCTCAGCCCGGCTATGCCTGCGCCCGAAACAATGGCCTTCATGATCACGCCTTCCCCCCACAGATCCGATCGACAAAGATGGTCCAGGCCGCGTTCTGTTCTTCGGCCTGTTCAGGAAACAGCTGCCGATGCAGCGCCAGCCCGTCCCCGGCGAGCAAGATCAGTTGTGCCAGGGGTTTTCGCTCGGCCACCGGGACCTGCTCCGGCGCCACCAAGGCCAGGGCCGTTTCGAACTGGTCGCGGGCCGCCTGGACGATCTGGGCAAACCGGCTGCGTAGGGCTGCGTCACTGCGGGCCTTGGCCACGAAGCCGAAATAAGCCCCCGACAGATCGGGCTCCGCGCCGATTGCCGCGCTGGTCTCGGCGCCAAGGGCCACAAGCCAGTCGCGCAGCGTCATGTCCGGCCCAGGCCGCATGCTCGGCATGCCCATGACGAAGGCCTCGAACGCCTCCAGCACCACTTCGTCGAGCCGGGGGAAATGGTGAAACACATTGGCCTTGCTCACCCCGGCCCGCTCCGCCAGGGCCGAGGCCGACAGCGCCTCGCTGCCGCCCTGAGCCAGAAGTCCGATCGCCGCCTCGACAATGTCCGCACGTTTGCTCGGCTTGTTCATCCTGCTTCCCTTCCCATGCCAGAGACCCGACCCGACCCGACCCGACCCGACCCGACCCGACCCGACCCGACCCGACCCGAAATTAATACTGACCGATCGATCGGTCGGCAAGTCGTTTCTGAAAGATTCCTCCCAGGCACAACCAAGTCGGCATCCGCGCGGCCTTGTCCTCCCTTGCTGAGGCGGCTATGGCCCATGGAGGGACCTGGGAGGACGCCGTGACCACCTTTGACAATACCCTCAATGCCGACGGCGCCCTCATCGTCGGCGCCGGCCTCGCCGGCCTCTTCACCGCGCTCAAGCTCGCCCCCCGTCCCGTCACCGTGCTTTCGCCAAAGCCGCTCGGCATGGGGGCTTCCTCGGCTTGGGCCCAGGGCGGCGTGGCTGCCGCCATCGGACAGGGAGACAGTCCCGCTGCCCATGCCCAGGACACCGAAATGGCCGGCGCCGGCATCGTCGATCACGGCACCGCCGAAGGCGTCACCGCCGAGGCCGTCGCCCGCATTGAGGATCTCGCCCGCTGGGGCACCCCCTTCGACCGCGACGATTTCGGCAATTTCGAGCTGGGGCGCGAGGCCGCCCATTCGGCCAACCGCATCGTCAAGGTCGAGGGCGACCGGGCCGGCTGGGCCATCATGCAGGCCATCATCGCCCAGGTGCGAAAAACCCCATCCATTCGCGTGGTCGAAGGCATTACGGCGCTGAGCTTTGCCCGCGACAATGGCCGCATTGTCGGCGTCTATGGCCGCAAGCTCGGCGACCGCTATTCCGAACCCATCTTCATCCGTGCCCGCGCCACCGTGCTGGCGGCCGGCGGCCTTGGCGGCCTTTATGCCGTCACCACCAATCCGCCCGGCGTCCGGGGTCACGCCATGGGCATGGCGGCCCGGGCCGGCGCCATTATTGCCGATCCCGAATTCGTCCAGTTCCATCCCACCGCCATCGCCACAGGGGCCGATCCGGCGCCGCTCGCCACCGAGGCCCTGCGCGGCGAAGGTGCCATCCTCGTCAATGACCTGGGCGAGCGCTTCATGCCCGCCATCCATCCCGATGCCGAATTGGCCCCCCGCGACATCGTTGCCCGCGCCAATTTCCGCCAGCTCCAGTCTGGCCGAAAGGTCTTCCTCGACACGCGCGCGGCCCTCGGCGCCTCCATCCTCACCCGCTTCCCCACGGTCAGCAAATATTGCGCCGATGCCGGCATCGATCCGGTCAACGGCATGATCCCGGTCACGCCGGCCGCCCATTTCCACATGGGTGGTGTCAAGGTCGACGAGCGGGGACGTTCCTCCCTGCCCGGCCTCTGGGTCTGCGGCGAGGCCTCATGCACGGGCCTCCACGGCGCCAATCGCCTCGCCTCTAATTCCCTCTTGGAAGCCGTGGTCTATGGCGCCCGCATTGCCGAGGATATCGGCGGGCTCGAACCCGCGCGCGACCTCGCGCCGTTCAAGGGCATCGAGTGGAACGAGGCCGAGGGCAACCGCGCCGAGGAAGTGCTGCGCAATACCGTGGCCGTCCAGGACCTCAGGCGCGTCATGACCGACCTTGTCGGCGTCGAACGCCATGCCGAAGGGCTCCGCGCCGCGCTGCGCCAGATCGCCCATCTCGAAGCCACGGCCGAGCAGGTCACCAGCGCCTATCTCAACATGACCACCTCGGCCACGCTGGTCGCGGCCGCTGCGCTCAAGCGGACCGAAAGTCGCGGCGGCCATTTCCGCACCGACTTCCCCGAGCCCAGCGAGAGCTGGGAAACCCATACCGAGATGACGCTGGGCGAAGCCCTCGCGATCCGGGCGGACGCTTGAACTTCTTCCTCTCCGATCCTATCATAAATTGATAATTTCGGAGTATCCGCCATGCCGTCCAGCTATTCCATCGGCGATCACTATGAGGCCTTCGCCAAAAAGCTCGTGGCTTCCGGCCGCTACGCCTCGGTCAGCGAAGTGCTACGCGACGGCCTCCGGCTGATGGAAGAGCGCGAAGCCCTGCGCGAATGGAAGCTCAATGAGCTGAAGAAAGCCATTCAGGAAGGGATCGACAGCGGTCCTCCCGAGCCGTGGGAAGGCGCAGACTACTACAAGAGCGAAGGACGACGCATCCTCGCAGAGCGCAAGAAGTCAAATGCGGCTTGAGATAAGGCGCTCACCGCAGGCGTCCATCGACGGGCTTGAGGTCTGGCTTCATATTGCCGCCGACAACCTAACGGCAGCAGACGCCGTGATGGAGCGCATCGACGAAGCGATAGAGAAACTTGGCCGTCATCCGGAACTAGGTCCGGAGCGACCCAACTTGGGTAGGGGAATACGAATGTTTCCCGTGGACAGCACCAACATCTTCTACCGCGTCACGCCGGAATGGCTTGAGATAGTTAGAATTTTGCCAGCGGCGCGGAACGTCACCCCCGACCTGCTCTCCGAATAGACCTCACTCCGTCAGCAGATAAGTCGCCATCGCATTGAGATCTTCGTCGGTCCAGTGCGAGGTCGAATCCGAGATAACCTCGCCCATGGCGCCGCCCAGCACGTCGAAGCCGGGTGTAAAGCCGGTCTTGAGCGCGTCCACCAGCGTGGTCTGGTCATAACCCGCTTCGGCCAGCGCGGCGGCAGTGATCGCCGGGGCCCGCCCGCCCGTGCCGCCGGGCGAACCGGTCAGCGCCTTATCCCAGTCGAGCGCTCCCAGGGCATTGCGCGGCGTATGGCAGGCCACGCAATGGGCCGGCCCGAAGGCGAGGTACTTGCCCCGGTTATACTCTTCCGATTGCCCCTCTTCGGGCGTGAAGCGATTGGGCGCAAAGAACAGGTTCTGCCAGCCCGCCATGGCGAGGCGGATATTGAACGGGAATGGCACCTGGCTCTCGGGCGCCGGCTCCGCCACCGGCTCGGTCGCCATCAGCGCCGCATAGAGATCGGCGATTTCCTGGTCGCTCATCAGCGTGTAGTTTTCATAGGGGAAGGCCGGATAGAGATGGCCCTGCGGGCCCATGCCATTGCTCATCGCATCGGCAAACTGGGCCAGCGTCCAGTCCCCGATCCCGGCCTCGGGGTCCGAAGTAATATTGGGCGGCACGAAGGTCCCGAAGGGCGTCACCAGTCCGGCGCCACCCGAGAGATAGGCGCGCCCATTCTTGGTATCGGTATGGCAGGCCACGCACCCCCCGAGGCGGATCAGATAGTCCCCCCGCGTCACATCGCCCACCAGATCGAGTTCACGGGGCGGACCCGCCACCGGCTTGAGCAGGAAGGCTCCGGTCCCCGCCCCGACCACCGCGACAAAGATGACTGCCCACCACCGCTTCTTCATGCTCGTCCCCGCTGAAGTAAAACGGCGTGATCAGACCAGAACTATCCCACCCGCGCAATCGACGCGGCAATCAAGAGCTGGCGAGATCGAGCAGCGCTGCAATGCGCGCCTTGCGCGTCTCGGCCACCAGCCGCCCGAGCTCGGTCGTGCCGCGCATCAGCACCAGGGTCGAGCGGCGCGGAATGGCCAGCGCCCGGGCGAGGTCGCTATTGCCATAGGTGTCCCAATCCACCCTCAGGATCGGGATGGCCGCATAGGCCGCGCTCTCGCCCTGCAGTGCATCGAGCACGCGCTGCTGCGCTGCACAGGTCGGGCACCAGGTGGCATGGAAGTTGATCACATAGGGCCTGCCGCTGGCCTCGAGGCCCTCCAGTTCGCTCCCGGTATAGGGAATGATCATCAAAGCCGCGGCAGGACCGGCCGCGATCGACGCGATCGACAGCCCGGTCATTCCGGCGAGCAGGCGGCGGCGGTTCAGCATGACGAAGTCTCCTAGATACTGACGGAAAGATCGACCAGCCAGGCCGGCAGGACGCCCAGCGCCCAGGCCTCCAGCACTCGGTCGATGCGGAAGATGATGGCGAGGCCGACAAGCACCAGCCCCAGGCCAAGGGCGGTCTTGGCATGGGGCGCAAGCCGCATGAGCGTGGCTCGCCGGCTCGATAGCGCCGCCCGCGTCCCATAGGCCAGGGCCAGCACCACGCTGGCGGCACCCAGCGAGAAGAACCCCATGATCAGCCCGGCATGGACGAGATTCTCGCCCTGCGCCGCAAGCCCGATGGCCCCACCCAGAGTGGGGCCGATGCAGGGCGACCAGGCCAGGCCCAGCAGAGCCCCGGCCGCGGCCTCGCCGCCCAGCCCCCTGCCCTCCACCTGGCCGAGCAGCCGCGTGCTGCCACTGGCTGTCGCGCCCGCGAGGCGCGAGAATTGTGCCTGCAGCGGCGGCGTCAGCAGGACAAGGCCAAAGCCCAGCATGGTCCAGCCCGCTGCCAGGGCGATCGCCTCCTGCGGCACACCCAGCGCCCGCGTCAACGCAAAGGCGCCCAGCCCCGCGAGCGTGAAGCTGATCGCCATACCCCCCGCCATGGCCAGCGGCGCCAGTCTATGCCGGGCGAGCGCGCTCGCGCCGATCAGGGGCAACAGCGGCAACACGCAGGGATTGATCAGCGTCAGGAGACCCGCCGCATAGGCCAGGACATAGTCGAGCAAGGCCGCTCCTTCGATTGGTCTTTTCAACCAATACGGGAACCGCGACCGAAAAGTTACGCCCCGGGCCTCAATTGCCCGTGATGGTCACGCGCCCAGCACGGCGTCCACTTCCGCCCGGCTAGGCGGCTGGCAGCCCTTGCGGCCGCAATTGATGCCCGCCACGACGGCGCCAAAGCGCAGCATCTCTTCCAGCTGCACGGCATCAAGCAAGGCGAGCCCACCCGGCTTGAGGGCCCCGGCCTCGCCCAGCCAGGTGAGGATTCCCGCCATCAGGCTGTCCCCGGCGCCCACCGTATCGCCGAAGACCGGCGGCTTGTGGATCGGCGCCGTGGCCGCGCCGGACCGCGAAAAGGCCTTCGAACCCTCTTCGCCCAGCGTCACCACGACAAGTTCACATTGCGGTCGCGCCAGCAGCTCGGCCGCATGCGCCTCGATGCTCATGCCGGGCTTCAGCCACGCGTGATCCTCTTCGGAGAGCTTGACCAGATGCGCCTTGTCGAGAAAAGCGTTCAGGCGGCTGCGATAGCCGGCCTCGTCGTCGATCAGCTTGTCGCGCACATTGATGTCGATGGAAATGGTGGCGCCGCGCGCCGCCGCTTCGTCGACCACGTCCATCCAGATCGCCGCGTCATCGGCGCGAATCGGCGAGAATCCGCCGATCTGGTAGAGCTCGACCCGCTCGGGCAGCGCCTTGAGCAAGCCCTCGCGGGTAAAGGCCCGGTCGGCATGGCGCTCGAACACATAGGAGGCCTGCATCTTCTCGTTGAAGGTGACGATGGCCTTGGTCGTGGGCTCGGGCACGCGATCCTTGAGCAGCACCGCAACCCCGGCCTCAGCCAGCGGCTTGAGCAACAGCTCGCCATACTGATCCTGGCTGATCGGGCAAAGGAAGCCCGTCGCATTGCCCAGCTTGCTGAGGGCTATTGCGCAATTGAACGGCGAGCCGCCCGCCAGGGCCACCCGCTCCGCCCCCGGCGCCGCCGAAACCGGAACCAGGTCAATCAGGCTCTCGCCACCCACCACGAACATGCTCTTCTCCCCAGGCACTGGTCTGGCGGGTGCATACCACTTTCGTATCATTTGTCACCAGCGGCATGCGGCCCCTCCCGCCGCCTGCGGCCACTATCACGTTGACCCGCGGGACCGGATCGGGCTCAATCGCGCTGGAGCAAAGGCGCGGCAACAGCGCCATCGCTCGCATTGGGAGAAGGAGGGGCGCCATGCAGGGTCTGGCTCTACTGGTCCGGGTGATCAGCAGCTTGAACTGGGTAGTCGGCCAGGTTTTATCGTGGCTGGCTTTGGGCTGTGTGCTGGTTTGCTTTGCGG